>Ga0222421_100041_pt1 | contig 250558 bp, 226 predicted proteins | sample 3A1ome_2_FD_182473 | JGI IMG/M metagenome (GOLD analysis project Ga0222421, IMG submission 182473) | Enriched microbial communities from leaf-cutter ant dump, University of Wisconsin, Madison, United States - 3A150A (version 2) | ecosystem: Environmental > Terrestrial > Nest > Insects nest >... | reverse complement strand
AAGATGAAACCGGCCTGCTGATGCAAGCCCTGAAGGGCATGAACGCCAGCCTGGCCCGGGTGGTCGGCCAGGTGCGCAGCGGCACCGACACCATCGCCACCGCCTCCAGCCAGATCGCCGCCGGCAATCAGGATTTGTCGTCGCGCACCGAGGAACAGGCCAGTTCGCTGGAAGAAACTGCCTCGTCGATGGAAGAGCTGACCTCGACCGTCAAGCAGAACGCCGACAACGCCCGCCAGGCCAATCAACTGGCGGTCTCGGCTTCCAGCGTGGCGGAAAAGGGCGGCACGGTAGTGGCCCAGGTGGTCGATACGATGGGCTCGATCAACGCCTCGTCGAAAAAGATCGTCGACATCATCGGCGTGATCGACGGCATTGCCTTCCAGACCAACATCCTGGCGCTGAACGCGGCGGTGGAAGCGGCGCGTGCCGGTGAACAGGGTAGAGGCTTCGCAGTAGTGGCGTCGGAAGTGCGCAATCTGGCGCAACGCTCGGCGGCGGCGGCCAAGGAAATCAAGGCACTGATCGACGACTCGGTGGGCAAGGTCGAAACCGGAGCGGAACTGGTGAATCAGGCCGGCGCGACGATGCAGGAAATTGTCGACAGCGTCAAACGGGTGACCGACATCATGGCCGAGATCACGGCGGCATCGGCGGAGCAGACCGACGGCATCGAGCAGGTGAATCAGGCGATCAGCCAGATGGACCAGGTGACGCAGCAGAACGCCGCGCTGGTGGAAGAAGCGGCGGCAGCGTCGGAATCGATGCAGGAACAGGCGCGCCAGCTGGCCGAGGTGGTCGGCATGTTCCGGCTGGCGGACGGGCGGGCGATGGCGGCGATACCGCCGGTATCGCCACCGAAACCAGTGCTTCGACCGCGGGCCGCCGTGCCAGCCGTCGCCACCCGGCGTCATGCCGCCGTGCCGGCGCAACCCGTCGCGGGAGACGGTACCTGGGAGGAGTTCTAGGCAGTCGTAGTACATGAGTGCCTTGGCCCCAAACAGGGGTGCCGGGTAGTCGGCCGGTCCGGGGCAACACGATTTGGCGGAGGAGGAGAGCATGTTACGCAATGCCTTGCCCGTGGCGTTCCTGTTCGCGCTGGCCGCGTTCATCGGCTTCCTGATGGCGATCTTGTCGGACTGGCTGGGCGGCGGGCATGCTGGCGGTGCTGCGGTTGCGGCGGCGGCCGGTATCGTCGGGGCAGGGCTGGCGCGGTTTTTCAGCCGGAGAGGAAGCGCCGACGGCATCCGTTTCGGTCATCGGGTGGCGCAGCAGATCGACCACCTCATGATCGGTGCCGCGGAAACCTCGTTTTTCGTCGACGATCTGAAACAGAAAATCAGCCGCGATGTCGTGACCGCCAGCGAGATTGCCGCCAGTGCCGAGCAAAGCGCCGCCACCACGGAACAGATTGCCGGCAATGCCGAGCGTGCCGCCACGGTGGCGCAGGAAGTGCGCAGCGAAAGCGTGGCCGGCCGTGCCCAGGTGGATCGGAGCATCGGCCAGATCGACGATGCCCGTCAGGAGGCGCAGGCGGCTTCGCGCATGATGGGGCATCTGCAGGACAAGGCCCAGCACATCCACGGCATTACCGAAACGATCAATGAAATCGCCGCCCGCACCAATCTGCTGGCGCTGAACGCGGCGATCGAAGCGGCCCGCGCCGGCGAGCACGGGCGCGGCTTCGCCGTGGTGGCCGGCGAGGTGCGCCAGCTGGCGCAGCGCACCAAGAGCGCGACCGACGACATCGGCGTGATGGTGCGAGAAATCAACGAGGAAGCGGAGCACGCCGCCGACGGCATGGCGGCACTGACCGTCAAGGTCACCGAGGCCGCGCAGAACGCCGGCCAGGTGCATGGTTTTCTGGAAAACATCGAGCGGGCGGCAACGGTGTCGGAAGGGGCGATCGACCAGATCGCCCATGCGGCGCGCGAACACGTGCGCACCGCGCGCCAGATCGAGGAAGGCACCTTGCGCATCCGCGACCGCATGTTGCATACCGATGCCGACCTGCCGCGCGCGGCGGCGTCGGCGGCGGTATTGTCGCAGCGCGCCGAGGAAGTGTTCGGGGCGATCGCCGCATTCGACATTCCGACCGCGCACGATGCGATCCGTGGGGCGGCACAGGCCGGGGCGGCGGAAGTCGCGCGCATTTTCACCGAGGCGATCGAATCCGGCCAGATCAGCGAGGAAGCGTTGTTCGACCGCAGCTATACGCCGATTCCGAATACCAATCCGCAAAAGCATGCGACCCGCTTCGACCGCTTCACCGATCGCGTGTTGCCGTCGCTGCAGGATGGCATGCTGGCCAGCATGCCGCAGCTGACCTATGCCGGCGCGGTCGATGACAACGGTTATTTCCCGACGCACAACCGCAAGTTTTCACAACCGCTGACCGGCAATTACGAAGTCGATCTGCTCAACAACCGCACCAAGCGCATCTTCGACGATCGTACCGGACGCCGCTGCGGCTCGAATACCGAACCCTTCCTGTTGCAGACCTACAAGCGCGATACCGGCGAGGTGATGCACGACCTGTCGGTGCCGATCTACGTCCGCGGCCGCCATTGGGGCGGTTTTCGGGTCGGCTATCGTTCGACGGTAGCGGATGCGCCGGCGGCGGCCGCCGTCGATGGCCGGCAGGCGCCGGCCGGCACGGCAGTGAAAAAGCGCGAAAAAAATCGCACACAAGCCCAAGATGGTTGACAATGGCGACTTGAAAAATGTTTCCGTACCGAAATTGACAGAAAGACCACAAGATTGAGCACCGCAGTACGTAACAGACCGGAAGGCATGAAGGAGTTCGAATTCACCCAGCGTGATTTCGAGCGGGTGCGTACCCTGATTCACCGTCATGCCGGCATCGCGCTGGCGGCCAGCAAGCAGGAAATGGTCTACAGCCGCCTGGCGCGGCGCCTGCGCGCTACCGGCATCACCTCGTTCTCGGCCTATCTGGATGTGCTGGAGAGCGCGCACGGCGGCGCCGAGCAGGAAGCCTTCGTCAACGCGCTGACCACCAATCTGACTTCGTTCTTCCGCGAGGAGCATCACTTCCCGCTTCTCGCCGAACATCTGCGGACCTTGCGCGAGCCGGCGTCGATCTGGTGCTGCGCCAGTTCCACCGGCGAGGAGCCGTATTCGATCGCCATGACTGTGTGCGAAACCTACGGGACACTGACGCCGCCGGCCCATATTCTCGCGACCGACATCGATACCAACGTACTGGCGGCCGCCGAGCGCGGCGTTTATCCGATCGAAAGAGTCGAGCGGCTGTCGCCGGAGCGCAAGAAGCGCTTCTTCCTGCGCGGCTCGGGAGCGCAGAGCGGACTGGTGCGGGTAAGGCCGGAGCTGGTCAAGCTGATCACTTTCCGTCCATTGAACCTGCTGGCGGACAGCTACCAGATCACCACGTCCTTCGATGTCATTTTTTGTCGCAACGTGATGATTTATTTCGACAAGCCGACGCAGGCCAAAATACTGTCCCGCTTCGCGCCACTGATGAAACCGAACGGCTTGTTGTTCGCCGGCCATTCGGAAAATTTTTCCTACGTGACCAATGCGTTCCGGCTGCGCGCCAAGACCGTCTATGAGTTCACCGGCGGCAAGACGGTTCCGGCCGCGCGCGGCAACGTAACGGGTGGGGCGCGATGAGCCAGGGCATCGAGGAAGAATTCGCCGACAACGTCTATTACGACCGGACGTTCGATCGTGACGCGGCCAAAATTCTGCCGGGTGAATATTATTTCACCTGCAAGGACATGCTGATCGTCACGGTGCTCGGTTCCTGTGTCGCGGCCTGTATCCGCGATCGTGTCAGCGGCATCGGCGGCATGAACCATTTCATGCTGCCGTATGGCAGCGGCGGCGATGCCGACAGTCCGGTGTCGGCATCGATGCGCTACGGCACCTACGCGATGGAAGTGCTGATCAACGATCTGCTGAAAGCCGGCGCGCGCCGGGAAAATCTGGAGGCCAAGGTGTTCGGCGGCGGCAACGTGCTGGCCGGTTTCGCTTCGATGAACGTCGGCGAGCGCAATGCCTTGTTCGTGCGCGAATATCTGCGCGTCGAAAACATCCGCCTGCTGGCGGAAGACCTCAACGATGTCTATCCGCGCAAGGTGTATTTCTTCCCGCGTACCGGCAAGGTGCTGGTGAAAAAACTCCGGCAATTGCACAACAACACGCTGGTCAACCGTGAACAGGATTACGCCAACCGCCTGCAGAGCACGCGCGTGGCGGGTGCCGTCGAACTGTTCTGACGGATGCCGCGCGAACCGTATTCAAGAAGAACGAAGTCATGAAAATCAAGGTTTTGATCGTCGACGATTCGGCGCTGATCCGCAGCGTCATGAAGGAAATCATCGGTAGCCAGCCGGACATGGAAGTGGTCGGCATCGCTCCCGATCCGCTGGTCGCGCGCGACATGATCAAGCGCACCAATCCCGACGTGCTGACGCTGGATGTGGAAATGCCGAAGATGGACGGTCTCGATTTCCTCGAACGGCTGATGCGGTTGCGGCCGATGCCGGTGCTGATGGTGTCGTCGCTGACCGAGCGCGGTTCCGAAATCACGCTGCGCGCGCTGGAGCTGGGCGCGGTCGATTTCGTCACCAAGCCGAAGCTGGCGATCCAGAGCGGCATGCGCGAGTACGCCGACATGATCGCCGACAAGATCCGCATCGCCGCCCGCGCCCAGCTGCGCGCGCGCGCGCCGGCGGCGGCGACCGGCGGTGGCGGCAATCTGCCGCTGCTCAGCAATCCGCTGACCAGTAGCGAAAAGCTGATCGTCATCGGCGCCTCCACCGGCGGCACCGAGGCGATCAAGAGCTTCCTGATGCAGATGCCGTCCGACAGTCCCGGCATCCTGATCACCCAGCACATGCCGGAAGGCTTCACCCGTTCGTTTGCGCGCCGGCTCGACAGCCTGTGCAAGATCACGGTCAGCGAGGCCGCCGGCGACGAGCGCATCCTGCCCGGCCACGCCTATATCGCCCCCGGCAACGCCCACCTGCTGCTGGCGCGCAGCGGCGCCAACTACATGACCCGGCTGGACGACGGGCCGCCGGTCAACCGGCACCGGCCGTCGGTCGATGTGCTGTTCGATTCGGTGGCCGGCTGCGCCGGCAAGAACGCGGTCGGCGTGATCCTGACCGGCATGGGCAAGGATGGCGCGCAGGGAATGCTGAGAATGAAGGAGGCGGGTTCCTGCAACTTTGCGCAGGATGAAGCCAGCTGCGTGGTGTTCGGCATGCCGCGCGAGGCGATCGCGATCGGCGCCGTCCAGCACGTCGGCGCGCTGCAGGATTTGCCTGGCATGGTGCTGAATTATCTTGCCGCGCACAGCAGCCGTTCTCTCCGGGTTTAGCGCAATCTGGGTGATAATAGGCGCGCACGATCGACAGGCCGTCGAGGGCCGCCGGCACGCCGGCCGGCGGAACGAGTTAGACGCATCAATGGAGTGATTCATGGCGGGACCCAATACCAAATTTTTAGTGGTTGACGATTTTTCAACGATGCGCCGCATCGTCCGGAATCTGCTCAAGGAATTGGGCTACAGCAATGTCGATGAAGCCGAGGATGGCGCGATGGCGCTGTCCAAGCTGCGCTCCGAGCATTTCGACTTCGTCATCTCGGACTGGAACATGCCGGTGATGGATGGCCTGACGATGCTGCAAACGATTCGCGCCGACGCCGCGCTGTCGAAGCTGCCGGTGCTGATGGTGACCGCCGAGGCCAAGAAGGAAAACATCATCGCCGCCGCCCAGGCCGGTGCCAGCGGCTATGTGGTCAAGCCGTTCACCGCCGCCACGCTGGATGAAAAGCTGGCGAAGATTTTCGAAAAGATGGAGAAGGCCGGCTGAGGCCGCGCCATCGTCCGCGCCCCCCTGATTGACCAACGCGCCGAACCGCATCATGTCCACCGCCGATTTCCTGGTCCGCGAACCGCTGCTCGACCCCAAACAACAGGTGCTCGGTTACGAGCTTGGCTGGCAGCATGCCGGCAGCGAGCCGGGCCAGCCGGACGATGCTGCGGCGCTGGCGCTGGCGGAACTGGTCGGCACCGAACTGAACGACGAGGAAGCCGGCTGGCTGATGGGCGGCCACCAGCTGTTTTTGCCGGCGCCGCCGGCGCTGCTGGGTGCGCCGGCCTTGCAGGCGCTGCCGCCGCGCCACACCGTGCTGGCGATGATGGCGGCCGATCTGGCCGACCCCGACACACTGGCGGCGGCGCGCCAGGCGCGTGAACAGGGCTACGGCATCGCGCTGCGCAACGTCAATTTCGGCGCGCTCGACAAGGCGCTGCTGACGCTGGCCACGCACGTCGAGGTGCGCTTCGATCCGGCCGATCTCGGCAGTCAGGCGCGCGCCTACGGGGCGCTGAAGCAGTCGTCGGTGCGAATGCTGGCGCGTGGCGTCGATACCTGGCAGCAGTACGATTCCTGCGCCGCGCTCGGGCTGGATGCCTTCGTCGGCAAGCTGCATCTGACGCCCCGTCCGGGGCCGGGTACCAAGGGCCTGAATCCGGCCCAGACGGTGGTGCTGCAGTTGATGAACATGGTGCGCAACAACGCCGACGTGCGCGAGCTGGAAGCGGTGTTGAAGCGCGATGCCGCGCTGTCGTTCAAGCTGCTGCGCTACATCAATTCGGCCGGTTTCGGCCATACCGCCGAAATCCAGTCGCTGCGCCACGCGGTCACGCTGCTCGGTTATGCGCCGCTGTTCCGCTGGCTGTCGCTGCTGCTGGCCACCGCCAGCACCAGCGGCTATTCGCCGGTGCTGATGCAGACCGCGGTGGTGCGCGGCCGGCTGGCGGAACTGCTCGGCACGCCGGTGCTGCCGCGTGGCGAAGGGGAAAACCTGTTCGTCGCCGGGCTGTTCTCGCTGCTCGACCGCCTGCTCGGCATTCCGATGGAGGAGGTGCTGGAAGAGATGCAGTTTTCCGACGGGATGGCGCAGGCGCTGCTGAGCCGCGACGGCGTTTATGGGCCGTATCTGGCGCTGGCGGAGGCTTGCGAACTGAACGGCGCGCTGGCCGGTTCGCTGGCGGCCTCGCTGCAGATCGAGGCCGAGGAAGTCAATCAGGCGCATCTGGCGGCGCTGGCCTGGTCGCACAACCTGTCGCTGTAAATTCTCGATTTTCCCTCATACTGAGGGGGAGTAATTTTGAAGCCGGGCGGCTGGCGCCCGGAAGCGGCCGATTTTTCGGCATACTCCCCATATTTCGGTTTTTCGCCGATTTCCTCCCGAGGCCGATGCCGGTTCGCTCCGGCGCTGTCGCCGCCACCTTCGGCATGCTGTCATTGCCGCGCCGCAATCCTGAAAAGACGGCCATTTCCACTGCTGTTCCGCCGATGGCCGGCGCCGCCTTTCGCCAATAATCGACCCGAATGGGCTCATGGCGCCGTTTCGCGCGCCAGCGGTCATGACAGGAGTCGAAGGTGGCAGAAGAGAGCGATCTCGAAAAAACCGAACCAGCGTCCCCCCGGCGCCTCGAACAGGCGCGTGAGGAGGGGGACGTTCCGCGTTCGCGCGAACTGGCCACCTGCACCATCCTGCTGGCGGCCGGCGCCGGCTTGTGGGTGTTCGGCAACGGGCTGGTGCGCAGCCTGAACCGGACGCTGGCGGCCGGGCTCGGTTTCGAGCGCGCCCAGGCATTTGACCCCAGCCTGCTGTTCACCCGGATCGGCAGCCATGCCTTTGATGTGCTGCTGGCGTTCGCGCCGATCGCCATCCTGCTGGTGGTGGTGGCGCTGGCGTCGCCGCTGCTGATCGGCGGCTGGCTGTTTTCCGCCAAGGCGCTGCAGCCGAAGTTCGACAAGCTGAACTCGCTGCGCGGCCTCGGCAACATGGTCTCGGTGAATGCCCTCGTGGAGCTGGCCAAGGCGATTGCCAAGACGCTGCTGGTCGGCATCGTCGCCTGGATGGTGATCCGCCACCAGCTCGACACGATGCTTGGATTCAGCGTCGAGGACGCCGACGACGGCATCGCCCATCTGGGCCGGCTGCTGCTGGGCGGCTTCATCGCCATCGTTTGCGCGCTGGTGCTGATCGCCGGCATCGACGCGCCGTTCCAGATGTGGCGCTACGCCAACAAGCTGAAGATGACGCGCCAGGAAGTGCGGCAGGAATCCAAGGAATCCGAAGGCGATCCGCAGGTCAAGGCGAAGATTCGCGCCCAGCAGCGCGAAATGGCGCGCCGCCGCATGATGGCCGAGGTGCCGACCGCCGACGTCGTCGTCACCAACCCGACTCACTACGCGGTGGCGCTGAAATACACCGACGGCAGCATGCGCGCGCCGAAGGTGGTGGCCAAGGGCGCCGACGAAGTGGCGGCGAAGATTCGCGAACTGGCCGCCGAGCACAAGGTGCCGCTGCTGGAAGCGCCGCCGCTGGCACGCGCGCTGTATCGGCATACCGAACTCGGCGACGAAATTCCGGAAGCGCTGTATACGGCGGTGGCCGAAGTGCTGGCCTACGTGTTCCAGCTGCGCGCCTTCGACAAGCAGGGCGGCACCCGCCCGCGCATGCCGCAAGACCTCGACGTGCCGGCCGAGCTGGACCCGAACAACGCCGCTGAAGCGGGAGCGGCGGCATGAACAGCCTGCAACTGCCAGCCTGGATGACCGGTCAGGGATCGCGCGCGCTGGCGGCGCCGATCCTGATCGTGATGATGCTGTCGATGATGGTGCTGCCGCTGCCGGCATTCGTCCTCGACATCTTCTTCAGCTTCAACATCGCGCTGTCGATCATCGTGCTGCTGACCAGCCTGTACACGGTCAAGCCGCTCGATTTCATGGTGTTTCCGACCGTGCTGCTGGTCTCGACGATGCTGCGGCTGTCGCTGAACGTCGCCTCGACCCGCGTGGTGCTGACCGAAGGCCACAGCGGCCCGGATGCCGCCGGCAAGGTGATCGAAGCCTTCGGCCACTTCCTGATCGGCGGCAATTACACGGTCGGCATCGTGGTGTTCGTGATTCTCACCATCATCAACTTCACCGTCGTCACCAAGGGCGCCGGCCGCATCGCCGAAGTCGGCGCGCGTTTCGCGCTGGACGCGATGCCGGGCAAGCAGATGGCGATCGACGCCGACCTGAACGCCGGCCTGATCGGCGAGCAGGAAGCGCGCCGCCGCCGCCAGGAAGTCGGCCAGGAAGCCGAGTTTTACGGCGCCATGGACGGTGCCTCCAAATACGTGCGTGGCGACGCCATCGCCGGCATCATCATCACCGTGGTCAACATCGTCGGCGGGCTGGTGGTCGGCATGATCCAGCACGATCTGGCCTTCGATGCCGCGCTGAAGAACTACACGCTGCTGGCGATCGGCGACGGCCTGGTGGCGCAGATTCCGTCGCTGATCATTTCCACCGCCGCCGGCGTGGTGGTGTCGCGCGTGGCCAGCGAACAGGACATCGGCGGCCAGCTGGTCGGCCAGCTGCTGGCCAAGCCGCAGGTGCTGTACATCACCGCCGCCATCGTCGGCGGCATGGGCGTCATCCCCGGCATGCCGCACGTCGCCTTCCTGCTGCTGGCGGCGGTGCTGGCCGGCGGCGCCTGGGCGCTGACGCAGAGCACCGCCAGGGCGGCGCAGCAGGCGCCGGAACCGGCCGCCGCGGTCGCCGCGCCGGAAGTCGAGGAAGCCACCTGGCAGGACATCCTGCCGGTCGATACGCTCGGCCTGGAAGTTGGCTACCGGCTGATCCCGCTGGTCGACAAGAGCCAGGGCGGCGAACTGCTGCGGCGGATCAAGGGCATCCGCAAGAAATTCGCGCAGGAAGTCGGCTTCCTGTCGCCGCCGGTGCACATCCGCGACAACCTCGAACTGAAGCCGTCCGGCTACCGCATCACCCTGAAGGGCGTCGAAGTCGGCAGCGGCGAAGCGCAGGCCGGCCAGTTCCTGGCGATCAATCCGGGCATGGTCAGCGGCACCTTGCCCGGCCCGACCACCAGCGATCCGGCCTTCGGCCTGCCGGCCGTCTGGATCGACGGCGCGCTGCGCGAGCAGGCGCAGACCATGGGCTATACCGTGGTCGATGCCGGCACCGTGGTCGCCACCCATCTGAACCACCTGATTACCACCCACGCCGCCGAATTGCTGGGCCGGCAGGAAGTGCAGCAGCTGCTCGACCACATCGGCAAGGAAGCGCCGAAGCTGGTCGAGGATCTGGTGCCGAAGCTGCTGCCGCTGGCGACGCTGCAGAAGGTGCTGCAGAACCTGCTGGCCGAAGGTGTGCACATCCGCGACATGCGCACCATCGCCGAAACCCTGGCCGAGCAGGCGCTGCGCACGCAAGACCCGAACGAACTGACCGCGGCGGTGCGCGTCGCGCTCGGCCCGGCGATCGTGCAGCAGATTTTCCCGGCGCCGGGCGAACTGTCGGTGATGGCGCTGGACAACCGGCTCGAACGGTTGCTGATGCAGGCATTGAACGCCAGCGGCAGCGACGGTGCCGGCATCGAGCCGGGCCTGGCCGACACGCTGGCGCAACAGGCGGAAAACGCCACCCGCCAGCAGGAACAGCTCGGCCTGCCGCCGGTGCTGCTGGTGCCGGCGCCGCTGCGCGGCCTGCTGGCGCGCTTCCTGCGCCGCGCGCTGCCGCAGCTGAAGGTGCTGTCGCACGCCGAACTGCCCGATTCCAAGACCATTAGAGTGACCAGCCTGATTGGAGGCCAAGCATGAACGTCAAGAAATTTCTCGCCCCGTCGTCCCGCGAGGCGCTGCGCCAGGTGCGCGACGCGATCGGGCCGGAGGCGGTGATCCTGTCCAACCGCCGGGTCGAGGACGGCGTCGAAATCCTGGCGCTGGCGCACGACGACATCGCCTCGCTGGCGGCGCCGGTGCAGGAAGCGCCGCTGGCCACGCCGGTGCCGGTTTTCGCCAGCGAAGCGCCAGTTCCGCCGCAGCCGACGCTGGCGCCGGCGCGCGGCGACCTCGGCACCCAGGCCGCCAATCTGGCGGCGATGCTGGCGCGCGCGCCGGAACCGGCACCGGCCGCAGTCGCAGCAGCAGCCGTCAGCAGCGCCGAGCTGAACGAAGTGATGAATGAAATCCGCTCGATGCGCGGCATGCTGGAAGCGCAGCTGGCCGGACTCGCCTGGGGCAACATGCAAAAGCGCGAGCCGATGAAGGCGGTGGTGATGCGTGAAATGCTGGCGGCCGGCTTTTCCGCCAGCCTGGCGCGCTACCTGACCGAAAAGCTGCAGGACGGCGGCAGTCGCGCGGCCGGCATGAACTGGATCAAGACCGTGCTGGCGCGCAATCTGGCGACGATGGACAACGAGGACGAAATCCTGGAAAAGGGCGGCGTCTACGCGCTGGTCGGCCCGACCGGGGTCGGCAAGACCACCACCACCGCCAAGCTGGCGGCGCGCTGCGTGATGCGGCATGGCGCCGGCAAGCTGGCGCTGATCACCACCGACGGCTACCGCATCGGCGGCTACGAGCAGCTGCGCATCTACGGCAAGATTCTCGGCGTGATGGTGCATTCGGTGAAGGACGAGGCCGATCTGAAGATCGCGCTGGCCGAACTGAAGAACAAGCACATGGTGCTGATCGACACCGTCGGCGTCGGCCAGCGCGACCAGATGGTGGCGCAGCAGGTGGCGATGCTGAGCGGCGCCGGTGCCGGCACCGGCGCCGAGGTCAAGCGGCTGCTGTGCATGAACGCCACCTCGAACGGCGAAACCCTGAACGAAGTGATCCGCGCCTACAAGGGCGATGGACTGGCCGGCTGCATCCTGACCAAGCTGGACGAAGCCGCCACCATCGGCAGCGCGCTCGACGCGGCGATCCGCAACAAGTTGTGCCTGTACTACGTCGCCAACGGTCAGCGGGTGCCGGAAGACCTGCACGTGGCGAATCGCCAGTACCTGATCGACCGCGCCTTCAAGCTCAAGCGCGAAACCGCGCCGTTCGCCTTCCGCGACGCCGAACTGCCGCTGGTGGCCGCGAATGCCGCGCGCGGCATGCACGACCGCAGCCTGCGCGAGGTGAGCCTTGCATAGTTTTCAGCACGACCAGGCCGAGGGGCTGCGGCGCCTGCTGGCCGGCGGGCCGAAGCCGCGCCTGCTTACGCTGCTGTCGGTGCTGCCGGAAGCCGACAAGAGCGCCACGCTGATCAATCTGGCGGCCTCGCTGGCGCACGCCGGCAACGACGTCACGCTGCTGGACGCGCATCTGCACGCCGATGGCGTCTCCGGTCGCCTCGGCGACCTGCCGCGCGCCTCGCTGCTGGACGTGGCGCGTGGCCAGCGCACGCTGGAGCAGGCGGTACGGATGCTGCCGCAGGGCTTCCGGCTGACGGCGCTGGCCTCGCCCGGCAGCCGCGCGCTGCAACTGGCCGCGCATGCCGGAGCGCTCGAACGGGTGTTCGGCAACATGGCGGAACAATGCGATCTGGTGCTGGCCGACGCCGTCGCCGGCGAACCGGAACTGCTGCCGTTGGCGGCGCTGGCCGGTGGCGACATCGTCGTGCAGGTGTCGCCCGATGCCGCCGCGATCACCGCCGGCTACGCGCTGATCAAGCGCCTGAACGCCGGTTTTGGCCGGCGCCGCTTCGGCGTGCTGGTATCCGGCGCCGACGAGCGGCAGGCCGAGCGGGTGTTCGCCAACATGGCGCAGGCCGCCAGCCGCTATCTGGCGCTGCCGCTGTACGCCGCCGGTTCGGTGCCGGCCGACGAGCATATCGGCCGCGCCGCCCGGCTCGGACGCAGCGTGGTGGAGGCGTTTCCGTTGGCCGGCGCGTCGATCGCATTCCGGCGTCTGGCTGGACGATTGGCGCTGTCTGGGTTACCTTCGGGAAACCCGGGCATGTTGGCCGGCGGCTAGATCGCGGAATTTGATGAATCATGTACAACGCCAACGGAAAGACGGACAAGAACAATTTGCTCACCGAGCATGCGCCGCTGGTGAAGAAGCTCGCCTATCAGATGAAGGCGCGGCTGCCGCCCAGCGTCGAAGTGGATGATCTGGTGCAGGCCGGCATGATCGGCCTGCTGGACGCGGTGAATCGCTACGAGGAAACCCACGGCGCGCAGTTCGAGACCTACGCGGTGCAGCGCATCCGTGGCGCGATGCTGGACGAATTGCGCAGCAGCGACTGGCTGCCGCGCAGCATGCGCCAGAACATGCGCAAGATCGAAACGGCGATGACCACGCTGCAGCAGCGGCTCGGCCGGCCGCCGAAGGAAACCGAGGTGGCGCAGCAGCTCAAGCTGTCGCTGGAAGCCTACCAGGAGATGCTGGCCGACGGCGGCGGCCACCAGCTGGTGTATTACGAGGATTTTCACGATACCTCGGAAGGCGCGCACGAACATTTCCTCGACCGCTATTGCCCGGAAAGCAGCGACGATCCGCTGCAGGCGCTGATGAACAGCGGCTTCCGCGAGGCGGTGATCGATGCCATCACCGCGCTGCCGGAACGGGAAAAAATCCTGATGGGCCTGTACTACGAGCAGGAAATGAACCTGAAGGAAATCGGCGCGGTGATGGGCGTGTCGGAATCGCGCGTCTGCCAGCTGCATGGCCAGGCGATCGCCCGCATGCGCGCCACCTTGAGGGAGCAGGCGTGGACTGGGGTAGCGTAGCGGGGCTGGTGCTGGCAGTCGCCGGCATCCTCGGCGGCCAGTTGCTGGAAGGCGGGCACATCGCCTCGCTGGTGCAGCCGGCGGCGTTCGTGATCGTCGTCATCGGCACGCTCGGCGCGGTGTTGCTGCAAAGCGGGCTGGTGTTCTTCGGCCGTGGCGCCGCCATGCTGCTGTGGGCGTTCGCGCCGCCGCGCCACGACCATGAGGCGATGCTGCACGACATCGGCGTCTGGAGCTTCACCGCCCGCCGTGAGGGGCTACTGAGCCTGGAGCGTTTCATGGAGCGCGCCGACGACCCGTTCATCGCCAAGGGCCTGCGTCTGCTGATCGACGGCATCGACCCGGCCAAGCTGCGCGAAATCCTCGAAGTCGAAACCACCGCCTACGAAACCACCCAGCGGCAGGCCGCCAAAATCTGGGAAGCGGCCGGCGGCTACGCGCCGACCATCGGCATCCTCGGTGCGGTGCTGGGCCTGATCCACGTGATGGAAAACCTGTCCGATCCGTCCAAGCTCGGCAGCGGCATCGCGGTCGCCTTCGTCGCCACCATCTACGGTGTCGGCCTCGCCAACCTGCTGTTCCTGCCGGTCGCCAACCGCCTGAAGACGGTGATCGCGGCGCAGGTACTGCGGCTGGAAATGCTGACCGACGCCTTTTTCGGCATCGCCTCCGGCGACAATCCGCGCGTGATCGACGAGCGCCTGCGCGCCTATCTCGAATGACGCGGCATCTTTCCAGGGCTGGGCTGCACACGTCTCCGTCATTCCGGCGCAAGCCGGAATCCCGTGGCTTGCTCCAGCGGCGCACGATGCTGGATTCCGGCTTGCGCCGGAATCGCCAGTTGATCGAGCGCGTTCCGGATTATGGGGAGTATGCCTCAACTTCTGAATGCTGGTGCCCGGTACAGGGCGGCATGATCGGGAGTATCTGTATTCCCGGCGGCGCGCGATAGCGACGGATGGCACATCATGGCACGTAAACGGCACGAGGACGAAGCGGACAACCACGAGCGCTGGCTGGTGTCGTATGCCGATTTCATGACGCTGCTGTTCGCCTTCTTCGTCGTCATGTACGCGATCTCCTCGCTGAACGAAGGCAAGTACCGGGTGCTGTCGGATGCGCTCGGCAATGCCTTCGGCCAGTCGCGCATCGCCACGCCGCTGCCGTTGCCGCACGGGCAGCTGGCGCCACAACTGCCGCTGCGGCCGCTGGCGGTGCCGAAGAACCGGCCCAGCGAAGCCTTGCGGCGCGAGCGTGAACGCATGACGGCGATGGCGCGCAGCCTGCTCGACGCGCTGGCGCCGCTGGTGCGCCAGGGCCGGGTGCGGGTGACGCAGAGCAGCCGCGGCATCAACATCGAAATCAGCGCCAGCGTGCTGTTCGCTCCCGGCGACGCCAGGCTGACGGAGGAATCCAGCCAGACGCTGCAGGCGGTGGCGGCGGTGCTGAAGGACGACGACCATGCGATCCAGGTCGAAGGTCATACCGACAACACGCCGATCGCCACCGCGGTGTTCCCCTCCAACTGGGAACTGTCGGCGGTGCGCGCCTCCAGCGTGGTGCGCCTGTTCATCGATCGCGGCATCGGCGCCGAACGCCTGACCGCGGTCGGCTACGGTGAAACCCGGCCGATCGCCTCGAACGGCGACGCCGATGGCCGCCAGCGCAACCGCCGGGTCGAAGTCATCATCCTCTCGAGCGTGCCCGATCCGGTGACGGAACTGCCGCTGGCGCCGGCGGCCGCCGCTCCTAACGCGGCTTCGCCAAAACCTCGCTGACCACCGGACGCGCGGTCGGATCGACCTGCGCCAGCGGCGCCGCCGGCAGGTTCGGATCGCGCGCGACGCTGCTGCCGGTGAGCGAGCCGAACGAGCGCGCCGCCTGCAGCGACGAGGCACAGGTGGTCGGCCGGCCGCTGGTCCGGCCCATCGGAATCGTGTAGCCGGCGTTGATCGCATAACCGCCGTCGCCGCTGTCGCGGTCCTGCGTGCGCGAGGCGCCGATGCTCCAGGCGCCGCGCGCCAGCGCCACGCCGAAGCTGCGCCAGGCGGCGTGGCTTTCGTAATTCCCCTGCAGCCGTGAACAGCCGCCGACGTACTGGGTGTAATGCAGCCGGCGCGAGGCGGTGCTGTCGCGTTCGCCGCTGCCGTCGGCGAAGTCGTAACGCAGGCGATCGACGCCGGTGCCGAGTTCCAGCCGCGAGGCCGGCAGCGGCGCCAGCGCCAGATTCAGCATGTAGCCGCGCTGGGCGCCGGTGGCCAGCAGGCGCGGATCGACCAGCACCCGGGTGGCCAGATCACCGTCCTGCAGCAACGTCTTCTGGCCGGGATCGGCGCCGCCGGCGGAGGCCTGCCAGGCAGTCAGGCTGAGGCCGGAAAGCAGGGCGTCGCCGGACCAGGTCTTGCGGATGTCGAACAGGAAATTGTTTTGCACCACGCTGTCGGCGGCGGTGCCGGAGGCGAACTGATAGTCCTCGGTCTGGCGCAACTGGCCGCCGCTGAATTTGACGCGCACGTTCTTTTCCGGGGCGTAGACCGCGTTCAGCAGCAATTCCTTGCGGCGCGTGCCCATCACCAGATTGGCGCCGCCGGCGAATTCACGGTCCAGCTTCAGGCCGTAATCCAGCCCCATCGCGGCTTCGTTGCGCGAGGCATAGTCGAGGCGGGTGGTCCAGGTGCGGTCGCCGGTATCGCCGCCGACGGTGGCGGTCTGGCCGTCGATCGCGAAGCGCCGCGTCGGCTCGGCCGGTGCCGCCAGATCGGGCAGCGTCTGCTTTTTCACGGAAAACAGCGGCTGGCCGGCGAATACGGCGGCGCTCGGGGTCAGCAGCAACAACAGGGGAAGACAGGCTTTTTTCAGCATCGGCGGCGCAAGGGGCTGGGGGTGCTGGAAATGCCGGAGAGAGGAATTCGTCCGGACAGAAAAAGTTTACTGTGCGCGGCGCGACCGGACAATGACGGAATCGTCAATTCCGCGGTTTTTTTCCGGGAAAACGCGGAAAATTCCGGCGAATCATGCCGTTCAGGCAACGATAAGCGAATTTGCCGGCGGATCGCCGGTCAATCCCGGCTATTGCCGCAAGAAGGGAACAGAAAGAGAGGGAAAGGGGAGATCAGCCAGCCACCAGCCGGTGGCCGCTGCTGCGCAGCGTCGACTGGCCGTCGGGGCCGTACAGGTTGCCGCCGCCGCCGGCGCCCTGCAGTACACCGAGCGCCGCCTGGTTGCGCGCCATGTGGCGGCCGATCAGCACGCCGTTGGTGCGGTTGCATTCGCGCGCTGCGGTCGCCAGCCGCAGCAATTCGTCCCATTGGCCGCGCGCCGCTTCGTTTCCGCCCTGATCGAGCCAGGCGCGCATGCCGGCTTCGTCGGCGCTGTGGGCGGCGGCGCCGAGCGCCACGTAGCGCGTGCGCGCCAGCGTCGCCATGCGCGCCACCAGCAGGTTTTTCTGGTCGGTCAGGTCCGGCAGCGCCTCGACCCGGGCCGCCGTCAGCTCCGCCTGTTCCCGTTCCAGCAGTGCCAGCAGCTCGCGCGCGGTCTGTACTTCAAGGGCGAGCTGATCGGACGGGGTGGCGAGCGGAGCGGTCATGGAGTGGTCAGTGCTTGCGGGAATGGATCAGGTCGCGCACCGATTCGAGCAGGCCGGTGGCGACTTTTTCGGGGTCCACCTGGAACTGGCCGCCGGCGATCGCGGCCTTGATCTCCTCGACCTTGCCGGCGTCGAACACGCTGGAGGAGGCCACCTGGCCGGACAGCGCTTTCAGTTCCGCGGAAATGTGGACATTGTCGGAAGCCGCGCCGGTACTGCCGGCGGCTTCGCTGCCGGCGGCGCGGCCGGCGCCGCGCGTCTGCGCGGGGCTGACCGGCAGGCCGCCGGTTTTCTTGATCGAATCGTCGATTTTCACGAGATCATCCTTGTCTGGTTGGGGGCGAATCGCCTCGGGCTCACGTGATTATCGACGATAACGTCACAAACTTTAACACTGGATCGGCCCGCCGGAAAAAATCCTTCGATTTCAAAACCGGACCTCCAGCACCCCGCCCAGCCGGGCGATGCCGCTGACCACCTGGCCGCCGGCGGTGCGCGCCTGGGCGATCTGGCCGGCGTTGGCGTTGCCGATCGCCCGTCCTTCGCCGGCGATGCGGAAGCCGGGGCCGACCGTGACCAGCTGCACCGTCTGTCCGGTACGGATCGCCTGCTGGGTGCGCATCGTGTCTTCGCGCAATGGCGTGCCGAGCGCCAGCGCCCGGGCGGCGGTGCGGCCGACCGCCTGCGCCGGATCGGTGACGACGCCGGCCGGCAGCGCGGTCAGGTCGCCTTGGACGGTGGCGACGTCGGCAGCGCCGATCAGTTGCCCGGCCGCCAGCGGCGTCGCCACCACCACGTAGTCGGCGACGATCTTTACCCGCGCCGCCACATAGACCGACCAGCGCGCCGGGCCGGCGCAACGCACGCCGACCGTGGTTTTGCCCCAGGCGCGGCTGCCGCGCGACAGGAATGCTTGCGGCGCCGGACAGGCCGGCAGGTTCAGGCGCGGATCGAAGCTGTCGACCTCGATGTCGACGTTGCCCGGCAGGCCGGCGGCGCGCTCGCGCAGAAACCCGGTTGCCGTCTGGCGCAGCGCGTCGAGGTCCTGGCGCGGTTCTCCGGCCGTCGCCGGCAAGGCCGGCAGCAGCAGGGAAAAGAGCAGCGGAAGGAACAGTCTGTACATGGCGGCGAGGGAATTTTTGCAGGATCGATGTTACGTCCCGTCAGCCGCGCCAAAGCCGGAAACAGGCATGGGTTTGCCGCCCTGATCGGGCGATCGAAGCGGAGCGGCTTTCGTATGATACGAGCCATGTAAAACCATTTGCCGGCCCGGAGCGTGTTTGCCCGAACCGGGATCCGCGGGAGCCGCACATGATCGGAAAACTGGACGACGCGCTGCGTTTCAATGAAGCCGCGCTCAGCCTGCGGGCGCAGCGTCAGCAATTGCTGGCCTCCAACATCGCCAATGCCGATACGCCGAACTACAAGGCGCGCGACATCGATTTTGCCCAGGCCCTGCAGGGCGCGCTCGGCAAGACGACGGCGGTGCCGGCGCCGCCGCTGGCCAAAACCGCCGCCGCGCATCTGGACGGCGGCGCCGGCGAGGCCGGCATCGGCGGCGCGCCGCTGCTGTACCGCAATATCGCGCAGGGCAACGTCGATGGCAATACCGTCGATATGGATGTCGAACGCAACCAGTTCACCGACAACGCGCTGCGCTATGAAGCCGGCGTGACCGTGGTCGGTGTCCAGATCCGCAATCTGCTGGCGGTGATTCAGGGCTGAGTCCGGCGCCGGTTTTCGGGAGCATACGCATGTCGCTATTCAATATCTTCAACGTTGCCGGTTCCGCCATGAGCGCGCAGGCGCAGCGGCTGAACACGGTCGCCAGCAATCTGGCCAATGCCGACAGCGTCACCAGTTCGGACGGCCAGGTCTACAAGTCCAGGCAGGTGGTGTTCGAGACGGTGCCGCTGGCCGACGGTTCCGCCGCCGGCGTCAAGGTGCAGCAGGTGGTCGAGGACGCCTCGCCGGGGCGCCAGGTATACGACCCCAAGCATCCGCTGGCCGATGCCAACGGCTATGTGGCGATGCCGAACGTGAACACCGTCGAGGAAATGGTCAACATGATTTCCGCTTCGCGCTCGTACCAGACCAATGTCGAAACCATGAACGCGGCCAAGACCATGCTGCTGAAAACCCTGACCATCGGCCAGTGATGCCTGGCCGGTTTACTGAAGGAAAACCTCGATGACGACGGTACAGAACTCCCCCAAGGTGTCTGCGGATCTGCTGGCGACGATGAATCCGTCCTCCGGCGGCACCGCCGTGGACAACGCGGCCGAAACCCAGGACCGCTTCCTGAAGCTGCTGGTGACGCAGATGAAGAATCAGGACCCGCTGAATCCGCTCGACAATGCCGAGGTGACCAGCCAGATGGCGCAGTTGTCCACCGTCACCGGCATCGAAAAGCTCAACAGTACGCTCGGCTCGATGCTGGCCAGCCAGCAGGCCAGCCAGTCGCTGCAGGCAGCCGGGATGATCGGTCACGGCGTGCTGGTGCCGGGATCGGCGCTGGCGCTGCAGGACGGCAAGGGCGTGTTCGGCATCGAACTCGACGGGCCGGCCGATGCCGTGCAGGTCACGATCCGCGACGGCGACGGCAATGCTGTCCAGCAGATCGATCTCGGTCGCCAGGAAGGCGGCGCCCAGCCGCTGCTGTGGGACGGCACGCTGGCGGACGGCTCGACCGCGCCCGATGGTCTCTACACCTTCGAGGTCAGCGCCACGCGCGGCGGCGAAGCGGTGGCCGTGACCGCGCTGTCCTTCGATCAGGTCGCCAGCGTCTCGACCGGGCCGGCCGGCGTGACCCTGAATCTGCCGCTGACGGGCAGCGTCAGTCTGGCCGACGTCCGCCAGATCATCTGACATCCGAGCCACACAAGTTCTTGAAACGGAGCGAAAAATGAGTTTTCAACAGGGTTTGAGCGGTCTGAACGCAGCGGCCAGGAATCTGGAAGTGATCGGCAACAACGTCGCCAACTCCGGCACGGTCGGCTTCAAGCTGGGGCAGGCGCAGTTCGCCGACATGTACGCCAGTTCGATGAACGGCGCCGGCGCCTCGGTGGCCGGGATCGGCGTCACCGTCGCCAACGTCGCCCAGCAGTTCACGCAGGGCAATGTCAGCTCCAGCAATAATCCGCTCGACATCGCCATCAAGGGCGACGGCTTCTTCCGGATGGTCAACAACGGTACCGTGATGTACGGCCGCAATGGCCAGTTCCAGCTCGACGACAACGGCTATATCGTCAATCCCAGCGAGGGCTATGCGCGGCTGTCCGGCTACGGCACCGTGCTCAACAACGCCACCGGCCTGCCGATGCTGGATACCGGCCGCCAGGTCGACATCCGCATCGATACCGCCGACATTCCGCCGAAGCCGTCCACCACCGGCAGCATGGTGCTGACGCTGGATTCGCGCACGCCGGTGCTGGACCCGGCCAATTTCAACATGAACGATCCGGCCACCTACGGCTGGTCCACGCCGCTGCCGGTCTACGACAGCCTCGGCAATGTCCATTCGCTGCAGACCTACTACGTCAAGACCGGCCCGGTGGCGCCGGCCACCGGCAATGGCGAATGGTCGATGTTCGCTTCGCTGGACGGCGTGCCGGTCGGCTATACGCCGCCGGCCGCGCCGGTACCGGTCGGCACCTTCGAATTCACCACCGACGGCGTGCTGATTCCGGACAATCCCGGCTCGCCGCCGCTGCGCGCGGTGCGCAGCTTCACGCTGGACCTCGGCGGCGGCGTCACCACGCCGCAGACGGTGGCGGTCGATTTCATCGGCACCACCCAGTACGGCTCCAACTTCGGCAGCAATTCGGCGACGCAGAATGGTTATTCGTCGGGCCGACTGTCCGGTTTCGATGTCGGCCCCGACGGCCGTCTGCTCGGCAAGTACACCAATGGCCAGACCTGGCTGCTGGGGCAGATTTCGCTGACCAATTTCGCCAATCCGAACGGCCTGCAGCCGCTCGGCAACAACCTGTGGGGCGAGACGGTGGCGTCCGGTGTGCCGCTGACCGGCGCGCCGAATACCGGCACGCTGGGCACGCTGCAATCCAACGCGGTCGAGGATTCCAACGTCGATCTGACCGCCGAACTGGTCAACATGATCACCGCGCAGCGCGCCTATCAGGCCAACGCGCAGACCATCAAAACCCAGGACCAGATCATGCAGACGCTGACCAACCTGCGCTAGGCGCCGATAGACCGAACGGGGAGCGACCATGGACCGCCTGATCTATACCGCGATGACCGGCGCCAAGCACATCCTGGAGCAGCAGGCGACGGTATCGCACAACCTGGCCAATGCCAGCACCACCGGCTTTCGCGCGCAGATCGACGCCTTCCGCGCGGTGCCGGTGCAGGGCGCGGCCTTGCCGACGCGCGCCTTCGTGGTCGACGCCACCACCGGCAGCGATTTCACGCCGGGCCCGCTGCAGCACACCGGGCGCGAGCTGGACGTGGCGCTGCAGGGCGAAGGCTGGTTCGCGGTGCAACTGGCGGACGGTTCGGAAGCGTATACCCGTCACGGCAGCCTGCAGCTGTCGGAAAACGGCGTGCTGCAGACCCAGAGCGGCCTGCCGGTGCTGGGCGATGGCGGGCCGATCACGGTGCCGCCGGAAAGCACCATCGAGATCGCCCGCGACGGCACGGTGTCGGCGGTGCCGACCACCAGCGCCGACAAGAACGCGGTCAACGAGCTGGGGCGCATCCGTCTGGTGAATCCGGCGCCGGATTCGCTGGTGCGCGGTGACGACGGCCTGTTTCGCCTGAAAGGCGGCGGCGAGGCCGAGGTCGATGCCAACGTCGCGCTGATCGGCGGCGCGCTGGAAGGCAGCAACGTCAACGTGGTCGATGCGATGGTCAACATGATCAGCCTGGCGCGACAGTTCGAGATGCACATGAAACTGGTGCAGAACGCCGAGACCAACGCCAATAAAGCGGCTCAGCTCCTGGCTTTGAGCTAGGCTCGCGACAGCCATAATTTTCCCGAGGCGGCCCATTGTCGGGCGCGGCGCCACGGATTGGAGAAAGCAATGATTCGCTCACTATGGATTTCGAAGACCGGCCTGGATGCGCAGCAGATGCAGATGGACGTCATCGCCAACAACCTGGCCAACGTCAGCACCGCCGGCTTCAAGCGTTCGCGCGCGGTGTTCGAGGATTTGCTGTACCAGACCCTGCGCCAGCCCGGCGCGCAATCGTCGCAGGAAACCCAGCTGCCGTCCGGGCTGCAGCTCGGTACCGGCGTGCGGCCGGTGGCGACCGAGCGCATCCATACCCAGGGCAATCTGCAGCAGACCGGCAATGAAAAGGACGTGGCGATCCAGGGCGCCGGCTTTTTCCAGGTGCTGCTGCCGGACGGCACTACCGCCTACACCCGTGACGGCTCGTTCCAGCTCGACAACCAGGGGCAGCTGGTGACGTCCAGCGGTTTCGTGGTGCAGCCGGCGATCCAGGTTCCGGACGGCACCACCTCGCTGACCATCGGTCGCGACGGCACCGTGTCGGTGACTCAGGCCGGCGTGGTGCAGCCGGTGCAGATCGGCGCGCTGCAGCTGGCCAATTTCATCAATCCGGCCGGGCTGGAAAGCCGCGGCGAAAACCTGTACATCGAAACCGCCGCTTCCGGCGCGCCCAACATCGAGACGCCGGGCGAGAACGGTACCGGCTCGCTGGCGCAGAAGTACGTCGAAACCTCGAACGTCAACGTGGTCGAGGAACTGGTCAACATGATCCAGACCCAGCGCGCTTACGAAATCAACAGCAAGGCGATCACCACCTCCGACCAGATGCTGCAGCGTCTGTCGCAGATGTGACGCCGCGTCCCGGAGCCGACATGAAAACCCTGCTGTCCTGCGTCTTTGCCGCCGCCCTGTTCGCCGCCGCCGGCTGTTCCACCGTGCCGGACACCATCGTCATGCAGCCGACCACGACCACGCCGCGGCCGGCGCCGCTGCAGGCCGCCGGCAACGGCGCGATCTTCCAGGGCGCCGCCTACCGGCCCTTGTTCGAGGACCGGCGCGCGCGCATGGTTGGCGACATCATCACCATCGCCATCGTCGAAAAGACCGCCGCCGGCAAGAACGCCAACAGCAGCGGCAGCAAGAGCGGCAGCAGCAGCCTGTCGGTGTCGAAACTGTTCGGCGCGCCGGCCAGCACGGTCAACGACCTCGGTTTCGGCGGCACCACCGCCAACAAGTTCGAGGAAAAGGGCGGCGTCAATTCCAACAATAATTTCACCGGCACCATCACCGTCACCGTCGCCGAAGTGCTGCCGAACGGTAATCTGGTGGTCAGCGGCGAGAAGCAGATCGCCTTCGACAAGAGCACCGAATACATCCGCTTCTCCGGCGTCGTCAGCCCCGACAGCGTCGCCGCCGGCAACGTCGTGCCGTCCACCCAGGTGGCCGACGCGCGCGTCGAATATCGCACCAACACCAGCGTCGACAAGGCCGAGATGATGAGCGCGCTGGCGCGCTTTTTCCTCAGCGTGATGCCGCTGTAGCAAGAATCCGCAAGGACCGAATGGAAGGAATCGACATGCCCCGCAATCAACCTCTCGCCGCCGGCCGCGCGCTGCTGCTGGCGCTGCTGTGCGCCGCCGGCCTGGCCGCCGCGCCGGTTTCGCAGGCCGAGCGTCTGAAGGACCTGGCCAGCATCCAGGGCGTGCGGCAGAACCAGCTGGTCGGCTACGGGCTGGTGGTCGGGCTGGATGGCAGTGGCGACCAGACCACGCAGACGCCGTTCACGGTGCAGAGCGTGATCAGCATGCTGCAGCAGATGGGCGTCAACCTGCCGGCCACCAACCGCATGCAGCTGAAAAACGTCGCGGCGGTGATGGTGACGGCATCGCTGCCGCCGTTCGCCCAGCCGGGCCAGCAACTGGACGTCACGGTGTCGTCGATGGGCAACGCCAAGAGCCTGCGCGGCGGCACGCTGGTGCTGACGCCGCTGAAGGGCGCCGACGGCCAGATTTACGGCATGGCGCAGGGCAACGTGGTGGTCGGCGGCGCCGGCGCCGCCGCCGGCGGCAGTTCGAAGCAGATCAATCATCTGGGCGTCGGCCGCATTTCGGCCGGTGCCACCGTCGAGCGGGCGGTGCCGAACTCGGTCGGCCAGGATGGCGTGATCAGCCTGGAACTGCACGACAACGATTTTTCCACCGCCAGCCGGGTGGTGCAGGCGGTCAACAGCCATTTCGGCTCGAACGTCGCGGCGGCGCGGGATGGCCGCGTGATTCAGGTGCGGGCGCCGGTCGACAGCAACGAGCGGGTGGCCTTCCTCGGCGCGCTGGAAAGTCTGGACGTGACGCCGGCGCAGATGGTGGCCAAGGTGATCCTGAACGCCCGCACCGGTTCGGTGGTGATGAATCAGACGGTGACGCTGGAAACCTGCGCGGTATCGCACGGCAATCTGTCGGTGGTGGTGAATTCCGAGCCGGTGATCAGCCAGCCGGCGCCGCTGTCGGGCGGCCAGACCGTGGTGTCGCAGGTGTCGCAGATCGAAATCAACAAGGAGCCGGGCAAGGTGATGATGCTGCAGGGCGGCGCCTCGCTGGCCGACGTGGTCAAGGCGCTCAACACGATCGGCGCGACGCCGCAGGACCTGGTGGCGATCCTGCAGGCGATGAAGGCAGCCGGTTCGCTGCGCGCCGAACTGGAGATCATCTGACGATGTCGTTCCGCGATACGCGCCGGCGGCAGACCAGCCGGGAAGCCGCATGATCGGCGCCGCCAACAATTTTTCCGACCGGCTGGCGATCGACAGCAAGGGTGTCGAAAACCTGCGTCAGGCGGCGCGGCAGAACGCGCCGGAGGCGCTGAAGGCGACCGCGCGCCAGTTCGAAGCGCTGTTCATGAACATGGTAATGAAGAGCATGCGCGCGGCGACGCCGCAGGATGGCGTGTTCGACAACGAACAGAGCCGGATGTTTACCTCGATGCTGGATCAGCAGTTGAGCCAGAGCATGGCATCCAGGGGTATCGGTCTGGCCGACGTGCTGATCCGGCAATTGGCCAACACCGTCGGCCAGCCGGCCGTGGCCGGCGACGACGGCGAAGCCTTGCCGGTGCCGCTGCCGGAACCGGGCCGGCGCGGGGTGTCCGGCGGGCCGGGGGCGCTGCCGCCGCGCTCGAATCCGATGCCGGCCTGGGGCGCGGCGCCGGTTGCCAATCCCTCGCAGCCGGCGCATGTACAGGCGTTCATCAACAAGCTGGGCAGCGAAGCCGAGGCCGCCAGCCGCAGTACCGGCATCCCGGCCAAGTTCATGCTCGGTCAGGCGGCGCTGGAAAGCGGCTGGGGCAAGCGCCAGATCATCGGTGCCGACGGCAGCCCGAGCCACAACCTGTTCGGCATCAAGGCCGGTCCGGGCTGGAAGGGCAAGGTGGTGGAGGCCACTACCACCGAATACGTCGATGGCGTGCCGCGCCGGAAGGTGGAGAAGTTCCGCGCCTACGATTCCTACGCCGATTCGTTCCGCGATTACGCGCGCCTGATGCGCGACAATCCACGATATGAAAACGTGCTGGCCAACGCCCGCGACGTCAAGGGCTTCGCCCAGGGCTTGCAGCGCGCCGGCTACGCCACCGACCCGCAGTACGCGGCCAAGCTGACCCGCATCATCACGCATACGCTGGGGTAGGCAGGGTGGGCGGCGCTAAAGTTTTCCGGCGCGGCTGCCGTTGTTGCGAATATCTGTAGACAGAAGAAGCCGGCATGGGCACGAATATCCTGAATATCGGTAAGACGGCGTTGAACGCGGCCCAGGTCGGGCTCAGCACCGCCGGTCATAACATTGCCAACGTATCAACTCCCGGCTACAACCGTCAGGAAGTGATCCAGGGGGCCGCGATCGCGCAGAATCTCGGCTTCGGCTTTGCCGGCCAGGGTGTCGAGGTGCGCACCATCCAGCGCGTCTACGACCAGTTCCTGTCAGCGCAGGTGAACGCTTCGCAGACCACCAAGACCGCGCTGGACACCTATTACTCGCAGATCAGCCGGATCGACAACATCATGGCCGACACCGGCGCCGGCCTGTCGCCGGCGCTGCAGGGCTTTTTCAGCAGCATCCAGAATCTGGCGGCCTTCCCGAACATGGCGGAATCGCGGCAATCGGCGCTGTCGTCGGCGCAGACGCTGGCGGCGCGCTTCCAGAGCCTGGACGGGCAGCTGTCGGCCAGTTATGACGACGTCAACACCCAGATCACCGCCAGCGTCACCACCATCAACGCCTACGCCAGCCAGATCGCGCAGCTGAACGAGCGCATCCAGAAAGCCACCGTCGGCGGCCAGCCGCCGAACGATCTGCTGGACCAGCGCGATCAATTGATCACCGACCTCGGCAAGGAAGTCAAGGTCACCGTCAACAAGTCCGGTGATACCTACAACGTGGCGATCGGCAACGGCCAGTCGCTGGTGATGGGCGCTCAGGCGTTCTCGCTGACCACCATCCCGGCGATCGATGACCCGTCGCGGCTGCAGGTCGGCTACGTCACCACTACCGGCAACACGGTGCGGATGCCGGACGCCTATCTGGGCGGCGGCAAGCTGGGCGGGCTGTTCGAATTCCGCTCGAAGTCGCTGGACCCGGCGCAGAACGAACTGGGCCGGGTGGCGATCGCGCTGGCGATGGACGTCAACGCCCAGCACACCCAGGGGCTGGACCAGAACGGCCAGCCGGGCACCGCGCTGTTCAGCGTCGGCACGCCGCAGGTGCAGCCGTCTTCCGGCAATTCCGGGGCGATGGTCGGCGCCGCCATCACCGATTCGAAGGCGCTGACCGCCAGCGACTACCGGCTCTCGTATGACGGCTCCAACTACAAGCTGACCCGGCTGTCGGACGGTCAGGAGAGCAGTTACGCGACACTGCCGCAGACCGTCGATGGCGTCGAGTTCAGCCTCGCTTCCGGCACGCTGCAGCCCGGCGACAATTTCCTGATCCGGCCCACCATCAACGGTGCGCGCAATTTCCAGGTGCTGATCAGCGATACCGCCAGGCTGGCCGCCGCCGGCGTGCCGGCGGTGCCGGTGCTGTCCGGCATCGGCGCCGACAATACCGGCAGCGGCGAGATTGCCGTCAGCGGCGTCGATGGCAGCTATGCCGGCGCTCCGCTGCCGGCCGGCAGCACGCTGGAGTTCAAGTACGACCTGGCCAGCAACAGCTTCACGGTGACGCCGCCGACTGCGGTGACCGTCGGCGGCGTCACCTACGCGGCCAACGATCCGGTGCCGTACACCGACGGCGCGGCGATCAACGCGCACGGCATCGATTTCACGATCAGCGGCACGCCGGCCGATGCCGACAGCTTCGTGCTGCGGCCCAGCAACAACGTCGGCGACAACGCCAACGCGCTGAAGCTGGCCGATCTGCAGACCGCCAACCGGATGGCCGGCGGCACCACCAGCTACCAGGGCGCGTATTCGCAACTGGTCAGCGAGATCGGCAACAAGACGCACGAGCTGGACGTCAACCGCACCGCCGAAGGCAATCTGCTGGAAGCCACGCAGGCGCAGCAGCAATCGCTGTCCGGCGTCAATCTGGACGAGGAAGCGGCCAACATCATGCGCCTGCAGCAGGCGTATCAGGCGGCCGCCAAGATGATGCAGACCGCCAGCCAGATGTTCGACATGCTGCTGACGCTGGGCGGCTAAGGGGATCAACATGCGCGTTTCCACCAACATGATGTACCAGTCCGGGGTGGCCCGGATCAGCGATCTGAACTCGGCGCTGAACCGCACGATGCAGCAGATCAGCACCAACCGCCGCGTGCTGACGCCGTCCGACGATGCGATCGCCGCCGCGCGCGCGCTCGACGTGTCGCAGGCGCAATCGGTGAATACCCAGTACGGCACCAACCGGCAGAACGTCAAATCTTCGCTGAGCCAGGAGGACAGCGTGCTGTCGAGCGTCTCGGCGCTGCTGACCAACGTCAAGTCGACGGTGATCGCGGCCGGCAATGGCTCGCTGAACGACACCGACCGGGCCTCGCTGGCGACCGAGCTGCGCGGCCGCTTCGACGAACTGCTGGGGCTGGCCAACAGCACCGACGGTTCCGGCAACTACCTGTTCTCCGGCCACCAGACTTCCACCCCGGCGTTCGCCAAAACCGCCGGCGGCGCCCAGTATCAGGGCGACGACGGCCTGCGCCAGCTGCAGGTCGAGGCATCGCGCGTGATGAGCATTTCCGACACCGGCCGCAAAATTTTCCAGGGCAACGGCGAGGCTGGCGGGGACGTGTTCAAGACGCTGCAGGATGTGATCACCTTGCTGGAAACCCCGGTCAACGGCGATCCGGTCCGGAGCGCCGCGCTGACCGCCGGGCTGGCCACCGCCAACGGCAACATCGACAAGGCGCACGACAACGTGCTGACCACGCGGTCGGCGATCGGCTCGCGCCTGGCCGAGATCGACGCGCTCGACGATACCGGCAGCGCCCGCGACATCCAGTACGAGCAGGATATCGCCGATCTGGTCGGCATCGACCCGGTGAAGGCATATTCCGATCTGGTCCAGCAGAAGATCACGCTGGACGCGGCGCAGCAGGCTTACGCCACGACCTCGCGGCTGTCGCTGTTCCAGTATCTGTAGTACAAGAGACCTTTCGCGCGCATATACTCCCCGGTATGGCAGGCTGTGCCGGGCGTCCCGCCTGCGAAGTTTGCCTATACTCCCCTGATTTTCAATCCGGCTGGCTGCCGCGGCAGGCGCCGTCCGGGTGCGTTCAGCCGGGCAGGGCGCCGAGCTGGCGGATCAGCATCACGCCTTCCTGCAGCAGCTTTTCCATCGGCGTCGCCAGATAGGACAGCGATAGCCCGATCAGCACGAAACCCACCGTCAGCGTCAGCGGGAAGCCGATGCCGAACAGGTTCAGCTGCGGCGCGGCGCGGGTCAGCACGCCGAGCGCCATGTTGGTCATCAGCAGCGCCGCCACCATCGGCAGCGCCAGCTGCACGCCGAGGCTGAAGATGCGTCCGCCCGACAGCACCAGCTGATGGATCAGGCCGCCGTCCGGCGGCGCGCCGATCGGCAGCGCGGCGAAACTTTCCACCAGCACCGACAGCAGCACCAGATGGACATCGGCGGCCAGATAGATCATCAGCACCAGCAGCGCCAGGAACTGGCTGATCGCCGATGAACGACCGTGCGATTGCGGGTCGAAGAAGGTGGCGAAACCCAGGCCCATCGTCATGCCGACCATTTCGCCGGCCATCTCGACCGCCGCGAACACGATCCGCATCGCGAAGCCCATCGCCAGCCCGATCACCATCTGCTGCGCCAGCAGCAGGATGCCGGCGGCCGACATCGGATCGACCGGCGGCAGGCTGTCCGCCACCGTCGGCGCGACGATCAGGGCGATCAGGATGCCGAGCGCGATCCGCACCCGCACCGGAATGCTGCCGTTGGAAAACAGCGGCGCCACCATGAACAGGCCGAGGATGCGCGTGACCGGCCACAGCAGCCCGGCGATCCAGGCTTGCAGCTGGGCGCTGGTGACGGTGATCATCGGGGCGGGGCGGGCAGGGCGGCGGCGCTGGCGGCTAACCGACCAGGCCGGGAATGCCGGTCAGCATCTGCCGCATGTAGTCCAGCATCACCGACAGGATCCACGGCCCGGCCAGCACCAGCGCGATGAAGATGCCGACCAGCTTGGGAATGAACGACAGCGTCATTTCGTTGATCTGGGTGGCGGCCTGGAAGATGCTGACGATCAGGCCGACGCCGAGCGCCACCAGCAATAACGGCGCCGAGATCATCAACATGACCTCGACCGCCTGGCGCCCCATCGTCATCACGCTTTCCGGAGTCATTGCGTTTTCCTAGAAAAAACTCTGCGCCAGCGAGCCGATCAGCAGCTGCCAGCCATCCACCAGCACGAACAGCATCAGCTTGAACGGCAGCGAGACGATCGCCGGCGACACCATCATCATCCCCATCGACATCAGCACGCTGGCCACCACCATGTCGATGATCAGGAACGGAATGAAGATCGCAAAGCTGATCTGGAACGCGGTTTTCAGTTCACTGGTGACGAAGGCCGGCACCAGCACCCGCAGCGACACGTCCTCCGGCCCCTGCGGCTGGGCGGCGTCGGACAGCTTGACGTACAGCGCCAGATCGGACTGGCGGGTCTGGCGCATCATGAATTCCTTCAGCGGCGCCGCGCCCTTGTCGAGCGCCTCGTTCATCGTGATGCGGTTTTCCTGCAGCGGCTGCCAGGCCTCGCTGTAGATGCGGTCGAACACCGGCCCCATCACGAACAGCGTCAGGAACAGCGCCAGCCCGATCAGTACCTGGTTTGGCGGCGCGCCCTGGGTGCCGATCGCCTGCCGCAGGATCGACAGCACGATGATGATGCGGGTGAAGCTGGTCATCATCAGCAGCACCGCCGGCAGGAACGACAGCGCGGTCAGCAGCAGCAGCGTCTGCAGGCTCAACGAATATTCCTGGCCGCCGCCGGGCGCCGGCGTGCTGGTGAAGGCCGGCACGCCCGGTAATCCGGTCTGCTGGGCGCCGGCCAACAGCGGCAGGCACAGCAGCGCCAGCGGCAGCCAGCGCAGCGCGGAGCGGAAGCGGTCAGCGCGCGGCATGGCGTTTGTCGAGGGTCTGTTTCAGCCAGCCGCCGGGGGTGGCAGCGGCCGGCGTCGGCGGCGTTTCCTGGCGCGGCAGCGTCGTCAGCGCCGAGACCCGGCCGGCGGCGACGCCGACCACGATCCACTGCTCGCCGACTTCCACCACCATCACCCGTTCGCGGCTGCCGACGGCGACGCCGCCGACGATCTTCACCACCGAATCACCGCCGCCACGGGCGACGCCGAAGCGGCGCAGGAACCACGCCAGCGCCGCCATCAGCGCCAGCACGACGATCAGGCCGAGCAATACCTGCAACAGGCCGCCGGCCGGCGGCGCGCTGGCCAGGGCAGGGGTGTCGGCGGCGCGCGCGGCGGCCGTCCATGCCGGCGCGGCCAGCATGGCGAGCGATCGGCGGCCCTTCATTTGTTGAGCTTGCGGATGCGTTCGGACGGCGAGATGACGTCGGTCAGGCGGATGCCGAACTTGTCGTTGACCACCACCACTTCGCCCTGGGCGATCAGGCAGCCGTTGACCAGCACGTCCATCGGTTCGCCGGCCAGGCCGTCCAGCTCGACCACCGAGCCTTGCGCCAGTTGCAGCAGGTTCTTGATGGCGATCTTGGTGCGGCCCAGTTCCACCGTCAGCTGCACCGGAATGTCGAGGATGAAATCGATGTCGTTGTGCGTCTCGCCGCGTGGCGACGGGCTGCCGAAATCCTGGAATACCTGGGCCGCGGTTTCCTTCGCTTCGCGCGCGGTGGCGGTGGCCTGGGCGGCGATCTCGGCCTGGGTCTGCTCGGCCATGGCCGCGCCCCAGTCGTCTTCGGTGATACCCTGGGTTTCGGCGTTGTCAGACATGTTCATCTCCCTGGAGTTCGGAACTGGCTTGCGTCAGCAGTTTTTCCACGCGCAGCGCGTACTGGCCGTTGAGCTTGCCGTAGCTGCATTCCATCACCGGCACGCCGTCCACCTTGGCCGACACGGTTTCCGGAATCGCCAGCGGAATCACGTCGCCGGCCTTCATGTTGAGAATGTCGCCGAGCGTCACGCGGGTGCTGCCGAGATCGGCGACCAGTTCGACTTCGGCGCTCTGGATCTGCTGCGTCATCAGGCGGATCCAGCGTTTGTCGACTTCCAGCGTCTCGCCCTGCAGGCTGGAAGTCAGCAGGTCGCGCACCGGCTCGATGGTCGAATAGGGCGTGCAGAAGTGCAGTTCGCCGGAAACCGGCCCGAGCTCGATGGTGAAGGTGGTGGCGACCACCACTTCGTTCGGCGTGGCGATGTTGGCGAACTGCGTGTTCATCTCCGAGCGCACGTATTCGAACGAGATCGGATACACCGGCTCCCACGACTTCGCATAGGTTTCAAAGACGATGTCCAGCAGGCGCGAAATGATGCGCTGCTCGGTCTGGGTGAAATCACGCCCCTCGACCCGGGTGTGGAAACGGCCGTCGCCGCCGAACAGGTTGTCCACCATCAGGAACACCAGCGTCGGATCGAACACGATCAGCGCGGTGCCGCGCAGCGGCTTCATGTGGACCAGGTTCAGGTTGGTCGGCACCACCAGGTTGCGGATGAATTCGCTGTACTTGGACACCCGCACCGGCCCGACCGAGACTTCCGAACTGCGATGCAGGAAATTGAACAGGCCGATCCGCAGCAGCCGGGCGAAACGCTCGTTGATGATTTCCAGCGTCGGCATGCGGCCGCGCACGATTCTTTCCTGGGTCGCCAGGTTGTACGGGCGGATCCGGCTGCGATCCTCCTCGGGACGTTCCTCGTCCTGTTCGCCGGTGACGCCTTTCAGCAGCGCATCGACTTCTTCCTGGGAAAGAAAATTGTCGGCCATGGCCTCGCTCTGGTCTTGCTACTGGATCACGAAAGAGGTGAAGAACACATCCGAAACCAGCTGCGGCTCGCCGTCCGGCAGGAACGGCTGCGCCACCTGGGCGATGATTTCCTCGGACAGCGCCTTCTTGCCCTCGACGGTGGAAATTTCACTTGCCTTCTTGCTCGACAGCAGCAGCACCAGCCGGCTGCGCACCTGCGGCATGTACAGCTTGATGCGGTCCACCTGCGCCTGATCGGCCACCTGCAGCGTCAGCGCCACTTGCAGATACTGCTCGACGCCGTCGTTCGGCGTCAGGTTCACGGTAAACGGATCGATCACGATGAACACCGGCGGCTTCGGCAGCTCGCGCACCGCCGCTTCCGGCGCCGTCGTGGCCGGGCGGAAATACGCCCAGGCGGCGGCCGCGATGCCAAGCACCGCCAGCAGCGACACCAGCAGCAAGTACAGCATCGTGCGCGACTTGCGCGGCGCTTCCGCCGGCGCCACTTCGGCTACCGGTTTCGGTACTGCGCGCGGGGCGCTTCGTGGGCTTGATGTGGCCATCCTGTTTCCTCTGTCCGTCCGAAACGGATCGGTTGTACGCAATTATCGGGAAAAAGCCGCGCTCTTCATGCGAGGAAGAGAGGGCTGAAGCCGCGTCATATCGGCGCTTGAATGTTACCCGATGCCGCATGTGATTGTTTCGCATGGACAACTGCGCGGCGACGCGGGACGCTGACCGGTTTAACGGCAGCGGCGGCGGAAGATGAAGGGAGCGCGCCGGTGGCGCCGACCGGCACCGCTGGCGGCTGCCGGAAATTTCCCGATACGAAATAAAAAATGGGGGAGTATGCCGAAAAATCGGCCTGTCACGGGCAGCCGGTGCCCGCTTTCAAAATTACACTACCCTGTATGTGGAATCAGGCGAAGGTATCGACCAGTCCGCGGCCGGCCGCGCTGACGGTGGCGCGCGGCGCCCGCGCGCCGTTGTCCAGTGCGCCGACGGCATGGTCGGTGCCGCGCCCGGAGGACTGGTGCGCCGATTGTCCGGCGGCGGCCTGCTGCTGGCCCGGCATGTCGGCGCCGACATTGGCCTGGCCGAGCTGGATGCCGGCATCGCCGAGCATTTCGCGCAGCCGCGGCATCGCCGCTTCCAGCGCCTGCCGCACTTCCGGCTGGGCCGATACGAAGGTGGCGTTGGCGTGCGAATTGTTGACGTGCAGCACCACCTGCAGCGGGCCGAGATCGGGCGGATTCAGCGTCAGCGCCGCGCTTTGCTGGCCGCCGGCCACCATCCACACCACCTTTTGTCCGAGCGCCGAATCCCAGGCTGGCGTGCCGACCTGCGGCGTCAGCTTGTCGCCGGCAACGCCGGCGGCAGTGTGTGCCACCGCCTGCAGCGTGGCCGGCGCCAGTGGCGCGGTTTCGACCGCGCGCGCCGGGCCGGCGTCGGCCACCGGCGGCGCTTCGGCGAGCTGCTTCTGCACCGCGCTGAAGCTGCCGTCCTTCTGCTCGGCGGTCTTCGGATCGGCGGCGGTGGCGCGGGTATCCGCCACCGTCGGGGCGCGCTTGTCGCTGCCAGGGTCGATGGCGCGGCCGGGCGCGCTGCCGGTTTCCGCGTCGGCAGCGGCTTCGGCGCGGGCGCCGCCTTTCCTGCCGGTCAGCGCGGCCAGGCGGGCATCGAGCGCCGGGGTGGCGTCGGCATCCGCTTCGGTATCGACATCGGCCTGCTGCTGGCCGGCGCCATGCTGCAGACCGGCCACCAGTGCCAGCAATTCCGCCGGGATCGCGGTGACGGCGGCGTCATCGTCGCCGGTTTCGGCGGTGTCGGCGGCGCTGTCGTTGTCGGCGGCTGCGGCGGCGCGGCTGTCGGCGCGCTGGCCGGCCGTCTCGCTGGCCGGCGCGTCAGCCGGGGGCGGGGAGGCGGGCGCCGGCGCGGCGGCATCGTTGCGCTGCGCCACTTCGCGGCTCAGCAACTGGTTGAACGGGGTTTCGGCGGCGACGGCCTTGGGACCGGCCGGCGGCACGGAAAGCAGGCTGGCCGAATTCTGGAGCGGGGCGGTATTCATGGTCGGGAGGCGTTCAAAAGTGGCTCGGGACTGCGGTCGATGGCGTCAGCGCTTGTGGAACACGGCGCGCGCCGCGTATTCGTCGTTCTGCTTCTGGTCGCGCCGGTTGTCCTGCTTCTGCTGTTCCTTTTGCGCGCGCGTGGCCAGCGTGTCGTAGGACATGCGCTTGCGCTCGCTGGCCTGCCAGGCGCCGCGCTCCTGCGCCACCCGCGCCTGCGCGGCGCGCACCGCTTCTTCCTGGCCGGCGATCGCCTGATCCAGCTTGTCGATGAACAGCTGGAAGTTGCGGTAGCCGCTGGCGCTCAGTCCGGCCGCCATGCTGGCCTGGAAGCGGGCGGCGTAGTCGGCACGGTACTGCTGCAGCAGCGCCAGCTTCTGCTCGGTCTCGTCGCCGGCGCGCACCGCCTGGCCGAGCCGTTTGGCGGCTTCGTCGGTGTCCTGGGTCGCCAGTTCGATCAGCGTCTGGATTGCGGAGGAGGTGGCCATCAAAGCATCGGATCAGGGTGAGGCTGGTTCGGTCGGCCATTCCGGCGCGAGCCGGAACGACAATGTACTTGCTGCCATCTTGTCATGGGCATTGTAGGTTTTCTCGCGCCGCGTCAATCAGTCGAACAGAGCGGTAAGTCGGGCCAAGCTCTCGCTAACGCCGGCACGTTCCTGGATGCCCTGCTGCAGGAATGCCTCGATGCGGTCGTGGCGGGCGATCGCCTCGTCCAGCACCGGATCGCTGCCGGCGCTGTAGGCGCCGACCGCGATCAGGTCGCGGTTGCGCTGGTAGCGCGCATACAGCTGCTTCAGGCGGCGCGCCTCGGCCTGATGTTCGGCCGAGGTGATGTTGTGCATCGCCCGCGAGATCGATTGTTCGATGTCGATCGCCGGGTAATGGCCGCCTTCGGCCAGCGTGCGGTTCAGCACGATGTGGCCGTCGAGGATGGCGCGGGCGGCATCGGCGATCGGGTCCTGCTGGTCGTCGCCCTCGGTCAGCACCGTGTAGAACGCGGTGATCGAGCCGCCGCCCGGCTTGCCGTTGCCGGCCCGTTCGACCAGCGCCGGCAGCTTGGCGAATACCGACGGCGGATAGCCCTTGGTGGCCGGCGGTTCGCCGATCGCCAGCGCGATCTCGCGCTGCGCCATCGCGTAGCGGGTCAGCGAATCCATGATCAGCAGCACGTTCTTGCCCTGATCGCGGAAATGCTCGGCGATCGCGGTAGCGTAGGCGGCGCCCTGCAGCCGCATCAGCGGCGGCGTGTCGGCCGGCGCCGCCACCACCACCGAACGCGCCAGGCCATCGGCGCCGAGAATCTGCTCGATGAATTCCTTGACTTCGCGGCCGCGCTCGCCGATCAGGCCGACCACGATCACGTCGGCGCCGGTATAGCGCGCCATCATCCCCAGCAGCACGCTCTTGCCGACGCCGGAACCGGCGAACAGCCCCATGCGCTGGCCGCGTCCGACCGTCAGCATGCTGTTGATGGCGCGCACGCCGACATCCAGCACGTCGGTGATCGGCGCGCGGCCGAGCGGGTTGGCGGCGCGCGCGTTCAGCGGCGCCGAACTGGCGGCATGCAGCGGGCCGAGGCTGTCGAGCGGACGGCCGGCGCCGTCCAGCACCCGTCCCAGCAGTTCGTCGCCGACCGGCAGGTGGCGGCCGCGATCGCTCGGGCGGCGGCGCGGATGGGCGACGGTGCCGGCGCGCGGCAGGCTCTGCACCGCTTCCACCGGAAACACGCGGGTGCCGGGCAGGATGCCCTCGACATCGCTTTGCGGCATCAGGAACAGCCGGTCGCCGTCGAAGCCGACCACTTCCGCCTCCAGCCGGGCGCCGTTCGGCAGCGGCACCGTGCAGGCGCTGCCGACCGCCAGCTTCAGGCCGACCGCTTCCATCACCAGTCCGGCCACGCGGGTGACGCGGCCGGACACCTGCATCGGCTCGGCCAGCGCGGCCAGCGCGCTGCAATCGCGCAGATAGGATTGCCAGCGCTGGCCGTGGTGCGACAGCGGCGGCGTGCCGGCCGTCATGGCGCCAGCCATTCCGATTCCTGGCCGAGTGCCGCGGTCAGCCGCTGCCAGCGCGTCGGCAGGCTGGCGTCGATCTGGTTGCTGGCGGTTTCGACGCGGCAGCCGCCGCGTTCCAGCTGGGCTTCGGCGGCGATGCGCCAGCCGGCCTTGTGCAGTTCGTCGCCCAGACGGGCGCTGACCAGTTCGACATCGTCCGGGTGCAGGTACAGCACCGCCGGCTGCTGCAGCGACGGCAGATAGCGGACCGCTTCGCCGACGATCGGCAGCAGCAGTTCCGGCCGCACCGGCAGCGCGGTTTTCAGCATCGCCCGCGCCAGATCGAGCGCCAGCTCCAGCGTCTGGCGCGCGATCACTTCATCGGCGCGCGCCAGATCGGCGCCGAACGTCTCGGCCAGCTGGCGCAACCGGGCGGTTTCGGCCTCGGCGTCGGCGCGGCCCTGCGCCAGACCGGCGGCGTGGCCGGCGGCCCAGCCGTCGGCGCGGCCTTCCTCGTGGCCCTTGACGCGCGCCGCCTCGCGGATCGCGGCGAGTTCCTCGATGCCGGGCCGCGCCGGCTGTTCGGGCGCGGCCGGACGTTCGTTGAACGACGCCAGCTCCCAGCGCTCGAAGGCCGACATCTGCTCCTTCGGAATCACCGCGCTAGACATAGGCGTCGTCTCCCTTGGCGCCGAGCATGACCTGGCCTTCGTCGGCCAGACGGCGCACGATCTGCAGGATTTCCTTCTGCTGCGCCTCGACTTCCGACAGGCGCACCGGGCCCTTCGATTCGAGGTCTTCGCGCATCATGTCGGCGGCGCGCTGCGACATGTTCTTGAAAATCTTTTCGCGCAGCTCCGGCGACGCCCCTTTTAGCGCGATGATCAGCGATTCCGATTGCACCTCGCGCAGGATGGTCTGGATGCCGCGGTCGTCGATATCGAGGATGTTGTCGAACACGAACATCTCGTCCATGATCCGCTGCGCCATGTCGGGGTCGTAGGTCTTGAGGTTTTCCATCACCGACGCTTCGTTTTCGCCGGACAGGAAGTTGAGGATTTCGGCGGCGGCGCGGATGCCGCCCATCGGCTTCTTCTTCAGGTTTTCGTTGCCGGACAACAGCTTGGTCAGCACTTCGTTCAGTTCGCGCAGCGCCGCCGGCTGCACGCCGTCCAGCGTGGCGATGCGCAGCACCACGTCGTTGCGCAAGCGCTCCGAGAACTGGTCCAGCACCTCGCAGGCGTGATAGCGCTCCAGATGCACCAGGATGGTGGCGATGATCTGCGGATGCTCGTTGCGGATCAGGTCGGCGACCGACTGCGCGTCCATCCACTTCAGGCTTTCGATGCCGGAAGCGTCGCGCCCGCCGAGGATGCGGTTCAGCAGCGACGAGGCCTTGTCGCTGCCGAGCGCCTTGGTCAGCACCGAGCGGATGTATTCGTCGGAATCCACCCCGAGCGAAGTCTGCAGTTCGGTCTCGGTGCGGAATTCCTGCAGCACCGCCTGCAGGTCCTCGTTGGCCACGCCCTTCATCGTCGACATTGCCGCGCCGAGCTTCTGCACCTCGCGCGGACCGAGGTATTTCATTACCTCGGCGGCTTCATCCTCGCCCAGCGCCAGCATCAGGATGGCGCCTTTCTGCACGCCCAGTTCACTCATTCCCGTTCACCCAGTTCTTGACCACGTTGGCCACCACTTTCGGATCCTCGCGCGCCATGTTGCGCGCCAGATCGAGGTTGCTCTGGTAGATGCGCGGCGCCGGTTCGGCATCCGCCGCCGCGCTCTGCGACAACTGCACCAGCGCCGCTTCCTCCTCTTCTTCCGGCGCCGGCAGCGCCGCTGGCGCCGGATTGGCGATCTTCTTCAGCGTCGGCCGCAGGTAGCCGAAGAACAGATACAGCAGCACGATGCCGGCCAGCAGATACTTGCCGGCCTGCTTGGCCAGGTCCAGCGATTCCGGCCGCTTCCACAGCGGCACTTCCGGCTCGACCTGTTTTTCGGCGCCGGCGAACGGGCTGTTGACCACGTTCAGCGTATCGCCGCGATCCTTGTTGTAACCCATCGCCTCCTTGACCAGATCGGTGATCTGGGCTTTTTCGGCATCGTTCAGCGGCCGGCTGACCATGTTGCCGTCGGCGTCCAGCTCGCGCTTGTAATTGACCACCACCGCCACCGACAGGCGCTTGACGCCGCCCATCGGCTGCTGCACGTAGCGGACGGTCTTGTCCACTTCGTAATTGACGGTCGATTCCTTGTGGGTGGTCTGCGGCACCGCCGGTGCCGGCGCCGCCTGCCCCGGCTGGCCGGGGCGGGCAGCGTTCTGCGCGGTCGCCGGCGTCTGGCCGGCGACCGGCGGCACCGTTAGCGGCGCGGTGGCCGGCACCGGCGGCTGGTTCGACAGCGCGCCCGGCACGCCGCCGGCGTTGGCGCCGCCGGGGGCGGTCGATTCGCTGGTCTGCTGGCTGCGCACGGCGCTGGAATCGGGCGTCTGGTTGGGCCGGTAGATTTCCGCCGCCTGTTCGCTGTGCGAGAAATCGACATCGGCTGTGGCTTCGGCGCGCACGTTGTTCGGGCCGACGATCGGCGTGATGATCGATTCCACCCGCTGGGCGATGCTCTGCTGCAGTTCCTGCACGTATTTCAGCTGGCTGGGATCGAGGCCGTTGGCGGCCAGCTTCTTGTCGGTTTCCGACAGCAGGGTGCCGTTCTGATCGACCAGCGTGACGTTCTTCGGCGGCAGGTTCGGCACGCTGCTGGCCACCAGATGCACCATCGCGCTGACCTGCTGCGGATCGAGCACGCGCCCCGGATACAGATTCAGCAGCACCGAGGCGGTCGGCTGCTGCTGCTCGCGCACGAATACCGACGCCTTCGGCAGCGCCAGATGCACACGCGCCGACTGAACCGCCGCCACCGCCTGGATCGAACGCGCCAGCTCGCCTTCCAGCGCGCGCTGGAAATTCACCTGTTCCAGAAACTGCGACACGCCCAGCTTCTGGTTTTCCATCAGTTCGAAACCGACGCCGCCGCCTTTCGGCAAGCCCTGCGCGGCCAGCTTCAGGCGCGCGTCATAGACCTGATCGGCCGGCACCAGGATCGCGCCGCCGCCGTCGGCGAACTTGTACGGCACGTTCATCTGCTGCAGCGCGGCGACGATGGCGCCGCCGTCGCGGTCGGAGAAATTGGAGAACAGGATGCGGTAATCCGGCTGCTGGCTCCACATCCAGACGCCGGCCATCACCGCGACGATCGCGGCGGCGGCTGCCGCCAGCAGCGCGTTGCGGACGCCCGGCGTGCGCGTCAGCGCCAGCAGGCCGGCCGGCCCGGCGGCCGGGGCGGAGAGGGCGGCATCGCCGGCGACTACTGCCATGATGCGCTCCGGTGGATGGGTTCGATCTGGGTATGCTTCACGTGATCCTCGCCGTAATACGGTTTTTTTCTCATGGCGATTGTCGCCGCGCCGGCGCTTTTCAATCGTTGGAACAGAGCAATATTTTCGCCGCTGTTCGCCGTCCGGCGCCGGTAGCGGCTCCGGTAAGGTGCTGACATCCCGGCACACGCCGGCAATATCGGGCAATCGGCGAGGCGGCAATGAGCATAGGCGGAATCGACAACAGCAAAATCGAAGCGATGGTGGCGCAACTGAAGGCCGCCGCCGCCCGCGCCCAAGGCGTGGCCAGCCCGCTGCAACAGCCGCCGGCGGCGCCGGTCGACAAGCCCGGCTTCGCCGATGCGCTGAAGGCCTCGCTCGATCAGGTCAACAGCGCCCAGCAGAAATCGGAACAGCTGTCCAGGGATTTCATGCTTGGCGACGACAAGGTCAGCCTGTCCGACATGATGATCTCGATGCAGAAAGCCAGCATCAGCCTGCAGACCACGGTGCAGGTGCGCAACAAGCTGGTTTCGGCGTATCACGACATCATGAACATGCAAATCTGAGTCCGAATCAGATACTCCCCACTATGATGCCCTGTTACGGGCTCCAGTATTACTAAATTTCAACATACTCCCGTCATTCCGGAATGTGAACCGATCATTCCGCGTCTTCCCGACTTTCCCTCCAGTATTTTCTCATGCCGCCTGAGCGTGTTGTGGTGGCCCCGGGGCTGTCCCGGATGGGGGCGATTATTTTCAAAAATGCACTTTGTCAGAATTTGTCAGTGCGATTCCATCCTTTCCCGTCAAAATTCCGCACCAGAAATATTGGTGAAAAGCAAATAATCGCCGGTTTGGCTATTGCGTTGCTTTTCTGCCAACGGTTACGGCTGCCCGTCTGAACCCGCTCTTCGGGTTTCGTCTGCTAGCGCTGCGCGCGTCGTATCTGCTCCGGCCCTGCCGGATATTCCCCGAACACCACCGCCTGCTTCGACATAGGGATGCCTCGTCATTCATGAACGCCCTTTTTGCCTTGCCGCGCGCGCTGCGCGCTTTTCGAGCTGCTGTTTTCCCGTCATCCCGCCGCCTCCGTGACCGGGGGGCGTCATCGCGGCCGCTGGCCGGTTTGCTGCTGGCGACTGGCTTGCTGGCGGCCGGTGCGGCGCAGGCGCGGGTCGTGGCGACCGCCATCACCGTTCCGCCCGATATTGGCCGCGACCAGATAGTCGACATCCAGATCGATTGGACGCGCACGACCAACGGTTCGGGCGACAAAATTTCGACGTCCATTCCGCCGCAATTGGCGGTCAACCCGCCGCCACCACCGGCTGGCTGTACCTATACCGCGCCCAACATGGTGTGCGACGTACCGGATGGCAACGCTGGCGCCACCGGCAGCATCACTTTCCAGGTGCGTGGCCAGACGCTCGGCGGCTTCAACATGACGGCGACGGGTACCTCGCCTCCGGCGGCGACCTCCACCGCCACGGTGCGCAGCACCGGCGACCTCCGGGTCGGCAAGATCAAGAGTTCGCCGGTCGACAATCCGGTGACCGGCGGCACGGTGGTGTTCACGCTGACGCCGCAAATCACCAGCGGCGACGACGTGCCGACCGGTGCCCAGATTGTCGTGACCGACCACCTGCCGGGCACCGCGACCGACTTCAACCTGGCCAACGTGACGTTTTCCGGACGCACGCCGACCTGCAACAGCACCGCCAACGCCAACAGCACGCGCACGCTGACCTGTACCTATGCCGGTCCCTTCACGCGCGCGCAGTTGAATGCCAGCGCCATCACCGTCACCGGCACCGCCGGCAATTCCGGCGCGTTCACCAATACCGCCGCGATCGATTCCGGCAATGGCGACTATTTCGATTCCGACCCGGCCAACAACAGCGCCAGCGTCGACTACACCGCCGATCCCGGCACCGACATCGAGGCGCTCGGCACCTTCCCGTCCACTCCCCAGACCGTCGGCACTCCTCAGAATCTGGTGCTGACCCATCGTAACAACGGCCCGCTCGCCAACCCGGCCGGCGGCTCCGTGCAGACCGTGGTGCCGGCAACGTTCACGCTTGGTACGCTGCCGGCCGGCTGTACTCAGACGTCGCCGGGTTCGCTGGTGGTTGGTGCCACCACCTACAACGGTACCCTGGTGAGCTGTGCGGTCGGCGTGCTGGCAGTCGGTGCGTCGCAAAATTTCACCCTGCCGCTGACGCTGCCGGCGGCGGCCGAGGCATCGAGCTTCCCGGTGGTGGTGACGCCGCCGCCGGGCCGCGCCGACGCCAATCCGGCCAACAACAGCAAGACGCTGCCGTACCAGATCGTCAATGCGTATGCCGATCTGACGGGCGGGAAGAGCAAATCAAAAACTGGCCCGCAGCCGCCCGGCACCGTCGTTACTACCACCCTCCAGATTCGTAACGACTCGAACAGCCCGAGCGCGGCCACCTATGACGCGGCCCATCCGCTGCGCATCGTCGATTACGCGCGGCCGGAAGAAGTGGCCGGCGGTGTGATCACGAACGTGTCGGCCGGCTGGAACTGCGTGGTGGCTACCGGCGTCACGCCGCCGTCCTTCATCGGCGACTCCAACAAAACTACCCGGATCGCCTGTACCAGTACCGGATCGGGCACGCTGGCGCCGGGTGCTGGGCCGGTGTCGGTCAGCTTCGACTCGACTATCGCCACCGTCACCACGCCGGTCACACTGACCGACCGCGCCTGTACCGGTTCGCAGGCGCTGACGGCGCTGGGACTGCCGGAGAGCGCCGGCCCGCAGCCGGCGGATGGCGGCCATACCAGCAACGATTGCGCCGATGCCGGCGGCAGCCTGGTGGCGACGCAGGTGGTCAGCGGCCATGCCCAGGTCAGCATCAAGAAGGAGTCGTCGGTCAACAACGTCGACTTTTTCGATCCGGTCGGCTCCGCGCCGACGCTGGCGGCCAATGCTTCCACGCTGTACTGGCGCATGACCATCACCACGCCGACCACTGCGGCGAATACCAGCCAGGAAGCCATCCCGACGCTGACCCTGACCGACAATCTGCCGGGCATCCTCAACGCCAACAGCACCGGCGCCCCGGCACCGAGCTTCCGCACGCCGGCGATCAACGCGACCGTTGCCGCCAGTGGCGCGACAGCCGCCTGTTCGCCTATTTCGGGCGGCAGTGGCGATTTGCGTTGTACTTTCAAGAATGTCCAACCCGGTGCCCTCATCACCGTGACGGTGCCGGTATCGCGGCCGCTCAGTCCCGGTACCCTGGAAAATACCGCGACGCTGACCTCTCCAGACGCGATTCTGTCGGCGTCCGCTGGCGGCAAGTTGCAGGACGATGCTGCGGTCGTGGTGACGCCGCGTACCGATCTGGCGCTGACCACCAAGACGGTATCGCCGGCCACGCCGCTGATCGGCCAGGTCGTGTCGTTCACGATCACCGCGGAAAATCTCGGCGAGGATACGGTTGCCGCCGGTAATTTCACGATTACCGATACCTTGTTTACCGGCACGCCGACGGCCGCGATGCCGGCCTATGAAGTACTGGAGGTGACGGCGGCGAATGCCGGCAAGATCAACTGCGCCGCCAGCAATCTGGCGACCGGGGCGATTTCCTGTACCAACACCAGCCCGATCAATCGCTACGAGACGCAGACCATCACGATCCGCGCCCGCATCAAGAAACCGGCGAACGGCATCAAACCTGCCGATCAGACGCAGTATTCCGGTGTAACGAATACCGCGTCGGTGGCCTTGGGCGGCGGCATGTGCGAATGGCGGGTCGAGACCTCGACGACGCCGGTCAGTACCTCGGCAGCCTGCAACGACGCCGCCTCCACCTCGAACAACAGCAAGATCGCCACATTCGACATCAAGGTGCCGGCCATCGATCTGCAGCAGGGCAAGGTGGCGATCTACCCGACCGGGCAGACGCAGTTCCTGATCGGCGACCAGCTGCGCTACCGCTTCAGCGTGCGCAATTCCGGGCCGTCGCGCGCCGAGGACATCGTGATGACCGACATCCTCACCATTCCTGCCGGCTTCCATCTGTCGATGGCAGGAGGCGCGGCCAACATCAATGCCGGTACCCCCACCAGCGGCTACGCGCTGGCGGCGAAGGCAGTTTCCTGTACTCAGGTCGGGCCGGATGCCAACGTGGTTTGCCGCCTGAATGCCGACCCGACGCTCAGCTATCTGGATGCCAACCAGGAAGTGAATTTCGAAATCGCGATGACCATGGATGGCACCGCGATGGGACCGGTTACTTTCGGCAACAAGGCCTATGTCTGCGCCGATGAAACCAACACCTACGAAACCTCCGGCAAGTGCTCGTCCGACCCGGCCGACGCCGGCAACAACATGGCAGCGGTCAACAACGTGGTGTTCCCGAAGGCCGATCTGGAGGTGGTCAGCAAGACTGCCGTGACGCCGTCGCCGGCGGACATCGCCCAGCCAATCGAATATGCGATCGTGCTGCGCAACAACGGCAGCGCGGGGACCCCGCAGATGCGGCTGACGGATACGCTGCCGACCGGTTTCGAGTGGGTTCATGGTGATGGTCAGGCACCCGCAGTGAGCGTCGACAGTGGCAGCGCGGCGACGCTGTCGGCGTCCGGCGGCGTGCTGGCGGTATCGGCCAGCGTGCCGGCCAATGGCAGCGAGAACGTCTGCTATATCTCGAACGGCGTCACCAACGTTACCGCGCTGAACCAGCAACAGGCGATTACCTGTGTCATCAATGGCCTGTTCCCCGCCGGCCCCGGCAACACCATCACGCTGAAACTGTATGCGCGCGCCAAGCCGGAGCTGTACGACGGTTCGGCCAACGCGCCTTACCTGACCGACCGTACCAACACCGCGCGCGTTTATCCGGGCAGGGACGTCGATGGCAACGATATTTCCATCGACGACAAGCCGGACAACGACAGCAAGACCGGCAGGGTTCAGGTGCGCAAGGCCTCGATCGGCGGCCGCGTGTTCGTCGATCTGAACAAGAACGGTGACCAGAACGGCACCACGCTGGCTACCGATCAGGGTGTCGGCGCGGTCACGATCACCCTGACGGGTACCGACAAATACGGCAATTCGGTGTCGCGTACCGTGACCACCAAAGATGTACCGGCCGGGAATGGTTCGTTGCGCGGCGACTATCTGTTTGACAATCTGGCGCCGTCGGATGCGGCCGGTTACACCATCACCATGACACAGCCAGCCGGCTACATGGACGCGCAGCCGCAGCCGAATACGCCGCGACCGGTGCGCAATGGCAGCAGCAGCAACGTCAGCGGCACTTATGTGGTCAACCACGATAACTCCACCAGCACCATCGGCGGCGTGGTGCTGGGCGCTGCCGCCACCGGGGTGCAATTCGATTTCCCGGTGGTTCAGGAAAGCAACCTGAATCTGTCCGGCTACGTTTATCTTGATGCGAATAACAACGGCACCAAGGATGGAGCGGAAGCCGGGATCGGTAGCGTCACCATCACCCTGATTGGTTGCGGCAGCGGCCCGGATGGGGTACTGAGCACGCCGGGGCCGATTGGTGCCGGGCCGGTTGCCTGTGCCGGCGATGACATCGTCGTCAACAAAACCGCTACCACGGCAGCCGACGGCAGCTATAACTTCATGCTGGATCAGCCCGGCCGCTATTCGGTGATTCAGCAGACGGCTCAACCGGTGGTTGCCGGTGTGACCACCGCGCCCGGCAAGACCACGGCCGGGTCGGTGGACCGCATTTCCAGTGCCGCTGGCGCCAACGACGGCGGTACGCGCGGCACCGTGAATACGACCGGAAACAGCGTCGGCGGTAGTGCCGGAGTGTTGCAGGAGGTGAATGGCAGTGTTCCTTCCAGCCAGATCCGCGATGTCGTGATCAATGACAGCGCGGCACGTTCGCCGAACAACAATTTCGGCGAAGTGCTGGCGGGCAGTATTGCCGGTGTCGTCTATACCGAGAAGGGCGCCCCAAATTCCAACTATGAACCGGGAGTGGATTGGCCGTTTCCCGGTGTGACGGTGACCCTGACCGGAACCGATGATCTGGGGCAGACGATCAATCTGACCACCACCACCCAGGCCAATGGCAGCTATATCTTCGAGAACCTGCGGCCGGGCACCTACACGGTCACCAAGACCAATCCGGTTCGCACGCCGGCAGTCGTCAATGAAAACCATGGCGCCTATCCGGGCAACGACGGGACGCCGCGCGGTACCTACGTCAACGCCGATACGATCAATGCCATCACGCTGGTATCGGGAGCCAAGATCGTCCAGACCAACTTTGCAGTGCTGAACGGCACCGATGTCAAGTTCAAGCTGGTCAAGACTTTCACCGGCACGCTCGTCGTAGGCCAGCCGGCGGTCTATACGCTGACCGTAACCAATAATGGTTCGACGCCCACTGTCGGGTCGATGCAATTCGGCGACCTGCTGCCGGGCGGCATGAGTCTGGCGGCTGCCAATCCTGTCGTCAGCGCGGCAGGCACTGTCAGCAATGTGGTGACGGCCGGTCAACTGGTGACGTTCGACTTCGAGCCCGCCACGCCGATCGGCCCCGGGTCCAGCGTGGCTATAACGGTCAACGTCACGGTCGCCGAAGCGGCGCTCGGCAACGTCGTCAACTATGCGGTGGTCAGTGGCGGCGGCGATCCTCATGTACCGACACCGCCTGGTCCGGGCTGTGCCGATACCGATCATTGCGCCAGCGTGCCAAGCGTGGTGTCCGGGCCGCCGTTGCTGTCGCTGACCAAGACCGGACCGAAGAAGTTGATTCTGGGGACCACGGCGGACTATCTGCTGACCGTCAAGAATGGTGGCGAATCGGCCACGGTAGGCGTGCTGCATCTGATCGAGAAGCTGCCGCCGGGATTAAGTCTGAATGGCGCGCTGAGCAGTCCCGACGGTGCGATTTCGAACGTCGTGAGCAGCGGTGACGTCGATACCGGTCTGACAGTCAATTTCGATCTGACTCCGACCGTGCCGTTGGCGGCGACCACCGGCAAGGCCGAAATCAAGGTGCCGGTCACGGTCGGCCTCAAGACCCAGGTTGGCGTGGCGACCAATTATGCATCGGTCGGCGGCGGCGGTGATATCCGTACCGGCGGCGTACCGCCAACACCGGGCAGTGCCTGTTCCGACATGCGCTGCGCCAATCTGCCGTCCGATGCGACCGACGTCAAACTGAAACTGGTCAAGACTTTCACCGGTCCGATCAGCGTCGGTCAGCCGGCCATCTATACGCTGACCGTCAGTAATGTCGGACAGACGGCGACCAACAGTCCGTTGCAATTCAGCGATCTGCTGCCGAACGGCATGAGTCTGGCGGCGACCAATCCCGTCACCAGCACTGCCGGTACGGTCAGCGGCGTCACCGTGGCCGGTCAGCTGGTGACCTTCAGCTTCACGCCGACGGCGCCCATCGCGCCTGGCGGTGATGTGGCATTGACAGTCAATGTCACGGTTGCCGAAGCGGCACTCGGCAACGTCATCAACTATGCGGTAGTCAGTGGTGGTGGCGATCCTTATGTACCGACGCCACCGGGTCCGGGCTGCGCCGATGCCACCCATTGCGCCAAGGTTCCGGCGCTGGTGTACGGGCCGCCATTGCTGTCGCTGCTCAAAACCGGGCCGGAGACGCTGACCCTGGGAGGCGCCGAGGAATATCAGTTGACCATCAAGAACGCTGGCGAATCGCCGACGGTCGGCCGTCTGCATCTGATCGAACAGCTGCCGCCCGGCCTCACATTGAATGGCGAATTGACCAGTCCCGACGGGGTGATTTCCAACGTCGCCACTGGTGGCGATGCCAAGGCCACCGGCTTGACGATCAAGTTTGATTTCACTCCCAACGCGCCGCTCTCTGCCGCGAATGGCAAGGCCGGCATCAAGGTTCCGGTCATGGTCGGCGTCGATACCGCTGTCGGCGTGGCGACCAATTACGCGTCGGTCGGTGGTGGTGGCGACATCCGCGACGGTGGCGAACCTCCGATTCCGGGGAGCGCTTGCGGAGACCCCCGCTGCGCCAATGCGCCGTCAACCGTTGCGGGCGCCGGCCTGCTGGCGATCGTCAAGACGGCCAGCAAGAGCGAGGCTGAGCTGGGCGATATGGTCAGCTATACGCTGACTATCTCGAACATCTCGCAAGCCACGGTGGTCAAGCCGAACATCATTGACCGTCTGCCAGCCGGCTTCCGCCTGATCGAAAATTCGGCGCGGGTAACAGGCGCAACGCTGCTCAGGTCGCAGGGGGCGCCCGGACCGCTGGTGACGTACGGGCTGGATCTGATTCCGCCGGGCAGGGTGGTAACGCTGACTTACCGGGTCCGGCTCGGCGTCGGTTCGATGCAGGGCGATGGCATCAACCGTGCCAGAGCGGAATGCCCTCTGAATCCTGCGACCAAATGCTCGAACGAAGCACGAGCCCAGGTGCGCGTATCCGGCGGCGTGTTCACCAATGACGCCTGCATCGTCGGCATGATCTATGTCGATTGCAACGGCAATCAGTTGAAGGACCGCGAGGAACTCGGCATTCCGGGCGTGCGCTTCTATGTCGAGGACGGCACCTTCCTGATCAGCGACAGCGAGGGCAAGTACAGCTTCTGCGGACTGTCGCCGAAGACCCACGTGCTGAAGGCCGACCAGACCACGCTGCCGCGCGGCAGCCGGCTGGTGGCGGGCAGCAACCGCAACGTCGGCGATGGCAACAGCCTGTTCCTCGACCTGAAGAACGGCGAGCTGCAGCGCGCCGACTTCATCGAAGGTTCGTGCTCGAACACCGTGATGGAGCAGGTCAAGGCGCGCCGCACGCAAGGCGGCAATCCCGTGCCGCAGACCGAAAAGAAGGGCGGCCCGGCGCTGACCTTCGAGGGGCGCGCCCCCGGCTACCCGCAGCAGGGTACCGACAGCGCGAACCAGCGCATCGTCAAGCCGCGCGCTGCCGACACGGCGACACCGCCAGCCAGCGTCAGCGAACGTGATACCCCGGTCCCGCAACTGGAAATCCGCCAGGGAGGCCGTGGTGCGAACTAAGTCTTTCGTGAATTTCCGAGCCGCCATGCCATCAGCTTTTCGTGCCGCGCCGCGCGCCGCTTTTCCCACGCCGCCGCGCCGGTTGCGTCTGACCCTGCTGACGCTGGCGATTGCCGGCGCCGTCCCGGCCTGGGCGCAGGGCACACTCAATCCGCCGCCGGGCGATCTGGCGCCGCCGGCAACACCGTTCGCCGGTGGCCGCGACGGCAACGGCATCGATCTGCCGCCGCTGGATGCCGGCAACAGCAATCTGCCGCCGACCTCGTCGCGGGTCTTGCCGGCGCGCATTGGCGGTGTCGATTACGCCGCCAATGCGCGGGTCGGCCTGATCCGCGTGATGGTGGCGCAGAGCAGCCTGCCGGCGGACGGTCAGACGCCGGCGCGGCTGGCGCTGACGTTGCTGGATTTCGACGGCAAGCCGTTGAGCGGCGAGGCGGTGGTGACGGTCGAAGCGTCGGCCGGACGCCTGCAGCTGCCGGGCGCCGCCAGCGATGAATTCGGCCCCGGCCGGACCGATCAGGACCGCGTTACGCGCGGGACCCAGATCAAGGTGATCGACGGCAAGGCGGAAATCCTGCTGCGGGCGCCGTCCGAGCCGCAGGAGGTGACGGTGCGCGTCACCGCCGGCCGCGCCCAGGCGCAGGGCGTGATCAGCTTCGTGCCGGAGCTGCGCGAGATGCTGGCGGTCGGCCTGGTTGAAGGGATCATCCGCTTCGACAGCAAGTCGCCGCTGCAATTGACCGGCACCCGCATGGAAGACGGTTTCGAGCGCGAAATCCGCAGTTTTTCCAGCAGCAGCGACGATGGCCGCCGCTACAACGCGCTGCGCACCGCGTTCTTCCTGAAAGGAAAGATCAAGGGCGATGCGCTGTTGACGATGGCCTACGATTCCGACAAGGACACCTACGAGCGGCTGTTCCGTTCGGTGCGGCCGGACGACTACTACGCGGTCTATGGCGATGCCTCGGTGCGCGGCTTCGATGCGCAGTCGAATTCCAAGCTGTACGTGCGCATCGACAAGGACAAGTCCTATCTGCTGTGGGGCGATTTCAATACCGGCGACGGCTTCACCCAGCCGACCGGCGGCGGCAGCGTCGCCAGCATCCGCAAGCGCGATCTCGGCAACTACAGCCGCTCGGTGACCGGCATGCGCGGTCATTACGACAAGGATGGCGTGCTGCTGAACGGCTTCGTCACCAAGGACAGTCTGGTGCAACTGGTCGAGGAATTCCCGGGACAGGGCATTTCCGGCCCGTTCGCGGTGTCCAAGCATGACGCGGTATCCGGCACCGAAAAGGTCGAGATCATCACCCGCGACCGCTACCAGCCGGCGGTGATCCTGGCGGTGGAACCGTTGCAGCGTTACGTCGATTACAGCTTCGAACCGTTTTCCGGCCGCATCCTGCTGAACCAGCCGTTGCCGTCGGTGGATGCGAACGGCAATCCGAAGTCGCTACGGGTGATCTATGAGGTGGATTCCGGCGGCGAGACCTTCTGGGTCTACGGCGTCGATGGCCAGGTGCGGATCGGCGAGCGCACCGAGGTCGGCGGCAGCTACGTCAAGGACAAGAATCCGTATTCGCCCTATACGCTGATGTCGGCCAACGCCAGCTTCAAGCCGGGCGAGAACACCAGCATCGTGGTCGAAGTGGCGCGCAGCCGCAGCGTGCTGGGCGATGCCAGCGGCCTCGGCAATACCATCAACGGCAGCCCGTACAGCCTGCAGCCGGCCTACGGCCAGCCGGCGCCGGCCGCCGGCCAGCTGGAAGAAGTCGATGGCACTGCCTGGCGCGTCGAGGCACTGCACCGCGACGAGGATACGCAGGCGCGCTTCTTCTTCGGCCGCAGCGATCCGTATTTCAACAATCCGGGGGCGTCGCTGGCGCAGGGCCGTGAGGAGGGCGCGCTGAAGGTCACGCGCAAGGTCAACGAGCAATGGTCGGCCTACGTCGAAGGCACGCACAGCAAGCACCGGGTCGCCAATGCCTCGCGCGACGCGGTGGCGGTTGGCGCCGCCTATGCGGTGAATCCGTCGCTGACCGTCGATCTGGGGCTGACGCACACCCGCGAGGAAGCGGGCGACTATGCCGGCGCGCTGTTGTCGCTTGGTTCCGGTCTGGTGGTCGATCCGCAATCCAACCTCGGTTTCGGCTACGGCTCCAGCCTGATCAATCCGCAGACCGGCTACGGTGTCGATGGCAGCAACTACGGCCTGGCCGGCGTCAGCTACAGCAGCACCGGCCTGCGCCTGCGCGGCACCTACCGGCTGACCGAAACGGTGGACCTGATCGGCGAGTACGAGCATGGCGTTGCCGGCGACGACTATCACCGCGCCGCCGCCGGTGCCGCCTATCGCTTCAGCGAGGTCGGCCGGCTGTATGGCAAATACGAATGGATGACCGGGCTGTCGTCGCCGCAGGCGGTGAATGGCATCTACGACAGCAATGCCTTCGTGTTCGGCGTCGATACCCAGTACCTGCCGAACCAGCGGCTGTTCTCGGAATACCGGCTGCGCGACGCGCTGGGCGGCGACCAGTTGCAATGGGCCAGCGGCCTGCGCAACGCCTGGGACATCAGCGACACGGTCAAGCTATCGACCTCCGCCGAATACCTGCGCGTGTTCCGTGGCCAGACCCAGGACGCCTACGCATTGACCGGCGGCGTCGAATGGCGGCCGAACGAACTGTGGCTTTTGGGCGGCCGGCTGGAATGGCGGCGTCTGAAGGATAGCAACGTCAGCCAGATCAATCCGCTCGACCCGAACGCGCCGCCGACCGAAACCTTCCTGCCCGGCAACGATACCTGGCTGTCGACGTTGACCGCGGCGCGCAAGATCAACCGCGACTGGACCTTCCTTGGCCGCAACTACCTGCTGTTCACCGACAATCGCGGCCATACCGGCAACCGCTGGGAAGACAAGCTGCAGCTCGGCATGGCTTACCGCGATACCGATACCAACCGGCTCAACGTGCTGGCCCGCTACGAATACTGGGTACAGCGCGACAAGAGCGGGCTGAACCCCTATCTGCCGCCGTTCGGCAGCGATGGCAGCGAGTTCTATCCGGGCGATCCGGTCGCCAGCGACGGTTTCGACAAGCACGTGATTTCGGTGCACGGCGAATACCATCCGTCGCGCCCCTGGTGGTTTGGCGGCCGTACCGCCGCCAAGTGGCAGCGCGACTATTTCGATGGCGGCAGCTCCTTCTACAGCGCCTATCTGGTGTCGGGCCGCGTCACCTACGACATCACCAAGCGCTGGGACCTGAGCGGACTGGCATCGCTGATGTACAGCCCGCAGGGCGCCTCGAAGCAGTACGCGCTCGGCGTCGAGGCCGGCTACCAGTTGCAGGACAACCTGTGGCTGTCGGCCGGCTACAACTGGCGCGGTTTCAACGATCGTGACCTGACCGGCTCGGATTACACCAACCAGGGCTTCTACGTGCGCTTGCGCTTCAAGTTCGACGAAGACCTGTTCGGCGGCCGCGATACCGTGCGCAACCCGGCGCTGCCGCGTGAATAACATTGCCTCCCGGAGGAATACCATGAACCACGACTTTTCCAATGCGATCACGGCGGTGCCCCATGCCAGACGCCTGCCGCTGCTGCTGACGGTATGCGCCATCATGTGCCTGTCCGCCCCGGCGACGGCGGCCGATCCGGCACCGGCCGCGCTGGCCCCGCAGCAGGAACGCATCACCGACGACGCCATCTACCGCGACCACGGCGTCTATCGCGAAACCCAGCAGCGCATCAAGGCATTGAACGATGCCGGCGTGCGCGTCGCCGACTACCAGTTGTCGAAGGCGCAGTGCTGGCTGGACGCATCCTTTCACGAATACAGCCGCAACGATCGCGGCGGTTTCCCGCAGGCGGCTCTGGAAGAAAGCCAGCGCATTCTCGACGCGCTCGAAAAGAAGCAGGACCCCGGCATGGAAACCCCGCTGGTCAACAAGGCCGAGAAACTGCGCCCCGACCTGTGGGCGCGCCAGGAAGCACTGAAGCAGCATCCCGGTTTCCGCTGCGCGGCGCAGCAGACCGCCTGCGCCGAGGTCGAACTGGTTCACGCCGGCAACGAGATCCACGATGCCGGCTGGCGCCACGCCAAGCCCTATGTGCAGATCGCCGAAGACCTGACCGGCGGCGCCGAGCAGGCCGCCGAGGAATGCCCGGCGCCGGCACCGGCCCCGGTACCTCCCGCGCCGCCGGCCAGGGTCACGCTGTCGGCCGACGCGCTGTTCGCCTTCGACCGCTCCAGCCCGACCGATCTGCTGCCGAAGGGGCGCGCCGAGCTGGATCAACTGGCGCGGCAGATCGGCGACGACCGTTACGCGGTGCGCTCGCTGACCGTGATCGGCCACACCGACCGCCTCGGCAGCGCCTCCTATAATCAGAGGCTGAGCCAAGCTCGTGCCGACACGGTCAAGGCTTACCTGCAGCAGCACGGCGTTACGGTGCCGATCGCCGCCGAGGGACGCGGCAGCCAGCAACAGGTGGCAGCCTGCGAGGGCGTCACGCCCCGCGCCGCCCTGATCGACTGCCTGCAGCCGAACCGGCGGGTGGAAGTGGTGGTGGAGGCCGAACAGCGTCGCTAATCAGCGGCAGCGGCAAGTAACGACGAGGCAGGTATGGTGAGAGTGACATTGCTGGAAGACGCGATCGATTTCCGCGAGGAGATCGCCGACTTTCTGGCCGGTCAGGGACATTCGGTGCAGGAAGCCGGCAGCATCGCCGCCTTCCTGCCATTAATGGGGCAGACCGACATCGCCATCATCGATGTCGGCCTGCCGGACGGTGATGGCCGCGCGGCAGCCGTGGCATTGCGCGAGGCGTACCCGAACAGCGGCATCATCATGCTGACCGCCCAGGGCGGTGTCGCCAACAAGATCAGCAGCCTGAGCGACAGTGCCGATTACTACCTGGTCAAGCCGGTGCATTTCGAGGAGCTGCAGGCGCACATCGCGGCGCTGACGCGCCGTCTCGGCCTGGACGCCAGCCCGGTCTGGCGGCTGCAACGGGTCGAACGCAAGCTGTGCTCCCCGGATGGCCGCTGCGAACCGCTGACCGAACATGAAATGGCGCTGCTGGAGCTGCTGGCCACCCGGGCCGGCACCGTGGTCAGCCGGCGCGAAATCGCCACCGCCTTCGGCGTCGATTGGCTGCAATACGATGAACGGCGGCTCGACCAGATCGTCAGCCGCCTGCGCCGCCGCTGGCGCGGCGGCGGTGGCCCGGAACTGCCGGTACGCACCGAACACGGCAAGGGCTACACCTTTTGCGCGGAGATCGAGGTGGTTTGACGGTGCGGTTTGCCGGGAGCGGATTCGCTGGTTACGAGCCAATAGCCGAACGGCTACTGCGCCGATATTGATTGATGCCACCGTCCTAAAGTGTCGTCCCCGCGCAGGCGGGGACCCAGTGTCGTTACGTACCCCGTCGTTCGCGATGGAAGCGAATTGGAGAGAACGCCACTGGGTTCCCGCCTGCGCGGGAACGACAGGGAGCGGCTGGAGCGCTTGATTGTTCGGTTTGTGGAGGTGGATTTTCTGGTTACAGGCCAATGGCCGGACGGCTACTGCACCGATATTGATTGACGCCACCGTCCTAAAGTGTCGCCTCCGCGAGGGTTGAGCCGGGAATGCAGGCCGCATGCGGCCTGCCGGCGAAATGGTTTGCGCTTGCAAGCGCAAACGAGCCCTGCAAGGGGGGCCCAGTGTCGTTCAGGTACTCCCTTGTTTGCAGCTGCGGTGCGGGAAGGACGAGAACGCCACTGGGTTCCGGCTTACCCCATGCCGGAACGACAGTCAAAAAAACCTGTTTTCGTGGGAACGACAGGGATCGTGAGAACAACTGGATTCGTGGAAACGACAGGGAAAGAGCGATTCCACGAAATCAGCCGCCCCCAAAAAACAGGGAGTATGCCTTCAAAACTCCCGTTCCATACCCGCCACAGGGGATGGGTGTGACCAGTATGTGAATCACTCCCCCCGGGAACCTACAGCATCCCGGTATTCTTGGCGTTCTGTTCGCGCTCCAGGCTGGTGATGTAGCGTTGCACCGCGCTCAGCATCGGGCTGGGCAGGTCGATGAAGGCGCAGCCGAGGCGGCGGATGGTTTTGCCGTTGGCCAGCGTGATGTCGCGCAGGTTGCGGATTTCCAGCGCGAAGGTCAGGGTGACGTTACCGGGCAGCACGATGCGGCAATCGGAATAGACGAAGCCGATGGTCGGATTCAGCAGTTTCTGCTCGTCGACGATGGCGATGCCGCCGGCGCTGATGTTCTGCAGCGGGACCGCAATGACGCGCCGGCGCTCGCCTTCCTCGATCTGGATGTTGCATAGCACCGGGTTCACGGCTGGCGTCGCCACGCGGTAGAACTCGCGCCGCTGCAACCGCACCAGCGTTTCCGGAATCGCGATCTGCAGCGCCGGGGCGCCGTCGTAGTCGCACGGCACGGCGCCGCCGGTTTCGAACAGGATGCGGATGTTGTCGAGCACGGTTTCAAACAGCAGGTGGTCGCTTTCGACGATGTGCTGGTTCAGCACCCGGCTGGGCGCGCAATCGATGATCGCGTAGTCGTCCTCCACCGCGAGGATCGAGGTGACGGCAGCGTCGGCGCTGCCGGCCACGCGCAGATGCACCAGTTGCCGCGATTCGCTGACCTGGACCAGGATGCGGATGATCTCGCGTCGCGAATGGATTTCGTAGTCGCTCAGGTCGTGCGGAGAAGGGTTATCGTAGTCTGGCATGGAAAGTCGTTCGGACTGCGCGTCCGGCAAGGCGGTCTCTGTTGGATTGATCTTGTTGTTCTGCCTGCGCCAGCACCGGTCCGGCGCGCGGGACGGCCGCCATCATACCCTGTCGGCGCCGTTTTGCCCCGCCTCGATCCGATACAGCCAGGCCAGCAATTCTGCCACCGCCCGGTACAGTGCCGGTGGAATCCGGTCATCGAGTTCGACTTCCATCAGCAGCGCCACCAGTTCTTTCGACTCGTGGACGAACACGTCGTGCTCGCGCGCCCTGGCGATGATTTGCTCGGCCACCAGCCCGCGCCCCTTGGCGACCACGCGCGGCGCGCTGTCGGTGGTTTGATAGGCCAGGGCCACCGCGCTTTGCAGCGGCGCGGCGGGCGGATCGTCACGTTCCGGCGGCATCACGCTGCACCTTCAATGATTCGAGCGTCGAGCCGGCCGCCGCCAGCGCTTCCGACAACTGGCCGCCGTGCCGCCGCAATGCCAGCGCGGCATCGTCAGTTTCAGTGCGCAGCTGCAATTGCAGACGGTCGCCGGCCAGCCGCAGGGCGGCGCTGACCTTGCCCAGGCGCGGCAGCTCGAACCGCACCACGCTATGCCAGGCTGGCTCGGCGTCGGTGCCGGCGGCGCGCTGCTGGCCGCCATCGTCCTCGCTGCCATCATCACGGCCGATTTCCCATTCCAGCGGCTGGCCCGGCCACAGTTCGCCGCGCCACAGCACGCGCTGCTGTTCCAGCGTTTCCAGCTGCAGCGGGATCAATTGCGTGGTCTGCCGCGCTGGCGCGTCAGCCGCAGGTTCCGCCGTGCGCGCCGCTCCGGCTTGCGCCGCCTGCGCCGCCAGCTGGCGCGCTTCCTGCGCCTGCGGTTCGCGCAGCACGTCCGGCAGGGTACGGTGGCCGCTGGTCCATTGCGCCAGATGCGATTCGTAGAACAGGCCGCTGAATTCCAGCGCCGTGCGCAGCGCCGTGGCGATCTGGGCGGGCGGCATCTGCGCCGATTTCAGCAGCGGCGCATTGCCCTGCAGCGCGGCCGGAGCGCCGTCACGGCGGGCGTTTTGCAACAGGTGGTCGATCAGGCGGCCGGCGGCGCTGACGGTGGTGGTGGCGCCGCCTTCGGCCTGCGCGCCCGGCGCCAGCAGAAAGGTTGGGCGCGGTTCGGTACCGGCCTTGATCAGTTGCAGGGTATCGCCGACCTTGGCCTGGACAGGCAGATTCAGCCGCACGACGGCATCGGCAACCCTGGCCAGGGCACTGCCGTCTTCCAGCATCGACAATACGGTTGCCCGTACCTGCTGGCCGAGCGCGATCCGGCTCAGGAGCGCCAGCGTATCCTGGCGGGCATCGGCGACGGTGACGAGCGGACGTGGCGCGTCGATCGCGGCCACGGGGCGAATGCTGGTCAGGTCGGCCCGTGGCAGCATGGCTATCTCAGCTGCGGCGCCCCATAAGCTTGGGACAGCTTGCGCTCGGTGCCGGCGCTTTGCATCAGGGTGGCCAACTGCTGCATCCACGGCTCGGTCAGATTGCGGATTTCGCGATCGTCAGCCAGGATTTTGCGGATGATTTCAACCTTGCGCTGGCGCGCCGGGCCGGCCAGCGGCTCGATCGGTTCGCCGTGTTTCAGCCGCTGGACTTCGCTGCTGCAATGCGATTCCAGCACCACCAGCCGATCCCAGTCACCGCTGCGGGCGGCATCCAGCATCTGGGTGGTGAGGCCGGCCACGGTCTCGTAGAGGGAAATGACTTCCTGACCATTCATCATCATCAGGCCCTCGCCAGAGTGGACAGGCGCGGCATCAGCGGGTCGTAGGCAGCCGCGCGCTGAGCCGCCGGAGCGGCCGGCACTGCCGCTGCGGGCGGCTGGGCGCTGTCGCCGATCGCATCCCAGGCGCTTTTCAGGTCGGCCAGCAGGCGATGCACCTCGTCGAGGAATTCCGGCCGGTTTTCCAGGTTGGCGGCCAGCAGGCGCCGGCCCATGTATTCGTACAGCGCATCCAGGCTCAGGGCGATTTCGCCACCGGCTTCCTTGTTCAGGCTGGCGCGCAGGCCGCTGTCGATGATCGAAATCGCCTTGGAAATCGCCGCGCCCTTGCCGGCGATGTCGCCGGCCTTCATCTTCTGCGTGGCGGTGGCGATCGACAGCAGTGCGCCATCAAACAGCATCACGATCAGCTTGTGCGGGCTGGCGGCGGCAACCCCGGTCTCGATGCCGACTTTGGCATAGGCGCTGGCGCCGTTTCTGGCCGATCCGAACATATTGGCTTTCTCCGCTTATTGTTGGTTGAGGTTGGCGAGGGCGGCCAACTGCTGGGTCAGGTAATTGCTGGTCGAGGTCATGTTGGCAATCATGACGTCAAGTGCGCTGTATTGCTTGCGGTACTGGGCTTCGATATTCGCCAGACGAACATTCAATGCATCGCGATCGCTGCCAATATCCTTGATACTGCGGTTGATACCGTCAGTGCGGCTGGAAATCAGGCCGTTACTACCAAGGAAGGTGTCGAACAATTTTGAGAGTTGCGAGGCATAGCCCTGGGAAAAATCCAGTGTTCCCCGATCCCCGATCGTGTCCCCCAGGATTTGTATTTTCAGGCCCTCGGCAGGACTGCCTTTGGCACCAGTCAGGAACTGGCCGGCTCCGGTTGCGACGATACCGTTGATCGTGCCGGCAACATCGACACCATCGGTCGCAACCGGGTCTGTGCCAAGCAGGCCGACAGCGCCAATTCCACCGATTCCGACTCTGGAGGCAGAACCATAGCGATCGGACGTGATGGTCAGTATGCCGTTTTCCTGACTGACGTTGACCGATACGCCTTCCTTCGTGAAATCCGACATGCCATTGATGGTGGCCTGCAGATGTGCCGCCAGCGATGCGGCGTTGTACGAGCCGGCCGTCAGCTTGATCGTCGAAGTGATGCCATCAATGGTCAGCGAAATTTCATCGTTGACGCCGGCGGTGATGGTGGTATTGGCCGCCGCGGTGCCGACCAGCTGGCCCTTGGTGGCCAGTTGCGTGATGTTGATCGCGTTGCTGCCGGCCTTGGTTGCCAGCGTCGAGCCGGCGTAGCTGACCAGGCTGTCGGAAGCCGTGCCGGCAACTGCGAACAGTTTGCCGATCTCGTCGAAATTGCCGTCCATCGCCTTTTTCAGCTTTGCCGAATCAAGCGCCAGGCTCCCATCGGACTGTAGAGACACTCCAATTTGTGAGAGATTCGTCAGCGAACCTCCCAGGCCGGCTGGCGGTGAGACAAGTAATTTCTGGACTGCGGACTGGACGGTGCGTACGGTGGAGTCACCGATCAGGGGGCCTGCGGTTTTGGTATCAGCATCGTAGGAGGTCAGCGACTTCAGCGTGGTGTTCAGCTCGTTGTATGACTTGATGAACGCGTTGATGTTCTTTTCGACAGCACTGGTGTCGTGAGAAATTGCAATCGAAGTCGTGCCAAGCTTCAATACATTCAGTGTCACGCCATCGATGGCGTCGCTGATAGTGTTGCTGGCGCTATTGATGTCAATGCCATTGACGGTCATTTGCGCATTTTGCGCAGCGCTGGTTTGACGCAGATTCTGCACACTGCTTGCGGGATCAAAACCGAGCAAATCCTGTAGTGCGGCATCACCATCAACGGTGATTTTCATGCTGGATGCCGCTCCAGTTTTGTTTGAGGTCAGCACCAACCGGTTGGGTTCGCTGGTGCCATCATTGACGATGGTGGCAGTGACGCCGAGATTGGCCTTGTTGATTGCGTCACGAATTCCCTGCAGGGAGTTGTTGCTGCTGTCGATCGTGATGGTGCCGGATGGCTGGGCCGGATTTTCCGTGAAACTGGCGCCGGAATAGGTGCCATCAGTCAAGGTGCCGCCGCTGATGGTGCCAAACTCGAAAGTCAGTGTGGTAGTGCCGCCGCCGCCGATCGAGCTGGTGGTCGATGCAATGCCACGACTGGCAAGCGCCTGCTGCTGTGCCAGTTGTGTCACATTGACGTTGTAGCTGGCAGCTGTTGCTTTGCCGGAGGCGCTGGCGGTGGCAACCGAGGCATCGCTGCTGTCGCTCGCCAACTGCAGAAATTTCGACATGTCGCTGATGCCATTCAACGTCGTCTGGAACGAGGACAGCGCGCCGGACAGGCTGCCGAACGCCGACAGCTTGGCCTGATAGCTTGCTTCCTGCGTTGCCAGCGCGGTCAACGGCTTGCTTTCCACCGCCATCAACTGGCTGACGATGGTATTGATGTCGAGATTGGAACCGATCCCGGGGGAGGATATGCCCACTTCGCCTCCTGCTCAAAAATGACAATGTACCCTGTTATCGGCGCATTCAAACCCGACTTTAGAAGGGTTTTCCGGGGCCTGTTCGCGGCCGTGCCGGGCTTCAGGCTTTCTGATTGATCAGCAGACCCTGCTGGGCCTGATCCAGCGCCTTGGCCAGTTGCAGTGCTTCTTCCGAAGGCATCTGCCGGATCAGTTCCTTGGTGTTCTGATCCACCACCTTGATGACGGTGCGGTGCGAATCCTCGTCGATGGAAAATTCCAGGCCGGATTCGCGCGTTTTCATGGTCTGGTTCAGGTGGCCGAGCGCTTGCGCCAGCTGGGCGGAACCGGGTACCGGAGCGGATGCCTGCACGGCAATATCGGTGGCGACCACCGCCGCCGGCGCGGCTGTCGGACGCGCCGCTGCCGCGGGCGCGCTGGAAGGAGTCGTTTGCTCCGTTGTTTGCGGCGGCGGTGAACCGGCGCCTATCGATCGAATCTCCATGTTTTCACTCCTCAAATGGGCAAGCCCCCACCCGGAACGATCCGGGCGGGGGTGTGCTGCCAACTACCCGAATCGGACCGGGTCATCCAGACTGCGTCGATCAGCCGCGCAGCAGGGCCAGCACACCGTTCGGCAGCGAGTTGGCCTGCGCCAGCATTGCGGTGCCGGCCTGCTGCAGGATCTGGCCACGGGTCATGTTGGCGGTTTCCGCCGCGAAGTCGGTATCCTGGATACGGCTACGGGAAGCGGAGAAGTTTTCCGATGCCGCGTTCAGGTTGGTGACCACGGCCGAAAAGCGGTTCTGGATCGCGCCAAGCTGGGCGCGGGTGCTGTTGATCTGCGCCAGTGCCGCGTCGGCAGCCTTCAGTGCATTGTTGGCACCATCCACCGTCGAAATGTCCATGGTGGAAACCCGGTAGTCGACCTGGGTGACGCCTGTCAGACTCAGGGACGTTGCCAAAGCTCCGGTTGCGCTGATGGTAGAACCCAGGTTGGCCGACAAGGTCAGACCGGCTTCGTACTTGGCCGCAGTGGTGGTGATGGTCGAAGTGAGCGCGACACCATTAGTGCCATCGGCTGCAACACTGGTGTCCTGGACAGTGAAATCGGCGCCATTGGCCGAGGAGAATACCAGCTGGCCTCCATCGACTGTAGCGCTGACACCGGTTTGCGTGGAGTACTTGTTGATCTGGTCGGCTGCGTGTTGGGCAGTATCACCAGTGGTCTCGGAAAAATTGATGGCCGTACCGTTGATGGTCAGTTGCGCGGTCTTGCCAGTAGCCACGGCAGTGAAGCCGGCGGTCGTGAGCGTGTTGGTGGTGGCGCGGGCAGCCGTTACGCCGGTATCGCCGGTCTGGGCGTTGATTGCATCAATCAGGCCGTTGAAAGTGCTAACACCGGTTGTGTCGATGGTCTTGCCGTTGATCGTCAGCGCACCGCCGGAAATGGTGGTGCCGGTGCTGCCGGCGGTACTGGTAGCCGTCGTTGCGCCGAGCTGCGACGAGCGCGAATCACCGACCGACACGCTGATTGTTTCGCCGGCATTGGCGCCGACCTGATACTGCTGGTTCGTGTAGGAGCCATCCAGAATCTTCAGGCCGTTGAAGCTGGTGGTATCGCCGATACGGCTGATTTCCGAAACCAGCTGACTGACTTCCGCCTGCAGGGCCGCACGGTCGGAAGCGCTGTTGGTGGCGTTGGCCGACTGCACCGACAGTTCGCGGATACGTTGCAGCGCATCGCCGACCTGACCCAGTGCGCCTTCCGCAGTTTGAGCCAGCGAGATGCCGTCGTTGGCATTGCGGGCAGCTTGCGTCAAACCGCGAATTTGAGAGGTGAAACGTTCGGAAATGGCGAGGCCGGCGGCGTCGTCCTTGGCGCTGTTGATGCGCAGGCCGGAGGAGAGACGCTGCAACGAGGTGGCGAGGGAGGATTGCGAGGTCGTCAGATTGCGCTGCGAATTCAACGACGGAATATTGGTGTTGATGACTGAAGCCATGTTGTTTCTCCTGTAAGAGGCCGATGGTTTCCGGCTTGGGCACTTCGATCGCGGCGGGCGTTTGGTGACGCTGGCGCGCCGCTGTTGTCAGTGGTATCGGACGCGGCTGGAAAAAGTTTAGTTTTGCGAAAAACTTATTTCTTCCAGCCCCGCCTGAAACCCAGGCCAGGTGCCTGTTTGTCGGCTTGCGCCCCGGAAATCTTTAAGGAATTCCGGGGCAAACAGTGAAGATAAATAGTTGCTTCCAACCCTTCAGGTTTGGGAATTTCTGCCGATTGGGCGCCGGCATTCGGGGTGGGGGAAGGGCGGGTTTGTCACTCGATCGCGCTGTCGTTCCAGCGGTTTCAGGCGGGAATGCATGCGTTCCGGTGCGTCCCCTTCGGTGGCTTTGCCGCTCCGGCCACGGTTTTGCGATTTGCCGGAGTATGTGTATTTTTCGTAGGGCTGGCGCCCGGTACAGCAGGTATGCAAGGGGAGTATGTGGGGCGGCCGGTGCTGCGCGGGCCACCCGCACGGGTATTTCAGCCGGCGCTGACGACCCGGTTCTTGCCGGCTTTCTTGGCGCGGTACAGCGCGGCGTCGGCGCGGCCGATCAGCGCCGAGCGGGTTTCGCCGGGGGCGCGCAGCGCGACGCCGGCGGAGAAGGTCATCAGCAGGCGCTGATGGTTGTATAGGAAGATGCGCTTGGTCAGTTCGCGCTGCAGGCGGGTGACGGTGGCGCAGGCGGAATCCAGCGATGTGTCGGGCAGCAGGATCAGGAATTCTTCGCCGCCGAAGCGGGCGATGACGTCCATCGAGCGCAGCGTGTCCTTGACCACCCGCACCAGATGGATCAGCGCTTCGTCGCCGGCGCCGTGGCCGTGGGTGTCGTTGAGGCGCTTGAAGTCGTCCAGATCGAGCATGGCGATGCACAGCGGCGTGCCGCGGCGGTCGGCGCGCGCCAGTTCGCGCTCCAGCACGTCTTCCAGGCCGCGCCGGTTGAGGCTGCCGGTCAACTGGTCTTCGCGCACCAGTTCGCTCATGTGCGCCAGTTGCGATTCGAGCGTCTTGATGCGGCCGTCGGCCTGCTGCGCTTCCTGTTCGGCCTGCTGCATCTGGTCGCGCGAGCGCAGCGCTTCGCCTTGCAGCAGCAGCATGTCGCGCATCACTTCATGCAGGATGCCGTTCAGTGCCTGCAGGTCGTCGGTGCGGCTGATTTCGCTGACGTAGTGCTCGATCTTCTGGTGATAGTCGCGCGTGCTGGCGGCGGTGGTGGACAGGCATTCGATGAAGCTGAGCATCATGTGCTTGACGGTGGCGCGCGCGTCGCCAAGGCTGTGCTGCAGCGTGCCCTGCTTGTAGATGATGTCTTTCAGGGTGCGCGCCGCTTCCTGCAGCATGGCCGGATGCACCGGCTGGTCGATCAGCGCGCGCAGGCCGGCGATCTGGCCGGCCAGCCAGCTGTCTTCGGCCACCAGTTCCTTGACGTTGTCGAGCAGCAGGCCGAACAGTTTCAGCAGCATTTCCTGCCGGGTCTGCATGTCTTCGCCGTCCTGCTCGATGCGGAAGCACAGTTGCTGCAGGCGGGCCGTGGCGCGGGTCAGGTCGTCGGTATTTTCGGCCTGCTTGATGGCCGCCGCCAGGGATTCGGCTTCGGCGGCCAGTTCCGGCGTATGTTGCAGCTGCGAGGTGAGGGCCAGTCCGAGCGCGCGCACCAGCATGTCGCGCAGCAGGTTGCCCTGGGCGCCGGTAATCAGGACCGAGGGCGGCAGCGCCGGCGGCGCGGCTGGAGCGGGCGCCGGCGCCGGTTTTTGCGCCAGATGGCGGTCGAGCAGGCGGTGCAGCTGCACGCCGCAGGCTTGCCAGTCGTGTTCGCGGGCGGCGCGGGCGCAGGCCTGGCCGGTGTCGCCGAGTTCGCCGCTGACGCCGCCGAGCCGGGTGGCGAAATCGGTCAGTACGCTTTCGGCGTCCGGCTGCGCGGCCTGCCCGGCGATTTCGTTATAGATGGCGCGGTAGGCATCGGGCGTCGGTGCGACGCGCCGGGCCGCCAGTCGGCGGAAGGCTTCGCGGGCGATGTCTGCGGGGTTGTGCGAAGCGGATTTGTCGGACGGGGCGGACATGACTGGCGCGAACGGAGATGATTTGGGCGGAAATGATAACCCGATATGGTGGCAGAAACCCCCGCGGCAAATCCACCCGATCCTGACAATGGCGCGCCGGCACGGGCGCGCGCGGCCAGCGTCAAGGCGCCGGCCGGTTCAGTCTTGCGCGTCGCTGACGATGCGGTTCTTGCCGGCTTGCTTGGCGCGATACAGCGCGGCGTCGGCGCGCGCGATGACGGCGCGCTGGGTTTCGCCGGGGATGCGCAGGGCCAGGCCGGCGGAGAAGGTGATGTCCAGCCGGGCTTGGCCATGCCGGAAGCCCTGTTCGGCGAGCGCCTGCCGCAGCCGTTCCAGCGCCTGCGCGGCGTCTTGCAGCGAAGTGCCGGGCAGCAGGATCAGGAATTCCTCGCCGCCGAAGCGCGCCACGCCATCCATGCCGCGCAGGGTTTCCCGCATCACCCGCGCCAGGTGGATCAGCGCCTCGTCGCCGACGCAATGGCCGTGGCGGTCGTTCAGCGCCTTGAAGTCGTCGAGATCGAGCATCGCCACGCACAGCGGCGTGCCGAGCCGGTCGGCGCGCCGCAGTTCGCGGGCAAACAGATCGTCCATGCCGCGCCGGTTCAGGCAGCCGGTCAGTTGATCCTTGCAGACCAGCCCGCTCAGCTGCTCCACCTGCGATTCCAGCGCACGGATGCGGTGGCGGGAATCGCTGTCGGCGGCCACGCCGCGCCGCCCCTTGCCGAAGCGCGCCAATACCGTTTCCGCCTGCAGCGGAGCGCAGCCGGCCAGTTCGTCGTAGAGCGCCCGGTAGGCGTCCGGCGTCGGCGCGATCCGGCTTTCGGCCAGCCGGCGCAGGACTTCGAAGCCGATGTCGGCCGGATTGGGGGCGGAAAAGACCGGTTGGCTGAGGGTGGCGTACATGAATGCTCCAGGCCCGATTGTTATTGGTGTTGCAGCAATGTTAGCCAAGCCGGGTATTTCCGATGCGGCAAGCAGCGCGGGAAAGGGCGGGTAGTTCGGGGATTTGGCGGGGAGGGGGATGGCGGCGGCGATGCCGGTTGCGTTTCAATGAGGTGTCATTCCCGCGGCTTCAGGCGGGAATCCAGTGTCTTTGCATGCGGCAGTCAATAGAGCCGCCCGAGTATATTGGGGAGTATGGGTAAAATTATAAATATGGGCGCCCGCTACAGCTCGGTGTGATGGGGAGTATGTGCATTGGTCAACACGGCGCGGACGTGGCCGCGCCGTTTGTTCAGTGGGCGCCGGCGGCGTCCGCCGACATGCTGCCCTTGATCGGGTGGGTCATCCAGATCAGTCCGATCAGCACCAGGAACAGCACCGCCGACAGCCAGAAGATGTCGGTCGCGGCCAGTGTGCTGGCCTGTACGCTCAGGAGCCGTTCTATGACCGCCCAGGCGCCCGGTTCCGGGATGCCTTGCGCGGTCAGCCCCTGCACCGCCTGACCGAACGCCGGGTTGTGGGGGCCGGTGTGCTCGGCCAGCTGCGCGTGATGCAGCGCGCTGCGCGAATCCCACAGCGTGGTGGACAGCGAGGTGCCGATGCCGCCGAACATGATGCGCACGAAGTTGGACAGGCCGGCGGCGGCCGGGATTTTTTCCGGCGGCTGGCCGGACAGGATGATCGAGGTCAGCGGGATGAAGAACATCGCCATCGCGCCGCCCTGGATCACGGTCGGCACCATCAGCGTGAAGAAATCGACTTCGGTATTGAATGCGGCTCGCATGAAGAACACCAGCGCGAACACGGTGAAGGCGCAGGACGTGATGATGCGGGCGTCGATCTTCGGCAACAGCTTGCCGACCATCGGCGACATGATGATCGCCAGAATGCCGACCGGCGCCATCACCATGCCGGCTTCGGTGGCGGTGTAGCCGAGCTGGGTTTGCAGCCACAGCGGCAGGATCACCAGGCTGCCGAAGAACACGCCGTAGGCGACCGAGATGGCGATCACGCCGGCGGTGAAGTTGCGGCCCTTGAACAGCGTCAGATCGACCACCGGGTGGTCGTCGCCGAGTTCCCAGACCACGAAGTAGATGAAGCCGACCACCGCCACCACTGCCAGCACCACGATTTCGCTGGAGCTGAACCAGTCCAGTTCCTTGCCCTTGTCCAGCATCAGCTGCAGCGAGCCGACCCAGATCACCAGCAGCGCCAGTCCGATCTTGTCGATCGGCAGCTTGTGGGTGGCCGATTCACGCTTGTGGTAGATGCCCCAGGTGGCCCAGGCGGCGAACAGGCCGATCGGGATGTTGATGTAGAAAATCCACGGCCAGGAATAGTTGTCCGAGATCCAGCCGCCCAGAAGCGGCCCCATGATCGGCGCCACCAGCGTCGTCATGCCCCAGAACGCCAGCGCCATGCCGCTCTTGCCGGGCGGGTAGCTGGCCAGCAGCAGCGTCTGCGACAGCGGGATCATCGGTCCGGCCACCGCGCCCTGCAGCACGCGCGCGCCGATCAGCACTTCGATGGTCGGCGCCATGCCGCACATCGCCGAGGCGATCACGAACAGCAGGATGGAGGCGACGAACAGCCGCACCTGGCCGATGCGCTGGGTCAGCCAGCCGGTCAGCGGCACCGAGATGGCGTTGGCCACCGCGAACGAGGTGATGACCCAGGTACCCTGTTGCGGCGATACGCCCATGTCACCGGAAATCGCCGGAATCGAGACGTTGGCGATCGACGAATCGAGCACGTTCATGAAAACCGCCAGCGACAGGACCAGCGTGCCCATCACCAGTTGCGGTCCGTGCAGCGGCGGCGGCGGGGCGGGGCGCGACGGGGTATTCATCAGGATTTTCCGGTTCGGTTTGGCATCGGGCGCAGCGCGATGATCGGGGCTGCGCCGGTTAAATTTGTCGTTCCGGCGGAAGCCGGAATCCAGCGTCGTTTACCGCTGAAGGCAGTCACTGGATTCCGGCCTTCGCCGGAATGACGGAGATTGGGTCAGTCTTGTCGTTTGGCGATCAGTGAGCGGCGGCATCCTTGCCGGCGTTGGCGGCGATGATCGCGGCGATTTCTTCGTCGGCATGCTGGGCGGCGACGTCGAACACGCTGGTCTGGTACGGGATTTCGTTGCGTTCGGCGCTGCCGCTCAGCGAGGTGCCCTGGTCGTTCTTGATGTCGACCTCGACCCGCATCGACAGGCCGATCCGCAGCGGATTGGCGGCCAGTTCCTTCGGATCGAGCGAAATGCGCACCGGCAGGCGCTGCACCACCTTGATCCAGTTGCCGCTGGCGTTCTGCGCCGGCAGCAGCGCGAACGCCGAACCGGTGCCGGCGGCCAGGCCGACCACCTTGCCGTGGTATTCCACCTTGGAGCCGTAGGAATCGGCATACAGCGTCACCGGCTGGCCGATGCGCATGCGGGCGATCTGCACTTCCTTGAAATTGGCATCGACCCACAGCGTGTCGAGCGGCACGATCGACAGCAGCGGCGTGCCGGCGGCGACCCGCTGGCCGACCTGCACCGAGCGCTTGGCGACATAGCCGGAAATCGGCGCCGGCAGTTCGGTGCGGGCGCGCGCCAGATAGGCCGAGCGCAGCTGGGCGGCGGCGCGCAGCACGTTCGGGTGCTTGGCGATGGTGGTGTTGTCGGTCAGCGCGCGGTTCGAGGCCAGTTGCTCGCGGGTTGCCTGCAGCGCCGATTCGGCGGCCTGCAGCGCGCTTTTCGCGTGTTCGACTTCTTCGCCGGAGACGGCGCCGGTGCCGATCAGTTCCTGGCGCCGCGCCAGATCGGAGCGGGCGCGCTGCACGTCGGCGCTGCGCAGCGCGACGTTGGCGGCCAGCGCGTCGTTGTTGGTAAACAGCGTGCGCACTTCGCGCACGGTCTGCGCCAGCTGCGCTTCGGCCTGGCGCAGCGCGACATCGGCGTCGGTCTGGTCGAGCTTGATCAGCGGCGCGCCGGCCTGCACCAGTTCGGTGTCGTCGATGTTGATCGCCACCACGGTGCCGCCGATCTGCGGCGTTACCTGCACGACGTTGCCGGCAACGTAGGCGTCGTCGGTGCTTTCGTAGTGGCTGGCGAAGATCAGCCACCAGACGCCGTAGGCGATGGCGACCAATAGCAGCAGGATGGTGACGATGATCAGCAGCGCGCGCCGTTTGCGCGGCTTGGCGGCGAGCGGAGTGGATGCGGGCGGGTTGGCGGTGGTCTGGCTGGGGGCGTTCATGGTACGACCTTGAGGAAAAGTTATTGTTGGGTAGCGGCGAGCGTGTGGCCGGGGACGGGCGTCAGATCGGCCTGGGCGGCGTCGAAGCCGCCGCCGAGCGCCTTGATCAGGCCAACCCGCAGATCGGCCTGGCGCGCCTGTGCTTCCAGTTCCAGCTGGCGTTGCGACAGCCAGGCGCTTTCGCTGGCCAGCACCTGCAGCATGTTGGCGGTGCCGACCTGTTGGCGCTGCCGCGCCAGCTTCAGCGAGGCGGCGGTGGCGGCCACCGCCTGTTGCCGTTCCTGGCGCTGGCGATCGGCGCCGCGCAGCGACTGCACCTGATCGGCGACCTGATGCAATGCTTCGGTCAGCGTGCGGTTGTAGAGGGCGACGGCGTCATCGTAGGCGGCGACCCGGCCCTGCAGTTGCGCGCGCAGCGCGCCGCCTTCGAAGATCGGCAGCCGCAGCGCCGGGCCGATGCCGGTCATCATGCTGCCGCTGTTCAGCAGGTTCGACAGGCCGAGGCTGGACAGGCCGATGAAGGCCGACAGATTGACGTTCGGGTAGAACTGCGCCTTGGCGACGTCGATGTCGCCCTGCGCCGCCTCGACGCGCCAGCGGCTGGCGACGATGTCCGGACGGCGCCCGAGCAGCCCGAGCGGCAGCTGATCGGGCAGGGTGGTCGGGCCGAGCGCCGGCAGTTGCGGCGCGGCGATGCTCAGGCCGCGGTCCGGTCCCTGGCCGAGCAGCGCGGCCAGCTGGTTGCGCGTCAGCGCCATCGCTTCCTGCCATTGCAGGCGGTCGGCGCGCAGCGTCGCCAGCTGCAGTTCGGCCTGATGCCGTTCGCCGCCGCTGTCCAGCCCGGCGGCGATGCGCTGCCGGGTCAGCTGATCGAGCTGCTGGCGCAGCTGAAACTGCCGTTCGGCCAGTTCCAGCTGGGCATTCTGGCGGCCGAGCTGCAGCCAGGTGTGGGCGATCGCGGTGGACAGCATCAGGCGGGCATCGGCTTCTTCGGCCGCCGCCGCCTTGCCGAGCGCCAGCGCGGAGCGCAACTGGGCGCCATGCTGATCCCAGAAATCCAGGTCCCAGGAAAGGCTCAGCGCCAGTTCATTGTCGGATTCGTAGGTGCCGGCCAGCGGCGGCGGGATCAGTCCGTGCTCGGTATAGCGTTGATAGGTGCTGCTGGCGCTGGCGCCGACGGTCGGCAGCCTGGCCGCTGCCGCCGCCCGTGCCAGCGCGCGCGCGCTGGCCACCCGGGCCGCGGCGGCCTGCAGGCTGGGATTGCTGCGCAGCGCTTCATCGACCAGCTCCTGCAACTCGGTGCCGCCGAGTTCGCCGGCCCAGGTCTGGCGCGGCCATTCGCCGCCCTGATCGGGGAGCGACCGGACGCTGGCGTATTGGTCGGCGGGCGCCATTTGGGCCTCGCTGTGGATGCCGCTGAAGCTGGCGCAGGCGGATAGCAGCGCCGCCGCCGCGAGGGCGCCGAACGTGCTCGGCAGAGTCGCCGGCAAAGTTAATGGCCGAAAAGTCAGTTTCATGATGAGGGAGATTTATACGACTATTTAGATTGCTTGGTCAATCAATTTTTAGCGGGGATGGATGTCGGCGTTGGCCACCAGCTTGCGCAGCAGGCTTTTCAGGAAACCGACTTCCTCGGCGGAAAAACCGGTGAAGCATTTGTTCAGCGCCTCGACGTAGACCGCCGGCATCCGGCGCGCCAGTTCCTGCCCGGATGGCGTCAGATGCAGATCGATCAGACGGCGGTCGTGCGCGCTCGGTTCGCGCCGGATCAGCTCGCGCGCGACCATCCGGTCCAGCGTGCGCTTCATGGATGCCGCGTCGATCCCGGTTTCGCGCACCAGGTCGGCGGCGCTCTGGTATTTGCCAGTGGACAGCATGAACAGCAGGTTGCCCTGGGCCGAGGTGATGCCGTGGCCCTGGGCGGTCATGATGTCGTCCACCATGCCGACCAGCATCGTCCGCGCGCGCTTCAGCAGATAGCCGACGCTGTCTTCGACCTGATAATCGTGCAAGGAAAAGAGGACTTCCGGGGCTTCCATCACAAACCAAATAATAATTGACTGGGCAATTATATCCAAACTCTGGAATGCTTGCAGGAGGCGGCGGTTTTATTGCCGAAAGGCATCAAAAAAGGGCGCAAGCAAGGTCTGCTTGCGCCCTTTCGCGGGAGAGAGGAAGCGAGGCTACAGCACTTCGCTGGCGTGATCCGCAAGTCGCGAGCGTTCGCCGCGCGCCAGCGTGATGTGGCCGCTGTGCGCCCAGCCCTTGAAGCGATCGACCACGTAGGTCAGGCCGCTCGATCCTTCGGTCAGATACGGCGTGTCGATCTGCGCGATGTTGCCGAGGCAGACGATCTTGGTGCCGGGGCCGGCGCGCGTGACCAGGGTCTTCAACTGCTTCGGCGTCAGGTTCTGCGCTTCATCGACGATCAGGAACTTGTTGACGAAGGTGCGGCCGCGCATGAAGTTCAGCGACTTGACCTTGACGCGCGAACGGATCAGGTCTTGCGTGGCGGCACGGCCCCATTCGCCGGCATCGGAATCGGGCTTGTTCAGCACTTCGAGATTGTCGTCGAAGGCGCCCATCCACGGCGACATCTTTTCTTCCTCGGTGCCCGGAAGGAAGCCGATGTCGTCGCCGACCGGCACGGTCAGGCGGGTGACGATGATCTCGTTGTAGAGCTTGCTTTCCAGCACCTGCGCCAGTCCGGCCGCCAGCGCCAGCAGGGTTTTGCCGGTACCGGCCTGGCCGAGCAGCGTGACGAAATCGCACTCCGGGTCCATCAACAGGTTCAGCGCGAAATTCTGTTCGCGATTGCGCGCGGTGATGCCCCAGACGTTGTTCTTGGCGTGGCTGTAGTCGCGCAGCGTCGAAATCACGGCGGTCTTGCCGTTGAGCTGCTTGACCTGGCCGAGAAACGCCGCTTCGCCGTTGCGCGGTTCGGTGAAGACGAACTGGTTGACCAGCATCGCCGGTACCGACGGCCCCGACAGCCGATAGAAGGTGGCGCCGCCGCCGTGGCGGTTTTCCTGCCAGGACTCCATGCCCTTGCCGTGCCGGGTCCAGAAATCGTCCGGCAGCTGCAGGATGCCGGAATACAGCAGGTCGGTATCTTCCAGCACGTGGTCGTTGAAGTATTCCTCGGCCGGCAGGCCGAGCGCGCGCGCCTTGATGCGCATGTTGATGTCCTTCGACACCAGCACCACCGCGCGTCCCGGCCATTGGCGTTCGAGCGCCTGCACCACGCCGAGAATCTGGTTGTCGGCCTTGCCGATCGGCAGACCCTCGGGCAGCGAACCGGCTTCCATCCGGGTCTGGAAGAACAGCCGGCCCTTGGCCTCGCGGTTGCCCAGCTTGGCCAGCGGAATGCCGTTGTCGATTGCATCGTCGGCGATGTCGGCCACCAGCGCATCCAGTGAGCGCGAGACCTGGCGGGCGTTGCGCGCCACTTCCGACATGCCTTTCTTGTGGTTGTCCAGTTCTTCCAGCGTCACCATCGGCAGGTAGACATCGTGCTCCTCGAAGCGGAACAGCGAGGTCGGATCGTGCATCAGCACGTTGGTGTCGAGCACGAACAGCTTGGTCTGGCCGGAGCGGTCGGCGGCGCGGCTGGTGCTGGATTTCATCCGGCTTTCGGGGGGCGGCGTCTTGGCGGTCGTCTTGCGGACGGCTGGTGTCTTTTCGGGTTTGTCCGTCTTGTCCGCCTTGGCCGGCTGGCGGCGGGCGGTCGGCGCGGCCGCCGGGGCGGGCACCGGTTCAAGCAACTGGATGCGCGGCGTCACCGGCTTGCCAGCCTTCGCTTGTGGATATTCATCGGGCGAAAGCAGGGCGGCTGGTTTGGTCGGCAGTTTCGGAAGCGGCATCAAGAACCTCGATCGTTGTGGAATTCAGCGGAGGATTCCGGCGGCGCGCAGGGCAGCGCCGGAGCGGGGCGGGTGGAGCGGAGGGTTGAAAAACAAAAGCCGTTTGGGAAGGCCGGGGGCCTTTCCGCAAACGGCTGGACGGGAGGGTTGCTGCTATCGGAATTCAACGGTTACGCAATCGCCTTCACATATTCGAGGACTTCATCGACGTGGCCTGGCACCTTCACTCCACGCCATTCTTTCACCAATCGGCCAAGCCCGTCAATCACAAAGGTACTGCGCTCGACCCCGCGTGATTGCCGTCCGTACATCATTTTCATCTTCATCACGCCGAACAGCCCGCAAATCCGTTCATCCGGATCGGAAATCAGTTCGAACGGCAGTTCCAGCTTGGCCTTGAAGGATTCGTGCGAACGCAGGCTGTCACGGCTGATGCCGATCACTTCGGCGTTGGCGTCGCGGAACTGCGGATACAGTTCGCGGAAATGGATCCCTTCGGTGGTGCAGCCCGGCGTATTGTCCTTAGGATAGAAGTACAGGACCAGGGTCTTGCCCCGGCAGGCGGCCAGCTCGAAGGTCTTGCCGCTGGTCATCTGGGCGGAAAAATCGGGGACGATGTCGTTCAACTGCGGCAAATTTTCTACCACGGCATTCTCCGGTGCGTTGGGATTCGGAGCCGGCTTTGCAACCGGCGTTTACTGCAACAGCAGGGTGCCCGAGCGGCCGGGCACTTCGCCGAAGCGTAGCGGCACGACCGGCAGGTCGGTATCGCGTATTTGCCGGTAATGATCGCCCATCGTGGCGAATCGATAGCCCTGGGCGCGCCAGCCGTGCAGCAATCGCTCAAAGATGGGGGCGAGTTTTTGTCCTTCAAGCTCGGCGTGCAGGGTAAATACGTGATCACGCGGCCGGGCGGTCAGTTTTAGCAGCAGTTCGGCGGCGTTGGCCGGCGTTACCAGCCGACCGCCGATGTCGCGGCCGAGCAGTTCGTCCAGCGTCGGCAACGTGGTCGGCAGCTGGATGCAGTCGAGCGTGCGATCGCCGACCCGCAGCCGGTGCGGGCCGGCGGCCGGATCGGCCAGCGCGCCGTCTTCGCTCAGCGCTGCGCGCCCGTCCGAGGCGTAGCCGATGCCGTGGCGATCCAGCCATTCCAGCGCGTGGCGGTTCATCTGCCAGCCGGCGGCGCCGTGGGTGGCGGGCGGTGCGCCGAAGATGTCGGTGAAGCGGTCGAAGGATTTTTGCAACAGCCGCGCGGTCCAGTCGGCGTCGCGTTGCTGCACGTTGTCCTGCCAGACGCGGTGGTCCCAGGTATGGACGCCGCATTCGTGGCCGGCGTCGCGCACCGCGCGCATTTGCGCGGCGCAGTTTTTGCCGATGTCCGGCGCCGGCAGCAGCACGCCGTACATCAGCGTTTTCAGGCCGTAATGTTCGACCACCGAGGTGCGCGATACCTTGCCGAAAAAACCGGGGCGAAAAATCTGCCGCAGCGCCCAGCCGGTATGGTCGGGTCCGAGTGAAAACAGGAAGCTGGCGCGGGCTTCGTGCCGCGCCAGCAGCCGCACCAGATTCGGCACGCCTTCGCGGGTGCCGCGAAGGGTGTCGGCGTCGATCTTCAGGGTCAGCAGCGGCACGCGCGCTCAGTCCATCAGCGCTTCGGCGGCGCCGACCTGGCTGCGATAGGCGTCGAAAATGTTGCGCAGCGTGTCGGCCATCGAGGTGGTCGGCTGCCATTCCAGTTCGGCGCAGGTGTTGGCGATCTTCGGTACCCGGTTCTGCACGTCCTGATAGCCCTTGCCGTAGTAGGCGGCGGAAGTGGTTTCGGTCAGCTGGACCTTTTTCGCCGATGCCGCGTATTCCGGATATTCGGCGGCCAGCTTCAGCATCATGCCGGCCAGTTCGCGGATCGAATAATTGTTGCCGGGATTGCCGATGTTGTAGATCTTGCCGCTGGCGATGCCGTTCTTGTTGGCGATGATCTTCATCAGCGCGTCGATGCCGTCGTCGATGTAGGTGAAGGCGCGCTTCTGCTGGCCGCCGTCGACCAGTGAAATGTTTTCGCCGCGCACGATGTGGCCGAAGAACTGCGTGACCACGCGCGAGCTGCCTTCCTTCGGCGTGTGGATCGAATCGAGGCCGGCGCCGATCCAGTTGAACGGGCGGAACAGCGTGAAGTTCAGGCCCTCCATGCCGTAGCCCCAGATCACCCGGTCCATCAGCTGCTTGGCGCAGGAGTAGATCCAGCGCGGCTTGTTGATCGGGCCGCAGATCAGTTCGGACTCCTCGGGATCGAATTCCTCGTCGTGGCACATGCCGTACACCTCGGAGGTGGACGGGAACACCAGATGCTTGCCGTACTTGGCGGCGGAACGGACGATCGGCAGGTTGGCTTCGAAATCCAGTTCGAACACGCGCAGCGGCTGCTTGACGTAGGTGGACGGCGTGGCGATCGCCACCAGCGGCAGGATCACGTCGCACTTCTTGACGTGGTATTCGACCCATTCCTTGTTGATCGTGATGTCGCCTTCGAAAAAATGCATGCGCGACTTGTAGGCGTCGTTGTCGAGCAGGTCGCTGATGCGGTCGGTCATCATGTCCATGCCGTACACGTGCCAGTCGGTGGTTTCCAGGATGCGCTTGGACAGGTGGTGGCCGATGAAGCCGTTGACGCCGAGGATGAGGACTTTTTTCATGGGAATTCTTGGTTAGGAAAGAGGGTGGCGCGCCGCCGCCAGCGCCTGTTGCAGCTGCGCCGGCGTGGCCGGCTGGCCGTCCATGCGGATTTCGCGGATGTCCAGCGCGCGGCCATCGGCGCCGATGCCGAACATGCGATTATCCACCACTGCCAGCCCGGGCGGCAAATCGGCCGGCGCCTGCCGCGCCAGGCGGGCGCGCACGAGGGTCCAGACATGGCCGTCCAGTTCGGTGAAGGCGCCGGGGTAGGGCGGCGCCACCGCGCGGTGCAGGTTGTAGATCGCCTGCGCCGGCTGGTTCCAGTCGATACGGCCGTCCTCCGGCTTGCGGCCGCCGAAGTAGCTGCCCTGGTCGAGCTGGTTCGGCAACTGCGGCGGGTGCCCGGCCAGCAGCGCCGGCAGCACGTTCCACAGCGCCTGTTCGGCCGCCACCGTCACCTTGCCGAACACCTCGTGCGCGGTATCGTCGGGCAGGATCGGCACCGTGCTTTGCGCCAGGATGGTGCCGGCGTCCGGCTTGGCCGCCATTTCATGCAACGTCGCGCCGGTTTCGGTTTCGCCGTGCAGCACCGCCCAGTTGATCGGCACCCGGCCGCGGTATTTTGGCAGCAGCGAGCCGTGCATGTTGTAGGCGCCGCGGGTGGCGGTTGCCAGCAGCGCTGCCGGCAGCATGTGGCGGTAGTAGAAACTGAAGATGAAATCAGGGCGCGCCGCCTGTACCGCTTCCAGCAGTTCGGGGGATTTCGGATCGGTTGGCGTGATGGACGGGATGCCGTGTTCCCGGCACAGCGCGGCGACCGATTCGAACCAGATGGTTTCAGCCGGGTTGTCTTCGTGCGTGACTACCAGCGCTACCTCGACGCCGCGCGCCAGCAGCACCTGCAGGCAGCGCACGCCGACGTTGTGGTAGGCGAATACGACGGCCCGGTTGCCGGAGGCGCTCATGGCTGGCGCGTCACCGCGCGCCGTTCGCGCTGTGCGGTGGCATCGTCGCTGGCGTCGGCCAGCGCCGGCTGCCCGCCTTGTTCCAGAATGGTCTGCACCACGTAACGCGGCCGGGCGCGCACCTGCTGGTGGATGCGGCCGACGTATTCACCGACCAGGCCGATGCCGAACAGCAGCACGCCGATCAGGAAGAAGTTGAACGCGAACAGCGTGAACACGCCCTCGACTTCGGCGCCGAAGATGAAGCGGCGGATCAAGAGCAGCACGAACAGTGCCGCCGACACGAACGACAGGGCGATACCGAGCAGCGAAAACAATTGCAGCGGTACCAGCGAAAAGCCGGTCACCAGGTCGAAATTCAGGCGGATCAGGCTGTACAGCGAATACTTCGACTGGCCGGCGGCACGCTCCTCGTGCTCGACCACGATCTCGGTCGGACGGCGGGCGAAGGTATAGGCCAGCGCCGGCACGAAGGTGTTGGCTTCGCGGCACTGGTTGATCAGGTCGATCACGTTGCGGCCGTAGGCGCGCAGCATGTTGCCCTGATCGGTCATCTTGATGTGGGTGATGGTTTCGCGCAGCCGGTTCATCGCCCGCGAGGCGTGGGTACGCCAGGCCGAGTCCTGCCGTTCGCGCCGGATCGAGCCGACGTAGTCGTAACCCTCGCGGAACTTGTCGACCAGCTTGCCGATTTCTTCCGGCGGGTTCTGCAGGTCGGCGTCCAGCGTCACCACGACGTCGCCACGGGTGGCTTCGAAGCCGGCCAGGATCGCCATGTGCTGGCCGTAGTTGCCGTTGAACAGCACCACGCGCGTGACGTCCGGGCGCTGGCGGAACTGGTCGGCCAGGATGCTGGCCGAATCGTCGCGGCTGCCGTCGTTGACGAAGATGATTTCGTAACGGTAGCCGAGCGCGTCGAGCGCCGGATAGAGCCGGGCGAACAGCTTGGCCAGGCCGGCCTGTTCGTTATATACCGGGATGACGACGGAAAGTTCTGGTTTCATCAGGCGGGTGCCTTGAGTGTCTGGATGCGATCGGCGGCGTGTGCGGCCGTTATCGGCAAAGCACGGATTTTACCGCGCCGACCACCCGTTCGATGTCCTGTTCGCCAATACTGTTGAACATCGGCAGCGAGACGATGCGCTGGCCGATCCGCTCCGCCACCGGGAACATGCCTTCCTTGAAGCCGCGCGCGCGGTACAGCGAAAACAGGTGGATCGGCGCGTAGTGGTAGCCGATGCCGATCTGCCGCTGCTGCATCTGTTCCATGAATTCGGCGCGCGTGATGGTTTCCGGCAGCACGATCTGGTACAGGTGCCAGTTGGAGTTTTCCAGATTGGCGACCGGCAGCTGGGCGCCGCTGTCCTTTTCGAAGCTGCGGCCGAAGGTGGTGAAGTAGTGCTTCGCCAGTTCCTTGCGGCGCGCGGTGATGGCGTCGATCTGCGCGAACTGGCCGAGGCCGATGGCGGCGGCAACGTCGGTCATGTTGTATTTGCCGCCCAGCACGTCGACGTCGATGCCGTCGAAACCGCTGCGGGTCACGCCCTGCAGCCGGTATTTTTCCGCCAGCCGGGCTTCCTCGGCGTTGTTCAGCACCAGGCAGCCGCCTTCGGACGAGGTGACGTTCTTGGTGGCCTGGAAACTGAACGAGACGAAGTCGCCGAACGAGCCGATGCGTTTGCCGGCCCAGGTCGAGCCGAGCGCCTGCGCGGCGTCCTCGATCACGCGCAGCCGGTGTTTGGCGGCGATCGCGTACAGGCGGTCCATGTCGACCGGCAGGCCGGACAGGTAGACCGGGATGATCGCCCGCGTGCGCGGCGTGATCGCCGCTTCGAGCTGGTCGAGATCGATGTTGCGGGTGACCGGGTCGATGTCGGCGAACACCGGCGTGGCACCGACCTCGATGATGACGTTGGAGGTGGCGACCCAGGAAATCGGCGTGGTGATGACTTCATCGCCGGGGCCGATGCCGGCAATGCGCAGCGCGATCTCCATCGTGCAGGTGCCGGAGTTGAAGGTGCGCACCGGCCGGCCGCCGAAATACTCGGACAGCGCCGCCTCGAACGCCTGTACCTTCGGGCCGCTGGTGATCCAGCCGGAGCGCAGCACCTCGGCCACGGAGGCGATCGTCGCTTCGTCGATCACGGGTTTGGAAAACGGCAGGAAATCTGCGCTCATGTCTATATACTCCTTGGGTACCCGGCCTGTGGCGGGCATGGGATGGACGTTTTAAGGTGATACTCCAGGTTCAGCTGCGTGCCAGCAGCGCCACGCCGACGATGATGATGGCGATCGCCAGCAGCCGCTGCGCCGATACCGCTTCGCCCAGAAAGTACCAGGCGCCGATCGCGTTGATGATGTAGCCGAGCGACAGCATCGGGTAGGCGATCGTCACATCGACGCGCGACAGGCCGATGATCCACACCACCACCGAGATCACGTAGCAGGACAGGCCGCCGATGATCGGCAACTGGGTCGCCAGCTTCAGTCCGGTGGCGAACCAGTTTTCCATCGTCAGGTGGATCGCGCCGACCGCGTTGGTGCCGGCTTTCAGCAGCAGCTGCGCGACCGCGTTCAGGCAGATGCCGGCGAAGATGAAGCCGAAGGTGGTCAGGTTCATGCCGGCCGTCTCACTTGACGTCGTCGGTGACCACGACCCGGCGCGGATCCTCGCCGATCAGCTTCATCGGCACGCCGCGCTGCTTGAGGTCGGCATAGATGTCCGGATGCAGGATCGCCACGGCCTTCTTGCCGGCGGCGTGATCGGCGTTCCAGCGGGCGACGAAATCGTCGCGCGACGGGATCCACAGCTGCGGCTCCTGCTTCAGGCCGAATTCCAGTTCGTCCGGATGCTCGACCATGATCATCGTGCGGCGCAGATAGAACGGCAGCGTTTGCGTATAGCGGCCGACCGTGTAGAGCGGCGTGTCGGGCGCCAGTTCGGCCTCGATCGCCGGCACCAGATCGATGCCGGAGGCGTAGCGGCCGAGCGGTTCATGGCCGAGCATCAGCAGCTGCGCGGTCAGGTAGCCGGTGGCGGCCAGCGTCACCAGCGCCCAGTCAGTGCGCCGGCGCGCCAGCCAGATCACCGCCAGGCCGCCGACGGCGCCGAGCGCGCTGGCGGCGCCGACCCACGGCACATAGGCGGCATAGATCGGCACTTCGAACGGGATGTCGGTCAGCCCCGGAATCCGCTGCATGGTGGCCAGCCCGCCGATGCCGGCCAGCACCAGGACCGCCGCCGATGCCTGCACCGCGCGCGCCGACACCTGCTCCAGATGGCAGGCGATCAGCAGCGCCAGCGCCGGGAAGATCGGCAGGATGTAGGACGGCAGCTTGGAGCCGGAAATGCTGAAGAATACGAAGATGAACACCGACCAGATCAGCAGCAGCTTCTTCGGCTGGAAACCGCTGGCGACGGCGTCGCGCCGGCCTTGCCACAGGCTTTGCGCCAGCACGCCGAGCCAGGGCAGGATGCCGAGCAGCAGGATCGGGATGAAGTAGTACCACGGCCCGGCGCGATGGTGGATCTTGCTGGTGAAGCGCTGGAAGTGCTCGTGGATGAAGAAGAACTGCGGGAATTCCGGGTTGCGCATCGATACCAGCACGAACCACGGCACCGTGATGGCCAGAAACAGCAGCACGCCGGGCAGCAGTTGCAGCCGCTTCCAGATCGCCCAGTCACGCGCGAACAGCGTGTACAGCACCAGCACCGCGCCCGGCAGCACGACGCCGATCAGGCCCTTGGACAGCACCGCCAGCGCCATGCCGGCCCAGCAGGCCAGCATCCACCAGCGCCGCTCACCGGCCGAGGCCGCCGGATTCTGGCCGAGCAGCAGGCCGCACAGCGCCAGCGTCATCATGCCGGCCAGGCCCATGTCGAGCGTGTTGATGTGCCCCAGCGCCATCCAGAACGCCGCCGAGCCGAGCACCAGCGCGGCGCGGAAGCCGACCCGTGGGCCGAACAGCCGCCGTCCGGCATGGCCGCAGAGGAAGATGCCGAGCAGCCCGCACAGCCCGGTCCATAACCGCGCCTGCCATTCGCCGAGGCCGAACAGTTCGAAGGTCAGCGCGTTCATCCAGTTCTGCAGCGGCGGCTTCTCGAAATACTTGATCGCGTTCAGGCGCGGCGTGATCCAGTCGCCGGTGACGACCATTTCGCGCGCCATTTCGGCGTAGCGGCCCTCGTCGGTCGGCACCAGCGTGCGGGCGCCGAGCGCGTAGAACCAGATGCACAGAAAGACGACCAGCAAGCCCCAGACGAACGGTTTGGAAGTGTGCAGTTCACGCATGTCCGGGGTCGGCGCCTTTCTGGGAGGTGGGAGAAGTCGGGGAAGCGGGGTGTTCGATGATCAGCGCCAGTGCCACCTTGCGGCCCTCGGCCATCAGGATGTTGTAGGTACGGCAGGCGGCCTTGTTGTCCATGCACTCGACGCCGACGCGGCGCGCGGTCAGCGCCGTGGTCAGGCGCGGATGGACAAATTGCTGGCGCGCGCCGGTGCCGAGGATGACCACGTCCGGCGCGGTGGTTTCGATCTGCGCGAAATGCTCCGGCGTCAGCGCCGCGAAGGACGTCACCGGCCACGGCGCCGGCGGCGTTTCCGGCAGCACCAGCAGGCTGTCGGTGAAGCGGACGGCGTTGATTTCGACGCCGGCGTCATCGTAGGCCGTCACGGTCTGGTATTGCTGGGTGGAGGTGGCGTGCAGTTTCATGGTCCGGCAATCCTGCGGCCGACGCGAGCGCCGGGGAATTTCGATGGAAGAAGCAACCGCCGCATTGTAGCGTTTTCCATGTAAAACCGGCCGCGGCCATTGATAAAAACGCCTGCTTTCGGCAGAATGGCCGGTTCTGGCAGTGCAGCATAATCGTGTGCCGGGCGCGCCGGAACCGTCATTTGCCCGACCGCCGGACCCGGCGGGCCTTCGCGGCATCCGAATTCCCCTCCGGTTTTGCCGCTGCCGCCAGTGGCGTAATTCGTTGTGCATCCAACCATGAGGGCGCATCCGTGCGAGCGATTCAGAAATCCCAAAAACTGGCAGACGTCTGCTATGACATCCGTGGCCCGGTGCTGGACAAGGCCAAGGAAATGGAAGAAGAAGGCCACAAGATCATCAAGCTGAACATCGGCAACGTCGGCGCCTTCGGCTTCGACGCTCCCGATGAAATCGTGCAGGACATGATCCGCAACATGCAGGCGGCCTCGCCCTATACCGATTCCAAGGGCCTGTTCGCGCCGCGCAAGTCGGTGATGCACTACACCCAGCAGAAGAACATCACCGGCGTCACCATCGAGGACATCTACCTCGGCAACGGCGCCTCCGAACTGATCATGCTGTCGATGAACGCGCTGTTGAACAGCGGCGACGAAGTGCTGGTGCCGGCGCCGGATTACCCGCTGTGGACCGCCGCCACCAGCCTGTCCGGCGGCAATCCGGTGCACTACATGTGCGACGAGCAGGCCGGCTGGATGCCCGACATCGACGACATCAAGAAGAAGATCACGCCGAACACCCGGGCGATCGTCGTCATCAATCCGAACAATCCGACCGGCGCGCTGTATTCGGTCGATCTGCTGAAGGAAATCGTCGAAGTCGCGCGCCAGCACCAGCTGATCGTGTTCGCCGATGAAATCTACGACAAGATCCTGTACGACGGCGCCACCCACACCTCGATCGCCTCGCTGGCCGACGACGTGCTGTTCATCACGCTGAACGGCCTGTCGAAGAACTACCGCTCGTGCGGCTACCGCGCCGGCTGGATGGTGGTATCCGGCGAAAAGCAGCATGCGAAGGACTATATCCAGGGCCTGAACATGCTGACCTCGATGCGCATGTGCGCCAACGCGCCGGGACAGTACGCGATCCAGACCGCATTGGGCGGCTACCAGAGCATCGACGATCTGGTTGCGCCCGGCGGCCGGCTGGCGCGTCAGCGCGATCTGGCGCACCAGCTGCTGACCGACATTCCCGGCGTCAGCTGCGTCAAGCCGAAGTCGGCGCTGTACATGTTCCCGCGCCTCGATCCGGCGATCTATCCGATTGCCGACGACCAGCAGTTCGCCTATCAGCTGCTGGCCGAGGAAAAGGTGCTGATCGTGCAGGGCACCGGCTTCAATTACCCGACACCGGACCATTTCCGCGTGGTGTTCCTGCCGAACACCGACGATCTGACCGAATCGATGGGGCGCATCGCGCGCTTCCTCGACGGCTACCGCCGGCGTCACAAGGCCGCCTGAGCCGGAACACCGCCCGCCGTTGCCGCCGGCGCTGCCAGTGCGGGAACGGCGGGTTTTCATGCCGCCGCGCCGGCCGGGAGCGCGGGCGGCGCATCTTCAGTGAACAGAAAAGAACCATCATGAAATCGATCAAAGTGGGTTTGCTGGGCGCGGGCACCGTCGGTGCCGGCACCTTCGAGGTACTGCAACGCAATCAGGAAGAAATCATGCGCCGTGCCGGCCGCGCGATCGAGATCGTGATGATTGCCGATCTGGACACGCAGCGCGCCGAAGCGCTGGCCGGCGGCCGCTGCCAGGTGGTGAATGACGCCGCGCTGGTAGTCAACAATCCCGAGATCGACATCGTCATCGAACTGATCGGCGGCTATGGCGTCGCCCGCACGCTGGTGCTGCAGGCGATCGCCAACGGCAAGCACGTGGTGACCGCCAACAAGGCGCTGATCGCCATGCACGGCAATGAAATTTTCCAGGCGGCGCAGGAAAAGGGCGTGATGGTGGCATTCGAGGCGGCGGTCGCCGGCGGCATTCCGATCATCAAGGCGTTGCGCGAAGGGCTGACCGCCAACCGCATCGAATGGATCGCCGGCATCATCAACGGCACCACCAACTTCATCCTGTCCGAAATGCGCGACAAGGGGCTGGATTTCGACGCCGTGCTGAAGGAGGCGCAGCGGCTCGGCTATGCCGAAGCCGATCCGACCTTCGACATCGAGGGCATCGACGCCGCCCACAAGCTGACCATCATGGCCTCGATCGCGTTCGGCGTGCCGGTGCAGTTCGAGCGCGCCCACGTCGAAGGCATCACCCGGCTGCAGGCGGCCGACATCCGCTACGCCGAGCAACTCGGCTATCGCATCAAGCTGCTCGGCATCACGCGCCGCACCGCCGACGGCATCGAACTGCGCGTGCATCCGACCCTGATTCCGGCCAGGCGTCTGCTGGCCAACGTCGAAGGAGCGATGAACGCGGTGCTGGTGCAGGGCGACGCGGTCGGCGCCACGCTGTACTACGGCAAGGGTGCCGGTTCCGAGCCGACCGGTTCGGCGGTGATCGCCGATCTGGTCGACATCACCCGGCTGGCCACCGCCGATCCCGAACACCGGGTGCCGTTCCTGGCATTCCAGCCGAATGCGATGGCCGACACGCCGATCCTGCCGATGGCCGAAGTCGCCACCAGCTATTACCTACGCATCCACGTCGCCGACGAAACCGGCGTGCTGGCCGACCTGACCCGCATCCTGGCCGACGCCACCATCTCGATCGACGCGATGCTGCAAAAGGAGCCGGGCGAGGGCGAGGCACAGACCGACATCATCATGCTGACTCACCAGACGCATGAAAAGCACATCGACAGTGCCATCACGCGCATCGAGCAGTTGCCGACCGTGCTCGGCAAGGTCACCCGCATCCGGCTGGAAGAGCTGGCCTGAGGCGGCACGCGCCTCGCCACTGCCTGACACCCCCGTTCTGCTGAGGAGGGGGGTATGCCTTGATTCCTGGCGTGGATAGCCCGTAAGCGGCTGGCATGCCGGGGAGTATCTGAAATTCCGGCGTCCGGCTGGCGGTCTTTGCGCCATTCCTTCTGCCATCGCCGTTGCGCCCTCGCACCGTCAGCCGGTTTTACATTTGTAATCTTGATATGTCGGCCGCTGGCATCCCGTCGGCAACGCTCCCGTCCCCTATGGAACATGGTGTTTTCCAGGTTCGCGGGGCGCTGCGCCAGGGGTTTCGAAGGGGCATTTCGAAAGCGCCGGCAAGCCGAAATGTTTCATCTGTAATCACGAAAATCTTGGCGGGATTGCCAGCCTTCAATATGATGGCGATACAACTTCTCCCCGTCCGAAGTTTCGATCTGCGACGTGTCATGGCCGCCAGCCGATTACCGGGAAGAGGCCGGGACTCGGGGCCCCGCGGGCTTGCTCCGGTATCTGACAAATCACCATAAGAGGAAATCATGAACCAGTGGATCGACGCCGGTGCGCGTCTGCAATCTTCCTGGAGTCGGGGGCGCGTGGCCGCGATGCTGGCCGCAGTGCTGGCATTGGCCGGGTGCGGCGGTTCCGGTACGTCGCCGGGCGCGTCGGGAGAACCGCTGAAGGCTTGCAGCACGGCGTTCGCCGATTCGATCGGCGCGCTCGACACGATCGACACGATCGGCAAGGCCAGCGCGGCGGCCGATGAGCCAGTCTATCTGTCGTCCTGCAAATTCGATGACCAGCGCAACGTCACCATCGGTAGCGAAGGCTGCGGCAAGAACGTCATCATCGACCAGTCCTTCGTCGGCGCCGAAGCGCTTGGCAAGATCACCATCGCCGCCGACGGCAAGCTGGCGCTGCCGCGCAAATTCGAGCAGATCGAAGTGCATACCGCCGGCATCAGCGTCGCCGGCCGCCTGTCGCTCGGCACCGCCGCCTGCCCGGTCGGTCTGGAAAATCCGGCCAGCACGGTCAAGATCGTGTTCACCGGCACGCGCGCGGCCGCCGACGGCCGCGACACCGGTTCCGACAAGGGCATCGAAGTGCTGGAGGGCGGCGTCCTGCGCATGTACGGCAACCGTGGCGTGGCGAAGTCCGAAGGACGCGCCGACGACGATTCCACCGCCGAAGGCGTCAGCTGGACCCATCTGTCGAAGCCGGCCGGTCCGAAGGCGTATCAGACCAGCGACGCCGGCATCGGCGCGCCGGTCGAATCGGGCGGTGAACTGGCGCTGCATCTGGCGCGCGACGTCACCAAGGGAAGCGGCGCCTGGCGCGTCGGCGACTGGATCGTCGTCGCCACCTCCAGCTTCAGCCCGTTCGAATCCGAGTTCGTGCAGATCGACGCGCTGTCGCCGGACGGCAAGGGCGGCACCGACCTGCGCCTGAAGCAGCCGCTGCGCCACTACCATTTCGGCAGCGCCGATCCGGGCGTGCCGTCGAACGCCAACTACCGCGCCGGCAAGGACAGCAATTTCGGCGTCGATGAACGCGCCGAAGTCGGCCTGATCACCCGCAACATCATCCTGACCGCGCAGACCCCGGAACCTGGCGTGATGTCGAACCCGGACCTGCACTGGGGCGGTGAAGTGCGCATCCTGCCGGGCTTCGGTGAAGCCTCGATCCAGGGCGTGGAGCTGGAGAAGTTCGGCAAGGAAAGGCTCGGCAGCTATCCGATCCACTTCCACATGGTCGGCGAAGCCAAGGGCCGCCACCTGATCAACAGCAACAGCATCCACCACAGCTACAACAAGTGCGTGACGATCCATTCGTCGTCCGACGTGACGATCCAGAACAACGTCTGCGCCCGCGCGGTCGGCCATCTGTTCTATGAAGAAATGGGCGATGAAATGGGTACCCGTTTCCTCGGCAACCTCGGCCTGGGCGCGATGAGCCACCACTTCGGCATCGATACCGCCGCCGTGCCGAAAACCGAAGACGGCATGATCAAGAACTGGTGGGAAGGCGACTATCTGGCGCGCAGCAACCGCTATGACGGCCTGAACGTGAAGAACGTCGACAACCAGCTCAATCCGGTGCATGGCGGCTGCTATAAGCCTTCGCCCAGCAGGGATGGCACCTTGGTGGATAGTCGCCGGCCGACGACCGGGAATCTGTGCAAACCCGAGAACGACGAGTTCTACGTCGAGCAGGCCAGCGGTTTCTGGATCGTCAATCCGGCCACCGAAATGACCGGCAATTCGATCGGCGGCTGCCAGGGTATGGGCAAGGGCTACTGGTATGTCGCGCCGACCGATGCGAATCAGTCGGTGCAGTTCCTGCCGGTCGGCAAGTTCAGCAACAACCGCGTGCACGCCTGCTATGACGGCGTGTTCGCCGAAACCGAACGCCAGACCGTGACGCTGCAGTTGTTCCCGCGCGCCGATGGCAAGGTCGACGGCCGGAATGTCATCGCCCGTTTCGACGGCCTGACCGCGACCCGCAACCGCAATCGCGGCATCTGGATCCGGCCGAACTGGAACGTGGTCGAGCAGGGTCGCTTCGCCACCAACCGCGATTCGGCGACGCTGGTCAGCTCGGGCGGACCGGACGGCAATGCTCCTGGCGTCTGGGCGCTGATGCAGGATTCGGTGCTGCTCGGCATCAGCAACAACAACGTCGATCGCTGGGGCCCGTGCCCGAACGTGAACGCTACCGAGAACAGCGGCTGCGTCGACTACAACCCGAAGGCCAACGAACTGGCGGACAAGCGCTATCAGACGCCATTCTGGAATTCCGCCGGCTACATGGTCTACGACGGTCCGGTGCGGATATTCCGCAATCACTTCGTCAACTTCCTGCGCGATCCGTCGCCGCTGCTGACCAAGGCCGATGCCGCGCACATGAAGAATTTCCGTTCCTATCCGAACGGCCTTTCCGGTCCGTACGAAGGTGACGCCGCGTTCGGCTGGTTCCAGAGCAACCAGAGCGCCTATCCGACCTCCAGCACCACCCGCGAGCTGAGCTTCGAGAACGTCGATCTGCGTCACCAGATCTACACCGAGAACGTCAACCAGGCGGAGTTCAAGGATGGCGACAAGAACACCGCGCTGATCGATCTGGACGGCACCCTGACCGGTTTCCGCGTGGTCGGACCGAACGATACCAACCCGGTGCCGGGCGAATTCCCGATTTCGCTGAACAACCTGGCCTTCAACCGCGCCTCCAATGCCGTCGATGAATGCCTGGCAACCGGCGAGCAGGACGCACTGCTGGAAGGCCGCGCCACCTCGCTGATCTCGCCGGCCAACATGGCGACGCTGGAGTTCGATACCGTGTTCCCTGGCGCCGGGGTCCATTGGCAGGACATGGTGTTCACCCGCACCTTCAAGGATGTCGGGGTGTACCAGTCGATGACAATGCAAAGTCGTAACGGCCAGAAGCTCTGGGAGCCGAAGGTGACCCATGGCCATGGCTACATCGTCGAATCGGCGCCGTCGACGTCGCCGCAAGCCATCGACAAGACCACCAACAGCATGCCGAACGTCGTGCAGTTCGGCTTCACCGATGCCGTCAAGCCGGACATGGACAAGAAGCCGTTCTATGTGCGGCTGGGTATCCGCTACGTCGACAAGGATGGCCGTGCGCTCAGCGCCAGCGATTTCAATGTCGTGCGGGGCTATCGCTCCTGGGGTGGCAACGGCGTGCATTTCCCGACCGATGAAATACGGCAGTATTTCAACCGCCTGGATGGTTCCAGCTATGGCCAGGAAGTCTGCTACAACCTGAATTCCCAGAACAGCAACAATGTTTGCCCGGCGAACGGCGTGCTGAAGGCGCCGGAAGGCAGCGCCTGCCCGGCGGGTTCGGTGGCGGAAGGCGGCTACTGCATCTTCAAGAAGAAGGCGCTGACGCCGGTGACTTCGCTGGCCGAGCTGACCAATCCGGACGGTACTCCGACCGGCGACAACTACTTCTACGATAGTGCCAGCGGCGTGCTGTTCCTGTACGTGCAGCAGGATTCGACGAACGCCCACGGCATTTTCCCGCTCGGCAGCTGCCCTGGCGACGCCGCCTGCCCGGACGAGAAGGAGCTGGATACCTACTTCCCGTGCCCGACGCAGGGTTGCGTCAGCTACTCGGTGACGGTGGATCAGGCCAAGTACACGCCGGGCCTCAATACCAACCGTTTCACCCAGAGCGACTTCGCCCGCTTCGATCTGCCGGAGCCGGCCAACCAGAACCGGCTGGCCTACGTCGATCAGAACGGCAACGTCACCGGCGTGGTGCAGGCGCAAGCCCAGACCGCGAAGAAGAACCTGCCGCACTGGGTGCCGGACCAGCAGCCGTGGTGCCCGGTGACGACGCCGGCATCGGTGCGGCCGGCCAAGAGCGCGCGCGCGCCCTCGACGCTGACCTCGGTATTGGCCTCGGCGCCGCGAGCACCGATCGGCAAGCGCCAGCTGGTGGCGCGGGTCGAGGACGCGCTGAAGGCGAACCGCGTTCCGCAGATGCCGATCTGTACCACCGTGGTGCAATGACGGTAGCGCAGCGGAACCTTCCGCTGCGCTGACAGGAGCGGCCGGTCGATCCGGCTGCTCCGGATGACAAGGGCGGCACCGGAAACGGCGCCGCCCTTGTTGCGCCCGGAGTGCCGATACCACCCGGCGCGGGGGCGGCGGCGCCGCTTTCCGCAGTTATAATGGGCGTCCTTTTTTCCCCGGCCACCCGCGCCCGTGCCGCTTCGCCATGCGGCAGCGCTGCCCGGCCCGAACCTTTCGCCGATCCTATGCAATACGCCTCGACGCGCGGCCAGTGTCCGCCGCAAACCTTTTCCGAAATTCTGCTGGGCGGGCTGGCGCCGGACGGCGGCCTGTACCTGCCGCAGCACTATCCGCAGATCGGTGACGCCGAACTGAATGCCTGGCGCGGCCTGTCGTATGCCGAGCTGGCGTTCGAAATCCTGCGGCGCTTCGCCACCGACATTCCCGAAGCCGATCTGCGCGCGCTGACCGCCAGGACCTATACCGCCGAGGTCTACCGCAACGCCCGCGCCGGCGACGACGCGGCGCGCATCACGCCGCTGCGCGTGCTGGAGGAGGGCGGCCAGGGCCGGCTGCTGCTGCAGGCGCTGTCGAACGGCCCGACGCTGGCCTTCAAGGACATGGCGATGCAACTGCTCGGCAATCTGTTCGAATACGCGCTGGACCGGCAGCATGCCGAGCTGAACATCTTCGGCGCCACTTCCGGCGACACCGGCAGCGCCGCCGAATACGCGATGCGCGGCAAGCGCGGCATTCGCGTGTTCATGCTGTCGCCGCACCGGAAGATGAGCGCGTTCCAGACCGCGCAGATGTTCAGCCTGCAGGACCCCAACATCTTCAACATCGCCGTCGAGGGCGTGTTCGACGATTGCCAGGACATGGTCAAGGCGGTGTCGAACGACCATGCGTTCAAGGCGCGCCACAAGATCGGCACGGTCAATTCGATCAACTGGGCGCGGGTGGTGGCGCAGGTGGTGTATTACTTCCGCGGCTATCTGGAAGCGACCGAAAGCAACGACCAGAAGGTGTCGTTCACGGTGCCGTCCGGCAATTTCGGCAACATCTGCGCCGGCCACATCGCCCGCATGATGGGCTTGCCGATCGACCGGCTGGTGGCCGCCACCAATGAAAACGACGTGCTCGACGAATTTTTCCGCACCGGCATCTACCGTGTGCGCAAGTCGGCCGAGACCTATCACACCAGCAGCCCGTCGATGGACATTTCCAAGGCGTCGAATTTCGAGCGCTTCATCCACGATCTGCTGGGCGACGACCATGCCCGCGTGCGCGCGCTGTTCCACAAGGTCGAAAGCGCCGGCGGCTTCGACCTGTCCGGCCGGCCGGGCAGCGACGGCGACGAATTCGCCAGGGTGGCGCAATACGGTTTCGTGTCCGGCAAATCGACCCACGCCGACCGGCTGGCGACGATCCGCGACGTGCGCCAGCGCTACGGCATCACCATCGATACCCACACCGCCGACGGCGTCAAGGTCGCGCGCGAACACCTGGCGCCGGGCGTGCCGATGATCGTGCTGGAAACCGCGCTGCCGGCCAAGTTCAACGAAACCATCCGCGAGGCGCTCGGCCACGACGCCGAGCGGCCGGCCGGCTTCGACAACATCGAGGCGCTGCCGCAGCGTTTCGAGGTGATGGCGGCCGACGTCGGCGCGGTCAAGAATTACATCGCCGCGCATACCGGACTGTAAGCGCGGTTTCAAAATAGCAGGAGTATGTGCCTGTAACTGTTTTCTGGTGCCTGCTACAGACTGCCATGTCGGGGAGTATGTGAGTTTTCCCGCTGCCCTCGCGGCGTTTCGCGGCAATTGCGCGGCACATGTCTTACACTGAAAGCGGCCGCCGCCGGCGGCTATCGCCATGCCGGCGCGGAGTTGCTCCCGCCGTTTTTCCTGGTTGAACGATGCCTGCCATGCCTTCTCCGAAATCTTCCACTCCGATGCTGACCGCGCGTGCCGCGCTGGAGGCGCTGCTGGCCGCCGCGCGGCCGCTGGCGCAGACCGAAACGGTTGCCACCGAGGCTGCCAACGGCCGCGTGCTGGCCGCTGACCAGACCTCGCGGCTGGACGTGCCGCCGGCCGACAATACCCAGATGGACGGCTACGCGGTGCGCGCCGCCGATTGCGCCAGCGGCGCCGCCACGCTGACGGTGACGCAGCGGATTCCCGCCGGCCATGTCGGCCAGCCGCTGCAGCCGGGCAGCGCCGCCCGCATCTTCACCGGCGCCTTGATTCCGCCCGGCGCCGACGCGGTGGTGATGCAGGAACAGACCGAGGCGAATGGCGAGCGCGTGGTGATCCACCACGCGCCGCAGCCCGGCGAATGGATACGCCGCGCCGGCGAGGACATCCGCGCCGGCAGCGTGATCCTGCCAGCCGGAACCCGGCTGCGGCCGCAGGAACTGGGGCTGGCGGCATCGGTCGGCATCGCCGAACTGCCGGTGGCGCGGCGGTTGCGGGTGGCGGTGTTCTTCACCGGCGACGAACTGGCGATGCCGGGCGAGCCGCTGAAACCCGGCGCCATCTACAACTCCAACCGTTTCACGCTGCGCGGCCTGCTGGAAAATCTCGGCTGCCAGGTCAGCGATTTCGGCATCGTGCCGGATACGCTGGAAGCGACCCGTGACACGCTGCGCCGCGCCGCCGCCGAACACGATCTGATCGTCACCTCCGGCGGTGTGTCGGTTGGCGACGAAGACCACGTCAAACCGGCGGTGCAGGCGGAAGGGCGGCTCGATTTGTGGCGGCTCGCCATCAAGCCGGGCAAGCCGCTGGCGTTCGGCGGTGTACGGCGCGGCGCCGTTGCAGAGACCGAAGCAGGCGAAGCGTATTTCCTCGGGCTGCCCGGCAATCCGGTCTCCAGCCTGGTCACCTTCATGCTGTTCGTGCGGCCGCTGATCCTGCGGCTGCAGGGCGTGCGCGAGGTCGAACCGCAAGCCTTTCCAATGCGCGCCGATTTCGCCTGGCCGAAGGCCGACCAGCGCAACGAATTCCTGCGCGCCCGCATCAACGCCAACGGCGGGCTGGACCTGTTCCCGAACCAGAGTTCCGGCGTGCTCAGTTCCACCGTCTGGGGCGACGGCCTGATCGACAATCCGCCCGGCCAGACCATCGCGGTCGGCGACACCGTGCGCTTCCTGCCGTTCAACGATCTGCTGTACTAGCGACCGACGATGAAGATTCAACTGCGATTTTTCGCCAGCGTGCGCGAGGCGCTCGGCAGCGCCGCCGAAACCCTGACGGTGCCGGCAACGGTGCAAACCGTCGGCGACGTGCGGCGCCTGCTGGCGGCGCGCGGCGGCATCTGGGCCGAGGCGCTGGCCGAAGGCCGGGCGCTGCGCATGGCCTACGACCACGTGATGACCGACGCCGACACGCCGATCGCCGACGGCGGCGAAGTCGCCTTCTTTCCGCCAGTCACCGGCGGCTAGCGCAAGCCTCGGCAAAAAATAAACCTTCAGGGAGACTCGGGATGACCATGCCACTGCTTGCCAATGTCGTCGTCGCGCTGCTGGCGGCGCTGCATCTGTACATCCTGGTGCTGGAAATGTTTCTGTGGGACAAGCCGGCCGGGCAGCGTGCCTTCGGCCTGACGCCGGAATTCGCCGCCGCCACCAAAATCCTGGCCGCCAATCAGGGGCTGTACAACGGCTTCCTCGCGGCCGGGCTGATCTGGGGGCTATGCCTGGGCGTCGAGGGCTTCGCGGTCAAGGTGTTTTTCGCCGTCTGCGTGCTGGTGGCCGGGGTGTACGGCGCCGCCACGTCCAGCCGCAAGATTCTGTTCGTGCAGGGGCTGCCGGCGGCGCTGACGCTGATCCTGCTGTGGCTGGCGCGCGCCTGAGCACGGAGCGCCGGCGATGACCGTCCGCGTCCAGACCGCCGATTTCCAGCTCGATGCCGAGCTGCGCCAGCTGCGCGCGTCGAACCTGAAGATCGGCGCGGTGGTCAGCTTCGTCGGGCTGGTGCGCGATCTGAACGACGGCGCCGGCGTGCTGGAAATGGAACTGGAACACTATCCCGGCATGACCGAAAAGGCGCTGACCGGGATCGTCGAGGAAGCCGGACGGCGCTGGCCGCTGTTCGACGCGCTGGTGATCCACCGCGTCGGTCCGCTGCGGCCGGCCGAGCAGATCGTGCTGGTGGCGGTGGCCGCCGCCCATCGCGGCGAAGCCTTCGCCGCCTGCGAATTCATCATCGACTATCTGAAAACCCAGGCGCCGTTCTGGAAGAAGGAAACCACGCCGGACGGCGCGCGCTGGGTCGATGCCCGCTGCAGCGACGATGCCGCGCTGGCCAGATGGCAGCCGGGCAACGAAAAAAAACAGGGGGAATCTCGATGAACTGGCTGGCGGTCGGCGTCGGCGCCGCATGTGGCGCCTGGCTGCGCTGGGGATTGTCGGTCTGGCTGAACGCCTATCACCACGCCTTGCCCTACGGCACGCTGCTGGCCAACCTGATCGGCGGCTATCTGATCGGCATCGCGGTGGCGTTTTTCGAGAAATACCCGGCGCTGCCGGTCGAATGGCGGCTGCTGGTCGTCACCGGCTTCCTCGGTGGGCTGACCACCTTTTCCACTTTCTCGGCGGAAGCGATGATCCTGCTGCAGCGCGGCGAATACGGCTGGGCGCTGGGCCACATCGCAGCCCACCTGGGTGGCTCGATCCTGCTGTGCGTGGCCGGCTTCGCCACGTATCGGGCGCTGGCCTAGATGCACTTGTGCCCGCCGCCTTTCCTTTCTTGAAATTCAAGTCGAACGGCCTTATTTGACTCCCAGACGGCCCCGGCGCGGGGCAAACCATTCCGGGAGCAATCCATGAGTCTCGACAAGATCACCACCAAGTTGCAGGAAGCCCTGACCGATGCCCAGAGCCAGGCGGTCGGCAACGACAATCCCTATATCGAACCGCTGCACCTGCTGTCGGCGCTGCTGAAGCAGGATGACGGCGGCAGCCGCTCGCTGCTGCAACGTGCCGGCGTCAACGTCGGCGCGCTCGGCAATGCGCTGGGCGGCGCGCTGGCGCGGCTGCCGAAAGTGTCCGGCACCGGCGGCGACATCAAGCCGGGGCGCGAGCTGATCGGCCTGTTGAATCTGGCCGACCGCGAAGCGCAGCAGCGCGGCGACGAATTCATCGCCAGCGAAATGGTGCTGCTGGCGCTGGCCGACGACAAGTCCGAAGCCGGCCGCCTGGCGCGCGAGCACGGCCTGCAGCGCAAGGCGCTGGAAGCGGCGATCGAGCTGGTGCGCGGCGGCGCCGGCGTGTCCTCGGCCGATGCCGAAGGGCAGCGCGAGGCGCTGAAGAAATACACGCTGGACCTGACCGAACGGGCGCGCGCCGGCAAGCTCGATCCGGTGATCGGCCGCGACGACGAAATCCGCCGCGCGATCCAGGTATTGCAGCGGCGCACCAAGAACAATCCGGTCCTGATCGGCGAACCCGGCGTCGGCAAGACCGCGATCGTCGAAGGGCTGGCGCAGCGCATCGTCAACGGCGAGGTGCCGGATTCACTGAAGAACAAGCGGGTGCTGTCGCTCGATCTGGCGGCGCTGCTGGCCGGCGCCAAGTATCGCGGCGAATTCGAGGAACGGCTGAAAGCGGTGCTGCAGGAACTGGCGCAGGACGAGGGCCAGACCATCGTCTTCATCGACGAACTGCACACGATGGTCGGCGCCGGCAAGGCGGAAGGCGCGATGGATGCCGGCAACATGCTGAAGCCGGCACTGGCGCGCGGCGAACTGCATTGCGTCGGCGCCACCACGCTGGACGAATACCGCAAGTACATCGAGAAGGATGCGGCGCTGGAGCGGCGCTTCCAGAAGATTTTCGTCGACGAACCGAGCGTCGAGGCGACCATTGCGATCCTGCGCGGCCTGCAGGAAAAATACGAGGTACACCACAAGGTCGAGATCACCGACCCGGCGATCGTCGCCGCCGCGGAATTGAGCCACCGCTACATCACCGACCGTTTCCTGCCGGACAAGGCGATCGACCTGATCGACGAAGCCGCTTCCAAGATCAAGATCGAGATGGATTCCAAGCCGGAAGTGATGGACCGGCTCGACCGCCGCCTGATCCAGCTGAAGATCGAGCGTGAAGCGGTCAAGAAGGAAACCGACGAAGCCTCGCAGAAGCGGCTCGGCCTGATCGAAAGCGAAATCGACAAGCTGCAGCGCGAATACGCCGACCTGGAAGAAATCTGGAAGGCGGAAAAATCGGTCGCCCAGGGCAGCGCCCACATCAAGGAAGAAATCGAAAAGGTCCGTCAGCAGATGGACGAGGCGCGCCGCGTCGGCAACTGGCAGAAAATGTCGGAACTGCAATACGGCCAGTTGCCGGAACTGGAAGCGCAGCTGCGCCAGGCCGACACCGGGGACGCCGAAGAAAAACCGACGCTGCTGCGCACCCAGGTTGGCGCCGAGGAAATCGCCGAAGTGGTGTCGCGCGCCACCGGCATTCCGGTCTCGAAGATGATGCAGGGCGAGCGCGACAAGCTGGTGCACATGGAAGACGAGCTGCACCGCCGCGTGGTCGGCCAGGACGAGGCGATCGTCGCCGTGTCGGACGCGATCCGCCGTTCGCGCGCCGGCCTGTCGGACCCGAACCGGCCGTATGGCTCGTTCATGTTCCTCGGCCCGACCGGCGTCGGCAAGACCGAGCTGTGCAAGGCGCTGGCAACCTTCCTGTTCGATACCGAGGAAGCGATGATCCGCATCGACATGAGCGAATTCATGGAGAAGCATTCGGTCGCCCGCCTGATCGGCGCGCCGCCCGGCTACGTCGGCTACGAGGAAGGCGGCTACCTGACCGAAGCGGTGCGGCGCAAACCGTACAGCGTGATCCTGCTCGACGAGATCGAAAAGGCGCACCCGGACGTGTTCAACGTGCTGCTGCAGGCGCTGGATGATGGCCGCATGACCGATGGCCAGGGTCGCACGGTGGACTTCAAGAACACCGTGATCGTGATGACCTCCAACCTCGGTTCGCACAAGATCCAGGCGATGGAAGAGAGCGATCCGGCGCTGGTCAAGCTGGCGGTGCTGGCGGAGGTGCGCGGCCATTTCCGGCCGGAGTTCATCAACCGCATCGACGAGCTGGTGGTATTCCACGCGCTCGACGAAAAGAACATCGGCGCGATCGCCAGGATTCAGCTGCACATTCTGGAACAGCGCATGGCGCGCATGGAAATGGGCCTGGAAGTCACCGACGCCGCCTTGCAGAAGGTGGCCGAAGCCGGCTTCGATCCGGTCTATGGCGCGCGGCCGCTGAAGCGGGCGATCCAGCAGGAAATCGAAAACCCGCTGTCGAAGCAGATCCTGCAGGGCCGCTTCGGTCCGAAGGACGTGGTGCGGATCGGCGTCGAGCACGGCGCGCTGACTTTCGAGAAAGTGGCGTAAGGCAGGCCGGCGCCGCCCGGCTGCCGATCATGAAATCCCGGCTGTGCCGTCAGCGCAGCCGGGATTTTTTTATGCGCGCAGCAGGTGGATGCAAAAACAGGGGGGTATGTGTTAATTTATCAACAATGGTGCCCGCAACAGGAGAGGGGGATGGGGAGTATATGAAACTCCAGCCTTGCCGGTTTACTCCGCCAGCGCCCGCGGCGCCAGCAGCCGGCCGCCGAACTGGTTCAGCGCCAGTCCGCCCAGCACCAGCAGGCCGGCGACGATTTTCCACCATTGCAGCGGCTCGTCCAGCACCAGCGCGGCGCCGAGCATCCCGGATACCGGCACCAGCAGCGTGAACGGCGCCACGGTCGCGGTCGGATAGCGCCGCATCAGGTTGGACCAGATGCCGAAGCCGAAGATGGTGTTCGGATACGACTGGAACAGCACGGTGGCGACCAGCAGCCAGTTCAGATGCGCGGCGGCGCTGCTCCAGGCGGCCGGCCCTTCCAGCGCCAGCGAAGCCAGCAGCATCGGCGGCGCCGCCACCAGTGAGGCCCAGGTCACCAGCGACAGCGCGTTCACCTGGCCCATCTTCTTGGTCAGGATGTTGGCTATCGCCCAGCTCAAGGCGCCGGCCACCAGCAGCATGAAGCCGATCACGGTGGCGGTGACTTCCAGATGCAGCGCCACCAGGCCCATGCCGGCGAAGGCGATCAGCGCGCCCAGCAGTTGCGCCGCGCGCGGCCGTTCACCGAGCATCAGCACCGCCAGGCCGATCGTGAAGAACGCCTGCAACTGCATCACCAGCGACGCCAGGCCGGCCGGAAAACCGAGCTGGATGCCGGTGAACATCAGCATGAACTGGATGGCGAACTGGAACAGCGCGTAGCCGACCAGCAGTTTCCAGGAAATCGCCGGCCGCTCGATGAAGAACACCAGCGGCAGCGCGGCGAACACGAAGCGCATCCCGGAAAACAGCAGCGGCGGCAGGCCGTGCAGGCCGATCTGGATCACGACGAAGTTGAAGCCCCAGATCAGGACCACGGCAACGGCCAGCAGAATGTCGAGCGGCTTCATGGAAGACGGCGGAAAAAACAGCGGGGAAAGGAGGGCATCGAGGGCGCGGACGGGCAGGCAGGACGCGCCGGAACGGCGCGCGCCCGGCATTATCGCGCAGAAGGGAGTTTGCCGCTGGCGGCTTAACGCAGCAGCGCGGCGATGGTGAAGGCCAGTGCCGCCAGCAGCGCCGCCCAGCCGAACCAGAACAGCGCGCCGTGCGGCTCTGGCCGTCGCGCTGCCGCCAGCGCGTCGTCGTCGCCGGCCAGGAACTGGCGCTGCGCCTGGCGCCGGCTGCGCCGCTGGCGCGCGGCGTAGCGGCGCAGCGCCTGCGCCATGTCGTGGCCGCTCTGGTAGCGTTTTTCCGGCCGTTTGGCCAGCGCGGTCATCACCACGTGCGACAGCTCCGCCGGAATCGCCGGGTTCAGCTCGTGCGGCGTCGGCGGCGCCTTGTAGGCGATCTGCTGCAGCAGCTGGTCGGTATCGCGGCCGGCGAACGGTTTGCGGCCGGTCAGCATTTCATACATCACCGCGCCCAGCGAATACAGGTCGGTGCGCGGATCGACCGCCTTGCCGAGCGCCTGTTCCGGCGACATGTAGTTGGGCGTGCCGAGCAGGTCGCGATGGAACAGCGTATACGGCTGGCTGGCATCGGCCGGCACCGCCGCCAGCCGGTTCGGCGCGCGGGCGATGCCGAAATCGACCAGCTTGGGCTGGCCGCCTTCCTGCAGGAAGATGTTGGATGGCTTGATGTCGCGGTGGATCACGCCGTTGCCGTGGGCGTAATCGAGCGCTTCGGCCAGCTTGCGGATGATCGCCGACACTTCGTCATGGCTGAAGCGGTGGCCGGCCTCCAGCAGCTTGTGCAGTTCGCGTCCCTGCAGGAATTCCATCGCGATCCAGGTGACGCCGTTTTCGTCGCAGGCGTCGAAAACGGTGACGATGTTCGGGTGGCTCAGGCGGCCGGCGGCGCGCGCTTCGTTGACGAACTGCTCGCGGTACTGGATTTTTTCGGCCGGCGTCAGGCGCGGGTTGAAGGTCTTGACGGCGACGCTGCGGTCGATCAGCGGATCGTGCGCCAGATACACCGCGCCGATCGCGCCGCGCCCGAGTTCGCGCAGCAGATGGAAGCGGCCGACGCGGTTCGGCACGGGCGCCGGGGTGGCGGCGGAAGGAGAAGGTGCGGCGGAGGCGATCAGGGCGGACATGGCGGCAGTCTGCCTTCCGCATTCTTTTTTGACAAGGGTTATGGCGCCGTGCCGTGCAAATTTTTATCGGCCGGCTGGCGGAACGGATTGCGTTCGTTCAGCTCGTCGATGTAGGCGGCGATGCCGCCGCTTTCCTCGCGCAGGAAGCGTTCGACCGCGTCGGCGAAGGCCGGGTGCGCCAGCCAGTGCGCCGACCAGGTCTGCTGCGGCAGGAAGCCGCGCGCCATCTTGTGTTCGCCCTGGGCGCCGCCCTCAAAGCGGGCGATGCCGCGGGCGATGCAGAATTCCAGCGGCTGATAGTAGGCGGTCTCGAAATGCAGGCAGGGCACGTGTTCCAGCGCGCCCCAGTAGCGGCCGTACAGCGTGTGCCCGGTGTGGATCGCCAGCGACGCCGCGATCGGCCGGCCGGCGCGTTCGGCGATCACCAGCAGGATGTTGTCCGGCATCGCCGCGCCGATGCGGGTGAAGAAATCCAGGTTCAGGTACGGCGTCGAATAGTGCGCCGCATAGGTGTGGCGGTAGCAGCGGTGGAACAGCGCCCAGTCGGCCGCCGTCGCCTCGGCGCCGCCGACGTGGCGGAAACGCACGCCGGCCTCGCGCACCTTGCGCCGCTCGGCGGCGATGTTCTTGCGCTTCTTGCGTTCCAGCGTCGCCAGGAATTCGTCGAAATCGCGGTAGCCGGCGTTCAGCCAGTGGAACTGCACGCCCTGGCGCAGCAGATAGCCGGCCGCCCGCAATTCCTCTGCCTGCGCCGCCGACGGATACAGGATGTGGCTGGACGAGACGCCGCTGTGTTCCTGCAACTGCCGCAGCGCCGTCAGCAGCGCCTGCCGCGCCGCCGCCGAGCGCGCCAGCAGGCGCGGCCCGGTCACCGGCGTGAACGGAATCGCCGCCAGCAGCTTCGGGTAATAGTCGAGGCCGTTGCGCTGGTAGGCGTCGGCCCAGGCCCAGTCGAACACGTATTCGCCGTAGGAATGCGATTTCAGGTACAGCGGCAGCGCCGCCTGCAATTGCTCGTCCCGCCACAGCGTCAGGTAGTGCGGCTGCCAGCCGGTCTCGGCGCTGGCGCAGCCGCTTTCGTGCAGCGCGTGCAGGAAGGCGAACGACAGGAAGGGATTGGCATCCGGCTGCAGGCCGGCCAGTTCATCCCAGGCCGGCTGGCCGACGCTTGCCAGAGTGGCGAGAATGCGCGTGCGATAATTCACTCGGAACGAAACCCTTCTTTTTCAACGGCGCCGCCGCTGCCGGCGCTCCCAGTTTTCCTCTCGCCGCCACCATGACCGTCAAGATCGCGATTGCGCAAATGAACAGTATCGCCGGGGATTTTGCCGGCAACCACCGCAAGATCGCCGAATACGCGCGCCGCGCCGCGCAGGAAGGCGCGCAGATACTGCTGACGCCGGAAATGTCGCTGGCCGGCTATCCGCCGGAAGACCTGCTGCTGCGTCAGGCATTTTACGCAAAAAGCGCCGAGACGCTGGCCGCGCTGGCTGCCGAACTGGCGCCGCTGGCCGGGCTGCGGGTGGTGGTCGGCCATCCGCTGGCGGCCGACGGCGCGCGCCGCAACGCCGCCTCGGTGCTGTGCGAGGGCCGCGTGCTCGGCACCTATTGCAAGTATGAGTTGCCGAACGCCGATGTGTTCGACGAGCGGCGCTATTTTTCGCCGTCGGAAACGCCGTTCGTGTTCGAGGCCGGTGGCGTGCGCTTCGGCATCAACCTCTGCGAGGACACCTGGTACCCGCGCGCGCCGGCACGCGCCGCCGCCGCCGGCGCGGAGGTGCTGCTGGTGCTGAACGGCTCGCCGTTCCACATGGGCAAGCAGCACGTGCGCCAGGACGCGGTGCGCAGCCACGTCGCCGCGCAGGGCATGGCGGCGGTCTACGTGAATCTGGTCGGCGGACAGGATGAACTGCTGTTCGACGGCAATTCCTTCGTGATGGACCGCGCCGGCACGGTGTGCGCGCAACTGGCGCACGCGCGCGAGGATTTCGCCATCGTCGAATTCGACGGCGCCCGGCCGCAGCCGTTACCGCTGCCGGAACCGCAATCGATCGAGGCCGAGGTGTATCAGGCATTGGTGCTGGGCGTGCGCGACTACGTTGGCAAGAACGGTTTTCCGGGTGTCATCATCGGCCTGTCCGGCGGTGTCGATTCGGCGCTGACGGTGGCGCTCGCCGCCGATGCGCTGGGGCCGGAGCGGGTGCGTACCGTGATGCTGCCGTCGCCGTACACCGCCGAGATTTCCTGGCTCGATTCGCGCGACATGGCGGCGCGCATCGGCGTGCGCTACGACGAAATTCCGATCGCCGGCTGCTTCGACGCCTTCCGCGCCGCGCTGGCGCCGCAGTTCGCCGGCCGCGCCGAAGATGTCGCCGAGGAAAACATCCAGGCGCGCGTGCGCGGCACGCTGCTGATGGCGCTGTCCAACAAGTTCGGCGACATGGTGCTGACCACCGGCAACAAGAGCGAGGTTGCGGTCGGCTATTGCACGCTGTACGGCGACATGGCCGGCGGCTTCGCGCCGCTGAAGGACATCGCCAAGACGCTGGTGTACCGGTTGTGCCGCTACCGCAACACGCTGTCGGAAGTCATCCCCGAGCGCATCCTGACGCGCGCGCCGTCGGCCGAATTGCGGCCCGACCAGACCGACCAGGATTCGCTGCCTGCCTATGAAATCCTCGATGCGATCATGCAGCGTTATGTCGAGGAAAATCAGAGCGTGGCGGAAATCATCGCCGCCGGCTATGCCGAGGCCGACGTCGTCCGCGTTACCCGCCTGATCAAGAACAGCGAGTACAAGCGGCGCCAGGGGCCGGTCGGCATCCGCGTCACGCATCGCGCGTTCGGACGCGACTGGCGCTATCCGATGACATCGAAATTTCTCGAGTAACTGGAAAATCCGGCGCCGACGCGGTAGCCTTTACCTGTTGCCGAATTTGCCGTATTCGTTCTGCTTTATTTTTTAGGAGTGTTCATGAAGCAAGTCACAGCCATCATCAAACCTTTCAAGCTCGACGAAGTGCGCGAGGCGCTGGCCGAAGTCGGCGTTGCCGGCCTGACGGTCACCGAAGTCAAGGGCTTCGGCCGCCAGAAGGGCCATACCGAGCTGTATCGTGGCGCCGAATACGTGGTCGATTTCCTGCCGAAGGTGAAGGTCGAGGTGGTGGTCGAGGACGGCGCGGTCGATAACGTGGTGGACGCCATCATCAAGGCGGCCCGCACCGGCAAGATCGGCGACGGCAAGATCTTCGTGCAGAACGTCGAGCAGGTGGTGCGCATCCGCACCGGTGAAACCGGGCCGGACGCGGTGTAGGAAGCAGGGCGGCGAACGCCGCCGGATTGAAACAGGCCGTGTTCCGCATGCCGGGCGCGGCCTTGTTTTTTTGGGGAAGGCGGTCGGTGCGGGGTTGCCTTTTTCTCTGTCGCTCCGGCTTGCGCCGGAACGACGGTGGAAAGCCTGGCCTCGTGGAGGGGGCCATACTGGCTGCAGCGTCAATCAGAGCTTGTCGTTCCCGCGAAGGCGGGAACCCAGTGTCGTTGGTGCGCTGGAATGATTGGCACTACCGAAGTTTCATTCATTAAAAACAGGGGAGTATAGGCAAAAACAGGCCATTTTCCGCAGTAGTGGCGCCCGTCTTGAAAAATGCTCCACCCAGTATCAATATCACCCCTGTGCCTTCAGCAACACCATCAGCGCCCCTGAACCACCATCGGCGGCGCGCGCCTGGCAGAACGCCAGCACTTCCTTCTTTTGCGCCAGCCAGTTGCGCACCCGGCCTTTCAGCACCGGCTCCTTGTTGACCGAACCCAGCCCCTTGCCGTGGATCACACGCACGCAGCGCAGGCCGCGCCGGGTCGCCTGGCGGATGAATTCGGCCAGCGCCTCGCGCGCTTCGTCGCGCCGCAGGCCGTGCAGGTCGAGCTGGGCCTGCACCACCCAATGGCCGCGCCGCAGCTTGCGCACGGTGTCTAGGCCGATGCCGTCGCGGGCGAAGCTCAGTTCGCCGTCGGTGGCGAGCAGGGTGTCGGGGGTGAATTCGTCGGAGATCGATTCCTGCAGCGCCGCTGCTTCGTCGGCGATGCGCTGGCGTGCCACCGGCAGCGGCCGTGGCGGCGGCGTCTGTACGCGCTCGGCGGCGGTGAGCGGCGCCACCGTGCCGACGCTGCGCTGGAACAGTTCGGCTTCCTGGCGCGCCGCTTCCTCGCGCTGGCGGCGTTCCGCTTCGGCGCGACGGCGTGCTTCTTCCCGCTCCTGCAGCTGCTGGCGCAGCGAACCGAGCGCGGCGAAATCCTTCAGCGAGGCGGACATCGGCATACCCGTCGGATTGGCGGCGGGGCGCCGGGCGCCGCCGCCGTGCCGGCTCAGCCGGCCTGCAGTTCCAGATAGCGCTGGGCGTCCAGCGCCGCCATGCAGCCGGTGCCGGCGCTGGTGATCGCCTGCCGGTAGACGTGGTCCTGGACGTCGCCGGCGGCGAACACACCGGGCACGCTGGTGGCGGTGGCCATGCCTTCCAGGCCGGTTCTGGTCTTGATGTAGCCGTTGTGCATGTCGAGCTGGCCTTCGAAGATGCCGGTGTTCGGCTTGTGGCCGATGGCGATGAACAGGCCGTGCAGCTTGACGTCGGTAGTGCTGCCGTCGGTGGTCGAGCGGATGCGCACGCCGGTGACGCCGCTGTCGTCGCCGAGCACTTCGTCGAGCGTGTGGTTCCACTTGATTTCGACCTTGCCGGCCGCGACCTGCGCCATCAGCCGGTCGATCAGGATTGCCTCGGCGCGGAATTTGTCGCGCCGGTGGATCACCGTGACCTTGGAGGCGATGTTGGACAGGTACAGCGCTTCCTCGACCGCGGTATTGCCGCCGCCGACCACCGCCACTTCCTGCTCCTTGTAGAAGAAGCCGTCGCAGGTGGCGCAGGCGGAAACGCCGCGCCCCATGAACGCTTCCTCGGACGGCAGCCCGAGGTACTGGGCCGAGGCGCCGGTGGCGACGATCAGCGCGTCGCAGGTGTATTCGCCGGCATCGCCGACCAGCCGCATCGGCTTTTCCGCCAGATGGGCGGTGTGGATGTGGTCGAAGACGATTTCGGTATTGAAGCGTTCGGCGTGCTGCAGCAGGCGCTGCATCAGTTCCGGACCCTGCACGCCGAGCGGATCGCCCGGCCAGTTCTCGACGTCGGTGGTGGTCATCAGCTGGCCGCCTTGCTCGACGCCGGTGATCATCACCGGCTTCAGGTTGGCGCGCGCGGCATACACGGCGGCGCTGTAGCCGGCCGGGCCGGAGCCGAGAATCAAAACTTGAGCATGTTTGGGAGTAGCCATAAAATCCGTGTGGGCAGAGTGGGCGAAAAGGGTGGACGGCAGGTTCGGCATTGCCACCCGGATGCGGTCGGCTGGCGCGGTTTCAAACCCGGCGCCGCGAGGCCGGAACTGTCCCGGATTATAGACGACCGGCCGTGCCGGCATCGCCCGCCGCCATCCCCGTCCCGGCGTGATTTTCCCGTGCGGGTGCATAATTCCCCATTCCCGCCGCGGCCGTGCCGGCCGCAACATGATCCCGAGTTATGACGAGAACCACACAAGCCTATACCCGTAACCCTCCGGCGCCGCGCGCGCAGCCGCTGCCGGGGCGGCTGGCGCGGCTGCTGTACGAGGCGCGCTGGCTGGTGCTGGCGGTGCTCACGCTGTATTTGATCTTGATCCTGTTCAGCTATTCGAAGGCCGATCCTGGCTGGTCGCACGCCAGCGCGGTGCCGCGTCTGGGCAACTGGGGCGGCCGGGTCGGCGCCTGGATCGCCGATCTGTTGCTGTTCATCTTCGGTATTTCCGCCTGGTGGTGGTGCGTGCTGCTGGGCCGTTCGGTCTGGAGCGGCTACCGCCGGCTGACGCAGAAATTCCTGCTGCAGACCGAGCCGGAGCCGCCGCACCGGCAGGAGGGGCTGATTCGCGGTATTGGTTTCCTGCTGCTGCTGGCCGGCAGCCTGGGGCTGGAGTACACCCGCATGTACACGCTGAAGGCGCAGCTGCCGCGCGCGCCCGGTGGCGTGCTGGGCGAAGTGATCGGCGGCAACCTGCAGGGCGCGCTCGGTTTCACCGGCGCCACGCTGTTTTTGCTGCTGCTGTTCGGCCTTGGTTTTTCCCTGTTTTTCCATGTGTCGTGGCTGACCGTGGCCGAGCGCATCGGCGGTGCGCTGGAGGACGGCGTGCTGTGGCTGCAACGGCTGTACGACGCGCGCGCAGACCGCCGCGCCGGTGTCGCCGCCAAGGTCAAGCGCGAAGGCGTGCTGGTGCAGGAACGCGCCAAGGCGGTGGAAGCGCCGCCGATCCGCATCGAGCCGCAGATCGTCGCGGTGCCGAAGTCGGAGCGGGTCGAGAAGGAAAAGCAGGCGACGCTGTTCCAGGACCTACGCGATACCGATCTGCCGCCGCTGTCGCTGCTGGACGAGGCGCCGCCGGCGCAGCAGACCGTCAGCGTCGAAACGCTGGAATTCACCAGCCGGCTGATCGAAAAGAAGCTGTCCGACTTCGGCGTCGAGGTCAAGGTGGTGGCGGCGTATCCGGGCCCGGTGATCACGCGCTACGAGATCGAGCCGGCCACCGGCGTCAAGGGCAGCCAGATCGTCAATCTGGCGCGCGACCTGGCGCGTTCGCTGTCGTTGACTTCGATCCGCGTGGTCGAAACCATCCCTGGCAAGAATTACATGGGGCTGGAACTGCCGAACCCGAAGCGGCAGATCGTGCGCCTGACCGAAATCCTCGGCTCCAAGATCTACAACGACAGCGCCTCCAGCCTCACGGTAGCGCTCGGCAAGGACATCGCCGGCCATCCGGTGGTCGCCGATCTGGCCAAGATGCCGCACCTGCTGGTAGCCGGCACCACCGGGTCCGGCAAGTCGGTCGGCATCAACGCCACCATCCTGTCGCTGCTGTACAAGTCCGATCCGAACCAGGTGCGCCTGATCCTGATCGATCCGAAGATGCTGGAACTGTCGATCTACGAAGGCATCCCGCACCTGCTGGCGCCGGTGGTCACCGACATGCGCCAGGCCGGCCATGCGCTGAACTGGGCGGTCGGCGAAATGGAACGGCGCTACAAGCTGATGTCCAAGCTCGGCGTGCGCAACCTGGCCGGCTTCAACACCAAGATCGCCGAAGCGGAGAAGAAGGAAGAAAAGATTCCGAACCCGTTCTCGCTGACGCCGGACGCGCCGGAACCGCTGGAAAAACTGCCGACCATCGTCATCATCATCGACGAACTGGCCGACCTGATGATGGTGGTCGGCAAGAAGGTCGAGGAATTGATCGCCCGCATCGCGCAGAAGGCGCGCGCCGCCGGCATCCACCTGATCCTCGCCACGCAGCGGCCGTCGGTCGATGTCATTACCGGCCTGATCAAGGCCAATATCCCGACCCGCATCGCCTTCCAGGTCAGCAGCAAGATCGATTCGCGCACCATCCTCGACCAGATGGGCGCCGAAACCCTGCTCGGCATGGGCGACATGCTGTACATGCCGCCCGGCACCGGCCTGCCGGTGCGCGTGCATGGCGCCTTCGTCTCGGATGACGAGGTGCACCGCGTGGTCGATCATCTGAAGGAGCAGGGCGAGCCGAACTACATCGAAGGCATCCTCGAAGGCGGCGTGGCGGAAGACGGTGCCGAAGGCATGGCCGGCGAGGGCGGCGGCGAATCCGACGAGTTATATGACCAGGCGGTCGCGGTGGTGCTGAAGAACCGGCGCGCCTCGATCTCGCTGGTGCAGCGGCATCTGAGAATTGGTTACAACCGCGCCGCCCGCCTGCTGGAACAAATGGAGCAGAGCGGACTCGTATCCACCATGCAATCCAACGGCAACCGCGAAATCCTGGTGCCGGCCGGCAATGCCGGCGAATGAACACCGGAGAAGGGAACATCTTGAGCCAGACGCAAAACAGTCACGTTGCGCACCGTGCTGGGCGAAAACAGGAGGGCGGCGGTTTTTTTTCGGTGTTTTCATCGCCGAAATTTGACTCTGACCCCATTTTCCGTGTCGTCCCCGCGCAGGCGGGGACCCAGTGTCTTTCGTCAGCCAAGCCGCTGGATTCCCGCCTGCGCGGGAATGATGGGGCGGGACAATATCGCTTTGAATCCGTGGCGCACGGACGTATCAGCAAATTCACCCGCAAGGCAGCCGCGCTGCTGATTGCGCTGGTGCCGGTTTTCGCTCACGCCGGCGCGCTCGATCAATTCAAGTCCTTCGTCGCCGGCACCCGGTCGGCCAAAGGGGAATTCACCCAGCGTCTGGTCAAGAGCGACGGCAGCGGCAGCGACGTCAAGGTATCGACGCCGTCCACCGGCACCTTCCTGTTCGCCCGGCCCGGCAAGTTTATCTGGCAGTACCAGAAACCCTACGAGCAATTGCTGCAGGCCGATGGCGACAAGCTCTACATCTATGACAAGGATCTGAACCAGGTGACGGTCAGGAAGCTCGGCGATGCGCTCGGCTCGTCGCCGGCGGCGATTCTGTTCGGCAGCAATGATCTGGAACAGAATTTCACGCTGAAGGAGGCCGGCAGCAAGGACGGGCTGGAATGGCTGGAAGCGACGCCGAAGGCCAGGGACACCACCTTTGAACGAATCGGCATCGGCCTGAAGGACGGCGTGCCGCAGGCGATGGAATTGCGCGATTCATTCGGCCAGGTGTCGCTGCTCGGCTTTTCCCGTTTCGAGAAGAACCCGCCGCTGACGCCGCAGCAATTCAAGTTCGTGGTACCGAAGGGTGCCGACGTGTTCGACCAGTAAGGCCGCCGCTCACCAGGCCAGCAGATTGCCGCCGTGACTGCCGGCCACCGCGCCGGCGACGGTGATCAGGCTGATCGTCAGCAGGAACACGTGCAGCAGTTGAATACGCCGCATCAGTCCACGCGGATCGTGGCGGGCGATGCGGCGGAACAGCCGGTGCAGCAGCAGCGGTTCGATCACGAACAGCATCAGCGTAAAGATCACCCACACCGCCAGCATCGCGTGCAGCCACCATTGGCCGGGCTGGGCGAAACGGCCCCAGCCGTCCGACAGGGCCAGCATCGCGAAGCCGGACAGCCCGGTCAGCAGCGTGGCGCCGCGCGCCCACCAGGCGAAGCGGCCCTCGGCCTGTTCAAACAGCCGGTGCGAATCCGGCTGACGGCGTGCCGCTGGCAGCAGCACCAGCGTGACGAAGGCGACGCCGCCGATCCACACCACCACGCCCAGCACGTGCAGCACGCGCGCCCACAGCCAGGCGTTCATGGGGTTTCCTTCGGTGGCGCCGGGCGCAGGAAAAAAGCCGGTCGATTCATATACTCCTCATGGATAGGCTTTATAGCGGGCATGGATATTAGGATTTTTGATCATACTCCCCATGATTTCCCGGGGGCGTATTTTTCCGGTGGTCAGTATTCCTGACTCTACAGGCTGGCACGACTTCGTCCAATGCGAAATGTCATGTGACATCCGATGCCGGCGCATGATTTACACTGACGGACTGAACCAGAACGGGTGGCGCATTGCCATCCCGCTGGATGATAGCTCGACGTGAAACCTCCGCATATTCCCGCTCCCGACACTGCGCGCGCGCGCTTCCCCGATTCCACTGGCGAAGGGGCGCATCATGGCTGATCTGTTTGCCCAGGCGCCGTCGGCGCCACTGGCCGAGGCGCTGCGCCCGCGCACGCTCGACGACGTGATCGGGCAGTCGCATCTGCTGGGCGAGGGCAAGCCGCTGCGGCTGGCGTTCCAGTCCGGCAAGCCGCATTCGATGATCTTCTGGGGGCCGCCCGGCGTCGGCAAGACCACGCTGGCGCGACTGACGGCGAGCGCCTTCCAGTGCGAATTCATTGCGCTGTCGGCGGTGTTTTCCGGCGTCAAGGACATCCGCGCGGCGATGGAGCAGGCACAGCAGAATCTGTCGCGCGGCAAGCACACGATTTTGTTCGTCGATGAAATTCACCGCTTCAACAAATCCCAGCAGGACGCGCTGCTGCCGTATGCCGAAAGCGGTCTGGTCACCTTCATCGGCGCCACCACCGAAAATCCTTCGTTCGAGGTCAACTCGGCGCTGCTGTCGCGGGCACAGGTGTATGTGCTGAAGCCGTTGAGCGAGGCGGAGCTGAAGCAGCTGCTGCAACGGGCGCAGGAAAAGGCGCTCGGCGGGCTGGAGTTCGATGATCTGGCCGCCGCCACCATCATCGGCTACGCCGATGGCGACGCCAGAAGGCTGCTGAACCTGCTGGAGCAATGCCAGACCGCGGCTGGCGCCGCCGGTGTCCAGCGGATCGACGCGGAATTCGTGCAGAACGCGCTGACGCTGAATTCGCGGCGCTTCGACAAGGGTGGGGACAATTTCTACGACCAGATTTCCGCGCTCCACAAGTCGGTGCGTGGCTCGCATCCAGACGCCGCGCTCTACTGGCTGACGCGGATGCTGGATGGCGGCGCCGATCCGCGCTATCTGGCGCGGCGCATCGTCCGCATGGCGTGGGAAGACATCGGCCTGGCCGACCCGCGCGCGATGCAGATCGCCAACGATGCCGCGCTGACCTATGAGCGGCTGGGCAGTCCGGAAGGCGAACTGGCGCTCGGGCAGGCGGTGATTTACCTGGCGGTGGCGGCCAAGAGCAATGCCGGCTACAACGCCTACAACCAGGCGCGGGCCTTCGTGAAGCAGGACAAGAGCCGCGAGGTACCGGTGCATCTGCGCAATGCGCCGACCAGGCTGATGAAGGAACTCGGTTATGGGCACGCCTACCGCTATGCCCATGACGAACCGAACGCCTATGCCGCCGGCGAAACCTATCTGCCGGATGGCATGGCCGAACCGGGCTGGTACCAGCCGGTGCCCAGAGGGCTGGAAATCAAGATAGGCGAGAAGCTGGCGCTGCTGAAAAAATGGGATGACGAGGCTGGCGAAGCCTAGCGTCTGCCTCGTGCGAGGTGGCGGCGCCATCCCGCTCCAGCGCCGACACCGGCATCGCGCTGGAGCGGGAGCAATGCCTCAGACCAGACCGCCGTTGGCGCGGATCACCTGGCCGTTGATCCAGGCGCCGTCGGGGCCGGCCAGCACCGCGACCACGGCGGCGATGTCTTCTGGATAGCCGAGGCGTTCCAGCGGCGCCATCTTCGACAACTGCTCGATCTGTTCCGGCGCCTTGCCGTTCAGGAACAGCGCGGTCGCGGTCGGGCCGGGGGCGACGGCGTTGACGGTGATGTTGCGGCCGCGCAATTCCTTGGCGAGAATCCGGGTCATGTTTTCGATCGCCGCCTTGGTGGCGCCATAGATCGAGTAGCCGGGCAAGCCGAGGCCGATCACGCTGGTGGAAAAATTGATGATGCGGCTGCCGTTGCCCATGCGGCGCGCGGCTTCGCGCATGGTGTTGAAGCTGCCCTTGACGTTGATGGCGAACAGGCGATCGAAGGTGTCGTCATCGGTATCGGCCAGGCGCGGCAGCGCCGGCGGCATGATGCCGGCATTGTTGACCAGTACCGTGACCGGGCCGAATTGTCCTTCGGCGGCGTCGAACAGCCGGCGCGCGTCGGCCGGCCTGGCGACGTCGCCCTGCACGGCGACCGCGCGGCCGCCGGCGGCGCTGATGGCATCCACCACCTTCTGCGCTTCCGGCTGATTGCCGACATAGTTGACCACCACCGCATGGCCGTCCCTGGCCAGCCGTTGGGCGATGGCGGCGCCGATGCCGCGTGAAGCGCCGGTGACGAGGGAGACCGAATTGGCGGGTGTTGCGTTGCTCATGAGTGACTCCTGAAATGTGGGGCTTGCCAGGCTGCGGTAATGGATCGCAGCGTCATGAGTTCACTATATTGTTTTATTTGGTATTGATAAATACTGAGATTTGTCAACATAATCCATAAAATCTAAACAATTGAGGCATCATGGATCGTCTGGACGCCATGCATCTGTTTTCCCGTATCGTCGATCTGGGCAGTTTCACCAGGGCGGCGGAGGAACTGCAACTGCCGCGCGCTTCGGTCAGCCTGGCGGTGCAGCAGCTGGAGGCGCGGCTTGGCGTGCGGCTGCTGCAACGGACGACGCGGCACGTCAGTCCGACGCTGGACGGCCAGGCTTATTACCTGCGCTGCCAGCAGATTTTGCAGGACGTGGACGATGCCGAAACCTCCTTCAGCAGCATCGCAGCCCGGCCGCGCGGCAAGGTCCGGGTCGATTTGCAGGGCGCCCTGGCGCTGCATTTCGTGCTGCCGCGCCTGGGCGAGTTTCACGCCCGCTATCCGGACATCGAACTGGAAATCGGCCTCGGCGACCGCTTCGTCGATCTGGTCCGCGAGGGTGTCGATTGCGTGCTGCGTGCCGGCGAACAGAAGGATTCCTCGATGGTCGGCCGCCGTGTCGCCATGCTGGCGCAAGCCACCTGTGCCAGCGCGGAATATCTGCGGCGGCGCGGCACGCCGCGCACGCTGGAGGAATTCGCCAGCCACGACGCGGTGAACTACCTCGGCGTCAATGGTCGCGCCATGCCTTTCGATTTTCTGCTCGACGGCGAGAAGCGCAGCATCCGGCTCGGTGGCCCGATCACCGTCAGCAATGCCCATGCCTATGTGGCGTGCTGCCGCACCGGCATGGGTTTCATCCAGGTGCCGCGTTATCACGTCGAAAGCCAGTTGCAGAGCGGTGAACTGACGGAAGTGTTCGCCGAATGGGCGCCAGCACCGATGCCGGTGCAGGTGATGTACCCGCATGCACGGCACCTGTCGTCGCGGGTCCGGGTATGCATCGACTGGCTGGCCGAATGCATGGCGGCGGCCCCCTGAAAATCGCCGCCACCGCGTGCGTGGCGCCGCTTCGGGAGCACGGGCGCCTTGATACAATGGCGCCTTCCATTTCAACTCACGTACCGTTTTCCCATGATCGACATTCAACTCCTGCGCAAGGACATCGACGCCGTTGCCGCCCGTCTGGCGACGCGCGGCTTCGTGCTGGACAGCGCCGCTTTCGCCACGCTGGAAGCGCAGCGCAAGCAGATCCAGACCCGCACCGAGGAGCTGCAGTCGCGCCGCAACAGCCTGTCCAAACAGGTCGGCATGTTGAAGGGCAAGGGCGAGGATGCCTCGGCGGTGCTGGCCGAGGTGGCCGGCATCGGCGACGAGCTGAAGGCGTCGGCGGCCAGACTCGACGAGGTGCAGACGGCGCTGAACGACTTCATGCTGGCGCTGCCGAATCTGCCGCACGAGTCGGTGCCGCCAGGGCCGGACGAAACGGCGAATGTCGAGGTGCGCAAGGTCGGCACGCCGCGCAGTTTCGACTTCGAGGTGCGCGACCACGTCGACGTCGGCGCGCCGCTGGGACTGGATTTCGATACCGCCGCCAAACTGACCGGGGCCCGCTTTGCGGTGATGAAGGGCGGTATCGCCCGCCTGCACCGGGCGCTGGCGCAATTCATGCTGGATACGCACACCGGCCAGCATGGTTATACCGAGTGCTATACGCCATACATCGTCAACGCCGATTCGCTGCGCGGCACCGGCCAGCTGCCGAAGTTCGCCGACGATCTGTTTTCGGTGCAGAAGGGCGGGCAGGATGCCGAGCAGGCCGCGCTGTACCTGATTCCGACCGCTGAAGTCCCGCTGACCAACATCGTGCGCGACCAGATCGTTGCCGCCGACGCGCTGCCAATCCGCATGACCGCGCATTCGCCGTGCTTCCGTTCGGAAGCCGGCAGCTACGGCCGCGACACGCGCGGCATGATCCGCCAGCATCAGTTCGACAAGGTGGAGATGGTGCAGATCGTCCATCCCGACCAGTCTTACGAAGCACTGGAACAGATGGTCGGCCACGCCGAGGCGATCCTGCAAAAGCTCGGCCTGCCGTACCGCGTGATCACGCTGTGTACCGGCGACATGGGGTTCGGCGCCGCCAAGACCTACGATCTGGAAGTGTGGCTACCAGCGCAGAACACCTACCGCGAGATTTCCTCGGTGTCGAACTGTGAAGCCTTCCAGGCGCGCCGCATGCAGGCGCGCTTCCGCAACGCGCAAGGCAAGCCGGAACTGCTGCACACGCTGAACGGCTCCGGCCTGGCGGTCGGCCGCACGCTGGTGGCGCTGCTGGAAAACTATCAGCAGGCCGATGGCAGCGTCGAGATTCCGGCGCCGCTGCAGCCCTACATGGGCGGTCTGACGCGCCTGACGCGGCAGCCCTGATTCACGCCCGCCGGCGCTAAGCCTGTGCGCGGCGGCGCTCGACGAACAGGCTGTTGCCGTGAATTTTCTTGGCCTGTTTCTTGGCTTCCGCCGCCGCCGTGGCGATCTGGTGATGCGTGTAGTAATACGGCGGCTGCGCCACCACCACGCCGAGCGACAGGCTGATCAGCGGGTGAAACACCTTCTTGCCTTGCCGGTCCTCGCTCAGATAACCGCCGCGCTCGCGGTCTTCCAGGCTGTAGAAATCCTGTATCTGGGCGGCGAACGCCTCCAGGATGGCGCGGCAGCGCCGCTCCCAGTCGGTACTCTGGAATAGCACGATGAAATCGTCGCCGCCGATGTGACCGACGAAATCCAGATTCGGATCGCAGTGCGCGGCCAGGATGTTGCCGCTCAGCTGGATCACCTCGTCGCCGCGCCGATAGCCGTAGACGTCATTGAACGGTTTGAAGTGGTCCAGATCGCAGTAGCAGGCGTGGAACTGCACGCCATCCTGCAGCAGGCGATCGATGTGCTCGTTGATCGGCACGTTGCCCGGCAGTTGCGTCAATGGATTGGCATAGCGCGCCGCGTTGATCTGCATCTGCGTGATTTCGCGCATCAGATCGTGGCCGGTGCCCATGCCGAGATAACGCCCGTGGTCGGTGATGACGAAACCGTTCAACAGATGATGCGGATCGGCTTCGACGATGATGTGGGACAGGTCCTGCAGGCTGGTGCTCTTGTCGGTCAGCAGCGGATTCGGGTCCATGAAGGAGGTGCAGGATTTCTTTTCATACAGTTCGCGCTGATAGGGCCGCGCCAGCCGGTCGATCATCGTGTAACGGTTGATGATGCCGATCGGCGTGCCGTTTTCCAGCACCGGCACGATCTGCAGCTTGGGATCGCCAAGAAACAGTTGGTAGATGTCGCCGTTCTTCATGTCCGGCGTCGCAGTCGGCACCGTGCGCAGCAGCTTCAGGGCGGTCGGTCCCCGCCGTCCGGCGCTGGGTCGTTCCCAGCAGGGCGGCGCCGCATCCCGACTGAGGGTCCTGGCCACTTCGGCCGACAGCGTGGTGGCCGGATTGGCATGCGGCCGGGCGATGTGATAGCCCTGGCCGTAATCGATGCCCAGTTCGCGGATCAGCAGCAGTTCGGCCTGGGTTTCGATGCCCTCGGCGATCACCACGGTGGCCGATTTCTGCGCGATCTCCTGGATCGAATGCACGAACTGGCGCTTGACCGGATCCTGGTTGATGCCCTGGACGAAATGCATGTCGATCTTCACGTATTCCGGCCGCAGTTCCGACCACAGGCGCAGGCTGGAAAATCCCTCGCCGAGGTCATCAATGGCGATGCGGAAGCCCATGCTGCGGTAATGCTCGACCGCTTCGCGCAACAGGTCGTAATCGTAGGTCGGCTGGCTTTCGGTCAGTTCGATGATCACCCGCTGCGGATCGAGCCCGAGGCGCCGGATGTACTCCAGCGTTTCGCCACGGCGGGCCTGCGGTTGCAGCAGGCATTCCGGGCTGACGTTCAGGAACAGCTTGCCCGGCAGCCGCAGCGCGGCGAACTGCTCCAGCACCACCCGCCGGCACAGATGCTCGACCTTCACGGTCATGCCATGTGCGCGCGCCAGCCTGAACAGCGTCAGCGGCGCATGCAGCGGCCCGTCGGACGGCCCGCGAATCAGACCTTCATAGCCGTGGATGCAGCCGTTGCGCATGTCGATGATCGGCTGGAACAGCGGATACAGCAGCTTGTGTTCGACGATCTCGTGCAGACGCGACAGCAGACCGTTTTCCTGTGCCGCCGCTTCGCTGGCGACCGTTGCCATGGACAGACCGGCGGCGCGCGGCGGTGCGGTGATGCTGGAAATTTTTTCGAACGAGTGGGCGGTGCTGGGCATGGTCGCGGATGGGATGAAATCGCGATTGCGCCGATGCGGGCAGGGTGCCCGGCAGGCCGCAGGATCGCGTGCCCCGATCCTAGCCAGGGTTTATGACCCTGGCATGAATTGATGGCCAATTTGCCGGGGGAGCTTTTGTTTCTGGCGGAGGGAGTGGGATTCGCCCATGTACCTCAGGCCGCGATTCGGCTTGTCTGCCGAATCGTTCGAATCCCGCCGTACGTATGCGCGCTTCTCTCCAAACGAAAAAAAGCCCCTTGCGGGGCTTTTGTTCTTGGCGGAGAGGGTGGGATTCGAACCCACGGTACGCTCACACGTACGCCTGATTTCGAGTCAGGTACATTCGACCACTCTGCCACCTCTCCTGATTTGGTCGTTTTGCCGCATGGGCTGCAGCAAAGCCAAGAATTATAGCAGAACTCTGCTGGATTCCAAGAATTTTGACGAGAATGCCGGCATGCGCCCATAAGGTTTTTTTCGTTCGGAAGCCTGCTCGCTCCATCTCAGGCTCTGGTTCTGCGCAAGGTCTCCGACGGCAGCTCGCCATACACGTTCCGGTAGGCGCTGGAAAATCTGCTGAAATGGAACAGTCCGACCGTCAGCGCGGCATCGGTCACGGTGGTCCGGTCGGTCGGGTGGAGGAGAATCTCGCGGGCGAAGGCCAGCCGGCGCATTTTCAGATAGTTCAAGGCGCTCAGGTCAGTCCGGCTGCGGATCACCCTTTCCACGGTGCGCAGCGACAGCCCGGTTTCCATGCACAGGTCCTGCAGGCCGAATGGAGAAAATGCGTGCTCGTCGATATAGCGTTCGATCCTGGCCATCGATGCGGTTTGCGCATGGCTTGCGCGGTGCTCACGCTCCATCCGGCCGGAGGACAGCATGGCGATCAGTTCCGTCAGGATCGCGTCGTGTAGCGCACTGCTGGCTTGCTGCCAGATCCGGGGATCCCGCCTGGTCCGGATGTTCAGCGATTCGTACAGTACCGAGGACTTCCGGTGCAGCGCATGGAGTGTGGAGACGTACCGGGGATCGGTGGCGATCAGGGCGTCCGACCGTAGACAGCCATGCCGGCCGTGCAAGTGGAGGTCGAGGAGCCGGTGCATCAGGCCCTGATCGAGGGTGATGGTTCCCACTTCGTGCGCGGGGCCGGTGCGGGCGCTATGGAATGTTCCGGTCGTCGACAGGTGAATGATCTTCCGGTCGATCGGCTTGCCGTTCAGGATCAATCGACTGCCGGCGATGTTGGGCAGGAAAAAGCTGACGGTTTTTTTCTGTTCCAGGGAAATCCTGGCCTGGATTTCGTTGCGGAATCTTGCACTGCGCAGGGCAATGCCATTGCCCAGATAGAGGGCGCTGAATTCCCCGGCGAAGTCCTTGTTCGGCAGCGGCAGGATTCCGTACTGGCCGCCGGGGAGAATTTGCGCCATTTCATCCGGGTCGGAAAAAAAGAAGCGCCCCATCGACTCCAGTTTCAGCGCATCGGTGCCATCGCGCGAATTTCGGCGGTTGCTCAGGTGGTGACTCATGTTGGTCATGGCTGATACGCCCTGTAAGTTGCCTGGCTATCAGACATTCGATATGCAATGTATACCGTATTTACAGCAGGTAAACCTGACCATTTCTGTTCCAACTTGCAAAAGTGGCGGTATCTGGATAGATGACGGAATTTCAGCCACTTACCATAGAGGGTTGGCATGTTGCAAAGGTTGTATGTTTTAAATCATGAAAGCGATAAAAAACGATTTCCGGGCTGCAGCGCAGGCGGATTTGTTGCTGATGCTGCTGGTCCTGGCGTCGTCGCTGATCGCGGTGCTGATCGGCTGGAACTATGGCGGCACCGGCTTGCCGATGGCGGTCGGCGCCGTGCTGTCGGTTGCCGCCGTGATCCTGTTCGTCGGAGCGCGCGGCAGTGTCTGGTCGCGCTTCGGACTGCCGTTGCTGTTGTGCGCCAGCGTGGCGCTGCATATCCAGGTGGCGATGGGGCGGATCGAATTCCATTTCGGCGTGTTCGGCGTGTTGGCCATCGTGATGGTCTATCGTGACTGGAAGGTGGTGGTGGCGAGCGCGCTGTTTTTCGCGGTGCATCACGTCCTGTTCGACCGCCTGCAGTTTTTTGGGGTTCCGGTGTATTGCACCACATCCCCGGATTTCTTGACGATCATGCTGCACGCCGCTTACGTGGTGGCGCAGACGACCGCCGAGATCCTGATCGTGCATAAAATGCAGCAGGCGTTTTTTCAGGAGCGGGAGCTGTACGCCCTGGTGAAGCGGGTGGCGCAGAACCATTCCATCGTTCTGGATACGACCGAAATCAAGGTGGATACTGCCATCGCCGGCCGTCTGCAGCAGGTTTTTTCGCGGATATACGACAGCATCGCCAGCATGAAAAAGGCGATCGGATACATTCGCGGCGCCAGCGACGACATCAAGGAGGACAGTCAGGAACTGGCCACCCGTACCGAGCAGACCAAGGCGCAATTGCAGAAGGCGGTGGAAACCACCGGCAATATTCTCGAGGCGGCACGGCAGTCCACCGATCTGGCCAGGACGTCGATCGATCTGACCGCGCAGGCCGAGAGCGCGGTGCATGACGGCGAGGACGTGGTGCTGCAACTGGTGGAGAAGATGACGGCGATCCACGAGAACTCGGCCAGCATCGCCGACATCGCCGCCGTGGTCGACCGGCTGGCGCTGCAAACCAATCTGCTGGCCCTGAACGCGGCGGTGGAAGCGTCACGGGCCGGGGTGCATGGGCGCGGATTTTCGGTCGTGGCCGGTGAAGTCAGGAATCTGGCCTTGCAGAGCGCCAGTTCGTCAAAGGAAATCCGTGATCTGGTGAGCGGCTCGACCCAGTTGACGGCGGAGGGGCTGGACCTGAGCACACGGACCCGTGCCTCGATGCAGACCATTCGGGAGAATCTGGCCGAGTCGTCCCGCAGCATGGAAAAAATCGCCAATGCCAGCGTTCAGCAGCAGCAGGACATCGCCCGGATCAATCAATCGATGGTGTTCCTCGACCGGGTTGGCGAGGAAAACGCCACGCTGGCCGAACAGTCGCGGGCCGCTTCGCAATCGCTGCAGGCCTATGCCGCCGACATGCAGCAGTACGCCGCGCTGTTTACCACCGGTCCCGAATCCGGTGACGCGGGTTTGCGGATCGGGATGCTGCCGGCGTAAACCGGCGCCCGGCAGGCCAAGCCCCGCGTGCGGGGCCTGGTTGTTTCCGGCGGTGGCGGGTCAGGCTTTGCCGCTTCCCGGCTTCTGGCTGGCGCGTACCTTTTCCTCGATCCGGCGGCCGGTTTCGGCATCGATGTTTTTCCAGTAGTCGAATGCGCGTTCCAGCACCGGGCTGCGGACGCCGCCGAGCAGGCTGCCGGCCACCGTTTCGACCAGCTGGTCGCGCTGGCGATCATCGAAGACATCGCGCACCAGCGTGCCGGGCTGGCCGAAATCGTCATCTTCCGGATGCAGCGTGTAGGCGCTGCGCACCATGTCGCCGTCGCTTTCCCAGCTGTCGTCCATGCGGCCGTTCTGGTCGGCCCACGGGCGCCCGCCGGCGTTCGGCGCATACACCGGCTGGCTGCCGCTGTGATCGTAGGCCATCTGGCCGTCGAACATGTAGGTGTTGATCGGGAATTTCGGTTTGTTGACCGGCAGCTGGTGGAAGTTGGTGCCGATCCGGTGGCGCTGCGCATCGTTGTAGGCGAAGGCGCGCCCGAGCAGCATCTTGTCCGGCGACAGGCCGATGCCCGGCACCGTGTTGCCGGGCGAGAAGGCGGCCTGTTCGATCTGCGCAAAGAAGTTTTCCGGGTTGCGGTTCAGCGTCATCCGGCCGACTTCGATCAGCGGATAATCCTTGTGCGACCAGGTCTTGGTCAGATCGAACGGGTTGAAACGGTAGCTGGCGGCATCCGCATACGGCATCACCTGCACCGACAGTTTCCAGACGGGATGCTCGCCGCGGGCGATCGCCTCGAACAGGTCGCGGCGGTGGAAGTCGGCGTCGCTGCCGGCCATCGCGCTGGCTTCGTCGTTGCTGAAGAACTGCATGCCCTGCTGGGTGTGGAAGTGGTATTTGACCCAGAAGCGCTCGCCCTTGGCGTTGATCCACATGTAGGTGTGCGAGCCGTAGCCGTTCATGTGGCGCCAGCTGCGCGGCAGGCCGCGTTGACCCATCACGTAAGTGACCTGGTGCGCCGATTCCGGGTTGCTGGTCCAGAAATCCCATTGCATGTGATTGTCGCGCAGGCCGGAATCCGGCAGGCGCTTCTGGCTGCGGATGAAGTGCGGGAACTTGATCGGGTCGCGCAGGAAGAACACCGGCGTGTTGTTGCCGACCAGGTCGTAATTGCCTTCCTCGGTGTAGAACTTCAGCGAAAAGCCGCGCACGTCGCGCCAGGTATCCGGGCTGCCGGCTTCGCCGGCGACGGTCGAGAAGCGTGCCAGCATCTCGGTCTTGCTGCCTTTGCGGAACAGCGCCGCCTTGGTATAGGCGGACACGTCGGCGGTGGTTTCAAACACCCCGAAGGCGCCGGAACCCTTGGCATGCGGCTGGCGCTCCGGCACTTTCTCGCGGTTGAAGTGCGCCAGCTGTTCAAGGAAATGCACGTCGTGCAGCAGGATCGGACCATTCGGCCCGACCGTCAGCGAGTTGCGGTCACTCGGCGCCGGCGCCCCCGCACCGGTGTTGGAAGAAGGGTGGGCGTGCTTGTTCGGGTCTGTCATGGTGAACTCCTGATGGCGGCAACGGGTGGATAGGAAAGAACAGCCGGCTCGGCCAGGAAGCGGCGACGGGCCGCTGGCGGCAAGGCTTATTGTGGCGCAATGGTGGCGTGCTGTCAGCGGCTGAGGAGGCGGGAGGTGCCGGCGATATGCCGATGGCGGCTGGGGAAAGCATATACTCCCATCATGACAGCTCCATGACTGGCATCAAATATAGGAAATAAAGACATACTCCCACTTTTTTCGAATCAGCTGAGTGGCCGGCAAGACCGTGCCGGTTCGCTCCGGGCTGCTGGCGGGTAGCTGCGAGTGGTCGGCTATGCGTCGTCTTGGTCCTGCCGCATCCAGCTTTTCAGGCCATCGACCCAGGTTTGCGCCGGCAGGTTCAACATGCGCCGGATTACGCCGGCACGCCGGTACAACGTGGCGAAGTCGATTTGCGGCGCCTGCTTGAAGGCGATCGCGACGACGTTGGCGTCATGCACCACCGGCAGCCAGGCGACCGCGTCGAAGGCATCTTCCAGCGCCCGCAGGCTTTGGGCGTAGTTGACCTGATCGCCGAACAGGTTGGCGGTCAGCATGCCGTCGGCGCTCAGGCAGTCGGCGCAGGCGTGGTAGAACTCGGGCGTGTCGAGCACCGGCGCGCGCGCGGCGGCGTCGTACAGATCGACCTGCAGCACGTCGGCGCTGCCGTGATTGGCCGGATCGGCGACGAAATCCAGCGCATCCATCCGTAGCACCGAAAGACGGGCGTCGTCCGCCGGCAGCGCGAAGGTGGAGCGGCAGATGTCGATCACCCGCTGGTTCAGTTCGACCGCGGTGACGCGGGTGTCGGGCAGGCGGCGGTGGCAGAAGCGGGTCAGCGCGCCGGCGCCGAGGCCGAGCTGGACTACATGGCTCGGTTGTGGCTGGAACAGCAGCCACATCATCATCTGCTGCACGTACTCGATTTCGATCGCGTCCGGCCGCGCCAGCCGCATCGCGCCCTGTATCCATTCGGTGCCGAGATGCAGGTACAGCACGCCCTCGTGTTCGGACAGCGTGACCTCGGGACAAGAAGAAGCCGGCGGCGGAAATTCCGGCGCCGGCTGCTGGTTGCTGCGATCGAGCGACAAGGAGCGCGCTCTCCTCAGGCGTTGGCCTGGCGGAAGTCGTCCAGGCGGTCGGAGCGCGACGGGTGGCGCAGCTTGCGCAGCGCCTTCGCTTCGATCTGGCGGATGCGCTCGCGCGTGACATCGAACTGGTTGCCGATTTCTTCCAGCGTCTGCTCGGTCGCCATGTCCATGCCGAAGCGCATGCGGATCACCTTGGCTTCGCGCGGCGTCAGCGAATCCAGCAGTTCCTTGATGACGCCATGCATCGCCGACTGCATCGCGGCGTCGTCCGGGCTGACCGCATCGCTGTCCTGGATCAGGTCGCCGAGCGACATGTCGCCATCTTCGCCGACCGGAGTTTCCATCGAGATCGGCTCGCGCGCCACCTTCAGGATCGCCTTGACCTTGTTTTCCGGCATTTCCATGCGCGCCACCAGCGTCGCGATGTCCGGGTCGGATCCGGTCTGCTGCAGGATTTCGCGAGAAATGCGGTTCAGCTTGTTGATCGATTCGATCATGTGTACCGGCACCCGGATGGTGCGGCCCAGATCGGCCACCGCGCGCGTGATCGCCTGGCGAATCCACCAGGTCGCGTAAGTCGAAAACTTGAAGCCGCGCCGGTACTCGAACTTGTCGACCGCCTTCATCAGGCCGATGTTGCCTTCCTGGATCAGATCGAGGAACTGCAGGCCGCGATTGACGTATTTCTTGGCGATCGAAATCACCAGCCGCAGGTTGGCCTTGGTCATGTCGTGCTTGGCGCGGCGCGCTTCGCGTTCGCCGGCCATCATGCTGCGGTGAATCTTGCGCAGGTCGGGCAGCGTCAGCGCCAGCCGCGCCTGCAGTTCCACCAGTTCGCCCTGGGCCTCGCGGATTGCCGGCGCGTGACGTGCCAGCGCGGCGCTGTCGGCGCGGCGGGCGGCGATTTCGTCATCGACCCAGGACAGGTCGGTTTCCCGGCCGGGGAAGGTCTGGATGAAGCGTTCGCGCGGCATGCGGCACTGATCGAGCGCGATCGCCATCACGCGGCGCTCGATGCTGCGCAGCGTTTCCATGTCGGCGCGCAGGCGGTCGCACAGCGTTTCGACCGCCTTGGCGGCGAAGCGGATGCTCATCACTTCCTGTTCCACCGCCTGCTGCGCGGCGATGTACGGCTCGGACTGATAGCCGTGGCGGCTGTAAGCCTTGCCCATGCGGTCGAAGTGGCGCGCGATGCGGGTGAATTTTTCCATCGCCATCGCTTCCAGCTGCGCGGTGTACTGGGCCGAAACATCGGCCGCCAGCGCGGCGCTGTCTTCTTCATCGTCGCCGTCGTCGAGGCGTTCGTCGCCATCCTCGGCATCGTCGGCGGCGCTGGCCTGGGCCGGCGCTTCCGGTTCGGGCAGGTCACGCAGGCCGTCCACCAGATCGGTGACCTTCATTTCGCCGTTCTTGATTTTGGCGGCGGCGGTGATGATGTCGGAGATGGTGGCCGGATAGGCGCACAGCGCGCGCATCATTTCCTTCTGGCCGGCTTCGATGCGCTTGGCGATCTCGATTTCGCCTTCGCGGGTCAGCAGCGGCGACGCGCCCATTTCTCGCATGTACAGGCGCACCGGATCGGTCGAACGGCCGAAGTCGGACGAGGTGGTGGCCAGCACCGCCTCGGCGGCGGCTTCCACCACGTCGTCGGAAGTGTTGTGGACGGTGTGGGTATCGCCATTGTCGACCAGCAGCGCGTCGGAGTCGGGCGCCCGTTCATAGACCGCGATGCCGATGTCGTTCAGCGCGGCGGTCAGGCGTTCGAGATCGTCCGGCTCGACCGAGTTGTCGGACAGGTGATCGCTGATTTCGGCATGGGTCAGATAGCCACGGTCGCGCGCCGCCTTCATCAGCAGCGCGATCTGCTGGCGCCGTTCTTCCTGCTTGGCTTCGTCGGATTGCGGATCGGCCGACGCTTCCGGCGCGGCGGCCTGGCGCTTGTTGCGCACCGCCTTCAGTTCGGCGCGCTCGATCGCATTCAGCGCGGTGATTTCATCGTCTTCCGGCTGGAATTCGCTCGGGCGGCGTCCGCGCCGGCCCGGCACCTTGGTGCCCGGCATCGCGTAGCCGGAAGTGTCGATCGACGCCAGGATCGCGGCGTCCGTGATGCGCGTCACTTCCGGTGCGGCGCCCGCCCTGGTCGCATCGGCGCGGCTGACACTGTTTTTTGCCGTGGCTTTGCGCGGGGTTTGCGATTTCACATTGGACATGAGAAGCCCTTTCCTGGATCGAGAATGAGTGTGCGCGGCGGCGATAGCGATGATGGCCTCGGTGGGCGCGGTCGTCCCACGGATTGCTTGCCGCCGCGAGGGCGGAGCAAGAATGGCGCGTTTCAAGAGGTTTGATCGGACTATCGAACAACGTCGGATTATAGCATTGCGGTGCAGCAAACGCCAGTCAAAAGCGGCCCGAAACTCCTGCAAAAAGGGCGGTTTTCGGCGATCTTCGACGATCTTTCCTATCCTTTCGGCAAACGGCCGGGCGCGGCCCTTCCGGCTGCCGGTTCATCGGCGCTTTTCCGGCACTGATGCAGATGGGGCCGCGCCCAGCAGATTCAATGCCCGCTCCAGGTCGGCCTGCAGGTCGGCGGCGTCCTCGATGCCGATCGAAAAACGGATCATGCCGTCGGTCACACCCTGGCGTTCGCGAATCTCGCGGGCGATGCCGCGATGGGTGGTGCTGGCCGGATGGCAGGCCAGCGAATCGGTGTCGCCGATCGACACCGCCTGCGTGATCAGCTCCAGCTTGTCGAGCAGCGTGCGCGCCGCATCGATGCCGCCGGCCATCTCGCAGGACAGGATGCCGCCGAAGGCGCGCATCTGCCGTGCCGCCACCGCATGGCCAGGATGGGTTTCCAGCCCAGGGTAATACACGGTGGAAATTTCCGGTCGTTGCTGCAGGAAGCGTGCGAGTTGGATGGCGTTGGCCGACGATTGTTCCACCCGCAGCGCCAGCGTCTTGCTGCCGCGGATGAACAGATAGGCATCCTGCGGACTCATGCAGGCGCCCAGCTGCTTCATGCCGACGTGGCGGATGCGCTCCAGATGGCGGCGCGCGCCGGTGACGATGCCGCCGGTGGCGTCGCCGTGGCCGCCGATGTACTTGGTGGCCGAATGCAGGGAAATGTCGATGCCGAGCGCCAGCGGCCGGGTCAGGATCGGTGTGGCGAAGGTATTGTCGGCCACCGACAGCAGGCCGTGGGCGCCGGCCACTTCGGCAACCTGGCGCAGATCGACCACGCCCAGCGTCGGGTTCATCGGCGTCTCGACGTAGATCATGCGGCTGTTCGGCGTGATCGCCGCCGCCAGCATGTCGGCGCTGCCGACTTCGACCGGGCGGATGCCAAAGCGCGGCAGCAGGTCGCGCAGTTGCGCTTCGGTGCCGCCGTACAGCGGGCCGACGAACAGCACCTCGTCGCCGGGATTCAGCAAGGCCAGCAGCAGCGCGCTGATCGCCCCGGTGCCGCTGGCGAAGGCGATCGCGTCTTCCGCCTGCTCCAGCGCGGCGATCTTGCGTTCCAGCGTCGCCACGGTCGGATTGCCCATGCGGCTGTAGACGTAGCCGGGCGTTTCGCCGGCGAAGATGCGGGCGCCGCGCTCGAACGAGCCGTAGGCGAAGGTGGAAGTCTGATAGATCGGCGCCGCCAGCGCGCCGAATTCGGCATCGGGATGCTGGCCGGCATGCACGGCCAGGGTGCGCAGGGCGCGGGTTGGATTCATCGGATCGGGCCTGTCGGGAAGGGGGAAACACCGCCGGCGGCGGCAGCCGCTCCCATTCTAGCGCCGTGACGGAGCGGGGGACGATGGCGGCGAGGATGGCGGCACCGGCCGATGCGCGTTCAGGCGGGCAGGCCGGGTTGGCGGCAGCGCAGGTATTTCTTCAGGAATTCCATCACGTTCGGATCGGCCCCAGCGGTGGCGTAGCGCAGTTCGCCGTCGAACCGGCTCAGGCGCTTCAGTCGCCTGGACTTGATGTTCAGGGTGTTCAACGGCAGGCCGTGCTGGCGATAGGCGGCGATTTCGCCATCGATTGCCGGGTCGGTGCGGAAGAACAACCATTCCTCGACGAATTCGAACTGCAGCCGTTCCAGTTCGTGCCGCAGCGCTTCCGGCAGCGGGCAGCGGTTGCGTACGTGCGCGGGTGGCTGGTCGGCGGTCCATGCGCCGTAAACATCGCCGTGCAGGCTGCGGTGCAATACGGTGGCGTGTTTGGCGTAGAAATTTTCCGCCATGAAAAAGGCGGCGACGAAGCGGCGGCTGCCGTTGGTCGCATACCAGCCGTAGACGTCGGTTTCGGATTCGACGTAGAACAGCGCCGAAACCGTTCCGGGGTGCTGCGGGAAGAAGGAAATGTGAACTTTGGGCTGCATGGGCATCCGTCGGCCGGGGGCATCGGGCCGGCAGCTCGCCGGAAAACTGGCGGCATGCCGGTGCCGACGAGGCAGCGCCTCGTTTCCGGTATGACATGATGAACAGCGACAGGTTCAGCGCCGTCCGGCGCCAGCGGGGAGGGCGGTGACCGGCCGCCGGTGGCGGCCGGTACGCAGGGCGCTCAGGCGGAAGCGGCGGCCGCCGCAGCCCAGGCCGGGGCCATCGCCATCTTCTGCTTGCGCGAAGCGATCTGCTTGGCGCGCGAGCTGGATGGCGGCAACCGCCGCAGCGAGCGCAGCGCGTCGGCGTCGTTGATGCCGATCGCACGCTGGTCGACGTTGATCAGGCCGATCTCGTTGAAGGCCGACAGCGTCCGGCTGACCGTTTCCAGCGTCAGGCCGAGGTAGCTGCCGATTTCATGCCGGGTCATGCGCAGGTTGAACAGCTTGCTCGAATAGCCCATGTCGGCGAAACGCTCCGACAGCGAGATCAGGAAGCGCGCCACCCGAGCCTCGGCCGACAGCGCGCCGAGCATGCTGACCATCGCCTGTTCGCGCACCAGTTCGCGGCTCATCACGCCGTACATGGCTGGTTCCAGTTCCGGGTGCCCGCGCCCGAGCGCGGTCAGCTTCTTGAACGGCAGCAGGATCACGTCGCAGTTCGACAGCGCCACCGCTTCGGTCGCATGGTGCTTGCCGTGGATGCCGTCGACGCCGAGCACGTCGCCGCGCATCGGGAAGCTCAGCACCTGTTCGTTGCCGAATTCATCGATCAATACGGTTTTCAGAAAGCCGGAATGGACGATGTAGAGCGTGTCGAACGGCTGGCCGATGGTGTAGATGCGTTGGCCGGTCTTGAACTGCACGTGCTGGAACAGCAGTTCCTCGTCATCGGCCGGGCTGGCGGCCGGGATGCGCAGCAGCTCGCAGATTTCCTTCAGGTTCGACCACAGGCGGCCCTGGCGTTGCCAGCCGGCGTCGGTCGGGGAGGCGAGCATGGAAGAAGCCTTGGTCGGGCGGATTTCCGTGACTGGGATAGACAGCATGATGTTCTCCTGTTTCAAAATTGGCCGGTCGGTAATGGCCGAAATCGTTTCCCTGAAATTGTCTTTCGCGATGCCGGGGTTCCGGAACGATCGCTGTTCGGGTCTCGAAATCTCCCGATGGAACCCGGAAGACCCTTGTGTCGGTCGCCGGGCATTTCCACTGGATGATTAGTTAAAATTATTGCAACATTCTTGTGCCGCCACAATAAGCCGGTTCTGAATGTGAACCCCGGAAAAGACGGAGGCGTTGTAGGAATCGCCCTACAAAAAATGGCCGCACGGGTAAGCGGCGCGAAGGGAATTCAGTCTTTCAGCGGGCCCAGCAGGTGATGGGCGACCGCGTATTGCACCAGTTCCGCCAGCGACGGCACGCCCATCTTGTAGAGAATGCGCGCCTTGTGGGTGCTGACGGTCTTGGATGACAGATGCAGCTGGCCGGCGATCTCGGATACCGATTTGCCGCCGACCAGCAGCGTGAAGACTTCGAATTCGCGGTCGGACAGCTGCTTGTGCGGGAACACCTGCTGCGCCGGCATCGCTTCCAGCGCCAGTTGTTCCGCCACTTCCTCGCTGATGTATGGCCGGCCGGAGGCGACCCGGCGGATCGCTCCGACCAGCTGGGTGCCGGCGCTTTCCTTGGTCAGGTAGCCGCGCGCGCCGGCGCGGATGGTGCGCACCGCGTACTGTTCTTCCTCGTGCATGGTCAGCACCAGTATCGGCAGCTTCGGCGCCTCGTCCTTGATCTGGCGGATCAGATCGACGCCGCTGCGGCCCGGCATCGACAGGTCCAGCAGCAGCAGATCGAAACCGCCGCGCCGTACCTGCGCCAGCACTTCGAAGCCGTTGACGGCTTCGCCGACCACCTGGATTTCCTCGGTGCCTTCGAGAATGCGCTTCAGTCCTTCGCGCATCAGCGTGTGATCGTCGGCGATGACGACGCGGATCATGGTTCCACCCCGGTTACGGTTTCGCGGCTGGCGTGGAGCGGGATCGAGGCATGGATTTCGACACCGGCCGGCCGCATGTTGGCGATCGAAATCTTGCCGCCCAGCGAATAGATGCGCTGCTGCATCACCAGCAGTCCGAAGCAGCCCGGCTTGTGGCGGCGACCGTCGGCGATGCCGGTGCCGTTGTCGCGCAGCAGCAGATGCAGGCCGTCGTCGTTGCGCCACAGCGCCAGGCTGGCGTGGCTGGCGTGCGCATGGCGTTCGATGTTCAGCAAGCCTTCCTGCACCACGCGGAACACCACCGATTCGACCGGATCGCCGATCTTGTCGTCGAGTCCGCCGCTTTGCAGAGTGCAGCGGATGCCGGTCTTTTTCTCGAAACGCTCGCAGGCCCATTGCAGCGCCGGCACCAGACCGAAGTCGTCCAGCAGCGGCGGCCGCAGATCGGAGGCGATGCTTTTGGTGCGGACGATGATGCTGTCGAGTATGGTCTGCATCCGTTCGACGCGCTGGCGGAGTTCCGGCCCGGGGTCCGGATAGTCGCGCTGCAGCCAGTCGAGATCGATCTTCAGCGCGCCGAGGTTCTGTCCGAGATCGTCGTACAGCTCGCGCGAAAAGCGGCGCCGCTCGACCTCGTGGGCATGCTGGGTCGAAGCGTTCAGGCGCCGCAGCAGTTCCGGCGTGATGCTGGGCGGCGGCGTGTCATCGTCGGCCATCGTCCGCAGCACCAGCGCCAGAAAGCGTTCGCCGTCGGAAGCCAGCGCCGAGACGCCGGCGCTGATGCGGAATTCGTTGCCATCGGCGCGCACGCCCTGCATTTCCAGCCGCAGCTGTGCTTCCGGCTCTCCCGGCGCGGCTTGCAGCAGCGCGTCGAAGCGCGGCCAGTGGCCGGTTTCCGGCAGGATCGAAAACAGCACGTCGAGCGGCTTGCCGATCAGTCGTCTGGACGGATAGCCGAACATGCGCTCGGTTTCGCGGTTCGCCAGCACGATGCGGCGCGCGGCGTCGGCCACCACCATGCCATCCATCGCTGAATGGAAGCTGGTCAGCAGCCAGGCGCTCAGGCGATCGGGCGAAGCCGGCGTGGCGTCGGTATCGCCCGCGGAGGGGCTGGTTTCCGAAGGGCTGTTCATGATTTTCCGCCGGGAAGGGTTGCAGAAAAACCCGTCTGCAAGCTTATCATTTTTGCCATCCGGACAGGACGGTTCGCCGCATGACTTCGAGCTGGTTGGCAATCAAATCAAAACATGGGGAGTATGCCGAATTTTCGGCCTGTACCGGGCATCCCCGGCCCGACTTGAAAAATACACCATCCTGTATGTAAAAACCGACAACAATCGTCGCGGCTTCGGCCGGGTCCGCCGTTGCAGCCGGCTTGTGATCGGGCAGGCGCCGCACTATGCTGATCTGCCGTCCGGCGTCCGGGCGGCGCAATCGAGCGGAGGCAGAGGGACATGCAGGTTGACGACATTGGCCACATCATCCAGCTGGCGATCGCGCCGGTATTCCTGCTGACCGGCGTCGGCACCAACCTGACGGTGCTGACCAACCGGCTGGCGCGCATCATCGACCGTTCGCGCAAGGTCGACGAACGCATCGAAAACGGCAGCGAAACCGAACAGCGCGAGGCGCGCCGCGAACTCGACGTGCTGTACCGGCGCGCCCACCTGATCAGCCGGGCGATCACGCTCAGCACCAGTTGCGCGCTGCTGGTGTGCGTGGTGATCGCGGCGCTGTTCGTCGGCCACCTGACCGGACTGACGCAGCCGAGCCTGATCGCCGGCCTGTTCATCGTGGCGATGCTGGCGCTGATCGGCAGCTTCATCTACCTGCTGCGCGAAATCCTGATCGCCACCCGTACCCTGTGGATGCACAAGACCGTTCTGTCCGGACAGGACGCGGGGATCATTTCATGAGGCCGGTACCGCGCCGACACTGGCTGCTCTTGAGTCTGGCGCTGCTGCTGACGCTCGGCGCGGCACGCGCGGCGTGGGCCGACGCCGGGCCGGTGCTGGAAATCGTCCATCAGGGGCAGACCCGGCACTATTCCCGCGCCGAACTGCTGGCGCATCCGGCGCTGCGCGAGATTACGGTGCCGGCCGACGTCGCCTATCAGCGGCCGATGCGCTTTCGGGCGCTGCCGCTGACGGCGCTGCTGCCGTGGCTGGACACGGCCGACAGCGTGCAATTCGTCGCCGGCGACGGTTTTGCCGCCACCGTGCCGGCGCCGCTGCTGCGCGGCGGCCCGGACACCCAGGCATGGCTGGCGGTGGAGCCGGGCGCGGCGCCGTGGCCGCCGCTGAAGCCGGGCGGTGCCAGTGCCGGGCCGTTCTATCTGGTCTGGACCGGCGCCGAAAAAATGGGCATTTCCCCCGAGCAGTGGCCGTATCAGATCCTGCGCATTGCCGACAGCCAGCCGCTGACCGGGCATTTTCCGCAATTGCTGCCGCAGGGCGCGCCGGCGCCGGATCAGCCGTCATGGCGCGGCCTCAAGGTGTTCGCCACGCACTGCGTCGCCTGCCATCAGTTGAACGGCGGTGGCGACGCCAGGCTGGGGCCGGATCTGAACCGGCCGTTCAGTCCGACCGAGTATTTTCAGGAAGCGTATCTGCGCCGGCTGATCCGCGACCCGGCGCAAGTGCGCGACTGGCCGCAGCGGCACATGCCGGGCTTCGCGCCGCAGGTGCTGCCGGACGCCGATCTGGACGATCTGCTGGCCTATCTGCGCCAGATGGCGGCGCAGCGGCCGCCGGCCGTGGCCAAGTGACGTGCGGAAAGTGGCCGGTCAGCCGATCCGCGCCGCGTGTTCGCGGGTGGCGTGGAAGGTGATCTGCGGCCAGCGTTCCTGCGTCAGCTTCAGGTTGACGCCAGAAGTCGCCAGATAGGCCAGATTGCCGCCGGCATCGTGCGACAGATGGGCACCGGCGCTCGACTGTTCGAAATCGGCCAATACCCGCTTGTCGTCGCAGGACACCCAGCGCGCGCTGGAAATCGGCGCCGTCTCGAAGATCGCATCGACGCCGTATTCGTTCATCAGGCGGCTTGCCACCACCTCGAACTGCAGCACGCCGACCGCGCCCAGGATCAGGTCGGCGCCATGCACCGGCTTGAATACCTGCACCGCGCCTTCTTCACCCAATTGCTGAAGACCTTTGTGCAACTGCTTGATTTTCAGCGGATTACGAATCCGGACCACGCGGAAGAAATCCGGCGCGAAGTAGGGGATGCCGGTGAACTGCAGCAATTCGCCCTCGGAAAAACTGTCGCCAATCTGCATGTTGCCGTGGTTCGGCAGGCCGATGATGTCGCCGGCGAAGGCTTCCTCGACCTGCTCGCGGCTGGATGCCATGAAGGTGACGACGTTGGAAACCTTGATTTCGCGGTTCAGGCGCAGATGCTTGATCTTCATGCCGCGCTCGAACTGCCCGGAACAGACGCGCAGGAAGGCGATGCGGTCGCGATGCGCCGGGTCCATGTTGGCCTGGATCTTGAACACGAAGCCGGAAAAGCGCGGCTCGGCCGGTGCCACCGCCCGCACCGTGGCGTCGCGCTCGCGCGGCGGCGGCGCCCAGTCGATCAAGGCGTTCAGGATTTCGCGCACGCCGAAGTTGTTGATCGCCGAACCGAAGAACACCGGCGTCTGCGTGCCGGCCAGATAGGCGTCGAGGTCGAACGGATGCGAGGCGCCATGCACCAGCTCGACCTCCATTTTCAACTGCTCGATTTCGCGCGGAAACATCTCGGCCAGGCGCGGATTGTCGATCCCCTGGATGATCTCGAACTCCTGGTCGGCATGGGCGTTGCCGGCGGCGAACAGCAGGATTTCATCGCGCAGCAGGTGATAGACGCCGCGAAACGACTTGCCCATGCCGATCGGCCAGGTGACCGGCGCGCATTCGATCTTCAATACCGATTCGACCTCGTCCAGCAATTCCAGCGGATCGCGGGTTTCGCGGTCCATCTTGTTCATGAATGTCAGGATCGGCGTGTTGCGCATGCGGCAGACGTTCAGCAGCTTGATGGTCTGCTCCTCGACGCCCTTGGCGGCGTCGATCACCATCAGCGCCGAATCGACCGCGGTCAGCACGCGATAGGTGTCTTCCGAAAAATCCTGGTGGCCGGGGGTATCCAGCAGGTTGACCACGTGCTCGCGGTATTCGAACTGCATCACCGACGAGGCGACCGAGATGCCGCGCTGCTTTTCGATGTCCATCCAGTCCGAGGTGGCGTGGCGGCTGCTCTTGCGGCCCTTGACGGTACCGGCCAGCTGGATCGCGCCGGAGAACAGCAGCAGTTTTTCGGTCAGCGTGGTCTTGCCGGCATCCGGGTGGGAAATGATGCCGAAGGTGCGGCGGCGCGCCACTTCGCGCGCGGTTTCGGCGCGTGCGGCCGGCGCCGGGGCGACGGCGGAAGTATCGGGAACTGGCTCTTGCATCGGGGATCGTTCAGGCGCACGGCGGCGGCCTGCCTTTAAACGACGAAGGGCTAGACCTGGTCTAACCCTTGTTTGGTTCGCATCGGCGCCGTGACGGCGCAAGCGCAGGATTATAGCCGATTCGCCATGCCGGCCGCCGCGCTCAGCGGTGCCGGTGTGGCCGGTGCCAGACGCGCGGCGGTGGCCCGCGCCGCACATAGCCGTAGTTGTAGACGTAGCCGGGGCTGGCATACACCACGCCCGGCCCGGCCACCGGATAGGCGGGCGGAAGCTGCGGCGCCACCAGCACCGGCCGCAACGGCGGCGCGTATACCAGCGGCGGCGGTGCATAGACCACTGGCGGCGGCGCATAGTAGCCGGGGGCGCCGATGCTGACCGACCAGTTGACGTGGCCACCCGCCAGCGCGTTCGGCGCGGCGATCAGGGCGCCGGCAACCAGCGCCAGCGGGACGAGAAGGGATCGGATCGGATTCATGAGGGATGGCTCCGGCAGGTTGATACGGCCATTACAGCGCAAATGGCGCCGACTTGCCAACATCCGGACGTAACGACTGTAACCGGATGTAAGCGGCGCCGGTCAGTCATTTATCTGGCATCCGATCTGGCCTTGAACCAGCGCGCCGCGCCGATCACCAGCAGGATGCCGATCAGGTCCGCCAGCGCGGTGGTCCGGTTGACCGGCAGGCCGGCCAGCCCCTTGCAGCCCAGCACGATCAGCCAGGTGCTGAGCGCGAACAGCGCCACCTGCGTCAGCGGCGCGCTGCAGGTGGTGGTCAAACGCTTGAAAAAACTGCCTGTCTTTGCCGCGACTTTTCCTTCCTTGCCTTGCTTTTCCATCATTCGCCTTTGTCAACGTGAAATATTCCGGAAACCGCTTTTTCTGATTCCACCCGGAATGTTTAGTTTCCGCCGCGCCGGATTGTTTTTGCGAACCCGGCGAGAGGGGCGCGAAGAGGATGACGAAGCCATAAAAAATCCGGCTCGCGCCGGACAGAGGGCCTGCCGCAGTGGCATCGCGTCAGCGCAGATAGCAGAGGTACAACACGCTGGCGCTGATGCCGAGCGCCAGCGCGCCGCAGAGGCGCTGCAGGCGGTGACGGCGGGCGGTGCGAATCCTGGATTCCTGCAGTTTCTTTTTGAAGGCCAGATTTTGTTCCCGCATGTTTGCTCCCGAAATGCCGTATCAGGGCTCCAGTCTGGCAGGGTAGCGGGAACCCGGCATTGATCCGCAGCAAAATTCCGGCGCGATCTCAGTCCGCCGGCGGCGGCGCGATGCGATAGGTATCGCGCCCGGCATTCTTGGCTTCGTACAGCATGTCGTCGGCCTGCTTCAGCAACTGTTCTCGGGTCTGGTCGCCGCCACGGTAGTAGGCCAGGCCGATGCTGGCGCTGACCTGCACCGTGCGGCCTTCCAGCGCGAACAGCGGCCGCATCGTCTGGCCGATCTTGGCGGCGATGGTGACGGCGCTCTCGGGTTGCGGCAGGTTTTCCATGATTATCGTGAACTCGTCACCGCCCAGGCGCGCCACGCTATCGGTGGAACGCAGCGTGCGCAGCAGGCGGGCGACGAAGGACTTCAGCAGCGCATCGCCGATCGCATGGCCGTAGGTATCGTTGATCTGCTTGAAGTGATCGACGTCCAGGTAAATCACCGCCATCAGTGCCCGGGTGTGGCGGCTGTTGGCCATCGCCTGTTCCAGCCGGGCTTCGAAGCCGGCGCGGTTCAGCAAACCGGTCAGGCTGTCGATGCGCGCCATCTCGACCAGCCGCCGTTCATGGATTTTCTTCGCGGTGATGTCGTGCGCCATCAGATGGAAACCGAGCACCCGGCCCGGTTCGTCGGCGTCGAACTCAGGCGTGTAGGTGGTTTCCAGACAGGAGTAGGCGCCGTTGCGGTGTTCGTCGATTTCAAAGGTGACGGTGGTGCCGGCCAGGGCCTGCTCGATCCACGGCAGCGCGCGCTGGTACAGCGCTTCGCCGATCAGTTCGCGCATGCTCATGCCGCGGATCGCTTCGCGGGCGATGCCGAACTTGCGCTCATAGGCCAGGTTGTTGAAGCGGAAGCGCTGGTCGGCGCCGACGAAAGCCACCAGCGCCGGCAGCGTGTCGGCGGTGGTGCGCAGATGCCGCTCGCTTTCTTCCAGCGCCTTTTCGGCGGCGCGCCGCGCGGTGATGTCATCGACGCTGCCGACGTAGCCGAGCAGCTGGCCGTCAACGACGATCGCCGCGCTCTTGACCGACACCCAGACCACGCGGTCGTCGGCGTGCAGGAAGCGGTAGGTGCCTTGATACGGCGTGTGATCGCGCGCGGTGCGGCTCCAGCCCTGAAAGACTTTCAGGCGGTCTTGTGGATGCACCGCCTCGACCCAGCCGGAGCCGAGCGACTGCGCCGCCGTCTGGCCGGACATCTGCTCATAGGCGCGATTGACGTAGGTGCAGCGGCCGCCGGCATCGGTACGGAACACGCCCAGCGGCGAGGAATCGCTGGCGGCCGCCAGTTCGGCCTGGCTGGTGCGCAGTTCCAGTTCGCGGGTGCGTCGTTCGGTGATGTCGACGGCGATGCCGAGCAGGTATTCCGGCTTGTCGTTTTCGTCCAGCAGCGGCAGCGAAATCGTGCGCAGGAAAATTTCACTGCCGTCCGGGCGGCGGAACGGGTATTCTGGCAGATCGATCACGCGCGGCGCCACCATCATGCGGTCGCTCAGATGCTGCAGGTCCTGCGCGCGCGCCGGCGGGAAAATTTCCGCCAGCGTGCGGCCGACCACCTGGCTGGCCGGGTAGCCGGTCACTTCCTCGGCGGCCTTGTTCCAGATCACCATTTCGCCGGGCCGGTCGGTCGGCATGTTCTTGACGTAGATCAGCGTCGGCAGATACTCGATCAGCGATTGCAGGAAATTGTGGCTTTGCCGGCTGCGGTTTTCGATCTGCTTGCGGCTGGTGATGTCGCGGCTGGTAACGGCGACGCCATCATCCAGCGGAATCCATTGGTGCTGCCACCACGAACTGTTGCCATTGGCATCCCTGGCTTCGCGTTCTTCTTCCAGCAATTGATGCGAGGCGGTCACTTCGGCGCATTTTTCGAAAAAGCCGTCGCTGCCGGGGAAGGGCGGCAACTGCCGCAGGCCGCGGCCATCCAGCAGTTGCGCCGGCGCCAGCCCGAACAATTGCGTCGCCCGGCGGTTGGCGTTGACGAAACCGAAGTCGGTGATGGCACCTTCGGCGTCGCGCCGTGCTTTCAGCACGTAGAAGGCGTCCAGTCCGCCCTCGACCACCGCGCCATACATCTCCTGCGCCTGGCGCGCTGCGCGCATGCTGTTCTGCAGGCGCCGGCTCTGCCGCAGCAGCAGCGCGATGAAGGCCAGAATGACGAAGCTGGCGCAGCCGGCCCCGGACAGATACAGGGTGCGCCGGCGCTGATAGCTGCCGTAGGCTTGCGGTTCGGCCAGGCCGACCACGGCGATCAGCGGCGCCGTCGGCAGCGGGCGGTAGGAAACGATGCGCGGCGCCCGCAGGCTGGCGGCGGCGAGCGCCGCGTCGTGGCGTGCCGGCACCGACACCACCGACATCAGCGGTGGCCCCGGCGGCGGTGTCAGCAGGCGATCGCCACTGCGCAAGGCGCGGAAAGTGCCGTCGGTACCGAGCAGCGCGATCGAGCCCTGGGCACCCAGATCGTTGTGCCGGTAGTAGTCGGTCAGGCGCATCTGCGGCACCGCGACGATCACCACTCCGGCCAGCGAACCGTCGGCGTGGCGCAGGCGCCGGCTGAACGGCACCACCTGCTGGCCGAGCGTTTCGGAAAGCACCGGGCGGCCGATCCGCAGACCGTCGTCATCGGTATCGTCCTCGTCCAGCAACATCGCCCGCCAGGCGTCGGCGCTGGCGCCGGACGGCGTAGTGCCGGCGATCACCGCGCCATTGGCGTCGAGCACCGTCATCTGCCGGGCCAGCGTCGTCGGCAGTACGCCGCTGGCGGTCAGGTCGGGCAGGATGCGGGTGCCGCCGTGGTGTTCGAACTCGAATTTGACGAACTGGGTGATCTGCGCCAGCTGCTGCACGATGCGGGTGGTGCGCTGCTCGTAGGCCAGCGCCAGCGAATCGCTCTTGATGCGCGCCTGCCGGATCGCGGTGGAACGCTCCCCGGAAATCTGATAGGCGGCCACGCTCCAGACGGCCGCCAGCAGCAGCAGCGCGAACAGCGGCAGCATGAAGGTCAGCGGCAGACTGCCGAGCCAGCGCCGCACCAGGGCCAGCGGCCTAAGCAAGGGGCCGCTCCATGTGTCGCCGGCAGGAAGAATAACGGAGGCGATCCATCTTCATCGGTAAGCGCAATCGACTACGAACGCCGCGCGCCGGCGGCCGCAAGGGGCGCCAGTGCGCGGAGGCAATGAACAAATCCGGTGTGATGCTTTGCGGGAAATTCCTTTTGCTGATGTCGTCAGGCAAGATTCCAGCGGTAATGCAAATCCCGTCCGCCGTCACCGGCCCTGACTGCCGGCCCGGCGTGGCGCCGCAGCGCGGCTGCCCGGCGCCCCTTGCGGGCGGGCGCCGGCAGCCAGACGCGGCGCATTGCGCCCCTGCCTCTGCTGGCCGCGTCCGCCACCACCACCGCTGCGCAGCTGGATCGGCTGCGGGCGGGCGTTCGGATCGGGTTCGAAGCCGGGCACGATTTCCCGTGGCAGCTCGCGCTTGATCAGCCGCTCGATGTCGCGCAGCATGATGTGCTCATCGACGCAGACCAGCGACACCGCCTGGCCGGTAGCGCCGGCGCGGCCGGTGCGGCCGATCCGGTGCACGTAGTCGGCCGGCACGTTCGGCAGATCGTAGTTGACCACGTGTGGCAGCTGGTCGATGTCGATGCCGCGTGCGGCGATGTCGGTTGCCACCAGCACCTGCAGGCTGCCGTCCTTGAATTCGGTGAGTGCCTTGGTGCGCGCCGACTGGCTCTTGTTACCGTGGATCGCCATGCCGGTGATGCCTTCCTTGCCGAGTTGCTCCACCAGCTTGTTGGCGCCGTGCTTGGTGCGGGTGAACACCAGCACCTGCGACCAGTTGCCGCTCTTGATCAGATGCGCCAGCAGCGGATGCTTGCGGTCCCGATCGACCGGATGGATTTTTTGCGCGATCACCTCGACGGTGGAATTGCGGCGCGCCACCTCGATCAGCGCCGGCTGGTTCAGCAGGCTGTCGGCCAGCGCCTTGATTTCGTCGGAGAAAGTGGCCGAGAACAGCAGGTTCTGGCGCTTCGGCGGCAGCGCCGCCAGCACCTTGCGGATGTCGCGGATGAAACCCATGTCGAGCATGCGGTCGGCTTCGTCCAGCACCAGGATTTCGATCTTGCCCAGATCGACCGTGCCTTGCTGCATGTGGTCCAGCAGCCGGCCGGGCGTGGCCACCAGAATATCCACGCCTTGCTTCAGGATCTGGATTTGCGGATTGATGCCGACGCCGCCGAAGATCACCGCCGAGCGCAGCCCGGTGTACTTGCCGTAAGTGCGCACGCTTTCCTCCACCTGCGCCGCCAGTTCGCGGGTCGGCGTCAGTACCAGCGCGCGCAGCGCGCGGCGGCCGGTCGGGCGGTTGGCCGACAGGCGCTGCAGCAGCGGCAGCGTGAAACCGGCGGTCTTGCCGGTGCCGGTCTGGGCGCCGGCCAGCAGGTCGCCGCCGGCCAGCACGGCGGGGATCGCCTGCGCCTGAATCGGGGTCGGAGTGGTGTAACCGTGCTCGGTGACGGCACGAACGATTGCATCGGCCAGGCCGAGGGAAGAAAAAGACATGAAAACCTATCTGAAAAAATATCGGCCTGTCGCCACGGAGGCGCCAGTCGCAGGCAAACGGGGGAGGTGCGGGAATCGCGGGCGGCGGCAGGGTGACTGGTGAAATGCCGCGCCGGCGCAGTATAGCAGCCGGCAACCCATGCCGCCGGCTGCCAGTCGCGGTTATTTGAACGGTTCCAGCAGCGCCAGCATCTGCGCGAACACCTTGGGATTGCCGGCCAGCACGTCGCCGCGATGCAGGTAATCGGCCTCACCGGCGAAGTTGGTGATCAGGCCGCCGGCTTCCGACACCAGCAGCGCGCCGGCGGCGATGTCCCACGGCTTCAGCGTCTTTTCAAAGAAACCGTCCAGCCGGCCGGCGGCAACGTAGGCCAGATCGAGCGCGGCGGCGCCCGGGCGGCGCAGGCCGGAGCAGCTCTGCGTCATCAGCTTGAACATGCGCAGGTATTCGTCCAGCCCCTCCATGTCGCGGAACGGAAAGCCGGTGCCGATCAGCGCCTCGGCCAGCTTGTCGCGGCGGCTGACGCGGATGCGCTTTTCGTTCAGATAAGCACCAGCGCCCTTGGTGGCGGTGAACAGATCGTTGCGGGTCGGGTCGTACACCACCGCCTGCGTGATCTGGCCACGGAACTGCAGCGCGATCGAGACGCAATATTGCGGGAAACCGTGGATGAAATTGGTGGTGCCGTCCAGCGGATCGATGATCCAGACGTATTCGCGCTCGTCGTGCAGGTTCGGCGAGGCGCCGGATTCCTCGGCCAGGAAGGCATGGTCCGGATACGCGGCCGACAGCACGCCGATGATCGCCTGTTCGGCGGCGGAATCGACCTCGGTGACGAAATCGTTGTGCTGCTTTTTGGTGACCTTCAACAAATCGACGTCGAACGACGCCCGGTTGATGACGTTGCCGGCGCGGCGAGCAGCCTTGATCGCCGTATTGAGCATGGGATGCATAGGGATTCCGTTAAAATGGCGGCGCCGTCTCTTGTGAAAACGGCGCCGCGCGATGCGCTGGAGAATTAAGGAGCGATGCGGCAAAGCGACGTTTCCGCGATCCTGCAGATCCCGGCGGCCACGTCCTCACCGCGCAATCCCGCTATTCTAAATGAACCCGCCGCAAATCCCCACGCCCGTCTTTGCCCGCCTGCGCTTCGTGCTGGTCGACACCAGCCGCGCCGGCAACATTGGCGCCGCCGCCCGCGCCCTGAAGACGATGGGATTCTCCGAACTGGTGCTGGTCAACCCGCGTGTGCCGGACGCTGCCGCGCACGAAGAAGCAATCGCCTTCGCCAGCGGCGCCCAGGACATCCTGGCGGCGGCGCGTGTGGTCGGCTCCATCGAGGAGGCTCTGGCCGACTGCAATTTCGCCGCCGCCATCAGCGCCCGCCTGCGCGAATTCTCCCCGCCGATCGTCACCCCGCGGGCGCTGGCCGAAAGCCTCGCCGCGCAGCCGCAACTGCGGGCCGCGCTGATCTTCGGCAACGAGCGTTTCGGCCTGCCGAACCAGCTGGTGGAAAAGTGCAACGTCCTGATCAACATCCCCGCCAATCCCGACTACTCGTCGCTGAACCTGGCGCAGGCGGTGCAGGTGCTGGCCTACGAATGCCGGCAGGCGGCGCTGCAACCGCAGGCGGACGCCACCGCGCAGCCGGTCGGCTTCCGTGGCCAAGCCGCTGGCGTGCAAGACATCGAAGGCATGTTCACCCACCTGGAACAAGCCCTGACCGACATCGGCTTTCTCGACCCGGACAACCCCAAAAAGCTGATGCCGCGCCTGAAACGGCTGTTCGCCCGCACGCAACTGGAAAGCGAGGAAGTCAACATCCTGCGCGGCATCGCCCGGCACATCCTGCGCCGTGGCGACATCGGGAAAAATTGATACAGGGCGGTGTATTTTCCAAGCCGGGCGCTCCACGCCCGTAAGCAGCCGAAAAAACGGCATACCCCCCTACTTTTAAAATCCCCGAAAATTCTGACGGGCTTGTGCCTGACATGCCGCCGCGTTTCTTCGGCTGCGGCGGGCAGGGCAGATCGCTTGCAGCTATTCCCGCAGCGGCAGGGCACACCCCCGATTCGCTCCATGCTGGCCGAAGGAGAAGGGAACATGGTGCGCCGGAAATGAGCGATCACCGGAACTTGGTGAACAAGCGGAAATGCTGCAAAAGCGATAAATTCCGCACAGCAGATTGTGTTAAGAATTTGAAAGTTTGAAATTTTTTTGCAAGTCACAAGGCCGTTGGATTGCTACGTTTGACGATAGGGAAAAATGATGTTTGGTTTGCATGTTGCATACATGCTGTGTGGCCATGTTTAATTAAAAAATTACAACTAGAGAAGAATTTTTTATGCGATAAATTCTAGTTATCTAGCAGAGTTACTTATCCGAATTCGCATTGCCATGAAAATCAAGACTTTTGACGAGCAAACTGAACGAAAGATTTTAATAACATCTCCTCCAACATGGAGTGGATTGGTTTTTTCTGAGCAAATTGAGTTGCCGATAGAATTTATACGTCGCGGAGTTTTAGAGATTCCATCTCTACTATTTTCAACAAAGGGGCGAAGTGAGATTAAGTGGCGCGCAGGATTAAGTGATTTTCAAGCCATGCACGGCACAGGAAGTATAGTTTATATAGATCGCGATTATGAATTAGAAAATTTAAGCATGAGTGGGGAGCAGAGAGTATTTAAATTAGATTTTGACATTCAAAAGATAGAACAATTGACGGGGCGAGAGTTGATCACCGATGCCTTGCTGACTCGCCATTTGCCACGCCATATCATGGACAAGGATGAACACATTGGCGCATTAATGCATGGTATTAACATGGAAATTCGTAATGGCTGTCCATCGGGAGCACTTTACGCAGAATCAATCTCATTAGCAATAATCAGCTATTTCTGGGGAAAATATTCTATACGGCATTCGATTCGAAAATTAAACGGACTTTCTCCATCAAAATTATCAATTTTAAAAGATTACATTCACAATAATATTTCTTATGATGTCAGTTTGACGCAGATGGCAGAAATTATTGGCATTACTCCACAACACCTGTCTCGATGTTTTAAAGAAATCATGGGGGAATCACCGTATCAGTACTTGCTGAAATTGCGGATAGCAGAGGCAAAACGTCTTTTGCGGAACGGAAATTTTTCCATGACGGAAATTTCCTATGCGACGGGGTTTTCCAGTCCAAGTCACTTCAGCAATACCTTCCGTAAAATAACAGGCTTCTCTCCCAGGCAGTTTCAGAAAAATATCTGAAGATTGTGATTTAAAATCATTTTAATATTACGGCGCGCTAATCTCCATAGGTTCTGAATCGGTATCTGATTTTCCAGCTCTCAATTTTTCCTGATTTTTATCATGGCCTTCTGTCATTGATAAATAACGGGATTTTTGTTTTTGGATTTTTGCAAAATATTGATCTGGTGTGATGCCACATTCATATTTTAAAAATTCTACAAAAATGTGAAAGTAAGTAAAAAGTACCAAGAGTATTAATGAGTCTCCGATCTTAACAATCAAGGAGACACCATGTTTTTGGATGAATGCAAGAAATACAGCCACTATGTGGCAGCCAGCGGCGCCTTGCTGCTGGCTGCTTGCGGCGGCGGTAGTGGCAGCGGCAGCGGCGATGTGCCGGCGCCGATTGCAAAGCCGGTCGAATTTGCCGCCAAGGTGGCGTCCTGTAGCAATGGCGACAGGCCGGAAACCGCCTTGCAAGGGCAAGTACCGGCCGCTCAGCGTGAAGCAGGATTTACCGGGACCAACTGCAACCTGAAACTGGTCGGACAATATCAAGGAGAAGGGGGAGGTTGGTCTACCGCCACATTCCGAGACTCCCAAGGACACGCCTGCGCATATCACGCCACGCTGAATGCAGGCGCCCTTAAAGACCCGAGCATTCGCAAACATCCTGGGGTGCCGGTCATCGACATCACTGATTCGGCTAATCCGGTATATGTGACTTCGCTGGCAACCGAAGGAATGCTCGATCCTTGGGAGGGATTACGTGTTCATCAAGGGCGTGGATTGCTGATCGCTGCTAGAGGTAACAAGGGGACCAGTGGTAACGGTGGTCCGGAAATTGACGTTTATGACCTGTCCGCAGATTGCCGTCATCCACAACTTCTGGCTTCCGTCGCGCAGGAATACAAGACGGGCGATGTCAATGCGCCGACAAAATCCATGAGCGGACATGAAGGCAATCTTTCTCCCGATGGAATGACTTATTATGTCGGCAATACCACAGACCAAAAATATCATGCTATTGATATTTCCGTTCCCAGCCGCCCGCGACTCATTGCAACGTTTGACATGAAGAATTCCCCCATTGGACAGCAAGCGCACGGACTATCCGTCAGTCCAGACGGAAATCGAGTGTATGGGGTTGCATTAGCCAGGCTTACTCCGGCGGAAGTGGCTGACCCCAATGCGAAGCCAAAGAATGGATTTCTAGTACTGGATACTTCTGAGGTACAGGCACGTAAACCGAATCCAGAAATCCGGCTGATTTCGTCTACAGCGTACAAAGATGGTAGTACCGCCCAGCACACCATCGAGACGAAAATTGGTGGTAAGCCGTATTTGGTGGTGGTTGACGAAGGCGGATCAGGTGGGCTCAGTAGTCCGGAGACCGTTCAAAATGCCTGCAATTCAGGGCTCGCTCCATTCCCCATGGCGCGTATCTATGATTTGGTGGATGAAAAAAACCCCAAACTGGTGTCCAAACTGGGATTGGAAACGCACGATGTCAAAAATTGTGATTCCGTGATTCCGGACATCACCGGTATTTTCCCGTTCAGCTATGGTAGCCACTACTGCAGCGTGGATAGCCGGGAAAATGCCACCGCCATGGCTTGCTCCTACTTCAATTCCGGCATCCGGGTATTTGACATTCGTGATCCTGCACATCCGAAGGAAATCGCCTACTTCAATCCTCCGGGTGTAATGGAGGCACTGCCCGGCTCTCCCAATGCGATTTTCCCGGGATGGAAGCCCGGACGGCCGGACTGGTGCACGTCGCGGCTGGACTTCGACAAGGCAAACGGTATGCTGACCACGATGTGCCAGGACAACGGCCTGCTGACGATGAAGTTCGAGAACGGCGTCTGGCCTTTCCCTGAGTCTGTCGCTTCGACTCTGCAGAACTAGCCTGAAGCAGCAAACGGGTGCGCCGTTCCGGCCACCCGTCTCCCTTGCGGCGGCGTCTGTTCCAGGCGCTGCCGCAAGCGATTCTCTCCGGCGTTCCGCTGGAGTTTCCCTTCTTACAACGAATTCCCATGTCGGGCTGTGGGCCACGTGTGCCACAACGGCTTGCGGGTCTTGCGGTTCCGCAATGGCGTCCGGCCTTTCCCTGAAGCAGCCGTTTCGGTGCGGCAGGATCAGGTTGGGGAGGGAGGCAGGGCGGTGGCAAGCGCCCAAAAAAGGCCGCCAAGGTGGCGGCCGGGGGCGGATCAAATCGGGCTAGGCCCAGTTCCGCACCAGACCGACCGCCAGCCCTTCCAGCGCGAAATCTTCCTGTCCGCTCACGCGGATCGGCGAGAAATCCGGGTTTTCCGGCAGCAGTTCGATCGCCGCGCCGCTCTTGCGGTAGCGTTTGACGGTGACTTCGTCGCCGAGGCGGGCGACGACGATCTGGCCGTTGCGGGCGCTGTCGGTCTTTTTGACCGCCAGCAGGTCGCCATCCAGGATGCCGGCGTCGCGCATCGACAGCCCGCGCACCTTCAGCAGGAAATCCGGCTTGGCGGAAAACAGCGAGGGATCGACGCGGTAGGTGGCTTCGACGTGTTCCTGCGCCAGGATCGGCGAACCGGCGGCGACGCGGCCGATCAGCGGCAGGGAGAGCTGCATCAGGGCCGGGTGCGGCAGCGCCATCTGGGTGCCGCCCAAGGGGTTGCGCTCGCCGTCGCGCAGGCGGATGCCGCGCGAGGTGCCGGGGGAAATTTCGATTGCGCCCTTGCGCGCCAGCGCCTGCAGGTGTTCTTCGGCGGCGTTGACCGAGCGGAAGCCGAGTTCGGCGGCGATTTCGGCGCGGGTTGGCGGAAAGCCGGTGTTTTCGATGGCGCTGCGAATCAGGTCGAGGATCTGCTGCTGGCGGCTGGTCAGTTTGATCATGGCGAAACGCGGTGGCGCTGGTTTTTTGAACAGCCTGTATTTTTATACAGTCCATGCCGGATTGCAAGCGTGGCGGCCGGCGCCGATGCGGGCCGGCGGCGCGGATAAGCGCCTGAAGCGATTGAATATTTGCGTGTTTCAGCGTATGATTACGGGTTTTCCTCTTCCCACACCCGTCTTGACGCCGGGGTGGGCGATTCTGCAATCCGTCCAAAGGAGATTACATGCGTCATTACGAAATCGTATTCATCGTCCATCCGGATCAGAGCGAGCAGGTGCCCGCGATGATCGAACGCTACAAGGGCATCGTCACCGCCCGTGGCGGCCAGATCCACCGCGTGGAAGACTGGGGCCGCCGTCAGATGGCCTACATGATCCAGAAGCTCGCCAAGGCTCATTACGTCTGCCTGAACATCGAGTGCGACGGCGAAACCCTGGCCGAAATCGAAACCAGCTTCAAGTTCAACGACGCCATCCTGCGTCACCTGATCGTCAAGATGAAGAAGGCTGAAACCGCTCCGTCGCCGATGATGAAGACGGTGCAGAAGGAAGACGCCGCCAAGACCCACCGCGCGGAAGCGTCGGCGGCCTGAGTCTGCTGCGCGGGAGCGTGAACCAGCTGCGATTGGTGGCCGAGATCGGCGAGCGCGAAGTGCTGCGCTACACGCCGGCCGGAATCCCGATCGTATCGGCGCAGTTGCGACATGGTTCGCGGCAGCGCGAAGCGGGAATCGAACGGCAGGTCGAGTTTGAAATCGCGGCCATCGCGGCCGGCGAAATTTCAGGCCGGTTCAGCCAGGCCGAATTGGGCCGCAGTTTCGAGTTTTCCGGTTTTCTGGCACGCAAGAACCGCAACAGCAGAAGCCTGGTCTTTCACATCACGGATTTCGCGGCGCACGCCGACGAGACTTTATAGCTACGGAAACAGGAGCCAAAAATGGCATTCGGTAAAAAATTCGACAAGAACAAAGCAAAATTGAAGCAGAAGCGCCAGCAGCAGAACCCGCTGTTCAAGCGCAAGAAGTTCTGCCGCTTCACCGCCGCCAAGGTGGAACAGGTGGATTACAAGGACATCGACACCCTGAAGGACTTCGTGCAGGAAAACGGCAAGATCATGCCGGCCCGCCTGACCGGCACCAAGGCGCACTACCAGCGCCAGGTGGATACCGCGATCAAGCGCGCGCGCTTCCTGGCGCTGCTGCCGTACACCGATCTGCACAACGCCTGATCGACGACTGGAAATAGGAGAAAAGCATGCAAGTCATTCTGTTGGAAAAAGTCGTCAATCTCGGCAACCTGGGCGACGTGGTGCGCGTCAAGGACGGTTATGCCCGTAACTTCCTGATCCCGCAGCGCATTGCGCGCCGCGCCACCGAAAGCGCGATCGCCGAATTCGAAGTCAAGCGCGCCGAACTGGAAAAGGCCGCCGCCGAGAAGCTGGCCGCCGCGCAGGCGCAGGGGGAAAAGCTGACCGGCATGACCGTGCAGATTTCGCAGAAGGCCGGCGTCGATGGCCGCCTGTTCGGTTCGGTCACCAATGCCGACATCGCCGAAGCGCTGACCAAGCAGGGTTTCGCGGTGGAAAAGGCGCAGGTGCGTCTGCCGCAGGGTCCGCTGAAGGTGGTCGGCGACCATCCGGTCACGGTCGGTCTGCATACCGACGTGCTGGTGGACATCACCGTGGCAGTGCTGGGCGAACACGTCTGACGCGCTCCATGCAAGGCCACGCGCCTTGCCGCTGCTCTCGAAAAAAGCCGGGTTTTCCCGGCTTTTTGTTTGGGCGCGGCGCCGAGAGCCGCGAGTGGAAAAGGTATAATTCGCGCCATGAATTTACCCGCCGATCCGCAACTGGATTCCCTGCGTGTTCCACCGCACTCGATCGAGGCGGAGCAATCGGTATTGGGAGGCTTGCTGCTCGATAACGCCGCCTGGGACCGGATCGCCGATTTCGTCCATGCCGACGATTTCTACCGTTACGATCACCGCATCATCTTCCAGCACATCATCGGCCTGATTAACGCTTCCCGGCCGGCCGACGTGATTACCGTCTACGAATCGCTGGCCGGCATGGGCAAGGCCGACGAGGTCGGCGGCCTGCCTTACCTGAACGCGCTGGCGCAGAACACGCCGTCCGCCGCCAACATCCGCCGCTATGCCGAAATCGTCCGCGACCGCGGCGTGCTGCGCAAGCTGATTACCGTTTCCGACGAAATTTCCGGCCAGGCGTTCAGCCCGCAGGGCAAGGAAGTCAAGCAGATCCTCGACGAGGCCGAATCGAAGATTTTTGCGATCGCCGAGGAGGGCGCGCGCGGCGCCCAGGGTTTCCAGGAAATCCAGCCGCTGCTGACCCAGGTGGTCGAGCGCATCGACGAACTCTACAACCGCGACAACCAGAACGACATTACCGGCATTCCGACCGGCTTCACCGATCTCGACCGCATGACTTCCGGCCTGCAGCCGGGCGACCTGATCATCGTCGCCGGCCGGCCGTCGATGGGCAAGACGGCGTTTTCGATCAACATCGGCGAGAACGTGGCGATCGAAAGCGGGCTGCCGGTGGCGGTGTTTTCGATGGAAATGGGCGGCACCCAGCTGGCGATGCGCATGCTCGGCTCGGTCGGCCGGCTCGATCAGCAGCGGCTGCGCACCGGCCGTCTGAACGACGACGACTGGCCGCGCCTGACCCACGCGATCCAGAAGATGAACGACGCCCAGTTGTACATCGACGAAACGCCGGCGCTCAGCTCGATCGAATTGCGCGCGCGCGCGCGCCGGCTGTCGCGCCAGTGCGGCAAGCTCGGCCTGATCATCATCGATTACCTGCAGCTGATGTCGGCCAGTTCCGCCGGCGAAAACCGCGCCACCGAAATCTCGGAAATCTCGCGCAACCTGAAAGGGCTGGCGAAGGAGCTGCAATGCCCGGTGATCGCGCTGTCGCAGCTGAACCGTTCGCTGGAACAGCGCCCGAACAAGCGGCCGGTGATGTCCGACTTGCGCGAATCCGGCGCCATCGAGCAGGATGCCGACGTCATCCTGTTCATCTACCGCGATCAGGTCTACAACCCCGATTCTCCCGACAAGGGCACCGCCGAAATCATCATCGGCAAGCAGCGTAACGGGCCGATCGGCACGGTGCGCCTGACCTTCCTTGGCGAGTACACCAAATTCGACAACTATGCCGGCGGCGGCGCCATGTATGGCGGCGAGTGAGCCGCCGACCGCCGCAGCCGTGCTCCAGGAAAACTGATCCCACTGAAAGAGACAGAAACCATGTTCGGACGACTGATGCCCAGCGAGGGCAAATTCTTTGACTTGTTCAACCAGCACGCCGACCTGTGCGTCAAGGGCGGACACGAGATCCTGGCGCTGATGTCGAATTTCGACGAGATCGAAATCCGCGTGCATGCGATTGAAAGCATCGAGAAGCAGGCCGACAAGGTCACGCACAACACCATCGATCTGCTGCACAAGACCTTCATCACGCCGATCGACCGCGACGACATCCACCACCTGATCACGCGCATGGACGACATTCTCGATCTGATCGAGGACGCCGCGCAGACGGTGTCGCTGTACGACCTGAAGGTGATTACGCCGGAAGCCAAGCGGCTGGCCGAGCTGTGCGTGTGCGCGATCCAGAAGATGCAGGCGGCGGTGGCGCTGCTGCACAACATGGACAATTCGCGCCAGATTCTGGCGATCTGCGAGGAAATCGACCGTTTCGAATCGGATGCCGACCATGTGTTGCGGGCGGCCATGTCCAAGCTGTTCCGCGACGAGCCGGACGTGCGCAACCTGATCAAGCTGAAGGCGATCTACGAAATCCTGGAAACCGTGACCGACCGCTGCGAGGACGTCGCCAACATCATCGAGGGCATCCTGGTCGAGAACGCCTGAATGTTCCGGCGCCCGCCGCTGGCGCCGCCGCCGTCCGCCTTCTGCGGCCGGCCGTTTCCAACCCGATGTGACGTGCGCCAACAATAATCCACACCACGCCCATGCAAACTTTTCAAATCAGTCTTTACGTCCTCGGCGCGCTGGTGATACTGGCGCTGCTGTTCGATTTCATGAACGGCTTTCACGACGCCGCCAATGCGATCGCCACCGTGGTTTCGACCGGCGTGCTGAAGCCGCAGGTGGCGGTGGCGATGGCCGCCTCGTTCAACTTCATCGCCATCATGGTGTTCCAGATGCACGTCGCCGCCACGGTCGGCAAGGGCACCATCGACCCGGCCATCGTCGATCATTACGTGGTGTTCGGCGCGCTGGTCGGCGCCGTGCTGTGGAATCTGATCACCTGGTATTACGGCATTCCGTCGTCGTCGTCGCACGCGCTGATCGGCGGGCTGGTCGGCGCCGCCGTGGCCAAGGGCGGCACCGGCGCGCTGATCGCCGCCGGCCTGCTCAAGACCATCCTGTTCATCGTGCTGTCGCCGCTGCTGGGCTTTGTGTTCGGCTCGCTGATGATGGTGCTGGTGTCGTGGGTCTTCGTGCGCTCGACGCCGCACCGGATCGACAAGTGGTTCCGCCGCGCGCAGCTGCTGTCGGCGTCGATGTACAGCCTGGGCCACGGCGGCAACGATGCGCAGAAAACCATCGGCATCATCTGGATGCTGCTGATCGCCGCCGGCTATTCCGGCGTCGACGACCATCTGCCGCCGTGGTGGGTGATCATCAGCTGCTATTCGGCGATCAGCCTCGGCACGCTGTTCGGCGGCTGGCGCATCGTCAAGACGATGGGGCAGAAAATCACCAAGCTGAAGCCGGTCGGCGGCTTCTGCGCCGAGACCGGCGGCGCCATCACGCTGTTCATGGCCACCGCGCTCGGCGTGCCGGTATCGACCACGCACACCATCACCGGCGCCATCGTCGGTGTCGGCTCCGCCAAGAAAACCAGCGCGGTGCGCTGGGGCGTGGCCAGCAACATCGTCTGGGCCTGGGTGCTGACGATTCCGGCTTCGGCCTTCATGGCGGCGATCGCGTGGTGGATCGGCCACCACCTGTTCTGATGGTGTTTTAAAAAACAGGGGAGTATAGGGTTGAAACGACCGACTGGCGCCCGTGGCAGCGGGGCATGTCGGGGAGTATATGCTCAGGCCGGAAGTTTTACTCGACCAGCCCGTTCTTGATGGCGTAATGCGTCAGTTCGGCGTTGTGGCGCAGTTTCATTTTCTGCAGCACGCGCGAGCGGTACATGCTGACGGTCTTGACCGACAGTGACAATTCCGCCGCGATGTCCGACACGCTCTTGCCGGACGCGATCATCGTCATGGTCTGGTATTCGCGGTCGGACAGCGCCGCGTGCGGCGGCTTTTCATGGTCCTCGTCGAGATGGCGCGCCAGTTCCTCGGCCAGCGCCGGGCTGACGTACTTGCGGCCGGCGGCGACCTGGCGGATTGCCGTCACCAGTTCAGCCGGCGCGCTCTGCTTGTTCAGGTAGCCGGCCGCGCCGGCCTTCAGCGAACGGATCGCGTACTGGTCCTCGCGGTGCATCGACAGCATCAGCACCGCCATCTTCGGAAATTCGCGCTTGATCTGCTTCAGGATGTCGATGCCGCTCTTGTCCGGCATCGAAATGTCCAGCAGCACCACGTCGCACGGATCGCGGCGGATCAGCTTGACCGCTTCGAAGCCGTTTTCGGCGTCGCCGGCTACCGCGATGTCGCGGGTGTCGGCGAGGATTTGTTTCAGCCCTTCGCGCACGATCGCGTGGTCGTCGGCGATCAGGACGCGGATATGGGCGGCATCGAGCTGGGTGTTGCGGTATGCGGTCATGGTGTGTCGGATTGGGTCGTCCCGGACGCGCCGGGCGGAAGACAGATCGCGACCAGGCTGCCGCCGCCCGGCGCCGGGCCGATGGCGAGGCTGCCGCCGAGCGCGCTGGCGCGCTCGGCCATGCCGCGAATGCCGAAGGAATGGGGTTTCAGGCGGTCGGTCGGGGCGATGCCGCAGCCGTCGTCGGCGATTTCCAGCCGCACGCCGCCGTCGCCATGCGTCAGCCGCACGTCGACGCGGCTGGCGCCGGCGTGCTTGCCGACATTGGTCAGCGCCTCCTGGAAGATGCGGAACAGCGCGGTTGCCTGATCGGTATCGAGATCGAGTTCGCCGACTTCCGAGGTGAAACGGCACGGAATGCCGAGCTGCTTTTCAAACTCCTGTGCCTGCCAGCCGATCGCCGTGACGATGCCGAAATCCAGCACGCCGGGGCGCAGATCGCCGGCGATCCTGTGTACCGACTCGATGGTGCGATCGACCAGCGCATCGAGATAGGCGGCCTTTTCCGCCAGCGGCGGATTGTCGGCCGGCAGCCGCCGCGCCAGCAGCGCCAGCGCCATCTTGATCGCGGTCAGGTTGCCGCCGAGGTCGTCGTGGATTTCGCGGGCGATGCGGGTGCGCTCCTGCTCCTTGACGCGCTCGACGTGCGCCGACAATTCCGCCAGCTGCGCCCGCGAGCGGCGGATTTCGGCCTGCTCCAGCTTGCTGTCGGTGATGTTGGTCATAATGCCTTCCCACTGCACCAGACCGTCGCTCAGTGCGCGCGGCGTGGCGCGCAGGTTGATCCACTTGATGTCCTTCCAGTCCTCGATCCAGATCCGGCCTTCCCAGTTCCAGGTCTTGAGCTCGGTGGCCGAGGCCGCCATCGAGGCCAGATAGGAAGGGCGGTCCTCGGCCAGGATCAAGCTCAGGAACAAGCCGGAATCGGCGTGCAGCCGTTCCGCCGCCACGCCCAGCAGCGCCCGGCAGCCGTCGCTGAGATAGGGGAAGGCGACGCGACCGTCGGCATGGCGCTGGAACTGGTACACCAGCCCCGGCGTGTTGGCGGCGATCGCGTGCAGGCGCGTCTGGCTGCCTTGCAGGGCCTGTTCCGCCGCGCGCTGCGCGCCGAGGTCGCGGGCAATCACCAGGATCGCCGGCGGCTGCGGCGCCGCCAGCAGCCGCAGCGCCACCGGGTAGCGGCTGCCGTCGCGCCGGGTGAAAACCGCTTCGCATTCCAGCCGCTTGCCGCTGCCATGACGCAGCGGCTGCAGGCGCCGGCGCCAGGCGGCGGCGCTGATGCCGGCGGTCAGATCGGGCAGCGTCAGCGCCGCGTCGGCTGGCTGCTGCAAGTTGGCGGCGGCGGCTGGATTCAGGTACAAGAGGCGCAGGCTGGCGGCATCGAAGGCCAGCGCTTCGCAAAAGGTGCCGTCGATCAGCGCCGGCAGCCATTCGGCGGCGGGAGCTTCGGCAAGGCGCGGGCGGGCAGGGGAGCGGGAATCGTGCATGTCGCCGCTAGACCATGTTTTCCGGCAGCGGGTGCGGCGTCCATTGCCGCTGCCACTGAGGGAAATCCTCGGCCGGCATCGGCCGGCTGATGAAATACCCTTGCGCCTGGTCGCAGCCGATGCGCGCCAGCAACTGCAGCGCGGCATCGCTTTCGACGCCTTCGGCCACCACGCGCAAGCCCATGTTGTGGCCGAGATCGACGGTGGAACGGACGATGGTGGCGTCATCCACATCGTGCTCCATGTTCATCACGAAGGATTTGTCGATCTTCAGCTCGTGCACCGGCAGCCGCTTCAGATAGGACAGCGACGAATAGCCGGTGCCGAAATCGTCGATCGACAGTTCCACGCCCATCGCATACAGCCGCTCCAGCGTCTGTTGCGCGCGCACCGGATCGTCCATGATCGCGCTCTCGGTGATTTCCAGGCAGAACGACGAGGACGGCACCTGATGGCGCGTCAGGATATCGACGAACTTGGCCGGCAGATCCTGATCGAGCAGATCGCGGGTCGAGAGGTTGGCCGAAATCTTCAATTGCAACCCGAGCGCATGCCACTGGCTGGCCAGCAGCACCGCCTGCTCCAGCACCCAGTGCGTCAGCGGGCGGATGAAGCCGGTCTTTTCGGCGAACGGGATGAAATGGTCGGGCTGGATCGTGCCGCGCTTCGGATGTTCCCAGCGGATCAGCGCCTCGGCGCCAACCACCTTGCCGGTTTTCAGGATCGTCTTCGGCTGCAGGTACAGACGGAATTCACCATGGTCCAGCGCATGCCGCAATTCGCCCAGCAGGGACAGGCTGTCCTGGCTGGTCTTGTCAATCGCCGCTTCGTACACCACCGCTTCGTTGCCGCTGTATTTTGCGGCGTACATCGCTACCTCGGCGCGCGACAGCAGCGATTCGGCATCGTGGCCGTGCTCCGGAAAACCGGCGATGCCGATCGAGGCGCCGAGATCGATGGTCTGGTCTTCCAGCGACAACGGCTTTTCCAGCGATTTCAGGATGCTGGCGGCGACGGTGCGGGCCTCGTCCAGCCGGCTGTCCGGCAGCAGCAGTGCGAATTCGTCGCCGCCGAGGCGGGCGATCTGATCGGAATTGCGCACCTTCAGCGCCGTCAGCCGTTGTGCCACCTGGCGCAGCAGCGCATCGCCGAACGAATGCCCGAGCACGTCGTTGACGTGCTTGAAACGGTCCAGGTCCATCATCAGCACATGGCAACGCAGCTGGTATTTGCGCGCCTGCACCAGCGCGCTGTCCAGCAGCGTGACGAACTGGGCGCGGTTCGGCAGATTGGTCAGGCTGTCCCAGTAAGCCAGCCGGCGGATTTCCAGTTCGCGATTGGCGATGCCCTCGCGCATGCCGGCGAAGGCGCGCGACAGTTCGCCGATCTCGTCCTGGCGCGTGACATCGATGCCGCCCTGATAGTAATCGCCGCTGCCGAGCCGCTTGGCGCTTTCGGCCAATTGCCGCAGCGGGCCGGTGATGCGGCGCGCGGTCACCATGCTGCCGATCAGCGCCATCGCGATGCCGACCGCGGTCAGCAGCAGCAGCGTCCCCTGCAACCGGCGGTACGGCGCGATCGCCGCATCCACCGATTCCTGCAATACCACGATCGCGGTGTGAGCGGCATTCTGCGCCAGCCGGAACACGCGGATGCCGTATTCGCCATCGTCCAGTTGCAGTTCCCGCGGCAATCCCGCGCCGGTCGTGCTGTTCTGCAACGCCTGCGCCAGCGTGGCGGCGGCGCCGCTATCCAGCGTCGACATGCCGGCCTGCCAGCTGCCGCTCTCGCCGTGGGTCAGAACCGTGAATTGCAGGGAGGTCAATTCACCGATGTCGGTCGCCAGCGTGCCATCCAGTTCGGTCACCAGCACCGCCCAGCCGACCAGTATCGGCGCCTTCACCGGCAGCACCGCGATCTGGAAGATGCGCCGGTCGGCCAGGGCAACTCCGCTGGCCTGATCGTTCTGCTCGGCATCATCCACCAGCAGCATGATCGCCCGCTCCAGGGTCTTCGACGGCACATCGCCGCCGCTGGCCTGAATCCGATGGCCGCGGCTGATCAACAGCGCCAGCGTCGCGCCGCTGTCGGTGACGTAGGCATCCAGCAGCGCCGGCACGACATCGTGATCGCCCTCGCTGACCGCCTGGCCGAACGTCGCGTCCTGCGCCAGCAGCCGGGCGTACTGCACCAGCGACAGCATCCGCTTTTCCAGCAGATGCCGGAACATCCGCTCGCCGGCTTCCAGATCGATGCTGACCGCGGTGCGGGCGTTGTCGTGAATGTCGGCGCGAATGGCAAAGAACCCGGCCAGTTGCACCGCCAGAATCATGACCAGGAAAAACAGCAGGATGCGGCTTTCGAGACTGCGCAGACGCATGAAAATTCCTAATGTGCGACCGCGTTGGCCTTGAAGGAAAGAGGAAGCGGCGAACGAGATGTAGCCAGCAGGAAATTGTAGCGCCACGCCCGCCGCCCTTGGAAGCCGTAGCCGGCCGTCAGGCCCCGGCTGTTGTGGAATGCCGACGAACCGGCGGAGGCGATGAAACGGGAAAGCCGGAATCGCTCGGCCGGACGAACCGGGCAGGGCTGCGGCCGGGCATGATGCAGGACAGTCAACGCGGAATCCTTTGCGATCGGGCGCGCAGAAAACAATTTGCTGCCACCCGGAAAATATCTGCCCGACTGTAGCATAATTTTTTGGCAAGTTTGCCCGCAACCGCCGTCGCCGGCGGCAAACCGGAGGTGCTGAAAACGACCCGCGCACCAAGCGCAAATTTGCGCTTTGAAAACAGCAAAAACTCGTCTATAATTCACGCTTTCGCGGCTGTAGCTCAGCTGGATAGAGTACTTGGCTACGAACCAAGGGGTCGTGGGTTCGATTCCTGCCAGCCGCACCAGTAATACCAAGGGGTTCCGTTCAAAAGACGGGACCCCTTTTGTTTTGCATGACGGATTTGTCTGGTGATGGGACGTGTCGGCAACGAAGCTCATCTTGATGTGTACGGACAATTAGCGTACATTTTGTGGGCATCAACCCATTTCCCACGAGGCTGGCCATGCTGCTTACACCTGAAAGCAAAGAAAAATCGCGCAATGCGCGTCTGGAGGCGCGCGTATCCAGCGACCAGAAGGATTTTTTTCAGCGCGCCGCGAATCTGACCGGGCGCACTTTGAGCGAACTGGTCATCGACAGCACCCAAGCCGCCGCCTTGAAGATCGTGCAGGAGCACGAAATCATTCGCCTGAGCCGCGATGAACAGGTGGCGTTCGTGAATGCGCTGCTGACCCCTTCTGAACCGGGAGCGCGCCTGCAAAAGGCGGCCCAGAGCTATCGCCGGAAGACGGGGTTTTGATTGGTGCTCATCCTTGCCGCGGAACACATCAGTCCGCTTGCCAAGGCCCATGAGCGCAAATCCTTCGATTGCGGCCAGCAAGACCTGAATCGGTATCTGCGCGAACAGGCGCGGCAGGACGCGGAAAAGCGGGTGGCTGCGCCTTTCGTACTGACGCAGCCGGATGATCTCAAAGTGCTCGGCTTCTACACGCTTTCCTCTTCCCTCATTCCGGTTGACGAACTGCCGCCCGACCTGATGAAGCGGCTGCCGCGCTACGGCCAGTTGCCTGTCACATTGCTCGGACGGCTCGCGGTCGATCGTTCCGCCGGAGGGCAGGGCGTCGGAGAATTTCTGCTGATGGATGCCCTCCGCCGTAGCCTTGAGGCTGCGCAGCAGATCGCTTCCATGGCGGTGATCGTCGAAGCCAAGGACGAGCGGGCAGAAAATTTTTACCGACATTTTGATTTTCAGCCGTTCCAACAAACCCCGCTTCGACTGTTCTTGTCCATGGCGCAGGTTGCAAAGCTGTTTTCATAGTGGCTTCCCGGCCATGTGAGAACGGGCCGTGCATCTGATGCAGACGCATTGAGCATGGGGGCAATTGCCATTGAGGCAGTTGAACGGTTGATGTATTCGGCCGGCAGTTGCCAGTAAGACCGACGACCGGCGCTGCCTATCTGGATGGATTGACGGCAGTAGTTCGCTTGAATGCTTCCTTGCCAGTCTTGCTGGCCGTCGGCAGCGGCGTGCCGGCTTGCCATTCGCTGGCCAGTGACCGGCCTTCGTCGATCTGGTAGCTGCCTGCGTCCACCGCCCCGATCCGCTTGCGCCAAAGCGCCGCGCCGGCCACACTGCCATCTTCCATTTCAGCAAGGAATTCCCATGACCGACAGCAGCGCCGCCATCCATTCCCGCCTCGAACGACTCGGCATCACGCTGCCGGTGCCGCCGGCTCCGGCCGGCGCCTATTCGCGTGTGGTGGTGCGCAATGGCATTGGGTTCATCTCCGGCCAGTTTCCGCTGGTCGATGGCAAGCTGGCGTATGCCGGCTGCGTCGGCGCCGAGTTGAGCGAGGCGGAGGGGCGTGAGTCGGCGCGGCTGGCGGCGATCAATGTGCTGGCGCAAATTCACGCGCATCTGGGCGGTTTCGACGGTTTTTCCGGATTGCTGCGGGTGGAGGGCTATGTCGCCAGCGCGCCGGGCAACTTCAGCCAGCCGCAGGTGCTGGATGGCGCGTCGGATGTACTGGTGGCGGTGCTGGGGCCGGAACTGGGCGCGCATGCGCGGACGGCGTTTGCGATGACGCAGCTGCCGCTCGGCGCGCCGATCGAACTGGCGGTCAGTTTCGCCGTCGCTGCACGCTAGGGCCGGCTCTGCGGCATACTCGCCGTTCCAGTCTTGCAACAGGAGCGGAACGATGTCGATAGCGGAGCGGATGGGATTCAGAGGAACGGCTTTCCTGCGCGGAACGGCGATGCACCGGCGCCTGCTGCCGGCGTTGCTGTGCCTGGCGCTGGCTGCTTGCGCCGGCTGGCAGGTGGAACCGGTGCCAGCGGCCGATGCCTGCGCGCTGCCGGCGGCTGCCGCTGCCCGTGGCGCGGCGGTATTGCCGGGCGTGGCCGGGGCGCCGGAGGTGGCGACCGGCTACGAGCCGAAGACGCTGGTGCGCACCCGCAGTTTCATGGCGGTGACCAACAATCCGCTGTCCACCAAGGTTGCCTGCGACATCCTGAAGGAAGGCGGCACCGCCGCCGATGCGGCGGTGGCGGCGCAGATGGCGCTGAATCTGGTCGAGCCGCAGTCGTCCGGGATCGGCGGCGGCGCTTTCATCATGTATTACGACGCCGCCACCGGCCAGGTGCTGGCGTATGACGGCCGCGAGACGGCGCCGGCCGGTGCCGATCCGAACTACCTGCGCTGGAAATCCGCCGCCGACCGCACGCCGCCGCTGCCGGACGCGATGCGCAGCGGCCGCTCGATCGGCACGCCGGGCGTGCTGCGGGCGCTGGAAATGCTGCATGCGGAACAGGGCCGGCTGCCGTGGCCGCGTCTGTTCGCGCCGGCGATCACGATGGCCGAGCAGGGTTTTCCGGTGCCGCGCCGGCTGGCGGCGTCGATCGCCGAGCCGGCGGCGCTGGCGCGCATCCGGCGCGAGCCGCGCATGGCGGCGTATTTTCTGGATGCCGCCGGCCAGCCGCTGGCGGCCGGCGCACTGCTGCGCAACCCGGAACTGGCGCAAACCTTCCGCACGCTGGCCGGGCAGGGCGCCGATGCCTTTTATCAGGGGCCGCTGGCGCGGGCGATTGTCGAGCGCATCGGCGAGGATGGCGGCGGCAGCGTCACGCCGGGCGTCACCACGCTGGATGATCTGGCCGGCTACCGGGCCAAGAAGCGCGCGCCAGTCTGTAGCGATTACCGTGGCTATGTGGTGTGCGGGATGCCGCCGCCGTCGTCCGGCGGCATCGCGGTGGCGCAGACGCTCGGCATCCTGGAAAACTTCGATCTGGCGCCATTGGCGCCGACGGCGCTGGACCGCGACGGTGGCAAGCCGACGGTGGCCGGCGTGCATCTGGTGGCGGAAGCGGAAAACCTGGCCTATGCCGACCGCAACCGCTACGTCGCCGATACCGATTTCGTGCCGCTGCCGGGCGGTAACTGGCAGGCGCTGCTGGACAAGGATTATCTGCGCCGGCGCGCTGCGCTGATCGATCCGGCGCGGGCGATGCCGCTGCCGGCGCCGGCCGGTCGTTTCGGCGCGCTGGCGCTGGCGGCGCCGGTGACGCCCGAGCATGGCACCACCCAGGTGACGCTGGCCGACCGTTACGGCAACGTGTTGTCGATGACCACCACGGTGGAGGCGGCGCTCGGCTCCTTCCACATGGTCGGCGGCTTCCTGCTGAACAACCAGCTGACCGATTTCAGCGCCGAACCGGAACAGGATGGCGCGCCGGTGGCGAACCGTGTTCAGGCCGGCAAGCGGCCGCGCAGTTCGATGGCGCCGACGCTGGTATTCCGTCGCAACGCCGACGGCACGCGCGGCGAATTCCTGCTGGCGGCCGGTTCGCCGGGCGGCGCGACCATCATCCAGTACGTGCTGAAGACGCTGGTCGGGCTGCTGGACTGGAACATGGATGCGCAACAGGCGGTGTCGATGATCGATTTCGGCGGCAACAACATGGCGACGATGGTCGGCGGCGAGCATCCGCACGTCGATGCCGGCACGCCCCCGGGCGGCCAGGCCGGCGACGCCGATCCGCTGGTGCGCGGGCTGCGCCAGCTGGGCCACAAGGTGAACGCCGCCGCACAGTCGAGCGGCCTGAGCGCGATCGTGCGTGTGCCGGCGGCAGCGGGCGGCGGTCTGGCGGGCGGTGCCGATCCGCGCCGCGAGGGCGTGGTGCTGGGCGACGTGGCGCGGCCCTGAGCGGCGGCGCTTGCGTAACAGCCCGGTGGTTCTGCCCGCCGGATGGCCTGCCGTTTGCTTCGGTCACCGACCTGTCTGCGCGTTTTGGCGGACAATGGCGGTCATGGATTTTTTCCGCGTATCAACCGAGTCGTCATCGCGGCGTGCATGCCGGTAGCGCGCCTGCTTGCTCCGGTGGATTCGTTGATATGGGGAGTATGTGCATTTTTTGTAATGTGCATGCCCGGTGCAGGCGGCCATGGTGGGGAGTATATTGCCATGCCGGAAATTTTCTCTGCCTGCCGTCCGGCTTTCCGCGACATTGAAACCCGTGGCGCGGCCGGCCATTCCCGGCGCGCGCCTTTTCCTTTTTGATCTTTTTTTTCTGGATTGCGCAGCATGAGCACACTGTTTTCTCCTTACTCGCTTGGCAAACTGAAACTGCCGAACCGGATCGTGATCGCGCCGATGTGCCAATACTCGGCCGATGACGGCGCCGCCACCGACTGGCACATGATCCATCTCGGCCAGCTGGCGCTATCCGGCGCCGGCCTGCTGATCGTCGAAGCGACCGCGGTCGAGCCGGAAGGGCGCATCAGTCCGGGCGACCTCGGCCTGTGGTCGGACCGCACCGAGGCGGCGCTGGCGACGGTGCTGAAGGCGATCCGGCGCCATTCGCCGATCGCGCTAGCGATCCAGCTCGGACATGCCGGACGCAAGGCGTCCAGCCACGCGCCATGGGATGGCGGCCAGTGCATCCCGACGGCCGAAGGCGGCTGGCAGACGGTGGCGCCGTCGGCGCTGCCGCATGCGGACGGCGAGCCGGCGCCGCTGGCGCTGGACGCGGCCGGTCTGGAGCGCGTCAAGGCGGCGTTCGTCGCCGCCGCCGAACGTTCGCTGCGGCTGGGTTTCGACGTGATCGAACTGCACGCCGCGCACGGTTATCTGCTGCACCAGTTCCTGTCGCCGCTGGCCAACCAGCGCACCGACGCCTATGGCGGTTCGCTGGAAAACCGTATGCGCTTCCCGCTGGAAGTGCATGACGCGGTGGCGGCCGTGGTCAAGGGCCGGGTGCCGCTCGGCGTGCGGATTTCCGCCACCGACTGGGTCGAGGGCGGCTGGGATGTCGAGCAGAGCGTGGCGTTCGCGCAGGAATTGAAAAAACGCGATTGCGATTTCATCCACGTATCGTCCGGCGGCGTCTCGCCGTTGCAGAAGATCACGGTGGGGCCGGGCTATCAGGTGCCGTTCGCCGAACGCATCCGCCGCGAAACCGGCTTGCCGACCATTGCCGTCGGCATGATCACCGAAGCCGGGCAGGCCGAGGACATCCTCACCAGCGGCCAGGCCGATCTGGTGGCGCTGGCGCGCGGCATGCTGTACGACCCGCGCTGGCCGTGGCACGCGGCGGCGCAGCTGGGCGCTTCGGTCGATGCGCCGCGCCAGTACTGGCGCTGCCAGCCGCGCGAGTACAAGCAGCTGTTCGGCGATATTTCGACCGGGCAGCGGTAGGCGATTGCGATGTTGGCCGGACGGCAGCGGTGCAACGACGGCCGCTGCCGCCGGACTATTCGGTCAGTTCGGCGAACTGCAGCAGTTTCATCGGCGGATAAATCTTCAGAGCGCGCGCGGCGCGCATGTTGATCAGCACCGAATGGCGGGTCAGGGTCGGGGATTCCAGATCGCCGGGCCGCTTGCCGTCGAACAGGATCTGGCCGGCCTGATGCGCTGCCACCTGGCCGATGCCGGCCAGCGGGCTGATCAGTCCAAGCAGCACGTCGCCGTCGCGGAACGCCGGCTCGGTGGCGGAAAACATCGGGATGCCGCGCGTGATCGCGCCGCTGGAAAGGGCGCCGATCTGCTGCAGCGTGAAGGTCGAGCCGATGTAATACAGGAAATCCGGCCGCTGTTGCGCCAGCCGGTCCAGTGCCGCCGGGATGGCGGCGGTGTCCGGGCGGCCGTCGCGGTTCGGCAGTTTTTCCTCATCCACCGTCACTGCGTGCGCTTCGAACACACGGCGTGCTTCGCGCGCCTGGGTCACCGCGGCCGGCTCGTCGGTGTTGTACAGCATGCCGACCCGACCCAGCTTGCGGTAGGACTGCAGCAGCCGGAGCTGCGCTTCCAGTGGGACCGAAGTATTGGCGCCAGCGACGTTGGGGCGGCCGGAGCGTTCGGCGCTGCGGGCGATCTTCGATGCCACCGGATCGCCGACGTACATGTAGACCACCGGAATGTCGGTGACGTGGCGCCGCGGATCGACATGGTCCCACGGGCCGATCGCCGCCAGCGTGATGCCGGTGCCCCAGGTGGCGATCAGGTCCGGACGCAGCGTGCGCGCCTCGGCGACGAAGGCGGCGACATGGCCGGCGTCGCCATTGGCGTCGCGCCAGATGAAATCGACCGGTCCGAGGTTTTCCAGGTTGTGGCGAAAGCTCTGGCAGACTTCCTCGCAACCGCGGTTGGTGATCAACAGCACCCGCTTGACCGCCTGCGCCGGTGTCTGCGCGGCCGCCAGCGGCGGTGCCAGCGCGGCCAGTGCCAGGGCCAATATCATCCCTGCCTTACGCATGTTCACTGCGTCCCTCCATTCGTGAAATCCAGCCCTGCGCCAGCGCGCACAGCAGCAGCAGCGCGCCCATCGCCTCGGCGGCGCCGGCGTAGCCGAGCATGCTGATCAGCAGCGCCACCAGCAGCGGCGCCAGCATCGCGCCGATCCGTTCGACCATCCGGTAGACGCCGATCGCCACTGCCGGCACCACGCCGGCCAGGTCGTGCTGGCCGATGCGCAGCACCAGCGCGCCCTGGGCCGGAAAGCCGGAGGCCCAGGCCACGCCGATCAGCGCCACGCCCAGCGCGATCGCCGCCGGCGTATGCACCACGCCGGCCAGCAGACCGGCGCCGCCGGCCAGCACCAGCCCGGCCAGCACCAGCGCCAGATGGCGACCGCTGCGGTCGGCCCAGCGCGCCGACGGCCCGTTCAGCAGCAGCACCAGCAGAAAATATCCCATCATCGCCAGGCCGACGAACGAGGTTGGCTGGCCCAGCGCGGTCAGCGCCAGCGGCGCCCAGTAGAACAGCAGGCCCTGCTGGACGATCTGCATCGGCAGCCCGATCAGGACGATCAGGCGCACGAAGCGCGGTTGGCGCAGCAGCCGCAGCAGCGATCCGGCCAGCGGCGCGGCCTGGCCGCCGCCACTGGCCAGCACCGGCAGGCCGCGCAGCGTGGCCGCCGCCAGCGCGATGCAGATCAAACCGAAGATGAACACCGGCGGAATGCCGGCGCGGTCGGCCAGCAGCGCGCCAAGGCCGGCGCCACAGATACCGGCGGCGACGTAAGCGGTCAGGTAGATCGCCATGCCGCGCGCGCGCGCGCCGCCGGCGCGGCCGATGTAGTCGAACGCGGCGACGCTGACGCAGCCGAAGCTGGCGCCGGCCAGCACGCGCGCCGCCGCCAGCGTCAGCAGCGACCCGGCCGTGAACGCCAGCGCGTGGCCGGCGGCGGCCAGCAGCAGGCCGGTGCCGAGCAGGCGCATCGGCCCGTGGCGGGCGCTCTGACGCCCGGCCAGCGGCGATATCAGTGCCACCGCCAGCAGGAAAATCGAGATCGGCAGCGTCATCCGCACCGTCATCGGCAGCGCCGCGAACGGCGCCAGCAGGCTGGCCGCCAATGTGCCGTCCCAGGCCGCCGGCAACGGTTGTTCGGCCAACTGGCGCGACCACATCGGCAGAAAGGCACGCGGCAGTTCCGAGCCGATGAAGAACAGGAACAGCGGCAGCCGCAGCCGCGCCAGCGCCGCCTGTTCGAGCGCCGCGCCGCTGCGCGCGCCGATGCCGTGCAGCAACTCCAGGCTGAGCAGCACGCCGATCACCAGCAGCGTGGCGAACTCCATCGCCAGTTGCCGGGTCCGTTCGGCCTGGCGGCGCAGATCGATGCTGACCACCAGCGTACCGGCGCCGGGCGCATCTGCCTGCAACGGGAAGCGGTATCCGGCGCCGCCGCTGTCGACGGCCGTGGCGGGCACGCGGAACTGGATGCGGCCGTCGCCATCGGCGATTGCCAGCGAGGCGAATTCCGGGTGGGCTTCCAGTATCGGTTGCAGCCAGTCGCCGACGCCGCGCAGCTCGGCCAGCGGAATGCCGTGCTGCAGCGCCCGCTGCAGATCCGGCGTCAGCGTGCGCGCCAGCGTCGCCGCCAGCAGCGGCGCATCCTCGCTGCCGACACGGGTGAATGCGTGGTAGGCGCTCCAGGCGACGCCGCCCTGCATCGCCAGCAGCAGGGCCGCCACCAGCAGGCCGAGCCGACGCGTGGCGCGACTGGCATCGGCGGTACGGCGCAGGATCGGCGGCGCCAGCAGCGCCAGTACCGCCAATGCTGCCGCCAGCATCAGCAACGCCGGCGGCCACAGTTCGGCGAACGCGCGCGCGGTTTGCTGACGCGGGCCGGCGAGATCGTATTCGAGCACCAGCCAGCCGGCCACGAGGCCGAAGCCGTTGTGCAGCGGACGGGCGATCGCGGCGGCGCCGTCGGCACTGGCGTGGCGCAGGCCGCCGCCCGGGGCGTCGTGCTGGCGGCGTGCCGCCTGCCATAGTGCCGCGTGGCCGCTCCCGGCAACCACGCGCGGGGTCCCGGCGGCGTCCAGCGCCGTTGCCGCCAGCAGGCGCGGATCGTGTTCCAGCCGGCGCGTCAGCAGCGGGCGCAGGGCCGCCGTGTCGCCCAGTGTCAGGCCGAGCGCCAGGTGCGATTCCAGCGTCTTGGCGAGATCGTCGGCCAGCAGCGTCTGTCGCGCGCGCTCGCGGTTTTCCAGCGTCGAGGCGAACTTCGCATGGTTCAGGAACAGCAGCAGGGCCGCTGCCAGCACCAGCAACAGCGCGCCGACGGCCAGCGGCCGGCGGGCGCCGTTCATGCGCCACCCCGATAGCGCGCCATCAGGCAGGTAATGTCGTCGGCCTGGGCGCCGCCGGCCTCGAACTCCTTGATCCGCGCGATGATGGAAGCCGGGATGTCGCGCACCGGCTGCGTGCCGATGCCGCGCAGCGCCTCGGCCAGCCGGGCGTCGCCGAACAGCGTGCCGTCCGGCGCGCAGGCTTCGGTGATGCCGTCGGTGTAGAGGAACAGGCCGTCGCCGGGCGCCAGTGTCAGCGTGCCTTCGCGGAACGCCATGTTTTCCGCTACCGCCAGCGCGATGCCGCCGGTGGTCGGCACCGGCTCGACGCCACCGTCGGCGCGCAGCAGGCAGGGCGGGTTGTGGCCGGCGTTGGCATAGGTGACGCTGCCGTCGCGGGTATCGACGATCGCATAGAACAGCGTGACGAACATCAGTTCCTCGTTGTCCGCCGCCAGCAGGTCGTTCAGCTGCGCCAGGCAATGGCCGGGGCGGTCGCTGAACTGCGCGACCGCGCGCAGCAGCGTGCGCGCCACCGCCATGAAGAAGGCTGCCGGCACACCCTTGCCGGAAACGTCTGCCACCACCAGCCCGACGCGGTGCTGGTCGAGCGCGAAAACGTCGTAGAAATCGCCGCCGACTTCCTTGGCCGGCAGCATCGTCGCGTGCGCTTCCAGACCGCCGTGCGGCGGAAACTCGCGTGGCAGGATCGACAGCTGCATCTTGCGGGCGATTTCCAGCTCCTGCTGCAGCGCGATGAACTGGGTCTTGGCGCGCAGCGCCTCGCGCAGCTCGCGTACCAGCCGGTCGAGTTCCTGGTACTGGTCGCCGATGCGCGCCACCAGATTCTGGAAACCGAGCGCGAGGATGCCGAATTCATCGACGATGCGGTCCGGCTGGTCGCCGGCCGCCTGCGCGGCCTCCGTCCGGCCCGCCTGTTCGATGCGTTCCAGGTCGGCCAGGATGCCGAGCCGGGCCGCCTCGTCCAGCCGCGCCGCCAGCTGCTGCATCTGGTGGCGGATGAAGCGCGCCTGGCGCCGTCCCTGGCGTTCGCGCGAGCGGCGCAGCGTCTGCAGCATGTCGATCTTTTCGCCGAGCTGGCGCCGCGCCAGATACAGGCGTTCGGTTTCGCGGCTGGCGTGGTCGGCGATTTCCGGCGCGCCGGGCCGGCCTGCCGCCAGGTCTTCCAGCTGGCGCGCGGCGCCGATCAGCGGCGCCAGCAGGCCGGCCGGATACAGCAGCAGACCGAGCGCGGCGGCCAGCGCCACCGCGCCCGCCACCAGCGCCAGCACGGCTTCCTGCGGCGTCATGCTGCCCTCGGCCGGCAGCCGCGCCAGCAGCGTACCGAGCGTGTAGCCGGACGGCGCCGCCAGTGTCGTGGCGGCGACGATTTCGGCGGAGCCTTCGATACTGCCGAGAAAGCCGCGCCGGCCATGCGCGCGCCAGGCGGCGACGACTGCGGTATCGATTTCCAGCAATGGCTGACCGCGCAGATCGGCCGCCGCCACGTCCGCCGGCAGCCGTTCTGCGAGGTCGTTCAGGCTGGATTCCAGCGGCCGCGCTGCCACCACCACCATCGGCGCCGCGCCCGGCGGCGTGACCCGGCGTGCGACGCCGCTCTGGAAGGTACGTATCGCGTTCTGCCAGACCCCGTGGATTTCCGTCTCGCCATTGCGCAACGGTTCCAGCAGCGCGCTGTTGAGGCGGGCGTCGTCGTTCTGGCGCGCGCTGGCGGCGCGCATCGCGCCATCGAGGCGCAGCACCGCGAATTCCAGTTGCGGATTGGCGGCGACGGTCAGCGCCTGGTCCAGCGTCAGGTCGTTATCGCCGGCCAGCAGCGCGGTGAAGCCGGGCGTCGCCAGCAGGTGATCGAGATCGGCGTCGAGGTTGACCTTGTCCTGTTCCAGCGTCGCCCGCCAGGCTTGCAGCAGCAGCTGTTCGGCGCCGGCCACCAGTTCGCGCGCGTCGGCGGCACGATGCAGCCGCTGCAGCGTCAGCAGGCTGATGCCGATCACCAGCAGCGCGCACAGCGCCGCCAGCGTCAGGCGTCCGGACAGGCTCCAGCCGCGGCGCGGCCCGCGCCGGACCGCGTCGGTGGCCGGTTGTTCCGGTTGCAGTGGCGCCAGCGACTCCTGCAGCCGATCCAGCCGTTGCAGGATCGCCGGATCGAAATGGGCGGCGCGCACTTCGCCGAGTTTTTGTTGCAGCTCGTCGTAGTCGCGCCGTGCCGCCTGCAGGCGCGCGCCGAACGCCGCCTGCAGCCGGCTGGCCGGATCGCGCACGGCGACCGTCCGCATCAGCGGCAGCCGGCCGGCGGCGACCGCGCCGCTGGCGGCGCGGCAGGCCGCCAGCGGCGCTTCCAGCCGCCGCAGCAGCATCCGCCGGAAGCTCAGCGATGCCAGCAGCGCCAGCAGCAGGGCGGCGGTCAGCGCCGCCAGCCAGGGCGCGGCGCCGAGTGAGGGTTGGGTGCCGCCGGCATGCAGCCAGCCGATCACCGCGCCACTCGGACCATGCAGCGGCAGCGTCGCCAGCTGCAGCGCGCCGGTCGCCGCGTTGTCGGCGGCGCGCCGTTGCGCCAGCAGCGTCGCCAGTTCCGGCGATACGCCGTGCCCGGCCAGCAGGCGGCCGCTGGCATCGGTCAGCGCCAGCGTCTGCAGTACCGGATTGGCGGCGACGATGTCATCGAACCACGGTTCGACGCCGACCAGCTGGTCGAGCGGAATCTGCTGGCGCAGCGCGCGCTCGACATCGCTGGCGAGCGCGGTGCCGATCACCTGGGCGGTCTGGCGCAGTTCCGGGCTGCCCAGCTGGTGTTCGATCCAGGCCGCCAGCAGGCCGGCGCACAGCACCGTCGTCGCCAGCGTCGCCAGCGTGATCGCGCTCCAGGCCAGCCACAGGTTGCGCAAGTGTTTCGGCATCGCGTCAGGCCAGGTCGAGGTCGTCGATGCGATCGGTTTCCCGCTCGGCGTCACGCAGCGCGGCGGCGCGTCGTTCCAGCGCCGCCAGCGCCGCCGTCAGCGGGCCGGCCAGGGTGACGGGAACGGGCGTCGGCGCGTCGGCCTCGATGCTGGCCACCAGCGCGTCGATCCGTCGCTCCAGCGGCCGCAGGCGCAGCCAGGCGGCACCGATCGCCAGCGTTGCCAGCACTGCCAGCAATCCCAGTGTTACCACCGTCATTTGCGTCGCCGACCAGTGACGGCTCAGCATGTCGAGGGTGCCGGCGCGGGTCACCGGCTGATAGCGCAGCAGCACGCCGCCGACCACCTGGTCGTAGCTGTTGCGCAGCGCGCCGCATTGCATGCTGCCGTCCTCGTCGCGGCCACGCCAGCCGCCTTGCTCCAGGCAGGGCGTGCTGCGCGCGGCCGGCAGATGGGAGCCGACACCACCGCGATCGGTGGTGAACAGGATGTGGCCGTCTTCGTCGAACACGTCGATCGACAGGATGCCGGAGTCGCGCACCCGGATGTGGTCGATCTGCTCCTGCGCGCCCGGCAGATCGGCCAGTCCCAGGCCGAGCCGCAATCCGGATTCGAGACCGCCGATGACGCTGTTCAGGCTGAACTGGAAACGGCTGCCGCGCAGCTGGGCGCTGCGCTGTTCGGGGAAATGCAGCCAGCTGATCGCGGCGGCCACCGCCGTCGCCAGCAGCGCCAGGCACAGGATGGCGGCGAAATGGCGGGTCAGCGAAGGCGCGCCGGATTTCATCGTGCCGGCTCCAGACCATCCAGCAGGTCTGGCGCGACACGGCCGTCGGCGACGAAATGGGCGCCGCCCGAAAGTTGCGGCGGCGCGTCCGGCGCATGCTCGATCCACACCGATTCGCCGCTGCAGGTAACTACCTCGACCTTGGCAGGCAGGCCGAAGCGGCGCTGCGCCGCCAGCACGGCGGCGGTGGCGCCGGTGCCGCAGCCGAGGGTTTCATCCTCGACGCCGCGTTCGTAGGTGCGCAGATGCAGCCGGCCGCCTTCCAGCGCGGCGAAGTTGACGTTGCAGCCGCGTGGTGCGAACTGCGGGTGCTGACGCACATGCCGTCCGAGCGCGATGACCGGCGCCTGCCGCAAGGCGGCGCGATCGGCGACGAAGCTGACCACGTGCGGCACGCCGAGATCGACTTCGTCGAACAGCCAGTCGCGGCCTTGCCAGGGAATCGCCACGTCGCTACGCAGCAGCCGCGCCGGCGGCAGCTCCAGCGTGATCGCCGCGCCATCGAAGCGCACCGGCACCGCGCCGGCCAGGGTTTCCAGCCGCGAGTCGGCGCCGGCCAGTCCGGCGCGGCGCAGCCAGGCAGCCAGGCAGCGGGCACCGTTGCCGCACATTTCGCCGAGCAGGCCGTCGGCATTGACGAACACCATGCCGAAGCGGTCTGGCGCCGGGCTGGCGCGCAGCAGCAGCAGGCCGTCGGCGCCGACCGCCAGCCGGCGCCGGCACAACCGGCGCGCCAGTTCCGTTTCGGCACCGGCAAAGCGGCCGGCGCGGTCGTCGATCACGATGAAATCGTTGCCGCAGGCGTGCATCTTGGTGAAGGCCAGGCTCATTGCGGCGCTCCGGCTGCCGGCAGGTAGCGGGCCAGCAGGTCCAGATAATCGGCGCCGTCGATCAGGCGGCGGCCGCGCGCGGCGAACTCGGCGAAATCGGCCGCGCTCGGCTTCGGCACGTAGCGGCGGCTGGCGGCATCCTGCGCCAGCGATGGCAACGGTTCGCCGGCGTCCAGCGTGGCGATGGCGTCGGCGATCAGGCGCGCGCCGTTTTCGTAGTTGGCGATCCAGTTGGAAAACAGCGAGCGCGAATAGTCGATCGGCAGCGACCGCACTTCGACCAGCGGGCCGGAATCGATACCGGCGTCGATCCAGTGCAGCGTGCAGGCGGCGTCGCGCTCGCCATCCTTCATGCACCAGAAGGTCGGATTGACGCCGGCGCGTTCCGGCAGGGCGCCGGAATGCAGGTTGAGCGCGCCGCGCGCCGCCAGCGCCAGCGCTTCCGGCTTGAAGATGAAACCGAACTGGAACGAGACGATCAGTTCCGGCGCGGCGTCCGCCACGCGGCGGGTCAGTTCGGCGCCGTTCTGGATGTGGCCGGCATCGTCGATGCGCACGTCATGGCGTTGCGCCAGCGCGCCGAACGACAGCCATCGGGCGGCGCCGGCGGCCGGGTCGAGCTTGTCGGTCAGCGGGAACAGCAGGCGGTTCGGCAGGTCCTGTTCGAAGAACTTCATCCAGCCGAGTTCGGCAACGCTATCGGTTTCCGGACGGATGCGATTGGCCAGCAGCACCCGCACCTGATGCCGGGGCGTCAGCAGCGGCAGCAAGCGGTTCAACATGATGTTGCCAACCAGATCGCGCTTGGTGCACAGCAGCAGCTTCAAACCATTCCCCCCTGGAAAAAAATAAATGATGCCACAGTTCAACAGGTATCTGTCGGATGGCCACACACCCGCGATGGCGAATTTCCTTCGGGAAAAGGAAGCTTGCCGGCTGCATGCTACACTCGGTCGGCACGCGTCGCCGGAGGGCGGGGACGCCATGCCGCGGGAGTTTCGAAGATGCAGCCAGATCAGCTGGTGCTCGAATTACGCAATGACGTCGCCGAACTGGAACGGCTGTTTGCCGCGGTCGCCGATTTTTGTCACGCCCATGCGCTGCCGGCCGGACTGCTGTTCAACCTGAATCTGGTGCTGGAAGAAGTGGTGGTCAACGTGATGCACTATGCGTTCGCGCCGGCCGATGCCGCCAGCCAGCGCATTCACGTGCGGCTGGCGCTGGCCGGCGGCCGGGTCGAGGCCGAGGTGCGCGATGCCGGGCGTGCCTTCGATCCGCTGTCGGCGCCGCCGCCCGATCTCGATCTGGACCTGGAAGCGCGCGCGGTCGGCGGCCTCGGCGTGCATTTCCTGCGCACGCTGATGGACGAGGTGCGCTACGTGCGCCGCGACGGCGAAAACCGGCTGTCGTTCGCCAAGACGGTGCCGGCGGCGGCATGAGGAAACGCAGGTGGTACGGTTCTGTGGCCGTTTCCTTCGATGTTAGAATGGCCGTCCTTGACGGCGGGCAAATCCGGTCGGCGCGCTTTGGCGTCGAGCAGGCAATGGCGCCGCAGGTTTTCCGGGGCAGGATTTCATGACGAGCAAATACGAACACATCGACGACATTCTGGTGATCTGCCCCGAAGGTCAATGGAACAGCGGCAACGCCGCCGAAACCGAAACCGAAATCCTCAACCACCTGCTGGCCGGCGAAAACCGCCTGCTGCTGGACCTGTCCGGACTCGATTACATCTCCAGCGCCGGCCTGCGCGTGGTGCTGGTGGTGGCCAAGCGGCTGAAGCAGTCGGCCGGCCGGCTGGCGCTGTGCGGCATGCGTCCGCATATCCGTGAAGTGTTCGACATCAGCGGCTTCCTGACCATCCTGAACGTCACCGACAGCCGCGAGCAGGCGCTGCAAAAACTCGGCGGCGCCTGACCTGCCGGCGCCGGGCGCCGCCTTCCACACATTCGCGACGACAAAATTTCCCGCCATTCATCCTGAAAATGTGGGAGTATGCGTCGATTTCTCTTTATTGGCGCCCGGTACAGGGCGCTGCCTTGGGGAGTATCTGGATTTTCGTGGCGCCGATCCAGTCTCCCTTTCCACTTTTCCCCCATTGACTGGACACCATGACCTTCTTCGTTCCGATGCTTGCCCGCTTTCCGCGCCTGGCGGCGCTGACGCTGACCACCGCCGCCGCGCTGAGCGCCTGCGGCGGCGGCAGTTCCACGACGCCCGATCCGCTGGCATCGTTCAAGCAGCAGAAACTGGATTGGCAAGCCTGCGATCCGACCATACTCCGCAACGACACCACCTATTTCGACCAGCTGGGCGAACGCGCCAAATGCGCGCTGATGCGCGCACCGCTGGACTATGCCAACCCGGACAAGGGAGAGTTGAAAGTCGCGCTGTTGCGGGTCGCGGCCGCCCGGCCGGATCAGCGCAGCGGCGCGATCCTGATCAATCCGGGCGGTCCCGGCGAGGACGGGCTGGTGATGGCGCCGTTGATCGGCACATTGTGGGACGACGCCGATCCCGGTTCGCCGAACGGCCGCATGATGAAGGAGCTGGAAGCGCGCTACGACCTGATCGGCTTTTCGCCGCGAGGCGTCGGCGCCAGCACCACGCTGACCTGCTCGTCGAACGAGCGCATGGCGGTGGAAAACAACCTGAGCTTCGACCGCAGCCCGGCCAACATCGCCGCCGCCCAGCACAATGCGCGGCTGATCGCCCAGACCTGCGCGAAGAATCCGCTGACGCCCTACATCAACAGCGACGCCACCGCGCGCGACATGGACCTGCTGCGCACCGTGCTCGGCGACGAGAAGATCAATTACCTCGGCTATTCCTACGGCACCTGGCTCGGCGCCTGGTACGCCAGCCTGTTCCCGGAGCGGGTCGGCCACATGCTGCTGGACAGCAACATGAACGTCACCGCCACCTTCGACGAAGCGCGGCTCGGCACGACGATGGGGCGGCAGCGCGCGATCGACCAGGTCATGCTGCCATACGCCGCGCGGCACCCGGAACGCTTCAATCTCGGCAGCAGCGCGTCCGACCTCGGCGCCGCGCTGCTGCAGCTGCCGGCCGACCTGAAGAGCCAGTTGCCCGGTTTCCTGGAGTTCTACAAGCAAGCCCGTGTCGATCGCGGCATCCAGGCGATGATGGCGGCGGTCGGGCTGCAGCAGTTGCGCACGCAACTGCCGGACGCCGACGAACAGCAGTTGCATGATGCGATCGAGCAGCACACCTTTTCGGCATCGGCCGACAATACCATCGCCACTGCCATCGCCCACGGCATGACGCAGAACCTGTTCCGTCCCCCGGTGCCGACCGGAGTCGGGCTTGACCCGAGTTCGGCGGTGTACCAGGCGGTGATCTGCAACGACACCGGCACCCGTGGCGACGAGCAGCACTGGGTCGAGGTCGGCGATCAGTACGCCAGCCTGTATCCGCTGACCGGCGGCGGCGAAACCAGCAATCCCTGCCTGTACTGGGGCGGCCCGGTGGTCCAGCGGCCGGCGCTGACGAACGCCGCCGCGCTGCCGATCCTGCTGCTGCAAAGCCGCTTCGATGCCGCGACGCCGCTGGAAGGCGCCGAACAGACCCTGGCCGGCCTGCCGGGTGCCCGCATGGTGCTGGTCGAGGATGAGTACACGCACGCGCTCTATCCGTATGGCGACAACTGCGTCGATACCAGCGTGCTGGAATATTTTTCGACCGGCAAGCAGCCGGCCAGCGGCGCCAGCTGCACCGGCAAGCCGCTGCCGGGCGATTCGCCGGCGGCCGGTGCCGCCAACAAGACGATGGCCTCCAGCTACACCGATCCGGCCCGCGCCGCGGCGATCATGGAGAAAATTCACCAGATCACCGCTCGGCACAACGGCGACCGGTAGAACACCGTCGCTGCAGCACAGGTATTCCCCCATGTCATCTGGTGGGGGGGGTATCATTAAATTTTTCAATCCTGATGCGTGGGACAGGGGTAGTATGTTGGGAGTATATGAAAATTCGAAGTCGGATCGGCAAGGCTGGCGGCGTTTTCCTCTTAAGTTATTTCATATTTTTATATCTGGCATTCCAACAGGAAGGTAGACAGCTCTGGTGCAAAGCAATATAGTGGCACCTGTCTCCTCCAATTTCCTCCTAAGAATTGGATTTAGCCCGCAAACCGCAAGGTTCGCGGGCTTTTTTTTGTTTCAGGTTTTTGTTCCGGGCGGCGAGGCAGCGCGCTTCGGGACACGGGCGTCGATAATGTTTTGGCCGGATGCGCGGAGCGGGCAGGGCGGAGGCAGAGGCGATCCGGGATTTTTCGGTATCGCCGCGTCCGGCGGCCGATATTTTTCTGATCTATATCAATCATACGAAATCGAAAGCAGACTTTTATATTGCGTTGCAATATAGTTGCTCCTGTCTCCTCCAACCTCCTCCCAAGGATTGGATTTGGCCCGCAAACCGCAAGGTTCGCGGGCTTTTTTTTGGTCTGGCGGTGCGCCATGTCGAGGCATGCTAAGATGCGCGCGCTTTTCCTGAACCGAATCCGCTCCGGAATCGCGCCATGCCCGAGTGGTGAAATCGGTAGACACAAGGGACTTGAACAAACAATTTGAGCCTTCAGGGGGAAACCTCCGAAGTGACGCCCGTCAAATTCGGCGAAAGCCCTGGATGCCTGCTCATCCGAGCCAACGCCGAGCCAAGCCCAGGCAAGCGCCCGGGAAGGTGTAGAGAGCAGACGGCGGGCACCTACGGCCGCAAGGCTATGGTGAAGGCGTGCTCCAGACCACGAACATCCTGCGTTCCGCAGCGTGGCGGCGAAAGCCGAAGTGGCAAGAAAATCCCTCGCCGCAAGGCGTGCCGGTTCGATTCCGGCCTCGGGCACCATCATTGAAAAAGCCGCCCCGGCGTTTGCCGGAGCGGCTTTTTTTGTCGTGCCGGGGCAGGGCGCAGCGCCGACGCGGCAAGCGCCACGCCGGCATCCGGCTCATGCCTGCCGGGTCCTGGTGCTGATCGGCAGCGGAACCATGACCGGCTGGCCCGGCGTCGTGCAGCCGGTATCGCAGCAACGCCCCGGTTGGCGGTTCTTCGTGATGGCGCGCTTCTCGTCATGCAGCACGCCGCGCTCCAGCAGCCGTTCGACCAGTTCCACCTTCGAGCCGACCGGATAGTTACGCCAGATTTCCTGTTTCATGGCCGCCGGCGAACCGCCGCCGTGCAGGCTGATCAGCGAATACCAGCCGCCCTGATAGGAGGCGGTCAGATCCTCGATGAAACGCGCGGTCTGGATGCGCTTGTCGTAAGGGATGTCGGCATTGGCCTGCAGCACTTCGGACAGCTTGGCCGCGGTCGCCGGGTTATGGTCTTCGTCGGGACCGGGCAGCGCCACGATCAGGCCGCCCGAGACTTCGTGGGCAAGGCGGTGCATGTCGTAGATCTGCGTGGCCAGCAGCAGCTTGCCGATGTTGCTGAACACCGGGTCGGGCATGAACGAGCCACTGTGCGGATCGCGCGTCGCATACACGCTGGCCGCGACACCGCAGGCATAGAAACCTTCGGTGATCTTGATCAGTTCGACCATCGGATCGCGCAGGTTGCTCTTGGTGGCCGGGTCGAGGCCGTTGGCTTCGCACATCAGTGCGCCGGCGCCGATCAGCAGGTCGCCGAAGCCGGCGCGCGCCGCGATGCAGCTATGGCGATGATGGGTGGCGTAGCTGTAGGTCAGCACGTTGCTGTATTCCCACTCGCCGGCGTAGAACACGCGCTCCCAGGGAACGAAGACGCGATCGAAGATCACCACGGCGGTGGACTGGCCGTATTTGCGCGAGAACAGCGCATCGCCATGCTCCAGCTTCTCGCCGGGGCGGCCGGCCGGGCGCGACACGATGGTGATGCCGGGCTCGTCCACTCGCACCGCGCAGCACACGGCGAAGTCGGCATCCTCCTGGCCCATGTTGCGGCTCGGCATGACCAGCAATTCGTGCATGTAGGGGGCGCCGGTGACGATCGCCTTGGTGCCGCTGATGACGATGCCCTTGCCGTTCTTTTCGACCACATGGACATAGGTGTCGGGATTGGCCTGCTGGTGCGGCTTCTTGCTGCGGTCGCCCTTGGCGTCGGTCATTGCCACGCCGAGTGACAGATCGCGTTCCTGCACATCGGCCAGGTAGGCGGCGAAGCGGGCGCGGTGTTCGGTGCTGCCGCGCGCATCGTCGATGTGGGCGACGGCCTGGTGCAGGCCGTTCAGCGCGTCGTGCGCCAGATAGCGCTGGGCGCAGCCGGTTTCCTGGCACAGCACCCGCACCGCTTCCAGCTTGTTCAGCAGGTCGCCGGAGGATTCGTTGACGTGGAGCATGCGGCTCACCACGCGATTGCGGCTGTGTTGCGTCGCCAGCGCGATCGGCTCCAGTTCGGGACGCAGGGCGTAGTCATAGGTATAGGCCAGCGCGTTGACGCCGGGCCGGAAGGCCGGCTCGTCGGCGACGCTGGCGACTTCGCGGCCATCGACAAACACTTTCGGCTGGTACCGGCGCAGGGATTCCCGGTATTCCTCGCCTGACATCAGCTTGACTTTACTGGCTGGCATGACTTCGCTGGGGGCATTCATGACGATCTCCATTAAACGGAATTGGCTATATTTGAACGGTGTTCAATGTGTTTGTCAACGTTTATACTTTCGGCATGAATAGACCAGCTACAGCCGGCCGCTCCCGCCGCACGACATCCAAAGGGCCGGAAACGGCGGACGACCCTCGCCAGCTACGACATCAGGCGCTGGCCGACGTTCGGCGGGAACTGGTGCTGGACGCGGCCCGCTCGGCGTTCTTCGAACTGGGAATGGAGAAGGCCAGCATCCGGGAAATCGCTCACCGCGCCGGCTATACGCCGGGGGCGATCTACAGCTACTTCGCCAGCAAGGAAGAGCTGTATGGCACCTTGCTGAGCGAATCGCTGGACCGGCTCAACGCCCGCGTCCAGCAAGCGCTGGAGCAGAGCAAGGCCGGGCCCGAGCGCGCGCGGGCGACGGCGACGGCGTTCTTCGACTTCTATCGGGAGAATCCGCGTGATCTGGACCTCGGCTTTTACCTGTTCCAGGGAATGCAGCCGCGTGGCCTGACGCCCGAGCTGAACGACACGCTGAACGCGCGCCTGCGCAACGCCTTGCAGCCGACCCAGGATGCCCTGCAGGCCCTCGGCATGACGGCACGCCAGGCGCTGGAGGAAATCACCGCCTTGTTCGCCCACACCGTCGGCTTGTTGGTGCTCAACCATACCGGCCGTATCCGCATGTTCCGGCAGGTTTCCCAGGACCTGTTCGGGAAATATCTGGAACAATTGCTGCAGCGCGCTGAAGCCGCTTCCCGGAGGTAAGGATGATGAATACGATGCATGCCCAGGCTAGCGTCCTGGTGCTGGTGGATTATCAAGCCCGGCTGATGCCGGCGATTCATGGCGCGGATCGGGTGGTGCGCCACGCCCGGCTGCTTGCCGATGCGGCGCGGACGCTGGACATTCCGGTATTCGGCACCGAACAGAATCCGGCCGGGCTCGGCCCCAATGTCGATACGGTGAAATCCGCGTGCGATGCCACCGTCGTCAAGACCCGTTTCGACGCCTGCGCGGATGGATTGCTGGCAGCGCTGGATTCGGCGAAAAAGGATTGCGGTCAGATCGTCATCGCGGGTTGCGAGGCGCATGTCTGCATGTTGCAGACGGCACTTGGATTGCTGCGCGCCGGCAAGCGCGTATGGGTGGTGGAGAACGCCAGCGGCTCGCGCCGCGCCGACGACCATGCGGCGGCGATGCGCCGCCTGGCGCAGGCAGGCGCCACCGTGGTGACGCATGAAATGGTGCTGTTCGAATGGCTGCACGATTGCCGGCATCCGCGTTTTCGTGAAGTGCTGGCGCTCGTCAAGGGGATGGAGTCGCCGACTTCCAGCGCGGCATCATGAAGGTCTACAACCTCCAGTGCGAGCGGCAGCATGACTTCGAGGGCTGGTTCGCCTCGAACGAGGATTTCGTCGCGCAAGCGGAATCCGGCCAGCTCTGCTGCCCGCTGTGCGACAGCGCGGCGATCCGCAAACTGCCGTCGGCACCGCGCCTGAATCTCGGCCAGGGCGCCGCACCGCAAGCGGAGGCGGGCGGCGATGGCGCTGCTCTCCAGGGGCGGATGCTGGAACTGGCGCGCCAGTTGATCGCCGCGACCGAGGACGTCGGCGAGCGTTTCGCCGAAGAAGCGCGCCGCATTCATTACGAAGAAGCGGCGCCGCGCGGCATCCGTGGCATCGCCTCCGAACAGGAGCGGCGCGAACTGGCCGAGGAAGGCATCGACGTGCTGGCATTGCCGCTGGCGCCGTTCCTGAAGCACCCGCTGCAGTAGTTTCCCGCTGACGGCGGCCGCGCCATTTCAGCCTTCCTCCGGAAAATCTGTGATCGGTCGGACATTTCGGCATGCTGCGGCGCCGGAATCCCTTGTATAATCTTTTTGAACGGTCGTGCTATTTATTGACTCTACTGACTCAAGCAAGGAGACAGCATGGATTTGAATTACACCGCGGAAGACCTGGCTTTCCGCGATCAGGTACGGACCTATCTGCAGGAAAACCTGCCGGCCGACCTGCAGTACAAGGTACAGAACCACAAGCGTCTGGCGAAGGAAGATTTCGTTCGCTGGCACAAGACGCTGGCCAAGCAGGGCTGGGTCGCGCCCGGCTGGCCGGTCGAACACGGCGGCACCGGCTGGTCGCCGGTGCAGCGCCACATCTGGGAAGAAGAGTGCGCGCGCGCCGGCACCCCGCCGATCCTGCCGTTCGGCGTCTCGATGGTGGCGCCGGTGATCATGGCGTTCGGCAACGACGCGCAAAAGAAATACTACCTGCCGCGCATCCTGAACTGCGACGACTGGTGGTGCCAGGGCTATTCGGAACCGGGCTCCGGCTCCGATCTGGCGTCGCTGAAGACGCGCGCCGAACTGGTCAAGGACCCGGACGGCGACTATTACCTGGTCAATGGCCAGAAGACCTGGACCACGCTCGGCCAGCATGCCGACATGATCTTCTGCCTGGTGCGTACCGATCCGAACGTGCGCAAGCAGGAAGGCATCTCGTTCCTGCTGATCGACATGCACACGCCCGGCATCACCGTGCGGCCGATCATCATGATGGATGAAGACCACGAAGTGAACGAAGTGTTCTTCGACAACGTCAAGGTGCCGGTGGCGAATCGCATCGGCGAGGAAAACAAGGGCTGGACCTACGCCAAGTACCTGCTCGGCCACGAGCGCACCGGCATCGCTGCGGTCGGCCGTTCCAAGCGCGAACTGCAGTTCCTGAAGCGGCTGGCCAGCCAGCAGTCGAAGAACGGCAAGCCGCTGCTGGAAGATCCGCTGTTCGCCGCCAGGGTGGCCAGCCTGGAAATCGAATTGATGGCGCTGGAAGTGACGGTGCTGCGCGTGGTGTCGCAGGAAGGCAGCAAGCGCGGCCCCGGCCCCGAGGCATCGCTGCTGAAGGTCAAGGGCACCGAGGTGCAGCAGGCACTGACCGAGCTGATGCTGGAAGCGGTCGGCCCCTACGGCATGCCGTTCGACAAGGCTTTCCTGGAAGGCCAGCACGAGCACAGCGTCACCGGTGCCGACGACGCCGCACCGCTGGCAGCCTACTACTTCAACTACCGCAAGACCTCGATCTACGGCGGTTCCAACGAGATTCAAAAGAACATCATCACCCAGATGATTCTGGGTCTGTGAGGAGGCGGTAATGGATTTCAATTTCACGCAAGAGCAGCAACAGTTCGCCGACGCGCTGCGGCGCTGGGCGGCCAAGGATTACGGCTTCGAGCAGCGCAGCAAGATCGTCTATTCCGAGGCCGGCGTGTCCGACACCGCCTGGGCGGCCCTGACCGAACTCGGCCTGACGGCGCTGCCGGTGCCGGAAGCGCAGGGTGGTTTCGACGGTTCCGCCGTCGACATGCTGGTGGTGATGCAGGAACTGGGACGCGGCCTGGTGGTCGAGCCGTACTGGGCCACCGCGGTCGGTGTCGAATTCCTGAAGCGCGCCGGTGGCCATGACGATCTGCTGGAACAGGTCGCCGCCGGTCAGCTGAAGCTGGCCTGCGCGCTCGGCGAAAAGCAGTCGCGCCACGATCTTTTCAACATCGCCACCAAGGCCGAGGCCAAGGGCGATGGCTATCTGCTGAACGGCACCAAGACCGTGGTGATCCACGGTGGCCAAGCTGGCGCGCTGATCGTCTCGGCGCGTAGCAGCGGCGGCCAGCTCGATCAGTCCGGCATTTCGCTGTTCGTGGTGCCGGCCGATGCCGCCGGCGTCACGCGCCGCGACTACCGCACGCTGGATGGCCAGCGCGCCGCCGACATCACCTTCGACAACGTGCAGGTGCCGGCGACGGCACTGCTGGGCCAGGCTGGCTCCGGCTGGGAATTGCTGGACGCCGCCACCGACTACGGCGTCGCGCTGCTGTGCGCCGAAGCGATCGGCCTGATGGAAGCGCTGAACGCCGCTACCGTCGAATACCTGAAGACGCGCCAGCAGTTCGGCGTGCCGATCGGCAAGTTCCAGTCGCTGCAGCACCGCGCCGCCGACATGTTCATGCAGATGGAACAGGCGCGTTCGCTGGCGACGCTGGCGGCGGTCAAGGTCGCTTCGGCGGATGCCGAGGAACGGCGTCGCACGGTGTCGGCAGCCAAGGCGAAGATCGGCCAGGCCGGCAAGTTCGTCGGCCAGCAGGCGGTGCAGCTGCACGGTGGCATGGGTGTCACCAATGAACTGCCGGCGGCGCATTACTTCAAGCGCCTGACGATGATCGAGCTGACGCTCGGCGACACCGATCACCACCTGGCGCGTTTCGCCGCGCAGCCAGGATTCCGCCAGGCTGCCTGAGCAGCATCCACCGCAGCACGCGGGGCCGGCTTGCCGGCCCCGCGTCGTCATGTCTTTGCCGAAAGGATGGTCATGTCGCAGAAAAAATGGTATTTCGAGGATTTCTCGGTCGGGCAAATCCTGGATCTCGGTTCGCGCACGCTGACGGAACAGGAAATCATCGACTTCGCCACCCAGTTCGATCCGCAGCCGTTCCACGTCGATCGCGCGGCGGCGGCAGCGTCGATCTTCGGCGGCATCATTGCCAGCGGCTGGCATACCGCCGCCACGATGATGCGGCTGATGGTGGATGGCTTCGCCGGCAATTCGTCCAGCATGGGTTCGCCCGGCGTCGAGGAACTGCGCTGGCTGAAACCGGTGCGGCCCGGCGACACGCTGCGTGTCAGCCTGCTGACGCTGGAAACGCGGCCGTCTTCCAGCAAGCCGGATCGCGGCGTCGTGGTTACCGAATGGCGCGCGGTGAATCAGCACGGCGAAATGGTCTGCACGATGAAAAGCCTGGGCATGTTCGGCCGCCGGCCGGCTTGAACCAGGGTTCCAACCCTTTACACCAAACTCTGGAGACAGCATGCGTGAAATCGAATCCCTGGCAGCATTGAAGGAATTGATCGGCCAGGAAGTGGCAGTAACCGACTGGGTCGAAATCACCCAGGAACGCATCAACCTGTTCGCCGACGCCACCGGCGATCACCAATGGATTCACGTCGACGTCGAGCGCAGCAAGCGTGAATCGCCGTTCGGCGGGCCGATCGCGCACGGCTTCCTGACGCTGTCGCTGCTGCCGATGATGATGGGCAGCGCGATCGTCATGCGCGACGTCAAGATGGGCGTCAACTACGGCCTGAACAAGGTGCGCTTTCCGGCGCCGGTGCCGGTCGGCAGCCGTGTGCGCGGCCGCATGAAACTGCTGTCGGTGGAAGACATTCCCGGCGGCGCGCAGATGGTGTGGGAAGTGACGATGGAGCGCGAGGGCGGCGACAAGCCGGTGTGCGTGGCCGAGTCGGTGTCGCGCCGCTATTCCTGAGATTCCCGGGCTTGCGGCCCGGCATGGCTGGCCAGATCGTCGAGGATCGGGCAGTCGGGCCGCTCGTCGCCGTGGCAGCAGTCGGTCAGGCGCTGCAATTCGTCGCGGATCGACTGCAGCTTGGCGATGTCCTGTTCCAGTTCGCCGATATATTGACGCGCCAGCCGCTTGACGTCGGCGCTGTGGCGGGTGCGGTCCGACCATAACGCCAGCAGCGCCTGGATGCGCGCCACCGAAAATCCGAGATCGCGCGAGCGCCGGATGAAGCGCAGCGTGCGCACTTCCTTGTCGCCGTAACGGCGGTAGCCGGCTTCGCTGCGCGCTGCCGGCTCTATCAGGCCGATGCTTTCGTAGTAGCGGATCATCTTCGCCGTCACGCCCGAGGCGGCCGCCGCCTGTCCGATGTTCATGCCCGTTCCCCCATCTCGTCGCGCGGCCGCCAGCGCCGTAGCAGCAATGCGTTGCTGACCACGCTGACGCTGGACGCCGCCATCGCCGCGCCGGCCAGCACCGGATTCAGATAACCGAGCGCCGCCAGCGGAATGCCGATCACGTTGTAGGCGAAGGCCCAGCCGAGATTCTGGCGGATCTTGCGCCAGGTGCGGTGCGACACCTCGATCGCATCGGCGACCAGGCGCGGGTCGCCGCGCATCAGCGTGATGCCGGCCGCGTGCATCGCCACGTCGGTGCCCGACGCCACCGCGATGCCGATGTTGGCCGCCGCCAGCGCCGGCGCGTCGTTGATGCCGTCGCCGACCATCGCCACCACCTGGCCGCCATGCTGCAGTTCGGCGACCAGCCGCGCCTTGTCGGCCGGCAGCACTTCGGCGTGGTAGTCGTCGATGCCGAGCGCCGCCGCCACCGCGCGCGCACTGCCGCGATTGTCGCCAGTCAGCATCACGCTCCTGACGCCGATCTCCTTCAGCCGCGCCACCGCCTGGGCGGAACTCGGCTTGATGGTGTCGCCGAAGGCCAGCAGCCCGGCCAGCTCGATGCCGTCGGCGCGCTGCCGCGCCAGCCACGACACGGTGTGGCCGGCGTCCTCGTGGCGCGCCGCCGCCGCTTGCAGCGCCGTGGTGGCGACGCCGATTTCGTCCATCAGGCGGCGATTACCAAGATACACGACGGCATCGCCGACCTGCGCCTGCACGCCGCGCCCGGCCAGCGCGCGGGCAGCGCTGGTGGCCGGCGCGGTGATGCTGCGCGCCGCCGCTTCCTGCAGCACCGCCTTGGCCAGTGGATGGTCGCTGTGCTGCTGCAACGCTGCCGCCAGCGCCAGCAGGGCGGCTTCATCGACGGCGCCGGTTTCGATGGCCGCCAGCGCCGGCTTGCCCTCGGTCAGCGTACCGGTCTTGTCGAAGGTGACGGTGGTCACCGCGTGCGCGGTTTCCAGCGCCTCCGCATCCTTGATCAGGATGCCGTGGCGGGCGGCGGCGCCGGTCCCGGCCATGATCGACGCCGGCGTCGCCAGTCCGAGCGCGCACGGGCAGGCGATCACCTGCACCGCCACCGCGTTCAAGAGCGCCGCCTGCCAGTCGCCGGTCAGCAGTCCCCACGCCAGCAGCGTGATCAGCGACACCAGCAGCACCGCCGGCACGAATACCGCCGAGACGCGGTCGACCAGACGCTGGATCGGCGCCTTGACCGCCTGCGCTTCCTCCACCATGCGGATGATCTGCGACAGCATGGTGGCGGCGCCGACCGCGCTGGTTTCGATTTCCAGCACGCCTTCGGCATTGATGGCGCCGGCGCTGACGCGGTCGCCGGGGTTTTTCGCCACCGGCAGGCTTTCGCCGGTCAGCAGCGCTTCGTCCAGATGGCTGGCGCCGGCGACCACGCGGCCGTCGGCCGGCAGCCGTTCGCCGGGGCGCACGATGACGATGTCGCCGATGCGCAATTGTTCGAGCGGCAGCCGCAGTTCGTGGCCGTCGCGGCGCACCGTCGCCTCGCCCGGACGCAACGCCTCCAGCGCCCGGATCGCCGCCACGGTCTGATGCTTGGCGCGTGCTTCCAGCCATTTGCCGAGCAGGACCAGCGTGATCACCATCGCCGACGATTCGAAATACAGATGCGCGTGGGCGCCGTGCGCCGCCAGCAGATACAGCGACAGGCCGTAGGCGGCGCTGGTGCCGAGCGCGACCAGCAGATCCATGTTGCCGCTGCGCGCCAGCAGCGCCTTCCAGCCGGCCTTGTAGAAGCGCGCGCCGAGCCAGAACTGCACCGGCGTTGCCAGCGCCAGTTGCAGCCAGCCCGGCAGCATCCAGTCGCGGCCGAACGGCATCGCCAGCATCGGTGCCACCAGCGGCAGCGACAGCACGGCCGCCAGCGCCACCGGCCACCAGGTCGGCCAGCGCGCTGCGTCGGCAGCGGTGTCGCCGGCGACGCCGGCCTGACTGGCCTGATAGCCGGCGCGCTCGACAGCGGCGATCAGCGCGGCGGCATCCAGCCCGGTGCCGTCCACGTGCGCCTTCTCGGTCGCCAGGTTGACGCTGGCATCGGTCACGCCCGGCACCTGCTTCAGCGCCTTTTCGACCCGGCCGACGCAGGAGGCGCAGCTCATGCCGGCAATCGCCAGATCGACGCTCTGCCGTGGTACCTGATAGCCGGCCCGTTCGACCGCCGCCGCCAGCGCCGTCAGGCTGACCTCGGCGCCGGCCTGCACGCTGGCCTTTTCGGTGGCGAGATTGACGCTGGCGGCGCGCACGCCGGGCACCGCGCGCAAGGCTTTTTCGACACGGTTCACGCACGAGGCGCAGCTCATGCCGGCGATGCTGAAGCTGAAGCCGGTGGAATCACTGGCGGTTTTCATCGGGCTGTTTCCTGTTTTTACGGATACGTTCAGGATAAACCTTCCATTGATGGCAAGGTCAAGCCGGGGCCATGATCTCCGGTGCCGTGGCGGCTGCGGGCAGCCGGCTTGACCTTGCCATCACGGGAAGGCTTATAGTGGAATTTTCATTCATCCAGGAAAGCCAGATGCTCGAATTCACCGTAGAGGACATGACCTGCGGCCACTGCGTGGCGACTCTCACCAAGGCGCTGCAACAGCTCGATGCCGGCGCCCGCATCGAGGCCGACGTGCAGACCCATCTGCTGCGCGTCACCGGCACGGCGGCGGCGTCGGCGGTGGAGCAGGCGATCCGCGCCGCCGGCTATACGCCGCAGGCGCGCGGCTGAGCGGCGCTCAAGATACTCCCCAAGGTGCCGGCCTGTACCGGGCGTGGGGATTATGTTTTTCATGCATACTCCCCATTTTCTCGAATAAAAAAAGGCGCTCCTCGGAGCGCCTTGCGGTTTGCCGGGGCCGGATCGCTTACTGGATCTTGGCCTTCTTGCGCAGTTCTTCCTGATACGCCGCCAGCTTCTTCTGCTGCAGCGATTCGGCGATCTGCTGCTTGACTTCGTCCAGCGCCGGCACCTTGGCCGGGCGGGTGTCTTCCAGCTGGATCACGTGGTAGCCGAACTGCGACTTGACCGGGGTTTCGGTGATCTGGCCCTTTTGCAGCGCCATCATCGCGTCCGAGAACGGCTTGACGAACGAGGTCGGCGCGGCCCAGTCCAGATCGCCGCCGTTGGCGGCCGAGCCGGTGTCCTTCGACTGCTTGGCCAGTTCCTCGAACTTGGCGCCATCCTTCAGCTTGGCGATGATCGCCTTGGCTTCATCCTCGGTTTCCACCAGGATGTGGCGTGCGTGATATTCCTTGTCGCCGGACTTGGCCTTGAACCGGTCGTACTCGGCCTGGATGTCGGCATCCTTGACCGGGTTCTTTTTCAGGTAATCGGCCACCAGCGAACGGATCACGATCGACTGGCGCGCCATTTCCAGTTGTGCCTTGACGTCCGGGCTGTCGGAGAGGCCGAGCTTGTTGGCTTCCTGCATCAGGATTTCACGGTTGATCAGCTCGTCCTTGATCATCGAGCGCAGCTGCGGCGTATCCGGCTGGCCCTGTGCGGCCATCTGCTTGACCATCATGTCGGCGCGCGACGACGGGATCGGCTTGCCGTTGACCACGGCCAAGTTCTGCGCCAGAGCCGGGATGGCGGCGGCTGCGAAAAGGGCTACCAGCAAGCGGGCAGGTTTGAAAGACATGAGTAAGGTCCTAACTGTGAAAAGAATGGGAATGGTAAAGCGGAGCAACAGGGAAGGGAACTGATTTTTTTGATATGGCATTCAAGCCGGCGTCTCCGATGGTGCCAGCGCAATGACGGCCAGCGCATGAATCTCCGACCGCATCATGTCATCCAGGGAATCATACACCAGCCGGTGCCGGGCCAGCCGCCCCAGTCCCTCGAAGCGCGCCGACACCAGCCGCACCGTGTAATGACCGCCGCCGGAGGCGGCGCCCGGATGGCCGGCATGCAGCGCCGAGTCGTCGCTTAGCTGACATTCGAGCGGTGCGAAAGTTTCCTGCAGCCGTGCGCGGATGCGTTCGACGCGGGTATCGGCGGCGGCGTTCATTCGGCGTCCTTGATGTGTTTCGACAGCATCAGGCTTTGCGCGACGACGAAGGCGAACATCAGCCCCATGCCGCCGAACAGCTTGAAATTGACCCAGGTGTCGGTGGGGAAGTTGAAGGCGACGTACAGGTTCAGCACGCCCATCAGGCCGAAGAAGGCCATCCACGCCAGTCCGAGCCGTTGCCAAGCCGGGTCAGGCAAGGCGATCTGCTTTTCCATCATCGCGCGGATCAGGTTCTTGCCGAACGCGAACTGGCTGACGCCGAGCGCCACCGCGAAGCACCAGTACAGCACGGTCGGTTTCCATTTGATGAAGGTTTCGTTGTGGAAGTAGATGGTGGCGCCGCCGAAGATGCCGATGATGGCCAGCGACAGCCACAGCATCGGATCGACCCGTTTCGAGCGCAGCAGCAGATAGCCGATCTGCGCGATGGTGGCGACGATCGCCACCGCGGTCGCCAGCAGGATCGGCGCCTGCGCCGTGCTGACCGTGCCGCCGGAGACGAAGCCGGACAGGTAGTGCGCGGCGAAGCCCTGGGCGGCATCGGCATGGCCTTCTCCCCACTTGAAGATGCCGAAGAACAGGATGACCGGGAACAGATCGAACAGGAACTTCATGGGGCCGGGGACTCTTTCAGGTCGGTGGCGGCGCTCTGGTCTTCGGGAGTGAAGCGCAGCGACGCCGAGTTGATGCAATAGCGCAGGCCGGTCGGCGGCGGCCCGTCCGGAAAGACGTGGCCCAGATGGGCGTCGCAGACCTTGCACAGGATTTCCGTGCGAATCATGCCATAGCTGCGGTCGGTGCGTTCGAGCACGTTGTCTGGATCGAGCGCGCGGAAATAGCTCGGCCAGCCGCAGCCGGATTCGAACTTGGCATCCGATTCGAACAGCGGCGTGCCGCAGCACACGCAGGTGTAGATGCCGGGTTCGTGATGATCCCAGTAGCGGCCGGTGAAGGCGCGTTCGGTGGCGGCATGGCGCGTCACCTGGTATTCGAGCGGATCGAGCTGGGCACGCCATTCGGCGTCGCTTTTCTGGAGTTTGGCGGTGGTCATCGGTACGGCCTTTCGATGGTGGATCAGGAGGAACAGCTGACTTCGAGATGCGCGGCCCAGTCGGGCGGCAGTTCGGCATAGCGGGAATGTTCGGGTTGCTCGTCGAACGGTTGTTGCAGCACCCGCAGCAATTGCGCTACTTCGGAAAAATCGCCTTGCCGGGCCCGTTCGATCGCCACTTGCGCCAGATAGTTGCGCAGCACGTATTTGGGATTGACGGCGTGCATTGCAAGCCGGCGCGTAGCGTCAACGCTGCCCTCGGCGCGCAGGCGCTGGCGGTACTCGACGGCCCAGGCGTCGAAGGCGGCGCGGTCGAGGAACAGGTCGCGCAGCGGCGCGTCGTGCTCGGGCTGGTCGAGGCGCAATTCGCCGAGCCGCCGGAAGAACAGGGTGAAATCGACGTGGTTGGCCTGCATCAGCGCGAACATGCGGTCCAGCAAGCCGTCGTCGCTGGCCTGCGCGGTGGTCAGGCCGAGCTTGGCGTGCAGCAGGCGGTCCAGATGCGCGGCGTATTCCGGCTGGTACACCGCCAGCGCCGCCTGCGCATCGTCAACCGAACCGATCAGCGGCAGTAGCGCCTGTCCGAGCGCGTAGCAGTTCCAGCGGCCGATCTGCGGCTGCATGTCGTAGGCGTAGCGGCCGCCCTGATCGGTGTGGTTGCAGATGTGATGGGCATCGAAGGCTTCCATGAAACCGTAGGGGCCGTAGTCGAGCGTGATGCCGAGAATCGACATGTTGTCGGTGTTCATCACGCCGTGCATGAAGCCGACCGCCTGCCAGTGCGCGATCATCCGCGCGGTGCGCAGCGTCGCTTCGCGCAGCAGCGCCTGGCAGGGATTCGGCTGCTCGCGCAATGCCGGATAGAAGCGCGCGATCACGTAGTCGGCCAGGATTTTCAGTTCCTCCGGGCGGTCGTGGTAGGCCCAGTGCTCGAAGCTGCCGAAGCGCACGAACGACGGCGCCATGCGCGTCACCACTGCGGTGGTTTCCGGCTCCTCGCGCATCACCCGAAAATCCGAACCGACCACCGCCAGTGCGCGCGTGGTCGGCACGCCGAGCGCCGCCATCGCTTCCGAACAGAGGAATTCGCGGATCGACGAACGCAGCACCGCGCGACCATCGGCCATGCGCGAATACGGCGTCGGCCCGGCGCCTTTCAGTTGCAGTTCGAGCTGGCCGGTCGGCGGAGAATCCGGTGCCGCCACCTCGCCCAGCAACAGCGCGCGGCCATCGCCGAGCTGTCCGGCCCAGACCCCGAACTGATGGCCGGAATATACCTGCGCCAGCGGCCGCGCCTGCGCCGGCAGGCGGTTGCCGGCCAGCGTCTGGATCAGGTCGTCGCTGGCGAATGCCGCCGGGTCGAGGCCGATCAGGCGCGCCGCGGCGTCACTGGCGCCGACCAGGTAGGGCGATGGCAGCGGCAGCGGTGCCACTTCGGTATAAAACGCCGGCGGCAGCGCGGCGAACGAGTGGTGGAATTCGAGTCGGTCGAGAGCAGGGGGCATACGGTTTCCAGGGGGCCGAGCAACGGCGCGGTGAACGGTGCGCGGCATTGAATTGGTTGACAGGCGCACGAGGCGCGATATGCTTACGTGAAGCCATGCTACCAGCGGTTAGGATATGGCGCCGCTGATGGTTCCGGCCATACCGTCAAACTGGAGAGGATTTCCGTATGAGCGTCGCCCAAGCATTATCCATTCCTTCACTGCAGGATCGTGTGTCGCCGGAGGAGTGGCAGGTCCGTGTCGATCTCGCCGCCTGTTACCGGCTGGTCGCCGAGTTCGGCTGGAGCGATCTGATCTTCACCCACATCACCGCGCGCGTGCCTGGCACCGAGGATCAGTTCCTGATCAATCCCTACGGCATGATGTTCGACGAAATCACCGCCTCGTCGCTGGTCAAGATCGATCTGGAAGGCCGCAAGCTCGACGATTCGCCGTTCCCGATCAACCCGGCCGGCTTCACCATCCATTCGGCGATCCATGCGGTGCGCCACGATGCCCAGTGCGTGTTGCACGTGCATAGCGTCAACGGCGTCGCGGTATCGGCGCAGAAGGGCGGCCTGCGGCCGCTGTCGCAGCAGTCGATGTTCGTGCTGGCCAGCCTGGCCTACCACGACTACGAAGGCGTGGCGCTGAACGACGAGGAAAAGCCGCGGCTGGTGGCCGATCTCGGCGAATGCAATCACCTGATGCTGCGCAACCACGGCCTGCTGACGCTCGGCCGCACCATCGCCGATGCCTTCCTGTCGATGTACATCTTCGAAGCCGCCTGCATGATCCAGGTGCGGGCGCAGGCCGGTGGCGGCCCGCTGGTCGAGATACCTCAAGCGATCCTGGATGGGGCGATGCGGCAGTCGCGCACGGTCACGCGCGCGCAGGGCGGGATGCTGGCCTGGCCGGGTCTGCTGCGCCGGCTGGAACGGCGCGATCCATCCTACCGGACCTGATACTCCTGGCAGCATTTTTCAAGCCGCGCATCAATAGCCCGGGACAGGCCGATTTTAAGGCATACTCCCCCTAATATATAAATAAATACAGGAGACCACCATGCATCCGCAAGCCACTTTCCGCGACATGCAGGACAGCACCGCCGACGACTGGAAGATCATCGCCGACGAATTCAAACCGTATGCGGCGGCCTTGCCGGACCGGGTGCTGGCGCACCTGCGCCTGCTGGATGGCGACTACGGCGGCTTCCCGGTCGACCGTCTGACCCACAGTCTGCAAACCGCCACGCGCGCCCACCGCGACGGCCGCGACGAGGAATACGTGGTGTGCGCGTTGCTGCATGACATCGGCGACACCCTCGGCAGTTTCAATCATCCGGACATCGCCGCCGCCATCCTGAAACCCTTCGTCAGCCCCGAGAACCATGCGATGGTGGAAAAGCATGGCCTGTTCCAGGGATATTACTTTTTCCATTTCCTCGGCCTCGACCGCAATCTGCGCGAGCAGTTCGCCGGCCAGCCGCTGTACGACGCCACCCTGGAATTTTGTGAAAAGTATGATGCGCCGGCTTTCGATCCGGACTACGATACCCTGCCGCTGTCGTTTTTTGAGCCGATGGTGCGACGCATAATGGCAAGCCCGCGGACTTCGATCTACAAGGCGGCGGAAGGGCGAAAAGCGGCATAAGCGGTTTGTTGCGTTGCAATAGAGAAAAGCGTTGACCTTTTCCGTACGATCGTACGAAAATTGTCAAAAAAAGCAGTTCCATATAATCAGGAGACAAGATGTCGCAGTATCCGAAAAGCCCGCTGATGGGCCAGATGATGAACGAGCCACTGCTCATCTCCAGCATCATCAAGCATGCCGATCGTTACTTCGGTGACAACGAAATTGTTTCCCGGCGCGTCGAAGGCGACATTCACCGCTACACTTACCGCGACTGTCACAAGCGTTCACGTCAACTGGCCAACGCGCTGGCCGGCCTCGGCGTCAGGATCGGCGACCGCGTCGCCACGCTGGCCTGGAACGGCTATCGCCACATGGAGGCGTATTACGCGGTGTCCGGTTCCGGCGCCGTGCTGCACACCATCAATCCGCGCCTGCATCCGGAGCAGATGGCCTACATCGTCAACCACGCCGAAGACCAGTACCTGTTCTTCGACCTGACCTTCCTGCCGCTGGTCGAAGCGATCGCGCCGATGTGCAAGACGGTCAAGGGTTTCGTCGCCATGTGCGGCCGTGAACACATGCCGAAGGAAAGCAAGGCCACGCTGCTGTGCTACGAAGAACTGGTCGAAGCCGCTTCCGACGACTACGAATGGCCGCAGTTCGACGAGAATTCCGCGTCCAGCCTGTGCTACACCTCCGGCACCACCGGCAATCCGAAGGGCGCGCTGTATTCGCATCGCTCCACCATCCTGCATTCCTACGCATCGACGATGCCGGACGCATTGAACGTCTCCGCCCGCGATGCGGTACTGCCGGTGGTGCCGATGTTCCACGTCAACGCCTGGGGTTTGCCGTATTCGGTGCCGCTGACCGGCGCCAAGATGGTGTTTCCGGGCCCGGCGCTGGATGGCAAGTCGCTGTATGAACTGTTCGAGCAGGAACAGGTGACGTTCTCGGCCGGCGTGCCGACCGTCTGGCTCGGCCTGCTGACCTACGTCGGCCAGAACAAGCTCAAATTCTCCAGTTTCAAGCGTACTGTCATCGGCGGTTCGGCCTGCCCGCCGGCGATGATGAAAACCTTCCGCCATCAGTACGGCATCGAGGTCGTGCATGCCTGGGGCATGACCGAAATGTCGCCGCTCGGTACCGCCTGCACGCTGCAGTCGAAGCACCTGGCGCTGCCGGAAGAACAACAGGAAGAACTGCTGGCCAAGCAGGGCCACGCGATCTACGGTGTGGACATGAAGATCGTCGATGACGACGGCAAGGAATTGCCGTGGGATGGCGAAACCTACGGCAACCTGCTGGTCAAGGGGCCGTGGATCATCGACAGCTATTTCAAGGGTGAGGGCGGCCAGGTATTGCAGGACGGCTGGTTCCCGACTGGTGACGTCGCCACCATCGATGCCGACGGCTACATGCAGATCACTGACCGCAGCAAGGACGTCATCAAGTCCGGCGGCGAATGGATCGGCTCGATCGACCTGGAAAACATCGCGATGTCGCATCCGGCCGTGTTGCAGGCTGCCTGCATCGGCGTGTTCCATCCCAAGTGGGACGAACGGCCGCTGCTGGTGGTGGTCAAGAAGCCGGACGCCAATGTAACCAAAGAAGAATTGATCTTGTTTTACGAGGGCAAGATCGCTAAGTGGTGGACGCCCGACGACGTCACATTCGTCGACGCGCTGCCGATCGGGGCAACCGGCAAGGTCCTTAAGAACAGGATGCGCGAGCAGTTCAAGGACTACAAGCTGCCGACTGCCTGAATACGACCGACACCGTCGGTTTCCACACCCGCAACAGCGCTCGCCGGTTGCGTCTTCACCTATAACCAAGAGAGACCACCTATGACCTTCAAGATTCGTCCACTCATCCTTGCCGCTTCCGTCGCCGCCGCGCTGGCGGCGCCGCTCGCCAATGCGGAAAACATCAAGATCGCCATGATCGAGACGATGTCCGGAGCGTTCGCGCCGATTGGCCAGAACCAGTTCAAGACCTTCCAGATGGTCACCGATGTCGCCAACAAGGAAAAATGGGGCGGCGACAACACTTTCGAAGTGGTCGCCTTCGACGGCAAGGGCAGCCCGCAGGAATCGCTGACCCAGCTGAAGCAGGTAATCGACCAGGGCTATCGCTACATCGCCCAGGGCAATGGTTCGGGTGTCGCGCTGGCGCTGATCGACGCGGTCAACAAGCACAACGAGCGTAATCCGGGCAAGGAAATCGTCTTCCTGAACTATTCGGCGATCGACCCCGACCTGACCAACAGCAAGTGCAGCTTCTGGCACTTCCGCTTCGATGCCAACTCCGACATGAAGATGGAAGCCATGACCAGCTTCATGGCCAAGGACCCGAGCATCAAGAAGGTCTACCTGATCGACCAGAACTACTCGCACGGCCATCAGGTCAGCCGCGCCGCCAAGGAAATGCTGAAGCGCAAGCGTCCGGACGTGCAGATCGTCGGCGATGACTTCCACCCGATCGCCACCGTCAAGGATTTCTCGCCGTACGTCGCCAAGATCAAGGCCGCCGGTGCCGACACCATCATCACCGGCAACTGGGGCGCCGATCTGGCCCTGCTGATCAAGGCTGCCAAGGATGCCGGCGTGACCGCCAAGTTCTACACCTACTATGCCGCCACCAGCGGCGTGCCGACCGCGATGGGTCCGGCTGGCGCGGAACTGGTCAAGCAGGTCGCCTACTGGGTGCCGAACGATGAAAAATTCTCCGGCGCCGACTTCGCGATGGCCTTCAAGAAGCGTTTCAACGACGACTTCTACGTTCAGGACATCTACACCCTGATCGGCATGCTCAGCAAGGCGGTCAAGGAAACCAAGTCGGCTGATCCGGTCAAGGTCGCGTTCGCGATGGAAGGCATGAAGTATCCGGCGCTGAACGGTGAAGTCGAAATGCGCAAGAGCGACCACCAGCTGCAGCAGCCGCTGTTCATCTCGACCTGGACCAAGACCAACGGCAAGGACGTCAAGTACGACCAGGAAAACACCGGCTACGGCTGGAGAATGGATCAGCGTATCGACACCTACGTCGGTACTCAGCCGACCTCCTGCCAGATGAAGCGTCCGGCTGCCAAGTAACGCTATCCCTGTGGACAGCGTGGAATTTCCGTGCGGAGATTCCACGCTGTTTTTTCCAGAGAGAATCGGCCTGACTCAATCCGTCGAGGCCGGGACTTGCCGTATCCGCCGCAAGGCGCCGCAATACCCCGGAATCCGGGCTGCCGGCAACGGTGAACCGATCCGGTCAAATCCGCTTCATCTGCAATCTTCGATGTCTCACAGCCCGGTGGAATAGGGGTCATTTCGTGGAATTCACGCTTATCAGTCTGCTTAACGGCCTCAGTTACGGGCTGTTGCTCTTCATGCTTTCGTCCGGCCTCACGCTGATCTTCAGCATGATGGGCGTTCTCAATTTCGCGCACGCCAGCTTCTACATGCTGGGTGCCTACTTCGCCTATGCCATCAGTACCGAAATCGGTTTCTGGCCGGCGCTGTTGATCGCGCCGCTGGTCGTCGGCCTGCTCGGCGCCCTGGTCGAGCGCTACGGCCTGCGCGCGGTACACAAGTACGGCCATGTGCCGGAGCTGCTGTTTACCTTCGGCCTGTCCTATGTGGTGGTCGAACTGGTGCAGCTGGTCTGGGGACGGGCGGCGGTGCCGTATCCGATTCCGCAGGAACTGGAAGGCCCGCTGTTTACGTTGTTTACCACCACTTTCCCGATCTACCGTGGCTTCATGATGCTGGTCGCGGTGCTGATGCTGGTGGCGATCTACCTGATGCTGACCCGCACCCGCATCGGCCTGGTGATTCAGGCGGCGCTGACCCATCCTGACATGGCGGAGGCACTCGGCCACAACGTGCCGCGCGTATTCATGCTGGTGTTCGGCGGCGGTTGCGCGCTGGCCGGGCTGGCCGGCGTCATCGGCGGCAATGCCTTCGTCACCGAGCCGAACATGGCGGCCGCGGTCGGCAGCATCATCTTCGTGGTGGTGGTGATCGGCGGCATGGGCTCGCTGGCTGGCGCATTGCTGGCGTCGCTGCTGATCGGCGTGATCCAGACCTTCGCGGTGGCGCTCGACTATTCATTTTCCAGTCTGCTCGAAACCGTCGGCATCCAGGTGATGCCGGATACCTTCGGTTACGCGGCGCTGAATCTGACCATCGCGCAGTCGGCGGCGATCCTGCCGTACCTGTTGATGGTGTTGATCCTGGTGTTCCGCCCCAAGGGCTTGATGGGAACGCGGGAAGGCTGACACCAATGCATACCAACATGAGCACCACAATGAAATTCGAACCGATCAATCTGGGCCGCTGGATCATCTGGACGCTGTTCACGCTGATCCTGCTGGTGGCGCCGTTGATCTTCAACCAGAGCGCTTCCATTTCGCTGCTGTCGGAAATGGGCACCGTGATGATCTTCGCGCTGTCCTACAACATGCTGCTGGGGCAGGGCGGCATGCTGTCGTTCGGCCACGCCGCCTATTCGGGCCTTGGCGCCTTCATCGCGATCCATACGATGAACATGGCCGCCGGTGGCGAACTGCCGGTACCGACCACGCTGATCCCGCTGGTCGGCGGTGTTGCCGGGATGTTCTTCGGCGTGCTGTTCGGCTATGTCACCACCAAAAAATCCGGCACTACGTTCGCGATGATCACACTTGGCATCGTCGAACTGGTGTTCGCCTGTTCGCTGATGTTCCCCGGCTTTTTCGGCGGCGAGGGCGGCGTCACCACCAACCGGGTGATCGGCGAACCGGTGCTCGGCATCAGCTACGGTCCGCAGATCCAGGTTTACTATCTGGTCGCGTTCTGGCTGCTGGTTGCCACCGTCGGCATGTTCGCCTTCACGCAAACGCCGCTGGGGCGGATGTCCAATGCGGTGCGCGACAACCCGGAGCGGGCCGAATTCATCGGCTACAACACCCAGTGGGTACGCTACCTGACGCTGGTCCTGTCGGCATTCTTCGCCGGAATTTCCGGTGGACTGTCGGCGATCAATTTCGAAATCGTCAGTGCCGAAAACGTCAGCATGGTCCGGTCCGGCGCGGTCCTGCTGTTCACCTTCATCGGCGGCGTCGGCTTCTTCTTCGGGCCGATGCTGGGTGCGGTACTCGGTGTGTTCCTGACCGTGATGCTGCCAAATTACACCAAGGCATGGCAGTTGTATCTGGGTCTGTTCTTTATCATCATCGTGATGTTCGCGCCGGGCGGAATCTCCAGCCTGATCATGATGAATCTGCGGCTGGTGAAGTTCGGCAAGTTCCGGCGTGTCTGGCCGAAGCTGCTGCAAATCAGCGTGATGACCCTGATTGCCGGCCTCGGCGCGGTGCTGATGATCGAAATGCTGTACCACCTGACACTGGATTTCACTAGCGGGCCGATGAAGAATCTGTTCGGCGTCGCGGTCGATACCACCAAGGCCGGCGGCTGGCTGGTGGCGCTGGCGTTGCTGGCGATCGGGTCATTCGGCTTCTGGCGCGTACGGCCGGGATTCCGCCATGCCTGGGGAGAAGCCAACATGGAAATCGAAGACGCAATCCGGAGGGCGGCGGCATGACGTATGCGCTTGAATTGAAGGACGTGCGCAAGAGTTTCGGCAAGACCGAGATCATTCGCGGCGCACAGTTGCAGGTGGAGCAGGGCGAGCGCATCGCCATCATCGGTCCGAACGGCGCCGGCAAATCGACGCTGTTCAACCTGATTTCCGGACGCTTTCCGATCAGTTCCGGCGACATCCTGTTGCGTGGCGAAAGCACCACCCGGCTGAAGCCGTTTGAAATCAACCGGCGCGGGCTGTCGCGCAGCTTCCAGATCACCAATATTTTCCACCGCCTGTCGGTCTATGAAAATCTGCGCTGCGCGGTGCTGTGGTCGCTCGGGTACAAGTATTCGTTCTGGCACCGTCTGAACGGCCTTGGCGATGTGCGCGAACGGGCCGAGGCGGTGCTCGAAGAAATCGGTTTGAAGCGCCGCCGCGATACCGCTGCGGGCCTGCTGACCTATGCCGAACAGCGCGCGCTGGAAATCGGCATCACGATCGCTGGCGGCGCCGACGTGATTCTGCTCGACGAACCCACCGCCGGCATGAGCCGCTCGGAATCGGACGCGGCGGTCGAATTGATTCGCAAGGTGACGGTCGGCAAGACCCTGTTGATGGTGGAGCATGACATGAGTGTGGTATTCGGTCTGGCCGACCGCATCGGTGTGCTGGTGTACGGCGAAATGATCGCCTGCGATACGCCGGCCAACATCCGCAACAATCAGAAAGTGCAGGAAGCCTATCTGGGCGGCCATGCGCCGGCGGAGGCCGCGGCATGACGGCGTTGCTCGAAATCAAGGATCTGCACGGCTTTTACGGCAAGAGCCACGTGCTGCACGGTGTCGACATGCACGTCGGACAGGGTGAAATCGTCAGCCTGCTCGGGCGTAACGGCGTTGGCCGCTCGACCACCGTCAAGGCGGTGATGGGGCAAGTCCAGGCCAGCGGTTCGGTGCGCTTCAAGGGCGAGGAAATGATCGGCCTGAAGACCTTTGAGATCGCCCACAAGGGGCTCGGCTACGTGCCGGAAAGCCGTGAAATTTTCCCGACATTGACGGTCGAGCAGAACCTGATCCTCGGCGAAAAGCGCGGCCGCTCGTCACGCTGGGCGCTGGACGACATGTACCAGATGTTCCCGCGCCTGAAGGAGCGGCGCAGTACCGCGGCGGGCGTGCTGTCGGGCGGCGAGCAGCAGATGCTGACGCTATGCCGCACGTTGATGGGCGATCCCGACCTGATCATGATCGACGAACCAACCGAAGGGCTGGCGCCGAAGATCGTCGATCTGGTTGCTGATTACCTGAAGGCGCTGCAGCAGCGCAAAATTTCAGTGCTGCTGGTCGAACAGAAACTGGCGATCGCGCTGGAGATTTCGCAGCGGGTGTATGTGATGGGGCATGGCTCCATCGTCTTCGAGGGCACTCCGGCGGACCTGAATGCCAATGCCAACGTCCGCAAGGAGTGGCTGGAAGTCTGAACGGCGAGTGTCGCCGCTCATGGCGGCACTCGCGGTAGTGCTCATGGCCGGGGTGTGACAACGGCCAGTTCCACCGTCTCCCGAATGAAGTCCGCCACCTCTGCTGCCTGGGTTACCGGCAGCATGTGGCCGCCGTCGATCAGCGTCAGCGTCGCGCCAGCCACCTTGTCGGCCAGCGCCTGACCATTGGCCTTCCAGTCCAGAATGCGGTCGTTGCGGCCGAACAGGATTCGCAGCGGCGTGCGCAGCTCGCCATAGCGGGCGACGATCGCCGGCAAGCGTTCGGGAATCGCTTGCAGATCGCGGGATGCCGCGATGAACTGATGCGGGTACAAGCCCATCAGGCCGCCGCCGCGTACCGCAAAGTCGCGCGGCACTGCTTCCGGTCCGAAAACCTGATCCAGCACCACGTCACGCTTGGCAATCGATCCCGGTACCGCCAGCGTCCAGGCAAACAGCTTGCGCAGCCAGGACGAGGAAATGGTCAGCGTGCGGAACGCGGCCGGCGGATTCGGATCGTCCGGCAAATGCGTCAGCGGCGCCACCAGCGCCAGGCCGCTTACTCTTGGTGCGTGTTCAACGGCCAGGGTCAGCGCGACCGCGCCGCCCAATGAATGGCCAACCACGAACACCTGCGGCAATTTGAGTTGATCGAGCAGAGCGGCGATGGCCGCCGCCTGTGTCGTCAGATCGGCGGGCGTGGTCGCCGGGCGCTTCGAATAGCCGGAACCGGGACGGTCGATCGTCAGCACGCGGAAATGCTTCGACAGCCGTTCGGTAACGCCGTAAGTGTAATGGCGCATGTTTCCGGCCAGGCCGTGAATCAGCAGCAGCGGCGGCCCTTCGCCCTGTTCGTGGACGTGGATGGCGCCGCCGGCCACCACGATCGTGCGGCCCTGTGGCGGCAATGCCGACCGCACCTTGCGGGTAATCCACCAGGTAAAGCCGGCCAGCATCGCGCATGCCAGTATCAGGAAGGCCAATAGCGTGGCCACGATGATCTGCACAGTGTTCATCCTTTCACTCCCAGTTTGAGAAACGACCAGTAGCCGACCGGCGCGATGCGCTCGACGATGGCGGCGATCCTGGCATCCATGCCGACCAGGATCCGGCTCTTGCGCCGCTCGATTCCGCGGACGATGATCTCGCCGGCCTTTTCCGGCGGCATGCGCAACAGTTTTTCCGCGACGGCTTTTCTGCGGCGGATTTCCTCGGTCGAGAGACCATCGGCGACCCTGGCGTTTTTCGCGATCGATGTCGCGATGCCGCCGGGATGCACCACCGTCACCGCGACGTTCGATCCTTGCAACTCATGCCGCAGCGCGTTGGAAAATCCGCGCACCGCAAACTTGCTGGCGGAATAGGCCGCCTGGCCTGGTGGCGAAATCAGTCCGTACAGGCTGGAAACGTTGACGATCCGCGTATCGTCGCCGGCGCGCAGGTGCGGCAGGAAAGCCCGTGTCATCCTGACCACGCCGTGGAAATTGATCTCCATCAGCCAGTCGAAGTCGGCTTCGCTGACCTGTTCGAAGTAGCCCCCGAGGGCGACGCCAGCGTTGTTGATCAGCAGATCGACGCGGCCGTGGTCGGTCAGCACCTGCGCCGGCAAGGCCTGGACCAGGGTGCGGTCGGCCACGTCCAGTCGGTGGCAAGTGGTACGCACGCCAAAGGCTTCGATCGCGGCGGCGGTCTGGGCGAGTCCGGCGCCATCAATGTCCGCCAGCGCCAGATGGCAGCCGCGCCGGGCCAGCGAGACGGCCGTCGCCCGTCCGATGCCGCTACCGGCGCCGGTGATGACGGCAACCCGGTCTTGCAGATTCATGGCTGTTCTCCCTGAGATCCGAAACGCATCACACCATCGGCGATACGGCCGAAACGGATGGTCAGCAGATCCTGCAGATAGTTCTGGTACACCTGCCAGGGTGCGCGCGAACCCTGGCGCGGCAGCAGGTGCTGGGCGCGCTGGACGTAGCCGGAGGTGAAGTTGAGGAAAGGCATCGGTTCGACATCCGGTTCGCGTCGCGGCACCGCGACGGTCTTGCCGTGCCGGTCCATGTAGCGCAGCAGGCGGCATACATATCCGGCGGTCAGGTCGGCTTTCAAGGTCCATGAGGCATTGGTGTAGCCGAAGGCCATTGCAAAATTCGGCAGGTCGCTCAGCATCATGCCCTTGTAGGCCATGGCCTGGCTCGGGTCGAACGGCTGGCCGTCGATGGACAGCGTCATGCCGCCGAGTACCGTCAGCTTCAGGCCGGTGGCGAGCACGACGATGTCGGCGTCCAGCTCCCGTCCCGAGGCGAGACGGATTCCGGTAGCGGTGAAGCGATCGATGGTGTCGGTGACGACCTCGACACGGCCGGCGCGGATCGTCCGAAACAGGTCGCCGTCGGGAACCGCGCAGACGCGCTGGTCCCACGGCTTGTAGTTCGGAGTGAAATGGGTGGCGACGTCATAGCCCGGCGCCAGCTGCCGTGCCGCCATCTGCACCAGGCGCTGTTTGACCGGTTCCGGCCGGCTGCGCGCCAGCCGGTAGAAGAACATGCCGATCAGCACGTTTTTCCAGCGCGTCAGCGCATACGCGCCCCGTTCCGGCAGCAGGCGCCGCAGGCGCAGCGCAATCCTGTCCTCGCCCGGGCGGGTGACGACGTAGGAAGGCGAACGCTGCAGCATCGTCACATGAGCGGCCATGGCCGCCATCGATGGCACTACGGTGACGGCGGTGGCACCGCTGCCGATCACCACCACGCGCTTGCCGGCGTAATCCAGACTCTCCGGCCAGAACTGCGGCAGCACCAGCGTGCCGTTGAAATCCGCTTCGCCGGGAAATTCCGGCCGGTGCGCTTCCTCATAACTGTAATAACCGCCGCAGTTGTACAGGAAACGGGCATGCACGAGGCGCTGCGCGCCGGAGGCAAGGTCGAGCACGCTGACCGCCCAGCGCGCGTCGCCGCTCGACCAGGCGGCGCTGAGCACCTTCTGGCCGAAGCGGATGTGCCGGAGCAAATCCTGTTCCGCGGCGGTTTCGCGGATATAGGCACGAATCGACGGACCGTCGGCAATCGCTTTCGGATTGGTCCAGGGCTTGAAGCGGTAACCCAGGGTATACATGTCCGAATCGGAACGGATGCCGGGGTAGCGGAACAGATCCCAGGTGCCGCCGATGGCGTCGCGCGCTTCCAGGATGGCAAAGCGTTTGTCCGGACAGTGTCTTTTCAGATGGCTGGCGGCGCCGATGCCGGACAGGCCGGCGCCGATGATCAGGACATCGAGAATATCGTTCGGGGAAACCGGCTGGGATGGGGGCATGGCGGCCTTTTCAGATTGATTGACAATGATCGTTGTCAACTTTGATGCGTACTGTACGGCGTCGATTTGAATTTGACAACCGCTCATGTCAGAATAGAGGCATGACTCTAAAACCGCGAACATCCGGCATCTATCGCGGCATCTCCAGGGCGGACAGACACGCCGAGCGCCGTCAGCGGTTGATCGTCGCCGCCATCCGCGTCTATGGCGGCTTGGGTTACCGGCAGGCGAAGATCAAGATGGTCTGCGCGGAAGCCGGCCTGACCGAGCGTTACTTCTATGAATCCTTCGCCAATAGCGAAGAACTGCTGTTGGCGGCCTACCACGAGGTCATCGGACAACTGGTCGGCGCACTGGAGCAGGCGGCGCGTACCGCCAAGGGCAGCCGGACCGAACGCACGCGGGCGCTGCTGCGCGCCTACTTCACGCTGTTGCGGCGTGAGCCGGCGGCGGCGCGGCTGATCCTGATCGAGATTCGCGGTGTCAGCCCGACGGTCACCGATGCCTATACCGCCACTTTGCGTGACATCGCCGAACGGCTGGCCGCCCTGTTCGGCGTGCCCGAGGACGAGACCTGGCAACTGCTGGCGCTGGGCATCGTCGGCGGAATCAGCCAGATCGCCCTGAACTGGATCGGGCAGGGCTATGCGCCATCGATGGCGGTGATGATCGATGCGGCAACCCGGCTGGCCAGCGGCCTGTTCGGCGAGCCGGAGTAAGCCGGAATTGTCGACAGCTGCGGCCGCTGGTTTTTTTACCATTAAAATAATACGATCGTTCTTTTCTCGGGTATAGTTAACCGTTCCGAAAAAATCAGCCGTAACCGTTGCTTCGCACCGTCCCTGCAGATCATTCACTGAAAAAAGGAAGAGATATGACAGCCGAATACCAGGTACATGGCGCCGTCGCCGTGATCACCCTCAACAATCCGCCGGTCAATGGCCTGGGCCACGCGACGCGCAGCGCGATCGTGGCGGGCATCCGACAGGCGCAGAACGATGACGCTGTCAAGGCGATCGTCCTCACCGGCGCCGGCAAGGCCTTTTCCGGCGGCGCCGACATCAAGGAATTCAATTCGCCGAAAGCGTCGGCCGAGCCGACGCTGCACACCGTGATCAACGCCGTCGAAAACGCCACCAAGCCGGTGGTCGCGGCGATCCACACCGTCTGCATGGGCGGCGGTCTGGAACTGGCGCTCGGTTGCCACTATCGCGTCGCCAGCCCCGGCGCGCAGATCGCGCTGCCGGAAGTCAAGCTCGGTATCCTGCCGGGCGCTGGCGGCACGCAACGCCTGCCGCGCGTGCTGGGCCTGGAAATGGCGCTGAACATGATCGTCTCCGGCAGCGCGGTACCGTCCGAAAAGCTGGCCAAGACTGCGCTGTTCAATGAAATGATCGAAGGCGATCTGCTGGCCGGCGCGCTGGCCTTCGCCAACAAGATCGCCGATGCGCGTCCGCTGCCGAAGGTGCGCGACATCAAGATCAATTACCCGAACTACGAAGGTTTCCTGCAGTTCTCGCGCAATACCGTGAAGGCGGTTGCCGGCCCGTTCCCGGCGCCGCTGAAGTGCGTGGAAGCGGTTGCCGCCGCCGTCACGAAGAAGTTCGACGATGGCATCAAGTTCGAACGCGAACTGTTCGTCGATCTGGTGCAGACCACCGAATCGAAGGCGCTGCGCCATGCCTTCTTCGGCGAACGCGCCGCCAGCAAGGTGGCCGACGTTCCGGCCGACACGCCGATCCGCCCGATCAAGTCGGCTGCCGTGATCGGTGCCGGCACCATGGGCGGCGGCATCGCGATGAACTTCGCCAATGCCGGCATCCCGGTGACGATCCTCGAAATGAAGCAGGAAGCGCTGGACAAGGGCTTGGCGACGATCCGCAAGAATTACGAAAACACGATGAAGAAGGGCAAGCTGTCGCCCGAAAAATTCGAGCAGCGCGTCGGCCTGATCAAGGGCACGCTGTCCTACGAGGAAATCGGCCAGGCCGACATCGTGGTCGAAGCGGTGTTCGAGGATCTCGGCGTCAAGGAACAGGTGTTCAAGAAGCTGGACGAAGTGATGAAGCAGGGCGCGATCCTGGCATCCAACACCTCGACGCTGGACGTCAACAAGATCGCCGCCTTCACCAAGCGGCCGCAGGAAGTGATCGGCCTGCACTTCTTCAGCCCGGCCAACGTGATGAAGCTGCTGGAAATCGTGCGTGGCGAAAAGACCGCCAAGGACGTGCTGGCGACCTCGCTGGCGCTGTCGAAGAAGATCAAGAAGACCGGCGTGGTCTCGGGCGTGTGCGACGGCTTCATCGGCAACCGCATGATCGAGCAGTACAGCCGCCAGGCCGGCTTCCTGCTGGAAGAAGGCGCGCTGCCGGAACAGGTCGACAAGGCGATCGAGAAGTTCGGTTTCGCCATGGGTCCGTTCCGCATGGGCGATCTGGCCGGCAACGACATCGGCTGGTACATCCGCAAGCGCCGCTACGTCGAAAAGCCGGAAGTCACCTATTCGAAGACCGCCGACCTGCTGTGCGAAATGGGCCGCTACGGCCAGAAGACTTCGGCCGGCTGGTACGACTACAAGCCGGGCGATCGCAAGCCGTATCCGTCGCAGCTGGTCAACGACATGATCGTCAAGCACTCGGCCGACCTCGGCATCGAGCGCCGCAAGATCAGCGACGCCGAAATCGTCGAACGCCTGGTGTTCGCGCTGGTCAATGAAGCCGCCTACATCCTTGAAGAAGGCATCGCCCAGCGCGCTTCCGACGTCGACATGGTGTACCTGACCGGCTACGGCTTCCCGCTGTTCCGCGGCGGCCCGATGTGCTACGCCGACACCGTCGGCCTGCCGAACGTCGTGATGGCGATGGAAAAATATGCCAAGGGCCGCCACGGCGACGCCTGGAAGCCGGCGCCGCTGCTGGCCAAACTGGCCGCCGAAGGCAAGACCTTCAACTAAGCCGGCTTCCGCCTGCAAAGCCCCGTGCCTCGGCCGGGGCTTTTTGTTTTTGTGGCACCGGAAATGAAAGTGCGGAGAATCCGGCTGGCGCCGGAGTCGGGGAAACGTCAATATGGAATGACGGGAGTATGTTGAATTTTGTGAATCATGACGCCAGTGTTAGAGCATCGATGATGGGAGTATATGGGAAATCCCTTGATTTCCCGTCATTCGTACCGTCTCACCAGTAGTTTTCGCTCAGATAATGCCCCGGATTGGCGCGCCGGCAGGGCCGCAGGCCGCGTGCCTGCAGCAGTTGCCGGGTTTCGGTGATCATGTCCGGATTGCCGCAGATCAGCACGTGCGAGCGGGTGCTGTCGATCGCCAGGCCGGCGGCCCGCTCCAGCTCGCCGTTTTGCAGCAGCGTGGTGATGCGGCCCTGCAGTGCGCCGGGGCTGGCCGGTTCGCGCGTGGTGGCGTGCAGCAGCCGCAGTTGCGCGGCGTCGGCCAGCGGCGGCGCCTGTTGCACCTGCCGCAGCAGGTCGCGGTAGGCAAGTTCTGCGCTTTGGCGCACGCCATGCAGCAGGATCAGATTGCGGTAGTCGCGCCAGACTTGCGGGTGCCGCAGCATCGACAGGAACGGGCCGATGCCGGTGCCGGTCGCCAGCATCCACAGGTCGCGCGCCGGCGCGCCGAAACGATCAAGGGTCATGAAACCGTGGCTCATGCGTTCGGTCAGAATCGTATCTCCCGGCCGCAGGCGATGCAGTGCCGGACTGAACGCGCCTTCCGGCACCAGCACCGCGTAGTACTCCAGTTCGCGCTCGGCCGGCGCCGAGACGATCGAATAGGCGCGCCACAGCAGTTCGCCGTCGATCTCCAGTCCGAGCCGGGCGAATTGCCCCGGCGTGAATTCGAAGCCCGGCGCGCGCGTGGTGCGGAACGAAAACAGCGCGTCGCTCCAGCGCCGCACCATGGTGACGGTTTCGACGCTGGCGCGTTCGGTGGCGATCAGGCGGGAGGGCATCGGCAATCCTTAAGATATATATTAAATATTGCTTTAAGAGATCATACTGCCTTACACTGGAACTCGACAATTTTTCGGAGTCGCCGTGAACAAGATCGTTCTATTGGAAAAAATTCACCCCAATGCCGTGTCCTACCTGAAGGAACAGGGTTTCAACGATGTCGAACGTCTTTCCAGCGCGCTGTCCGGTCCCGAACTGGTGCAGACGCTGGCCGATGCCGACGCGGTCGGCATCCGTTCCGCCACCCATCTGACCGCCGAGGTGCTGGCGGCGCTGCCGCGCCTGCGCGCGATCGGCTGCTTCTGCATCGGCACCAACCAGGTCGATCTGGGCGCCGCCGCCAGCCGTGGCATCCCGGTATTCAACGCGCCGTATTCCAACACCCGCTCGGTGGCGGAACTGGTGATCGCGCAGGCGATCCTGCTGCTGCGGCGGATTCCGGAAAAGAATGCGCGCGCCCATCGCGGCCGCTGGGAAAAGAGCGCCACCGGCGCCTTTGAAGTCCGCAACAAGACGCTCGGCATCATCGGCTACGGCAACATCGGCGCCCAGGTCGGCATCCTGGCCGAGAGCGTCGGCATGCACGTGATCTATTTCGATCCGGAAAGCAAGCTGCCGCTCGGCAATGCCAAGCCGCAGCCGCTGGAAGAGCTGCTGCAGCAGGCCGACGTGGTGACGCTGCACGTGCCGGCCAATCCGACCACGAAGAATCTGATGAACCGCGAACGCATCGCCGCGATGAAGCCGTCGGCGCTGCTGATCAATGCCTCGCGCGGCAACGTCGTCGACATCGAGGCGCTGAACGACGCGCTGCGTGCCGATCGGCTGGCCGGCGCGGCGATCGACGTGTTTCCGGTCGAACCGCACAACAACCAGGAGGAATTCGTCTCGCCGCTGCGCGGGCTGGACAACGTGATCCTGACTCCGCACATCGGCGGCAGCACCGAGGAAGCGCAGCAGAACATCGGCCGCGAAGTGGCGGAAAAGCTGGCGCGCTTCCTGGCCGCCGGCACCACCCGTTCGGCGGTGAATTTTCCGGAAATCGCCCATCTGGAAAAGCAGGGGCAAAACCGCATCCTGCACGTGCATCGCAACGAGCCGGGCGTGATCGCCAGGATGAACGCCGATTTCGCCGCCTACAACCTGAACATCGTCGCGCAGCAGTTGCAGACGCGCGGCGCGCTCGGCTATGCGATCACCGACGTCGATGCCGCGATTCCGGATGGCCTGGTCCAGCAGCTGTGCGCGGCGCCGACGACGATACGCTGCCATCTGGTGTGAGCGTGGTGGCGGGGCGCTGACGCTATCCCTTCCGCTCCGTGATTCCGGCTTTCTCCGGAATCACGGGGAGTATGAGCCAACTTCTGTTTATCCATGCCCGTAACGAAGCATGGATGATGGGAGTATATGTGTTCGCGAGGCGGATTACGCTACCGCGTGGCATCAGGTTTTGCGTACCGTCAGTTCCCGTGGCGCGCCGCTGTCGCTGATCGTGCGCAGCGTCACCGGCCGCCGCCAGACACGGCCGATGTAATCCAGCACGCGCTCGGCGCGTTCGAGGTCGAGTCCGCGACCATCGCTCTGATGGTCGTGCGTCAATTCCAGGCTGCCGTCCGGCTGCAGCGCGGTTGCGGCGATGCGCGGCGCGCCGTAGTTGAACTTCGGCGCCAGGATCGCTTCGCGCAGTGCGTGGATGTCGCGCTCGCCGATGGTAATGTCGCCATCCTTGTCGGTCTGGTAGACGAACAGGCCGAGCCGTTCCGCCAGCTCCGGCGTCAGATAGTTGCGGATGAAGCCGAAATCGTCTTCCTCGCGGCAGATGCGCAGCGCCGCCTCCAGTCCGTGCCGTTCGATGATGTCTTCCCACATCGAAAAGCCGAGGTGATACGGATTGATCGCCAGCGACAGCTGGCTTTCGGCGGCGTACGGGCGCACCACGTCGGAATGCGACTTGATCGCGCTCAGGTACAGTTGATCCGGCAGGAAGTCGGCTTCGCGCAGCAGCCGCGCGTGCCAGTACGAAGCCCAGCCTTCGTTCATGATCTGGCAGGCGAACACCGGGTAGAAATAGAACGATTCGGTGCGCACCGCAAGGAAGATGTCGCGCTCCCAGCCTTCCATGTCCGGTGCGTACTGGGCGATGAACCACAGCAGATCGTATTCCGGCCGTGGCGGAACAGGATGGTCGCCGGGCGCCGGCGGTAGTGCTGCTGATTCACCCGGCAGCGCGCGGTAGCGCCGGTCGAACGGGCCGGCATCGTCCGGCGGCAGAGGCGGCGTGGCGGCCGGGTAGGGCGCGCGATGCAGCTCGCCATTGGTGTCGATGTGCGGTTCCAGCGCCAGCGCCGCGTCCAGCACCGCCTCCACCCGCTGCGCGCCGAATTCGGCGGCGGCGCTTTCGATCCGGTGCGCGTGTTCGGCCGCCTGTTCGAGAATGCGGCCGCCGGCCATGTCCATGAAGCGGGCGAACAACTGGTTGTTGCGGGCGAAATCGGCATGGCCGAGCACGTGCGCGGTGACCAGCGTGTTTTCCGGCAGGCTGTTGCTGTCGACCAGATAGGCGTGGCACGGATCGCCCGGAAACATCACCTCGAAGATGTGCGAATGTCCCATGTTCTGGCGGATCAGCTGGTGGATGTAGCGCACGCCGAACGACCAGTGCGGCATCCGCACCGGCAGGCCATAGACGGCGATTTCCATCATGAAGTTGTTCGGCACCAGCTCGAAATCGACCGGATAAAAATCCAGCCCGAGGCGGCGCGCCAGCGCCTCGATGCGGGCCGAATATTCCGCCAGCCGTTGGCTCTCGGCGGCGGCATCCTGTGCTGCCCTCGGCAGGTCGTCGGCGTGAGTCATGCCGGCTCCGTTGCGCCTGCCTGTTGCAGGAAGAACTTGCGCAGCGCGCGCCAGACATCTTCCTGGCGCGTCAGGATGCTGGTGGAAACCGGCGCGCCGTCGTCCTCCAGTTCATCGCAGATCGCCTTCATCTCGGTTTCGCTGGAGCGCAGCAGCCCCGGCGCGGTCTCGATGTAGCCGATGGTGTTGGCCAGTTCCGCCAGCTTGCGCAGGCTGGCGCTGGCGGCGGCGCGGTCCTCGGTGAAGTTCTCGCCATCCGACGCATAGAACAGATAGATGTTGTACTGCGACGGCGGGAATTCGCCGTCGATCAGCCGCAGCGCAAGATTGAAGGCGGTCGAGGCGCCGGTGCCGCCGGTGCCGCTGACCTGGAAGAACTCCTCCTCGGAAAACTCCCAGGCCTGCGTGGTATGTGCGAGGAAACGGATGTCGACCCGCGCATACTGGCGCCGCAATCCCTGCAGTGCGAAGAAAAAGAAATGCTTGGCCAGCCGCCGCTCGTTGACGGTCATGCTGGCCGACACGTCGAGCATGAAGAACACCACCGCGCTGGTCGCTTCCTTGCGCCGCTGCGCCAGCTGGCGGAAACGCAGGTCGTCATCGGTAAACGGCAGCGGGTCGGCCTGCAGCGCCCGCCGCTTGACCGCTTCTTTCAGGGTGCGGCGACGATCGAGGCGGGCGCGGGCGCCGTGCCGGTCCCAGCCTTCGCGCACCAGCTGGTGTTCGTCGATGCCGCCGCTGGCCTTCGGCTGCAGCTCCGGCAGCCGCATTTCTTCCCACAGCCAGTCCATGATGTCGTCGATGTTCAGTTCCAGCATCAGGCGGATTTCCCCTTCGCCATCGCCGCCGTGGCCGGCATCCGCTCCGGACTGCGGACGGACGCTGTGCAGCACGTCGCCGGGCTGGCTTTCGCCCTGGCCGGCTTCGGGATGATCCGGCGCGCTGTCGTTCAGGCGGAAGCGCGCATGTTCGAGGAAGTGCACCGGCACCTGCACGCTGCGCTGCTGGCTGCCGGTGATGATGTCGGGATTGGCGATCAGGTCGGTCAGGTTTTCCTGCACCGCCTCGCGCACTTTCTGGTTGTGCCGCAGCCAGTCCCTGGCTCCGCGCGAAAACAGCTCGTACCACGATGTCTGCGCGCTGATGACGCTGGTGTTCCGCATAGCCTCCTCGTCGCCAAAAACCGCCAGCGCGACGGCGGCGGGCAGCAAGCCATGCCGACCGGGCCGCGTGCCGTTATTCCTGTGACAGCAGCGTGGTCACATAATTCAGCGCTTCGCGCGCGCTGTGGCTGTCGTAGCCGTATTCATCGACCAGCCGCTTTTCCACCACCGAAATCTTTTCCCGTACTTCCTCGTCCGGCCGCACGCTGGAACTGACCAGCCGCAGCACGTCGCGGCGCTGCTCGAACAGATATTGCTGAACCGCGTCGTGCAATAGCGCGTGGCGGTCGAGCGTGAATTTCTCGCCGCGCTTGTAGGCGCCCATCGCCTTGCGCACCACCTCCTGGCGGAACGACTGCTTGCCGGATTCGGAAATGTGGATTTTTTCTTCGACGGCGCGTAAAAAGCGTTCATCCGGCCTGCGTTCCTCGCCGGTGATCGGGTCCTTGATCTGGCGGTTGTCCAGTGTCGCCTCGACTTCATCCAGATACTTGTCGAGCAGGTCCTGCGCCTCCTGCTCGAACGATACGAACAGCGCCTTGTGCACATCTTCCCTGGCCCAGCGGTTGTAGAAATATTTGCGCACCAGCACCAGATAATCGATCCACTTTCGGCGCTTTTTCGGATCGATGCGGGCATCGGTTTCAATCGCGTCCTTCAGCGCCAGCAGCACGCTCATCGTCGTCAGGCTCCTGGCATCGGACTGGATGATCGCGTTCGACAGCGCGTTGATGACGAAGCGCGGCGAGACCCCGCCCAATCCCTCGTCCGGCATCTTCTGCCGCATCCGTTCCGCTTCGGCGCGGTTGATGCCTTCGACATCTTCGCCGGCATGCACGCGCACTGCCTGCACCAGTTCGGCTTCCTTCTGTTCGCCCTCGTGCAGCCGGGTGAAGATGGCGAATACCGCCGCCGCGTGCAGTACGTGCGGATCGAGATGGACTTCGCGGAAGGCCGGCGCCGCCGCCGAGATCAGCTTTCTGTAGATGCGCGCCTCGTCGCGGTAATTCAGCGTGTACGGCACCTGGATGATGACCATGCGGTCGAGCAGCGCCTCGTTCTCGCTCTCCTGCAAAAACTTGCGGAATTCCGCCAGATTGGTATGCGCCAGAATGGTTTCGTCCAGATAAATCAGCGGGAAACGCGCCACCTTGACGTTCTTTTCCTGTGTCAGCGTCAGCAGCAGGTACAGGAATTCGCGCTTGACCTTGAGGATTTCGATCATTTCCAGCATGCCGCGCGACGCCGCGTAGACCGAGCCGGACCACGACCACGCGCGCGGATCGCCTTCATCACCGTATTCCGCCACCTTCGACAGATCGACCGAACCGACCAGATCGGCCAGATCGGCGGTGGTCGGATCGTGCGGCGCGTAGGTGCCGATGCCGGTGCGGCCGGCTTCCGACAGGAAGATGCGCTCGACCGGCATCTGCATGAAATCGCCGTGGTATTCGTGCTCCAGCCGGGTGCGGCAGTAGGGGCACAGTTCGCCGTGAATCTCGACGCCGTAGGTGTCGCGGAAAGAGGGGCGCAACGTGTGCGGCACCAGATGCAGCGGCGATTCGTGTACCGGGCAGCCGTGGATGCCGTACAGCGCGCCGGCATCGGTGTAGCTGTATTCCTCCAATCCGCGTTTCAGCAGGATCACCAGCGTCGATTTGCCGCCGGACGGCGGGCCCAGCAACAGCAGCAGGCGCCGGCCGACCTCGGAACCGGCAGCGGCGGCCTTGAAGTAATCGACCACGCGCTCGATCGATTCGTCGATGCCGAACAGTTCGTCCTCGAACAGCCGGCCGGCCGTCTGATCGCCGTCGGCGGCATCGGCGCGGGTCCAGCGGATCATGTCCCACATGTACTGATGGGCGTTGCGGGCGACGCCGTGCGGGTCGCCGGTGACGATCTGTTCCAGGAATCCGGAAAACGGCCCGGACCAGTGCGTCGCCCGGTGTTCCTTCGTGAAGGCGACCAGGCTTTGGTAGAAATCGGCCTGTTGCCCGGGCTGCGTGGAGTTGCCTTGGTTCATGCTCCCCCCATCAGAAATAGGCTGACGTAAATGGTGGACAGGAAAGCCGTGCGAACGTTTCTCGCGCCCGATGCATTTTTTTAACCGGCATCGGCAAATCATTTCGATGACGCGACTGAAGAAATCGTGATTGCTGCCGTAAACAAGGACAGCGCTCACCACGAAACGGAAAAACACGATGGAAATCAATGGCATCGCCCAGTTGGCGACCACGATGGCGCAGCAGCGCACCAATCAGGATGTGTCGGTCGCGGTCCTGAAAAAAGCACTCGACGTTCAGCAGGGCACCGCCGCCGCATTGCTATCCGCCTTGCCGCAGCCGACCCCGGCGCCCAAGCTGCCGCCGCATCTGGGCCGCAACATCAATACCACCGCCTGATTCGCTTATCGTCGCAGCGGGCAGCGCCGGCGGCGTTCCGCCGTGCCGGCTGCCGCGCCTTCACGGTGGAACCGGCATTGTGCGCTGGCGCCGGAACCCCGGCGCATCGGCCGGAATTTCCCGGATTCAATTACTCCTCGCCCAAAAATAGGGGGAGTATAGGCAAACTTCTGAATGTTGGCGCCCGCCACAGCGGTGCCACATGGGGAGTATGCAAAATCTCCCCGTTTTCCGGCAATCCTTGCGAATGGCCATCGCCACCGATCGATGCTATGATCCGCAACCCTGTTGCATCTTGACATTCCGGTTCCGATCGCCCGCCGCATGTTTCCTCCCCGTCTGTTGCATTCGCTGACTGGCCGACGCCACAGCCAGCGGGCCATCGCCGGCCTGCTGGTGCTGGCCTTGCTGCTGGCGCAGTGGAGCGGTTTCCAGCATCGGATCGCCCATGGCTGGCAGGGTGGAGCAGGTTTCATTACCGCCGTCGCCAGCAGCGCCGACGGCGAGGATGGCAAAAGCGGCGGCGCATCGCTGCATCATTCCTGCCTGGATTTCGACGCCGCCACGCTGGCATTCGCGCTGCACGCCGCGGCGCCGGTCACGCCGGTGCTGCCGGAACGCCTGCGGCCGGCGTCGCAGCCGGACTTCGCTTCCTGGCATGCGCCGTTTCCCCATCACTTCCTGACGCGCGCGCCGCCCGTCGCCTGAGCATTCCCTGCCGTTGATTGCCGCCGGAACGCCTGCCGTTCCGGCCCTTTCCCTTTTTTCCAGGAATCCTCATGCACGCCCCTAGCATCCTGCTGGCGCCGGCGGCGCTGTCGGCGCTCGCGCTGGCGCCCGCCGTCCAGGCGCAAACTCCCGCTCCCGTCAACCATCCCGCCACCGTCAGCGCCGCACTGCCCGAAGTGGTGGTCACCTCGGCACCGTTCGGCGCCGGCGAAAACGCCCAGATCCTGGCGCCGGCCAAGGTGCTGGCCGGCGACGAATTGCACGACAAGCTCGGCAACACGCTCGGCGACACGCTGTCGCAGGAACTCGGGGTATCGGCCTCGGCCTTCGGCGCCGGCGCCTCGCGGCCGATCGTGCGCGGCATGGAAGGTCCGCGCGTGAAGATTTTGCAAAACGGCATGTCGGTGGCCGACGTTTCCAGCCTGTCCAACGACCATGCGGTCGCCACCGGCGGCGCCAGCGCCCGCCAGATCGAAATCCTGCGCGGACCGGCAGCGCTGCTGTACGGTTCCGGCGCCATCGGCGGGCTGATCAACGTCGTCAACGACCGCATCCCGACCGAACTGCCGTCGGCAATCAGCGGCGAGATGGAATTGCGCGCCAGCTCGGCCGACAACGGCACCAGCATGGCGCTGTCGCTCGATGGCGCCGCCGGCCCGATCGGCCTGCACGTCGATGGCAATCTGCGCAACGCCAGCGACTACCAGATTCCCGGCCATGCCGGCCTGAACGATCCGGCCTCGGCCAGCGGCCGGCTGCCGAATTCCTTTGCGCGCCAGAACGATCTCGGTTTCGGCGCTTCCTATGTGGCGGGCTGGGGCTATCTGGGCGCTTCGGTCGGCGTGCGCAACGACCATTACGGCATTCCGACCGATGAAAAGTCCTTCATCGATCTGGAGCAGACCCGCTACGACGTGGACGGCCTGGTGCGTGAACCGTTCGCCGGCATCGAAAGCTTCCGCTTCCGGCTCGGCGTCACCGATTACCGCCACGCGGAAAAGCAGGAGGACGGCACGCCGATCACCAACTTCGCCAACAACGCCACCGAAAGCCGCTGGGAATTCACCCATCAGCCGCTGTATGGCTGGCATGGCAATTTCGGCCTGCAGACCGAGGACAGCCGCTTTTCGGCGCTGGCCGCCGACAGCGGCGCGCCCGATACGGTGCCGGTCACGCACTCGACGACGCTGGCGGGTTTTCTGGTGGAACAGCGTGATTTCGGCCCGTTCCGCGCCTCCGCCGGCATGCGGCTGGAGTCGGTGCGGCACCGGCCGGATGCCGGTTCCGGCATGCCGGAACGCAGCTTCTCGCTCGGTTCCTATTCGGCTGGCGGGCAGTGGCGCTTCGCGCCCGGCTATGCGTTCGGCGCGACGCTGTCGCTGGCGCAACGCGCGCCGGCGGTGGAGGAACTGTATTCACACGGCCCGCATGAATCGACCGCGACCTACGACATCGGCGATCCGTCGCTGCGGCAGGAAACCTCGCGCAATCTGGAAATCAGCCTGGAGAAAAATACCGGACGGTGGCGCTGGAAAGCCAATCTGTTCCACAACCGCGTCAGCAACTACGTCTATGGCCGCGCCGACGGCACCCGCGTGGACGAGGAGGGCGCGATCGCCCCGGATGGCGAATTCCTGCGGCGCTTCTGGTCGCAGGGCCGCGCCACGATCCGCGGCGCCGAGGCGGAACTCCGCTACAACGAGCGCGGCCCCGGCCTGTCGTGGCGGCTGTTCGCCGATACCTCGCGCGGCACGCTGGATGATGCCGGCAACCTGCCGCTGCAGCCGGCCACCCGCTTCGGCGGCAGTGTCGGCTACCGGCAGGGCGCCTGGCGCGGCGGCATGTCGGTGACGCGCGCGCAGGCGCAGGACCGGCTGGCATCGTTCGAAACCAGCGTCACGCCGGCCTATACGCAACTGGATGCCAACCTGTCCTATACCCAGCGTCTCGGCAGCGCCGACGTGACCTGGTTCGTGCTGGCGAAAAACCTGCTGAATCAGGACATCCGGGTATCGACCTCGGTGCTGATGGACATGGCACCGCAACCTGGCCGCAACCTGATCGTCGGCGTGCGCACCGGCTTCTGACGCTGCCATCAGGCGGCCATCGGCGCGGCGCTACTCCTTGAAGTAGACCGCCTGATGGCTGCTCGCCAGCAGGGCGCCGTCGGCGCTCCAGATTTCCGCGCTCTGATCGAAAAATCCCTTGCCGAAATGCAGGCCGCGCGCCACGCCCAGCACCGGCCGCGTGCCTTGCGCCGCCAGCAGCGCGGCATCGGCATGGAAATAGGTGGTCAGCGCCACGGTGCCGGCCGGCACCCATTTCGGCCGCCGCACGAAGATACGCGGAAAGAACGCATCGCACAGCGCCGCCAGCGACAGGAAATCGAGCGGGCGCGGCGGCTCGTCGCGCATCCACAGCCGGGTTTGCGATGGATGGCCGCCATCGTCGGTGGTGCCCGGTCCGCCGTCGATGAAGCGCATCTGATAGCACGCGGTCCAGGCCGCCTGCGGCAGTGGCGACGCCACCGCCAGCTGCTCCGCCGGCGGCACCTGTGGAAAGGCGAGGTCGGTGGCGCTCCAGGTATCGCGCCGCAGGCCGGTGACGGCAGTGGCGAAGGCGGCGATTTCACCGCCCTGCAGCAGTTCCACCAGCCAGTGCTGGGTGGTGCGGTTGGTGCGCAGCGCCCGCGCCTGCACGCTGAATTCGTCGGCGTTGATCGGCGCGGCGTAGTGCACCGTCAGCGATACCGGTTCGCCGAGCCGGGCCGGATGGCTGACGATCGCGTTCAGCAGTGTTGCGCCGATCGCGCCGCCAAACGGGCCGACCATGTTGCCGTAGGCCGGATGGCTGCGTCCGCTGTAGTGGCCGTCGCCAGCCGGCGTCAGCGCGATGGCGGAATCGAAGACGTGAGTGCTGCCGGAGTCTGCTGCGTGCATGGAATTCCTTGTCGGTCGGAAAGGGAGACGAGGGCAGTATACCGACAAGCCCGTGAACGATGCGGCAGGGAAGCAGCGGCGGCCAGCCAAGCCGGTTGCCGGCAGCTGGACCGCAAAACCGGCGCCGACGCCGTGATGCTGCTGGTGCGCGGGCCGGACCAGCAGCGGCAATGATCCGGCTTACCCGGCAGCCACCCGGTAGGCTTGCTGGAACTCGGCATTGTGCTGCCCGAGTTCCGGCGCCGGTTCGGCCGCCGGCGCCCGCTGGCCGTTGAGGGCCACAGCAGAACTCGGTTCCAGTCCGCGCGGTGTCTGCGTCAGCAGGCCGCGCGCCAGTACCTGTGGGTCCTGCAGCAGATCGGTGCCGCGCAGTACCGGCATCCAGCACAGCTGATCGGCCGGCAGCAGGGTTTCGATTTCCGCCAGAGTCAGGCTGCCAAATACTTCGCGCAGCAGCTGCGCCAGCCGCCGTTTGTCGCGTGTACGGCCCTGGCGCGCGCTCCAGGCCGGATCGGCGATCTGCGGGAAGCGCTCGCGCAGGGCGGCCACCACCGCGTGCCAGAACTTGTCTTCGAGCGTGCCGATCGACAGCGCCTGGCCATCGGCGGTACGGTAGACGGCGACGTCGGCCAGCACGTCGGCCCGCACCGTCGGATCAGCCGCCGACTCCGGCGTCATGCCCAGTATCGACGGCAGCGTCAGGCTGGCCAGCGTGTCGAACATGCTGGCATCGACCCGCGTCGCGCTGCGCTGGGCGCGCGGCGTGCGCAACAGGGAGGCGACCGAAAACGCCGTCGACATCGCGGCGAAATAGTCGGCGATGCGCAGTCGCGGCCGCTGCATGGTGGCGTCGTCCAGATCGAGCGTCGAGGCAAAATAGCCGGCCGCCGCGATGAAGTTGATATCGTGGCCGGGACGGTTCGCATAAGGACCGTCCTGACCATAACCGGAAATCGACGCATAGATCAGATGCGGATTGCGTTCGCGCATCGCCTCGAAACCGAGACCCAGGCCGGCCATCACGCCGGGACGGAAACCTTCGATGACGACATCGGCATCATCCGCCATCCGCAGCAGGAATTCGACTGACTCGGGCGCCTTGGCATCGAGACAGACCGATTTCTTGCCGCGGTTCAGCAGCGAAAACGACAACGGATTCATGCCCCGCACCGGATCGCCACCGGGCGGTTCGATCTTGATGACTTCCGCGCCCATCTGCTGCAGCAGATAGGTGCAATACGGCCCCGGCAGCAATACCGAGAAATCCAGAATGCGCACGCCCGCCAGGGGCTGCGGCCAGTTTTGAGCGCTAGTCATTGCCAATCCAGGAGACGGGTTTCAAGACGGGACATGCCGGTGGTGATCGCCAGACCCAGTATCGCCAGCAGGAACAGGATGGCCATCACGCCGCTGGTGTCGAAATTCGATTGCAGGTAGGCGAGCTGCTGGCCCAGGCCATGCTCGGCCGCCAGCAGTTCGGCGCCGACCACGCCGAGCATCGAATAGATCAGACCGAGGCGCAGTCCGGAAAAAATCACCGGCACCGCCGACGGCAGCGTGACCTTGAAGAACATCCGCACCGGCGAATAGCCGAGCGAGCGCGACAGCGTCAGGAAATCGGCATTGACGCCGCGCATGCCGGCCATCGTCGATGACAGCACGATGAAGAACGCCAGCATGAAACCGACCGCGACCTTGGAGCCGAGGCCGAGCCCGAACCACATCAGGAACAGCGGCGCCAGTGCGATACGCGGCATGGCGTTGAGCAGCGTCAGGTAGGGATCGAGCACGCGCTGCAGCGTCGGCAGCGCCGAGAACAGCATGCCCAGCGTGACCGCCGCCAGACTGCCGCTGACGAAGGAAATGGCGGTGCCGGCCAGCGTATAGCCGAGTTCGCGCCACAGTTCCGTGCCCTGGATGAAGCCGGCGTTCAGGAACTCGACGATGGCCGACGGTTTGCCGAAGAAAGTGGCGTCGATCCAGCCGCGGTTGGCCGCGACCTGCCACAGGGTGATGGCAGCCGCCACGCTGACCACCTGCCAGAAATAATAGAAAAACCGGGCATGCGGCTTAGTGGGTGTCATCGTGCATTCCTTGCTCAAGCAGCGCCCACAGCTGGGCGTAGTAACGATGGAATTCCGGATTCTTCTGCAGTTCGCGCACCGAGCGCGGACGCGGTAGATCGATCGGGATGTCGGCGATGATGCGGCCAGGACGCGGGCTCATCACGATCACGCGGTCGGACAGGGCGACCGCTTCCGACAGATCGTGCGTGATGAACACCACGGTGCGCTGCTGCGAAGCCCACAGCCGCAGCAGCACGTCTTCCAGCTGCAGCTTGGTCTGCGCATCGAGCGCACCGAACGGCTCGTCCATCAGCAGCACCGGAGAATCCAGGCAGAAGGTGCGCGCCAGCGCCGCGCGCTGCCGCATCCCGTGCGACAAGGCTTTCGGATAGACGTTCAGGAACTGGCCGAGACCGACGTCGTTCAGCAGTTCGGCGGCACGCGCCTCGCGATCCTTTTTCGGCACCCGGCGCGCTTCCATGCCATAGCAGGCGTTATCCAGCACGCTGCGCCACGGCAGCAGGCAGTCGCGCGCCAGCATGTAGGCGATGTCCGGATTGCCGGGACGTGGCGTCTTGCCGAGAATCGAAGCTTCGCCCTGCTGCAGCGGCAGCAGGCCGGTCAGGATGTTCAGGATCGTGGTCTTGCCGCAGCCGCTGGGGCCGATGAAGGACACGAATTCGCCCGGACGTATCGCCAGGTTGGCATTGTCCACCGCCAGCACCTCGGTGCCGAAACGGACCGTCAGATCGCGCAGTACGATCGCGGCGTCAGCCGGCGTTTGCTCCGGCTGCGCCATCTGCGTCGAAAGAATCGCCGACATGGTTCAGGGTGCCTTCTGGTACAGCAGATCTTCCACCGGGACCGCCTTCGGCAGGGCCTTCTGGTACAGCATCAGATCCACGGTCGCCTTGACCGCGCTGCGCGAGATCGTCACGCGGCTGGCGGGAATGTTGTAGTGCATCGATGCAGCGGTGATTTCCGCCGCCTGCGGCAACTGCAGCTTGAAGTATTTTTCCGAAATCTTGATCACTTCGTCGAAATTCTTCGGGTCCTGCAGGAACTGCTGGGCATCGGTGGCGGCCTTGATCACCGCATCCGCCAGTTCCGGATGTTCGTCGATCATTTCCTGACGCATCACCATGTTCTGCTGCGCGCCATTGGTGGCGAAAATTTCCGGCGGGTTCTTGTCGGCGCTGGCATCGTAGACGACCTTGCACTTCTTGCCGATCTTGCACATGGAAGCCGCCGGCTCGTAGGTGAACGCGGCGTCGATCTGGCCCGACAGCAGCGAGGACATCGCGGTATTGGCGCCGCCTACCGCCACGATGGTGACATCGGAGGCTTTCATGCCGGCCTTTTCCATCAGGAACTGCACCTGCAATTCGGCCGAGCCGCCGCGCGCGGTGACGCCGATCTTCTTGCCTTTCAGGTCGCGGATCGCATCGGGGAAATTCTTGTCGGCATTCGGGCCGAGCGCTTCGTTGCGCACCACCATCTTGCCGACGTTATCGACCACGCCGCCGGCAATCGCCCGCACCTTGGCGCCGCGCAGCGTCGCCGCCACCTGCACCGACAGCGGCGTCATCGACACGTCGATAGATTTCGCGGTCAGCACCTGCAGGCCGAGCGGTGCCGAGGGAACACTCTGCAGCACGCATTTGATGCCGTATTTTTCACAATAGCCTTTTTCGATCGCCACCCGGATCAGCAGATTGCCGCCAGTGCTCGGATAGTCCTGGAATTTCAGCACCTCTCCATGGCCTTGCGCGGACGCGGTGCCGCAGGCGAGGACGGTGGCTGCTGCTGCGATGATGTGGATCAGTTTCATAGGAATGTCTCCTGAAGGTTGTGTAATTCGGATCACTTCGCTTTGGAAAGGATTTCCTTGGCGATGGTGTTGCGCTGGATTTCGCTGGTGCCGGTCAGTATGCGGAACATGCGCAGCTTGCGGAATGCGTGTTCGATCGGGTGATTATGGGTAACGCCGACATTGCCGTGAATCTGTACCGCCTTGTCGGCCACTTCAAAGCAGCGCTCGGAAACGAACAGTTTGCAGGCCGAGGCTTCCATGCGGATATCGGCGCCGCTGTCGGCCTTTGCCGCCGCATTCAGGATCATGCTTTCGCAGGCGTACAGGCTGGCGGCCATGTCGGCCAGCATGTGCTGGATCGCCTGGAAGCGCGCGATCGGCCCGCCGAATTGCTGCCGCGTCTGCGCATATTCGACCGAGCGCCGGTAGGTCATGCGCGCCAGGCCCAGCATGGTCGGGCAATGCAGCAGGCGGTTCACGTTGATGCGCGCCATCCCCAGCCGCAGGCCATTGCCGAAACCGCCGATCACGTTGGTCACTGGCACCCGCACGTTGTCGAACAGCAGGTCGGAATCGACATGCTGGCCGGACATCGGCAGATAGTCCTCGACCCGTTTGACGCCGGCGGAATGCAGATCGACCAGCACCGCGCTGATGCCGGACGCGCCGGCTTCCGGATCGGTGACGCAGATCACGATCGCGAAATCGGCAAAGGTGGAGCCGCTGATGTAATGCTTGTGGCCGTTGATGATCAGCTCGTCGCCGTCGCGCACCGCACTGGTCTTGATGCTGGCGGCGTCGGAGCCGGAATGCGGCTCGGTCAGCGCGAAGCAGATGCCTTTCTCGCCGCGGATCACCGGCATGAAGAAGCGCTCGATCTGATCCGGCGTGGCGATCGGCATCAGGTTGCCGACGCGCGGCGGCCCGGACAGGTCGCCCAGCACGTGCGCCGACAGGATCGATCCGGATTCGGCGATGTCCGCCTTCAGCAGGCAGGTTTCGACCACCGTCAGGCCCGGTCCGCCGAGCTGCTTCGGCAGCGTCGCGCCGAGATAGCCGAGTTCATAGGAACGTTTCCAGATGCGGCCCAGCACTTCGCGCGGCCACGGGTCTTCGGGACTGAGACCGAGTTCCTTTTCCAGCGGAATCAGTTCGTCGTTGATGTAGCGGCGGATGCCGTCGCGCAGTTCTGCAAATTGTGGATTGGTCGAATTTTCCATCGTTGTCTCCGGTCGGGATGGGGCAGGGGTGGAAAGCCGGCGTCAGTTGACGCGCCGCTCCATGCCTTGCCAGTACGGTTCGCGCACTACCTTGCGTGCGATCTTGCCGCTCGGGTTTTTCGGCAGTTCGTCGACGAAATCGAAGCTGCGCGGCAGCTTGTAATCGGCCAGGCGGGCGCGGCAGAAGCTCATCAGGTCTTCGCCGGTGGCGCTGGCATCGGGTTTCAGCGCCACCACCGCCTTGACGCTTTCGCCCCAGCGCTCGTCGGGGACGCTGATCACGCAGGCTTCGTAGATGGCCGGATGCTGGTACAGCACCGTTTCGACTTCGGTCGGATAGACGTTGAAGCCGCCGGAAATGATCATGTCCTTCTTGCGATCGACCAGATAGACGTAACCCTGTTCATCGACCTTGGCCAGATCGCCGGTGTGCAGCCAGCCGTCGATCAGCACTTCGTCGGTCAGGCCGGGTTCGCCCCAATAGCCCTTGAACACGTCGTCGCCGCGCACCACGATCTCGCCGATGTCGTCGCCCGACACTTCACGGCCATCGGCATCGACCACGCGCACGTCGGCTTCACCGATCGCCCGGCCGCAGGAAGCCAGACGTTCCGGCCGGTGGGCGATCGCATAGGCATGATCGGCGCGCGACAGGCGAAGCACGCCCGAAGTGGTTTCGGCACCGCCATACCCCTGCGACAGGATCGGGCCGATCCGTTCCCAGGCTTCGATGATGCGCGACGGCGCCATCGGTGCCGCGCCGTAGTTCAGCGACTTCAGGCTGGACAGGTCGTAGCGGCCGAGGTCCGGATGCGCGAGGATCATGTTGATCATCGCCGGCACCATGAAGACGTTGGTGATGCGCAGTTCCTCCACCGAACGCAGGAATTGGCCCGGATCGAACTTGTCGAACACCACCAGCGTGCCGCCGGAATACAGGAAAGGCTGCATGAACATGCCGGTCGCGTGGGTGACCGGACCGAGCAGCGCCAGCCGGTCGCCGGGCACGGTCGGCTCGCCGCTGATCAGGAACTTGCGCAAGCAGGCCAGACGATTGCCGTAGCTTTGCATCGCCGCCTTGATCTTGCCGGTCGAGCCGGACGAAAAGTGCAGCACCGCAATGTCGTCGGGCGAAATGTCCACCGTCGGCGCCACCGGGCTGCCTTGCGCCAGCAGATCCTCATAGGCGACATAGCCGGGATGCGAGCCGGCCAGCGAAACGAAGTGCCGCACCGAGCCGAAGCCGGGCGTTTCGCTGGAATAGTTCTCGAAACCGGCGCCGGCGATCATCACCAGCGGCGTGCAGTTGCCGACCACGTCGCTGGCTTCGGACGCGGTGAAGCGCGGATTCAACGCCGCCTTGGTCAGGCCGGCCTTGTACAGCGCGCATTCGATTTCGACCAGTTCGGCGCAATTGCGCGACTGGATCGATACCCGGTCGCCCTTGACCAGCCCGAGTCCGAGCAGCGCATTGGCAAGCCGGCTGGAGCGTTCATCGAGCTGTTGAAAAGTTACGGTACGGTCGCGGTGCAGGATTGCCGGGCTGTCTGCCCAATAGCGGGCGCCGCGGCGGATATGCTGGCTCAGGTCCACAGATGTCCCTCGATTGTTATGGATGGAAGGAGTAGGTGGATCGAGTGTGGGAGTTTTCCGGTATTCCGACAATAACGTACAATGAAAAATCGCATAACCATTGGTTATTCCCATGCAAATCGCCGATCTCGAATATCTGCTGGCTGTCGCCAGCGGCGGCAGCATTTCCCGTGCCGCCGACCTGCTTGACATCAGTCAGCCGGCACTGACCAAGGCGATCCGCCGGATTGAAACCGATGCCGGTTTGCGCCTGTTCGACCGTACCGCCAAGGGCGTGGTGCCGACGGAAGCGGGGCAGGCGTTCATTCGCCGGGCCTCGCGGATTTCGCTGGAATACGAAGACGCGATGCGGGAAATGCATCAAATGCGCACCGGCGACCTCGGCGTGCTGCGGCTGGGCTTCAGCCGCACGGTCAACGAACACATGGTGTTCGACGTCTGCAAGGCGCTGCTGCGCGAACGGCCGGCGGCGCGCTTTGAACTGCGCGAACGCCTGAGCGGAGAATTGCTGCAGATGCTGCGCGCCGCCGAGTTCGACATCGTTCTGGCGCCGCTGCCGGACGGTGAAAGCACCGACATGGGATTCATCCCGCTGTACTCCGATCATCTGTATATCGTCACCACCCATGACCATCCGCTGCGGCGCCAGCCGGAACTGGGATTGCGCCATCTGGCGGATTTCGAATGGATGGTGCCACCGTCCGATACCCGGGTGCGCCGCCACATCGACGACATCTTCCGCAAGCAGGGACTGGACGGGCCACGCGTGCGCATAGAAACCGATTTCGGCCGGGTATCGACGTTCCGGTTGTTGCAGGGAACGCAATTGCTGAGTATCGCCGGCGACGAAACCGTCCGGCTGCTGAAGCCGATGGCGCTGGAACCGCTGGAGGTGACCGATGCCAGCTTCGGGCGCACGATCGGCATCATGTACCGCAAGGAAGGCTATCTTTCTCCGCTGGTGCAGCGCATCGTCGAACTGTTCCGCCTGGCGGCGGCGGATTATCGTCAGGACGACAGCCCGCCCGACTGAGGGGGGAGGCCGGTGTGGCGCGCATACCGGCGCCACCCGGGAACGATGCAAAACAGCCGGGCAAGCCCGGTACGGCGCCCGGCTGCTCCGTTCCACCTGTCCCGGAGCAGTCGTCGCCCGCCCGTCAGGCTCGCTGCTGTCCTGCCGCCGCCAGCCACGACAGCACCGCCGACACCAGGGCGCAGCCGGCAACCTGCACGATGCCGGCGGTAGACCAGCTGAAGCTCTCCTTCAGCATCCCCAGCAGATAGCCGGCGAATGCGGCCGGGATGTACATGCTGGCGACGAACAGGCCCGAGGCATACGACGCTTTCTCGCGCTTGACCGACTTGATGATGCCGGCCGACAGATTCGCGTACACCATGCCGCTGATCGCCGCGCCGAACACGAACGAGAACAGGATGTGCATCGCCAGCGAGGCGCCGATGCCGGCAAACAGGATGCCGCCGCTGATGGCGGAAATCACCAGCGACACGATCAGCAGCTTGCTGTAGTTGTACTTGTCGCCGAGCCAGCCGCCGAACAGCGACAGCAAGGCGCCGAAACCGTAGAAGCTGACCGCCAGGCCGGCTTCCTTCGGGGTAAAACCGAGCGCTTCGCGCAGATAGGTCGGGTACAGGCCAAGATAGCCGTAGATCGACAGCCCGGCGAACACGGTGGCGATCGCCAGCGTAACCGGCGTCCTGGCCCAGATCGAATCTGCCATGCCTTCTTCCCGGTCGGTACCGGCATCCTCCCCGGTCGCCTGAACCTCGGTGAACCACGGCTTGACGAACAGCAGGATCAGGATCAGGGAGACGACGCCGAGCGCGCCGAACACCATGAAGGGCATCTGCCAGTGGGTTGCGCCGAGGATCGCGGCGCCGAGATTCGGCCCGATCACCGCGCCGATGCCGAAAGTGAAGTTCAGCGAACTTGCCGCCACCGCGCGGTGCTGCAGGAAATAGGTAGTGCCGATCGCCAGCAGGGCGGTCAGCTGCATCGCCTCACCGAGCCCGGAAATGAAGCGGTACGCCAGCAGATCGGGCATGCCCTGGGCATGCGCGGTCAGGTAGGTGGTCGCCGAAAAAATCACCAGACCGAGCAGCACCACGCCGCGGCGCGACATCTTGCTCAGCAGATACCCGGTCGGAATTCCGGCCAGGCCCATCCCGAGGGTGAACACCGTCGCCGCCAGTCCCACTTCCGGCACCGTCAGCGCCAGCGCCTTGCGCACGTCCGGCGCCAGCACCGAAAACAGCTGCCGGTCCATTGCGTTGATCACGTAAGACAGCAGCAGGATGGCAAACATCCCGAGTGCAGCTTTTTGTTTGTTCATTTCTTGTCCTCTATCCTGGTGTCATGGATGCCGGTCGCCGGCATTCCCTTTGCTGCAGTTGCCCGTCGTCCGGTGTGGGCCGTCAGACGTACTCTTTCATCACCGCCTCGCGACGGCTGCCTTGTTCGTGGTTAAACCAGCGCCGCCCTTCCGCGAGCGATGAATACGGTTTTCAGCTCCGCCAGCGGCAGCCTGTTGGCGATCAGGAGCCGCAACAGCAGGCAAGCCTTTTCCCCGGACAGATAGCCGCCGGGAATCGCCCCCCGGGCGATCAGGTCCATCTCCGAGCCGGGGAAACCATACGTCCTTACAAATGATGGGCCGGCGCCCACCCGGGTTGCCAGCACCACCGGCATGACGGCGGCGAGCTGCTCCACCTTGTCGGCGAAGTGCGCCGGAAGATGACCGGCGCCCATCGCCGCGATCACCGCGCCCTGGAATCCGAGCTGGGGCAGGGCGGCCAGCAGCCGGCCATCGTCATCCAGCGGAATCGTCAGCAGCGCTACCGCCGCTTCGGCAGTGCTTTCCGGTCGCGCGATCACCGGCAGACGCGGCAGCCGCGCATACAGGTGCAGGGCGCCTTCGATCACGCGGCCGATCGGCGCAAACCCCGGCGAAGTGAACGCCGAAGGCAGCGAGGTATGCGATTTACGGACGTGGCGGGCGGCATGTACCTCGTCGTTCAGCACCACCAGCGTGCCCAGTCCGGCGGCGACGGCAGTACTGGCCACCGTGACTGCCGCCAGCAGATTGGCCGGCCCGTCCGCTCCCGGCGCGGCGGCGCCACGCATGGCGCCGGTGACGACCACCGGGCGCATCGAAGCGACCAGCGTGTCGAGCACGAACGCGGTTTCCTCGATGGTGTCGGTACCCTGTACCACCACCGCACCGGCGAAGCCGTCGCTCATCCGCGTATCGATCAGCGCCGCGATGCGCACCAGATCGTCGAGGGTCAGCGATGCTCCCGGCTTGGTCGAGTACGACACCACCTCCAGTTGCGCCCGGTCGGCCAGTTCGGGAACCGCCCGCACCAGGTCTTCGCCGGTCAGGGTCGGGGTGATGCCGCCGCCGGCACCGCTGGTCATCGTGATGGTGCCGCCGGTCGAAATCAGCAGGACGCGTTGCAATGTCATGGTCATGCCCGTCCGCGCATCAGGCTTGCGCCTGGGCCTTGTAAATGTCGAGAATTTCTTCCCCGGTGCACATGACGACGCCGGCATGGGAAAGAATGTAGTCGTACAGCGCTTCCAGATAGCGGATGCGGTGCGGTACGCCGGTGAGGTAAGGGTGGATCGAGATCGCCATCACGCGCGGGATCGTCGCGCCTTCCTTGTACAGCTGGTCGAACTGGTCGCGGCCGCGCCGGTAGATTTCATCCGACGGCTGCTGCTGGATCGCCGACATGACCACATCGTTGATCTCCACCGTATAGGGCACCGACACCATGCTGCCGCTGCGCGTCTTGATCGGCACCGGCTGGTCGTCCATGACCCAGTCGGCCACGTATTCGATTCCGGCCTCGGCCAGCAGATCGACGGTTTCCGCGGTTTCCGTCAAACCCGGGCTTTCCCAGCCGCGCGGCGGCTTGCCGGTGAAGGCGCGGATCGCCTCGACGGTCTGGCGGATCGCCGCGCTCTGGTCTTCGACGCGATGCATCGGCTTCTGGACGAATCCGTGTCCCATGAATTCCCAGCCGGCATCGCGCGCGGCGGTGCAGGCAGCGGCGTATTCGGTGCAGGTGGTGCCGTTCAGTGCCAGCGTCGCGCGCAGGCCGCGAGATTTCAGCACGTCGAGAAAACGCCAGAAACCGACGCGCATGCCGTATTCGTGCCAGCACCAGTTCGGCACGTCCGGCAGCATCGGCTGGCCCATTGGCGGCGGCAGTACGGTGCGCGGCATCGGATTTTCCGGCAACCAGTTTTCGATGTTGACGATGGTCCAGACCGCGACGCGGGCCTGGTTCGGCAGGACAAACGGGCGGCGCTGCGTGATCGGTTCGTAAGGCAGCCGTGCGCGCGAGGTCGGGAAGCTGTCGGCGGGGTTCGTGTTCGATTGGCTCATTCGAATCCTCCTTGGGGGTAGCCGGGTCCGGAACGTGCCGTCGCAAATTTGATCAATAGCACGGCACGACAATAAGTCCACTATATGGACTAAAATTACGGGGAAAGCCGTAAAATTTCATAGCGGTTTTCTCCAAATCCTTGATTCATACTATTTTTCCGTATCAGATAGTGTCAACAAGTTTGAATATAGTTCCACTATTTGGATATTTGAGATGACTGATACCAATACCACGCGCGGCGCACAGACCGTGACCCGGGCGATCCGGATGCTCAAGCTGATTGCCCAGCATGCGGCGGACGGCATGCGTCTGGTCGACTTGTCCGAGCAGCTGAATCTGGAACGCCCGACCGCGCACCGTCTGGTCCAGGCTTTGGTGAACGAAGGAATGCTGGTGCGCGACAACCGCTCACGGCGCTATACGCTCGGCCCCCTGGTTTTTGAATTAGGGCTGGCTTCAACGCATCAGTTCAATCTGCGTGACATCTGCGCGCCGGTGCTGGAAGCGCTGGCCGCCAGCACCGGCGACACCACCTTCCTGTTCGTGCGTAGCGGCAACGACGCGGTATGCCTGAGCCGCGTGCAAGGGACTTACCCGATCCAGACGCCCGCCGTGCCGGTCGGCAGCCGCCAGCCGCTCGGGGTCAACGCCGGCGGGCTGGCGCTGCTGAGCTGTCTGCCGGACGCGGAAGCAGGGCGGATCATGGATGCCGTCGCTCCGCGCCTGAGCATCTACGGCGACCTCGATGTCGAGGAATTGCGCAAGCATTGCGCCCGCGCCCAGGCCAACGGGTTCGCGCTGATTTCCAACAAGGCGGTACCCGGCGTCAGCGCGCTGGGCCTGCCGATCAAGAGTTCCGCCGGCGTGCCGATCGCCGCGATCACGGTGGCGGCTACCCAGACGCGCATGACGGAGAAACGGGTGGCCGAAATCGTGCCGCTGCTGATGAGCGCGGCCGAGACGATTACTCAACTGCTGAAACAATGAAGTGAGCAGGCCCGACGCTGCACGACACCGACCGGTCAGGCGTCGGTATGACGGCCGCAAGTAGAAGAAGACGTGCAAGCCATGCCCATACTGTTCTGACCAACCTCCAATATTTGACATAATACAAACACTTCCTCTCGCAAAATACTTGCTACGCCGTGGCCGGGACCCTTGTCCAGCCTACGTTTGCGGCGCGTAGCAAGGCTTTAAAACCCTCCGAAATTTTTTCCGTTATTTTTCTTTCCTGCTCGGCCAGTGAGCGCATTGCTTCGGCCTCTGTTACACCGGCTTCTTCCGCGAGCAATAGCGCAACTCGGTAGCCTGGAACGCGTTTGCCGTTCGCGTAGTTGTCCAGTGTTTTTTGCGGGATTCCCCACTGTTTTGCCGCTGCGTAAACGCTGCGGCCTTTTAGCGCTCGCTGAATGATTTCCAAATAGCTCATTTTTCCCTCCTTGCAACACGTGTACGTTTGTACTACATTGCCTCGTGTACGTTTGTACCCGAGTGCAAATGTACTCGTTAACGATATCACATACACGAGAGGGGAATTTATGAGCATCCGCATCGTCGTCGAGACCATCGACGTTCAAGTCAAGAGTGGCACCAACGCACGCGGCCCGTGGCAAATCCGGGAACAGGAAGTGTGGGCCTATTTCTTCAACCGTGAGGGCAAGCCGCACGCCCATCCGTCGCGCTGCGTTGTCAACCTGGCCGACGATCAGCAACCGTACCCGGTCGGCGACTACACGCTGTCGCCAACGTCGTTTTTCGGCGGCAAGTACAACTCCATCATGTTTTCCCCGCGCCTGATTCCGGCTCGGGCGCCTGTGTCCAAGGCGGCATGAAAGCGGTTACCGAACCGGCTCTGCGCCGCGAATTGGCCGCCAATCTTCGGCGGCTGATGCTGTATCGCGGCCTGTTCCCCGAATCGCACGTTGGCGACCAGTGTTGGTATCTGCTGCGCCAACTGGGCGGACTTGCTACGGAGTTTTGAATGTTTTCTGTGGATCAATATCGACCGGTCGAGAACGCTGCCGCGCTGCTGGCGTCGGCGCATGGCGCTGTGATTGACGAGTTTTTAGACTCTGCCATTGCAGTCTACGACGCTGCTATGGCTTCCAGTTTTTCTGAAGATGGTCTCGGTTCCCCGCAGTTTCAGGCTGCGCTTGCCCGTATGGTCCGGGCGCACATTGCCTATGTGTTCACGGCCAAGGCGGTGCAGCCGTGAAATCGCCCGTCGACAAGTTCACCCGCGACGCGTTCGACAAGCCGCGTCGAGGCCGTCCGGCCAAGCCGGACGCCAAGAGCAATGCGCAGCGGCAGCGGGAGTGGCGTGCTCGCCGGAAATTCAACTTCCTTAATTCCGTTACGAGTAACGGAAATTCCGGGGTGGAATGATGCCTTTTCTTTCCATTTCGGCAACTGTCGCAAGGGGCGGCATCCCACGGGTTACGTATAACAACCCGTGGGAATTCTCACCGGTGAGAAAAACGTTTCTCCCGAGACAACAAAACGGCCTTTTTTCTTTCTTATAAGAAACATGGCTATTTTCGTCGATCGCCTCTACGTCAATCAGGAATTCCATGATGGGGAAACGCCTGATCTGTTCAACGGCGTTGTGTGCCGTTACGACGCTGACGGCGTGCAGGAGTGGATGCAGCCGTCTGCCTCGGTGATGGAGGGGTCGCACGATACCCGGATTCTCGCCAAGTCCTTCGGCGGTCGCGCTTTCCTGCGGGGCAACCCGGGCCGGTTCGGGCGGAATGACAACGTGTTCAACCTGGACTGGCAGCAGACGTGGGACAAGGTGAACCGCCTGTGTGACCGTTTCGGCATGCGCCGATTCACGTTTGGCGACCGAAGCTACAACGTCAGTGAGCGCGACGCGGCCTATGGTGTGACTTCCGTGTGGACCGGGGCCACCGTCAGCGCTCTGGACTGCACTTCCAATTTTTCTACGGGCAGCAAGGGAAACGCCTTTCTTTTCCTTCAGTGGCTCGAAGGCCAGCACGTCGAGCGCATACGGGGCGGCGTTGCACGGCAGGGAAGTGTCCGGTTCGGTGAGGGGAATGGCCTTCAGGTCGAAGCGTATTACAAGGCCGATGAAATGATCGCCCACGCGAAAAACGAGGATCAGCGCAAGCGTATCAAGGCTTCCCCGTTGTGGCAGTGGTTGAACGATCTAGGGGTGGTGCGGTTGGAAGTTCGAGCGAAAAGAACGCATTTGCGCGACAGGAATATGGGCTATGCAGGAGGGATCACGATGGAAAAAATCACGCAGCTGTATAACGACAAGACCAGCGTTGTACGGCGCATTTCGAACGATGTTGACGCCTTCGATTTCAGCGCCTTGTCGTTCCGGTCTGCCGGTGTCGCTCGCGAATATCTTGCTGGCGCTGATGTGCGCTCGCGCCTGCCGGTGTCGAGCTTTTATCGCATCCGGCGTGAACTGCTTGCGTACGGCCTCGATATCGCTACACCGAACCGCGTTCGGCAGATTCTGCCAAGGGTCAAGGTCATCGATCTAAAGCCGGTCGAGGCCCCGTCTTGGTACTGGCAGCAGGAGGCCGCGTAATGGCTTCTGCAACTCTCGTCGAAGCAATCGACCGCCTGTCGTCGGTCGCCGAATCGATTTTCACTGTTCCAGAATCGCAGCAGCTCGCCGCCCTGTTCGCGGTCGGGTTCATCACGCCTGCAACGGTCTATTTGGCCGCTCGCATGGTTGGTGCGCTCGTCAATTTCTGGCGGCACAACTGATCCTTGAAAGGGGACAAGCATGAAAAACTTCCTGAAGTCGGTCGTGGCCTTCGGCCTCGGCATTCTGGGCCTCGGCAGCGCGTTCGCGCAGACCGCGCCCGACTACTCGTCCATCGTCGAAGCGGTTGACGCTGGCACGATCGTCACCGGCATCGTCGCCATGGGTGCGGTGATGATCCTGCCGGGCGTGGCGAAGTGGGCCACGAAGAAGCTGGCCACGTTCTTCGGCTGACGCCGCGTCTGTGCTTCTCGGGGCGGCTGGTACAGCGCCCCGTTTTCTTTTCAGGGGGCGGAAATGATCTGGCTCGCGCTGCTGTATTTCTCTGGTGTCATGTGCGGCTCGGTGGTCGCGATGGGGTTTAGTCATGGTTGATTTGCGCTGGCTCTGCTTTTTTTTGTCCGGGTTCTGCTGGCTGGTTTTTGTCTTGTTTTCGCCGCCTTCATTCGCCGCCGCGCCGGTGTGGGAACAGGGGTCGTGCCCTCAATACAACTACGCTCCCGGCGCACATAGACTGGTTGATGTTGGGCCGGATGGCGCCTGTCTGTACGAGTCTGGCTATGGTGGCACTTATCGCGCTGGCTACGGAACTTTGCCAAAGTGTCCGTTTGGCGGCACGCCGAATCTGTATTTGCCTGTCGATCAGCAATGCCCTGATGGCGATGTCTGTCCGGCTGGTTTTATAAAAGAGTTTGGTGTTTGCGTGCGCGAAGGCCGTGACGGTTGTACGTTCGGTCAACACGAAGCGAGATTTGGGCCGGGCGGCGGTGCGTCGCAGTGCGTTCCAGATTGCGTGTTTCCTGAAGTCGAAGATTCTAACGGTTTCTGCCAGCCGCCCAGCTGTCCGACCGGCAGCACGTATGACGATGGCATGTGCGTCTGGAATCAGGATGCAGAGTGCCCCCCAGGGCAAGGCAAGGTCGATGGAATCTGTGTGGATCGCGGGCCGGGCTTCTGCCCGCCGCCGCTGGTCAACTTGGGCACGGCGGCGAATCCGCAGTGTGGCAAGAACCCGAACGGTGAGCAGGGGGAGCAGGGGGAGCAGGGGGAGCAGGGGGAGCAGGGCGAGAAGGGGGACAAGGGCGATAAGGGCGATAAGGGAGACAAGGGAGACAAGGGAGATAAGGGCGATCAAGGCGAGCAGGGCGAGCGTGGGGAGAAAGGGGACAAGGGCGACCCGGGCGAGCAAGGGCCGAAGGGCGATAAGGGCGACAAGGGGGATAAGGGCGACCAAGGCATTCAAGGCATTCAAGGCATTCAAGGCATTCAAGGTGAGGCCGGCCCTGCTGGTAAGGACGGCGAGGGCCTCGGCGACTGTGAAAGTGAGGACTGCGGTTTTAATGCCGGTGTCGGCTCTCTCTACGCGAAGAAAGATGCGACGTTCGCCGGTGCGCTTCAGCGGTTCTCGAACACTGTCATGGGGTCGAATCTGGTGGTGGCGACCTCCGGGTTTTTTTCTGCTGATATCAGGACCGCCGCGTGTCCGCAATGGCTCGTCCAGGTCAGCTTTCTGTCTGTGGCGGTCGATATAGGCCAGTATTTCTGTACCGAGGCTCTGCGTTCAGCGCTTCAGGTCGTGGGTATCGCCATGCTCATTGCTGCGTCGTTCGGCGCGTTCAGGATGGCCTTCTTATGATCGAAGCGTTCGTCAACTGGCTTTTTCAGCTGTTCCTTGAGGTTTTCACGGCCCTATGGGACATCATTACCGATCTTGCTGTCTCGATCTTCGGCGCGGTGCTGGATGCGATTGCGGGCGCGATTGCTGCGATTCCGGCGCCTGATTTTTTGAGCGAAAACAGCATCGGCTCGTTGGTCAACATGCTGCCCGACTACGTGATGTATTTCGTCGGGGCGATGAAGATCGGCGAAGGGCTGGCGATTCTCGGCGCTGGCTTCGCATTTCGGATGCTCCGAAAGGCGCTGACCCTCGGTCAGTGGTGACGTTATGCTGATTTTTCATGAGGGCCTGCCCGGCTCTGGCAAAACCTATGAAGCTGTGGCCAAGCACCTGATCCCGGCTTTAAAAAAGGGCCGTCATGTGTATGCGCGCATTGACGGCTTGAATTTAGACCAGCTGGCGACGCTGGCCGGCATCAGCGTGGATTTCTGCCGCTCGTTGTGTCATCACGTCGATGTCGAGCACATTAAAACTCTTGAACAATACGATATTCCGGTCGGCTCGCTCGTCGTCATTGACGAACTGCAGAATTATTTCCCGGATTCCCGGCAAAAGCTTTCGGATGGCATCACCCAGTTCGTCGCGGAACATCGGCATAAGGGCCTCGATATTGTGTTCATGGGGCAGGACCTGAAGGACTGCCATAAAATCTGGCGCCGGCGCGTTGACGCGAAAATTCTTTTCTCGAAGCTGGATATGCTCGGCTCGAAGAAATACCGCTGGCGCATGTTCAAGGCGATTGCGCCGGAAAAATTCCGTGAAGTGTCATCTGGCGAGGTCCAGTACGATCCCGCCATCTTCGGCAGCTACAAGTCGTTCGAGGCCGGCGCCGAGGTCGCGCAGAGCTATGACGACAAGAGGCAATCGATCTGGCACAGCCGGATGTTTCGACGCGTGATTCCGCTTGTCGTCATCGGTGGCTTGTTCGCGATCTGGTACGTGTTTGACCTGTTCAAAGGGGGTGGCCTTGAAAAGAGCCTTGCCGGCAAGACCGGCAAAACGCACGTTGCCGCCAAGGTTGGGGCACCAGCTGGGGCGCCTGCTTCACCTGGTGCTGCGCCGGCTGCTGCGGTGAGCCAGGTTGCCAAGGAAGTTGAGAGGAAAGGCGAACGTGATTTCGTTATGGACCTCTCGGAACGGTATCGCCTCCGGCTGTCCGGTGTCGCAAAAAATGCTGATCGGCTCTGGGTGCTTTTCGAGTGGTACGACGAGGCGTTCCATGTCAAAGAGCGGTTGACGCTGGAAGCGGTGAGGTCGTTCGGTTATGTGGTGTCGGTTGATGATCGCCTTGAGACTGCCAGCATCTCGAAGGGAAAAATGGTCTACGTCGCCACGCAATTTCCGTTGGCCTCGGACTCTCGGGTTTCAGATGACCGGGTTCGGCAGATCGCCGGACTCCCCGGCAGTCGGTCCCGGTCGGTGGATCGTGATGACCACGACCGCGATCGGTTCGGCACCGGGCTTACTTGGTGAGCGAGAGCGGCCGCACCGCCGGAGCGAAGCGACGCCGGAGCGGCCGCGGATCGCTTGAGCCTTGATGATCGGCGCAGGCCGGGCAGGTGCAGGGCAGGCGGTCCCGGCTGGCCGTCGCCTCGGTATGGCCTTCCATCTTGAGACACCTTCAGCACCTTCTTTCTAAAGACAGCCGCTGACTGTCATTTCGTGACTGCCGTTTTCCGAATCATGTAGCGGTCCGCGAAGCGGACATTTCCGGTAGGAGCCGGCCCGGTAGGGCTCGTTTTCGCAGAAAACGACTCCGTATCCCGGAAATGAGCATGATTCGGCGTGGTAGCGGTCCTCAACGTGATGACCTTGCCGTTGGTCAACCCGATTCGGTGCAATCCTCGCGATATGCCCATTCTGCGAAGCTGGCTCGTCCTTTCCTCGTTGCGCAGACGCAACAACTCGGGCACCCAGAACGGCACGCGCCGGCGTGAATTCAGCCAATCGCGGACCGTGCGTTCATCGCGGCGCAGCTGCCGTGCCAGGTCTGCCAGCGGTATTCCGGTTGCGTAGTATCGAAGCTCGTCAGGGCTTCCGTACCGCAGATTCGGGTATTTCATTTCTATCCTTTCAGACAACAAAAAAGCCGCATGGTAGCGGCTGTTTTTTTAGCGAGAGGATGTTTTACATAATACAAATTATGCGAAATCCCCGCGCCACCCAAGCAGCCGCTACGATGCGGCTTTTTTACACCTGAAAGGACGATCATGCGCTTCCCAAATCTCCGCTATGGCAACCCAACCGAGCTACGCCACTACGCCCAAGGCATGCCGATTTCCGATCTGGCGCGGCAGCTTCGGCGGTCGGAACGGACTGTTTCAAACTGGCTCACGGAGCAACAGCGGGTGCCATTTTGGGTGCCAGAATTGTTGCGACTCCGCAACATGGAACGCGCCGTACAGCTACGACGCATGGGCATCGCCCAGTATTCGACCCGGCTTGGTGTTGTCGCTGGTGCCGTGATCGAGTTCAAGACGCCAGCGCAGCCGGTCAGCGATTGTCATCGACCCATCGCTGATAAGCCCGCTCAACAGCTTCATCACGGGTAATTCCAGGCGACCGCCTCATTTCATGCGCGATCATGCGCTCAACCGCCGCCCGGTCATGCAGAGTCGCCGACAGCAGCATGCGCATGTTCTCGACGGATTGAACGCTTGGCGGCTCAAGCTCAAGTTCATCGGACCGGCCACCCGCTGGCTGCCGGCTACGCCGGACGCCAGACCGGTCCGGCCATTGAATCGACGTGCGCTGCTTCGGCCGCGTCCACCGTCCGATCAGCTTCTGAACTATCCAAGTCAGCAGCGCCAGCACCAGCAGCCATTGCCAGACGCTGAAGCCGGCCAGCACTTCGCGCATATCGCCCTCCCTTGAATCCCGGCAATTCTACGCGACGCGGCACAGGCTATTGCAAATTCAACGCCGACCTATCTGGTGCGAATCCTGAACGGATTCACACCAGATAGGCGGCTCCTACCCGCGATCCCAAAGGGATCGCCTTGCCCGTGCAGGCAAAGGTGCGCTACCACTATCCCGCGAAAACAGGCTTGAATCCGGGCTACGGAGTTGCATTCCTACGGAATGCAAGCCCTACCGGGCCGGCTCCTACCGGATTCATCGGGCTTCGCCCGACCGCTACCTGTTTTCGAGGGCGGCAGGCACTCGATGGAAGTCAGATTTGTCTATAGAGCGCGAGGGCCTCCCGATGGATGCGGAGGCTGCGACACGCGAGGACGGCCAGATCAACGCGGCCCGCCAAGGCAGTCCCGCCGCCTAACGCAACGGACAATGGCGCAGAAAATCACCATCGGCACATCGAAACTCAATAAACCATGGCATACCCGCATCGATACGATCAGAGAGCCTTACAGCTTTCGGATTCGCGGCACAGCCGGCCAGCAGCAGGATCAACGCAAACGTCCGGATCATAGCGCCCCGCCCTGCTGAAGCCGCTGATAGTGGCGGATGCGCTGATCTGGCGGCAATTGGGCCAGAACGGCCACCAACGGTTTTTTAGGCAGTTCCCGAGGCTTTGGCCGTGGCGGTTCCGAAAACAGCGCCTTGAGGCGATCCCGCAGCCGCAGCGGCAATTTCCCATACCGGCCCTTGGTATGCCACGGCGACAGCAGCGAATAGGTGCCATCGCTGTAATTCTCGCGGAATACCTGCCGAGTGTCGTAGCACTCATACAGATTGACGCCGCGATAGGTCCAGCGATCATTGACAAGCGCATGTTGTTCCAGACCGTATTTAACCGTGGCGACATGGATTTTAGGGGCACGAATTTCGAAGCCGAACAGCTGTTTCGAGATCGGCCCGAGGAACGGAATGCGCAGCTTGTCCAGGCGCCGACAGGACACCGACAGTTCAACCAGCGCCTCCCGAACTTGCTTATCGATCTGATTCGGATTCTGGCAAATGAAATAAGTGTCCCATCCGAGCTTGCGGCTATGGACGAACCAATCCAACATCGCCTGCCGGCCCTTATCGGCGAACTGGCGCGCATTGAGCATGGCCGCGCATTCATCCAGCACCACCAGCCCGTAAGTATCTTCATCGACCTTTTCCGAGCCGACGCCGATCAGTTCGAGGTCGAAAATCGTGGGACGATCCGGTAGCCGATAGCAGCGCACATCGCGCCGCCCTGACGGCAGCATTTTTTCCAGATTTAGATTCAGATTCGTGGCGACCTTTTTCCCGGCCAGCAGCGCATCGCGAATGCGACCGACCACCACCAGCGACTTACCGTTTCCCTTTTTGCCGTGAACGATGTAATCGGACATGGCCTCAATTCGCCGCGTTGATGGCGACAATCTTGAATTTCGCAATATCGTAAGCAGCACGGCAAATCCGACTCGAAACAATAGCCGAAAGACACGCAGCAAAATCAATCGGAATAAACATACCAACAGCATTAGAAAGCCATGCCGGAATCGCCATCATGCCAAGCACTGTTTGCAAAATGGCGTTAATACACAAAATCAAGCCAGACGTAATAATCACAAAACTAGCAATCGTTCCAGCAGCAACGCCAACCTTGCGAGTAACGAACGCGAGAAACGCTGCGACAATTGCAGGAATTCCCGAAGTCAAAAACGTCAAGAGCTTGACCATTTAATCCCCCCGCCTAAACAATTGACCATATATTTCAATGGCAGCAAAAATCGCAAAAAGCCAACCGAGCGCATCCCGAATATTCGCAACCGTAGGGCAAACATCCCACGAAATCGGGAATCCATGAACGGTTCCAGCAAACGCAGAACACGTACCAGACGGCGGCGTCCAAACCCAAGAAAACCAAGGATCCTTGTCAAGTGTTTCAGCAGCAGTACGCAAATCATCCAAATCATCAACAGCTTGCGTTTTAGCTTGCTCAACCAAATCGCCTTGATCCGGCGGCAAAGGCGGCGAATCCGCAGCAGTCAATTCTTTTAAGATTTCCTGCTGGGTTACTTCTTTGTTGTAGTCATCAGGAATTTCAAGATCAGGACGATCAGGACGAACAGACGGAGAGGTAGTCGTTTCAGTAGTCGTAGTCGTAACGCCGGTTTCACTATTCGTTACATGCGTCACCACTGTAGTCGTAGTGTTATAAGTGATATTCACATTGTTCGTATTATTGTTCGTAACATTCGGCGTCACCGTCGTAGTCGTTTCACGAACAACGTGATCAGTAGAACCATTCGGCCCAGGTCTATCTGACTCGGTAATAGTAGTCGGACCAGTAGCAGGCTCCGCCGTCACATTCGGCCCCGGATTCAATTCAGGCGCGAACCCCCTATCTGTAGCATCTTCAGCAAGATCGGGGCCATTCCGTGGAGACCGACCTTGCCAATCATTCAGCCACGGAATAAAACCGGGATCAGCATAAGGAGCAGGACTCTCCCGCTCAACAAGACGAGGATCAGCGTGACAACCATCCTCATGAACATAATAACCAGACGGACAATTACTAGCTGCACGTGACGCGAGCCAATGATTTTCAACAGACCACCATGCAGGACTACCAGACGGCGCACCATTAGAACGCCAATACGCTTGAACAGAGCAACCATTAGACTGCGGAAGGACAGAAACAACTTCCCTAAAATAAACAGAATCAATCGAATCGCGATAAGCCCGTTCATACTCACACGCCGATGACAAAACGGGAAACCAAGGATGCTCCCCGCCACGACCAGAACTATATTCTCGCCCGGTAGACACCGGCGACTCGTCAGTACGAGTACACCAACCGCCGGGACGATTGCAAATCTCAATGCCCTTTTCAACCGCATACTCTGCCGCAGCAGCACATGCGACCGCACCAATAATCGAACCACTACACAACGCAGCAGCAGCAGCACCAGCAGCGCCAACAGCAGCACGAGAGGCACCCCAAGTAGCAGAAACAGGAACCTTAATACCATCGACGGAAACCGAACCGGTACCGGTACGAGAAACACCATTGGCCGTTGAGGAAGTCGGCGAAACCGACCAATCAGACCAATGCCCCCACTCCGGCGGAATCGAAGGCCCGGCAGTACCGAACGGAGGTGACTTGCCGACTGGCGCGACACCAGCAGCAGAAACAACAGACGCAAAAAAAAGCCCAACAATCAAGCAACCAAGCACCCCGGCGACACGATTCCAAACAGTCATATCACCGACCCCCATAAAGCCCGCGATTCGCGGGAATCAAACAACAGTCAGACGAAAAAGGCCGGTCCTGCCGCACCCCACTAGCGTGAGGCACAGCAGGACCGGCCGGACTGCGAGACAAAACGAGATACAGAACCGTCAACACCAACAACAACACTGCACCCCGTTCCATGAGCGCTTTAAATCTTGTTGCCGAAGCGCTTGATCAGCTTGATCGTGATGGACATGCCGAGCACGGCGACCACGATCGGAACGACGATTGCGGACAGCGCCGACGCATCCGTCTGCACAGCGGCGAGAGCGGTACCAACCGACTCATCGAGGGCGGCGAAAGCCGACGCCGAAAAGCCGAACACCAGAGCCATGAACGAAGCGAACATGGCGACGAGCTTGGTTTGCATAAAAATGCTCCTACACAAGGTCAAAGAAATTGCGAACCGTTTTAATGGTCCGCCCCAACACCCAGCCGAGAGCAAACGACGACACAAAGCCCCCGACCATCAGCGCAAAATCGCCCGTCATGAGAGCAACCCCGCGATGATCCCGAGCGCCAGCGAAATGACCATTCCGCCAGCGGTTAAAACATCTTGAATTGAAAGTGCGTCGAACATCAAGCGCCCTCCCCTTGTGCGAGCTTTTGCAGCAATTCGGCATCAGCCCATTCGACCTGGCGGCGCACGTAGTGCTCGCCGAATTCGTCTTGACGCGACAGGAGGGCGTCGATATACGCCTCAAGCTGTTCGGGCGTCATGCGACTTTGAACCACGGTTTCACCCATGAGAACGGCCCCCCGGCGTCGATTGGCCTGCCGTGGTCGTGGATTCGTACAATCGAAATGTTGAACTTGGACAGACGGCAGAGTCCCCATTCAGACGGCCATATTTGACCGGTTGCCCGCTCAAGCCATCCACCGCCCAAAGATCGATCCCAGCGATCCGCGACCGAGGCGCGGGCCTTAATAAACGCAGGAAAATTAAACCAGCGACGAGCACCACGATCAGCTTCAACGAGGCCACCAACACCATAAGTTCGAGCGCCATAGGGAAATCCCTCCTTCGAATCCAACTTGCTTGCATACTTCATCGCGTACTTCACCGGCGCGACGGCCTTTTCAGTCCTGCTGGAGCCGTGCGGCCACCAGCCCTGCTTATCGGCCTTCGGCATCGTCACACCACGGGGCATCCAGAACAAAACGTGGTAGTGAATGACGCCACGTTTTTGCATTTCGGCGACCCACAGATATTTAAGCTTTTCGCCGGTCCGGCGATGCATCCACTTGCGAACCGCATCGGTGTAGCGGCTGATGTGAAACGGCTGCCAGCTATCAACGCGGTACGTCAGAGTGACCATAACGACGTTGTGATTTTTTTTGCCGATCGGTAGAGAGATTTCATGCAGCTTTGCCGCGACGCCGATATTTCGGCGCAGGCGCTTGTATCGAAGATCATCGCGCAGCATTTCCAGAGGTTCGAAAGGCGAAAAACCGAACCCCTGTTTTTCTTGATCCGTCGGCAAATCTGACACGAAATCCCCTCGTTTCTGACTTGTTGATATCTGGGACAAGCCCAACCCCAAAACCCCCTTATGCCACCTCTACCGCCACCCGATACACAGCGCGGTACTCCACGAAAGCCCCGCATGAAAACCGCTTGCCGATATGCGGCAGGCAGTCAGCGAAGGAACAAACGGGAATATCGGAAGGCATCCATTCACGCGGCATGAATGGATGCTCGTATCGGTGTTCGAGGTACCAGCCAGACAGCGGCAGCACCTCGACCACAGCGGCAATCTCCGGCGTCACTCGACGGCGCGGAGCACGTTGCGGGCGGTATGGATGACTTCGCCCTCGCGGGTTTTGTAGGAATCGCGATAGCCCATCACCTGCACATGGACTTTCACATCATCGCCAGAAGCGCCGAGCTTCATCGACGACTGAACGGCGACGGCGGTCGGCGAGGAAAACTGATCGGGCGCGGCTTGCATGACGCGGGTTTCGAACACGCGCTTGCCTTGCACTTCGAAGGAACGGACCGCATCAATGCGGCCAGTGATGACGGCCTGATTCATGGACAGCTTCGGGCCTGCGGCTTGAGTCGGGTCACTCATGGCAAATTTCCTTTTTTGAATGTGATAGGTTTACGTTTAACCGTTCGGTATTAAACCAATCGGTTAAGCGACACTAAACCAAACGGTTAAACAATTCAATAAGGAAATTACCGTGAGCTATCTAGATATTGTCAAATTGGCATTGAAGGGCCGTTCAATAAATGCGACGGCCAAGGCCTGGGGAATTCAGCAAATGACGCTGAACCGATACGCGAAAGGAGAACGTCTACCGGACTATGTAACGGCAAAAATCATGGCCGCAGAAGCTGGAATAAGCAATGGAGAAATGCTCGAAATTCTGGCGGAAGAAGAACAGAAAAAACGCAATAAATTGTCGAACATTGCGAAGGGTTTTAAGACCTTGCTGCGCGTCGCAAACGTAGGCTGGATGCGGGTTTCAGCCACGGCGTAGCAAGTATTTTGCGGGGATAACGCTGTACAAATTATGCGAAATTAAGAGCATGCTCAAACCCCCGCCAGATCGGCAACTCCCACAACATCATGTCAATAAAAAAATGAGATTTCCAAACCTGCGCTACGGCAGTCCTGACGAGCTACGTCATTACGCCGCTGGCATCCCCGTCGATGAACTGGCGCGGCAACTGCGCCGTGATCCACGGACCGTACGGGACTGGCTGGACGGACGCCGGCGCGTGCCGTTCTGGGTTCCTGAACTTTTGCGCCTGCGCCACGCCGAGCGTTGCCAGCAGCTGCGGCGCATCGGCATCCGCCAGTATCCATGCCTGTTGAGTGCGGCCGACACGACCCGGACGACCTCGGTATTTTGTCCAACCTGCGGCGCACCCGACCGTGCCGATGATCCTGGCCGGCGCTTGGACTGATTCAACGGTGGCGGAATTTGTCCATCCAGCATCGCGCCGCCGTACCTTTTCCGTCCGGTTGGCGTCAGCCGTGAATTACCGTACCGAAATCATATACTCCTTGGCAATACCTGCTGTTACGGGCTTCCATTGGAGATTTTTTCAACATACTCCTGAAAAAATTTCATTCCGATGCCATCCATGCGGATATCCGAGGGCCTTCAAGCGAGCGTTGATGCAACGCAATAGTCAAGCCTGGCAAGGCGCTGGAGCCCGTGCCTTCATGCGCGAAATGCTCCTGCTGCAGCGCAAGGTACGAGACTTGCTTGTCAGCTTGTCCCTTGCCTCTGGATAGATCATGAAAATTGCCCAGGTCGCGCCGCTGTTCGAACGTGTGCCGCCGCGCGCCTATGGCGGTACCGAGCGCGTCATCTCCTATCTGACCGAGGAACTGGTGCGCCAGGGCCATCAGGTCACGCTGTTCGCCAGCGGCGATTCGGTCACCGCCGCCCGGCTGGTAGCGGCCATCGCCCACAATCTGCGCCCCGATACCGGGCGCCCGGCCTGGCTGGCCTGGCATGCGATCCAGATGGACATGGTGGCGGAGCTGGCCGGGCAGTTCGACGTCATCCATTTCCACACCGACTACCTGCACTTTCCGCTGGCGCGGCATCTTCCGGTGGCGCACGTGACCACCCTGCACGGCCGGCTCGATCTGCCGGAACTCGATGCGCTGTACGCGCATTTCGACGACATGCCGGTGGTATCGATTTCCGACAGCCAGCGCGCGCCGCGTCCGCTGGCCAACTGGCAGGGCACCGTGCATCACGGGCTGCCGCCGGCGCTGTACGGACTCCAGCCGAAGCCGGACGATTATTTCGCCTTCGTCGGCCGCATCTCGCCGGAAAAGCGCATCGACCGCGCGATCGACATCGCCCGCCGCTGCGGCAAGCGGCTGGTGATCGGCGCCAAGATCGACCCGGCCGACCAGCCGTATTTCCGCCAGCAGATCGCGCCACTGCTGCGCTCGCCGCTGATCGAATACATCGGTGAAATCGGCGAACCGGAAAAGCGTCAGCTGCTGCAAAACGCCGCCGCCCTGCTGTTCCCGATCGACTGGCCGGAACCGTTCGGACTGGTGATGATCGAGGCGTTCTGCTGCGGCACGCCGGTCATCGCCTACCGCCACGGTTCGGTGCCGGAAGTGGTGGAGGACGGCGTTACCGGCTTCACCGTCACCGATCAGGACGAGGCGGTGCGCGCCGCCCGGCGCATCGGCGAGATCGACCGCCACCGCTGCCGCCTGGCGTTCGAACGGCGCTTCACGGTACGCGACATGGCGCACGCCTATCTGCGCATCTACCAGCAGGCGATCGCCGCGCGGCAGCCGCTGGCATTGCCGCCGCGCCGCGCCCCGCTCCCGCAGCTGGCGGGCGCGGCCGGCCTGTGACGGAGGCGGCATGATGGAAAAAATCCGGCTCGGCGAGCACTGGTACATCCTCGCCACCGCTTCCTCAACCGACGAACGGCGCCGTGTGCTGAAGCACAACAACACCTTCGCGGTGTTCGACCTGTTCGGCGACGCCCATTCGATCGGCCCGCGCGGCGCCGGCCTGTATCGTGGCGACACCTGCTTCCTGTCGCGCCAGGAGCTGCTGATCGAAGGTATCCGCCCACTGTTCCTGAATTCCAACGTCAAGGACGACAGCGGCCTGTTCATCATCGAACTGATGAATCCGGACCTGTATCCGGCCGGCGGCAGCCACATCGAAAAGGGCACGCTGCACATCTTCCGCGCCAAGCTGCTGTGGGACGACGCCTGCTACGAGCATGTGCGGGTCGTCAACTACGGGCTGGAGGCGGTCGAAATCACGCTGTCGATGGCATTCGGTGCCGACTATTCCGACATCTTCGAGGTGCGCGGTTTTCAGCGCGGCCGGCGCGGCGAACCGCTGGCGCCCGAGGTCGGCGCGCAGGAAGTGCTGCTCGGCTATCGCGGGCTGGACGGCACGCTGCGCAAGACGCGGATACGTTGCGATCCGGCACCAAGCGCGCTGTCGGCCGACCAGGCCGATTTCCGCATCGCGCTACCCCCGAAGGGCGAGGCGCATTGCTACGTCAGCACCCATTGCCTGCCGGATGGCGCCGAGCGGACACCGTCGGCACCGCACTACAAGGCCGCCTATACCCGCATCGAAACCGAGGTGGCGCGCCTTGCCAGCGGCCGCTGCCGCATCGCCACCTCGGACCCGATGTTCAACAGCTGGCTGGACCGCTCGATGGCCGATCTGCAGATGCTCACCACCGCGCTGCCACAAGGCCCCTACCCTTACGCCGGCCTGCCGTGGTACGCCACCACCTTCGGTCGCGACGGCATCCTGACCGCGCGCGAATTCCTCTGGATCGATCCCGGTCTGGCGCGCGGCGTGCTGGCCTTTCTGGCCGCCAACCAGGCCACCGGACACGATCCGGCACGCGACGCCGAACCCGGCAAGATCCTGCACGAAGCGCGCAGCGGCGAACTGGCGGCGCTCGACGAAATCCCGTTCCGGCGCTATTACGGCACGGTCGATGCGACGCCGCTGTTCATCGGCCTGGCCGGCGCCTATTACGAACGCACCGGCGACCTCGATTTCATCCGCACGATCTGGAGCAACATCCGGCAGGCGCTGCACTGGATCGATCATTACGGCGACCGCGACGGCGACGGTTTCGTCGAGTACGCACGGCATACCGATCAGGGTCTGGCGCAGCAGGGCTGGAAGGATTCGCACGATTCGGTATTCCATGCCGACGGCCGCCTGGCCGAAGCGCCGATCGCGCTGTGCGAGGTGCAAGGCTACGTCTACGATGCCAGGCTGCAGGCCGCGCGGCTGGCGCGGCTGCTCCGCGAACCGGCGCTGGCGCAGGAGCTGGAGCGACAGGCGCAGCAGTTGAAGCAGAAATTCAATCAGGCGTTCTGGTGCGAGCCGATCGGCAGCTACGCGCTGGCGCTCGACGGCGAAAAGCGGCAGTGCGCGGTGGCCGCCTCCAACGCCGGCCACGCGCTGTGGTCCGACATCGCCGAACCGCACTACGCCCGGCGGGTGGCGGACCGCCTGCTGCGCGAGGACTCGTTCTGCGGCTGGGGCGTGCGCACGCTGGCCTCGCGCGAAGTGCGCTACAACCCGATGGCCTATCACAACGGCTCGGTCTGGCCGCATGACAACGCGCTGATCGCCGACGGGCTGGCACGCTACGGTTTCACCGGCAAGGCGATGGCGGTATTCGCCGGCCTGCGCGAAGCCAGCCTGTTCATGGACCAGCACCGTATGCCGGAACTGTTCTGCGGCTTCGAACAGCGCCCCGGCGAAGGGCCGACGCTGTATCCGGTCGCCTGCTCGCCGCAGGCGTGGTCGGCGGCCGCCGTGTTCTACCTGCTGCAAGCCTGCCTCGGCCTGTCGTTCGATCCGGAAAAGCAGGAAATCCGTTTCCGCAATCCGCAACTGCCAGCCTTCCTCGACAGCGTCACCATCAGCAATCTGGCGATCGGCAACGGCAGCGTCGATCTGGGGTTGCAGCGCTATCCGAACAACGTCGGCGTCAATCTGCTGCGCAAGGAAGGCAAGGCGGAAGTGGTGATCGTCGCTTAGCGCGATTCCGGCCATGCCGTCGACCAGGATCGCCAGAGGCGGCGCACCAGCAGCGCGCAGGCCGGCGCCACCAGCGCCGCGCCCAGCATGTCGAGCGGAAAATGGACACCGACGTAAATCCGCGCCCAGGCAACCGGCACACCCCACACGGCCAAAACCAACCCGAAGCGGCGCCAGCCGGGTTCCAGCAGCAGGCTGAAGGCCACCGCCCAGGTCAACGCCAGATGGTTGCTGGGAAAGGAAAAACTCGCTGCATGCCCGATCAGCTGATGGCCCAGCCCGAGCGCGAACGGCCGTGGCTGCGGCCATAGCCAGCCGATCCACTGATTCACCAGCCAGGCAGCCAGCGCCGACATCGCCGCCCGCAACAATGCCTGCCGCACACCCGGCCCGCCGTGCAGCCAGCCGATGCCGCCGGCAATCGGCACGATCCACACCGCATACACCGCGAAGAAAATACCGAGCCATGCCATCGCCGGCACCGGATGCGCCGGCGCGTTCAGCCAGAGAAACAGCGTGTGGTTCAGGGATTCCATTGTTCTAATATCCATTGACGGTTTGCCATCATAGGTTATGGAGTTTTCCGGTGCCCGGGCCGTATCCGCAAGCCATTGCTAAAAACTTTCTCCCCCAACAACCAACAAAAGCCCATTCCTGCCCGATATCAATTGAAATTGGTATCAATAATGATTATCATTTATAGGTAGCCATTCCGGCTCCGCCTTTCGCCACCGTCTTGATTTCGATTCGATGCCCCTTTCCACACTGCAAACCCTGCCCGCCAACGCCGATTCGCCCCTGATGCCGGAGGACAGCTGCAACCTGTCCCTGCTGAAAAAAGGTGAATGCGCGGTCGTCACCGGTCTGGCGCCTCATGATGACGCCAGTCAGCCGTTGCTGCAGCGCTTGATGGAACTGGGCTTCGTGCCGGGCGAAACCGTGCGCGTGATGGCCGAAGCCTTTCCGCGCCGCGATCCAATCGCGGTGCGGATCGGCAGTTCCACCTTCGCCCTGCGGCGCCGTGAAGCGGCGCTGATCCAGGTCGCGCGCCAGCACCGTCTGGCCGCCTGATTTTCCCTTTTCCCACACGATGAGCACTGCCAAACCGCTGCGCCTGGCGTTGGTCGGCAACCCCAACTGCGGCAAGACCGCGTTGTTCAACCGCCTGACCGGCGCGCGCCAGAAGGTCGCCAATTACGCCGGCGTCACCGTCGAGCGCAAGGAAGGCCATTTCCGTTCGGCCGGGCGCAGCTATCAGGTGATCGACCTGCCCGGCTCCTACAGCCTGAACGCGATGACGCCGGACGAGGCCATCACCCGCGCGGTGCTGTTCGGCGAGCAGGCGGATGAAGCGGCGCCGGACCTGATCGTGCTGGTCGCCGACGCCACCAACCTGCGCCTGAACCTGCGGCTGGTGCTGGAAGTGCTGCGCCTCGGGCGGCCGACCGTGCTGGCGCTGAACATGATGGACGTGGCGCGCAAGCGCGGGCTGGTGATCGACATCGACAAGCTGCAGCGCGAACTCGGGATTCCGGTGATCGCCAGCGTCGCGGTCCAGCCGAACGGCGGCGCGGCGCTGGTGGCGCAGCTCGATGCGCTGCCGCTGGCGCCGCAGGGCGGCCTGGCGGCCGATGCGCTGGCGCCATACGCCCGCGCCGATGCCGCGCCGCTCGAAGCGACGCCGCAGGAAGTGCGCCGCATCCTCGCCGCGGTCACCACCAGCGCCGGCGAAACCTCCGCCATCGGCGACCGCATCGACGCCATCGTGCTGCATCCGGTGGCCGGCTACCTGATCCTGGCGGTGCTGCTGTTCCTGGTGTTCCAGGCGGTGTTCAGCTGGTCCGAATGGCCGATGGAACAAATCCAGCAGGCGGTGGACGGCATCGGCGAGCTGGTGCGGGCGGCGCTGCCAGCCGGCATCCTGCGCAGCCTGCTGGTCGATGGCGTGCTGTCCGGCGTCGGCAGCGTGCTGGTGTTCCTGCCGCAGATCCTGATCCTGTTCCTGTTCATCCTGGTGCTGGAAGATTCCGGCTACCTGCCGCGCGCCGCCTTCCTGCTGGACCGGCTGATGGGCAGTGTCGGCCTGTCCGGGCGCGCCTTCATTCCGCTGCTGTCGAGCTTCGCCTGTGCGATTCCCGGCATCATGGCGACCCGCACCATTCCCAATCCGCGCGACCGCCTGGCCACCATCATGATCGCGCCGCTGATGACCTGCTCGGCGCGGCTGCCGGTGTATGCGCTGATCATCGGCGCCTTCATCCCGCAGCGCTCGGTCGGCATTTTCAACCTGCAGGGGCTGGTGCTGTTCGCGCTGTATCTGGCCGGCATCGTCTCGGCGATGGCGGTCGCCTACGTGTTCAAGCGCACCGTCGGCCGTGGCCGCTACCAGCCGCTGATGCTGGAACTGCCGTCCTACCGCTGGCCGAATCTGCGCAATCTGGCGCTCGGCCTGTGGGAGCGCGGGCGCATCTTCGTCACCCGGGTCGGCACCATCATCCTGTCGCTGATGATCGTGCTGTGGTTCCTGTCGAGCTATCCGGCGCCGCCGGAAGGCGCGCTCGGTCCGGCGATCCAGTACAGCCTGGCCGGCCGCATCGGCCAGATGCTGCAGGTGGTGTTCGCGCCGATCGGCTTCAACTGGCAGATCGCCATCGCGCTGGTGCCCGGCCTGGCGGCGCGCGAAGTCGCGGTCGGCGCGCTCGGCACCGTCTACGCGCTGTCGGCCACCGGCGATCAGCTGGCCACCGCGCTGACGCCGATGATCGCCGCCACCTGGAGCCTGCCGACCGCGCTGTCGCTGCTGGCCTGGTACGTGTTCGCGCCGCAATGCATTTCCACGCTATCGACCGTGCGGCGTGAAACCAATTCCTGGAAACCGGTGTGGGCAATGGCCGGCTACATGTTCGCACTGGCCTATCTGGGCTCCTTCGCGGTGTACCAGATCAGCCGCGCGCTGCTGGGAGGTGGCTGATGCAAACCGCCATCGTCGCCGTCATCGTCCTGTACGCCGCCTGGGTGGTGGTGAAACGCTACGCGCCGCAGGCCTTGCGGCGCGCCGTCGGCAACAGGCTGGCGGCGCTCGGGCGCCGGCTCGGCTGGTCCTGGCTGGAGCGCAAATGCAGCGCCGCCGCCACCGCCCCGACCAGCGCCTGTGGCGCCTGTGGCGCCTGCGGCGGCTGCGCGCGCGGCAAGATGGCGCCGCCTTCGGCCAAATCGCTGAAGCGCACGCCGCGCTGATCCGCCCTCGCCGCCGGAACACTCCGCTGCGCTGGCGCGGCGGAACCACTATCATTCCGGGTTTGATTCCATCCGCATTTCCGAGGTAGCCCGATGTCCGGCCCCAGCATTTCCGCCGCCCGCAGGCGCGCGCGCTTTTCCATCCCGATCCGCATTCCTTCCATGCTGTTGACCGCGCTATGCGGCTGGCTGCTGGCCGGCGCCGCCGCCGCGCAGGCGCTGCCCGACACGCTGGCGCAGCGCACCGCCGCCTGCGGCGCCTGCCACGGCGAGCAGGGGCGCGCCGCCAGCGACGGCTTCTACCCGCGCATCGCCGGCAAGCCGGCCGGCTACCTGTACAACCAGCTGATCAATTTCCGCGAAGGCCGGCGCCGCTATCCGCTGATGATCTACATGGTCGATCACCTGTCCGACGACTACCTGCAGGAAATCGCCCACTACTTCGCCGACCAGCACCCGCCCTACCCGCCACCGCAACCGAGCGCCGCGACGCCGGCGGTGCTGGAGCGCGGCCGGCAACTGGTGTTTTCCGGTGACAAGGCCAAGCAGGTACCGGCCTGCGTCGCCTGCCACGGGCAGACGCTGACCGGCACGCTGCCATCGATTCCCGGCCTGGTCGGTTTGCCGCGCGACTACCTGAACGCCCAATTCGGCGCCTGGAAAAACGGCACGCGCCACGCCGCCGCGCCCGACTGCATGGCACAGATCACCGAACGCCTGTCGGACGACGACATGAGCGCCGCCGCCGCCTGGCTGGCGGCGCAGCCGGTACCGACCGACGCCGCGCCGGCCGCCGCCATCACGCAAAAACTGCCGCTCGCCTGCGGCAGCTACCCGCAAGGAGGCGCGCAATGAAACGCATCCTGCTGGCACTAATCCTCCTCGTCATCCTGATCCCGGCGGCGCTGATCGGCCGCCAATACTGGCACGACCCCGACGCCGACATGCCGGCAACCGCAGCCCCGGCCGACCCGGCGCAGCAGATCGCCCGCGGCGCCTACCTGGCGCGCGCCGGCGACTGCATGGCCTGCCACACCGCGCGCGGTGGCGCCGATTATGCCGGCGGCCGCCTGATCGCCACGCCGTTCGGCGACATCTATTCGCCCAACATCACGCCGGACGCCGCCACCGGCATCGGCGACTGGAGCGCCGACGACTTCTGGCGCGCGCTGCACAACGGCAAATCGAAGAACGGCGATTTCCTCTACCCGGCCTTCCCGTACACCAACTACACCCGCATCACCCGCGCCGACGCCGACGCGATGTACGCCTACTTCCGCACGCTGCCGGCGGTCAAGCAGCCAAACCGGCCGCACGCGCTGCGCTTCCCGTACAACCAGCGGCCGCTGCTGGCGGTCTGGCGCGCGTTGTACTTCCAGCCCGGCGTACAGCAACCGGAAACCGGCCAGAGCGTCGAATGGAATCGCGGCGCCTATCTGGTGCAGGGCCTTGGCCACTGCAACGCCTGCCACGCCGACCGCAACGCGCTCGGCGCGACGCAAGACAGCCTCGACCTCGCCGGCGGCATGATCCCCATCCTCAACTGGTACGCGCCGCCGCTCGGCAGCGGCGCCGCCGCGCTGGGAGGCTGGAACGAAACCGACCTGGCGGCTTTCCTGAAAACCGGCATCTCGGCACGCGGCGCCGCCTTCGGGCCGATGGCCGAAGTGGTGCGCGTCAGCCTGCAGCACCTCGACGATGCCGACATCGGCGCCATCACCACCTACCTGAAATCACTGCCGGCGACCACCCCGCCAGCCGCCGCCGAAGCCCCCGACGCCGCGCAGCAGGCGCAACTGAAGCGCGGCGAAAAACTGTACGGCGACCATTGCATCGACTGCCACAACGCCGACGGCAGCGGCAAGCCGCCGCACTACCCGGCACTGGCAGGCAACCACGCGCTGGCGCTGAACTCGCCGGTCAACACCATCCGCATGGTCCTCAACGGCGGCTACGCCCCCAGCACCGCCGCCAACCCGCGCCCCTACGGCATGCCGCCATTCGGCCCGGCGCTGGACGACGCCGACATCGCTGCGCTGGTTTCCTACGTGCGCCGCTCTTGGGGCAACAATGCCGGACCGGTGACGGCAGCGGAGGTGCGGCGGTATCGGGCGGTGCCGGTGGAGTGAGGGGAAGTCATATACTCCCCTACACCATGACCTGTGGCGGGCACGGGTAGCTCGAAGTTGAGTGATACTCCCCTATTTTGAATTTTTATGTGGAAAAGATAGGGCCGTAACTGGAAAATTCCCCGACTCGGAAACCGCCCAATAAAACCCCGCCCTCACCACCCGTCGTTCCCGCGTAGGCGGGAACCTAGTGGCGTTCGTACCAGCGGCGCTGGACGGAACGGATGCGCTGCAGCCTTTAAGTTAACGATACTGGGTCCCCCCTTGCAGGGCGTGTTTGCGCTGGCAAGCGCAAACCGTTTCGCAGGCAGGCCGCATGCGGCCTGAATTTCCCACTCAACCCTGCGCGGGGACGACAGATGGGGCAGCAGTATCGGAACGATTTCCCCTATCCATTTCCCGACGCCATTTCATCGCCCGTGCTGCACACATCGCACGGGATCGTAGATCGAGCGTCGGGACTTGGGGCATAAAATTAATGCTTGCGAGAATTGTTTATTATCGAAAATACTTTCTTGCAGGCATTGACGGTTTATATTTAGCTAAAATTTGGGTTATTTGGGGCGAATACCGCACGAGGGGACAGGGGATATGCCCGTATCGGTAAAAGACTTGGCATATACATACGGTCAGGGGCATTTGCTGCGCCAAGTCCTGAAAGGGGTGAGCTTTGACGTCGATGATGGCGAGGTTGCCATCATTACCGGGCCGTCCGGCTCTGGCAAGACAACCTTGCTGACCATTCTGGGGGCCTTGCGCAGCTTCAGTCACGGAACGGTAGTCGTCAACGGCGTCAGTCTGCAAGGGCAGCCAACCGCCGAGCTGTTGCGCATGCGTCAGCGCATTGGTTTCGTATTTCAGCGTCACAATCTGCTCAAATCCCTTCCTGTCATCGAAAATGTCGAATCGGGTCTGCATCTGCTTGCCGAATCCGATCCAGAAATGAACCGTGCTCGCGCTCAGGCCATGCTCAAGGCGGTCGGGCTGGGCGACCGTGGTGATGATTTTCCGGCCAACATGTCTGGCGGCGAACAGCAGCGGGTCGCCGTGGCGCGCGCGTTAGTGCGCATGCCTGACCTGATCATCGCCGACGAGCCCACTGCGGCGCTGGATTCCAAATCCGGCCGGCTGGTCGCAGACCTGACGCGCAACATCGCCGGCAAACTGGGCTGTGCAGTGATCGTGGCAACCCACGACGAGCGTATTTTCGACATTGCCGACACACGCCTGCACATGGAAGACGGTCGGCTGGTAAAACTCCCGCTGGGAGCGTGAAAGTGCCCACTTGACATGCTTTTTTGACACGAAAACTTGATGCGCTTTTCCTTTTCTCAATACCTCCGGTCGGCATGGCCGCACAAAAAACGTATCGTTATCGCACTCACCGGTGCTCTGGTGGCACTGCTGCTGGCTGTGGCATGGATCAGCAACTCGCGGCCGGCGCATGAATCCGACGCCGCTGCCGCCAAATCTACCGCCATTGTGGCGCGCGGACGTATTGAACCGGCTGGCCGGGTGCACGAGGTATCCGGACCATCGAGCGGTGGCACTATCGCCGAACTGCGCGTGGCTGAGGGCGATCAGGTGCATCGCGGCGACATCCTTGCCGTACTCGACACCCATGCCGTTCGCCTGGCGGAAGCCGAAGTGGCCGAGCGCGACGTCGAATTGGCCCGGCGCGAGCTGGCCCAGGTATCTGCGGGCGCCAAGAAATCCGAAATAGCCGCTCAGCGTTCGATGGTGGAAGTGCGTCGCGCCCAGCTGGCACACGCCCGGCAGCAACTGGAACGCGCCCATGACCTATTGTCCATCGGCGGAACGTCGAACGCCGAGCTGGAGCAGGATCAGCTGGACCTGGACGTGGCGCAGCGTCAGTTGCTGCAAGCCAGCTCTCAGACCAGCGCCTTGTCGGAAGTGCGGCCGGTCGATATCCAGGTCGCACAGGCGCATATCGAACAGGCGCGCGCCCGGCTCGGACAAGCCAGAGCAGAACTCGAACGCACTCTGGTGCGGGCGCCGGTGGACGGCACCGTGCTGGCGCTGAAGGCGCGTAGCGGCGGCGCCCTGGGCACCCAAGGCTTGTTGTCGCTGGGGGACATGCGTGAGCCGATGGTGGTGGCCGAATTCGATGAGACCGACGCCGCCAGCGTGATCGTCGGCAGTCCTGTCACGATCGTCCCGCGCGGCGCCAGCCAGCCCTTGCATGGCCGGGTCGACAAAGTGCTGAATTATGTCTTCCTCAACGATCGGCCGACCAGTGAAGTGCTCAAGGGCCGTGATGCGCGTATCGTCGAGGCCGAAATCCGCTTTGACTCCGGCCAGCAGGTGCCCCCTCTGGCGGGGCTGGAAGTGACGGTGAGCGTACCGGTGCAGACCACAGCGGCGCGATGACACTGCCGTTTTCGACCAGGCTGGCGATGCGCCAGCTGCAATTCAAAGGCTTGGGCTTATTGGCGCCCTTCGCCGGCGTTTGCGTAGCGGTAATTTTGATGTTCATCCAGCTCGGCTTCAAAAATGCGCTGACTGGCAGCGTGCTGAATTTCGACCAGGCGCTGTCTGCCGACATCATCATTGCCGGTCGGCAGTTCGAAACCATCGCCTATTCGCCGCCCTGGTTCGCACGCAGCGTGATCTACCAGGCGCAAGGCGTGCCGGGTGTGCGCGAAGTGACGCCGGTGTATATCTATATGGCGCAGATCCGGGCCAACGAGCGTGGCGATCTGCTGGCGACCCGCTTCATTGGATTCGATCCAGCAGCCGACGTGCTGAAGGTGCCTGGACTGGCATCCCACCGCAACGAGTTGCGGCTGCCTTATAACGCCTTGCTTGACGCGCGCTCGCGCAACCAGCTGGCCGATATGGTGCCGCTGCTGCAGCAAGGCAAACCGTTGCGCATCTATATGCAGAACCCGGTCGCCGGAGCTGCCAAGCATCTGGATATGGTCGGCACCTATTCGCTGGGGCCCGACTTCACCTTTCCAGGCAGCCTGGTGGTCAGCGATCTGAACTTCTTCCGTCTGTTCCAGCAACCGGCCGACCGCGTCTCGCTTGGTCTGGTCAAGCTCGATCATGATGCGGACCCCGATCAGGTTCTACAGGCGCTTGGCGAACGGCTCGGCGGCGAGGTCAAAGTATGGAAGCATAGCGACTTCGTTGCGGCCGAACAGAATTATTTCACCTATCGCACCCCTGTCGGCATCGTCACCACTTTCGGTATTTTTGTCGGCATGCTGATTGGCGTGGTGTTCATCCTTGAGGTGCTGCACGGCATCATCGAGAGCAACCTGTCGGAATATGCCGTACTGCGCGCCATGGGCTATGGCAACGGTTTTTGCCTGGCACTGGTGCTGCAGCTGGCCACCACGGTGGCGGTAGCAGCCTTCGCTACCTCACTGGTGTTGACGCTACTGCTTTACCGCGTGCTGGAACACAGCACGCTACTGACCTTCACTTTGAGTCCGTTACTGGCGCTGATGGTCGGGTTGGCAACCCTGTTCATGAGCATGCTGGCGGTAGTCTTCGCGCTGCGCAAGCTGCTCAGAAGCAACCCGATTGACCTGTTCGCCTGACCTCTCGCCATGTTCGCCACGACATTCCTGAAAACATCGCTGCTGCTGCCCTGCGTCCTTTGGCTGACGTCCTGTTCGCTGGCACCGACGTATCAGCGCCCTGCCGCACCGGTCCCGGAGCATTGGCCACAGGGCGAGGTTTATCGTCCGCTGCCGGAGATCGTAGAAGGCGCGACGCCGACGTGGCGCACGCTCTTCAACGACGATCGTCTGCGCACCCTGATCGGCCAAGCCTTGCAAAACAATCGCGACCTGCGCGTCGCCGTGCTCACGATCGAGAAGGCGCGAGCGCAATACCGGGTCACCGGAGCGGCACAATTGCCGGCAACCTCGCTGAATGCGTCCAGCTCGGCCGCGCGCACGCCGGCCAGCGTATCGGTGCTGGGTGTGCAGGGCACTGCCAGACGAAACGATCTCAACATCGGCATCACCGCCTTCGAACTCGATCTGTTCGGCCGGGTGCGCAGCCTGAAGGACGCCGCCCTGGCGCGCTATCTTGCAACCGAGGAGGCGCGACGCAGCCAGGAGCTGAGCCTGATCGCCGAAGTCGCCTCAGCCTACCTGACGCTGGCGGCTGACCAACTGCGGCTGAATCTGGCGCACGAAACGCTGTCAAGCCAGGAGGCCAGTTACCGGTTAACCGAAGCGCGCTGGCGCAGTGGCGCGGTAGCCCAACTTGATGTTTTACAGGCAGCCGCCAGCGTGCAGGCAGCGCTCGTCGATGAAGCCGTGTTCAAAACCCGGGTCGCACAAGACATGAATGCCCTGGAGCTGCTGACCGGAACCCCGCTGTCTGCGGACCTGCTACCGCCAGCCGCACTGAACTCCATCAACGCGCTGTCATCGCTTCCCGCTCAAATGCCCTCGACTGTCTTGCAACAACGCCCCGACGTCATGCAAGCCGAACAAATCCTTCAGGCGGCCAATGCCGATATCGGCAGCGCACGTGCGGCATTCTTCCCACGTATCGCCTTGACCGCGTCGGCCGGTGTAGCCAGCGACGATCTAACCGGGTTGTTCCGAAACGGCGCGCAAGCCTGGTCGCTGAATCCCTTGATCAGCCTGCCGCTGTTCGACGGCGGCGCCAACCAGGCCCGGTTGGATATCTCCAAAGCGCAGCTTGCCATCGAAGTGGCGCATTACGAAAAAACCATGCAGACCGCTTTTCGAGAAGTAGCCGATGCCCTGGCCGAAGCCGGAACCCTTGACAAGCGCCGGATTGCCCAGGACGCCCAGACACAGATGTCCGAGCGCATCTATCAAATCTACCAGGGACGCTATCGCCGCGGCGCGGATACCTATATCAATGTCCTGATCGCGCAGCGATCAATGTATGCCGCGCAACAGGAGCAGATCAGTGTGCGCCTGGCCGAACAGTTAAACCGTGTAACGCTCTACAAGGTGTTGGGCGGCGAGCGATGACAATTCGCCGTAATTGGAAAATTCACCAATTCGGGGACCCTCTAATCCAACCACCGCCCTCACTTCCTGTCGTTCCCGCGCAGGGTTGAGCAGGGAATGCAGGCCGCATGCGGCCTGCCTGCGAAACGGTTTGCGCTTGCAAGCGCAAACGCGCCCTGCAAGGGGGAACCCAGTGGCGTTCGTACTAGTGGCACTGAATGGAACGGATACGCTGCCGCCTTCGGGTTAACGACACTGGATCCCCGCCTGCGCGCACTACTGTCCGGAATAAATTTCCCCCTCATGAAGCGAAGAGTTGCGGCTGAATGGAGTTCAGGTATTCGGTCTGTCGTCGTCGTTTTCGGTATCGGGATTCTTCGATGGTCGGG
>Ga0222421_100037_pt1 | contig 257525 bp, 230 predicted proteins | sample 3A1ome_2_FD_182473 | JGI IMG/M metagenome (GOLD analysis project Ga0222421, IMG submission 182473) | Enriched microbial communities from leaf-cutter ant dump, University of Wisconsin, Madison, United States - 3A150A (version 2) | ecosystem: Environmental > Terrestrial > Nest > Insects nest >... | reverse complement strand
TCGCCTCGCTCCAGCGCTCTCAGTACCCGATCACGAAGATCTTGCGAATAGGCATGCATAACCACTCCCAATCCATCGGTTGGGAATAGCTTACAGTATGTACATATTTAAATCAAAAATACTCTAGCAAGCTTGCGACTCCATGAAAACGTTATGCATCGACGGACGGTAACTGGCTTCCGGGATCGTGATGGCGAATGGATTTCTGACACGGCCGGATCGGAAATCCGGTGCAAGGAACCGGCTTCACCGATTACGACGCCAAGTCTGGAAACTTGAGATTGCGCCGCGGAAATGTACCACACGAACTGCGCGAATCACATGCGCCAGCCATGCAAGACCGGACCGTCGGCATCCGGATGCACCACGAAGGAAGAAGGCACACCCGGAATCGCGAACTCATAACTTAGCAACAAGGTTCCCGAACGCATTTCCGAAACCGCCTGCTGCCATAGCGCCGGCATCGCCGCGCCGGAAAGATAAACGAAGACCACGTCGTAAGCGGCCAGATCCTCCGCCGCATAGTCCCCGCGCACGAAACGGCAGTTCGGATACCGCCGAATCTTGCGCAGTCGGCTGGCCAGCCACGGCAATGGCGCCGATTCGATCCCGGTGACCCGGACATCCGGCCGCGATGCCGCCAGATGGCAAACCAGCCCCCCCAATCCACTACCAAGATCGGCGACCGCAACCGGCCGATCTTTCGGCAACAGTTCGGCGACGGCAATCCAGACCGCCTTGCGCGAGGGATAGAGCGGCACCTGAGTGCGAAAGGTATTCCAGAACAGTCCGGCAAACAGGACGAAGCCGACAAGGAAGAAAGCCGGTGGCAATTGCAATAACGGAATCGCCCACAACGCCAGAGAAAACAGGATATGTATCCACGGCCACCACGGCGCAAGCCGCAGACGCCAGGCCGCTGCCGCAGCCAGCAGACCCTGCAGCAGAAAGAAAGCAAAGGGAGGGAAATTCAGCCCGAATTGATGCAACAAACCGGACAGCGCCAGCACGACGCCAAACGCCAGGCACTGGATCAGCAAGGCGGAAGTGGCCGGCAGGCGCCACCAGACCCGCTTGGGCGCCAGTGCCATATACCGGACTTTCGCCAGTCGGGAGCCGATGTCGCCGCTACGGGCTGCGACTGCGTCTAGGCCGCAGCCAGTTGCGCACTGGCGGCGGCACGCGCCTTCTTGGTTTTCCCGGCCCGTGACGGCATGCGGCACAGGCCGCAGAAATATTGATCGTGCAAGTCGAGGCTATGCACGACGTAATGACCACCGCAGCAGCGGCACGGCATGGTCGTCAGCATCTTGCTCTCGAAAAAGCGCAGCAGGGTCCAGGCGCGCGTCAGTGACAAAACCGGTTCGCCATGCTCGTCGCGTTCCTCGACCTGCTCCAGATAGAGCTGGTAGGCCTTGACCACCGCAGCGATGCCGGAAAGCTGCGCATGCTCGACCAGATAGCTGTGGATGTTGATGAACAGCGAGGAATGAATATTCGGCTGCCAGGTGGTAAACCAGTCGGTCGAAAACGGCAGCATGCCCTTCGGCGGCGAAACGCCCTTCAGTTCCTTGTAGAGCTTCAGCAGGCGCTCGCGCGACAGCGAGGTTTCCGCCTCCAGCAATTGCAGACGCGCACCGAGATTGATCAGTTCAATGGCAAGCTGAATTTCCTGCGCTTCAGTCACGACACTTTTGACGGCCATCTTTTCGCTCGCTGAAAGAAAATTACGGAAATTGCCAAAATGCTACGCAATTTCTTCGACCGGCTGTCCGGCCATCAGGATCGCCGCATGCGAATGCGCCAGTGTCCGGTCCTTGCTGTGGCTGGTCAGCATGTTGAGGATGGCGCCATCATCGAAACGGAAGCGCGCCACCATCATGCTGGAAGTCGCCAGTTTCAGAATCTGGCTGTTGCTCAGACCTTCGAGCAATTCGGCGATTTCGTGGCTGATACCGAGCCGGAAAATCGCGGCGGCCTTGTCGGAACGGATCATTTGCTGCGCGAGCATCAGATAGCTCAGATTCGCATCACGAATTTCCGCCATCATGTCATTGATATTCATGCTCCCTCCCGTCCGGTAAATGCTGGCTGGCAATCATTGCCTCAGTGACTGCATTGTGCGGTGGAGATTGCCGAACGGAAATTAGCGATGTGCTACTTTTTTTGTTGGAGAAAAGACGAATAGCCCGTAAGCGTTTGTCCTACAAACGCCGGGCTATCGGGAGATGGCCCTGCCAAAACAGGGCCAAAGGCAGAATATTTACGAAGCAGTTATATGTCGTTTTTGCAATTCTTTCTAGCAAGACGCGCGAAATTTCGCGTCGATCACAAGCTATAACGGCAGCGTTTTCCGGAACTTTAGGGCCAGAGGCAAAAAAATTTAAAAAAGTTCACGAAGCCCCGTCGTCCAACCTGTAACGGCGGCAGTTTCGGGAACTTTAGGGAAATCTGAAAATTTTTTTGACGGGGGAAAGAGCAGGAGCGGCAAGCCAGTAAATCGCCAGCCGTGTTTCCACAATAACAATAAATCGGGATGTGGCTGATGCCGGTGCGGCCAGCGATTCAAATTGTCGCCACTGGCTCCAGCCGTGGAATTGCCGCTACGGCGTTGGCACTGGTACGCCCTGCTACCACCGTCGGCGGCAAACCGCGCAGTTCCGCCAGCACCGCGCCGATCCGGGGAATCTGGTCGGGTCGGTTCGGCTGCGGATGCAGCCAGGATGGGGCGATGTCGGGCGCATCGGTTTCCAGCACGATGGCTTCCAGCGGCAATTGACTGGCGAGCCGGCGGATCTGCAGCGCGCGCGGATAGGTCATGGCGCCGCCGAAGCCGAGCCGGAAGCCCAGTTCAATGAAGCGCTGCGCCTGCTGGAAGCTGCCGTTGAACGCATGAGCGATACCGCCGCGAACGCCGATGCGGCGCAAGTGTTTCAGCACCACGTCCTGCGCCCGCCGCACGTGCAGCAGCACCGGCAGCTCGAAGTCGCGGGCGATCTTCAACTGCTCGGAGAAAAAAAATTCCTGTTTTTCACGCAACGGTCCATCGCGCAGTTCCGGCACGAAGAAATCGAGACCGATTTCACCGATTGCGACAAAGCGCGGCACCGGCATCGCCTGCGCCACGGCGGCACGCAGCCGCACCAGATCGTCCTCCTGTGCCTCGGCGATATACAGCGGGTGGATGCCAAGCGCATAAACGCAGCGAGCGTCGGAGGCGGTCAGGCCGGCGACGGTCGCGAAATTCCCTGGCCCCACCGCTGGCACCACGATGCGGGAAACGCCCTGCTCTGCCGCCTGCGCCACCAGTTGCATCTGCCGGCCACCGAACTCGGCGGCATCCAGATGGCAATGGGTGTCGATCCACATGCCTAATCGGATTCCGACCAGACGCGCAGGCCATGCTCCGACAGCCGCAGCACGCGGCCACAGCGGCGCGCCAGTTCCAGATCGTGGGTAACGATGACGAAAGCGGTGCCGAAGGTGCGCGACAGTTCCAGCATCAGATCGAAGGTCTGGTGCGCGGTGGCATGATCGAGGTTGCCGGTCGGTTCGTCAGCCAGCACGCAGGCCGGCCGCGTCACCAGCGCGCGTGCCAGCGCGACACGCTGGCGCTCGCCGCCGGACAGTTCGCCGGGAACGTGGATTTCCCGCTGCGCCAGTCCGACCCGGGCCAGCACCGTGCGGGCGGCGGCACGCGCCTCCGGGCGCGGCAGGCGGCGGATCATCAGCGGCATCGCGACGTTGTCGAGCGCGGAAAACTCCGGCAGCAGATGGTGAAATTGATAGACGAAGCCGAGCGCGGTGTTGCGCAGCGCGCCGCGCGCCTTTTCGCCCAGTTGCGACAGGTTCTGTCCTTGCAGCATGACGCTGCCGGCGCTCGGCGTGTCGAGGCCGCCGAGCAGATGCAGCAGTGTCGACTTGCCGGAACCGGAGGCGCCGACGATCGCCACCTGCTCGCCGGCGGCGACGTCGAGGTCGATACCGGCCAGTACCTTGACCGAATAGCTGCCCTGGGTGAAGGTCTTGCCCAGCCCTCGGCATGACAATACCGGTTGGGTCATCGCCGCATCATTCATAGCGCAGCGCCTCCGCCGGCTTCACGCGCGCCGCTGACCAGCTCGGATACAGCGTCGCCAGAAACGCCAGGATCACCGCCACCACGCCGATGGTGCTGACGTCCGGCCAGCGCAGATCGGACGGCAACGCGCTGATCAGATAGATGTCGCGCGGCAGAAACTGGATGCCGAACAGATGTTCGATGAACGGCACGATGACGTCGATGTTGGACGCCACCAGCACGCCGAACGCGACGCCGAGCGCGGTGCCGATCAGGCCGACCAGCGCGCCCTGGATCATGAAGATTTTCATGATCGAGCCGGGCGAGGCGCCCAGCGTGCGCAGGATGGCGATGTCGGCCTGCTTGTCGGTGACCGTCATCACCAGCGTCGACACCAGGTTGAACGCCGCCACCGCGATGATCAGCGTCAGGATGATGAACATCATCCGTTTTTCGGTCTTGACCGCGGCGAACCAGTTGCGGTTCTGCTGCGACCAGTCGCGGATCAGCAGGTTGCCGTCCAGCGTCCTGGACAGTTCCAGCGCCACCTGCGGCGCCTGCAGCATGTCGGCGATGCGCAGCCGCAGACCGGATGGCGCGGCCAGACGGAACATCTTTTCCGCGTCTTCGATCTGCATGAAGGCCAGCGTCGAATCGAATTCGTAATGGCCGGCCTCGAAGATGCCGGCCACCGTGAACTGCTTCAGGCGCGGCAGCACGCCGGCCGGCGTCACCTGTCCCTGCGGCGCGATCAGCGTCACCTTGTCGCCGACGCCGACCTGCAGCGCGCGCGCCAGTTCGGCGCCGAGCACGATGTTGAACGAGCCCGGCGTCAGCGCATCGAAGCTGCCCTGCGTCACCTGCGCGGCGACGTCCGACACCTTCGGCTCCTCGGCCGGCAGCACGCCGCGCACGATCACGCCGCGCACCGTCTCGCCATGCGTCATCATCGCCTGCGCGGCGACGTAGGGCGCGGCGCCCTTGACTTCGGGGTTGCGGAACGCTTCCTCGGCGGTCTTTTGCCAGTCCGGCATCGCGCCGGAAACGTCGAATACTTCGATGTGCGCCAGCACCGACAGCATGCGGTCGCGCACTTCCTTCTGGAAGCCGTTCATCACCGACAGCACGACGATCAGCGCCGCCACACCGAGCGCGATGCCAGCCATCGAAATCAGGGAGATGAAGGAAATGAAACTGTTGCGGCCGCTGCGGCGGCCGGCGCGCGTATAACGCAGGCCGACCAGCCATTCAAAGCCGGGATTGGTGACGCTCAATATGAAACTCCGCCGTGAATCATCGGAAACCGCCGCCCGCAGTGTGCCATAGAATCGGCCGCGCTCTCAGGCAGCACCGCCGCCGGTGACGAGCGCGTCGCAGGCGGCGATGTTGGCCAGATGCGAATCGTGCATCGCGCTCAGCATGTCATGCAGCGGGCCGGCGCCGATGCGTGGCAGCGCTTCGGCGATCCGGCGCGCCACCCAGCCCTGGCCGCGATTCAGGAAAGCCAGCCGCGCCGCCCTGCCCTCGACCGCCAGCGCCTTGCCAAGAAAGTCGCCGGTGGCGCCGCTCGGTTCGCCATCCAGGCCGCGGATGGCGTCGATCAGATGGCTGCAGTTGACCGCTTCGTCGCGCTGCACCCGGCGCAATTCCTCCCAGGCCGGAGATTGCGCAGGATAGTCGTCGAGAAAAGCCGCCAGCGTCCTGGCGCCGGCACGCTCGGCTTCCAGCAAGGTATTCAGCAAGGCCATCAATTCCTGTGCGGAGATCGGGTTCATCATCGGCTCCTTCATCAAGACAGCGGACGGCTCGACGAACGCCGCCACAGATCGCCCAGCAAACCGGCGCAGGCCAGCGTCCAGGCCGCCAGCGCCGCGTACAGAAACAGCGGCGGCAGAAAATCGAGGAAGCCGAGACCGAGAGCGCGCGCCATTTCATGCGTGCAGGCCGCGTACATGCCGAGCGGGAACACCGCGCCCCAGTACAGCGGATCGTAACGCAGCGGGAAGTGCTGCCAGACGTAACGCCACAAGCCCAGCAACAGCAGCATCGGAATCCACCAGGTGCCGCTGGCCCAGTAGAACACGGTAAAGCCTTTCAGGAACGGCTGCAGCGACAGCAGGAACGGCGCGTCGGCGGCATTGCCGATCAGCAGCGAGCCGGCCAGGGTCGAGATCGCCATCGCCCCCATGTTGATCCAGTACGGCGGCGACAGGTCGCCGGGCGCCAGCCGGAAGAAGGTGTAGCGGTAGAAGATCAGCGTCATGGTCCAGATGTACAGCATGCCGCCCCACAGCCACATCGACAGCGCCAGGAAATGCATTTCCAGCCGGTGCGCCGGATCGACGTGCGGCGCCAGCAGCGCGCCCAGCACCGAAATCGATTGCGTCGCCACCACCGCCAGCAGCCAGCCGCCGCTGATGCCGCGATCCAGCGCCGGCTTGTCGTCCTTGACGGTCAGTGCCGCGAAAACCGCGTAGGTCAGCACCAGCCACAGCCCGAGCGTCAGCCACCACAGCCATAATGCGACGCGGTAATCCGCATCCAGCACCGCGAACTGGCTGCCGAGCACGCCGGTGGCCGCCACCAGCGTGAAAAAACCGGGGCCGCGCAAATGGTCGGTCAGGTCGGCGAACAGCCGCCGTGGATGCCAGGCCAGCCGCGCCAGCGTCAACAGCCACAGCAGCGCGTACAGCGCCAGATTGAAGCGGAACAGCATCCGCGCGAGCTGCGGGAATTGCAGCAGATGCGCCGCCAGCGAAACGATGCCGGTGGCCATCGCCATGCCGAAATATGCCGGCGACAGCCCGGCCAGATCGGCCGACAGGCGCATGCGCAGCGAAGCGGAACGGGCTGTGCTCACCGCGCCGCCCGCCGTGCCCGGAACCGGCCTTCGGCGCACCGATGAACGTCGACGAAAACAGATACTCCCCATGCAGGCATCCTGTACCGGGCATGTACTGGTCGTTTTTTCAATATACTCCCCGGTTTTCAGGATGAGGCAGGATGTTTTGGCGTGGCCGGCAAACCTCTAGAGCAACACGATTTTGCCGAAGAAGTATAGCAAACGAGCCATTTGACCAAGGCGCGGCAACCACCCGCCAGCCAGCGGCAATCGGCCGGCCAGCGCGCCAGATTCCGGCGGCGGCAAGGCTGGCGCCGCTTCATGCACCGCCATATCGGTCTGCTATCCTGAGGGAAATGCGTTACCCATGTCCTCGCACGCCTGTTGCCGCTCTCTCCGCCCGGCTGGCGGAGACAGGAAAACGGTACCGTGCGCGGCTGGGCCGACTCCAGCGGCAACCAGCCGCCGCCATGGCTGGCCGGCGCATCCCTTTTTATACTGGCGCTTTCGACGGTGCTTTCCTGCGAGGATGAGATGAGCGATTTGTATACCGATGACCAGCGCATGATCCGCGACAGCGCGCGCGACTTCGCCCGCGAGCGGCTGGCGCCGAACGCCGCCGCCTGGGACAAGGCGGCGCAGCTGCCGGACGAAGTGGTGGCCGAAATGGGCGCGCTCGGCCTGCTCGGCATGATCGTGCCGGAGGAATGGGGCGGCACCTATACCGACTACACCGCCTATGCGCTGGCGATGGAGGAAGTGGCGGCCGGCTGCGCCTCCTGCGCGACGCTGATGAGCGTGCACAATTCGGTCGGCTGCGGACCGATCCTGAAGTTCGGCACCGAGGAACAGAAAAAAACCTGGCTGCCGGCGCTGGCCTCCGGCGCCATGGTTGGCGCCTTCGCGCTGACCGAACCGCAGGCCGGTTCCGAGGCGCACAACCTCAAGACCCGCGCCGAACTGAGGAACGGCCAGTGGATCCTGAACGGCAGCAAGCAGTTCACCACCAACGGCCAGCGCGCCGGCATGACCATCGTGTTCGCGGTGACCGATCCGGAACTCGGCAAGAAAGGCATTTCCGCCTTCATCGTGCCGGCCGGCAGTCCCGGCCTCACCATCGGCCGGCCCGAGCACAAGATGGGCATCCGCGCTTCCGACACCTGCCCGCTGAGCTTTTCCGACTGCGCGATTCCGCAGGCGAACCTGCTCGGCGAGCGCGGCGCCGGCCTGAAGATCGCGCTATCCAATCTGGAAGGCGGCCGCATCGGCATCGCCGCGCAGGCGATCGGCATCGCCCGCGCCGCACTGGATGACGCGCTGCGTTATGCGGCCGAGCGCGTGCAGTTCGGCAAGCCGCTGACCGCGCATCCAAGCATCGCCGACATGCTGGCCGACATGGCCACCCGACTGAACGCGGCGCGCCTCCTGGTGCATCACGCGGCGCGGATGCGCAGCGCCGGCCTGCCCTGCCTGTCGGAAGCCTCGCAGGCCAAACTGTTCGCCTCGGAAGCGGCGGAATGGATCTGCTCGAAAGCGATCCAGATCCACGGCGGCTACGGCTTCCTGGAAGACTATCCGGTCGAGCGCCACTACCGTGACGCCCGCATCACGCAGATCTACGAAGGCACCAGCGAAATCCAGCGCATGCTGATCGCGCGCGGACTGGCGCCGACCGAGTAGCTGCGGCAACGACAGCCAAACAAGAAATTCCCTTCACTTCATTCATCCCGATTGCCCATGACTGCATCCCCCATCCAGCCCGCCGACGACATCCTGTTCGAGGTCATCAACCAGGTCGGCCTGATCACGCTGAACCGTCCGAAGGCGCTCAACGCGCTGTCGCACCCGATGGTGAAGGCGATGGCCGCGCGCCTGGATGCCTGGGCGCAGGACGGCGGCATCCGCGCGGTGGTGCTGCGCGGTGCCGGCGAACGCGCGCTCTGCGCCGGTGGCGACATCAAGTCGCTCTACCTGCAATGGCAGCAGGAGCGCACGGTGCCGCAGGATTTCTTCGTCGACGAGTACCGGCTGGATTACCAGATCCACCGCTACGCCAAGCCCTTCGTGGCGCTGATGGATGGCATCGTGATGGGTGGCGGCATGGGGCTGGCGCAGGGCGCGTCGCTGCGCGTCGTCACCGAGCGCACCCGGCTGGCGATGCCGGAAACCGGCATCGGCCTGATGCCGGACGTCGGCGCCAGCTATTTCCTGTCGCTGATGCAGCGGGAACTGGCGTTCTATCTCGGCATCACCGGCCAGACCATCGGCGCCGCCGATGCGCTGTTCTGCAGCCTGGCCGATGCCTTCGCGCCAAGCGCCGCGCTGGTGGATCTGGAACAAACGCTGGCGGGAATTTCCTGGGGCGACGAACCGCAGGCCGACCTCTACGCGGCACTCGGCGCCAGCCCGGAAGCGCCGGAAGCACCGCCGCTGCTCGACGTGCTGCCGGCGCTGTACCGCCATTTCAGCGCGCCCGGCGTCGCCGCCACCATGCAATCGCTGGCGACCGAGGCCGATCCGCGCTACCGCGACTGGGCCGGCAAAACGCTGGAAGTGATGCAAGGCCGTTCGCCGCTGATGATGAACGTGACCCGGCATCAGCTGCTGGCCGGACGCCGGCTCGATCTGGCCGACTGCTTCCGCATGGAACTCGGACTGGTGCGGCAATCGTTCGAAACCGGCGACTTCATCGAAGGTGTGCGCGCGCTGATCATCGACAAGGACAACGCGCCGCGCTGGCAAGCGCTGGCGGCCGGCACCGAACGGCAGCGGGTCGATGCCTTCTTCGCCGCGCCGTGGGAAAAAAACCATCACCCGCTGGCCGCGCTCGGCAAGTCCTGAACAGTCCGGCTGGCGGGCGCGCACGCCGCTGCGGCGCGCCCGGCTCTCGCCCTACAATCGCGGGATGACTCATCTCGAACTTCTGCTGCCGTTCGGCCTGTTGCCGCCGACGCTCGGCGACGATCTGCTGCGCAGCCTGAACGCGCCGGCGCTGGCGATGCTGCTGGCGCGCACGCGCTTCGGCGCCGCCGGCTTCCGCGCCGAAAGCAGCGATCCGTATGCGCGCGCGCTGCCGCATGAACTCTGGAATGCGCGCCGCGCCGGCCTGCCGGCCGATCCGCAGGCCGGCGGCAGTCCACCGCTGGCGGCCGCCGCGCTGCGCCAGCACGGCCTGACGGAAACCGACGGCCACTGGTTCCTGCTGCGGCCGGTACACCTGCACATCGCCCGCGATCATCTGGTCCTGACCGACTGGCGCCGGCTGCAATTGACCGAGGTGCCGGCGCGCCGTCTGTTCGATACGGCGCGACCGCTGTTCGAGGCCGCCGGCAAGACGCTGCGCCGGGCCGACGCCGATACCTGGTTCGTCCGTGCCGACGACTGGAGCGAACTGCAGACCGCCACGCCGGACGCCGCCTGCGGCCACAGCGTCGACATCTGGATGCCGCATGGCACCGGCGAACTGGCCTGGCGCAAGCTGCAGAACGAAGTGCAGATGGAATGGTTCACCGATCCGCTCAACGAGGAACGGCAGGCGCAGGGGCTGGAGCCGGTCAATTCGATCTGGCTGTGGGGCGGCGCGCCGGCCGCCGATACCGGCAGCGGCGACTGGTCCGAAGTCTTCAACCTGCCATCGACAATGGCCTGCGGCAATGCCGCCCGACATCAGGCCGACAGCCCCGCGCAACTGCTGGCGGCCAAACCGCGCCGGGCGCTGCTGGTGCTGGACCAGCTGAGCGCGGCGGCGCTGGCCAGCGACTGGGGTTACTGGCTGGAATGTCTGCATGCGCTGGAACGCGAATGGTTCGCGCCGCTGCTGCAGGCGTTGCAGGCCGGTGAAATCGGGCGCCTGACGCTGATCTGCAGCAACGCCACTGAACTGATCGAAGCCAGCACCAGCGGCGGCGCGCTGCGCCAGTTCTGGATCAGGCCATCGCTGGCAAGGCTGAAACGATGACCCGCATCGCCATCCGTCCGGTGCCGCTGCGCGATGCCGAGCAACTGCGCCAGGCCGGCGTGCATCCGGTGCTGGCGCGCCTGTACGCGGCACGCGGCCTGCGCGAAGCCACCGAGCTGTCGCAGGAACTGGGCGCGCTGCACAAGCCGGAAGGCTTGCTGCACATCGACGCCGCCGCCGTCTTCCTGGCCGATGCCATCGCCGCGCGCCGCAAGATGGTGATCGTCGCCGATTACGACTGCGACGGCGCCACCGCCTGCGCGGTGGCGCTGCGCGGCTTGCGCCAGCTCGGCGCCGAGGTCGATTTCATCGTCCCCAACCGTTTCGAATACGGTTATGGCCTGACGCCGGAAATCGTCGCGCTGGCGGCACGCGAAAAATCGCCCGACATCCTGATCACCGTGGACAACGGCATCGCCAGCATCGACGGCGTCGCCGAGGCCAACCGGCGTGGCATCGAGGTGGTGGTGACCGACCATCACCTGCCGGCCGAGCGGTTGCCGGAAGCGCGTGTGATCGTCAATCCGAACCAGCCGCGCTGCGGGTTTCCGAGCAAGCATCTGGCCGGCGTCGGCGTGATGTTCTATGTGCTGCTGGCACTGCGCGCCGAACTGCGCCGGCGCGGTGTCTTCGATGCCGCCAGCCAGCCGCGGCTGGACGCGCTGCTCGATCTGGTCGCGCTCGGCACCGTCGCCGACGTGGTGCGGCTGGATGCCAATAACCGCATCCTGGTCGCGCAAGGCTTGAAGCGGATGCGCGCCGGCCGCATGCACGCCGGCATCGCCGCGCTGTTTCGCGCCGCCGGCCGCGAGGCGCGCCGGGCAACGCCGTTCGATCTCGGTTTCGCGCTCGGTCCGCGCCTGAACGCCGCCGGCCGGTTGGCCGACATGGCGCTCGGCATCGAATGCCTGAGTACCGACGACGAAGGCCGCGCCTGGGCCATCGCCCAGCAGCTGGACGCCATCAACCGCGAACGGCGCGAGATCGAAGCCGGCATGCAGGACACCGCGCTGCAACTGCTGGAACGCTTCGACCCGCGCGACAAGGCCACCGTCAGCGTGTTCGACGCTTCCTGGCATCCGGGCGTGATCGGCATCGTCGCCTCGCGCCTGAAGGACCGTTTCCATCGTCCGACCATCACCTTCGCGCCGGGCGAGGACGGCAAGCTGCGCGGCTCCGGCCGCTCGATCGCCGGTTTCCATTTGCGCGATGCGCTCGACCTGGTGTCGAAACGGGCGCCGAACCTGATCGAGAAATTCGGCGGCCATGCGATGGCGGCCGGACTGACGATCGGCGCCGACGCCTTCGACACCTTTGCCGACGCCTTCGAAGCGGTCGGCCGCGACTGGCTTGGCCCGAGCCAGCTGGAACGGGTGCTGGACACCGACGGTCCGCTGGAGGATGCCTATTTCACGCCGCAATTCATCGAACTGCTGGGGCACGAAGTCTGGGGCCAGGGTTTCGCACCGCCAGTGTTCTGCGACGAATTCCGGGTGGTCAATCAGCGCCTGCTGAAGGAGCGCCACCTGAAACTGTTCCTCGAAAGAAATGGCCAGCGCTACGATGCGATCTGGTTCGGCCACGCCGACACGCTGCCGGCCAGGGCGCGCATCGCCTACCGGCTGGATGCCAACGAGTACAACGGCGTGACGCGCGTGCAGTTGCTGGTCGAACACGCCGAAGCGGCCTGACGCCGCGCTTCAATGTTGTTCAGCGTTGCGGCGGCGGCAACGCCGGCGCCGGCGGAGAGAAATAGTTGCGATGCGCGAGCGCCTCGTACAGCGGCGGCGTCATCAATCCGGCGACGTGGCTGCTCAGCAGCGCGCTGGCCATCAGCGGAATCAGCAGGCCGCCGCCGTCGGTCATTTCCATCACGATGATGAACGCGGTCAGCGGCGATTGCGTCACCGCCGCCAGATAACCGACCATGCACACCGCCACCAGCGCCGACGATGGCGCCGCCGGGAACAGCGCCGCGGTGACATGACCAAAACCGGCGCCGATCGATAGCGACGGAGAAAATATCCCCGCCGGAATCCCGGTCAGATAGGTCAGGACCATCGCCGCCATCTTCAGCAACGGATAGAACAGGCCGACGCCCTGGTCTTGGCTCATCAGCAGGCCACGCGCCTGCTCATAGCCGCTGCCCCAGGTGGAGCCGCCGCTGATCACCCCGAGCAGCGCCACCGCCAGTCCCAGACCGGCAGCCCAGAGCAGCGGACGCGCAACACGCAGATCCAGCAGCCGGCGCGGCAGCCAGCGCTCCTGTTTCAGCAGCAGCAAATTGAAGCAGCCGCCACCAGCACCGCACAGCAATGCCGCACACACCACCGGCAGCGCGAAGGAAAGCGGAAGCATGTCCGGCGCGCTGATCTGTCCAAAATAGAGATAGTTGCCGGCCAGGGCCAGCGACACCAGCCCGGAAAACACGATCGCGGTAATCAGGGTGCCATTGGTGCGCGCCTCGAAGCTGCGGGTGATTTCCTCGATCGCGAACACGATGCCGGCCAGCGGCGTATTGAAGGCGCCCGACAAGCCGGCGGCGGCACCGGCCAGCAGCAGGCTGCGCTCCAGCTGCGGACTCGGGCGCGGGTAGAAGCGGCGCATTTCATACATCACCGACGCGCCAATGTGCACGGTCGGCCCTTCCCGGCCGATGGTCAGGCCGCCCAGCAAGCCGAGCAGGCCGACGCCGATCTTGCCGACGATGATGCGCAGGCCGAACAGGCGCGGAATCAGCTGCCGGCGCGCCGGCGCATGCAATGCCGCGATCACCTGCGGAATGCCGCTGCCTTCGCTGCCCTGGAAAAACCGGCGTGTCAGCCAGACGCAGGCAACCGTGACCAGCGGCGTGATGCCGAGCGCCACCCAGGAGCGATCGTGGGTCCAGCGGCCGAAGGCGGCCAGCGCCAGATCGGTCCAGCGCGCGAACAGCACCGCGACCAGGCCGACCAGTACCGCGCCCAGCCAGAAAAAGCCATAGCTCAACCAGAGCCGCCGCAATTTCTTGCGGGCCAATCCAAACAATGGAGAAAATCGGTGATCGACAGGCATTGGAATCAAAAGACATCTATGCCGGCAGCAAGCGCACGAATTCCGGCTGCAGAAACAGATTGCCCCGCATTCGCGGGGCAATCGTCGACATCTTGTCGTGCGGCTGCTCAGGCAGCCTGCTTCTGCCTGGCGTAGGCAGCGGCGCCGGCAAGGATTTCCTCGCGCGCCTCGTCCGGGCCGTGCCAGCCCTCGACCTTGACCCACTTGCCTTTTTCCAGATCCTTGTAGTGCTCGAAGAAATGCTGGATCTGGTGCAGGCGCAGTTCGTTGATGTCTTCCGGCTTCTGCCAGTGCTTGTAGATCGGCAGGATCTTGTCCACCGGCACCGCCAGCAGCTTGGAATCGCCGCCGGCTTCATCGGTCATCTTCAGCACGCCGATCGGCCGGCAGCGCACCACCACGCCGGGGAACAGCGGGAACGGCGTGATCACCAGCACATCGACCGGATCGCCGTCCGGCGCCAGCGTCTGCGGAATGTAGCCGTAGTTGCACGGATACTGCATCGCGGTGCTCATGAAGCGATCGACGAAAATCGCGCCGGAATCCTTGTCCACTTCATACTTGATCGGATCGGCCGACATCGGAATCTCGATGATGACGTTGAAATCGTTGGGCAGATCGCGACCGGCGGGAATGCTGTTCAGACTCATGGTGAAGGTTCTCGTGGGATGGAATGTCTTTGACGTGAAATTATAACGAGTTTCGCGTTTTGATTGTGCGTCGCAGCACATCGGCCCACGGCTGCCGCTGCGCCAGCGCCGGTGACGCCGGCTCCACGCCATGCGGCGCGGATTCGGCTGTGCTGAACGCTCCGTTCGACAATCCCAAATTGCCGCCAGCCGCGAATGGCGGCACACTGGCCGGGTTTGCGCCGCCGCGCCTGTTTTTCTTCCAGGATTTTCGATGCCCTCCCCTGCCGACGCCCACCAGGACATCCGCGATGCCATCCGCGCCTTGTGCGCCGGGTTTCCCGCCGAATATTTCCGCCGCATCGACGAACAGCGCAGCTATCCGCAAGCCTTCGTCGAGGCGCTGACCGCCGCCGGCTGGCTGGCGGCGCTGATCCCGCAGGAATATGGCGGCTCCGGCCTCGGCCTGACCGAAGCCTCGGTGATCATGGAAGAAATCAACCGCAGCGGCGGCAATTCCGGCGCCTGCCACGGCCAGATGTACAACATGGGCACCTTGCTGCGACACGGTTCGGAAGCGCAAAAGCGCCAGTACCTGCCGAAGATCGCCAGCGGCGAACTGCGGCTTCAGTCGATGGCGGTTACCGAACCCGGCACCGGCACCGATACCACGAAGATCAAGACCGTCGCCGTCAAAAAAGGCGACCGTTATGTGATCAACGGCCAGAAGGTATGGATTTCACGGGTCCAGCACTCCGATCTGATGATCCTGCTGGCGCGCACCACGCCGCTGGCCGAGGTCAAGCGCAAGTCCGAAGGCATGTCGATTTTCCTGGTCGATCTGCGCGAGGCGGTCGGCAAGGGCCTGGCGGTGCAGCCGATCGCCAATATGGTGAATCACGAAACCAACGAACTGTTTTTCGAAAACCTGGAAATCCCGGCGGAAAACCTGATCGGCGCGGAAGGCCAGGGTTTCAAATACATCCTCGACGGCCTGAACGCCGAGCGCACCCTGATCGCCGCCGAATGCATCGGCGACGGCTACTGGTTCATCGACAAGGTGGCGAACTACGCCAACGAGCGCGTGGTGTTCGGCCGCCCGATCGGGCAGAACCAGGGCGTGCAGTTCCCGATCGCCCGCGCCTTCGTCAACGTCGAAGCGGCCAGCCTGATGCGTTTCAAGGCCTGCGAACTGTTCGACGCGCACCAGCCCTGCGGCGCCCAGGCCAACATGGCCAAGCTGCTGGCTGCCGACGCCTCGTGGGAGGCGGCCAACGCCTGCCTGCAGTTCCACGGCGGCTTCGGCTTCGCCCACGAATACGATGTCGAGCGCAAGTTCCGCGAAACCCGGCTGTATCAGGTGGCGCCGATTTCGACCAACCTGATCCTGGCTTACGTGGCCGAGCACATCCTCGGACTGCCGCGCTCGTTCTAAGGAAATGTCATGCCAGCGCCGCGCGGCGCGCCGGCGGCACCGTCCGAATTCCCGACTTCATCCTCTCAAGAAGCCCTCATGCAAACCGTCCTGCCCCGTTCCTATCTGTTCGTTCCCGGCAACCGCCCGGAGCGTTTCGACAAGGCCTGCGCCGCCGGCGCCGATGCGGTCATCATCGATCTGGAAGACGCGGTGGCGCCGCCGCACAAGGCCGCCGCGCGCGACGCGGTGGCCGGCTGGCTGTCGCCGCAGCGACCGGTCCTGCTGCGCATCAATGGCGCCGACAGCGCATGGTTCGCCGACGATCTGCGGTTGTGCCAATTGCCGGGCGTGGCCGGCATCGTGCTGCCGAAGGCCGAGCAGACCAGCGTGCTGCAGCAGCTGGCGGCGGCCAATCCGCGCGCGCTGCTGCTGCCGCTGATCGAAACCGCCCAGGGGTTCTGGAATGCGCTGCAACTGGCGCGCGGCCCGAGCGTGCAGCGGCTGATGTTCGGCAGCATCGATTTCCAGCTCGACCTCGGCATCGAGGGTGACGACGACGCCTTGCTGTATTTCCGCTCCCAGCTGGTGCTGGTGTCGCGTCTGGCCGGGATCGGCGCACCGGTGGACGGTGTCACCACCGCGCTCGGCGATGGCCGGCAGCTGCAGGCCGATACCGCGCGCGCGCGCCGGCTCGGTTTCGGCGCCAAGCTGTGCATCCACCCAGCCCAGGTGGCGCAGGTGAATGCCGGATTCAGCCCGAGCGATGAAGAGGCCGCCTGGGCGCAGCGCGTACTGGCGGCAGCACAGGCTTCGCAGGGCGCCGCCGTGGCGCTGGATGGCAAGATGATCGACCGGCCGGTGATCCTGCGCGCCGAACGCATCGCCGCGCAGGCGGCGCGCCGCTAGCAAAAACAGGAAACCTCAGGCTCCGCCACGGGATGGCCGGGAAACATCGGCAGCACCAGATACTCCCCATGCCGCCAGCCTGCGGCGGGCACCCAGAGCCGATCTAAAGGACATACTCCCCTGTTTTGGTTTTTCTGGAGAAACCAGGAGAGAGTTGGCCCGGCCTCGTCAGGCGCCGGCAGCCAGCGCCGATTGCCGGTAATGACTGGCGGCCTGCTCGGCCTGGGCCAGCGCCTCGTGCAGCTGGCCGAGCCGCAGATGCGCCTCGCGCCGGGTCTCGGCTTCGCCGGCGGCGGACAGCGCCTGTTCCAGATGGCGTTGCGCCTTGCCCCACAGCTTCTGCCGCAGGCACAGGAAACCGAGCGTCAGTTCCAGTTCGGCGTCGTTCGGTCGCTGTTTCAGCCACAGCTCGCAGCGCTCGATCTGCGCCAGCAGTGCCGATGAAGCCTCCGGCGCCGCGCAGGCGCGATAGGCGTGCACCAGACGCTCGTCCCACTCGGCCGCCAGCGCCTTTTCCACCAGCATGCAGGCGTCGTCGTGCAGACCGCGCCGGGTGAACGCGCGCGCGGCGCAGACGGCAATGGTCGGCTTGACGCGGTCGGCGCCCGGCACGCCGGCCCACAGCCGCCGCAGCGCGTCGTCGTCGAGCGCGGTATCGGACAGCAGCGCGTCGTAGGCCAGCTCGCGCAGACGATTCGACAGCACCGGGTTGAGCGCATCGTGCTTGTCCAGTGTGCGCAGCAGCCGCAGCACCTCGGCCCAGTTGCCGCTCTGCTGATTGGCTTTCAGCGCCAGCCGCAGCGCCTGGATGTGGCGGGTGCCGCCGGCACTCAATTCGGCGAAGGCTTCCAGCGCCTCGCGCGGCTGATGGCCATCGACCATCAGCGACAGCCGCGTCATCGTGCGCGCCATCTTCAGCGGACTGTCGTCGCCGACCGCCGCCAGCCAGGTGTCGCGCCGTTCCGGCTGCCGCATGCGGTGCGCGGCGCGGGCGGCGATCAGCGCCGCCAGCCCGGCATTGGCCGGCGATACCGATGCGCGCGTGGCGGCCTTTTCGGCGTGGCCGAAACGGCCTTCGAACAGCGCCTTGAGGGCTTCGCGCAGCGACTTGTCGCCTTCGCGTTCGCGCTTGGCGCGGCGGTAGGCGATCACCCGGCCCGGCAGCCGCTGCACGTGGCCCAGCGCGCGCAACACGATGTAGAACAGGATGAACAGCAGCGCGGTCGCCAGCAGGAAGAAGTTCAGCGACAGATCGACCCGGTACGGCGGATAGAACAGCACCACGTTGCCGACGTTGTAGCGCGCCGCCAGCGCCAGGCCGATCGCGCTGGCGAAGAGGATGAGAAGCGACAGGAACCACCGCATGCTAGGGCTTGGCCTTGTAGTTGCGCACCGCGTTCAGGCTTTCCGCCAGCGTCGGCATCTGGATCGTCAGCTTGCTGTTCTGCACCTGGCGCAGCAGCGCCTGCGCGGTCTGGGTCTGCTTGGCGCGGGTGTCGAAGTAGCGCGAGATGGCATCCTGCGCCGCCACCATGTCGCTGCGGAAGGCCGGCTCGTTGCGCGTCAACAGCGCCAGCCGCGCATTCAGCAGCCGCAGCTTGAGGTTTTCCCGCGCATAGTAAGCCTGCCCCGGCGACAGCAGCAGCGCATCCGGCTGATCGACTTCACGCACCCGGATCAGCTGTTTCAGCTCATCCCACATTTCGCTGGAAAAACTCTGCCATCTGGCATCCAGCACCGCCAGCCAGTCGCTCAGCAGAGCGCCGCTGGATGCCGGTCCGGCCGCCTGCCGGTCCGGCTGGCCGGAACCGGACGCGCGCTTCGGCGGCGACGGCGGCTCCACCGGCTTTTCATCGGCCAGCAACGGCAGCGTGTCGATCTGGTCGATCACGCTGTCCAGCCGCAGCGCGATGCCGGTGGTATCCAGACTCGGCAGCGCCTTCAGCATGTCGAGATCCTTGGCGATGGCGCGGCGGATCGTGATGAATTGCGGCTTGTCCGAGCGCGACAGGTTGCGGTCGGCGTTCTGCAGCGCGATCAGCGCGCCCTCCACGTTGCCGGCCAGCTGCAGCTGCTGGCTGGCGGTGGACAATACCTGCTCGATCTCGGCCAGCGTCCAGTCGTCGCGATTCTTCGACAGGTCCTGATACAGCTGTTCCAGCGCCAGCTGCTGGCTCTGCGCCTCGGTCTGCTTGTTTTCCAGCACGCTAACCTTGGCCAGCAACTCCTTCTCGCTCTCCTGCACGGTCTTGACCAGCGCGCGGGTTTCGTTGTTGACGGCGTCGCCGCTGTGCAGCCGCTGCGCGACTTCGCCGCGCAGTTCGTGCAACTGGGTGCGCAGGTTCCACCACTGCCAGGCGCCGACACCGAGCAACACCAGCAGCAACAGGTACACCAGGCCGATCCGGGCGGTGCCGGAAGATGCCGGCGCCGGCGCCGCGGCGGGAGCCGGTTCAGGGATTCCCGCAGGGGCCGGCGGCACGCTCGGCGGCGGGTTTGCGTCGGGGGAAGATTGCAGTTCGGTCATGCGCCCGATTGTAACGCGGCCAACAGCGCCGCGTCCCCGGAAGCGGTCAGCGTCACATCGGTGAAACCCAGGCTGGACGCGGTTTCCGCGATCCGCGCATGCGGCACGATCAGATGCTGCTGTTGCATTTTCGCGACAGCTGCTCCGCCACCGGCCTGCGCGGCCAGTTGCCGGAAGATCCGCAACGCTTCCGAACTGGTAATGATCCAGTCGCCGCCCACGTCCAGCAACTGGCGCAGGCGCGGCGCGTCCAGCGGCGGCGCGGCGCGCCGGTAGGCCGCCACCTGGGTCACCGCGACACCGGCGGCGCGCAAGGCATCCGACAGCAGTTCACGGCCGCTTTCACCGCGCACCAGCAGCGCCTTGCCGCCGCGCAGCGCCTCCAGGTCGAGCGCCTGCAACAAGCCTTCGGAATCCTGACGGCGCGGATCACGCGGTTGCACGATGCGCGCATTGGCCGAGGTGATGCCATGCCGTTCCAGCGCGCGACGGCTGCCTTCGCCGACCACGCCGATGGTCAGGCCATCCGGCCAGGTATCAAGCACGGCCAGCGCCGCGTCGATCGCGTTCGGGCTGACGAACACCAGCAGCGCATAGTCCGGCAGTTGCGCCAGCGCGGCGCGCAACGGCCCTTGGTCCGGCAAGGGCTGGATATCCAGCAACGGAAAGATTTCGGCACGGCAGCCGAGGAGCGCCACCTGCCGCGCCAGCGCCTCCGCCTGGGCGCGCGGCCGCGTGACGATCACCGGCGGGGATGGCGGCGCCGCCATGCGCTTCAGTCGCCGGCGGCGGCGCAGGCAGCCAGGATTGCGTCGGCATCCTGCTGCCGCAGCAGTTCGGCGATGCGCTGGCCGAGCGCCTCCGGCGCGGCGGCGTCGCCGCTGACTTCGGCGCGGGCGATGCGCCGGCCGTCGGGCGTGGCGACCATCGCCCGCAGGCGCAGCGCGGCGCCGTCGGCGGTGGCGAACGCCGCCAGCGGAATCTGGCAGCTGCCGCCGAAGATGCGCGAGACGCTGCGTTCGGCCAGCACCGCTTGCGCGGTCGGCAGATGGTCGAGCGGCGCCAGCGCCTGCCGCAAGTCATCGCGGCCGGCGGCGATCTCGATCGCCATCGCACCCTGGCCCGGCGCCGGCAGGCTGTGTTCCGGTTCGATCAGCGCGCGGATGCGCTGCGGCAGGCCGAGCCGCTTCAGGCCGGCGGCGGCCAGCACGATGGCGGCGTATTCGCCGCGATCGAGCTTGCCCAGCCGGGTATCGAGATTGCCGCGCAACGGCTTGATCACGAGCTTCGGATAGCGCGCCGCGATCAGCGCCTGACGGCGCAGGCTGCTGGTGCCGACCACGGCGCCGGCCGGCAAGGCCTCCAGGCTGGCATGATCGTTGGAGACAAAGGCGTCGCGCGGGTCTTCGCGCTGCAGGATGGCGGCCAGCTCGAAACCTTCCGGCAACTCCATCGGCACGTCCTTCAGCGAATGCACCGCGAGGTCGGCGCGCCCTTCCGCCAGCGCCACTTCCAGTTCCTTGACGAACAATCCCTTGCCGCCGACCTTCGACAGCGTGCGATCGAGAATCTGGTCGCCGCGCGTGGTCATGCCGAGAATTTCTATGCTGCAGCGTGGATACAATGCCGCCAGACGGGCGCGGACATGCTCCGCCTGCCACATGGCCAGCCGGCTTTCGCGCGAGGCAATCACCAGCTTCGAAGGGTAAGGTGTTTTCAAGACAGGCTCTTTCTGGTTTGGGGGGCGCCGCAGCTCGCCGTCGAATCCGCGCCATGGCGGCGCTCGGGCAGGTTTTCAGGCGGTGCCGGCCGGCGCCGCCGCAGCGTTCGGGAACGGCGGCAAGCAGGCCGCCGGCAGCGTATTCAGCCGCAAAGTTTAGCATGCGCCGCTTGGCGAATCGCCGCCGTGGCCGGCTGGCGCCGCACCGTTTTCCCCGCCATGACGGGAAGGCCGGACAAGTGCCGCCGGCGCAAACGGCGGCATCCCAAGGGCGGCCAATTCAAGGGCCAAAGTCGCAGCAATTGGTGAACGCCGCCACCCGTGGTTCCAGCCGGCACGACCGCGGCGAAAAGAGAAATCGCATTGCTGCGCCACTGCTGTCATCCAGTTCCGGCCGCTGCCGGGGCTTATATACTCCCCAACCACCGATCCTGTTGCGGGCACCAGAATCCAACTTTTTACCCATACTCCCCCTTAACCAGTCCCCGTATCACCGGCCACTGGCGCCGCGAGATCGGCAGGCGATCGTCGCTGCCACGCAGCAGCACTTCCCAGGTTTCCTGCACGCGCTCGTCGTCGCCATCCACCGCATGGGTGCCACGCGCCACGCCGGTGATGGCGGCGCGGGCGACCAGCGCGTTGCGATGCACACGCACGAAACTGGCGGCCAGTTCGGTTTCCAGCGATACCAGCGATTCCTCGATCAGGTAATCACGTTCGCCAGTGTGCAGCGTCACGTATTTCAGTTCCGCCTTCAGGTACAGCACGTCGGCCACCGGCACGCGCAGGATGCGGCCGCGCTCCTGCACCGAAAAAAATTCGCGCGCGCCGGATGCAGCCGGCGCCGCGTTGCGGCGCCATTCGATGGCGCGACGCAGCGCCTGTTCCAGCCGGGCGGCACGCACCGGCTTGAGCAGATAGTCGATCGCCTGCACGTCGAATGCCGGCAGCGCGTGCTCCTCGAACGCGGTGACGAACACGATCGCCGGCGCACCGTCCTCCCGCGCCAACCGGCGTGCCAGCGTCAGGCCGTCGATACCCGGCATCTGCACGTCCAGCAGCAGCAGATCCGGCCGCAGCGCAGCGATCTGCGACAAGGCTTCCTCGGCATTGGCCGCCTCGCCGACCAATTGATGCGGACAGCCCGCTGCCAGATCGGCCAGCAGCGTCGCCAGCCGGCGCCGTGCCGGCGCCTCATCATCGACGATCAGGATGCGCAGACTCATGCGGCCGCCGATGCTACGCGGGTGTAGGGAAAGCGCAGCCGCACTTCGAACAGGCCGTGCGCGGCGCGGGTACTCAGCGTCGCCTCGACGTCGTACAGTAGCGTCAGCCGCTCGCGGATGTTCTGCAGCGCCAGGCCATTGCCGCCGACCGGCTCGCCGTCGCCGTGCAGCGGATTGACGATGGTGATTTCGATGCGCTCCAGCTGGCGCGCGATGCGTACCTGGATCGCCGCCGGCGCCGCCGCCGGTTCGACGCCGTGGCGCACCGCGTTTTCCAGCAGCGGCTGCAACAGCAGCGCCGGCATCTGCGCGCGCGCCAGCATTTCCTTGCTGACGTGCGCGGTTTCCCAACTGACCTGCAGCCGCTCGCCGAGGCGCAGTTTTTCGATCGCCAGGTATTGGCGGCACAGCCGGAGCTCGGCTTCCATCGTCGTCATGTCGCGCGCGTCGCGCATCAGCACGCGCAGCATGTCGGCCAGATCCTCCAGCGCGGTTTCGGCGCGCAGCGGCTCGCTGCGGATCAGCGACAGCACCGCGTTCAGGCTGTTGAACAGGAAATGCGGACGGATGCGCGCCTGCAGCGCCTGCAGCCGCGCTTCCACCAGCGACGGCGAAAACGCCCGCGCGCGCAGTTCGAAGTAGTGCTGCAGCGCGGCGCCGCACAATGCCGCCACCAGCATTCCTTCCAGCACGCCCAGCGACGGAAAACCGAGCGTGAACCATTCATGGCCGGACCACAGCCGGATCAGCGCGCCGGTGGCGGCCGCCGGCACCAGCGCGCACAAGAGCCGCTGGCCCCACGGCGCCACCCCGCGCAGCGGCCGCCGCAGCAGGCACAGCGCCGCCAGCGCCAGCAGGCAGGCAGGTTCGGTCAGTGTCGCCGATTCGACGAAGGCGATCAGCCCGCCCTGCCAGCCATTGCGCAGCAATGTTCCAGCCAGCACCGCCAGATTGACGAACAGCAGCGCGCGAAACACCACGCCGATGTTGCAGCAGTCGGGAATCGCCGTCTCCACGGCCGGCGCCGCGGCGGGCGGACGAATCGGCGGCGTGGCGGGCGGATTGGGCGGCATGGGCGAAGGATCGAGCAAGACGGGGAGCCGGAACCGGTCCGGACCTGGGCCTGATGCCCTTATAATTCTGCGATTCACCGGAACCGCATCCTGGCAATTATGACAGCACAACTTTCCCAAAAAGGCGAAGCCTGGTCGGCGCGCTTTTCCGAGCCCGTCTCCGAGCTGGTCAAACGGTACACCGCGTCGGTCTTTTTTGACAAGCGGCTGGCGCCGTTCGACATCGCCGGTTCGCTGGCGCACGCCGAAATGCTGGCGCATCAGGACATCATCAGCGCCGCCGATCTGGCCGACATCCAGCGCGGCATGGCGCAGATCGAACAGGAAATCGCCGACGGCCGCTTCGAATGGCTGCTGGATCTGGAAGACGTGCACCTGAACATCGAAAAGCGCCTGACCGAACTGGTCGGCGACGCCGGCAAGCGGCTGCACACCGGCCGTTCGCGCAACGACCAGGTAGCCACCGACATCCGCCTGTGGCTGCGCGCCGCGATCGACGACATCGCCGGCCTGCTGCGCGCGCTGCAGCTGGCATTGCTGGAACTGGCCGAACGCCACGCCGACACCATCGTGCCCGGCTTCACCCACATGCAGGTGGCGCAGCCGGTCACCTTCGGTCACCATCTGCTGGCCTATGTCGAAATGTTCGGCCGCGACGCCGAGCGGATGGCCGACTGCCGCCGCCGCGTCAACCGGCTGCCGCTCGGCGCCGCCGCGCTGGCCGGCACCACCTTCCCGATCGACCGTGAACGGGTCGCCGCCGCGCTCGGCTTCGACGGCGTCTGCCGCAACTCGCTGGACGCGGTATCGGACCGCGACTTCGCGATCGAATTCTGCGCCGCCGCCGCGCTGGTGATGACGCACGTCTCGCGCATGTCGGAAGAACTGGTGATCTGGATGAGTCCGCGCGTCGGCTTCATCGACATCGCCGACCGCTTCTGCACCGGCTCGTCGATCATGCCGCAGAAAAAGAACCCGGACGTGCCGGAACTGGCGCGCGGCAAGACCGGCCGCGTCAACGGCCATCTGGTCGCGCTGCTGACGCTGATGAAGGGCCAGCCGCTGGCCTACAACAAGGACAACCAGGAAGACAAGGAACCGCTGTTCGACGCCGCCGACACCGTGATCGACACGCTGCGCATCTTCGCCGACATGGCGCGCGGCATCACCGTCAAACCGGAAGCGATGCGCGCCGCCGCGCTGCAGGGCTACGCCACCGCCACCGACCTCGCCGACTATCTGGTCAAGAAAGGCTTGCCGTTCCGTGACGCCCATGAAGCGGTGGCGCGCGCGGTGCGCGCCTGCGAGCAGCGCGCCTGCGACCTGACCGACCTGGCGCTGGACGAACTGCGCGCCTTCGCGCCGCAGATCGACGCCGACGTATTCGAGGTCTTGACGCTGGAAGGTTCGGTGGCGGCACGCGACCACGTCGGCGGCACCGCGCCGGCACGGGTGCGGGCGGCGATCGCCGACTGGCGCCGGCAGCTGCAGTAACATCGCCCGGCTTGACCTTCCCACCGCCGTAAGGTTTATCGTGAACGCTCCGCTCCGCGCTACCGCCGTCCGCCGAACGATCCGATGACACGCCCGCTCCGCACCCTGCTGCTCCTGCTGTTGCTGGCCACGCTGCCGTTCCAGGGCGCCGTGGCGGCGGCGCGCATGGTCTGCGGACCGGAGCATGCGCAGCATGCGATGACGGCGAGCAACGGCCATCACGATCACACGGACGCCAACGGCGACGGGCACGCGCACCATTCCGCGCAACACGCCGGCAGTTCCACCGCCAGCCATGCGCCGGACCTGCACCCGCACCCGGCTTGCGGTCACTGCGCCGGCTGCTGCATCGGCGGCATCGCCGTGCCGTCGCCGGGCATGCCGATGCCAGACGACCATCCGGCGTTTTCCGCGCTGTCCCCTGCTCCGCTACCTGCCGGCTTCATTCCAGCCGGCCTGGAACGTCCACCCAAACGCATTTCCGCTTGATCGACGCGCCGGCCCGCGCGCGGTGAATCGCCAGAGTCACCCGCCGTGCCGGTACCAGCCGGCGTGCCCGCGCACGCCCGTTCCATCGATACAGGGGAAACCATGCCTTTCTCGCACTATTGGCCGGCCACCGTGCTGGCCCTGCTGCCGCTCGTCGCGTCGGCGCAATCGAACCTCGACGCCCCGGATCCGGCCGATGCCAGCGCCACGGTGCCGGCGCCCGTCTATGCGTCGGCCTTCACCCGCTCGGCTCCGCCAGCCAACGCCCCGGCCTCGCCGGATCAGGAGTGGCGCGCAGCCAACCGGCAGGTCGGGCCGCATGCGGAACCTGCTCCGCATGGCCATGACCACGGCCATGCCGCTGCGGCGTCGAAGCCAGCGACTCCCGCCGAGCCGATGCCTCGGCACGACCACGACCACCACCACTAGCGCGAGGCCGACATGGATACGCAGGAATGTTCCCTCCGCTGGCGGCGGCTGGCGCCGGGCCGGACTGCCGCTCTGGTACTGATGATGCTGGCCGGCTGCGCCAGCTTTTCACCGGACGGCGGGCTGGACGAGGTCGCGGCGCTGACCAGCGCGCGCACCGGCCAGGTCGTGCAGTTTTCCAGACCCACGCAGGATGCCGGAGCGGCGCGGCAGCAGGTCCGGCAGTTGCTGGGGCAGCCGCTGTCCCCCGAGACGGCGGTGCGGATCGCGCTGCTGAACAATCCCGGCCTGCGCGCCGCGCTGGCCGAGTTGGGCATCGCCGAAGCCGAACTGGTGCAGGCCGGACGCTTGCGCAATCCGGGGTTTTCGTTCTCGCGGATGCGCGGCGGCGATGACCTGGAACTCGAGCGCGGCATCCTGTTCGATCTGGCCGGCCTGCTGACGCTGCCGCTGCGCCGCGACCTTGCCAACCGCCGCTTCGAACAGGCCAGATTGCAGGCCGCGGCCGACGCGGTGCGGCTGGCCGGCGCTACCCGCGAGGCGTATTTCAACGCGGTGGCCGCGCACCAGAGCGCGCTCTATCTGGAACAGGTGCAGGCGGCCGCCGAGGCTGGCGCCGAACTGGCGCGGCGGATGGAGCGGATCGGCAACTGGAGCGCGCTGGACGCGGCGCGCGAGCGGCTGTTCCATGCCGAAGCCACCGCCGAGCTGGCGCAGGCGCGCCATGCCGCCAGCGCCGCGCGCGAACGGCTGACGCGCCTGCTCGGCCTGTGGGGCGAAGACATCACCTACGCGCTGCCGGAACGCCTGCCGGAACTGCCGCCGGCCGCCCGCCGGATCGCCGATCTGGAAACCCGGGCGATTGCGCAACGGCTCGACGTGCAGATCGCCCGGCGCGACCTCGATGCCGCCGCCAGCGCACTCGGGCTGAGTCAGGCCAACCGCTTCGTCAACGTCTTCGATGCCGGCTACGCCAACAAGAACGTCAGCGGCCAGCCGCGCGAAAACGGCTACACGCTGTCGCTCGAAGTGCCGCTGTTCGACTGGGGCGATGCCCGCGCCACGCGCGCGCAGGCAGCCTACACGGGGGCAGTCGAGCGGCTCGCCGACACGGCGATCAATGCCCGTTCACAAGTGCGCGAAGCCTGGTCCGGCTACCGCACCGCCTATGACCAGGCGCGCCATCTGCGCGACGACGTGCTGCCGCTGCGCCGGCGCATTTCCGATCAGGTGCTGCTGCGCTACAACGGCATGCTGGCCAGCGTATTCGAACTGCTGGCCGACGCGCGTGAACAGGCGCGCGGCGTCACCGCAACGATCGACGCGCAGCGCGACTTCTGGATTGCCGACAGCGCCTTGCAGGCCGCCATCGACGGCGGCGAATTTCCATCCGGCCGCGCCCTGGCGGCGCGCCAATGAAAGGACCGATCATGATTTCACGCAGAGATTTCTTTGGCGGCGCCGCCGCGATGCTCGGCGCCGGGCTGGTCAGCCGTGCCGGCGCCGCGTCACTGCCGGAAGCGCCGACGATGGACAGTGCCGTCACCCAGGTGCCGCCGCTGCCGGCCAGCGGCCGCCCGTATCACCCGGTGGTGACGCTGAATGGCTGGTCGCTGCCGTGGCGCCTGAACGATGGCGTCAAGGAATTCCACCTGGTGGCGGAGCCAGTGGTGCGGGAACTGGCGCCCGGCATGAAGGCCAACCTGTGGGGCTACAACGGCCAGTCGCCGGGACCGACCATCGAGGTGGTGGAAGGCGACCGGGTGCGCATCTTCGTCACCAACCGGCTGCCGGAACCAACCAGCGTCCACTGGCACGGCCAGCGGCTGCCGAACGGCATGGACGGCGTCAGCGGCCTGACCCAGCCGCCGATCCCACCCGGCAAGACCTTCGTTCATGAATTCGTCGCCCGGCGTCCCGGCACTTTCATGTACCACCCGCATGCCGACGAAAACACGCAACTGGCAATGGGGATGATGGGGTTCTGGGTCACGCATCCGAAAGACCCCGGATTCATGCGGGTGGACCGCGATTTCGTTTTCCTGCTGAACAATTTCGACATCGCGCCCGGCAGCTACACGCCCAAAGTCAGCACGATGCTGGACTTCAACCTGTTCGGCTTCAACAGCCGCGTGTTTCCCGGCATCGATTCGATGAACGTGCGCCGCGGCGACCGCGTGCGCATCCGCTTCGGCAATCTGACGATGACCAACCATCCGATCCACCTGCACGGCCACGAGTTCGAGGTTACCGGCACCGACGGCGGCTGGGTGCGGCCGCAGGCGCGCTGGCCGGAAGTCACGGTCGACGTCGCGGTCGGCCAGATGCGGGCGATCGAGTTCATCGCCAGCGACGCCGGCGACTGGGCTTTCCACTGCCACAAGTCGCATCACACGATGAATCCGATGGGACACGAACTGCCGACCATGATCGGCGTCGATCAGCAGGGGCTGGCCGAGAAGATCAACCGGCTGGTGCCGGACTACATGGCGATGGGCGAGCGCGGCATGGCCGGCATGGGCGGGATGGCGATGCCGCTGCCGGCCAACACGCTGCCGATGATGGGCGGCCAGGGACCGTTCGGCGACATCGAAATGGGCGGCATGTTCACCGTCGTCAAGGTGCGTGACGAACAGCAGCCGGGCGACTACCGCGATCCGGGCTGGTACCGTCATCCGGCCGGCAGCGTCGCCCATGAATGGAGCGGCGCGCTGCCGCCGCCCGCCCGCAGCGACTCGGCCGGCGGCCAGTCGATGCCGGCGGCAACGGCGCCGCAACGAATCGACCCGGCCCGGCAACCTGCGGCCGCGCACGACGGCCACCAACACCACCACTGACCCGCTCATTCACCAGGAACCATCATGCAAAGACGCAAGATTCTGCTGGCCATCCCGGCCCTGCTGCTCGGCCCTCGGCTGAGTGCCCACGCCGCCAAACCGATCGTCGAAGTCTACAAAAGCGCCTCCTGCGGCTGCTGCAGCGGCTGGGTGCAGCATCTGCAGGACCAGGGCTTCACCGTCGAGGCGCGCGATGTCGCCAATCCGTCCGACTATCGGGAAAAATTCGGCATGCCGGATGAACTCGGCTCCTGCCACACCGCGCGGGTCGGCGGCTATACGCTGGAAGGCCATGTGCCGGCAGCGGAAATCCGCCGCCTGCTGGCCGAACGGCCGCGCGCGGTCGGCCTGGCGGTGCCGTCGATGCCGATGGGTTCGCCCGGCATGGAGGGCCGGCGCAGCGATCCTTACGACGTGCTGCTGGTCAGCGCCGGCGGCCGCTACACGGTCTACCGGCACTACCCCGGTCAGGACGACTTGGCGGCGGCCAGGTAGGGCGCCAGGCGCCGTCCCATTTCCTCGCCGAGCGCCTGCAAACCGCTCATTGGCCGGATCATCACTTCGAAATCGGTGATCCGGCCGTCGGCATCGAAACGGATCAGGTCGATGCCCTTCAGTTCACGGCTGCCGACGCGGGCGGAAAATTCCAGCACCACCGACAGGCCGTCGGCGCTGGCCAATTGGCGGTGATAGGTGAAATCCTCGAACACCTGGATCACCGTGTTCAGGATCATCGCCACCGCCGGCGCGCCCGGATACGGGTGATGCGCCATCGGCGAGCGGAACACCGCCTGCGGATGCAGCAGTTCCGGCAAGGCGCCGAGATCGCGCTGCTCGATCATCACGTGCCAGCGCCGCAGCGAGGCGGCGACCGCAGGTTGCAGTGCCAGTTCGGACATGGTCGTCTCCTTTGCTCGATGGCCTTGAATCAGAGCTGCGCCGCCAGCCGGGCGCCCTGATCGATCGCCCGCTTGGCATCCAGTTCCGAGGCCTCGGCGGCGCCGCCGATCAGGTGGACGCGCTGTCCGGCGTCGGTCAGTTGCTGCTGCAGTTCGCGCAGCGGCAGCTGGCCGCTGCAAACGATCACGGTATCCACTTCCAGCAGCTCCGGCGCGCCGCCGGCGATGCGGATATGCAGGCCGGCGTCGTCGATCTTCAGGTATTCGACGCCGCTGATCATCTGCACATGGCGATTCTTCAGGCCGATCCGGTGAATCCAGCCGGTGGTCTTGCCAAGGCCGTCGCCGATCTTCGAGGTCTTGCGCTGCAGCAGATACACCTGGCGCGCCGGCGCCGGAATCTGCGGCACGATGTCGGCGACGCCGCCGCGCGCCCGCAGATCGACATCGATGCCCCACTCGCGCCAGAAGGCGTCGCGATTCAGGCTGCTGGCCTCGCCCTGATGGGTGATCAGTTCGCTGACGTCGAAACCGATGCCGCCGGCGCCGATCACCGCGACGCGCCGGCCGACCGGCTTGCGCTGCTGGATCGCATCCAGATAGCTGATCACCTTCGGATGGTCGATGCCCGGAATCTCCGGCGTGCGCGGCACGATCCCGCTGGCCAGCACCACGTCGTCGTAGCCGCCGGCGGCCAGTTCGGCGGCGCCGACACGCGTGTTCAGGCGCAGATCGACGCCGGTACTGTCGATCCGGTTGCGGAAGTAGCGCAGGGTTTCGTGGAATTCCTCCTTGCCGGGAATGCGCTTGGCCAGATTGAACTGGCCGCCGATCTCGCTGCCGGCATCGAACAGCGTGACGTGGTGGCCGCGCTCGGCGGCGATGGTGGCGGCCTCCAGGCCGGCCGGACCGGCGCCGACCACCGCGATCTTTTTCGCCTGTGCCACCGGCAGATAGTTCAGTTCGGTTTCATGGCAGGCGCGCGGATTGACCAGGCAGGAGGTCAGCTTGCCGCCGAAGGTGTGGTCGAGGCAGGCCTGGTTGCAGCCGATGCAGGTATTGATCTGTTCGGCGTGGCCGGCGGCGGCCTTGTTGACGAATTCCGGATCGGCCAGGAACGGCCGCGCCATCGACACCATGTCGGCCAAGCCATCGGCCAGCACCTGTTCCGCGACTTCCGGCGTGTTGATGCGGTTGGTGGCGACCAGCGGAATGCCGACCGCGCCGCGCAGCTTGCCGGTGACCTTGGCGAAGGCGGCGCGCGGCACCTTGGTGGCGATGGTCGGGATGCGCGCCTCATGCCAGCCGATGCCGGTGTTGATGATGGTCGCGCCGGCCTGTTCGATCGCCTTGGCCAATTGCACGATCTCGTCCCAGCTGCTGCCGTCGTCGACCAGATCGAGCATCGACAGCCGATAGATCAGGATGAAATCGGTGCCGACCGCGGCGCGCACGCGGCGCACGATTTCCACCGGGAAGCGCATCCGGTTTTCGAAGCTGCCGCCCCAGCGGTCGCTGCGCTGGTTGACGTGCTCGACCAGGAACTGGTTGATCAGATAGCCTTCCGAACCCATGATCTCGACGCCGTCGTAACCGGCTTCGCGCGCCAGCAGCGCGCAGCGGACGAAATCGCCGATCTGCTTTTCGATGCCGTCTTCGTCCAGCTCGCGCGGCGTGAACGGATTGATCGGCGCCCGCAGCGCGCTGGCCGATACCGAATGCGGGTGATACGCATAGCGGCCGGCGTGCAGGATCTGCATGCAGATCTTGCCGCCCGCCTGATGCACCGCGTCGGTGACGATGCGGTGCTGGCGCGCCTGCTCCGGCGTGGTCAGGATGGCGGCGCCGCCGGCCACCGCGCCCTCCTCGTTCGGGCCGATGCCGCCGGTGACCATCAGGCCGACGCCACCACGCGCCCGCTCGGCGAAAAACGCCGCCATCCGCTCGAAGCCGTGCGGCCGTTCTTCCAGCCCGGTGTGCATCGACCCCATCAGCACACGGTTCTTGAGAGTGGTGAAGCCGAGGTCGAGCGGCTGCAGCAGATGCGGATAGGGGGCAGATGTCATGGGATCTCCGTGTTTTTCTGGAATGCGGCAAGGCCGGCCGGCATCGGTGGCACCGGCCGCCACGCGGCCAGCGCCGCTCGGGCCGGCAGCCAGTCTAGCCTACTTCGGGTACAGCACCATCTGGGTGCAGCGGAACAGCGCGATGGTCTTGCCGGATTCGCGGTGCGTCACCACCGCGTCCCACACCTGGGTGGTGCGGCCGATGTGCGCCGGCCGCGCGACGCATTCGATGGTGCCGTCGCGCGCGGTGCCGAGATGGTTGGATTTCAGTTCCACCGTGGTGAAGCCGGCGGCTTCCGCCGGCAGGTTGGCGACGCAGCCGTAGCCGCAACTGGAATCGGCCAGCGTCACCACGCTGCCGGCATGCAGGAAGCCGTTGGGCGCCATCAGTTCCGGCTTGACGGCCAGTTCGGCGCGAATTTCCGCCGGCGTCGCGGCATTGATGACGATGCCGAGATGGCCGGGCAGATTGCCGTCGCCTTTACGATTGAATTGTTCTGCGAGAGACATGGACAGGGAATCTACGGTAGGGGAATCGAAACGGCCGCCAGCGCGGCCGCGCTGCGCGCATTTTGGCATAGCGCGGGCATCGGCGCGGCGCTAGAAGCCGAGCGCGGCACCGACGCCGAACAGCGTCGCCAGCCCCAGCAGCAGGAAGATCGCCGCGGCGATCGCGTGCACCAGCCGCACCGGCACGCGGTGGGCGATGCGGTCGCCGAGCAGCACCGCCGGCACGTTGGCCAGCATCATGCCGACCGTGGTGCCGGCAACCACTGCCAGCAGATCGCGGTACTGCGCCGCCAGCGCGACGGTGGCGATCTGCGTCTTGTCGCCCATTTCGGCCATGAAAAAGGCCACCAGCGTGGTGCCGAACACGCCCAGGTGCGCCAGCCGCGCATCCTTTTCGTCGAACTTGTCGGGCACCAGGATCCACCCCGCCATCGCCAGAAACGAGATGCCGAGTATCCAGCGCAGCGCCTGCGGCGACACCAGCGCAGTCAGCCAGGCGCCGAGCGCGCCGGCAAAACCGTGGTTGACCAGCGTGGCGGCGAGGATGCCGAGAATGATCGGCAGCGGCTTGCGGAATTTGGCGGCGAGGATGAAGGCCAGCAGCTGGGTCTTGTCGCCGATTTCGGCCAGCGCGACCACGCCGGTGGAGATGAGGAAGGCTTCCATGCGTTTGCTCCCTGGCCGGAACGGTCCGATGACCATGCGCTCCCCGGCCAGTCCGAAGGCGCGATGGTCAAAGGTCTTGCCAGGTCGATAACTGCCGGCGCCATGGCCGAAAGGCCAAGCATGTTGACGCGGGCCCCTTCCGTGGAAGGGCGGCTACTCCCCAATGACGGCGCAGATTCTACCGGCGAAGCGGTGGCGCGTCCAATGCACCGCCCGGTGATTTTGCGGGAAATGAAAACAGGGGGAGTATGCCTTTAAATTGACCTGTCACGGGCATCAGAAGACCGCGTCAAAAAATGCACCCGGCAGTATATAAAAAGACCACCTGCAAAGCCATCCTGAGGAAGCCCCCGGCAGCGCCGCCCGAGGCATTGCCGACACCCGGCAAGCCGGCCGGCGCCGCCCCGTCCGGCACCGGCCCGATCGGCCGCGAGGCCGCGCCGGCGCGGTGAAACGGCTTTTGCCGCGGCAACGCTTGGTGGCATAATGCGCAGGCTGACGGGCAAGCGCCTGCGCACCCCGGCATGCGCTTCTCGCTAAAATAATCGGGTTTGCCGTCCGCCCGCCTGACGATGTTCCGCGGCGCAGGCCAATTCCACAATAACCTTCATCCCGGAGAAAAAGATGCGTACCACCCATCTTCTGAAAACCCTGCCGCTGCTTCTGATCGGAGCCGGCCTGATGAGTTCCGCCCTCGCCGCCGACATCAAGCTGGGCGCTGCCGCATCGCTGTCCGGCCCGGCCGGCAAGTACGGCACCGCGATCAAGAACGGCTTCACGCTGGCCGCCGACGAAATCAACGCCAAGGGCGGCATCAACGGCAACAAGATCGCGCTGGTGGTCGAAGACGAACAGGGCAAGAAGGAAGAAGCGATCAACGTCTTCAAGAAGCTGATTTTCCAGGACAAGGTGCTGGCGGTATTCGGCCCGACGCTGTCGAACTCGGCCTTCGCCGCCGACCCGATCGCCAACGCCGCCAAGGTCGTGGTGTTCGGCACCAGCAACACCGCTGACGGCATTACCGCGATGGGCCCGTACACCTTCCGCAATTCGGTGATGGAAACCGACGTGCTGCCGGTCACCACCCGCGTCGGCGTCAAGCACTTCGGCATCAAGAAGGTCGCGGTCATCTACGGCAACGACGACGCCTTCACCAAGGCCGGCTACGACGCCTTCAAGGTGGCGCTGGCAGACCAGAAGATCCCGGTCACCACCACCGAAACCTACGCCAAGGGCGACGTCGACTTCAAGGCCCAGCTGACCAAGATCAAGGCCACCAATCCGGACGCCATCGTCTGCTCCTGCCTGGCCGAGGAAGCCGGCAACATCATCCTGCAGACCCGCTCGCTGGGCATGAAGCAGCCGTTCATCGGCGGCAACGGCTTCAACTCGCCGAAGCTGTTCGACATCGCCAAGGACGCCGCCGACGACACCATCATGGGCAGCCCGTGGTCGTCGGAAAACACGGCGCCGGCCAACAAGGCCTTCATCGCCGCCTACCAGGCCAAGTTCAAGGCCGACCCGGACCAGTTCGCCGCCCAGGCCTATGACGCGATGTACATCGTCGCCGAAGCGCTGAAGGGCGTGAAGCTGTCCGGCAATCTGGCCAAGGACCGCGACGCGCTGCAGCAGGCGCTGCCGAAGGTGAAGTGGGACGGCGCCACCGGCCCGTTCTCCTTCCGCGCCGCGCCGCCTTCGAAGGACGGCAAGCCGTCCGGCTACGACGCCCAGCAGGACGCCATCGTCAACATCGGCAAGGGCAGCAAGTTCGTCTTGCTGAAGTAAGGATGCCGCTGGCGCGGCACCGCCGCGCCGGGGCGCCCTTCCGCCTGGAAGCATCGAGGCATTTCCGGTTCCGACCGGGAATGCCTCGGTTTTAATCGGCAGCCATCATGCTCGAACAACAACTCATCAACGCCCTGTCGCTGGGCAGCGTCTATGCGCTGTTCGCGCTCGGCTTCACGCTGATCTTCGGCGTGCTCGGCGTCATCAACCTGTCGCACGGCGCGATCTTCATGCTCGGCAGCTATGCCGCGCTGCTGCTGGTCGACAAGCTGGCGCTGCCGCTCTGGCTGGCGCTGCTGGCAGCGATGCTGGTTGCCGGCGTCATCGGCTTCGTGGTCGATTACCTGATCCTGAAACCGCTGCGCGCGCGCAACGCGCCGCACCTGATTCCGATGATCGCCACGATCGGCGTGGCGATCATGCTGACCAATCTGGCGCAGGGCCTGTTCGGCGCCGAAAACAAGCGTTTCCCGTTCGGCACCATCCCGGAAGAAAGCTTCAATGTCGGCCACCTGCACGTGACCGCCCTGCAGCTGGGGATCATCGGCATCTCGGTGGTGCTGATGATCGTGCTGCTGGCGGTGATGCGCCGCACCCAGCTCGGCCGCGCGCTGCGCGCGATCGCCGAATCGCCGAAAGCCGCCTACCTGCTCGGCATCAACGTCGAAGGGCTGTTCTACCTGACCTCGTTCGCCGCCGCCGCGCTGGGCGGCGCCGCCGGCGTACTGGTCGGCCTGTCGTTCAACGCGATCTCGCCGTTCATGGGCCAGCCGATGCTGCACAAGGGCATCGCCGTGATCATCCTGGGCGGCATGGGCGACATCCGCGGCGCCATGATCGGCGGCCTGTTCCTCGGCTTCGCCGAAGTGCTGACGGTCGCCTACATCTCCAGCGATTTCCGCGATGCAGTGGCGTTCGGCTTGCTGTTTCTGATCTTGTTGATCAAGCCGTCCGGCATGTTCGGCAAAGTACTGGAAAGAAAGGCCTGACATGCTCGAATGGTGGGAAGGGTTCTGGGCAACCTATAACGCGGTGATCTACGGCATCGGCGTCAACGCGATGCTGGCGCTATCGATCTACGTCACGCTGTCGTGCGGCCTGCTGTCGCTGGCGAACGCCGCCTTCATGGGCATCGGCGCCTACACCGCGGCGATGATCAGCATGCAGACCGCGCTGCCGTTTCCGCTGGCGCTGGCCGCCGGCGCGCTGCTGCCGGCGCTGGTGGCGCTGATCATCGGCATCCCGACGCTGCGGCTGTCGGGCGTCTATCTGGCAATGGCCACACTCGGCTTCGGCGAAGTGGTGCGGGTGATCGTGCTGAACATGGAAATCACCGGCGGGCCGATGGGCCTGAACGGCATTCCGCTGAAGACCGAGTTCTGGCACATCGCGCTGCTGCTGGCAGCGACGCTGTATTTCCTGGCGCGCGTGCGGCGCTCGAAGATCGGCCGCGCCTTCGAGGCGATCAAGGCCGACGAGGTGGCGGCGCGCCTGATGGGCGTCAACGTGCCGGCCTACAAGCTGCTGGCGTTCGTGATCGGCGCGGCCATCGCCGGCATCGCCGGTGGCCTCAACGCCCACTACACGTTCACCATCGGCCCCAACAACTACGCTTTTGAAAACGCCGTGGAAATCCTGACGATGGCGGTGTTCGGCGGCATCGGCAACCTGATCGGACCGTCGATCGGCGCCACCATCCTGACGCTGTTGCCGGAGGTGCTGCGCTACTTCAAGGAATTCCGTCTCGCCATCAACGGCCTGATCCTGATCCTGGTGGTGCTGTATCTGCCGAACGGCATCTGGGATCCGCGCCGCATCCAGGCATTCCGGCAGCGGCGCCAGGCACGGAAGGAGCGGTAAATGCTGAAATTCAATCAGATCAGCAAGCGCTTCGGCGGGCTGCAGGTATTAAACGACGTCAGTTTCAGCGTGCCGCAGGGCGGCATCTTCGGCCTGATCGGCCCGAACGGCGCCGGCAAGACCACGGTGTTCAATCTCGCCACCGGCCTGCTGCGCGCCAGCGGCGGCAGCATCGAGTTCAACGGCCAGGACCTGGGCAGCATTCCGCCGCACCGGATCACCGAACTGGGCATCGCCCGCACCTTCCAGAACATCCGCATCTTCAAGGAGATGTCGCTGCTGGAAAACGTCGTGGTCGGCATGCACGACCATCTCGACTACGGCTTTCCCGGCCTGCTGCTGAACCTGCCGTCGTTCCGCCGCGTCGAAGCGGCGGCGCGCGAACGGGCGCTGGAACTGCTGTCCTGGGTCAAGCTCGACCACAAGGCGGGAATGGCGGCCGACAGCCTGTCCTACGGTGAACAGCGGCGCCTGGAATTCGCCCGCGCGCTGGCCACCAAGCCGAAGCTGCTGCTGCTGGACGAGCCGGTGGCCGGCATGAATCCGTCGGAAAAGACCGAGCTGATGGCGGAAATCCTGAACATCAAGCAGCGCGGCTTCAGCATTTTCCTGATCGAGCACGACATGCGCTTCGTGATGGGCCTGTGCGACCGCATCGCGGTGCTGAATTTCGGTCGCATCATCGCCGAAGGCGTGCCGGACGAGATCAAGAACAATCCCGAAGTGATCGAAGCCTATCTGGGCAAGGAAGAAGAGGCATGAGCGAGATTCTGCGCATTTCCGATCTCGCGGTCTCCTACGGCCACATCGAGGCGGTCAAGGGCATCGACCTGAGCCTGAACGAAGGAGAAATCACCGCGCTGGTCGGCGCCAACGGCGCCGGCAAAAGCACCGCGCTGCTGGCGATTTCCGGCCTGCTGAAACCGACCCGCGGCCAGGTGCTGCTGGACGGCGTCGACCTGACCCGGCTGCCGCCGCACCGCATCGTGCAGAACGGCGTGGTGCAGGTGGCCGAGGGACGGGCGATCCTGACCACGCTGACGATCCGCGAAAACCTCGAACTGGGCGCCTACACCCGGCGCGACAAGGCGCAGGTGGCGCGCGACATGGACTGGGCCTATTCGCTGTTCCCGGTGCTCAAGCAGCGCGCCGGCGGGCTGGCCGGAAACCTGTCCGGCGGCGAACAGCAGATGCTGGCGATCGCCCGCGCGCTGATGGCCAAGCCGCGCGTGCTGCTGCTGGACGAACCGTCGATGGGCCTGGCACCGCTGCTGGTGCAGGAAATCTTCCGCGTGCTGAAGGAAATCAACAGCACCGGCCTGACCATCTTCCTGGTCGAGCAGAACGTGCGGCAGGCGCTGCGCATCGCCCAGCGCGGCTACGTGCTGGAAACCGGCAAGATCGTACTGGCCGACAGCGGTGCCAACCTGCTGCACAACCCCAAGGTGATCGACGCCTATCTGGGCGGCTGATCCCTGCCCTTCCCCGCCACCTGGGCCGGTCTCGACCGGCCCTTGGTCCATCCGGCCAGCGGAAAACGCCGGCCGGTCGCGCATCGGCAATTTCCGCTGCCTGCGTCGCGCTCGCGTTGGATAATGCGGGTTTGCATCGCGCCGGCCAGACGACCGCCACGACAGCGCACGAGGACTGAATGACCGACCCTACCCACGTCACCGAAAAAACCGGCAAGGACAAGAACGTCGAGAAGCACACGCCGATGATGCAGCAATACCTGGGCATCAAGGCCGGCTATCCGGACACGCTGGTGTTTTACCGGATGGGCGATTTCTATGAGCTGTTTTACGACGATGCCGAAAAGGCGGCGCGCCTGCTCGGCATCACGCTGACCCAGCGCGGCGCCTCCAACGGCGTGCCGATCAAGATGGCCGGCGTGCCGTTTCATTCGGTCGAGCAATATCTGGCGCGGCTGGTGAAGGCCGGCGAGGCGGTGGCGATCTGCGAGCAGATCGGCGATCCGGCCACCAGCAAGGGGCCGGTGGAGCGGCGCGTGGTGCGCGTGGTCACGCCCGGCACGCTGACCGACGCCAACCTGCTGCCGGAAAAATCCGAACGGCCGCTGCTGGCGGTCCACATTGCAACCGCCGGTGGGCGCCGGCCGGGCCAGGCGACCATCGGGCTGGCGTGGCTGGCGCTGTCGAGCGGCGCGCTGACGCTGATGGAATGCGCAGCCGATGCCAAGTCGCTGCCGGCCCGGCTGGCGCAGGAACTGGAACGCATCGCGCCGGCGGAAATCCTGGCGGCCGACCGCGCCGCGCTGCCGGCCGGGCCGACGCCGACCACGGTGCCGGACTGGCATTTCGATCTGGCCAGCGGCCGGCAAGCCTTGCTGGAGCAGCTCGGCGTCGCCAGCCTGGCCGGTTTCGGCGCCGAACACTGCACGGCAGCACTCGGCGCCGCTGGCGCGCTGCTGCGCTACGCGCAAGCTACCCAGGGCAAGGAACTGCGCCATGTGCGCAAGCTGGCGCTGCAAACCGAGCAGGATTTCATCGGTCTGGACGCCGCCACCCGGCGCAATCTGGAACTGACCGAAACCCTGCGCGGCGACGACGGCGCCAGCGCGCCGACGCTGTTCGCGCTGCTCGACCATTGCCGTACCGCGATGGGTTCGCGCCTGCTGCGCCACTGGCTGCATCATGCGCGGCGCGAGCAGTCGGTGGCGCGCGCGCGCCAGGCGGCGATCGCCGCGCTGCTGGGCGCCGATGCGCCGTCCGCGCTGGCGGCGACCCTGGCGCAGGTGCCGGACATCGAGCGCATCACCACCCGCATCGCGCTGCTGTCGGCGCGCCCGCGCGATCTGGCCGGTCTGCGCGCCGGGCTGCAGCAATTGCCGGCGCTGCAGGAGGAACTGGCGCGCGGCAATCCGGGCGACGACGGCAGTGCCCTGCTGCGCGAACTCCAAGAAGCACTGGCGGCGCCGCCGGCCTGCCTCGATCTGCTGCAGCGCGCGCTGGCGGCGGAGCCGGCGGCGATGGTCCGCGACGGCGGCGTGATCGCGCCCGGCTTCGATGCCGAACTGGACGAATTGCGCGGCCTGTCGGAAAACGCCGGCCAGTTCCTGCTCGATCTGGAAGCGCGCGAGCGCGCGCGCACCGGCATCGCCAACCTGCGCGTCGAATACAACAAGGTGCACGGCTTCTACATCGAGGTCACGCACGGCCAGGCCGCCAAGGTGCCGGACGACTATCGCCGACGGCAGACGCTGAAGAACGCCGAGCGCTACATCACGCCGGAACTGAAAGCCTTCGAGGACAAGGCGCTGTCGGCGCAGGAACGCGCGCTGATGCGCGAAAAGCAGCTGTACGACCACTTGCTGGCCGAACTGGCCCCGCACATCGGCGATCTGCAGCGCATCGCGCAGGCGGTGGCGCAGACCGACGTGCTGGCGGCGCTGGCGCGGCACGCCGGCCGCCACGACTGGTGCATGCCGCAACTGGTGGCCGAACCGCTGCTGAAGATCGAGCAAGGCCGCCATCCGGTGGTGGAAAGCCAGATCGAGCGCTTCATCGCCAACGACTGCGAATTTTCCGCCGAGCGCCGGCTGCTGCTGATCACCGGCCCCAACATGGGCGGCAAATCGACCTACATGCGGCAGACCGCGCTGATCGCGCTGCTGGCCTACGTCGGCAGCTTCGTGCCGGCGGCCAGCGCCGTCATCGGCCCGATCGACCGCATCTTCACCCGCATCGGCGCCGCCGACGATCTGGCCGGTGGCCGTTCCACCTTCATGGTCGAGATGACCGAATCGGCGGCGATCCTGAACGGCGCCACCGAGCAGTCGCTGGTGCTGATGGACGAGGTCGGACGCGGCACTTCGACCTTCGACGGACTGGCGCTGGCGTGGGCGATCGCCCGCCATCTGATCGAGCAGTCGCGCAGCATGACGCTGTTCGCCACCCACTACTTCGAGCTGACGCAACTGCCGCAAAGCTGGCCCAGCGCCGCCAACGTCCACCTGTCGGCGCTGGAGCACAAGGACAGCATCGTGTTCCTGCACGCGGTGCAGCCGGGACCGGCCTCACAGAGCTACGGACTGCAGGTGGCGCAGCTGGCCGGGGTGCCGGCGGCGGTGATCCGCGCCGCCCGCCGCCATCTGGCGCAGCTGGAAGCGCAATCGGTCAGCACCGATGGCCAGTTCGATCTGTTCGCCGCGCCATCCGCAGCGGAACCGCCGGATGCCGCCGAACCGGCGCCGGACCAAGCACAGGCGCAGGCGCTGCTGCAGGCGCTGGACGCGCTCGACCCCGATGCGCTGACGCCGCGCGCCGCGCTCGACCAGCTGTACCGCCTGAAGCAACTGCGCAACACCCTGCCCTCACCATGAGGCGCCTGCTGGGTCCGACGCTGCTGCTGTGTTCGGTACTGGGCGCCGCGCCGACCGCTGCCGACGAAATCAGCTTCGGCGTGATCGGCCATACCCGGGATACGGCCACCGACACCACCACGCTGCGCACGGCGATCGCCGAAAGCGACGCCGACAATCTCGGCTTCGTGGTCGCCAGCGGCATCAAGGGAGCCGCCGAAAGCTGCGGCGACGACTTCTACAGCGAACGCAAGGCCCTGCTGGACGGCGCCAAGAACGGGCTGGTGGTGTCGCTGGCCGCCAGCGACTGGGCCGGCTGCCGCAACCGCGCCGGCAAATCGGTGGCGCCGGAGCGGCTGGCACGGCTGCGCGAACTGTTCTTCAGCGACGATTTTTCGCTCGGCGCCAGCCGCCTGCCGCTGATCCGCCAATCGGCGTCGCCGAAATTCCGCGACTACCCGGAAAACGCCCGCTGGGAACTCGGCAACATCCTGTTCGCCACCATCGACCTGCCGGCCGACAACAATCATTATCTGAGCGAAGCCGGCCGCAACAGCGAATTCGAGGATCGTCAGATCGCCAATCGCCACTGGCTGCAGCGGCTGTTCGCCCATGCCGCCTACAAGAAGCTGCGCGGCATCGTGCTGTTCTGCGACGGCAATCCGCTGGCGCCGGCGGGCGCGCACGGACGCTTCGACGGATTTGCCGACATGCGCCAGCGGCTCGGCGCCGCCAGCCGCCAGTTCGCCGGCCGTGTGCTGGTGGTACACGGGCCGCTGCCGGCCAAGGCGCCGGCGGCACCGGCGCAGATCCGCTGGCATGGCAATCTCGGCAGCCTGATGCTGCGGCCGGGCTGGATCAGGGTGACGGCGCGCGATGACGACCCGCTGCTGTTCACCGTCAGCGGCGAACACGATGCCGCTGCCGCGGTCCCCGCGGCAAGCGCCGGCAAGCTCGCCGGGAAATCAGCAAAAAATTAAAATAGGGGGAGTATGCCGAAAAATCGGCCTCTCACGGGCAGCTGGCGCGCGGGTTCAAAAATACACACCCCAGTATCACTCGCCAGCAGAACGCCGGCCGGGAATTTCAGTGCAGTAACTGGCTGCGATAATGGTCGTCCGGCGCGGCATCGTCATCCGGATCGTCGTGCTCGCCATGCACGTGCTGATGGGCGATTTCCTCGGCGGTGGCGGCGCGCACCTCGGCGACGTTCAGCGTGAAGCGCAGCGCCATGCCGGCCAGCGGATGATTGCCGTCCAGCACTACCTTGTCGTCGGCAATGTCGGTGACGGTGAAAATCAGGCTGTCCTCGCCATCCTCGTCGCCTTCCGGCGTGCCCTCGAACTGCATGCCGACTTCCAGCGGTGTCGGCAAACGGTTGCGCGGCTCGATCTTCAGCAGCTGCGGATCGTATTCGCCGAAGGCGTCGGCCGGCTCCACCTGCAGCATGGTCTGGTAGCCGGGTTCCTTGCCGTCCAGCGCTTCCTCGATCTTCGGCAGCGTGTTTTCATAATCGCCGTGCAGATACACCATCGGCTCGCCGCCCTCCTCGATCAGATTGCCCTGGGCATCCGACAAGGTGTAATGCACCGTGACCACGGTGTTCTTGGCAATCTTCATGGTGTTTCCTTTCGGTTCTGGAGCGTCGATTATACCCGTGGCGGCGCCGGGAAACGCCGGCCGCATCGAGTGCGGCGGGCCCCGCACCTATAATGGCGGCATGAAAAATTTTCCCCTTCTGGGCGGCCTGTCGCCGGCCCGTTTCCTGCGCGATGTCTGGCACAAGCAACCGCTCCTGATCCGCGGCGCAATCCCCGGTTTCGCACCGCTGCTGACACGCGACCAGCTGTTCCACATGGCCACCCGCGACGATGTCGAAACGCGGCTGGTCAGCCATTTCAATCGCCGCTGGCAGGTCGAGCGCGGCCCGTTCGCGCAACTGCCGGCGCCGGAAAAAAAGCGCTGGACCCTGCTGCTGCAGGGCGTCAACCTGCACGACGACGGCGCCGATCAGCTGCTGCGGCGCTTCCGCTTCATTCCCGATGCCCGCCTGGACGACCTGATGATCAGCTACGCCAGCGACGGCGGCGGCGTCGGCCCGCATTTCGATTCCTACGACGTGTTCCTGCTGCAAGCGCACGGCCGGCGCCGCTGGCGCATCGGCGCGCAGACCGACCTGACGCTGGTGGAAGGCGCGGCATTGAAAATCCTCAAACATTTCACGCCGGAGCAGGAATTCGTGCTGGAACCCGGCGACATGCTGTACCTGCCGCCGCATTACGCGCACGACGGCGTCGCGCTCGGCGAATGCATGACCTATTCGATCGGCTTCCGCGCGCCGTCCTACCAGGAACTGGGCGAAGCCTTCCTGCAATTCATGGCCGATTCGATCGACCTGCCAGGACGCTACGCCGACCCCGACCTGCGCGCCAGCACGCAGCCGGCCGAAATCAGCGGAGCGATGCTGTCGAAGGTGGCGGCGCAGCTCGACAAGGTGCGCTTCACCGCCGACGACATCGCGATCTTTCTCGGTCAATACCTGTCGGAACCGAAGGCCAGCGTCTTTTTCGATCCGCCGGCGCGGCCGCTGACGCCGGCACGCTTCCGCCAGGCATCGGAGAAACGCGGCGTCCGGCTATCGCGCAAGACCATTATGCTGCATCGCAACAAACACCTGTTCATCAACGGTGAATCCTTCGACGTCGACGGCGCCGACCGCCTGCTGCTATACCGGCTGGCCAACCGGCGCATGCTGGAAGGCAGCGAGGTCGCCACCGCCTCGGCCGACGTGCAGGAAGCGCTGCATGTCTGGTACCGGGATGGCTGGCTGCTGCCGGGTTGATTTTTCGCAGAATTTTCCGCTTTTGGCGATTTTCCCGATACGCCGCCCGGACCGCCGGCGACCGCTTGCGGGCGGCCGTACCGGCTCCGGACATCGATCAACAGTTGTCTCCAAAAGAACACTCTTTGCCCCTTGACAAATGAATCTCGGCTATAATCCGGGGCTGGACAGTTTTCGTTTTACCGCATTGCCGCATCGCTGGAACCAGTACAACGAAAACCCTCCAGGAATCAGGATTACCGGTAAGTATTCCCCTTGCAAAATCTGAACATCACTAAGGAAGATTCATGAAAAAGACTCTGTTGATCGCCGCCCTGCTGGCCGTTGCTCTGGCTGCCTGCAGCAAAAAAGAAGAAGCGCCGGCGGCTGCTCCTGCCGCTGAAGCTCCTGCCGCCGCCCCGGCTGAAGCCCCTGCCGCCGCTCCGGCTGCCGACGCTGCTCCGGCCGCCCCGGCTGCTGACGCCGCTGCCGCTCCGGCCGCCGACGCCGCTCCGGCTGCTGCCCCGGCTGCCGACGCTCCGGCTGACGCCAACAAGGACGCGGCTCCTGCCGCCGCTCCCGCCGCTTCCAACTAAGCCAGACAGCGGAAGCCAAAAAGCCGACCCTCGGGTCGGCTTTTTTACGTCCGCGTTCTTTCGCGCCCCGTCACCGGACCTGCCTCAAACCCTCAGCTCGATCCAGTCGAATCCTTCTTCCTGGCAGGCGATCCGCACTTCCGGCGGTCGCGCGCCGAGCGCATCGGCCAGCGCCGCGCGCGCCAGTTCCGGCAGGTTGTTCTGCTTGCTCAGATGGGCGCCGACCACCGTCTTCAGGCGCGAACGGTCCAGCGCCGCCAGGATTTCCGCGCTGGTGTCATTGGCCAGATGGCCGTAGGCGCCGCCGATGCGCGCCTTCAGCGACGGCGGATAACGGGAATCGGCCAGCATGCGGCGATCGTGATTGCACTCCAGCATCAGCGCGTCGCAGCCGCCCAGCGCCGCCAGCAGGTGCGGAGTGGACTGGCCGGCGTCGGTCAGCACACCGAGCCGCACGCGGCCGTCGCTGGCGACGTACTGCACCGGCTCACGGGCATCGTGCGGCACCGTGTACGGCAGCAGCTCCAGATCGCCGATCGCCAGCGGCGTGCCATCGCGGCAGATATGGATGTCGACGCCGTTGCAATCGCGCAGAACCGCCATGTAGGTCCCGTGGCTGAGCCACACCGGCACGCGATGACGGCGGGCGAACTTGAACACGCCGCCGACGTGATCCTGATGCTCATGAGTGACGACGATGCCGGCCAGATCGGCCGGCGCCATGCCGAGACGGGCCAGCCGCCGCTCGGTTTCGCGCAGCGCGAAACCGCAGTCGAGCATCACGGTGGTGCGGGTGGAACCGGAAGCGGCGGAAATCAGCAAGGCATTTCCGTCGCTGCCGCTGCCGAGACTGGCGAACTTCAAGGCGGGACCGGGGCGCGACACGCGCGCCCTTTCAGGGGAACGGGTTACTTCAGCTGATCGTTCAGCAGGGTCAGGATCTTGTCGCCGGTCGGGGATTTCTCCGGCTGACCCTGGTCGTTCAGCACCGCCACCCGGCTGCCCATCGTGGCGGCCTGCACCACCACACGGTAGCGCTGCGCCGACTTTTCCTTGTCCTTGGAGCCGAACGAGAACCAGCGCGCCAGCAGACCCTGGTCATTCGCCTTGGTCTTGGCGTCCTCGTCCTGATCGACGTAGCGGACGAAGTACAGGCCCTGGCTGCGGTCGCGATCGACCACGGTGAAGCCGACGCGATCGAGCGCCAGGCCGACCCGGCGCCAGGCGCGGTCGAAACTTTCATCGATCTGGATGTAGGCGCCGTCGCCGCCCTTGACCAGCTTGGCGCGCTGCTGCTGTACCGGCGCGTTGGCCACCTGCGCCTGGGCGCGGGCGTTTTCGGCGCCGAGCCGGGTCATCAGGCGCGCCAGGAACTCGGCTTCCAGTTCCGGATCGGCCGGGCGCGGGGTCCAGACCGTGGTTTCCTTTTCCCGGCCGACCAGTTCTTCCTGGGCGCCGCGATGGCTGATGTAGATTTCGGTGGTGCCGTCCGGACCGCGCTCCAGGCGGGTACGGAACTTGTCACGCTCGCCGGTCGAATACAGCGCGTCGAGCGCCTTGCCGATCGTGCTGCGGATGATGTCCTGCGGAATCTTGGCGCGGTTCTCGGCCCAGTCGGTTTCCATCACGCCGGTCTGCGGCGAATCGATGCTGATCAGGAAACCGAGGTCCTGCCAGAAATCCTTCAGTTCCGGCCACAGCACTTCGGGCGACTGCTTGACCACCAGCCAGCGCTGGTTGCCGTCGCGCTCGATATGCATCTCCGGCGTGCCCTTCGGCGCCACCACCGCGGTATTGGTGCTGCGCGCGCCTTGCTGCAGATTGAAGCCGGACGCGGTGGCGGTGCCGCGATTGGCTTCCGGGATCGCGTAGCGGTTTTCGCGCTGCAGCTGGGTCAGATCCGGCGGGACTTCCAGCGTCGGCGCCTTGCCGGCGCTCTTGTAGTCGATCCGCCCCGGTTCCATCAGGGAAGTCAGGGAATTGCATCCAGCCAGCCCAAGCAGCGCGAGCGCGCAAAACAATCCACGAGAGGTGACGCTGTGAGCCATATGAAGGTTCTTCCGGAAAATCATGTCGAAACTGGACGGAGCCGCCGGCGCCGTGGCGGGCCGGCGACCGGAGCGGCGCTTATTGTAATACACCCGATTCGCGCAAAGCCGCGCGCACGGTATCGTGGCAGGCCGGGTCCATCGGCACCAGCGGCAGGCGGATGCCGGGCGGAATCAGGCCCATTTCCGCCAGTGCCCATTTGACCGGCAGCGGGTTCGGTTCGACGAACAGATTGGTATGCAGCGGCAGCATGCGGTTGTTCAGCGCGATCGCCTCGGCGACGTTGCCGCTCATCGCGGCATTGCACAGCGCGTGCATCATGCGCGGCGCGACATTGGCGGTGACCGAAATGTTGCCGCGCGCGCCGCACAGCATCAGCGCCATCGCGGTGATGTCGTCGCCGGAATACACCGAGAACGAATGCGGGATACGCCGCAGCAGGTCGGTGCCGCGGCCGATGTTGCCGGTGGCGTCCTTGATGCCGACGATGCCGGGCACCTGCGCCAGCCGCAGGACGGTGTCGTTGCTCATGTCGGCCACGGTGCGGCCCGGCACGTTGTACAGGATCACCGGCAGATCGACCGCTTCGGCGATCGTCCGGAAATGCTGGTACATGCCTTCCTGGGTCGGCCGGTTGTAGTACGGCACCACCTGCAGCGAGGCATCGGCGCCGACCGATTTGGCGTGGCGGGTCAGCTCGATCGCTTCAGCGGTCGAATTGCCGCCGGTGCCGGCGATCACCGGGATGCGGCGGGCAGTATGCTCGACCGCCACCTTGACCAGCTCGCAGTGTTCCTCGACCGAGACGGTCGGCGATTCACCGGTGGTACCGACGATGACGATGCCGTCGGTGCCTTCCGAGATATGCCAGTCGATCAGCTTGCGCAGGCCGGGGAAATCGATGCTGCCGTCTGCATGCATGGGAGTGACGATGGCGACTATGCTGCCCTGGATCATGATGGTGGCGCGAAGAAGGTAAAAAAAGGATTGTAGCGGAAGGTCCGTGCCCGTGGGGCAACTGGCGCGGCGGCGGCGTTCAAATCGGCCCCGGCGGCAGCGTCGGCCAGTCTCCCGCGGCGCCGATGCGTTGTGCGCAGATGCGCTGGATCAGCGCCGGCCGCGGCGCGTCGACCCGCCCCTGCTCGAAGGCCAGCACGCGCAGCGGGACGGCAGCGCGCGCCAGTTCCAGCAGTTCGTCCGGACGCAAAAGGAAGGCCGGACTGGATGGTTTGCCGAAGCGCTCGTTGCCCTGCGCGAAGGTTTCGTAGATCAGCACGCCGCCCGGCGCCAGGCTGGCCGCCAGCGCCGGCAGCAGCGGTCGGTGCAGATAGTTGGTGACGACGATGCCGGCATAGCGGCCCGGCTGCAGCGGCCAGTCCGGGCCGGGCGGTGCGCCGTCTTCCAGATCGCATTGCAGGGTACGGATGCCGGCAGCGGTCAATGACGCCAGCGCGGTGCCGTCGCGATCGACCGCCAGCACCGGGTGGCCGCGCGCCGCCAGCAACCGCGCATGGCGGCCGCCGCCGCAGGCCAGGTCCAGCACTTCGCCGTCCGGGATCGTCGCGGCGAAGCGGGCCACCCACGGCGACGGCAGGCCGCTGCCGTGCGCCTCGGCCATCAGCTGCTCAGGCCCATCGCTTCGCGCACGTCGCGCATGGTTTCCCGCGCCAGCTTGCGCGCATGGTCGCAGCCGTCGGCGACGATCGCCCGCACCAGCGACGGATCGTCGAGGTATTGCTGGGCGCGCTCATGCATCGGTTCCTGCTCGCGGATGATGGCGTCGATCACCGGCTGCTTGCATTCGAGGCAACCGATGCCGGCGCTGGTGCAGCCCTTCCAGACCCAGTCCTGGGTCGGCTTGTCGGAATACACCAGATGAAATTGCCAGACCGGGCATTTCTCCGGATTGCCGGGATCGCTGCGGCGCACGCGCGCCGGATCGGTCTGCATCGTGCGCACTTTCTTGGTCACCGATTCCTTGTCCTCGCGCAGCGCGATCGCGTTGCCGTAGCTCTTGGACATCTTCTGGCCGTCCAGTCCGGGCAGGCGCGACGCCTCGGTCAGCAGCGCCTGCGGCTCGCTCAGGATCAGCTTGCGGCTGCCTTCCAGGTAACCGAACAGGCGCTCGCGGTCGATCATCGACAGGTTCTGGGCATCGTCCAGCATCGCCTTGGCCTGCTCCAGCGCATCCTCCTTGCCCTGCTCCTGGTATTCGGTACGCAGCTCCAGGTACAGCTTGCCGCGCTTGCTGCCGAGCTTCTTGACGGCGTCACGGGCCTTTTGCTCGAAATCCTTTTCGCGGCCATACAGATGGTTGAAGCGGCGCGCGATCTCGCGCGTCATTTCGATGTGCGGGATCTGGTCCTCGCCGACCGGCACGTGGCTGGCGCGATAGATCAGCACGTCGGCCGCCATCAGCAGCGGATAGCCGAGAAAACCGTAGGTGGTCAGGTCCTTGTGCGCCAGCTTTTCGATCTGGTCCTTGTAGGTCGGCACCCGCTCCAGCCAGCCGAGCGGCGTGCTCATCGACAGCAGCAGATGCAGTTCGGAGTGTTCCAGCACGCGCGACTGCACGAACAGCGTCGCCTGCGACGGATCGACGCCGGCCGCCAGCCAGTCGATCAGCATGTCCCAGGTACTGGCCTCGATCTGCTCCGGATCGTCATAGTTGGTGGTCAGCGCGTGCCAGTCGGCGACGAAGAACAGGCAAGGGACTTCGGACTGCAGCCTGACCCAGTTCTTCAGGGCGCCATGGTAATGGCCAAGATGCAGCGCGCCGGTGGGGCGCATGCCGGAAACGACACGGTCTGGGTACATGATGAAAACTCAGCTGAGGAGAAATTTCAGGGGAAACACGAGGATCTGCAGCAGGCCGTTGGCCACCGTCATCACCGGAATCATCCAGTATTGCAGCACCTTCAGGAACACCAGCGCCAGCACGATGAAAAAACCATACGGCTCCAGCCGCGCGAACTTGTAGGCGTACCGGTGCGGCAGGATGCTGGTCAGGATGCGGCCGCCATCCAGCGGCGGCACCGGGAACAGGTTGAAGGCGAAGATCACCAGATTGGTCAGCACGCCCGCCTGCGCCATGCGCAGGAAGAAATCCTCGCCGATGCCCAGCGCCAGCAACAGCAGCGCCAGCACCATCCACAAAAACGCCATCACCAGGTTGGCGGCCGGGCCGGCCAGCGCCACCCAGGCCATCTGCTTCTTCGGATTGCGCAGCCGGCCGAAATCGACCGGCACCGGCTTGGCATAGCCGAACAGGAAGGGACTGCCGGCGGCGAACAGCGCGATCGGGATCAGGAGCGTGCCGATCGGGTCGATGTGGCGCACCGGATTCAGGCTCATCCGCCCTTGCTGATACGCGGTCGAATCGCCGAAATACCTGGCCGCGTAGGCATGCGCCGCCTCGTGCAGCGTGATCGCGAACAGGATCGGCAGCGCGTAGACCGCAAAGGTCCGGATCATTTCATTCATGGCTGGAATTTTATCAGAGGGGTGGCCGGCGCCGACCGCCGGCGGCTCGCCGGGAGCCTCGCCGACATGTCGCGAGAAAATCGGGAAAAATCAGAAACAGGGGGAGTATAGGCAAAAATACCACATTTCCCGCAGACAGGACACCCGACTTCAAAAATACAGCCGGCAGTATTGGAAAATGAAGGAATATGGAAAGCGCCTACAGACCGAAAGTGGCCGGATCGCCGCGGCCGCTGCGGATCAGCACCGGCTCGTCGCCGGTCAGGTCGATCACGGTGGTCGGCAGCAGGCCGCAGGCGCCGCTGTCGATGATCAGGTCGATCTGCTTGCCGAGCCGCTCGCGCACCTCGTCCGGCTCGGTCAACGCATCCTCCTCGCCCGGCATCATCAGCGTGATGCCGATCAGCGGCTGCCCGAGTTCCTGCAGCAGTTCGTGGGCGACGCGATGCTGCGGCACGCGCAGGCCGATGGTCTTGCGCGACGGATGCGACAGCCGGCGCGGCACCTCCCGGGTCGCCTCCAGGATGATCGTGTAGGTACCGGGCGTGGCGGCCTTCAGCATGCGGTACTGGCGGTTGTCGATGCGGGCGTATTGCGCCACTTCGGACAGGTCGCGGCACAGCAGGCTCAGGTGGTGCTTGTCGTCGATGCCGCGAATCCGGCGCAGGCGCTCGACCGCCTCCTTGTTGTCCAGCTGGCAGGCCAGCGCGTAACAGGAATCGGTCGGCAGCGCGATCACGCCGCCGCCGTGGATGATCTGCGCCGCCTGCTTCAACAGGCGCGGCTGCGGATTGTCCGGATGAATCTGGAAAAACTGGCTCATGGCGCGCCCGCGTTACGCCTGCGCCGGCGCGGCGCGCAGCGCGGCGATGCGTTCCTCGATCGGCGGATGGCTGGAGAACAGGCTCATGAAACCGGGCTTGTCATTGATGCCGAGCGCCGCCAGCGATTCCGGCATTTCCGGTGCCGCCACCCCGCCCAGCCGCGCCAGCGCGCGCACCATCGGCTGCGGCGAACCGAGCAGCCTGGCGGAACCGGCGTCGGCGCGGAATTCGCGGTGGCGCGAGAACCAGGCGACGATCATCGAGGCGGCGATGCCGAACACGATCTGCGACACCAGCACCGCCACCGTGTAGCCGATGCCGGGGGCGTCGTTGTCGTTCTTCGACAGCGCCCGATCGACCGCGTAGCCGACCACGCGCGACAGGAACACCACGAAGGTGTTCACCACGCCCTGGATCAGCGTCATCGTCACCATGTCGCCATTGGCGACGTGCGCGACTTCATGGCCGAGCACCGCCTCGACCTCCTCGCGCGTCATGCTTTCCAGCAGACCGGTGGACACCGCCACCAGCGCCGAATTCTTGAACGCACCGGTGGCGAAGGCGTTGGCCTCGCCTTCGTAGATCGCCACTTCCGGCATCGCGATGCCGGCGCGCTGCGCCAGCTTCGAGACGGTATCGACCAGCCACAGTTCGGTCGACGACGACGGCGCGTCGATCACGCGGGCGCCGGTGGACCACTTGGCCATCGGCTTGGACATCAGCAGCGAGATGATCGAACCGGTGAAGCCGACCACCAGCGAAAACACCAGCAGCATCTGCAGGTTCAGCCCCGTTCCGGTCAGGAAGCGATTGACGCCCAACAGCGACAGCACGACGGTCATCACGGCCAGCACCGCGATATTGGTCGCAAGGAACAGGAAGATACGTTTCATTCAGAAAGCTCCTGACAGGAAGTGATCCGGGGAACTGCGGATGGTAAAGGAAGTTGCCGGGAAATGGTCCGCATTGCGGCCAATCTGCGGCCAGCTGGACGAAATTTCAAGAGAGGGCGACGGCGGCCACGCCGTCCGGGCGCTTCAGAAACCCCAGTCGTGCCAGACCGGCGTCACGCCGGCCGGCAGCGGCGGCAGGCGGCCGAGATCGACGCGCGATTCACCCGGCCCGTGGAAATCCGAGCCGCGTGAAGCCAGAAAGCCGTGGCGAATCGCCAGACGGGCATATTCGTCGTACTGGTCGGGGCTGTGGCTGCCGGTGGTGACTTCGATCGCGCTGCCGCCCAGCTGCCTGAATTCGTCGAACAGCGCGTCCTGCGCCAGCGGACTGAAAGGGTAGCGGCCCGGATGGGCGATCACGGCAATACCGCCGGCGCCGCGAATCCAGCCGACCGCCTGCGCCAGCGTGGCCCAGCGGTGCGGCACATAGCCCGGCTTGCCTTCGGTCAGATAATTGCGGAACACCTCGCCGACGTCGCGGCAGACGCCGCGCTCGACCAGATGGCGGGCGAAGTGGGTACGCGAGATCAGCAGCGGATTGCCGACGTATTGCAGCGCCCCTTCGAAGGTGCCAGGGATGCCGGCCGCCTCCAGCTGACGGGCGATTTCGCGGCCGCGCTCGGCGCGTCCGGAACGGGTCGCCGCCAGGCCGGCTACCAGTTCCGCCTCGGTTTCGTCGATCCGCAGGCCAACGATGTGGACGGTCTCGTTGGCCCAGGTGATCGAGATTTCGACGCCGGCGACGAACGCCATGCCCAGCTCCCGCGCCGCTGCACGCGCGGCGGCGATGCCGCCGACTTCGTCATGGTCGGTCAGCGCCCAGACTTCGACGCCATTGCCATGCGCGCGCGCCGCCAGCGCCGCCGGCGTCAGGACGCCGTCGGAGACGTTGGAATGGCAATGCAGATCGAAGTTGGCGAAGTGGGACATGCGCTCGGGAAAGACCGCCGACGCGGCGCCGGCGGACGATGGATCGGATTTTCATTCTACGCCGGCCGAAGCCGGCATGCTGCACCTGCACAAAATGCTAGATCAGGAAATCCTCGACCAGTTCCGCCAACCGGCGCGGCTGGTCGTGATGCAGCATGTGGCCGGCGTCCGGCATCATTTCGCTGCGCAGCTGACGCACGCAGGCCAGGCGGCGGCGGATTTCGGCGTGCGCTTCCTCCTTGTTGCCGAGCCAGTGCCAGGCGTCGGTATCCTCGGCCTCGACCCACAGCATCGGCGCCTCGATGCGGCGCCAGCAGGCCAGCACTTCCTCCAGCTGGTATTGCAGCGGCCCGTCGTTCTTGTGGATAGGATCGCCGAGAATTTCCCAGCGTCCCTCGGCATTCTGGCGTGACCAGTGGCCGGCCAAGAAGGCGGCGCGCTCGTCCGGCAGGCGCGGATTGGTCTTTTGCAGGCGGCGCGCCACCTCCTCCGGCGAGGCATAGCTGCGCATCGTCGGCGTCTGCTGCAATTCGTCCAGCCAGCGGGCATAGCGGCGCGGCGCCTTCTGCGGATCGCTGGCACCCATGCCGAAGCCTTCCAGGTTGATCAGGCGGCGGATGCGTTCCGGCCGCACGCCGGCGTACAGCGTGACGATGTTGCCGCCCATGCTGTGGCCGAGCAGGTTGATCTGCTGCTCCGGCGCGTAGTGGTTCAGGATCGCGTCGAGGTCGCCCAGATAGTCGGGGAACCAGTAATTGTCGGCGCCGGAGCGATCGGTCAGGCCGAAGCCGCGCCAGTCCGGCGCGATCACGTGCCAGTCGCGCTTCAGGCAATCGACCATGAACTGGAACGAGGCCGACACGTCCATCCAGCCGTGCATCAGGAACAGCTTCGGCGCGCCATCGTCGCCCCACTGGCGGATGTGGTACCGCAAACCGCGCAGCGTGATAAATTCGGAACGGGAAAGTTTCATCGGGGATGTCGAAAAAGCGGAGCCGCGGCGGCCGGAATTTCAGGCACCGGATGCGCCAGCGCCGCCACAGCAATAGAACGATCGTTCGATAATTATAGTGGAGAAAACATGGCAGCCGTCGAGCAATCCGTTTCCGTGGATCAATACGAAACGCTGTACCGGGAATTCCGCTGGCAGGTGCCGGCGCGCTTCAACATCGCCGAAGTCTGCTGCCGCCGCTGGGCGGCCGATGCCGGACGGATCGCGGTCCACTACGAGGACGACCAGGGCCACACCGAAACACTGACCTACGCCGAGCTGCAGCGGCAGGCCAACCGGCTGTCGAACCTGTTGCGCCGCCTCGGCGTGGCGCGCGGCGACCGCGTCGCGGTGGTGCTGGCGCAGCGGCCGCAGACCGCGGTGACCAACATGGCCTGCTTCCAGCTGGGCGCGGTGGCGATGCCGCTGTCGGTGCTGTTCGGCCCGGACGCGCTCGAATACCGGTTGCAGAACAGCGAAGCCTGCGTCGCCATCGCCGACGATGCCGCGCTGGCCAGCCTGGGGCAGATCCGCGCCGCCTGCCCGGCGCTGCGCCACCTGATCGCCGTCGATGCCGAAGCCGGCGGCGCCGACGGCGCGCTGTCGTGGGAAACCGAAATGGCGCGGGAAGCGCCGGAGTTCGACATCGAGCCGACCGCCGCCAGCGATCCGGCGATCCTGATCTACACCAGCGGCACCACCGGTGCGCCGAAGGGCGCGCTGCTGCCGCATTCAGCGGCGATCGGCAACCTGCCCGGCTTCGTCGCCTCGCAGGACTGGTTTCCGCAGGAAGGCGACGTGTTCTGGACCCCGGCCGACTGGGCCTGGACCGGCGGCCTGATGGACGGCCTGCTGCCGACGCTGTATTTCGGCATGCCGCTGCTCGGCTACCGTGGCCGCTTCGCCGCCACCACCGCGTTCCGGCTGATGGAGAAATACCGCGTCACCAATACCTTCCTGTTCCCGACCGCGCTGAAGATGATGATGAAGGAATATCCGCAGCCGCGCCGTCACTTCGACCTGAAGCTGCGCGCCATCATGAGCGCCGGCGAAGCGGTCGGCGACACCGTGTTCGAATGGAGCCGGCAGGCGCTCGGCATCACCATCAATGAAATGTTCGGCCAGACCGAAATCAACTATCTGGTCGGCAACAGCGCGCACCGCTGGCCGCCGAAGCCGGGCAGCATGGGCCGGCCCTACCCCGGCCATCGGGTCGCGGTGCTGGACGACGACGGCCAGCCGGCCGGCCCCAACGTGGTCGGCGAAGTGGCGCTGCACCGCACCGACATCCACGGCACGCCGGACCCGATTTTTTTCCTCGAATACTGGAAAAATCCGCAAGCGACGGCAGACAAGTACAGCGGCGACTGGTGCCGCACCGGCGATCTGGCCTTGATCGACGACGACGGCTACTACTGGTATCAGGGCCGCGCCGACGACATGTTCAAGGCCGCCGGCTATCGCATCGGCCCGTCGGAAATCGAGAACTGCCTGCTGAAACATCCGGCGGTGCTGAACGCCGCGGTGGTGCCGAAACCGGACGCCGAGCGCGGCAATCTGGTCAAGGCCTACGTGGTGCTGGCGCCGAACACCGCACGCGATCCGGCGGCGCAAAAGAAACTGGTGGCCGAACTGCAGGCGCACGTGCGCGGCAAACTGGCGCCGTATGAATATCCGAAGGAAATCGAATTCATCGAGGAATTGCCGATGACCACCACCGGCAAGCTGCAGCGGCGCGTGCTGCGCCTGCGCGAGGAAGAACGGGCGCGCGCCGCGCGCTGAGCCATCACCCCTGCAGCGCCTGCAACTCCTGCTCGGAGAAGCCGGCGGCGCGGCGCGCTTCCAGATTGAACGGCCCGCGCGGCTGCGGCGCCCGATGGCGGCGCGCCAGTTCCGCATAGGCCACCAGCGGATCGAGGCCGCGCTGGCGGCACAGCCAGCCGAACCAGCGGTTGCCGATGGCGACGTGGCCGATCTCGTCACGCAGGATCACGTCCAGAATCTCCGCCGCCGCCAGATCGCCGGCCTGCGCCAGCTTGGCGCGCATCGGCGGCGAGGCATCCAGTCCGCGCGCTTCCAGCGTGCGCGGCACCAGCGCGATGCGCGCCAGCGGATCGCCGGCGGTCTTTTCCGCCATGTCCCACAGGCTGTTGTGGGCGCTGAAATCGCCATAGTCGAAGCCGAGCGTGCGCAGATGGTCGCGCAGCAGCGAGAAATGCAGCGCTTCCTCGGCCGCCACCCGCAGCCAGTCGGCGTAGTAATCCGGCGGCATGCCGGCGAAACGCCACAACGCATCCAGCGCCAGATTGATCGCGTTGAATTCGATGTGCGCCAGCGCATGGATCAGCGCCGCCCGGCCTTCCACCGTGCGCATCGAGCGCGGCTTGACCTCCAGCGGTGGCACCAGCAGCGGCCGTGCCGGCCGGCCCGGCAGACTGGCCGGCGCCGTCAGCACCGCCGCCGCGTCGAGCGGCAGCCGCCCCGCCCGCCATTCCGCCGCCAGCGCGGCAACGCCGGCCACCTTGGCGTCGGCATCGGTGGCGACCAGCCAGTGCAGCGCGGCGGCGCGCAAGTCGGCAGTCAGCGCGGCGGTCGGGGTCGATGCGTTCATGCACGGAACGGTAAAATGGCCGTTTGAAAATTCGAATCGCCGATTCTACAAAATCCATGGCCATCTACCAATTGGGGGACACCGTCCCGCAGATCGAACCTTCCTGTTACGTCGCCGAATCGGCGCAGGTGATCGGCAAGGTGACACTGAAAGCCAACGCCAGCATCTGGTTCAACGCCACGCTGCGCGGCGACAATGAAATGATCACCATCGGCGAGAACAGCAACGTCCAGGAAAGCAGCGTGCTGCACACCGATCCCGGCATGCCGCTGACGGTCGGCGCCAACGTCACCATCGGCCATCAGGCGATGCTGCACGGCTGCACGATCGGCGACGGCTCGCTGATCGGCATCCAGGCGGTGGTGCTGAATGGCGCCAGGATCGGCCGCAACTGCCTGGTCGGCGCCGGCGCGCTGGTCACCGAGGGCAAGGAATTCCCGGACAATTCGCTGATTCTCGGCAGCCCGGCGAAGGCGGTGCGCCAGCTCGACGAGGCGGCGATCGCGCGCCTGCGCGCCAGCGCCGACGGCTATGCCGCGCGCGGCCGGCTGTTCCGGACGCAACTGAAGCGGATCGATGCCGAATGAGCGATACGCTGCGTAAATTCATGACCGAAGACGGCGCCGTGCGCGGCGAACTGGTCGACATTTCCGACACCTGGCGCCAGGTGCAGGCACGCCACGACTATCCGCCGGCGGTGCGCGCGCTGCTCGGCGAAATGCTGGCGGCGACCGCGCTGCTGTCGGCCAACCTGAAATTCAACGGCGCCATCGTGATGCAGATCCACGGCGACGGCCCGGTGCGCCTGCTGGTGGTCGAATGCGACGCCGAACTGCATCTGCGCGCCACCGCCAAGCTGGCGCCGGAGGCGGTGATCGACGACCACGCCAGCATCGCGCAGCTGGTCAACCGGCATGGCAATGGCCGTTTCGCCATCACCCTCGATCCGCGCGACAAGCTGCCCGGCCAGCAGCCGTACCAGGGCATCGTGCCGCTGGACGGCGATTCGGTGGCGGCGATCATCGAGCACTACATGCTGCGCTCGGAACAGCTGGATACGCGCCTGTGGCTGGCGGCCGACGCCGACCATGCGCGCGGCATGCTGCTGCAGCGGCTGCCGGATGGCGGCGGCCAGGCGCAGCCGGAAGCCGCCGCCGATACCTGGGAGCGGCTGACCATGCTGGCGGCCACCATCAAGCGCGACGAACTGCTGGCCACCGACATCGACACGCTGCGCCACCGGCTGTTCTGGGAAGAGACGATCCGCCTGTTCGACCCGCTGCAGCCGACATTCCGCTGCAGCTGCTCACGCGACAAGGTCGGCGGCATGCTGAAGATGCTCGGCCAGGAAGAGGTGCAGGCGGCGCTGGACGAACTGGGCCAGCTCGGCATCGACTGCGATTTCTGCGGCCAGCACTACGAGTTCGACAAGGTCGATTGCGCGCAACTGTTCGCCAGCGAGGCGCCACTGCCGGCGCCGGACGCGCGGCACTGATTACGGCCCGCCAGGCATATACTCCCCACATCGCCGGCCTGTGGTGGGCACCAGCCAATCGATTTTGACCTATACTCCCCAATTTACTGGGGAGCGGTCGGATCGGCGCGTCAAGCCTCGAACTTGTAGCCGACGCCGTAGATCGAGCGGATCAGTTCCTGCTGCGGCCAGGCCTGCTGCAGCTTGCGGCGCAGGTTCTTGATGTGGGTATCGACGGTGCGGTCGGTGACCACGCGGTAGTCGTCATAAACCTGGTTCATCAACTGCTCGCGCGAAAAGATGCGGCCGGGCGCGCCGGACAACGTCGCCAGCAGCCGGAATTCCACCGGCGTCAGATCCAGCGGAACGCCGTTCAGGCTGGCGCTGTGGCGTTCGCCGTCGATCACCAGCGGCGCCCCCTGCTCCCTCACGCCGCCCTTCGGCGCGGCGCGGCGCAATACCGCCTGCACCCGCGCCACCACCTCGCGCGGGCTGAACGGCTTGCAGATGTAATCGTCGGCACCGACCTGCAAGCCGAGCAGGCGGTCGATTTCCTCCACCCGCGCGGTCACCATCAGCACCGGCACCTGGCTGAAGCCGCGCAGTTCGGTGCAGATCGAGACGCCGTCGCGGCCCGGCAGCATCAGGTCGAGCAGGATCAGGTCCGGCATCTCGCGCCGCACTTGCGGCAGCACCGCGTCGCCGTCGGCGATGTGGCTGGTGCGGTAGCCGGCCTGATGCAGATAGTCGGCCAGCAGCGCCGCCAGCTTCGGCTCGTCCTCGACGATCAGCACATGGGCGTCGGCGGCCGGCGCGTTCATGCGGCGCTCCCGGCCAATGGCAGCGTCACCAGCAGGCGCAGCCCGCCCAGCGCCGACGGCTCGGCGCGGATGTCGCCCTGGTGCGCCTCGACGATGTTGCGGCAGATCGCCAGCCCGAGGCCGGCGCCGCCGCTGGCGCGGCTGCGCGAACCTTCGGCGCGGTAGAAACGTTCGAACAACTGCGGCAGCACCTCGGCCGGCACGCCCGGCGCGCTGTCCTGGAAATCCAGCGTCAGGGTCTGGCGCTCGACATGGGCGGCGACCGCCAGCCGGCCGCCGGCATCGGTGTAGCGCAGGGTGTTTTCGAACAGGTTGGAAAACAGCTGGCGCAGCCGGTCAGGATCGGCATGGCACTCCGCTTGCGGCGCGCCATCCAGCGCCAGCTCGACGGCGATTCCGCGCGCCGCGAAGCGCTCGTCGAATGCCGCCGCGCTCTGGCGCAGCAGCGCGATCACGTCGATCCGGCTCTTGCGGTAGCTGAGCGCGCCGGCGTCCGACAGCGCCAGCTCGTACAGATCGTCGATCAGCTTGCCGAGCGTGCCGACCTCGTCCTGCAGCGAACCGATCGCTGCCGGCGTCAGCGGCCGCACGCCATCCTCGATCGCTTCCAGTTCGCCCTTCAGCACCGCCAGCGGCGTGCGCAGTTCGTGCGACACATCGGCCATGAAGGCGCGCCGCAACTGCTCGTTCTTTTCCAGCGTCAGTGCCAGCTGGTTGAAATCCTGCGCCAGCCGGCCCAGTTCGTCGCCGGACGACACTTCCACGCGGATGCCGTAGTCGCCGATCGCCAGCCGGTGCGTGGCGGCGGCGATGCGCTTGACCGGCGCCAGGAACATACGCGCCAGCAGCAGCGCCACCAGCGCCGCCAGCAGCGTGGCGCTGCCGCCGATGATCCAGCTGGCCTTCAATTGCTGCTGCTGGAAATTCAGCGCGGCGCCGGTGCTGACCTGCTGGAACGGCAGCAGCGCGATCCAGCCGACCGCGTGGCCGTCGACCTCGATCGGCTGCAGCGTGGCGTTGGCGATCGCGGCGTTGCCGACCACCAGCTGCCGTTGTGCGTCCAGCAGCGAAATGCGCAGGTTCAGGCCGGTCAGATCGGTCACCGGCCGCGCCGCCGGCCCGCGCTGGACCGCCGCGCCGTCGTCCTCGTCATCCGGCGCCGGCAGATCGCGCGGGCGGATCAGCCCGAACCACTGGCGCGGATTGTGGCGCAGGAATTCCCAGCCGCGGTTGCTCTGGTAGGCCGCCGCCAGCGCCGGCCGCAGCAGTTCGATGCGCTGCGCTTCCTGCGCGTTCAGGTAGCCGAGAAAGCCCTGGCTGAAGCTGTAGCGCATCGCCGTCGCCATCGCGATCGCCACCACCGCACAGGTCAGCAGGATGGCCAGGAACAGTTTCGAAGTGATGCCGGGTTTCATCGTGGACGGTCGTTGGTTATTCGCGACGGCCCATTATAGGGTGGCGGTTTCGGCTCCGGCGGCAACCGGCGCGATCTTCAAATTTTCTCCTTATTTGGCGCGCATCATCCTTTCATCGCGGCACGTTCCCGGCTTCCGCCCCCTGCAGCGACTGCCTGAAAGGAGAACCCCATGTCCAAGTTACCGAACCCCTCCTCCCTGCTGCCTTCCGGCTCGCGGCGCCGGCTCGGGTTGTCGCTGCTGATGCTGGCGCTGCTGGTCGGCTGCGGCGCCGCCGCCGGCAAGTATCTGGGCCAGAACCGGCCGGCGCCGGCCGCCACCGTGACGGTGAAGCTGGGCGACGTCGAAAACACCGTGACCTCGCTCGGCAAGCTGAAGCCGAAGGATTACGTCGATGTCGGCACCCAGGTTTCCGGCCAGCTGAAAAAAGTGGCGGTGCAGATCGGCGACCGCGTCCAGAAAGGCGACCTGATCGCCGAAGTGGATGCCACCGTCTACGAAACCAGAATCCGCACCGACCGCTCGAATCTCGACAGCCTGCAGGCCCAGCTGACCCAGCAGAAGGCCGAGCTGGACCTGGCCGAGCGGCAGGCTGCGCGCAACCGCCAGCTGTTCAATGAAAAGGCCGCCAGCCAGGAAAGTCTGGAAACCAGCGAGGCGGCGTTCCAGGTGGCCGGCGCCAGGGTGGCAGCGACCCAGGCGCAGATCAAGGCCGCGCAGGCGGCGCTGGACGGCGATCTGGCCAACCTCGGCTATACCAAGATTTATGCGCCGATGGCCGGCACCGTGGTGTCGCAGACTTCGCTGCAGGGCCAGACCGTCAACGCCAACCAGTCGGCGCCGGTGATCGTGCAGATCGCCGATCTCGACACGATGACGGTGTGGGCGCAGGTGGCGGAAGCCGACGTGTCGAAGATTCAGCCCGGCATGCCGGCCTATTTCTCGACGCTCGGCGACGCCGGCACGCGCTGGCAGGGTACCGTGCGGCAGGTGCTGCCGACGCCGGAAACGGTCAACGACGTGGTGCTCTACAACGTGCTGGTGGATGTCGACAACAGCGAGCTGAAACTGATGTCGCAGATGACGGTGCAGGTGTTCTTCGTGCTGGACCAGGCGCGTGGCGTACCGGTGGTGCCACTGTCGGCACTGCGTCAGGAGCGCGATGGCTGGAGCGCGCGCGTCGCCGCCGGCGACGGCGTCCAGCGGCGCAGCGTCCAGCTCGGCGTGACCAGCCGCACCGAAGCGCAGGTGGTGGCCGGTCTGGCGGCCGGCGACAAGCTGCTGCTGCCGCAGCCGCAACCGTCGAGCACGCCGGCGCCAGCGCCGGCACGCGGTGGCCGCCGCATGGGAGCACGGCTGTGAACGCCCCGCTCGCCTCCACCACGCCACTGCTGGAACTGGACGGCGTCTGCAAGACCTACGTCAGCGGCGACGCCAGCGTGCATGCGCTGGACCGGGTCTCGCTGCAGATCCACGCCGGTGAATTCGTCGCCATCATGGGCCAGTCCGGTTCCGGCAAATCGACGCTGATGAACATCATCGGCTGCCTCGACCGTCCCGACCAGGGCAGCTACCGGGTCGGCGGCGTCGATGTCGCCACGCTGGACCGCGACCAGCTGGCGGCGCTGCGGCGCGACACCTTCGGCTTCGTGTTCCAGCGCTACAACCTGCTGGCCTCGGTGACGGCGGCGGAAAACGTCGAACTGCCGGCGATCTATGCCGGCAGCTCACGGCGCGAACGCAGCGAACGGGCGCACGCGCTGCTGGCCCGGCTCGGCCTGGCCGCGCGCGCCGGCCATCGCCCGAACCAGCTGTCCGGCGGCCAGCAGCAGCGCGTGTCGATCGCCCGGGCGTTGATGAACGGCGCCGAGGTGATCCTGGCCGATGAACCGACCGGCGCGCTCGACAGCCGCAGCGGCGAGGAAGTGCTGGCGCTGCTGAAGCAGCTGCACGCCGAAGGCCACACGATCGTGCTGATCACGCACGACGCCAAGGTGATGCGGCACGCCAAGCGCGTGATCCACATCGCCGACGGCCACATCGTCAGCGATTCCGGCGACCGCCAAGAAGCCGCGCCAACGCCGCGCCAGCCGCGCCCGGTGCGCGCCGGCACCTGGCTGGCGGATCTGGCGGAAGCGGTCAAGATGGCGCTGCGCTCGCTGCGCAGCAACGTCTTCCGCAGCGCGCTGACGCTGCTCGGCGTGGTGATCGGCGTCGCCGCCGTGGTGGCGATGCTGGCGATCGGCAACGGCAGCAAGCAGCAGGTGATCGACCGCATCGAGGCGATGGGCAGCAACCTGCTGCTGGTGTTCCCCGGCGCGCCCGGCACCCGCCCGAGCGGCGACCTCGCCACATTGGTGCCCGAGGATGCCGAGGCGCTGCAGGACATCCCGAACGTCGCCGCGGTCTCGCCCGAGCGCAACATGCGCGCCACCGTGCGCTACGGCAGCCAGGATTACCAGACCAACATCACCGGCATCTGGCCCGGCTACGCGGCCATGCAGAACTGGCAGATGGCGCGCGGCAGCTTCATTTCGGCGGCCGACGTCAAAGGCTATGCGCCGGTGATCGTGCTCGGGCAGACGGTTGCGCAAAGCCTGTTCCCGGACGGCGCCAATCCGATCGGCCGCTACGTGCTGGTGAAGAACGTGCCGTTCGAAGTGGTCGGCGTGCTGGCACCGAAGGGCGCCAACGCCTTCGGCTCCGACATGGACAACATCGCGCTGGTGCCGCTGTCGACCGGTTACATGCGCATCTTCGGCAAGCAGTACCTGAACTCGATCAACCTGAAAATCGCCGATACCGGCCAGATCGACGTCGTGCAGGGCCGTGTCGAAGCGCTGCTGACGCAACGCCACGGCACCCAGGATTTCCAGGTGCGCAGCACCTCGTCGCTGCTGGAAACCGCGACCGAGACGCAGAACACGCTGACCGTGCTGCTGGCGTCGATTGCCGCGATCTCGCTGCTGGTCGGCGGCATCGGCGTGATGAACATCATGCTGGTGACGGTGACCGAGCGTACCCGCGAGATCGGCGTGCGGATGGCGACCGGCGCGCGCGCCGCCAACATCCTGCTGCAGTTCAACACCGAGGCGCTGGTGGTGTGCGGCATCGGCGGCCTGATCGGCGTCGCCGGCGGCTTCGTCGCCGGGCTGGTGGCGCAGGCATTCGGCATGCAGGTGGTGTTCACCGCGACGCCGGCACTGCTGGCGTTCTGCTCGGCCTTCGCCACCGGCCTGCTGTTCGGCTACCTGCCGGCGCGCAAGGCGGCCAACCTCGATCCGGTGATCGCGCTGAGTTCGGAATAGAAAGGGATAACCATGAAAACCTCGCTCCAATCCACCCTCCTGGCCGCCGCCATCGTCGTCGCGCTGAGCGGCTGCGCGGTCGGCGATGCCTACCAGCGGCCGCAAGCCGCCTTGCCGGCGCAATGGGATGGCGCCATCGCCACCACCAGCAGCACCACCAGCGCGACCACCGCCGCTGCCGACAGCACCATCGATGCCGAGTGGTGGCGCGGCTTCGGCAGCGACGAACTGGACGCACTGATGGAACAGGCACTGGCCGCCAATCATGATCTGGGCGCGGCGCTGGCGCGCATCCAGCAGTCGCGGGCCAGCGCCGGCATCGCCCGCGCCGGCCAGTTGCCGACCGCCGGCATCTCGGCCAGCGCGTCCGGTTCCGACCGGCAGGGCGACAGTGGCAACGGTCAGTTGAACGCCAGCGTGTCGTATGAACTCGATCTGTGGGGCGGCAACGCCGCCCGTTCCGACGCGGCGGCGGCGCGGCTGGACGCCAGCATCTACGACCGCGACGCGCTGGCGCTGGTGCTGCAGGCCGACGTGGCATCGAACTATTTCCAGATTCTGGCGCTGAAGGAAAGGCTGGCGATCGCCCGCCAGAACCTGGAAGCGGCGCAAAGCGTGCTGACGCTGGTCGAAACGCGCTTTCGCAACGGCGCCAACAGCGGGCTGGAAGTCTCGCAGCAGCGCACCTCGGTGCTGAACATCCAGGCGCAGATTCCGGCGCTGGAACAGGAGCTGCGCAGCACGCAAACCGCGCTGGCGGTGCTGCTCGGACAGGCGCCGCAGGGCTTCGCGGTACGCGGCGAATCGCTGGTGGCACTGCACTTGCCGCAGGTGGCGCCCTACCAGCCGGCGGCCCTGCTGGAGCGTCGCCCCGACATCGCCCGCGCCGAGGCGCAGCTGGTCGCCGCCAATGCCGACATCGGCGCCGCCCGCGCCGCGCTGTATCCGCGCATCACGCTGTCGGCCGGCAGCGCCGCCAGCGGATTGCTGAGCGGCGGCGGCAGCGTGGTGACCTCGCTGGTCGCCTCGCTGGCGCAGACGCTCTTCGACGGCGGCACCCAGCGCGGCCAGCTGGCGCAGTCGGAAGCGCGCCAGACCGAACTGGTGCAATCCTATCTGCAGGACGTGCTGACCGGATTGAAGGAGGTGCAGGACAGCCTCGGCGCGGCGCAGGCCAGCGCGGCACGCCAGAGCCTGCTGGCGCAGGCAGCCAGTGAAGCGCAGGAAGCCTACCGGATCGCCAGAGTCAAGTACAAGGCCGGGGCCGAGGATCTGCTGACGCTGCTCGACAGCCAGCGCGCCCAGCTGCAGTCGCAGGATGGCCAGGTACAGGCCGCGCTGGCGCGCTATACCTCGGCGGTGAACCTGTACAAGGCGCTCGGCGGCGGCTGGGACAGCGGCAAGGCTGGTTGACGGGCCGTTCTCACGGCGGCGCGTGGCGCAGGTATCGCTCGACCTGCCGCATGCGCTGCTCCACGCTGCCGCCAGCCAGCAGGAACGGCGTGCCGGCGACCCGCAACCGCTCCAGCACCATCTGGTGGACGGTCTGCCGCACCGCGTCGGATTCCCGCTGCAGACCGTCCGGCACCCACGGAATATCGGGCGCCGCGACGATCGTGAAATCGTAGTCATGTTCCCTCACCAGGCGCTCCAGTTCAGCGTCGGCGCCGCCGAAACAGACATCACTGTAGACCGCGATCATCAGCGGCGAGGTGTCGCAGAACAGGAAACCGCGTGCCTGCGGCAGCGCCTGCCGCTCGCGTTCGAGCTGCATCCGGGCGACCGTGATCTGCTCATGCGCCAGCGGCGCGCGGCCGCCGGTTTCGGTGAATTCGCGCAGGTATTCCGGCACCCAGACCGTCCGGTAGCGCGCCGCCAGCGCTGCCGCCAGCGTGGTCTTGCCGGACGATTCGCCGCCGAGAATGGCGACCCGCGCCGTCGTCATGCCGGCAACGGAGCGGGCTGGCCGGCCTTGCGCCAGGCCCGCAGTCCGGCCATCGCCAGCACGACGAACAAGCCGTACAGCAGCGCCGTCAGCATCAGGTTCTTGTGGAGGTAGAGGCCGACATACAGCACGTCGACGGCGATCCAGACGTGCCAGTTTTCCAGCTTTTTGCGCGACAGCAGAAACTGGCCGAGCAGGCTGCCGGCGGTCAGGAAACCGTCGATGTACGGCACGTCGGTATCGGTGTAGCGGCGCAGGAAAGCCGACAGCAATACGAAGCCGGCCAGCCATGCCAATAGCGCCAGCAGGCGCGCGCGCGCGCCGAGCGTGGAGATGGTCACGCCGGTATGGCCGCTGCCGCCATACAGCCATTGATACCAGCCCCACAGCGACACCGCGATGAACACCCCCTGCAGACCGGCATCGCCGTACAGGCGCGCCTGCACGAACACCGCCGCGTAGGTGGCCGACGACAGGATCGCGAACAGCCAGGCCCAATGCCGCTGGCGGATATTCAGCCAGACGGTCAGCACCGCCAGCACGAAGGAAACGATTTCCAGCAGCGTGGCGCTGAATCCGAACAGCGCGAAAGTCTGGCTCATGCGCCGATCACGGCTGGCGCCCGCCTGCCGGCGCGCCGGTGGCATCCGGCGGCGCGGCCTGAGGAGGCGGAGCCTGAGGGGCCGGTGGCGCTCCGGCTTCCGCCGGCGGCAGCACCCGGACGAAGATTTCGTCCTGCCGGATCATCCCGAGTTCGTAGCGGGCACGCTCCTCGACCGCGCCGGTGCCGTCCTTCAGGTCCTGGACTTCGGAACCGAGCTTGGCGTTGCGCGCCTTCAGCGCATCGATTCTTTTCTGCGCCACCGCGACCTGCTGTTCCATCTCCCACACCCGCAGCCAGCCGCCCTTGCCCAGCCACAGCGGATACTGGATCAGCAGCAGCAATCCGGCCAGGCAGAGAACGAACAGGCGCATCGGAACACTCCGGATGGCGGTGGGTGCAGTCGCGGGCTACTTCAGGTTGTAGAAGGCGTTGCGGCCGGGGTAGCTGGCAACGTCACCGAGGTCTTCCTCGATGCGCAGCAGCTGGTTGTATTTGGCCATGCGGTCGGAGCGCGACATCGAGCCGGTCTTGATCTGCAGCGCATTGGTACCGACCGCGATGTCGGCGATGGTCGAATCCTCGGTTTCACCGGAACGGTGCGAAATCACCGCGGTATAGCCGGCGCGCTTGGCCATTTCGATGGCGGCGAAGGTTTCGGTCAGGGTGCCGATCTGGTTGATCTTGATCAGGATCGAATTGGCGATGTTCTTCTCGATGCCTTCGCGCAGGATGCGGGTATTGGTGACGAACAGGTCGTCGCCGACCAGCTGGATTTTCTTGCCGAGCGCGCCGGTCAGCGTGGCCCAGCCTTCCCAGTCGTTTTCCGCCATGCCGTCCTCGATCGACAGGATCGGGTACTTGTCGCACCAGGTCGCCAGCAGGTTGGTGAAATCGGCCGACGACAGCGACAGCCCTTCACCGGCCAGCTGGTACTTGCCATCCTTGTAGAACTCGGAAGCGGCGCAGTCGAGGCCGAGCGCAACCTGCGTGCCCGGCTCGTAACCGGCCTGCTCGATCGCCTGCAGGATCAGCTTGATCGCTTCCTCATGATTGGCCACCGACGGCGCAAAGCCACCTTCGTCGCCAACCGCGGTAGTCAGTCCCTTGTCGTGCAGGATTTTCTTCAGCGTGTGGAACACTTCGGCGCCGTAGCGGATCGCTTCGCGGAAGCTGGGCGCGCCGACCGGAATGATCATGAATTCCTGCAGGTCGAGGTTGTTGTCGGCGTGCGCGCCGCCGTTGATCACGTTCATCATCGGCACCGGCATCTGCATCGCGCCGGAGCCGCCGAAGTAGCGATACAGCGGCAGGCCGGATTCCTCGGCGGCCGCCTTGGCCACCGCCATCGACACCGCCAGCGTCGCGTTGGCGCCGAGGCGCGACTTGTTGTCGGTACCGTCGAGGTCGATCAGCGTGCGGTCGAGAAACGCCTGTTCGTTGGCGTCCAGTCCCATGATCGCTTCGGAAATCTCGGTATTGATGTGCTCGCAGGCCTTCAGCACGCCTTTGCCGAAATAGCGGCTCTTGTCACCGTCGCGCAGTTCGATCGCCTCGCGCGAGCCGGTCGAGGCGCCGGACGGCACCGCGGCACGGCCCATGGTGCCGGATTCCAGCAGCACGTCGCATTCGACGGTCGGATTGCCGCGCGAATCGATTACTTCGCGGCCGATGATGTCAACGATGGCACTCATGTAAATCTCCCAAATCAAGAACTAGAAATCGGTCGGGTGCAAGCGTACCGCTTGCATCCTGTGGTGCCCGGCGCGGCAATCGCGCAAACGGGACGGTCAATCATGAAAAATCGTTTTCCGGAAATCCTGCCTGCTTGACCGCGCGATCCAGCGTCAGCAACGTCGCCAGCAATTCCTCGATGCGTGCCAGCGGTACCGCGTTCGGGCCGTCCGACTTGGCGTGGGCCGGGTCCGGATGGGTTTCCATGAAAATGCCGGCGATGCCGACCGCCACCGCTGCACGCGCCAGCACCGGAACGAATTCGCGCTGACCGCCGGAGGAAGTGCCCTGTCCGCCCGGCAGCTGCACCGAATGGGTCGCATCGAACACCACCGGACAGCCGGTTTCGCGCATGATCGCCAGCGAACGCATGTCGGACACCAGATTGTTGTAGCCGAACGAGGCGCCGCGCTCGCACACCATGAAGTTGTCGGTCGCCAGGCCGGCTTCCTGCGCCGCCGCGCGCGCCTTGTCGACCACGTTGGTCATGTCGTGCGGCGCCAGGAACTGGCCTTTCTTGATGTTGACCGGCTTGCCGGATTGCGCGCAAGCGCGGATGAAATCGGTCTGGCGGCACAGGAAGGCCGGCGTCTGCAGCACATCGACCACCGCCGCCGCCGGCGCCACTTCGTCAATTTCATGAATGTCGGTCAGCACCGGCACACCGATCTGCCGCTTGACCTCGGCGAGGATTTCCAGTCCCTTGTCCATGCCGAGCCCGCGAAACGACGAACCGGACGAGCGGTTGGCCTTGTCGAACGAAGATTTGTAGATGAACGGGATGCCGAGCCGCCCGGTGATGTCGCGCAGGCTGCCGGCGGTGTCCAGCGCCATCTGGCGCGATTCGATCACGCACGGTCCGGCGATCAGGAACAGCGGCCGATCGAGGCCGGCTTCGAAGCCGCACAGTTTCATGCCGTTTCCTTTTGCGCCAGCGCCTGCTTGTGCGCCAGCGCCGCCTTGATGAAGGAGATGAACAGCGGATGACCGTCGCGCGGCGTGGACTTGAATTCAGGGTGGTACTGGACGCCGAGATACCACGGATGCGCGTGCGCGCCGGACCTTGGCAGCTCCATGATCTCGCACAGGTTTTCGGTTGGCGTACGCGCCGACACCACCAACCCTGCTTCCTCGATGCGCGACAGGTAATGATTATTCGCCTCGTAGCGATGACGGTGGCGCTCGGTGACGGTGCTGCCGTAGATTTCCGCCGCCAGCGTATCCGGTTTTACCGCGCAGGTCTGGGCACCCAGACGCATGGTGCCGCCCAGGTCGGAATTGGCGTCGCGCCGCTCGACCTTGCCATCGTGGTTCTGCCATTCGGTGATCAGCGCCACCACCGGCTGCTCGGTATCTTCGTCGAACTCGGTGGAATTGGCCCTGGTCAGGCCGGCGACATGGCGCGCATATTCGATCAGCGCCACCTGCATGCCGAGGCAGATGCCGAGGTAGGGAATGCCGTTTTCGCGCGCGAAGCGGGCGGCGGCGATCTTGCCTTCGACACCGCGCTTGCCGAAACCGCCCGGCACCAGGATCGCGTCGTACTTCGCCAGCGGCGCGACGCCGTGCGCTTCCAGTTCCTCGGAATCGATGTACTCGATGTTGACGCGCGCTTCGGTATGGATGCCGGCGTGGCGCAACGCCTCGGTCAGCGATTTGTAGGACTCGGTCAGATCGACGTACTTGCCGACCATGCCGATGGTGATTTCGGCCTTCGGATGTTCCAGCGAATGCACCAGCCGGGTCCACATCGACAGGTCGGCCGGCTTCGGTGTCAGGCCGAGCTTGTCGCAGACGATCGCGTCCAGTCCCTGATCATGCAGCATCTGCGGAATCTTGTAGATGGTATCGACGTCCCACATCGAAATCACCGCGTCTTCCTGGACGTTGGAAAACAGCGAAATCTTGGCGCGCTCGTCGTCCGGGATGCGGCGATCGGCGCGGCACAGCAGCGCGTCCGGCGAGATGCCGATCTCGCGCAGCTTCTGCACGCTGTGCTGGGTCGGTTTGGTCTTCAGTTCGCCGGCGGTGGCGATGTACGGCACCAGCGTCAGATGAACGAAGGCGGCGGCGTTGCGGCCGGCGCGCAGGCTCAACTGGCGCGCTGCTTCCAGGAACGGCAGCGATTCGATGTCGCCGACGGTGCCGCCGATCTCGACGATCGCGACATCGTGGCCCTGCGCGCCGCGATAGATATACTCCTGGATCTCATTGGTGATATGCGGGATCACCTGTACCGTCTTGCCCAGATACTCCCCCCGGCGCTCCTTGCGGATCACCGATTCATAGATTTGCCCGGTAGTGAAGTTGTTGCTCTTTTTCATGCGGGCGCTGATGAAGCGCTCGTAATGGCCGAGGTCCAGATCGGTTTCCGCGCCATCGTCGGTGACGAACACTTCGCCGTGCTGGAACGGGCTCATCGTGCCGGGATCGACGTTGATGTAGGGATCGAGCTTTAAGAGGGTGACTTTGAGGCCGCGCGATTCGAGGATCGCAGCGAGGGAAGCGGCGGCAATTCCCTTGCCCAGGGAAGAAACCACGCCGCCAGTGACGAATACAAACTTGATCATTGCGATTGGTGCCGAACGGCACTTGCGGGAAATACGAATTATAACCCAAGGCCCCCGCGCTCCGGCCTGCCGCCAGCGCCGCTTTTGCGTCCGCGCGGCGCCTTTTCGGCAGCGTCAGCGCGGTGTATACGAAAACGTCAGGCGGGCGAAATTTTCGGCACCGGCGGCGTTCGACAGTTCGCGGATTTCACTGCTGCGACGCACGATCGAGGCGGCCACGGCGAACGCTCCCTGATTCCAGGCGATGCCGATCTCGGCCTGGCCGACCAGCCGCTTCGGCGCCACCGTGCGCGGATTGCCGCTGGAAAAATAACCGCCCTGCAGGGTCGCGTCATAGCCGACCGCGCGCGCGTCCAGCCGGACGAAACCATGCAGCGTCGCCTCGTCCGGCAGCAGGTTCAGGCGGCCGGCACGCAGCAGCAGGCCGGCGCCGGCATCGGTGTAGATGTTGCCGAAACGGCCGTGCAGATTCGGTGTCACGTCGGCCCAGGACGCCAGCTGCCAGCGGCGCGGCGCATAGTCGGCATACAGCACCGCGCCGAACTCGTTGCGCAGCTGGCTGCTCCAGCCCTGCGGCTGTGGCTGGTCGATGATGCGGTGCAGCTGCTGCTGTGCCCACTGGCCGCCGGCGCAGGGGCCGAGGCAACCCAGGTCCAGTCCGTAGTGCAGATGGCCGCCATCGGCGGTATGCGTGGAGCGGAACACGCCGCCGTACAGCCAGCCGGCATACGGATGGTCGTTCGGCGGAATGGCGGCCGGCGCCAGCTTGATGTCGGACGCGGTATAAATTTCCTGGCCGATGCGCCAGCCGAAGCTGTCCAGCTTCTGGCCGTCGCGCACCGAGGTTTGCCAGGTGTAGCGCACGCCGCTGGTATAGAAGCCGTCGCGCTCGCGGAACAGCAGGCTGTCGTTATCGATATCCAGCGTATGGCTGCTGACGCCATGCTGGCGCGCATTCTGGAAATCCTGCCACCAGCCGGACAGGCTGTCGGCATGCGCCGCCAGCGGCGCCAGCAGGCAGGAGGCAAGAAGGATGGAAACCGGGTGGCGCATGGCGGGAATGGGCATGGTCAGGAAGGCAGCAGGGAGTGGATCATCCGATGTACCGCTTGCGCCGCGGCGGCCGGTGACTCCATCGGGAACAGGTGGCCGCCTGGCAGCAGATCGAAATGCCGGCCGACCAGACGTTTGGTGGCGGCCAGGCCGGCCTGCCGGCACTCGACCGAATCGCGGCCGCCGATGAAGCCGACCGGTACCGGCGCGCCACGCCGTACCAGCGCGCCGATGTGATGCGGCAGCGTGCGGTAGACGGCAGTCTCGGCTTCGCGCGTGAAGCGCAGCGTGACGCCCTGCGCATGCGGCTGCAAGCCGGTTTCGACGTAGTCGCGCAACACCTCGGGCGGCCAGATCGCGAACATCGGCTTGCTGGCATAGTGGCGATACGCCGCTTCGGTATCCGGCCACAGGTTGCGGCGTTTTTCGGCAAACCGCGCCGGCGAAAATTTCTTGTCGATGCCGAGCGACTTGAACAGGTGCAGCAGGGTCGCGCGCCAGCCGGCCACCACCGGCGAATCGAGCAGCACCAGGCAGCGCACCAGATCGGGCCGCGCCACCGCCGTCATCAGGTTCAGCATGCCGCCGAACGAATGGCCGACCAGAATCACCGGCTGGTCGTATCTGGTCTCCAGTTCGGCGATCAATTCCAGCATCAGCTCATGCCAGCCGTCGCGCACCGGATAGCGCGGATCGTGCGCATGCATAGGCAGTGCGCGCACGTCGTAATGGTGACGCAGATGATCGAAGAAAACGCGATAGGTACCGGCGGGAAAACTGTTGGCGTGAACGAAATGAAGAATCGGCAGCGGCATGTTCGGCGTCGTCAGCGGCCATGCCAGTAGCGGGCATGCTCGCGTCGATATTCGGAAATTTGCAGGGAAGTGCCGAATTGTAATGTGATTGCCCCCGCTTCGTCGCTGCGCAGGCGGCGAATGCCGAGCGCGCCGTAACGCTCGAACACCTCGGCTTTCGGGTGGCCATAGCGGTTGCGATAGCCGACCTGGAACAGCGCCAGGCGCGGTTGCACCGCCCGCAGGAAGGCTTCACTGGACGAGGTGCCGCTGCCGTGGTGCGGCGCCAGCAGCACGTCGGCGCGCAGCGCCCCGGCATCGTCGGCCAGTAGCCGCGCCTCCTGTGCCACGCCGATGTCGGCCGGCAGCAGCAGCACCTGCCCGCCGAGCGTGATCTTCAGCGTGCAGCCGAGCGCGTTCGGCCTGGCCTTGGGGTTGCCGTAATCGTCCGTCCGTGGATGCAGCATGTCGAAGCGCACGCCATCCCATTCCCAGCTCTGCCCCGCCTGGCAGCGGCGACGCGCCGGCGCGGCGCGCACCAGCGCGCTGTCGGACGCCAGCGATGAGCTTACCCAGCCGACGTCGGTCTCGGCCAGGACCGCCAGCGCACCGCCGGAATGGTCGCTGTCGTTGTGGCTGACCACCAGCGCATCGAGTGCGTGGATGCCGCGCGCCTTCAGATACGGCAGGATCACCCGGTTGCCGGCGTTGGCGGTGGCCGAGTACAGCGGCCCGGTGTCGTACAGCAGCCGGTGCGTCGCAGTCTCCACCAGCAGCGCCATGCCCTGGCCGACATCGAAGGCGATCACGCGCATCTGCCCTGGCGGCGGATGACTCGGCGCGTTCAACAGCAACGGCAGCCAGCAGCAAACCCCGAGCCAGCGCGCCGGCCAGCCGCGCGGCGCCAGCAGCCAGATCGTGCCGCTCGCCGCCAGCAGGAAGATCCATGGCTCGGGCATCGGCGCCGACCACACCGCCAGCGGCAATCCGTTCAGCCAGCCGAGCACCGCCGCCAGCCACTCGATCAACGCATGCGCGGCGATCAGCACCCAACCCGCCAATGGCATCGGCAAGACGCTGCCGACCAGCGCCAGCGGCGTCACCAGCAGGCTGACCAGCGGAATCGCCAGCGCATTCGCCAGCGGCCCCACCAGCGATACCTGCGAAAACAGCAGAACCGTCAACGGCACCAGCCCGAGCGTGATCGCATACTGCGTCCGGGCGGCGGCGCCGAACAGCGCGCGCCAGCGCTCCCGACGGATCTCGCCAACGGCAGGTTCGATGCGGCCGACCGATACGTACAGGATGGTCGCCACCGCGCCGAACGACAGCCAGAACCCCGGCCACAGCACCGCCCACGGATCGAGCAGCAACACCACCGCCAGCGCCGCGCACAGCACATGCGAGACGCTGGTGATGCGGCCGCTCCACAACGCCGCCGCGACCACCGACAGCATGTACAGCGTGCGCTGCGCCGGCACGCCGAAGCCGGCCAGCAGCACGTACAGCAAGGCGATCGCGGCTCCGGCCAGCGCCGCCGCCTTTTGCGCCGGCAGCCGCAGCGGCAATTGCGCATCGGTGAAAAACGAGTGGCGCCACAGCCAGAGCACCAGCGACGCAAACAACCCCGCCACCATCGTGATGTGCAAGCCGGAGATGGAAATCAGGTGACTGACGCCGGTGCGGTTGAACACCTGCCAGTCGGACTGGCTGACCGCACGCTGATCGCCGACCACCAGAGCGACGATCACGCCGGCGTAATTCCGCTCCGGCAGCGCGGCCAGAATGCGCTGGCGCAGATAACCACGGCACGCCTCGACCACGTTGCCGACACTCCAGGCGAACGTATCGATGCGCCGGTTCGGCGGCATGCCGTCGCGCTCCGGCCGCACGTACCCGGTGGCGCGCACGCCCTGCTCCAGCAGCCACGCCTCGTAATCGAAGCCATGCGGATTGGCATTGCCGTGCGGCCGTTGCAGGCGCACCGTCAATTGCCAGCGCTCGCCGGGCTCCACCACATGCTCGACGCGCTCGCCATCGCCGGCCAGACTGGCATACCAGGACAGCGTCACCCGAGCGGGAAGCACCGGCGCTTCACCATCCTGCGCCAGCACGCGCTCGACCGCGAAATTGAAGCGCAGCCCCTGCTCGCTACGCTGCGGCAGGCTGTCGATGGTGCCGATCACGGTCACGTCGCGCCCTTCCCAGGCCCGAGGCAGCTGGTCCGACAAGGCGTGCTGCGCCAGCAGCGCGGCCCAGACGAAGCCGAACGCGCAGCCACTGATGAACAGCAATGGAATCCTGGCTGCCGAACCGCGCACACGATGCGCCAGCATCCCGGCCAACACCGCGCCGGACAGGATCAGTGCCATCGCCCAAACGGCGGGCAGTTCCGCCTGATTCTGCAACCAGAACACGCCAGCGGCAAAACCCGGAATGGCGCTGCGCATCGGGAACCCGATTCAGATGTGAGCAGGACGAGCGTGGCTCGTCGCCCGACGGCAACCGGAAGCAGCGCCAGCCACGACGGCTGTCGGTGCCGAATGCCGCGGGCGTTCTGCTGGCGTGCTTGCCGGCATGGATGGATGGAACTGGCGCGAAAAACCCCGAGAGTGGCGGTTCCACAGGGGGTTTCTCCATGAAAACGCCCGCTTCAGGGCGGGCGAAAATGTTCTTGCCATCACTCCGGTTGTCCCCAAGAGCGCACCTGACGAGCAGGTTTCAGAAGCACCGTATCCCGGAAACTAGAACGCCACTTTCAGGGACACTCCCAGCGTCCCGCGCCAGACGTCATCGATCTTGTATGGATTGATGTTCGTCACACCGAGATTACCGTTCCTTGTGTTTCCAGTTTCGAATCCACCGACATAGGCAAACGCCGCATCCAGCCCGATCGTCGCACTCGGCGACAGCCTGTGCTGGATGCCGAGGCCGATCTGGGCGGTCGGGCCGGTTTTTGTATGGCCCGCGACATCTGACCCGAACAGGCCGGTGCCCCGATCGGTTTCAACCAGATCAGACAAGCGGTTGAAAGTCACCCCAAGGCCTGCCTTGACTGACACTGAAGTCGCCTCAGACAATGGTCGGGCATAGGCAATGCTCCCCATGATCACATCGCTTGAGGCAGTGCCATCAAAGCTGGACCGACCACCGTAAGTCGCGAATCTCGCGTCCCAACTCACGTTACCCCGAACATGCTGGTAGCTGACGATGGCCGACCATGACGGCTTGAACCGATAGCCAATGTGAGCGCCGATGCCGACCAGTCCTCCGAAGCGGACATTCTCGACGACGCCGTCACCATTGAACGACGGAAGAACGCCTCCACCATCTTTCGTGCTTGAACTGCCGGTGGCAACGCCACCGAGCACATCGACTCCGGCGAAGAAATCCCGGTCTTCAGCCCGTGCGGCCACGGGCAGGGTGGCTACAAAGATGGCCGACAGAATCAATCCCTTGATTCGCATATCTCCTCCCATTGTTTGTATTTTTGGGCGCTACCTGATGAGCGGGAGACGGTCGACCTTCATCAGGCGTGCTTTTGCGAAGAGCAGCTTCAATGGAGGCAATGCCGGTGTCCCGGATCGATTTTATCCCGGGGATTCCAGGCCTGGTTGTGCGGCGCATCAAGCGTGTCCGGGATTCCAGTCCGGAACGGCCTCATCTGTCGTGTCTGATGCATGCGCATCCGCTGTTGACGGATAGCGCGCAAAATCGACGGGCATAAAAAAATCCCTGACGAGTCAGGGATTTAGTGTCTGGCGGAGACGGAGGGATTCGAACCCTCGATACAGGTTTAAGCCCATATGCTTCCTTAGCAGGGAAGTGCCTTCGACCACTCGGCCACGTCTCCACGCCGCTGTCGGACTAGCGCCGCGACAGGGCTTCGCATGATAGCTTTTCAGGGGGGATTGGTCAATGAAACTGAACCGGTAAAGCGCTTACGCGGTTTCCAGACCGAACGCCTTGTGCAGCGCGCGCACCGCCAGTTCCATGTACTTTTCGTCGATCAGGACCGAGATCTTGATTTCGGAGGTCGAGATCATCTGGATGTTGATGCCCTCTTCCGACAGCGTGCGGAACATCTGCGAGGCGATGCCGACATGGCTGCGCATGCCGACGCCGACCACCGATACCTTCGACACCTTGGTGTCGCCGATGATGTTGGCGGCGCCGATGTGGGCCTTGACGCTGCTGTCCAGCGTTTCCAGCGCGCGCGCGTAGTCGCCGCGCGGCACGGTGAAGGTGAAGTCGGTCCGGCCTTCGACCGACTGGTTCTGGATGATCATGTCGACTTCGATGTTGGCCAGCGCCACCGGTCCCAGGATCTGATAGGCGATGCCGGGACGGTCGGGCACGCCCATGACGGTGATCTTGGCTTCGTCGCGGCTGAAGGCGATGCCGGTGATTGTGGCTTGTTCCATCTTGGTGTCTTCCTCAAACGAAATCAGGGTGCCGGAGCGGGCTTCTTCCTCCAGCGGAATCAGGGGGTCGGTCAGCGACGACAGCACGCGCGTCGGCATGCGGTAATTGCCGGCGAATTCGACCGAGCGGATCTGCAGCACCTTGGAGCCGAGCGAGGCCATTTCCAGCATTTCCTCGAAGGTGACGGTGTTCAGGCGGCGCGCTTCCGGCACCACGCGCGGGTCGGTGGTGTAGACGCCATCGACGTCGGTGTAGATCAGGCATTCCTGCGCCTTCATCGCCGCCGCCACCGCCACCGCCGAGGTGTCGGAACCGCCGCGTCCCAGCGTGGTGATGTTGCCGTGCTCGTCGATGCCCTGGAAACCGGTGATGATGACGATCTTGCCGGCGTCGAGGTCGCGCTGCACCCGGCTGCTCTCGATCGAGCGGATGCGCGCCTTGGTATGGGAGGAATCGGTCAGGACCGGCACCTGCCAGCCGGCATACGACACCGCGTCCTTGCCGAGCGCCTGCAACGCCATCGCCAGCAGCGCCACCGATACCTGTTCGCCGGTGGAGGCCAGCATGTCGAGTTCGCGCGGGCTCGGCTGCGACGAAATTTCCTTGGCCAGCCCGAGCAGGCGGTTGGTTTCGCCGGACATCGCGGAAGGCACGACGATGACCTGGTGGCCGGCGCCATGCCACTTGGCGACGCGCTGGGCGACATTCCTGATGCGCTCGGTCGAGCCCATCGACGTGCCGCCGTATTTGTGAACGAATAAAGCCATTTTGGGAAAAATCTGGAGAGAAAAGGCGAAAAAACAGCCCACGACTGTACATTGTGCAGCGCGGAAAGACAAGGACCGGCAAGGCCCGCCGCCGTGGCGGCGCAATCCGGCGGCGGCTTCAAAATAATGGCATTTTTATAATACACCGGTATGTATTTTTCAACCCGGGCTCCAGCTGCCCGGGACAGGCCGATTTTTCGGCATACTCCCCCGTTTTCACAAATTGCCCGGCGCCACCCCGTCGATCTGCCAGTGCAGCGCGATGCCGGCCCCGGCATCGGCGGCGCGCGCATCCATGCCGACGCCGGCGACGAACACCAGCCGCTGCCGCAGATAGGCCAGCGGCAGCCGCGCACGCTGCCAGTGCGGCACGGCGTTTTCCTGATATGCCTGCTTCAGGGTTTTCGACGGCCGCTCGGGCGCCGGCTTGAAACGCTCGGCGCCGGCGCGCGCGCGCAATTCCAGCGGCCCCGCGCGCAGGCGCTCCGGCGCCAGCCCGCCGCCGGCCACCGGCTGGAACAGCAGCCGGCCGCCCCACTGCGGCACCGCAATTTCCGCTTCGCCGCGCCAGATCAGCGCGACCGGCTGCGGCGCGATCGCCGCCAGCGCCGGCAGCAGCCGCAACTGGTTGCCGATGCGGTGCAGGCGCCACGCCCCGAAATCGAACAGCGGATGGGCATCGGCCGCCGCCTGCGTCATCTGCCACAGGATTTCCCGCAGCCGGGCGCTGCTCGGCGCCGTCTGGCCCTGCCGTGCCAGCCAATGGCGCAACAGATTGGCGGCGCGCTCGTCCGACAAGCGCGCCAGCGCCGGCAGCGCCAGCGCGGCGCCATCGGTGGCATCGGCGCAGGCGGCCAGATCGGCCTGCGCCAGTTCATCCAGCAAGCGCTGCGCCGCCTGCATGTGCGCGGCCACGCGCGCCAGACGCGCCGGAAAACCGGGCGATTCCGCCTGCAGCGCCGGGAACAGCCGGTGCCGCACGCCGTTGCGGCGATAGCGCGGATCGTCGTTGGAATCGTCGTTGACGTACGCCAGCCGGCGCTCGGACGCCGCCTGTTGCAGCACCGCGCGCGGCACCTCCAGCAACGGGCGCGCCAGTGCAACGCCGCCGCCCAGCAGATCGTCGTCCGGCTGCCATGCCGGCATCGCCGACAGTCCCGGCAGGCCGGCGCCGCGCAGCAATTGCAGCAGGACCGTCTCGGCCTGATCGTCCTGATGGTGGCCGGTCAGCAGGATGCCGGCGCCCAGTTGCCGGCACAGTTCGCCGAGGCGGCGGTAGCGGGCGATGCGCGCCGCCTGCTCGATGCCGCCGGCATCACTGCGGTCGATCGTCACCTGCGCGGCATGGAACGGCACTCCCAGACGCGCCGCCTGTGCGCGGCAATGCGCGCGCCAGGCATCGGCGCCGGCATTCAGGCCGTGGTGGATGTGCAGCGCGTGCAGCGGCAGGCCGCGGGCGGCGGCGAAGTCACGCGCCAGATGCAGCAGCAGCGTCGAATCGAGGCCGCCGCTATAGGCCACCGCCAGCGCCGGTACCGGCGTACCGTCCGCCGAAACGCAAACGCGCGCCAGAATGTCTTCCAGCGCGCGTTCGAAGATGTGGTTCAGTTCGCCGCGGTCATTCCGGCGCGGCGATTTCCTTGAACTTGCCATAGCTCATCAGTTTTTCATGGCGCGCCGCCAGCAGGTCCTTGACCTTGACACCCTGCCACTGGCGCAGCGCATCGGCCAGCGCCCGCTTCAGCAGCGCCGCCATCTGCTTGGGATCGCGGTGCGCGCCGCCCAGCGGCTCGTGCACGATCTTGTCGATCAGGTTGATCGCCTTCAGCCGGTGCGCGGTCAGGCCGAGCGCGTCGGCGGCGTCGGCCGCGCGTTCGGAAGTCTTCCACAGGATCGACGCGCAGCCTTCCGGCGAAATCACCGAATAGGTGGCGTACTGCAGCATCAGCACGGTATCGCCGACCGCGATCGCCAGCGCGCCGCCGGAACCGCCCTCGCCGATGATGGTGGCGATCAGCGGCACCTTCAGTTCCGCCATCACGTACAGATTGTGGCCGATCGCTTCCGACTGGCCGCGCTCCTCGGCGTCGATGCCGGGAAAGGCGCCGGGGGTGTCGATGAAGGTGAATACCGGCAGGCTGAACTTCTCGGCCAGCTTCATCAGCCGCATCGCCTTGCGATAGCCTTCCGGCTTCGGCATGCCGAAGTTGCGCAGCGCCCGCTCCTTGGTGTCGCGTCCCTTCTGATGGCCGATCACCATGCAGGCCTGGCCGTTGAAGCGCGCCAGCCCGCCGACGATCGACAGGTCGTCGGCATAGCTGCGGTCGCCGTGCAGTTCGTGGAAATCGGTGAAGATTTCGTTGACGTAGTCCATCGTGTACGGCCGCTGCGGATGGCGGGCGATCTGCGATACCTGCCACGGCGTCAGCTTGGCGTACAGGTCCTTGGTGAGCTGCTGGCTCTTCTTGGTCAGCCGCTCGATTTCCTCGGAAATGTCGACCGCCGAATCGTCCTGCACGAAGCGCAGTTCCTCGATCTTGGCGTCCAGCTCGGCGATCGGCTGTTCAAAGGATAGAAAGGTGGTTTTGGTCATCGTGCTTCTTTCATTGCGGGTGGCCGGCGCCGGCTCAAATCGCCATCGGCGCCGGGTCCATGCTGCGCCACAGATACCAGGTGGCGACGGTGCGCCACGGTTCCCAGTTGGCCGCGACCTCACGCGCATCGCTGCGCGACACCGGGTCGCCGGAAAAATAATTGATGCTGATGCCCCGCAATAAACCGAGGTCGTCGAGCGGCAGGATGTTCGGGCGGAGCAGATTAAATATCAAAAACATCTCCGCTGTCCAGCGACCGATGCCGCGGATCTGCTGCAGCTCGGCGATCACGTCCTCGTCGTCCATCCCGGCCCAGCGGTCGGCATGCACGCGGCGCGCGCGGAAATGTTCGGCCAGGTCCAGCACGTACTCGACCTTGCGCCGCGACAGCCCGCAGGCAGCCAGGCTTTCCCCCGCCTTCAGCACCTGCAGCGGCGTGCATTTGGGGCAAGCCAGCAGGAATTTCTGCCAGACGCTGTCGGCTGCCCGGACTGAAATCTGCTGGCCGATGATCGAGCGCGCCAGCGTCGTGAACGGTTCGCCGCGCCGCTGCAGATGCAGATCGCCGAACTGCGGGATCAGCTTCTTCATGATGCGGTCGCGCTTCATCAGTTCGAGCTTGGCCTGCTCCCAGTAGAGCGGGCTGCCGGTCGGGCCGGTTGGCGGCAAGGCGGTCGCCATGCCGCTCAGGCCCGCCGCCATTCGGTGACGCCGCCCGGCTTGTCTTCCAGCACGATGCCCTGCTCCAGCAGTTCGGCGCGGATGCGGTCGGCGGCGGCGAAATCGCGGTTCTTCTTGGCGGCGGCGCGCTCGCCGATGGCTTGCTGGATGCGCGCCTCGTCGTCGGCGCCGGCGCTGCCGCCCTTCAGGAAATCGTCGGCGCCGCGCTCCAGGAAACCCAGCAGCGCCGCCAGCCGCCGCAACTGGCGCGCCAGCGCCGGCGAACGGCCACGATTGACTTCGTTGGCCAGTTCGAACAGCACCGAGATGGCCAGCGCGGTATTGAAGTCGTCGTCCATCGCCTCGAAGAAGCGGCGCGCGTGCGCTTCTGCGCGGTCCAGCGGCGCCGCGTCCGGCGTCACTTCCTTCAGCGCCGTGTACAGCCGCGCCAGCGCCTGGCGGGCGTCGTCCAGATGGGCGTCGGAATAATTCAGCGGGCTGCGGTAGTGCGCGCGCAGGATGAAGAAGCGCACCACTTCGGGGTCATACTGCTTCAGCACCTCGCGGATGGTGAAGAAGTTGCCGAGCGACTTCGACATCTTTTCATTGTCGACCCGCACGAAACCGTTGTGCATCCAGTAGTTGACGAAGGTCTGGCCGGTGGCGCCTTCCGACTGCGCGATCTCGTTTTCGTGGTGCGGGAATTGCAGGTCCTGGCCGCCGCCGTGGATGTCGAAATGCGCGCCCAGCAACCGGCACGACATCGCCGAGCATTCGATATGCCAGCCGGGACGGCCGGCGCCCCAGCGCGATGGCCACTTGACTTCTTCCGGCTCGGTCGGCTTGGCCGCTTTCCACAGCACGAAGTCGAGCGGATCGCGCTTGCCGGCGTTGACGTCGACCCGTTCGCCGGCGCGCAAATCGTCCGGCGACTTGCCGGACAGCTTGCCGTAGGACGGGAAACCGCGCACCGCGTAATTGACGTCGCCATCGGCACCCTGATAGGCCAGGCCGTTCTGTTCCAGCTTGCCGATCAGTTCCAGCATCTGCGGCACGTAGGCGGTCGCGCGCGGTTCCAGATCGGGCTTCTGCACGCCGAGCGCGGCGGCATCCTCGTCCATCGCGGCGATGAAGCGCTGCGTCAGCTCGGCGATGGTTTCGCCGCGCTCGACCGCGCGGGCGATGATCTTGTCGTCGATGTCGGTGATGTTGCGGACATAAGTGACCTCATAACCGGAGGCGCGCAGCCAGCGCTGCACCATGTCGAACACCACCATCACGCGCGCATGGCCGAGGTGGCAATAGTCGTACACCGTCATGCCGCAGACGTACATGCGCACCTTGCCCTGTTCGATCGGCACGAAGGTCTGTTTTTCACGCGCCAGCGTGTTGTAGATTTTCAGGGCAGTCATCGGTAATGGGCGGTTCCGGCAAGGCAGCAACGGTACCGCGCGAGGGGATTTGCGCGGCCGGCCGGGGCGGCGTCAACCCGGCGCGGCCGGATCGCCGAAACCTTGTGTCAGGCGTCTTTTGATAAAATGGCTGGTCTCGGAGTATAGCATTGACGAAAATCATCATCGCGCCGGAATAACCTCCGATCGGGGCCGCCAGCCGCCGCGAAAGCCGCGCCGGCACGGCCTTCCGGCCAGATTGCCGGTCATGGCGCCAGCCGTTTTTTCCAACTTAGATACAGGAAATTTTCGATGCCGAATTCCCGCCGTAGCTTCCTCACCCTGCTGGCCGCGCTGTCCTTCGGCGGCCTGTTCGCCAGCGCCCACGCCGCCGATCATCCGCAAGTGGCACTGAACACCAGCATGGGCAAGATCGTGCTGGAACTGTACCCGGACAAGGCGCCGAAAAGCGTCGACAACTTCCTGCGCTACGTCAAGGACGGCCACTACGACGGCACCGTGTTCCACCGCGTGATCGACGGTTTCATGATCCAGGGCGGCGGTTTCGACGCCTCGATGAAGCAGAAGCCGACCCGCGCGCCGATCCAGAACGAAGCCGCCAACGGCCTGAAGAACACCGCCTACACGGTGGCGATGGCGCGCACCTCCGATCCGCATTCGGCGTCGGCGCAGTTCTTCATCAACGTCAAGGACAATGCCTTCCTCGACTACCCGGGCCAGGACGGCTGGGGCTACGCGGTGTTCGGCAAGGTGGTGCAAGGCACCGAGGTGGTCGACAAGATCCGTCAGGTCAAGACCGGCAACAGCGGCATGTTCCGCGACGTGCCGGTCAAGCCGGTGGTGATCGAATCGGCCGCCGTCGTCAAGTAGGCGGCCCCCCCCTTTTCATTCATTCAATCAGACAGGAATCCCATGGCAGTCCTCCTCACCACCAACCACGGCAACATCAAGCTCGAACTGGACGCCGACAAGGCGCCCAAGACCGTCGCCAACTTCCTCGATTACGTCAACGCCGGCCACTATGACGGTACCATCTTCCATCGCGTGATCGACGGTTTCATGATCCAGGGCGGCGGTTTCGAAGCCGGCATGAAGCAGAAGCCGACCCGCGATCCGATCGAAAACGAAGCCAATAACGGCCTGAAGAACGAGCCGTACAGCATCGCGATGGCGCGCACCTCGGCACCGCACTCGGCTTCCGCGCAATTCTTCATCAACGTCAAGAACAACGGCTTCCTCGATTACCCGGGCCAGGACGGCTGGGGCTACTGCGTGTTCGGCAAGGTGGTCGAAGGCACCGATGTGGTCGATCGCATCAAGGCGGTCAAGACCACCCGCGCCGGCATGTTCGCCGACGTCCCGGTCGACAATGTCGTGATCGAAAAGGCCGAAGTGGTCTGATGCCGGCAACGGCGCGGCGCGCATGAGCGACATCTCCCACCCCGTTCCCGCCGCGCCAGACGCGGCAGCGGCGCAACCGGCAACGGTTGCGCTTTTTGTTTCCGATCTGCACCTGCAGCCGGAAATGCCCCGCACCACGCAAGCCTTTCTCGATTTCCTCGCCGGCCCGGCGCGGCGCACGCAGCAGTTGTACCTGCTGGGCGACCTGTTCGAAGCCTGGGCCGGCGACGACGACATCGACGCGCCGCTGCACCGCCGCGTCGTCGATGCGCTGCGCGCGGTCGCCGATGCCGGCGTCACCATCTTCTGGATCGCCGGCAACCGCGATTTCCTGATCGGCCCGCAATTCGCCGCCGCCGCCGGCCTGACGCTGCTGCCGGACCCGTATCCGCTGACCATCGCCGGCCACCGGATCGTGCTCAGCCACGGCGATCTGCTGTGTACCGACGACCACCGCTACATGGCGTTCCGCGCCCAGGTGCGGCAGCCGCAATGGCAGCAGCAGGCGCTGGCGCTGCCGCTGGAACGGCGCAAGGCCATCATCGTCGAACTGCGCGACGGCAGCCGCGCCGAACAACGGATGAAAAGCGCCGACATCATGGATGCCAACGACACGGCGGTGGCGGCGATGTTCGACGCCAACGACGCCGAGTTGATGATCCACGGCCACACCCACCGGCCGGCGCGACATGTCTACCCGCACCCGGACGGGCAGCGGCTGCGCTACGTGCTGCCGGATTGGGATTGCGATACCGCACCGACGCGCGGCGGCTGGCTGGCGCTGCGCGCGGATGGCGCGCTACAGGGGTTCGATGCCGGCGGACAGCCGTCAGCCTGACATCGAAAATAGGGGAGTATAGGTCGAAAACGACCGACTGGCGCCCGCCACAGGCCGGCCATATGGGGAGTATATGAAATGGCGGCGGCCCCGCCCTATTCGAACTGACGGCGGAATTGCGCGAACTGATCGCGCAACTGCTCCAGCTGCTGGCGCAGCTCCGCCACTTCCGCCTCCAGCCCGGCGACGCGGTCTGCCGGCAGCGGCTGTGCCGAAAACGCCGCCGCGGTTTCCTGCCGCCCGACCTCACCGGCCTCGCCCAGCAGGTGCAGATAGCGCGCTTCCTTCGACCCTGGCGCACGCGCCAGCCGCGCCACCAGCGGCGGATATTTGTCGATCAGGAACTGCAGCCCGGCCTCGACTTCGGCGACGTTGGCGAACTCATGCATGCGGCCGCTGCGCGCACGCACCTCGCCGGCGGTCTGCGGCCCGCGCAGCATCAGCGTCGCCAGGATCGCCAGCTTGTCCTGCGGCAGCGCCCACTTGATGCGCAGCCGGTGTTCGTACTTGGGCACCCGCGCGCCAGCCTGGCGCACTTCGTTGGCCAGCTTCTTGTCGATCAGGCGCTGCACGGTCTGCTGCACCGTGTCTTCCTGCATCGACATCACCGGGTCGCGGCTGGACAGCTGGTTGCAGCCGGCCACCAGCGTATTCATCGACAGCGGATAGTTGTCCGGCGTCAGCGCTTCCTTTTCGGCCAGCACCGCCAGCACGCGGATTTCGAACGGGTCGAGACGCTGTTCGGCGGCCGCCTGCACATCGTCGGGTTGGCGCTGTTCTTCCATCATCATCCTCACTCGACCAGACGGCTCAGGCCGGCCGGATCGAAGCGATCCAGTTCCGGCAGCATTTCACAGGCGATGCCGGCCGCCTTCAGCGCGGCGACGATCTTGCTGATCTGCTCCTCCTGCACGGCGGCATTGTCGATCAGGCCGTGCAGCGCCTTCGACAGCGGATCGTCGCCGTTCGGCGTCACGCCATAGGCGGCGAACATGCGCGCCGCCGCTTCCTCGCGCACGTTGTGCGCTTCCTTGCGGATGATGCGGGCCGGAATGCCGACCGCGGTGGCGCCGGCCGGTACTTCCTTGATCACCACCGCGTTGGAGCCGATCTTGGCGCCTTCGCCGATGGTGAAACCGCCCAGCACCTTGGCGCCGGCGCTGACGATCACGCCGCTCTCCAGCGTCGGATGGCGCTTGGCGCCCTTGTGCAGCGAGGTGCCGCCCAGCGTCACGCCCTGATAGATGGTGCAGTCGTCGCCGACCTCGGCGGTTTCGCCGATCACCACGCCGAAACCGTGATCGATGAACACGCGGCGGCCGATCACCGCGCCCGGATGAATCTCGATGCCGGTCAGGCCGCGCGCGACGTGGGCGATGAAACGTCCCAGCCATTTCAGGTCGCGCAGCCAGCACCAGTGCGCCCAGCGATGCATCATCACCGCGTGCAGACCGGGATAGCAGGTCAGCACCTCCCAGCCGGTACGGGCGGCCGGATCGTGCGCCATGATGTTGGCGATATCTTCTCGAATACGGGTAAACATAAAGGGTCAGCATCCTCCTGCGGGAGGCGTCATGTTAGCTTGTTCGGAGCGCGCCTGCGGAGCGCCGGACGGCTGCGGGCAGGCGGCAAACACGCCGATGGCGGCGAGCGCCGCCGGCCCGACGCGGAGTCAGCCGCGCTGGCGGCGGGCCTCGTACAGACAGACGCCGGAAGCCACCGAGACGTTCAGGCTTTCCACCGCGCCGCACATCGGCACGCGCACCAGCAGGTCGCAGGTTTCGCGCGTCAGGCGCCGCATGCCCTCGCCTTCGGACCCCATCACCAGCGCCGCCGGGCCGGAGAAATCGGCGTCGTACAGGCTCTTTTCGGCGCTGTCGTCGGTGCCGATCAGCCAGATGTCACGCTCCTGCAGCTGGCGCAGCGCGCGCGCCAGATTGGTCACCGTGATGTAGGGCACGGTGTCGGCGGCGCCGCTGGCGACCTTGGCCGCCGTCGCGTTCAGGCCGACCGCGCGGTCCTTCGGCGCGATCACCGCATGGGCGCCGGCGCCATCGGCCACGCGCAGGCAGGCGCCGAGGTTGTGCGGATCGGTGATGCCGTCCAGCACCAGCAGCAGGGGCGGACCTTCGATCGCATCCAGCAGCTCGTCCAGATTGCGCGCCAGCGACAGCGCGCCGGCCTTGGCCACCACGCCCTGATGACGGCGCGTGCCGACCATGCTGGACAGGCGCTGATCATCGGCCTGGATGATGCGCACGCCGGCTTCCCTGGCGGCGTGCAGCAGATCCTGCATACGACGGTCGTGGCGGCCGGCATCGACATAGATTTCCTCGACCGACGAGGCTTCATGGCGCAGGCGCGCCGTCACGGCATGAAAGCCGAAAATCATTTTGCTTTTCATTGCCTAGCGTTTCTTCCTTGCGGCCTTTGGCGCCTTCAGTAGCGCCGCCCGCTTGTCGCCGGACGCGGCGCGTGCCGGTGTTTTGGTCTTCTTGGCGGAGGTGGCTTGCTTGCGGCTGGCACGCTCGGCCGGCGCCGGCGATTTTTCACGCCGGCCATGTTCGGCATCGGCGCGCCGAGCCTCGTTCTTCAGTACCGTCCTGATGCCCGGCTCCTGCACCAGCCGCAGGTCGATCTTGCGTGCATCCAGATCGACCCGGCTGACCTGCACGGTAACGCGATCGGTCAACTGATAGCGGATGCCGGTACGCTCGCCGCGCAGTTCGTGACGCGCCTCGTCGAACTGGAAATAGTCTGCGCCGAGTTCGGTGACATGTACCAGCCCCTCGATGAACAGCGTGTCGAGCTGGACGAAAATACCGAAACTGGTGACGGCGGAAATGGTGCCGGTGAACTGCTCGCCGAGCCGGTCGCGGATGAAGTAGCACTTCAGCCACGCCTCCACGTCGCGCGAGGCTTCGTCGGCACGCCGCTCGTTGGCGGAGCAATGAATCCCGAGCGCTTCCCACACCGCCGGCGCGCCTTCGCGTTTTTTCTTGCCTTCGGCCTGATCCTGCGCCTGCTTGCGGCGCGCCGCCGGCGACAGCGTGGTGTTCAGCGTGCCGGTATCGACGCTCGGCTCATAGCGCTTGCCCTGCAGCACCGCCTTGATCGCCCGATGCACCAGCAAATCCGGATAGCGCCGGATCGGACTGGTGAAGTGTGCGTAGGATTCATACGACAGGCCGAAATGGCCGACGTTTTCCGGACTGTAGACCGCCTGCTGCATCGAGCGCAGCAGCATCGTCTGCAGCAGCAGCGCATCCGGCCGGCCGGCGATCTTGCCCATCAGCTCGGCATAGTCGGAAGCCGACGGCGTATCGCCGCCGCCCAGCTGCAGGCCCAGCTGCTTCAGGAAGGTGCGCAGCTGCTCCAGCTTTTCCCTGGTCGGCACCGCATGCACGCGGTACAGCGTCGGCTGCTTGTGCCGCTGCAGCAGATCGGCGGCGCAAACGTTCGCCGCCAGCATGCATTCCTCGATCACCTTGTGCGCCTCGTTGCGCACCCGTGGCACGATCTGCTCGATCTTGCCGGCGGCGTTGCAGACGATGTAGGTCTCGGTGGTTTCAAAATCGATCGCGCCACGCTGCCGGCGCGCCCGCACCAGCGCCTGGAACACCTCCTGCAAATGCAGCAGATGCGGCACCAGCCCCGGCCGCCGCGCCGCTTCCGGCCCCTTGGTGTTGCCAAGAATGGCCGCGACCTCGGTATAAGTCAGGCGCGCCGCCGAATGGATTACCGCCGGATAGAACTGGTAAGCCTTGATCTCGCCCTTGGCGGTGATCACCGCATCGCACACCATCGTCAGGCGATCGACTTCGGGATTCAGCGAGCACAGCCCGTTCGACAGTTTTTCCGGCAGCATCGGAATCACCCGGCGCGGGAAGTACACTGACGTGCTGCGCTCCAGCGCATCGACATCCAGAGCATCCTGCGGCTTGACGTAGTGGCTGACATCGGCGATCGCGACGATCAGGCGATGGCAGGTACTGCGGCCGATCCTGACCGGCTCGCAATACACCGCGTCGTCGAAATCGCGCGCATCCTCGCCGTCGATCGTCACCAGCGGCACGTCGCGCAAATCGACCCGCCCGGCCAGTTCCACCGGCTTGACCACGTTCGGCAGCCTGGCCGCCTGCTTCGACGCCGCTGCGGAAAACTCATGCGGCACGCCGTACTTGCGCACCGCGATCTCGATTTCCATGCCGGGGTCGTCGATGTCGCCGAGAATCTCGACGATCTTGCCGACCGGCTGCGTGTAACGCGACGGCTGCTCGGTCAATTCGACACTGACCACCTGCCCGGTTTTCGCCTTGCCGGGCGCGCCGGCCAGCAGGATGTCCTGACTGATGCGCTTGTCTTCGGGCGCCACCACCCAGACGCCGTTCTCGTTCAGCAGACGCCCGATCACATGGGTATTGGCGCGTTCGACCACCTCGACGATCGTGCCTTCCGGCCGGCCACGACGATCGGTGCCGACCACGCGCGCCTGCACGCGGTCGCCATGCAGCACCTTCTGCATCTCCTTTTCGGACAGGTACAAATCCTGACTGCCGTCATTCGGAATCAGGAAGCCGTAGCCGTCGCGATGGCTGCTGACGCGGCCTTCGATGAAACCGGGGGAATGCGCCAGTTCGTAGGTGCCGGAGCGCTTCGACGTAATCTGGCCGTCGCGCTCCATCGCGTTCAGGCGCCGCGTCAGGCCATCGATTTCGGCGCTCTTGACGCCGAGCGCAGCCGCCAGCGACTTCAGACTGTGCGCACTCGGCGCGCTGCGCATCAGGCCGAGAATGTCTTCGCGGCTGGGAATGGGATAGGGATATTGGCTCAAAAGTGTGTTTTTCTTCAATGTTCAGTTGCACTGCAGCGGAAGCCAGTTTAACGGACGAGTATGACTTTTACCTAACGCGGAAAAAATCGCATAAAAACGCATCGGCCGTTTGACTTCACCGGTTTTTCAGCTATAATCGCTGTCTTCGTAGGGCCCACGTGGCGGAATTGGTAGACGCGCATGGTTCAGGTCCATGTGCCGCGAGGTGTGGGGGTTCGAGTCCCTCCGTGGGCACCAGAAACATCAGGAAAAACCCGTTGATTCGTCAACGGGTTTTTTCGTTTACCGGGACTGGAACAATCAGGCGCGGAACACTCGGTGCCGCGTTTCGGCCCGCCTCATACCTCGGGCCAAAACGCGGATTGTCCGGATCAGGTTTCGCCCTTCTTCAGCCAGGCCGCCAGCTGGTGCGGCCGCAGACCATCGTATTCCTCGAACGGCTGATGGATCCACGGATTGGTCGGCAGATAGTCGAGGTAGAAATCCGGTTTGATCGACGAGCAGCCTTTGCACCAGATCACCGCCGACTTGATTTCGGTCACCGCCGGAAAATTTTCCTTCAGGTGATGCTGCACCTTTTCCAGCGTGACGCCGGAATCGACCAGATCGTCCACCAGCAGCACCTTGCCAGCCAGCGCGCCCTTGGTCATCGTGATGTACTTGGCGATGTCCAGATCGCCACGCACGGTGCCGGCATCTTCACGGTAGGAACTGGTCGACAGGATCGCCAGCGGAACGTCGAAGATGCGCGAAAAAATATCTCCCGGCCGCAAGCCGCCGCGTGCCAGGCACAACACCTGATCGAACTTCCAGCCGGACTCATGCACCATCAGCGCCAGCCGCTCGACACTGCGGTGATAGTCGCTCCAGCTTACCCACAGATCCTTGTCGGTCGACTCGGCCATATGATTTCCTGTCGTTTTCATTTGAACGGATGGCGCAGCACGATGGTTTCCTCACGGTCGGGGCCGGTGGAGACCATGTCCATCGGAACGCCGACCAGCTGCTCGATACGCTTGACGTAAGCCAGGGCATTCGGCGGCAACTCCTCCAGCGTCCTGGCGCCGACCGTCGATTGCTGCCAGCCCGGCATTTCTTCATAGATCGGCACACAGCGCGCAGCTTCGTCGGCGCCGACCGGGAAGATGTCGATGGTCTTGCCATCCAGCGTATAGCCGGTGCACAGCTTCAGCGTCTCCAGGCCATCCAGTACGTCCAGCTTGGTCAGGCACATGCCGCTGATACCGTTGATCTGCACCGAGCGCCGCAGCAGCGCGGCATCGAACCAGCCGCAGCGACGCGCGCGCCCGGTCACGGTGCCGAATTCATGACCGACCGTCGCCAGATGCTTGCCGATACCGGCATCGGTCGGCAGTTCCGACGGCAACGGACCGGAGCCGACCCGCGTCGTATACGCCTTGGTAATCCCCAGCACATAGTGCAGCATGCCCGGGCCGACACCGGAACCGGCGGCGGCATTCCCGGCCACGCAATTGCTGGAAGTAACGAAAGGATAGGTGCCGTGATCGACGTCCAGCATGCTGCCTTGAGCCCCCTCGAACAGCAGCGAACCGCCGTCGGCGTGCGTCGCATACAGCGCGGTCGGGATGTCGGTCACCATCGGCGCCAGGCGCGGCACGGTCGCCAGCGCCTCATCCAGCGTCTTCTGGTAATCGACCGGCTGCACCTTCAGATAATGCTCCAGCACGAAATTGTGATAGTCGAGATTTTCACGCAGCTTGTCGGCGAAACGGCCCTGGTTCAGCAGATCGGCGACGCGGATCGCACGACGTGCCACCTTGTCCTCGTAAGCCGGGCCGATTCCCTTGCCGGTGGTGCCGATTTTGGCATTACCGCGCGCCGCTTCACGCGCAACGTCGATCGCCACGTGGTAAGGCAGGATGATCGGGCAAGCCTCCGACACCTTGAGACGGGATGCGACCTCGACACCGGCCGCCTGCAGCTTGTCGATCTCGCGCAGCAGATCCGGCACCGACAGCACCACGCCATTGCCGATATAGCAAGCGATACCGGCCCGCATGATCCCCGACGGAATCAGTTGCAGCGCGGTCTTGTGGCCATCGATGACCAGCGTATGGCCAGCATTGTGCCCCCCCTGGAAGCGCACCACCCCCCGCGCATGGTCGGTCAGCCAGTCGACGATCTTGCCCTTGCCTTCATCGCCCCACTGGGTGCCGATCACGACGACATTTCTTGCAGCGTTTTTCTGTAACATTCCTTAGTCCAAATTCTTGAGAATCCAGTTTCCGTTTTCCAATACCACTACCCGATCGCAATCAAATTCATCCAGCCGGATTTCCTGACCGGGAAGGTTCTGAATCACCACTTCTCCGGCCTGCCGCCACTCGGCGATCTTCGCACGCAGAACCGGATCGGTGCTCCAGGGAGCGCAGATCGCGCATTTGCGCGGCGCCGGCGGCAGCAGGCGCGCCAGCTCACGCAGGTCCATCGAAAATCCGGTAGCCGGCCGGGCCCGGCCAAATGCCTCGCCGACATGGTCGTAACGCCCTCCCCGTGCCACCGCGTTCGGCAGGCCGGGCACATACAGCGAAAACATGACGCCGCTATGATAGTGATAGCCGCGCAGGTCCGCCAGATCGATGGTGACGTCGGCCGCGCCAGCCACTTCGGTCAGCGATTCCAGCTCGCTCAGGGCTTTCCGGATACCCTCTGTCTGCGGCAGTACCCGCCGCGCTTGCGCAATCACACCGGCATCGCCGTACAGGCCGGGCAAAGCCAGCAAGGCCGCGCGCGTTTCCGGCAGAAAATCGGCAGTGATGGCACGCAGCGCCGGCAAATCCTTGGCGCCCAGCAATTCGAACAGTTGCGCCTCGCACGCCTTGGCAGACGCATCCTGTTCTACCAGCGCACGCAGCACGCCGACATGGCACAAATCCAGCCGCACCCGCGAAATGCCGGTCAGGGCCAGCGAGGCCAGCGCCAATTCCTGAATTTCGGCATCCGCTTCCAGACCGGCGTGGCCGTAAATCTCGGCCCCGATCTGGAATGGCTCGCGCGTCGCATGCAGCCCGTTCGGCAAGGTGCGCAGCACACTGCCGACATAGCACAACCGGGTGATCGACGCGCGGTTCAGCAAATGGGCATCGATACGCGCCACCTGGGTCGTCATGTCGGCGCGCACACCCATCGAACGGCCGGACAGCTGATCAACCAGCTTGAAGGTACGCAGATTGGTGTCCTGACCGGCACCGGTCAGCAGGGATTCGAGATATTCGAGCAGCGGCGGAATCACCAATTCATAGCCGTAGACCCGAAACTTGTCGAGCATCAGACGCCGTAATTCCTCGATCTTGCGCGCTTCGGACGGCAAGACATCGGCAATGTTTTCAGGAAGTGCCCAGCGTTGCATAGGAAGATTTCAAAAGGGAGCGCAACCGGTCGTGGCGTGCCGTCCGGAACGGCATGGTTGGCAGGAAAAGCCCGGCGGCATCACGCGGATGATTGAAGTCACCGCCGGAACGCTGGCGGCAACCGACGAAATAAAACGGATGCCGCCCTTCCGGCGGCATCCGAACCTGGGATGGATGTTCACGCGACCTGCTATTTTCTGGCGCCCCCGGAGGAATTTGCACTACCGCCCGGAGACTTGAAATACTTGAAGAACTCCGAACCGGGATCAACCACCAGAAAATCCTTGCGCGTCTTGAAACTGGCCCGATAGGCTTCCAGGCTCTGGTAAAACTTGTAGAACTCGGGATTCTGCCCGAACGCCTCGGCATACAGCCGGGAAGCCCTGGCATCGCCTTCGCCGCGAATTTTCTCTGCGTCCCGATACGCTTCAGCCAGAATCACCACACGCTGACGATCGGCATCGGCGCGGATTTTTTCCGATTCCGCCGCGCCGGTCGAACGCAATTCATTCGCCACCCTGGCACGCTCGGATTTCATCCGATCATACACCGAGGCATTGATCTGATCGACGTAGTCGACCCGTTTCAAGCGCACGTCGACGATCTCGACGCCAATCTGTTTGGCTTCTTCCTGCACCTTGTGGCGAATCGCATCCATCACCTTGTCGCGTTCGCCGGAAATCACTTCACGCACCGTGCGCTTGGTGATTTCCTCGTTCAGCGCCGCCTTGACGATCTGCGACATGCGGTTCTGCGCACGCCGCTCGTCGTTGCCGAAACTGACGAAATACAGGCGCGGGTCGGTAATGCGCCATTTGACGAAAGTATCGACCAGGATGTTCTTTTTCTCGGCGGTGATGAAGCGGTCGGCTTCGGCCGTATCGATGGTCAGAATCCGCTTGTCGAGAAACAGTACGTTCTGGAACGGCGGCGGCAATTTGAAGTGCAAGCCCGGCTCACTGATCACCTGCTTGACTTCCCCGAGTGCGAACAGGATCGCATACTGACGCTGATCGACCACGAACACGGTGGACAGCAGTACGAACAACGCAACGACCGCCAGGACCACAGAGGTAACAAAACGGTTCATTACCGGCCCTCCCGCTCACGCGAATCGCGGCCACGCGCACTGCGCTGGCTATCCGGATTCAGCGATGAAACCTCGTCAGGCTTGCTGCTACCCTGGCTTGCCGGCGCATTACCGGGCAAAGCCGGCGCCGTTTTGCCAGCCTCGACCGTGGCGGCAGCGGACTGCGCGATCAACTTGTCGAGCGGCAGATACAGCAGGTTGTTGCCATTCTTGGCGTCGATCATGACCTTGGTGGTGTTGGCGAATATCTGCTGCATGGTTTCCAGATACATCCGATCGCGTGTGACCGCCGGCGCTTTCTGATATTCCGCCAGAATCTGCCGGAAGCGCGCCGCATCACCCTCGGCGGTGGCAACCACGCGGGAGCGGTAAGCCTCCGACTCCTGCATCAGGCGCGAAGCGGTACCGCGTGCCTTCGGGATCACGTCATTGGCGTAAGCCTGGCCCTCGTTCTTTTGCCGTTCACGATCCTGGCCAGCCTTCACGGCGTCGTCGAACGCTGCCTGCACCTGTTCCGGCGGCTGGACACCCTGCATCGTCACGTTGGTGATCTGGACTCCGCTCTTGTACAAGTCCAGAATGCGCTGCATCAACTGGCTGACATCCAGCGCCACTTTTTCCCGTCCCTCGTACAGCACGAAATCCATCTTGCTCTTGCCGACCACCTCGCGAATCGCGGTTTCCGCCACTTCACGCACGGTTTCTTCCTGATCGCGGTTGTTGAACAGCCATTCCGGCGCACTCTTCAGCGTGTACTGGACGGCAAACTGGATGTCGATGATGTTTTCATCCTCGGTCAGCATCAGCGCTTCCTGCAACTGCTTGTTCCTGGTGTTGGAACGGTAGCCGACCTCGACCGTGCGCACTTGCGAGATGTTGACGACTTCATGACTCTGGAACGGATAAGGCCAACGCCAGTTGAACCCGGGCAGCGACATGTGGCTATATTTGCCAAAAGTCAGAACGACGCCCGTCTGGCCTTCCTGGACGATGAAGAATCCGCTGGCGAGCCACAGCAGCACGACGACCACCGCCAGCACGCCGACACCGATCCCGCCACCCTTCGCCTCCGGCGCATAACCGCCACCGTCACTGCCGCCGCCCTTACGGCCACCGAACAGGCGATTCAGGCGCTGATTGAAGTCGCGCCACAATTGGTCGAGATCGGGAGGACCGTCATTCGGCCTTCTGCCATTCTGCTGTGAATTCTGCTGGTTTCCATCCTGCGAGCCACGTCCCCAGCGAGGGTCGTTCAGCGAGAAGGTCAAACCATGTTTTTTTAGGAAGGGAACAAGCATTCTGTGAGGTTCCGGCTTTCAAGTTAGGGGAGGAATGCCCGCTAAATCATTCAAATGTCGGAAGCTGCCGCTGCCGGCAATGTATCGAGCTGCGTCACATCGTCCACGTTTACGCGTTCCGCAATGGCTTGGCGCAGCAAATCCAGACCGGCCCCTGTCTGAGCACTGATAAAAACCCGGCAGATTTTATCATATTCGTCATACTCGACCGCCGGCTCCAGGTCGGTCGCATCGATCTTGTTCCAGACCAGAATCTGCGGCACGTGACTGGCACCGATTTCCTCCAGCACCGCGTTGACCTCGGCGATCTGCTCGATTCGCGCCGGGCTGGCGGCATCGACGACGTGCAGCAGCAAGTCGGCATGCACGGTTTCTTCCAGAGTAGCGCTGAAGGCAGCCACCAGCTGGTGCGGCAACTCGCGGATGAAGCCGACGGTATCCGAAATCACCACATTACCGGCGTCGCCGAGATAGACTCGCCGCGACGTGGTATCCAGCGTCGCGAACAACTGGTCGGCGGCATACACGCCACTCTTGGTCAGGGCATTGAACAGGGTCGATTTTCCGGCATTGGTATAGCCGACCAGCGACACTGAAAACATATCGCTGCGCTCGCGGGCGCGTCGCTGCGTGGCATGCTGGCGGCGCAGCTTGTCCAGCCGCGCGCGCAAGGCCTTGACCCGCAGGCCAAGTAACCGGCGGTCGGTTTCCAGCTGGGTTTCGCCGGGACCGCGCAAGCCGATACCGCCCTTTTGCCGCTCAAGGTGGGTCCAGCCACGCACCAGCCGGGTCGACAGATGCTGCAACTGCGCCAGCTCAACCTGGATTTTGCCCTCGTGACTCTTGGCGCGCTGGGCAAAAATATCGAGGATCAGGCTGGTGCGATCGACCACCCGGATCTTCAGCAGGCGCTCCAGATTGCGCTGCTGGGCAGGGGTCAACGGATGATTGAAGATGGCGATGTCAAGTTGCTGATCGGCGGCGGCCTGAGCAATTTCCTGCGCCTTGCCGCTGCCAACGAACAGGGCCGTGTCCGGAGCCGAACGTTTGCCGGAAATCGTGACGACCGGAATGGCGCCGGCGGACCTGGCCAGCAAAGAAAGCTCTTCCAGACTGGCCGCAAAATCGGTCTTGCCGAAATCAAGACCGATCAGAACTGCCCGTATACCGCCGCCCGCGTCTGACGGCAAGGCATTATCGATATCAGTCAGATTCCGTCTCGACGTTCAGATTGACGGCGCGCGCCGGAACCACGGTGGAGATCGCGTGCTTGTACACCATCTGGGTCACCGTATTGCGCAACAGGACGACATATTGATCGAAGGATTCGATGTGACCTTGCAGCTTGATCCCGTTCACCAGATAAATCGAAACGGGAACGTGCTCTTTTCGCAAGGCGTTGAGGAAGGGGTCTTGTAACAGTTGCCCTTTGTTGCTCATGACAGCTCCATTGTGTTGTTGTGTTCAGGAGTTGGAGGCATCCATCCAGAAATTCAAGTGCCCCGTACTGAAAGTGAATGGTGACTGTAATCGATTTCTCGATTTGCCGCCAACCAGACCGGATTATTTTTGCGTGCGCTGATAGGGGTTGCGGCCGGTACGGAATTCGATGCGCATCGGCGTGCCGGTCAGCGCGAAGGTATCGCGAAAATGCTTTTCGAGATAGCGCTTGTAGTTGGCGTCGATCGCATCCAGAGCATTGCCGTGGATCACCACCACCGGAGGATTTTTCCCGCCCTGATGTGCATAACGCAACTTCGGCCGGATCGATCCCTTGCGCCGAGGCTCCTGGCGTTCCACCGCCTCGATCAGGGCACGTGTCAGCTTGGGGGTGGTCAGATCGGCCATGGCGGCGCTGTAGGCGGCATCCACCGATTTCATCAGCGGGCCGATACCGGTGGCTTTCAGCGCGGAAATGAAATGGAATTTGGCGAAGCCGAGAAAGTCCAGCTTGCGCTCCAGATCCATCTTGATTTCATCGCGCCGCTGGCTGGTCAAGCCGTCCCATTTGTTGATCGCCACCACCAGCGCCCGCCCGGATTCCAGGATGAAACCGGCGATATGCGCATCCTGCTCCGAAATATCCTGCTGCGCATCGAGCAGCAGGATAACGACGTTGGCCGCCGATACCGATTGCAAGGTCTTGACCACCGAAAATTTCTCGATCGCCTCGAACACCTTGCCACGGCGCCGGATGCCGGCGGTATCGATCAAGGTATAGTTCCGTCCACCCCGCTCGAACGCGATCTCGATCGAATCCCGGGTCGTGCCGGGCATATCGAAAGCAATCACCCGTTCCTCGCCCAATAGCGTATTCACCAGCGTCGACTTGCCGACATTCGGCCGGCCGACGATGGCGATGCGGACATCGGAATCCGGCGCCGCTACCGGTTCGGCATCTTCGTCGCTGCTGGCTTTTGCCGCCAGATCAAGCGCCTCGTCAAGCAGCTCCATGACACCATCGCCATGCGCGGCGGAAATCACGTAAGGGTCACCGAGGCCGAGTTCGTAGAAATCGGCCGTGACCGTCGTATATTTCATCCCTTCCGATTTGTTGACGACCAGCATCACCGGCCGCCCGGCCTTGCGCAGGAAATCGGTGATGGTCTTGTCATGCGGCGTCAAGCCCTGACGGCCATCGACGATGAACACCACGACATCCGCCTCGGCCACCGCCTGGCGTGTCTGCTTCGCCATTTCGTGCAGGATGCCGTCTTTCGCCACCGGCTCGAAGCCGCCGGTATCGATCACCAGGAACGGACGTTCGCCAAGGCGGCCATTGCCATAGTGGCGATCCCGCGTCAGGCCGGGCAAATCCGCCACCAGTGCATCACGCGACCGTGTCAAGCGATTGAACAGCGTCGATTTGCCGACGTTCGGGCGACCGACTAACGCGATAACCGGTTTCATCGAAGCCTTGTCAGTCGATGCTCAGCGCCACGACGGCTCCGGCCTGGGTCTGAACCACCAGATTGTTGCCAACCACTACCGGCGCGGCCAGTACCTGGCTGCCATCGGTGCCGATACGGGCGACGAAGGCGCCATCGTCCTGCGACAGGAAATGCACATAGCCCTGATAATCGCCGACCGCGACCGTATGCCTGAACGAGGCCGGCGTCGTCAGCCGACGGAAGGCCAGCTTGTCGTTACGCCATGCCCCCGCTCCGCTCGACCGCGAAAAGGCATTGACGCCACCGCGCTCATCGGCGCCGAACACGAAACGCTGATCGGCCGCCACGCCGACATAGCTGGAAAATTCCTTGAACCAGCGCGCCGAACCGCTGTTGACGTCGAAACAGCCAATCCGCCCCTGATAAGCAACCGCGCACACCTCGCCATCCACAACCACCGGTGTTCCGGACGCATCGGCAATGCGCTCCAGTTCCGTCGTGCCGCGCGGATCGCCGATCGCCACTTCCCAGCGCGGGCCCCCATTGCCAAGCGCCAGCGCCGACAGGCGCCCGCCCGGCAACGAAACGAAAGCGGTATCGCCACCGATGGCGATGCCGGGCGCCGCGCGCAGCGTCAGCGAAGGAATCGGCCGCTGCACCAGCCAGCGTCGGGTACCACTACCGGCATCGTAGGCGGCGACATGGTTGTCCAGGCTGCGTACCACCACCAGCCCCTGCCCGACCGCCGGCGCCGACAATATTTCGCTGCTGGCCTGGGCCTTCCAGCGGAATTTGCCGTTACCGTCAAATACCAGCAGTTCCCCCTTTTCACCGGCAACCGCAACCGTTTCGCCATCGGTACCGACGCCCGCCGTCAGCGGCGCCTCGGTCTTGATCCGCCAGACGACCGCACCACTGGCGGCATCGATCCGCATCAGCGACCCGTCGGCAGCGGCGGCGAACACACTGCCGTTCGCCGCCGCCGGCGCGAATGCATGGGTGGCAGCGGAACCGACCGTAGTCGTCCAGACCGTGCGCGCCGTCAGCGTCGGCTTGAACTCCACCAGCGCAGCCGGAGGATTCAACGGCGGCACCTTGCGGGCGAACGGATTCAGCGATGACAATGTGGAACACCCTGCCAGCAGGACCAGCAGAACGGCTCCCAGCAGCTTGACGGCAATACGCATCTTTTCCCCTGTTATTCCGCTTCCGAAAGCCTCAGGCGGCACTCTTGTCCGCCGCGCCTCCCAGCGCATCCAGCTTCAGCTGGACGAACTGGCGCCCGGGATTTTTTTCATCCATTTTTTCGAGCGCGGTCCGATAGGCTCCACGCGCTTCGTCCAGCTTGTCCTGGGCAACCAGAATATCGCCGCGACGATCGGCCACCGCGCTCTCGAACGCGGCAGGAAACGAACCGGACAACACCTTCAAACCCTCGTCGTAAGCCTTTTCGTCGAGATAGATTCCGGCCAGACGGATTCTGGCGATCGCCTGATATTCCGGATCATGGCCCTTGTCGGCTGCCCATTGCAGCTGCGCCTGGGCGCTCTTGAGATCATCCGCGTCGAATGCCGACTTGGCGGCGACCAGCGCCGCCATCTGCGCATAGACGGTCCCGGAAAATTTTTCCTGCATGTCGCCGGCGGCGCGCAAGACCCTGGCATTGTCCTTGGCCTTGACGGCTTTCTGCAGTTCGTCATACAGCTGCGACGCCTGCGCCGCCTGATTCCTCTGGTAGAAATTCCAGCCGGCCCAGCCGGCATAGGCAGCCAGACAAACGATCAGTACCCATGTCAGCAGATTGCCGTACTGATTCCACCATGCCTTGAGACTGGCGAGCTGTTCCTGTTCTTCGAGATCGTATGCCATGATGAAGCGTATTAAGGGTGATAGTGGATATGGTCGTGGTCTTCGCCATGGGCACCGACGATCTGGTCCACCAGATGGTCGGCCACCGCATCGAAGGCAACCGTGGTTTGCTGCGCGCCATCACTGGCGCGCAAGGTCTTGACGGCCGCAGTACCGGCCTTGACTTCATCCTCGCCGAGGATGACCGCGAAGGCCGCGCCGCTGGCATCGGCCCGTTTCATTTGCGACTTGAAGCTGGCGGCAGCGTTGGCCGACGCGCAATGTAGCACAACATCTAGGCCGGCATCGCGCAAACGCTCGGCCAGCACGAAGGCTTGCAGTTGCGCGTCCTCGCCCTGATGCACCAGATAGACATCGCATTGGTTGGGCGTGGCCTGTTCGCCATTGGCACGCATCAATTCCAGGACCCGTTCGACGCCCATCGCGAAACCGCAGGCAGGAGTCGGTTTGCCGCCGAACATCTCGACCAGCGGGTCGTAACGTCCACCACCACAGACCGTCCCCTGGGCCCCCAGTTGATCGGTGACCCACTCGAATACCGTGCGGTTGTAGTAATCCATGCCGCGCACCAGGCGCGGATTGATCGAAAACGGGATGTTGTTGTGACGCAAAATCCTTTGCACGCCCTCGAAATGCGCGCGCGATTCGTCCCCCAGATAATCCAGAAGACGCGGTGCCGCATCGATCATCTGCTGCATCGCCGGATTCTTGCTGTCCAGGATACGCAGTGGATTACTGTGCAAGCGCCGTTGCGCATCCGTGTCCAGCAGATCGCGGTGCTGCTCGAAATAGGCGATCAGATCGGCCCGATGCCGGTTGCGCTCGGCAGCGTCGCCGATCGAATTCAGTTCCAGCCGGATGTCCGGCAGACCGAGATCGTCCCATAGCCGCCGGCACAGCATGATCAGTTCCGCATCGATGTCGGGACCGGCGAAGCCGAGCGCTTCCGCGCCGACCTGATGGAACTGCCGGTAGCGACCGCGCTGCGGGCGCTCGTGGCGGAACATCGGCCCGGCATACCACAGCCGCTTCGGGCCGTCATAGGTCAGATTGTGTTCCAGCGCCGCGCGCACCACACAGGCGGTGCTTTCCGGCCGCAGCGTCAGCTGATCGCCATTCATCGAATCGGTAAAAGAATACATTTCCTTTTCGACGATGTCGGTCACTTCTCCCAGCCCGCGCGCGAACAGCGCGGTGGGTTCGACGATCGGTGTGCGAATCTGCTGAAAGCCATAGCTCTTCAGGACCGATTGAGCCGTGTTTTCGAACAGCTCCCACAACGGAGCATCCGCCGGCAGGATGTCGTTCATTCCCTTGACGCCGACGATTTTTTCCAGTTTTTTGCTTTCCGCCATTGTTCTTGAAAGAGTTGACGGCGCGCCCGCCGACGCGCCGGAAAAGAGGATTCAGAGCGCCGGCGCCTTGCCGTAACGCGTCTGCACATAGGACAGGACGATTTCCTGGAATTCTTCGGCAATCCGCTCGCCGCGCAAGGTCAGCTTCTTTTCGCCGTCGATGAAAACCGGCGCCGCCGGTGATTCACCGGTTCCCGGCAGGCTGATGCCGATGTCGGCATGCTTGGACTCGCCAGGACCGTTGACGATGCATCCCATCACCGCCACGTTCATGTTCTCGACCCCGGCATACTGTTCTTTCCAGACCGGCATCTGCTGACGCAGATAACCCTGGATCTTGTCAGCCAGCTCCTGGAACACGGTCGAGGTGGTGCGACCGCAGCCGGGGCAGGCGATCACCATCGGCGTGAACTTGCGCAACCCCATCGTCTGCAGGATTTCCTGCGCCACGATGACTTCACGGGTACGGTCACCACCCGGCTCCGGCGTCAGCGAAATGCGGATGGTGTCGCCGATCCCTTCCTGCAGCAGCACCGACAACGCCGCGGTCGATGCGACGATGCCCTTGCTGCCCATGCCGGCTTCGGTCAGGCCCAGATGCAACGGATAGTCGCAACGGCGCGCCAATTCGCGATAGACCGCGATCAGGTCCTGTACCCCGGAAACCTTGCACGACAGGATGATGCGATCCCCCGGCAGACCCAGCTGCTCGGCGCGGCGCGCGCTTTCAATCGCCGAGGTAATCAGCGCCTCGTACATCACCACCTGCGCATCCCAGGGTTGGGCGCGGCGGGCATTTTCGTCCATCGTGCGCGCCAGCAGCGCCTGATCCAGACTGCCCCAGTTCACGCCGATGCGTACCGGTTTGTCGTAACGGCATGCCACTTCGATCATCTGGGCGAATTGCGTATCGCGCTTGGCGCCCTGACCGACATTGCCGGGATTGATGCGGTATTTCGACAGCGCCTGCGCGCATTCCGGAAAATCGTTCAGCAGCCGGTGGCCGTTGTAGTGGAAATCGCCGACCAGTGGCACGTCGATCCCCATCCGGTCCAGTTGTTCGCGAATCGCCGGCACCGCCGCCGCCGATTCCGGATTGTTGACGGTGATGCGCACCAGTTCGGAGCCGGCTCGCGCCAGTTCCTTGATCTGGATCGCGGTGCCGATCGCGTCGGCGGTATCGGTATTGGTCATCGACTGCACCACCACCGGCGTGCCGCCGCCGACCGCGATTTCGCGCGTGCCATGACGGATACCGACACGTCGGGTCAAGTGGCGGGTCGCGGGGCCGGAACAGATCGGCGGAGTGGAGGACATGCTTGCCTATTTCAGATTGATGCGCGCGACATTGGTCGAGGTCGCCGATTTCAGGTCCAGCGGGATATTGCGCAGACTCGCCTCGACACCGGCGACATTGCCGATCACCAGCAGTACCGGCTCGGCGATTTCAAAGGTTTCGGTGGTGCCGGCCTTGGCCAGACGCGACACCATCACGCTGCTGTCCTGACGCTTGATCTCGATCCACGAATCTTCATGGACGGTCAGGTTCAGTTCGTTGCCGCCGGCCGCGGCGCGAACCGGCGCGGGAGCCGGAGCCGGTTCGGGTTCAGGAGCCGCAGCGGCCAGCGTCGGCGCCGGTTGCGGCGGTTCCGGAGCGGCAGGAGCCGCCGCTTCCACCGGCGGCGGCACGGGTTCGGCGACCGGCGCCGCCGACTCGGCTTCCACCGGGGCGGCTGGCGGCTCGGTGGCTGCGCCGGCCGTCGCCGGCGGTGTCGGCGCAACCGCATTCGAAGCCTGGAACCACGCCATCGTCGTCTCGGGCAAGACGGAATGCCAGTCGATCCGCTGCGCGCCCCAGACAGCGGCCACCACCACACCTGCCAGCAGCAAAACCGGCAGCCAGGGCCAAGAAGCCTTCGGCGGGTGCATCGACGGCAGGCGGGTTTCGGAAAATGGTGCCGACAACGGTTTCTGCTGCCCGATCGATTCGATCGGCGAGCGGATCTCGGCATTGATGGTTGCCAGCAACGGCGCCGGATCGAGATTCAGCAGGCGCGCATAGGTGCGAATGAACCCGCGCGCCACCGTCGCCCCCGGCAAGGCATCCAGACGATCGCTTTCCAATGCGTCAATCTGGCGCGGCGACAGTTTCAGTTGCGCCGCCACCTGTTCGATGCTCCAGCCGGCCGCCTGACGCCGTTCGGCCAATTGCTGCCCCGGCGACCGCTGCGCCGGCGTGGCGACCGCATCGTCCGACGGCATCAAGGCTTCATCACTCATCGAATGCCCCGCGCAAGTACGCCGCGTACTCGGGAGATTCCGGATAGCGACGGCGCAACTGCGTCACCAGACTGGCCTCTGCCGAGCGCCGCCCCAGTTTGCGCTCGATCTTGATGCCAACCCACAGGATATCGGGCGTCGGCACCTCGGCCTTGGTGGCACGATCGATGTAGAAGCGGGCGCGCTCGTCATTGCCCTTGAGGAAATAGATATTGGCCAGATTGGCGTTCACCGAAGGATTGCCGGGTTCATACTGGAACGCCCGGGTGAAATATTTTTCGGCGGCGGCGCGGTCCTTCAGTTTCAGACTGCAGACGCCAGCATTGTTGAGCGCCTTCGCCGGCGACTGATAGGCCTTGTTGGCAAGCGCGGTTTCAAAATACGGAATCGCTTCCTTTTCACGCCCGTTCCGGCACAGGAACCAGCCGTAATTGTTGGCGAAATCAGGGTTGCCCGGCTGCAGCCGCAGCGCGCGCAGCAGGTTTTCATCGGCCAGCCGGGTTTCCCCCATGTCCATGTAGATCAGGCCGCGCACGCCATAGGCCTCGGCGAAGGCCGGATCGGCCAGCAGGGCTTTCTTGATCTCGTCCAGCGCGGTATCGAGCTGGCGCTGGCCGTAGTAGTCGATCGCCAGCTGCAGGCGAATGCGGGCGCGCTTCTGGTCGTCGGTCTGATCCGAGGCGGTGCGCAATTCCGCCTGCGGATTGCCGTCGGCGACCGGCCCGGAACCGGCGCAGCCCGCCAGCGCGGTCAGCGCCAGAATCAGGATCAGCGGCCAACGGCCCGCGCACCGCATCACGACGGAATCTCCACCAGTCGCCCGAAATCCTTGCCGTATTTTTGCTGGTATTCGGTCATTTTCTGCATGCGCTCCCGTACCCGGGTTCTATCCTTCACCTCGCCCGCCAGCTGACCGCAGGCGGCGTCGATGTCATCGCCGCGCGTCTTGCGGATGGTGGTGACGATGCCGGCATCCATCAGAATCTGGGCGAACGCCTTGATGCGCGCATTGCCGGAGCGCTTCAGTCCTGATTCGGGGAAGGGGTTGAACGGAATCAAATTGAATTTGCATGGTACGGCGTTCGCACCGCCTTGCACAAGGGCAAGCAGTTCGCGCGCATGGGCATCGGTGTCGTTGACGCCATCGAGCATGCAGTATTCGAAGGTGACGAAGTCGCGCGGGGCGTAATCGAGATAACGGCGGCAGGCGGCCATCAACTCGGCCAGCGGATGTTTCTTGTTCAGCGGCACCAGGCCGTCGCGCAAGGCATCGTTCGACGCATGCAGCGAGACCGCCAGCGCCACCGGGCACTCCTGCGCCAGCTTGTCGATCATCGGCACCACGCCACTGGTGGACACCGTCACGCGCCGGCGCGACAGACCATAGGCGGTATCGTCCAGCATGATCTTCAAGGCGCTGACGACTGGCTGGAAATTCAGCAGCGGCTCGCCCATGCCCATCATGACCACGTTGGTGATCTGGCGTTCGCCCTTCGGGCTGCATTCGACGCCCTTGCTCCGGCGCAGCATGAATTCGGCCAGCCAGAGCTGGCCGATGATTTCACCGACCGTCAGATTGCGGCTGAAACCCTGCTTGCCGGTGGAGCAGAAACGGCAGTTGACCGCGCAGCCGGCCTGGGTCGAAATGCACAGCGTGCCGCGATTTTCCTCGGGGATGAACACCATTTCGACGGCATTGCCCTGGCCGACGTCGAGCAGCCACTTGCGGGTGCCATCGGCCGACAGATGGTCGCTGATGATGGCGGGCGCGACCACCCGGGCAGTCGCCGCCAGCTTGTCACGCAGCGATTTGGCGACGTCGGTCATCGCCTGGAAATCGTCGCACCCCGACTGGTGGATCCAGCGCTGCAGCTGCTTGGCGCGCATCTTGACGCGGCGCGGCTCTTCGCCGAGATCGAGACAGAAGGCGGAAAGCTGGGCCGAATCCAGGTTCAGCAGGTTGACGAGTTCGGTGGTCATGGCAATACGGTACGCCGCTCGCCGGCTGGCGGCGAGCGGCAAGCGGGATCAGCGCGAGTAGACGTTCAGCGCCGGGAAGAAATAGGCGATTTCGACCTGGGCGGTTTCCGCCGCGTCGGAGCCGTGCACCGCGTTGGCGTCGATCGAATCGGCGAAGTCGGCGCGGATCGTGCCCTTGTCGGCCTTCTTCGGATCGGTCGCGCCCATCAGTTCGCGGTTCTTGGCGATCGCGCCCTCGCCTTCCAGCACCTGCACCATCACCGGGCCGGAGACCATGAAGTCGACCAGATCCTTGAAGAACGGACGTTCGCGGTGCACCGCGTAGAAGCCTTCGGCTTCGGCGCGCGACAGGTGCGCCATGCGGGCGGCGATCACCTTCAGGCCGGCGTTTTCAAAACGGGTATAGATCTGGCCGATGACGTTTTTCGCGACTGCGTCCGGCTTGATGATCGACAGGGTACGTTCGATTGCCATCTGTAAAAACTCCAATGAAATTAAAGGGTTAAGGAAATCAGTTAAAAATTGGATTAACCATGGATTTTATCATGAAACCCCGCCCGTCACGGAAGGCGGAAAACCGCGCGCGGCGCCGCCGAACGCTGCATGGCGACGCCGGTCCTATATACTGGAGTTTCCATCGTATTCACACCGAGCCGCCCGGCGCGGCCACTCTGGAGGCAACATGAACCCGAACATTCCGCAAACCACCTATGGCGGCGCCGCCACCGGCGTGCTGGCGGTACGCCATCGCGTGCTGCGCAACACCTACTGGCTGCTGGCGCTGTCGATGCTGCCGACCATCCTCGGCGCCTGGGTCGGCGTGCAGATGAATTTCTCGCTGTTCGCCGGCAATCCGATGATCGGTTTCATCGCCTTCCTGGCGATCGCCTTCGGTTTCATCTTCGCGATCGAAAAAACCAAGAACTCCGGCCTCGGCGTCGCCGTGCTGCTCGGCTTCACCTTCTTCATGGGACTGATGCTGTCGCGCCTGATCGGCCAGATACTGGGCTTTTCCAACGGCGCCACGCTGATCATGACGGCGTTCGGCGGCACCGCCGCGATCTTCGGCGTGATGGCCACCGTCGCCACGGTATCCAGGCGCGATTTTTCCGGCATGGGCAAATGGCTGTTCGCCGGCGTGCTGGTGATCCTGGTGGCGGCCGCCGCCAACATCTTCCTGCAGTTGCCGGCGCTGTACCTGACCATCTCGGTGGTGGCGATCGCGATTTTTTCGGCCTACATCCTGTATGACGTGCAGCAGGTCATCAACGGCGGCGAGACCAACTACATCTCGGCGACACTGGCGATCTACCTCGATCTGTACAACATCTTCGCCAACCTGCTGTCACTGCTCGGCATCTTCGGCGGCAGCCGCGACTGAAGCGGCGCTGCTCCCGCATCAAGCCGGCCGGCGATGGCCGGCTTTTTTCATGGTGCCGGGCCATTCAGGACACCGGCTTCCGGCGCAGCAAATGCATCGCACCGAACAACCGCTGCATGCCCGGATGGGCGATGAAACTGAGGTTGTACGGATGCTCCGACGCCGCTTTCGGGAAGGCGCGGGAAATCGGCAAGGCTTCCAGTTCGGCGGCGATCTTTCCCCACAACACCAGCGTCGGCGGCGGCGCATCGTTCACCCGCGCGTGTTCCGCCAAAGCCGCCAGCACCGCCTGCATCAGCGGCCGCCAGGCCTTGGCGTCGCGCAGCGGCGCCACCTCCGGCCGGTACACCAGCGTCGCGTTCAGCAGCAGGAAACCGTTGTCGAGCAGGTTTTCCTGCAACTCGGCGCGGGTCTGAATCCAGCCGGAGCCGGCGGCCTGCACCTGCCGGGCGATCGGCGCCAGCGCCTCGCCCGAAAGCTGCAAGGGATCGGCATGGCCGCCAGCCACCAGCAGCATCTTCATGAAATTGCGCAAGGAAGTGGCACGATTGACCGGCTTCGACAGCCCGCGCTCCGACCACAGCGAATCGACCGCGCCATCCATGAAGCAGACGCCGATCGCGCTTTGCTCGCGCGGGTACGGGCCTTCGCCGATCAGCACGTAACGCACCTGCGGCAACGGCCGCGCAAAGGCGGCGAAGATTCGCCCGCCGGTCGGCAGGTAGGCGCTGTTCGCCAGTTGCGACAGATAGGCCGGGTCGGCCGCCGCCATCGCCTCCAACCCGGCGCGCAGCACCGGCTGCCAGGATGGATCGGCGCTGGCGAGCGCGGCGGCGAACGGGGCGGGAATGGCGGCAGGCGTCATCGGCGAGGCTTTCTTTGGAATCAGTGAAAAGGCGACGCCGGACGGCAAGTGGCGGCGCCGGACGGCATCAACGGCGGGGCGGGACCGGCGGCCCCAGCGGTTATCGGAGCAGCATGCGATGTCGGCTGCGGCAACCGCATTCCCCTATCACCTTCATATACTCCCCATGCCCATGCTCTACACCGGGCATGAACAGCCGATCTACGATGCATACTCCCCTATTTTTATAGGAGGACCGGAGAAATTTTACGCCTTGCCGAGCATCGGCGCGACACTGTCGGCGCCGGCCGCGCCGAACAGCTGCTCCTTCAGCACACCAAGCTGGTCGCGCACCTGCGCCGCCTTTTCGAACTCCAGATTCTTCGCGTGCTCCAGCATCAGCTTTTCCAGCCGCTTGATTTCCTTGCTGGCCTGTTTTTCGCTCATCGCCTCGTAGCGCGCGTGCTCCTGCGCCGCCTGCAATTCCTCGCGCGCTTCCTGCGGACTGTAGACGCCGTCGATCAGTTCGCGAATGGTCTTCTTGATGCCGACCGGCGTGATGTGGTTGGCCTCGTTGAAAGCCAGCTGCTTGGCGCGGCGGCGCTCGGTTTCGTCGATCGCCCGGCGCATCGAATCGGTCACCCGGTCGCCGTACAGGATCGCCATGCCGTTCAGGTTGCGGGCGGCGCGGCCGATGGTCTGGATCAGGCTGCGCTCGGAACGCAGGAAACCTTCCTTGTCGGCGTCCAGAATCGCCACCAGCGACACTTCCGGAATGTCCAGCCCCTCGCGCAGCAGGTTGATGCCGACCAGCACGTCGAAGGTGCCGAGCCGCAGATCGCGGATGATCTCGACGCGCTCGACGGTATCGATGTCGCTGTGCAGATAGCGCACCTTGACGCCGTTGTCGGACAGGAATTCGGTCAGCTGCTCGGCCATGCGCTTGGTCAGAGTCGTCACCAGTACGCGCTCGTCCTTGGCGATGCGCTCGCTGATTTCCGACATCAGGTCATCGACCTGGGTACTGGCCGGGCGCACGCTGATGACCGGATCGACCAGCCCGGTCGGCCGCACCACCTGCTCGACCACCTGGTCGGCGTGCTCGTTTTCGTATTCCGCCGGCGTCGCCGAGACGAACACCGTCTGCCGCATCTTCGACTGGAATTCGTCGAAGCGCAGCGGCCGGTTGTCCAGCGCCGACGGCAGACGGAAACCGTAATCGACCAGATTGGTCTTGCGCGCGCGGTCGCCGTTGTACATGCCGTTCAGCTGGCCGATCAGCACGTGCGATTCATCCATGAACATCAGCGCGTCCGGCGGCAGGTAATCGACCAGCGTCGGCGGCGGTTCGCCCGGCTTGGCGCCGGACAGATGGCGCGAATAGTTTTCGATGCCCTTGGTGAAGCCGATCTCCTGCATCATTTCCAGGTCGAAACGGGTACGCTGCTCCAGCCGCTGCTCCTCGACCAGCTTGCCCTGCTGGCGGAACCACGCCAGCCGCTCGCGCAGTTCTTCCTTGATGGTTTCGATCGCCCGCAGCACGGTCGCGCGCGGCGTCACGTAGTGCGAACCGGGATAGACGGTGAAACGCGGAATCTTCTGCCGCACGCGGCCGGTCAGCGGGTCGAATAATTGCAGGCTCTCGACTTCGTCGTCGAAGGTTTCGATGCGCAGCGCCAGCTCGGCGTGTTCGGCCGGAAAGACATCGATCATGTCGCCGCGCACGCGGAAGGTGCCGCGCGCGAAATCGACATCGTTGCGGGTGTACTGCATCTGGATCAGGCGCGCGATGACATCGCGCTGGCTGACCTTGTCGCCGCTGCGCAAGGTCAGGATCATCTGGTGGTATTCGTTCGGATTGCCGATACCGTAGATCGCCGACACGGTGGCGACGATCACCACGTCGCGCCGCTCCATCAGCGACTTGGTGCAGGACAGCCGCATCTGCTCGATGTGCTCGTTGATCGACGAGTCCTTTTCGATGAACAGGTCGCGCTGCGGCACGTAGGCTTCCGGCTGGTAATAGTCGTAATAGCTGACGAAATACTCGACCGCGTTCTTCGGGAAAAACTCGCGGAATTCGCTGTACAGCTGCGCAGCCAGCGTCTTGTTCGGCGCGAACACGATCGCCGGCCGGCCCAGCCGGGCGATCACGTTGGCCATCGTGTAAGTCTTGCCGGAACCGGTCACGCCCAACAGCGTCTGATAGAACAATCCGTCCTCGACGCCTTCGACCAGACGGGCGATCGCCTGCGGCTGGTCGCCGGCCGGCGGAAACGGCTGATACAGCTGATAGGGAGAGCCAGGAAAAGTGATGATTCGGGATTCGTCCAGTGCGCCGGGAGCGTCGGATAATTCTGCCATTGCAATCCACCTTTGGTAAAATCGTCGCTTGCAATTCAGCGGCGCAATGCCTGCTTTCCGCCCTGCATTGCCTCCACCGCGGCACAAAATTGCAACCAACTTTTCATGTTATCACGATGAACGCGCCCCTCCCCGCCTCCCTATTCAGCACCATCGAACTTGCTCCGCGCGATCCGATTCTCGGCATCACCGAAGCCTATAACGCCGACCAGAATCCGCAAAAAATCAACCTCGGAGTCGGTGTCTACTACGATGACAACGGCAAGGTGCCGCTGCTGGAGTGCGTGCAAAAAGCGGAAGCGCAGCTGGCACAAAAGCTGGCGCCGCGCGGCTACCTGCCGATCGACGGCCTGCCCGCCTACGACAAGGCCGTGCAGGAACTGGTATTTGGTGCCGACAGCCCGATCGTTCAAGAAAAACGCGCGGTCACCGTGCAAGCCCTCGGCGGCACCGGTGCACTGAAGCTCGGCGCCGACTTCCTGAAGCGCTTCGCGCCCGGCGCCCAGGTCTGGATCAGCGATCCGAGCTGGGAAAACCATCGCGCGCTGTTCGAAGCCGCCGGGTTCACCGTCAACAATTATCCGTACTACGACCCGGCCAGCCACGGCGTCGCCTTCCCGCAAATGCTGCAGGCGCTGGAAACCATGCCGGCCGGCTCGATCGTCGTGCTGCATGCCTGCTGCCACAACCCGACCGGCGCCGACCTGTCGGACGAACAATGGCAGCAGGTGATTCAGGTAGTGACCCGGCGCGGCCTGATTCCGTTCCTCGACATGGCCTACCAGGGCTTCGGCGACGGCATCGAAGCCGACGGCAAGGTGGTGCGGCAGTTCGCCGCCGCCGGCGGCCCGCTGTTCGTTTCCAACTCGTTCTCGAAATCGTTCTCGCTGTACGGCGAACGGGTCGGCGCGCTGTCGATCGCCGCCGCCAGCACCGAGGAAGCAGCGCGCGTGCTGTCGCAACTGAAGCGCGTGGTGCGCACCAACTACTCCAACCCGCCGATCCACGGCGGCCAGGTGGTCGCCACCGTGCTCGGCACGCCGGAACTGCGCCAGATGTGGGAAGCGGAACTGACCGGCATGCGCGTGCGCATCCGCGAAATGCGCCAGCAGCTGGTACAGCAGCTGAAGCAAAAAGCGCCGGCACGCGACTTCGATTTCGTCACCCGCCAGCGCGGCATGTTCTCCTATTCCGGCCTTTCCAAGGAACAGGTCGGCCGCCTGCGCAACGAATTTTCGATCTACGCGGTCGACACCGGCCGCATCTGCGTCGCCGCGCTGAATTCCCGCAACATCGAGCGCGTGATCGACTCGATCGCCAAGGTCATCTGAAGATGCCAACCGGTGCCGGAAAGACGGAGCATGCCCGGCATTTCCAGCACCGAATCCGCCATTTTGATTTGACATACGGCACTTCACGCCCCTATAATTCTGCTTCTTTTCCCTGATAGCTCAGTCGGTAGAGCGACGGACTGTTAATCCGCAGGTCCCTGGTTCGAGTCCAGGTCGGGGAGCCAGATACAGGAAGGGCCGCACACCAGTGCGGCCCTTTTCATTTCCGCTCATAAAAATCACGCCTGAGCAGATTTTTACCTGGTCAATACACAGGTACTGCTGCAAATCCCCACAATCCGCCCTTCCTGCCGGCCTCACGCCGTTCCTCCGATCCGCCAGATCCGGCCGCCGCAACGGCGCGCATGGCGGCCAACAAATATTTCTTTTTCCACCCGGAAAGCTGCCGTACACTGATTACCGATTTCACATCACAAAAGGTGACGGATGAAGATCCAACAAATCAGCGCCGGCCGCGAACGTTCGGTGGCGCTCGCGGCGGACGGCAGCGCGCATGGCTGGGGCGCTTTCAAAAAATTGATCCCGCTCCCGGCCGGCAGCGTGGCCAGCGAAGTCTGCAGCAGCGACGGCAGCGAAATCGGCCACAACCGCTTCGCCCAGCCCCGGCCGCAAATCCTGAATCCGAACGCGCCGTTCGCCACGGTCGCCGACGGCTATATCGACACCCTCGGGGTGCGCCGCGATGGCGACGTGCTGTCGTGCCGCCCGGTGGTGGCGTCGCAACTGGGCGCCGCGCACGAGCCGGTGCGGGGCCTGCCGGTCGGCACGGTGCAGGTGGCGCAGACCGAATCCGGCGCGTTCGCGCTGCACGCCGACGGCACGGTCTGGTCCTGGGGCATGAACGTCCACGGCCAATTGGGACGTACCACTGCAAAGCCGCACAGCAATGCGGCGGCGATCGAAGGCTTGGCGCCGATCACCCAGCTGGCTGCCGGTCACGCCCACATGCTGGCGCTGGACCGCGCCGGTCAGGTCTGGTCCTGGGGCTCGAACAGCGCCGGCCAGCTCGGCAACGGCACGCTGAAGGCGCAGACGGCACCGGCCCGGGTGCTCTTTCCCGATCCGGTCCGACATGTCGCCGCCGGCGACAGCCACAGCTTCGCGCTCGACGTGCGCGGCCACCTGTGGGCCTGGGGCTCGAACAATCACGGCCAGACCGGCGACGGCGCGGCGCGTTATTACACCCGGCCGGTGCGCATCAAGACCGGATTCGCGGTGGCGCAGGTCGATGCCGGCATGTTTTACACGACGGCGCTGTCGGCGCAGGGCGAGGTGTTCGCCTGGGGCTGGAACGGCCTCGGCCAGACCGGTCGCGACAGCGCTGCCTCGTCGCCGCAGCCGGTGCGGATCAAGCCGCTGACGCGCATCACCAGCATCGCCGCCGGCACCGGCCACGTGCTGGCCACCGACGGCGCCGCCGTGTTCGCCTGGGGCGACAACCGCAGCGCCGCCTGCGGCATCGCGCCGGCGCGCACGATCCAGCCGCAGCCGATCCAGGTGACTTTCGCATAGGGACCCATCATGAATGCACGCATTTCCTCACCCGCCCCGGCCATCGACGAAGGCCGCCGCGATACCCTGCGCTGGGCGTTCGGGCTGTCGGTCGGCGCCGCGCTGGCGCCGCTGGCCGGCTGCGGCGGCAGCGCTGCCGCCACCGAAGATACCCTGCCCGAAGCGCTCGTGCTGGAATCCAGAAACGGCCTGCTCGACATGACGCTGGCGGTGCGTTACGCCAATCAGCAGCTCGACAGCGCCCATCCCCAGGAGGTCTATCCTGGCAGCGTCGAAAAAATCAATACCTCGCTGCGCAGCTACAATGGCCGCTACATGGCGCCAACGCTGTATCTGACCGCCGGCGACACCCTGCGCGTCGACCTGCGCAACGAACTGCCGCCCAGCCCGAGCGGCCAGTCGGCGCTGAGCTATCTGAATCACCAGAACAGCACCAACCTGCACTTCCACGGCCTGCACGTCGATCCCAAGGAAATCCGCCCCGGCGTGTTCGGCGACTACGTGGTCGATACCCCGGAAGCCGGCGTGCTGCCCGGTGCCGGCCGCCAGCACGAAATCACGATTCCGGCCAACCACACCAACGGCATCTACTGGTACCACCCGCATTTGCACGGTTCCTCGAACGTGCAGGTAGTCAGCGGCATGTTCGGCGCCATCCTGGTGCGCGATCCGAACGATCGCTTCATCGACTCGCCCGGCATCCGCGAACGGGTGATGTTCATCCATAAGACGAACATGACCGAAGATGGCAAGACCGAATCGTTCTATGACTCCTTGAACGCCGCAAATTCGGCCTCCCTGATCAACGGCGCCTTTCAGCCGACCATCGTGATGCGGCCGGGCGAAGTGCAGCAATGGCACTTCATCAACGCCTCCTCGTTCTTCCCGTTCAATCCGCTGCTGGACGGCCATACGCTGTGGCACTACGCCCGCGATGGCAACGTGTTCAACCGCAAGTTCCGGCCGATCAACCTGGAAACCTCGACGCAGTTCGACAATCAGCAATGGCCTGGCAACGCGCTCTATCCGGGCAACCGTCATTCGGTGGTGGTCAAGGCCAGCAACGTGCCGGGCACCTACTATCTGCGTTCGGCCGCCGCGCCCAGCAGCGACGCCACGGAAATCGTCGCCCGCATCGTCGTCGAAGGGCTGCCGATGGACACGCCGCTGCCCTCGCCCGCCGCGCTGCCGCAGTATGCAGAGCACGTGCCGATCACCGACGAAGAACTGGCGGCAAACGGCGGCAAGACGCGCGCGCTGATACTGGGCTTCGTCGACAAGGACGACGAGCATCTGGACCTGCCGATTCCGGCTGGCGAGGAGTGGTTCGTCCCGGTCGGCGACGGCCTCGACGGGTTCGCCAACATCGTCTTCGCCGTCGGCAGCTTCGGCGGCAAGCTGGCACCGTTCCAGTCATCGCTGGCGGTGACGCAGACGGTGGCGCTGAACGCGGTGGAGGAATGGACCATCTACAACATGAACCCTTATCCGCATCCGTTCCACATCCACGTCAATGACAGCTACGTGGTCAAGGTCAACGGCGAGGATGTCACGCCCTACTGGGCCGACACCCTGCCGCTGCCGCCGGACGGCACCAGCGAACAGCCGACCTCGATCACCTTCCGCATGCGCTTCACCGACTTCACCGGCAAATACGTCTGGCATTGCCATGCGCTGGATCACGAAGACATGGGGATGATGCAGCTGGTGGAAGTGCGCGCCTGAACGGCGCTTGAAACGCCGCCAGGACGGCGGCGCCGACATCCGGGCCGGACGCGCTCTTGCAAGCGTCCGGCCTTTTCATATACTCCCCTTGCATCAAGGCTGCGGCGGGCATGGACATTGAGTTTTTACCGCATACTCCCCGTCATACGGGTTTTCACCGGCAGCCGCGCCTCAGCTGCCCGCCACCGTCATGCTCTCGATCAGGATCGAGCCGGTTTCCTTGCTGCCTCGAATCAGCGTGTCGGCGCCGACGGCGACGATCTGCCGCAGCATGTCCTTCATGTTGCCGGCGATCGTGATTTCCTCGACCGGGTACTGGATCTTGCCGTTCTCGACCCAGTAGCCGGCGGCGCCGCGCGAATAATCGCCGGTCACGTAGTTCACGCCCTGCCCCATCAGTTCGGTCACCAGCAGGCCGGTGCCGAGCTTCTTCAGCATCGCGCGGAAATTGTCGGTCGGGCGCGTCAGCGTCGAAGTCAGCCTCAGGTTGTGCGAGCCGCCGGCGTTGCCGGTGCTCTGCATGCCGAGCTTGCGCGCCGAATAGGTGGACAGGAAATAGCCCTGCACCACGCCGTCCTTGACCACCTCGCGGCGGCGGGTGCGCACGCCTTCCTCGTCGAACGGCGCCGAGCCGACGCCGCCGATCACGTGCGGGTCCTCGACGATCTGCAGATGCGGCGCCAGCGCCTGCTGGCCGAGCGAATCCAGCAGGAAGCTCGACTTGCGGTACAGCGCGCCGCCGGAAGTCGCCTGCACGAAGGCGCCGAGGATGCCGGCCGCCAGCGGCGCCTCGAACAGCACCGGGCACTTGCGGGTGCCGAGCTTTTGCGCGTGCAGCCGCGCCAGCGCGCGTTTGGCGGCGTAGCGGCCGATCGCTTCCGGTTTCGCCAGCTTCTTCGGGTCGCGCATCGACGAATACCAGTCGTCGCGCTGCATCTGCGCGCCCCGGCCGGCGATCGGCGTCACCGAAATCGTGTGGCGCGAATACGGATAGCCGCCAATGAAGCCGCGGCTGTTGGCGGCGACGAAGTGCGACTGCTGCGCATACACGCCGGCGCCTTCGCTGTTGCTGATGCGCCTGTCCACCGCGAACGCCGCCGCCTCGCCGCGCCGCGCCAGTTCGACCGCCTCCTCCGCGCTCAGCAGCCACGGCGAATACAGCTTCAGGTCGCGCGGCTGCATTTCCAGCATGTCCTGATCCGGCAGGCCGGCGCAATCGTCCGGCGCGGTGAAACGGGCGATGTTGTAGGCGGCATCGACGGTGTCGCGCAGCGACTGCGCGGAAAAATCCGAGGTGCTGGCATTGCCGCGCCGGATCTGCTTGCCCTTGCCGAGGAACACGGTCACGCCCATGCCCTTGTCCTTGTTCTGCTCGATGGTCTCGACCTTGCCGCGCCGCACCGACACCGACAGCCCGTTGCCCTCGCTGAATTCCAGCGCGCAATCGGTAGCCCCTTTCTGCTTCGCGTAACGCAGCATGTCCTGCGCCAGTTCGCGCAACTGGTCCTGGCTGTAAATGAAAACGGAGTCGGTCATGGGAGGCGGTTTCTTCGGGGCGGGTAAAGCTTTATGATAGCAGCCGGCGCCGGTACGGCGCGCTGCCCACAAGTGTCGAAACATGCCCAATCCCAACCGCGGTTCCTGCGGCTTTCAGTCCAGCGAATTCGAACAGGAATACGACCGCCCCTCCAAATCCCAACTGAAGCGCGAGATGACCGCGCTGCAAAAACTCGGCGAGGAACTGGTCGCGCAACCGAAGGAGCGGGTGCTGCGCGCGCCGCTGCCGGACGACGTGCGCGACGCCATCCTCGAATGCCAGCGCATCAGCAACCACGAAGGCCGGCGCCGCCAGCTGCAATTCGTCGGCAAGAAGATGCGCACGCTCGACGAGAACGAAATCGCCGCGCTGCAAAGCACTCTCGACAGCTGGCGCGGCGCCTCGAAAGCCGAAGCCAACGCGCTGCATCTGCTGGAACGGCGCCGCGAAAAATTGCTGGCGGCCGACAGCGCGCTGACCGAATTGCTGGCCGAGCATCCCGGCGCCGACGCCCAGCGGCTGCGCACGCTGATCCGCAATGCGCGCCGCGAGCAGACCGAAAGCAAGCCGCCGAAAGCCTACCGCGAGATTTTCCAGATCCTGAAGCAATTGCAGGAAGGCGATGCCGCCGGCCACGGCGAAACGAACGAGGAAAGCAACGATGACGACGACGCCTGAATTCCTGCGCATCGGCCTGCTGTCGGTCTCCGACCGCGCCAGCAGCGGCGGCTATCAGGATCAGGGCATCCCGGCGCTGCGCGACTGGCTGGCCGGCGCGCTGACCAGCCCGTGGCAGGCCGAGGAACGGCTGATCCCCGACGAACGCGCGCAGATCGAAGCGGCGCTGATCGAACTGGTGGACTCGCGGCGCTGCCATCTGGTGCTGACCACCGGCGGCACCGGCCCGGCGCGGCGCGACGTCACGCCGGAAGCGACGCTGGCGGTCGCCAGCAAGGAAATGCCCGGCTTCGGCGAACAGATGCGGCAGATCAGCCTGCGTTTCGTGCCGACCGCGATCCTGTCACGGCAAGTCGCGGTGATCCGCGAAAGCGCCGATCACGCGGCGCTGATCATCAACCTGCCGGGCCAGCCGAAATCGATCAAGGAAACCCTGGAAGGGCTGAAGGACGCCGACGGCAAGCCGGTCGTGCCCGGCATCTTCGCCGCCGTACCGTATTGCCTGGACCTGATCGGCGGCCCCTACGCCGAAACCGACGACGCGGTGTGCAAGGCGTTCCGGCCGAAATCGGCGCTGCGCCCGAAGTGACTTCTCCTCTTTTTCAAGAAACCGACATGAGCGACACCCTGCTGGAAACCATCGAACTCGACACCGCGCCGAACCCCACCGCCGCCGTGATCTGGATGCACGGCCTCGGCGCCGACGGCAACGACTTCGTGCCGATCGTGCGCGAACTCGACCTGTCCGGCGCGGCGCCGATCCGCTTCATCTTCCCGCACGCGCCGACGATACCGGTGACGATCAACAACGGCTACGTGATGCGCGCCTGGTACGACATCCTCGGCACCGACCTGGCGCGGCGCGAGGACGAAGCCGGCCTGCGCGCCTCGCAAAAATCGGTCGAGGCGCTGATCGCGCGCGAGCAGGCGCGCGGCATCGCCGCCGACCGCATCGTGCTGGCCGGCTTTTCGCAAGGCTGCGCGATGACCTTGCAGACCGGCCTGCGCCACCCGCAAAAACTGGCGGGGCTGCTGTGCCTGTCCGGCTACCTGCCGCTGCACGCGCAAGTTGCGGCGGAACGCCACGCCGCCAATCAGGCCACGCCGATCTTCCTCGCGCATGGCCGTGGCGATCCGGTGGTCCCGATCCCGCGCGCCGAACAGTCGCGCGACATGCTGCGCGCGCTCGGCTACGCGGTCGAGTGGCATGAGTACCTGATGCAGCACGCGGTCTGCCCGGAAGAAATCGACGACATCGGCGCCTGGCTGCGGCGCGTGCTGACGGCCTGAGCGGCTGGCCCGGGACTCGCGCAGCGACGCCGCCGACGCAGGCGCCAGTCCCGAGCGATTCAGAAAATAGGGGGAGTATTTTTTGAAGCGGGCGCCACGCGCCCGGAAGCGGCCGATTTTTTGCCATGCACCCCGGAGTATCTATTTGAACACCACCGTCTTGTGGCCGTTCAGCAAAATCCGGTGTTCGACGAACCACTTGACCGCGCGCGCCAGCACCACGCATTCGACATCGCGGCCGATCGCCGTCAGCGTGTCCGGCTCCATCGCGTGATCGACCCGTTCGACATCCTGCTCGATGATCGGCCCCTCATCCAGATCGCCGGTGACGAAATGGGCGGTGGCGCCGATCAGTTTGACGCCGCGATCGTGCGCCTGATAGTAGGGCTTGGCACCCTTGAAGCTGGGCAGGAACGAATGATGGATGTTGATCGCCCGGCCGGCCAGCGCCTCGCACAGTTCCGGCGACAGGATCTGCATGTAGCGCGCCAGCACCACCAGATCGATCTGGTTGGCCTCGACGATTTCCAGCACCTTGCGCTCCTGCGCGCGCTTGGCTTCGGGCGTGGCGCCGGCTTCCAGCGGCAGGTGATAGAACGGAATGTTGTAGCTGGCCGCCAGCTGGTAGAAATCGCGATGGTTGGAAACGATCGCCGGAATCTCGACCGGCAGCAGCCCGCTCTTGTAGCGGAACAGCAGATCGTTCAGGCAATGACCGATCTTCGACACCATCAGCATCAGGCGCGGTTTCCTGGCGGCGTCGTGCAATTGCCAGCGCATCTGCAGGGCGTTCGCCAGCGCGTCGAAATCGGCGCGCAGCGCGGCGTCGCCGATCGCCGCGTCCTCGGCGGAGAAATGCACGCGCATGAAGAACAGCCGCGACTGGGCGTCGCCGAACTGCGCCGAATTGATGATGTTGCAGCCGTGCTCGGCCAGAAAACCGGACACCTTGTGGACGATGCCGCGCTGGTCCAGGCAGGACAGGGTAAGGATGTATTCGGGGTGCGTCATGATGAAAGCGGGAAGCGGCACCGGCCGCGGGCGAAAGCGGCTATTGTCGCACGGCATCGACGCGCCAACAAAAACCCGGAACGCCCACCGGCGCCCCGGGTTCGCCGGCAACGGCACGCCGCCGGGTGCCTCGGCAAGACGCTAGATCAGGACGCCGCCTTGGCCGCCGGCGCGCTCTTGACGCCGCTGCCGCCGACCTGCACTTCACCGGTCAGCTGACCGCCCTCCTCGATCACCACGCGGCCGTAGCGGATCTTGCCGGACACCTTGCCGGTGGAATGGATCACCAGCTTTTCGCGCACCGTCAGCTCGCCGTCGAATTCACCGTGGATTTCCGCCAGATCGATCTCGGCCGAACCCTTGAAGGCGCCGGTCTCGGCGATCTGGATCACGCGCGAATCCATCGTCGCCTCGACCCGGCCCTCGACCACCAGCGTATCGCAATCGGTGATTTCGACGCCCTTCAGCTTGATGTTCGGACCGACGATCAGCTTGCTGCCGACTTCGTTGGTGCTGCCGTTGCCGGCGGTGGCCGACGGCGTCGGGCCGCTGGCCGGATAGGGCGGCTTGGCGATGGTGGTGGCGGCGCCGGAAGTCAGGCTGCTGGCACCGCCGAGCGGCGGATTGGGGGTGCTGCTGTCCCGTTTGCCAAAAAGCGTTTCTGAACGAAGCATGGTATCTCCTAGATATGGATGAACAGGGGCGATGCGGACGCGGCGGGCGGCCCGCTCGCGCAAGTGGCGGGGCGAAGCGACATTCCGGATGCAGTTGCACGGCGGGAAGGAAAGCTGGCACACCAGGAGTTTCCGTCAATCACACGGGACTCCTGCATTGGTGCGCCACGTCCGGCAAAAGTTCCGGCGAATTTCCCGGTGAAAAAGTACGGTCGTTCAAAAATTCCGCTATGATCTTTTGGCCATGATTTTTTGAACGGAGAACGCAATGTCCACCACCGAACTCAGTAACCAGCAATACCGTCTCGCGGCGCGCCCGGTGGGCATGCCGAAACCAAGCGACTGGCAATTCACCACCGAACCGGTGCGCGCCATCGGCGACGGTGAAATCCTGGTCGAAATCCTCTACCTCTCGCTCGATCCGGCCATGCGCGGCTGGATGAACGAAGGCAAGTCCTACATCCGTCCGGTGGAAATCGGCGAAGTGATGCGCGCCGGCGGCATCGGCCGCGTGCTGGCCTCGAAATCGCCGCTGTTCGCGGTCGGCGACACGGTATCCGGCGTCACCGGTGTGCAGCGCTACTGGACCGGCGCCGCCAACGACAAGACCGCCGCCTTCCACAAGGTCGATGCGCGCCTGGCGCCGCTGCCGAAATACCTGAACGCGCTCGGCATGCCCGGCATGACCGCCTACTTCGGCCTGCTCGACATCGGCCAGCCAAAGGCCGGCGAAACCGTGGTGGTCTCCGGCGCCGCCGGCGCGGTCGGCCAGACCGTCGGCCAGGTCGCCAAGCACAAGGGCTGCCGCGTGGTCGGCATCGCCGGCGGCAAGGAAAAATGCGATTTCGTCGTCAACGAACTCGGCTTCGACGCCTGCATCGACTACAAGAGCGGCGCCCTGCGCGACGGCCTCAAGACCCATTGCCCGGACGGCGTCGACATCTACTTCGACAACGTCGGCGGCGAGATCCTCGACACCGTCCTGACCCGCATCAACCTGAAGGCCCGCATCATCATCTGCGGCGCCATCTCGCAATACAACAACACCACCCCGGTCAAGGGCCCGGCCAACTACCTGTCGCTGCTGGTGCACCGCGCGCGCATGGAAGGACTGGTGGTGTTCGACTACGCCGACCGCTACCCCGAAGGCGCGGCGCAAATGGCGCAATGGATGCAGGTGGGCAGCTTCAAGACCCGCGAAGACATCGTGCAAGGGTTGGAAAAATTCCCGGAAGCCTTGTTGATGCTGTTTGAAGGAAAGAACTTCGGCAAGCTGGTCCTGCAGGTCGCCGCCGAGTAAATTGCTTCACCGCGGCGCCGCCATCGACAGCGGCGCCGCAGCCTCCTCCCCGCCTCCCTCCCCGCACCGCCAGCCCACAACGCCGCCACGGTAACCCTTTCCGTCAAACGCACCCGGCAAGGGGGAATCCGGCGTCTTGCAAGCGTTGTCAGTGGGCTTCGAACGTCATCCCGGCAAGCAGCCGGAATCCAGCGTCGTTGCCCCGCTCCAGACAGCCATTCCCGGTTGTTACAACCAAACAACCACACAAGAAATTTTTCATGGACAAGCTGTCAATCTGTTGCTATTCTGACTTGATTCTGTGCAGCAACAATCCCAGCATCCACTAACTTCCAATCATGCCCATGACCTCCTTTTCATCCTGCTTGCGGCACTGCCGCCTTGCGTTGCCTTCGCTGCTGCTCACGGTATTGCTGGCCGCCTGCGGCGGCGGCAACGATGCCCCACTCCACTACCCGCTCGGCGGCAGCGTCAACGGTCTGGCTGGCGGCACTCTGGTGTTGCAGGTCAATGACGGAGAAACGGTATCGCTCTCCGCCGATGGCACTTTCCAGTTTCCCACCGAACTGCCTCGCGGCACCGCATACGTAGTCAGCGTCCAGACGCAACCGAACAATCCGGCGCAAACCTGTTCGGTCAGCCAGGGCAGCGGCACACTGAATGCCGCCGTCAATGACATTGCCGTGCATTGCTCCACCAACGCCTATTCCATCGGCGGTACGGTATCCGGTCTGACTGGTCAAGGGCTGATGTTGCGGAACAACGGCGGCGACGATCTGCCGATCGATGCCGACGGCAGCTTCCAGTTCTCCCAGCCGGTCGCCAGCGGCGCCACCTATCTGGTGACGGTAGTCAGCCAGCCGAATGCTCCGGCGCAAACCTGTTCGGTGAACCAAAGCTCGTCGATCGTCGCCAACGCCAACGTCACCGACGTGCAGGTGGTGTGCAACACCAACAGCTACACGGTCGGCGGCACAGTCACCGGACTGAACGGCAGCGGGCTGGTTCTGCGGAACAATGGCGGCGACGATCTGACGATCGATGCCGACGGCAGCTTCCAGTTCCCCCAGCCGGTCGCCAGCGGCGCCGACTACACTGTGACGGTTAGCAGCCAGCCGCCCGGGCAAATCTGCACGGTCAATGATGGCACCGGCACCGTCGGCAATACCGAGGTTACCGATGTGCAGGTCAGCTGTGCGGTGGAATCTCACTATGTTGGCGGCACCCTCAGCGGACTGGCCAACGCCTCGTTGGTCCTGCAAAACAATGGCGGCGATGATCTGACAGTAGCTTTCAGCCCCTGGAAATTCCCCACGCCGGTCGCGCTCGGCAGTAACTATAACGTCACGGTTGCCACCCAGCCGCACACCCGGCGCTGTAGCGTCGTCAACGGTACCGGCACGATGGGTAATGCGGATGTCACCGATGTCCAGATCAACTGTGTAACCGAGTTCCACTCCGTCATCGTCGACGTTACCGGGATGGGCAGCGACACCGACTTGTCCGTGCAGATCAATCACGTCCAGACTATTCACAACATAGGGAACGGCCCTCATAAGTTTCCCACCGAACTCGAGTCTGGCTCATCCTATGGGGTCGTAATAGCACTCCCACCGCCAGCAAACCACTCGTGTACCGTCTACAACGGTGCTGGCATCATGGGCATTGAGGATGCTCATGTGCAGGTCGATTGCATACCAAGTTAGCAATCAATCCAACGGCTACCGGTCTTGCGGGCAAACGCCTGAATCTCCGCTGGCCGATTCCGGTTTTGTAACCGGTAGCCTTTCATCTCCCGTTATTCCAGTCCAAGCTTGAGCAGGGAATTCAGGCCGCATGCGGCCTGCCCGTCCAGGAAACGGTTCGGGTTTGCGCTTGCCAGCGCGAACGCGCCTTGCAAGGTAGTTCAGGGTTTTGCAGGCGTTGCAATGCACACCGAACGCTACCGGGGGAACGCATGCGCTCCCACTTCCGCCGGAACCACGGGAGAGTGAGGTCGTCAAGTAATAGGACGGACAAGCGTCGGACAAACACCGGGAAAATACCCGAACCTCCACCAACCCTCCCCGGTTTTCGGGGCCGCAACTTCCCTTCCGCCATGCCGGCGCCCCGCCGTCAGCCACATTGTCGATTGACGCATGCCAGCCGGAAACATAGACTGCTGCAGCCTGCCTGCCGATGCGTCGGCCTTCCCTGATTTTTGATCGCGCCAGCGAAAAGGATTCCCATGCCGCCCAAGACTTCCCACTTCATCGGCGGCGCCGCTGCCGTCGCCATCCCTTACTGGCTGGCCGGCATGTTGTGCCGGGCGCTGGCCAGTACCGGCACCCATACGATGCCGGTCTGGCTCGGCGCCGGGGTGATCGTCGGCGCGCTGATGGTGGCGCCAGCCGGATACCGTCTGGCGGTATTGGCCGGGGCGCTGCTGGCCAGCTATGTCTGGGGGCTGATCGGGCATGGTCTGGACGCCGCCGCCGCGCTGCCGTTCGCGCTGATCGAGACCGGCTGCGCGGCACTCGGCGCCTGGGTGGCGCTGCGCGCCAGCCGCACCGGCAACGATCTGGCGCCGGCCGCCTGGCTGATCGGCGGCGCGCTGTTGACGGCGGTCCTCGGCGCTTCGCTGGCGGCGGAGTTCTGGCGCTGGCAGCGTCCCGGCGCCATCTACGGCACTGAATGGCGCACCTGGGCGTTTTCCACGCTGGTTGGGATTCTGCTGGCGGCGCCGGTGATCACGGCGTTCCGGGGGTTCCGGGTCAAGCGTTCCGGCGGCATGCCGATGGTGCAGTTCTGGGGTGGCGCGGCGGCTTTCATGGCTTTTCTGGCGATCGCCTGGGTGGTTTTCGGCAGCAGCGTGCAGCAGCGTTTCGGCAGTGTCGCGGCGACGCTCGGTTATCTGCCGATGCCCTTCCTGCTGCTTGGGGCGATGATCTGGGGGCCGCGCGGCGGCGCGCTGGCGATGCTGGCCGGCTCGCTGCTGGTGATCGCCCGGACCGCCGCCGGCAGCGGCCCGTTCGCGGTGGCCGAGGGCTTCGCCGGCGAGGCGGTAATCGAAATCCAGGCGTATGTGGCGGTCTGGGCGGCGCTGGTGCTGCTGGCGCGCGATCTGGCGGAATCGCGCCGCCTCGCCCGGCTGCGGGCGCGGGAGTGGCAATTGCGTTACGAGCGCATCCTCGGTGCCACCGGCGTCGCCAGTGTCGAGTTCGACGCCGTCAGCGGCGCCGCCGTCTGGGGCAAGCAGGCGGCCAGGGTGCTCGGCTCCGAAGCCCTGATGCTGCAAAGCGTGGCCGACTGGCACGCCTGCATCGAGGCGGCGGAGCGCGCCACCGCCGAGAACGCTTGGAATGCCGTGGTGCAGGGCCGGCAGCCGTCGCACACTCATGTTTATACGGTGCGCCTGAATGGCCGGACGCTGGCGGTGCAGGCACAGTTGGCGGCGGTGTGCGGGCCGGATGGCGCGGTCGAGCGCGTCGCCGGCCTGCTGCATCCGACCACGCCGGCGGATGGCGGGAGCGAGCATGTCTGAAGCCGGCGTCTTTCTGATCCACGGACTGGGCGGAACCCAGTACGACCTCGGCTCGATGCACAAGCGCCTGCAGAAGGCCGGTTTCGTCACCCATGCGCTGACCCTGCCCGGCCACGGCACCACGCCAGAAGACCTGGTGAACGTGCGCGCCGAGGACTGGCTGGAGGCGGTGCGCCAGAAATACCACGAGGTGCTGGAGCAGCACGAAACCGTGCATGTGATGGGCATGTGCATGGGCGCGCTGCTGGCGGTGGAAACCGTCAAGCGCGAGCGGCATTCACGCGGGCGCCTGATCGCGCTGGCGCCGCCGGTCTACATCGACGGCTGGGCCACGCCCTGGTATCGCGGCGCGCGCGCGCTGCTGTACCACGTGCCGGGCGTGCCGGCGCGCATGAAGGTGGCCGAGGAAGACCCCTACGGCATCAAGAACGAGCAGTTGCGGGCGATCGTCAAGGCCAAGTTCGCGCGCGGCGACAACTTCCATTACGGCTGGGTGCCGCTGGCCTGCGTGCGCGAGGTGGACCGGCTGCGCGCGATGGTGGTGCGCAACCTCGAGCGGATCGAATGCCCGACGCTGGTGATCCATGCCCGCGAGGACGAGCTGACCAGCCTGCGCTCGGCGCACTATCTGGTCGAGCGGATCGGCGGCGGCGCGCGTGCCGGCCGCGCGCGCATGGTGGTGCTGGAGGACAGCTATCACATGATCTGCGTCGACAACGACCGCGAGATCGTCGCCCGCCACGTACTGGAATTCTTCGGTGTCGGCAGCGAGGCGTCGCTGGGGATGACGGTGGTGCCTTCCGGCATGAGCGTGGCCGACATGCGCGGCCTGCTGGATGCCGCGCTGGCCGATCTGGCGCAAGGCGATTTCGCCGCTCTGTACGCGCGCGGCAGCGCCGAGATGGCGTGGTCGCAGCCGGGCGCCAACCGCTGCAGCGGCGTGTTCCAGGGCGCCAAGGGCCTGGCGCGGCTGCAGGGCTGGGCGCCGGGCGTGCGCTTCGAGGCATTCGGCGCGCCGAGCTTCAACGCCGGCATGGCGGTGGTGCCGGCCACCCTGCGCACCGAGGCGGGGCTGGCGTCACCCGGCATCCTGGCACTGGCGATGCGTGCCGGCCGCCTGCAGGAAGCGCGCTGGTTCCCCGACGCGGTGGAAATCGAAGATGCGCACTTCGGCGGTGCGCCGGTGGCGGACGGCCCAAGCCCGGAGGAAAAAGCCTTCGAAGCGGCGGCGGCAGCTTCCAAAACACTGCGGCGGGCGCCGGACAACGATACGCTGCTGGCACTGTACGCGCTGTACAAACAAGGCAGCAACGGCGACGTCGCCGGCGCCCGGCCCGGCATCATGGACGCGGTCGGCCGCGCCAAGTTCGACGCCTGGACGGCGCGCAAGGGCATGGCGCGCGAACAGGCGATGGCGGAGTACGTGAAACTGGTGGAATCGCTGCAGGCGGCGGAACGCTGAGCGCCGCCGCCCGGCGCAAGGACGAAAAAAAACGCTGCCGACAAGGGCAGCGTTTTTTGTCCGGGCGGCAGCGATCAGTTGCGCACGACCCGCTTGTATTCGTTGGTGCGGGTGTCGATTTCGATCACGTCGTCGGTGCTGACGAACAGCGGCACCTGGACGATGTGGGCGTGCGCTTCGATGGCGTTTTCGATCTTGGCTTCCTTCAGCACGTTGCCGGAAGTGTTGCCCTTGACCGCCGGTTCCGAATACACCACCTTGCGGGCGATGGTGATCGGCAGTTCCACCGAGATCGCCTTGCCGTCGTAGAACACGGCTTCGCATTCCATGCCGTCCTTCAGGTAGTGCAGCGCGTCGCCGAGGTTTTCTTCCTCGATTTCGTACTGGTTGTATTCCTCGTCCATGAACACGTACAGCGGATCGGCGAAATACGAATAGGTGACCGGCTTCTTGTCGAGCACGACCACGTCGAACTTGTCGTCGCCGCGGAAGACATTTTCCAGCGGCGCATTGGTCAGAAGATTCTTCATCTTCCACTTGTAGGTGAAGCCGGTGCGGCTGGAACCGTTGACGTCGGAGCGCAGCACGATAAAGGGCTTGCCGTCGACCATGATGATGTTGCCGACGCGGACTTCTTTTGCTGGTTTCATAGTGAGTGTGCGTAAAAAAGGGATTGCATAAGGATCATCGGTCGTCTCATCACCAGCGGCACGGACAGCCCCACCCGAGCGAAACGGCGGAAAAACTTAACCGTGCATTATACCTTGTTTTCCAGAGCCGCCCGCCGCAGCGCCGCCGCGAAGGCCAGCAGATTGCCGGCCAGGTCGCCATGCGAGAGCATCTGCCGGCGCCATTCGGCGGCGCGCCGTGTCATCGCCGGCAGCGCGGCGCGAAATGCCGGCCACGGTATGCCGCCGCCCTCCTGCGCCGCCGCGCGCGGCGCGCCGTTCCAGTAGCGGAAGAAATCGCTCCAGCCGTCGGCGCCGGCGGCATGGCGGCCGAGGAAGGCTTCCAGCTTCTTGTGATGCAGATTGTCATCCTGCGGATAGATGTGCCAGACGAACGGCCGGCCGGCCCATTGCGCGCGCACGAAGGAATCCTCGCCGCGCACGAAATTGATGTCGCAGGCCCACAGCAGCCGGTCGTAATCCGGCTGCGCGACGAACGGCAGCACGCGCACGGTGAGCGCGCCGTCGCTGCGCGCCGCGCCGGCCGCCGCCGGCATTCCGATAAAGCCCTGCACCGCCTCGACCGCCACACCTTCCGGCACCAGACAGGTGACGGCGGCGCCGCCCTGCCGCCAGGCGTCGAACAGTTCCGCCACCGGCGCGTGCGGATAGCAGAACAGCGACACCTTCAACGCCGCCATTTCCGCCGCCATCACGCCAAGCTTGCCGAGAAAGGCGGCGCTGGCGGCCGGCTCCGCCTGGAAGCGCTCGCGCTGCTGCTCCAGCGCCGCTTCGTGCAGCAGGCCGCCGGTCTTGCCGGTAAAACCGGGAAAGAAGAAATGCTTGGTCAACGGCAGGCGCGAGTGCGGCGACGGCAGCGTATGGCAGCCTTCGACCCATTCCTCGGCGCTCAGGCCTTCCAGATTCAGCCACACCGGGCGCGGCTGGCAACGCGCCATCGCGGCGACGTAGCCGGGCGGAATCTCGCAGCCGAAGAATTCGATGACGATGTCGGCCACCTCGGCCGGGGCGAACTCGCCCTCCTGGTCGCGCCAGTGATGCACGGTGACGCCGGCCACCTGCTGCACGGCGGCGTCCGGCCGCACGTCGCCACAAATTTTTCGGAAACTGCGCAGGTCATCGACCCACAGGCTGACGGCGAGGCCATGCTCGTCCCGCAGCTGGCGCGCGAGGCGCCAGCAGATGCCGATGTCGCCGTAGTTATCGACCACCTTGCAGAAGATCGCCAGTGAGGTGGCGGCCGGCGGCAGTACCGGCGCCTCCGGTCCGGGCAGGTCCGGCATCAGAGCGCGGCCCGGACTTCGGCGGCGATCTGGTAGGAGCGCAGGCGTGCCGCGTGGTCGTGGATTTGCGAGGTGATCATCAACTCGTCGGCACCGGTGCGCTCGATGAAGGCGCGCAGTTGCGCCGCCACCGTATCCGGCGCGCCGATCGCCGCGCACGACAGTACGGAATCCAGCAGCGCCTGTTCGGCCGGGCCGATCCGTTGCAGGTAGTCCGCCATCGGCGGCGGCAGCCGCGACGGCCGGCCGCTGCGCAGGTTGACGAAAGCCTGCTGCATCGAGGTGGCGCGGAAACGCGCTTCCTCGTCGCTGTCGGCGGCGAATACGTTGAAGCCGAGCATCACATAGGGCTTTTGCAGCTGTGCCGACGGCCGGAAGCTGGAACGGTACAGCGCGATCGCCTGCATCATCTGCGCCGGCGCGAAATGCGAGGCGAACGCATACGGCAAGCCGAGCGCGGCGGCCAGCTGCGCGCCGAACAGGCTGGAGCCGAGTATCCAGACCGGCACGTCGAGGCCGGCGCCCGGCACCGCCCGCACCGGCTGGCGGCCGGAGTCGGCGAAATATTCCATCAGCTCCACCACGTCGCTCGGGAATTCGTCGGCGTCCGACATCAGGTTGCGGCGCAAGGCGCGCGCTGTCAGCTGATCCGAACCGGGGGCGCGTCCGAGACCGAGATCGATACGGCCCGGATACAGCGCGGCCAGCGTGCCGAACTGTTCGGCGATCACCAGCGGCGAATGGTTGGGCAGCATGATGCCGCCGGCGCCGACCCGGATCGTCTTGGTGCCGCCGGCGACGTGGCCGATCAGCACCGAGGTAGCGGCGCTGGCGATGCCGGGCATGCCGTGATGCTCGGCCAGCCAGAAACGTTGATAACCCCAGGCTTCGCCGTGCTGCGCCAGGTCGAGGGTGTTGCGAAACGATTGCGCGGCATCGCTGCCTTCGGCGATCGGCGACAGGTCGAGTATGGAAAAGGGAATCATGTCGGGCATATCCGGTTAAAGCAAAAAAATACAAGTTGACGGCAGCGCGCCGCCTGCTCATTCCGGCGCAAACCGGAATGTCGGGAAAATCTGTTCAGCCTGCCTCGGGCCGGGCAGCGGCCGGCTTCAACGCCTTGCGTTCGATCGACGACGACAGGATCAGCGAACTGGAGGTGACGCCGCAGCGCGTCAGCGCGGTAATCACGCGCTCCAGATCGCCGACCGATACCGCCACCACCTTGACCACGCCGCAGTCGTCGCCGGTGATCGAGTGGCATTCGACGATTTCCGGCAACTGCGCCGCCACCAGCTCCAGCGGCGTTTCATGGATGCGCTTGGCAACCCGGATGAAGGCGGTGATCGGATAGCCGAGCGCGGCCGGATCGACACGCGCATGGTAGCCGGTGATGACGCCGGCCGCTTCCATGCGGCGCACCCGCTCGGCCACCGCCGGCTGGCTCATGTGGATGCGCCGGCCGATTTCGGAGAGCGTGGTGCGGGCGTCGGCCTGCAGGATGTCGAGAATCTTGCCGTCCATCGCATCCAGTTCGAGCTTCATCGCAAACCCTCCATATTTCATTGAAAGGCAAAGCAAAATCGGATTATCGCCTTCAACCGGCCATATCAAAAAGCCGATTTCAAGCTTACACTGCACTTCTGTCCGATATGGCGGAAAAACCGTCAGGAAGCGCTGCCGGGGATCGGGAAACTGCCGGGAAATCCCGTGTTTTCATATACTCCCCACATAGCCGTTCTACACCGGGCATGTAGATTTCTTTTTTACAACATACTCCCCTGTTTTTTAAAATTTCCTGGCGGCTGCCCGGTGCCGCTCCCGATTGCCGATCGCCATGCGCCACCTGCCCCGCCTCGTCCTGCTCGCCCTGCTGACCGTCTATCTGGTCTGGGGCTCGACCTATTTCGCCATCCGCATCGGACTGGAATCGTTTCCGCCGCTGCTGATGATCGGGCTGCGCTTTCTGATCGCCGGCATCCTGCTGTTCGGGGTGATGAAATGGCGCGACGCACCGGCGCCGACCTCGGCGCAATGGCGCGACGGCGGCATCGTCGGCATGCTGCTGCTGGGCGGCGGCACCGGCTTCGTGGCGATCGCCGAACAGACCGTGGCGTCCGGACTGACGGCGGTGTTCATCGCCATCACACCGCTGCTGTTCGCCTTGTGGTCGGGCTGCTTCGGCCATTGGCCGACGCGCCGCGAATGGATCGGCATCGGCGTCGGCTTCGCCGGCGTGCTGCTGCTGGCCAGCGGCGCCGGCCTGTCCGGTTCGCCGCTGGGTGCGCTGGCGCTGCTGGCCGCCGTCACCTGCTGGTCGTTCGGCTCGGTGCTGTCGCAACGCAAGCTGAAGATGGCGCCGGGCCCGATGGGCTTCGCCAGTGAAATGATCGCCGGCGGCCTGCTGCTGGTGGTGGTCGGCCTGCTGCGGGGCGAAACCCTGAACGCGGCGATGCTGGCCGGCGCCAGCTGGCGGGCATGGCTGGCGTGGGGGTATCTGGTGACGATCGGTTCACTGCTCGGCTTTTCCGCCTACATGTACACGCTGGCGCGGCTGCCGCCGGCGCTGGCGTCCAGCTATGCCTACGTCAATCCGGTGATCGCGGTGGCGCTCGGCGTGCTGTTCGGTGACGAAATCGTCAGCACCCGTGAAATGCTGGCGATGGCGGTGATCCTGGCCAGCGTGATGCTGCTGACGCTGGTGCCGCGCAAGACGGCGACGGCCTGACGGCGGCGCATTCCCGGCTTTCCGGCACGCCCGGCGCCGATTTGGTGTATACATGATTCCCTTCGGTAGCCGGCACATCGCCGGCTGCCGATCCTGCCCGCCAGTCCAGTCCGATTTTCATGCGTCATTCCGGCGAAAGCCGGAACCCGGCAAGGCAAGGCCCTGTACCGCAAGGCGGTGGTTGCCGGCTTTCTCCAGCATGACGCGGCAGTCAGGCAGACCGGGCGGGCGATCCACTTTCATTTCAAGGAGTCCACCATGCTCGCCTCTTTCGGTTACGGCGCTTCCGCCGCCGACCAGCCGCTCGGTCCGCTGCGCTTCGAACGCCGCGATCCCGGCCCACGCGACGTCCGCATCGACATTCTCTACTGCGGCGTCTGCCATTCCGACCTGCACGCTGCCCGCAACGAATGGGGCGGCAGCACCTATCCGCTGGTGCCGGGCCATGAAATCATCGGCCGCATCAGCGCGGTCGGCGCCGAAGTGACCAAATTCAAGGTCGGCGACCTCGCCGGCGTCGGCTGCATGGTCGATTCCTGCCAGCACTGCGCCAGCTGCGCCGAAGGTCTGGAGCAATACTGCGAAAACGGCTTCACCGGCACCTACAACGGCGTCGAGAAACAGTCCGGCAAGACCACCTACGGCGGCTATTCCGACAACATCGTCGTCGATGAACGATTCACGCTGCGCATCCCGGACGGCATGGACCCGGCCGCCGCCGCGCCGCTGCTGTGCGCCGGCGTCACCACCTATTCGCCGCTGCGTCGCTGGAAGGTCGGACCGGGCCAGAAGGTCGGCATCGTCGGCCTCGGCGGCCTCGGCCACATGGGCATCAAGCTGGCGCATGCGATGGGCGCGCACGTGGTGCTGTTCACCACCTCGCCGGACAAGAAGGAAGACGCGCTGCGCCTTGGAGCCGATGAAGTGGTGATCTCGAAGGATCGCGATCAGATGGCGGCGCAGCAGAACAGCTTCGACTTCATCCTGAACACCGTCGCCGCGCCGCACAGCCTGGACGCCTTCCTGGCGCTGCTGAAGCGCGATGCCACCATGACGCTGGTCGGCGCGCCGGCCACGCCGCACCCGTCACCGCGCGTGTTCAGCCTGATCTACAAGCGCCGCAATCTGGCCGGCTCGCTGATCGGGGGTATTCCGGAAACCCAGGAAATGCTGGATTTCTGCGCCAAGCACGGCATCGTTTCGGACATCGAACTGATCCCGATCCAGAAGATCAACGAAGCCTATGAGCGGATGCTGAAAAGCGACGTCAAATACCGCTTCGTGATCGACATGGCAACGCTGAAGGCAGCATAAACGCCAACCCGGAGCTTGCCAGTCCGCACGCATGGCAAGCTCCGCGCGCCGCCGCATCCGGGACGACCGGCAGCGCCATGACGGCATGCGAGAGAAAACAATGGAAAAAGAAAAAGCCCTGAAGAATCAGGGCTTTTTTGCTCCAGCTGATGCCGGAAACTCTGGCGTCCCCAAGGGGATTCGAACCCCTGTACTCACCGTGAAAGGGTGATGTCCTAGGCCTCTAGACGATGGGGACAGATGCTGTCCGTACTGCCGACCTATACTGCTTTTTCTGTCGCGTGGTGGAGGTAAGCGGGATCGAACCGCTGACCTCTTGCATGCCATGCAAGCGCTCTCCCAGCTGAGCTATACCCCCTTGCGAAGAAACGAGATTATAGCAAAGCTTTTTCTCCAATGTAAATCGTCTTTTGCGTCATTTCGCATTCAACCGAGTGTTTTTTGCAGACGCGCCAGCACCACCTCGCGACCGAACAGCGCGACCACCGCATCGATCGATGGCGTATGCAACTGGCCGGTGATCAACAGGCGCAGCGGCATCGCCAGTTGCGGCATCTTCAGCTTGTGCGCCGCCAGCACTTCCTTCAGCATCGCCCCCAACGCGGCGCGGCTCCATTCAACCGTGCGGCAACGCTCGGCATAATCGATCAGCGCCGGACGCACCACATCGGTCACATGCTGCGCCAGCAGTTCCGGCTGCGGCGCCGGCTCGCGGTAGAACAGCATCGCCGCCGTGCCCAGTTCCACCGTGGTGTTGGCACGCTCCTTCAACAGTGCCAGCACCGCTGGCAGTTCGGGCGCACCGTCGAATTGCGCGCCGTCGCGCTCCATCTGCGGCCGCACCAGTTGAGCCAGACGCTGGTCGTCGGCCTGCTTCAGGTAATGGTTGTTCAGCCAGGCCAGTTTTTCCGGATTGAATTGCGCCGGCGACTTCGACAGGTGATTCAGATCGAACCAGGCGCAGAATTCCTGCATCGAAAAAATCTCGTCGTCGCCATGGCTCCAGCCGAGCCGCGCCAGATAGTTCAGCATCGCTTCCGGCAGGAAGCCCTGCGCCGGATATTCCATCACGCTGACCGCGCCATGCCGCTTCGACAGCTTTTCGCCATCGGCGCCGAGGATCATCGGCACGTGACCATACAGCGGCACCTCGCCGCCCAGCGCGCGCAGGATGTTGATCTGGCGCGGCGTGTTGTTGACGTGGTCGTCGCCACGAATGACGTGGGTGATGCGCATGTCCCAGTCGTCGACGACGACGCAGAAATTGTAGGTCGGCGTGCCGTCCGGACGGGCGATCACCAGATCGTCCATCTCGCGGTTGGCGATCGTGATCGGCCCCTTGACCAGATCGTTCCAGCTGACCTCGCCCTCCAGCGGATTGCGGAAGCGCACCACCGGCTGGCGCCCGGCCGGGATCGGCGGCAACGTCTTGCCCGGTTCTGGCCGCCAGGTACCGTCATAGCGCGGCTTTTCGCCAGCAGCACGCTGGCGTTCACGCATCTGCTCGACTTCTTCCGGCGTGCAGTAGCAGTGGTAGGCAGTGCCAGCCTGCAGCATTTGCGCGATCACTTCACGGTAGCGATCCATCCGCCGCATCTGGTAGAACGGCCCTTCGTCATGCTGCAGGCCAAGCCACTGCATGCCGTCCAGGATGGCCTGCACCGCGGCCGGGGTCGAGCGCTCCAGATCGGTATCCTCGATGCGCAGGATGAAGGTGCCGCCGAAATGGCGCGCGAAAGCCCAGGCGAACAACGCGGTGCGGGCGCCGCCCAGATGCAGATAACCGGTGGGGCTGGGAGCGAAACGGGTACGAACGGTCATGGCAAACAAAAACGGCCTTGGGTCGCCAAAGCCGCTATATGGAAAATCCCTATTCTACCCGCTCGCCCGAACGGAGGAAATTCAGGCCGGACGCGCCCTCAGGCCACTTTCAGCGGCGCGCTCGCCAGCTCCGGATCGAGCAGCAGACGCTCACGGCCGGACAGCAGCAGGAAATGCTTGCCGGTACAGCGCGCCAGCAGCGACATGCCGAGTCGCTCGGCCACCATGTGACCCATCTGTGTGGTGCCGGAACGCGACAACAGAAACGGAATGCCCATCTGCGCGCCCTTGATCACCATTTCGGAAGTCAGGCGGCCGGTCGTATAAAACACCTTGTCGGCGCCATCGACACCGTCCAGCCACATCTTGCCGGCGATCGCATCGACCGCGTTGTGGCGGCCGACGTCCTCGACAAAATACAGCAGCTCGCCGGTGGCGGAAAACAGCGCACAGCCGTGGACCGATCCGGCCTGCTTGTAGATCGATTGCCGGGTGCGGATGGTATCGACGATCCGGTACACCACCACCTGCTCCAGCCGCGCGTCGGCCGGCAAGCTGATCGCCTCGACCTCATCCATCAAACCGCCGAATACCGAGCCCTGGCCGCAGCCGGTGGTCACCACCCGTTTGGAAGTACGCGCCTCGATGTCGGCAATGCCGTTGCGGGTGCTCACCGCCACCGCCTGCACGTCCCAATCGGCCTGCACCGACAACACCTCGTCGAGCGCGCGCACCAGCCGCTGGTTGCGCAGATAGCCGAGCGTCAGCGCTTCCGGCGCGGCGCCCAGCGTCATCAGCGTGACCAGTTCACGCTTGTCGACGTAGACGGTCAGCGGTCGCTCGGCTGGAATGAAAATTCGGGAAACACGGCCACGCTCATCGACCGCTTCGATCTCGCGCGTCAGTGGAGCGCTGGCATTGGACAGGAGTGGGCGATACGGCATCTGGCTGGCGCCGCCTCAGGCGGAAATCGTGGACATTGGACGGATTTTATTCATCCTTTGGCCGGCATGGGCGGCGGTTTCAGTTCCCCTGCGCCCTGCTCGCTGCGCACACGCGGAATTTTGCCGCTCTGGATGTCGTCGTACCAGAGTTCGTGGTGCTCCTTCGCCCACTCGTCATCGACATAGCCTTCCGCCATCGCGGCATAGGCGCCTTCCAGCGCCAATGTGCCCATATAAATGTGACCGAGGCCGATGCAGATGAACAGGACCGCACTGACGACATGCACGACGTTGGCGATCTGCATGGTGCCGCGCGTGTAGTCGATGCCCGGAACCAGCATGTTCAGCACGAAGCCGGAACTGCTGACGAACAGGCCGAGCAACGCCACGCCGCCCCAGAACCAGAGTTTTTCGCCGGCATTGAAGCGGCCAGCCTTGGCGCCCTTGCCGCCGAACAGGCCGCCCAGATGCACCAGCCATTTCCAGTCGCTCCTTTGCGGAAAATTATCGCGCAGGAAGATCAGGAATACCGCGATCAGCGATACCGTGAACAACGGGCCGACAAAATTATGGACGGTCTTGCAGACATACGAAAACCAGCCGAACAACGAGGCGCCGAACAGCGGCAGGATTACGTAGCGACCGAACAGCATCGTCAGGCCGGTCAACCCCAGCACGACGAAGCTGATCGCGGTGCACCAGTGCGCGGCACGTTCGATCGGTGTGAAGCGTTCGATCCGCCGTCCGCTTTTGTCGCTTTCCAGTTTTCTGGTACCGAATGCCAGATAGACGATCACGATCGCCAACAGCGCCGCGCCCAGCAGCCAGCCGCCGATCTGCGTCAACGGGCCATTGCGGTAATTGCGCCAGGCTTCGCCGGCCGTGGTTGCACGCGCCTGGCCGGGGAAACGCGCCTTCGGCTGGATCAGCACGCCGGCCTCCCGCGCCGGCAGGCTGGAATAATTTTCCCGGCCTTCCTTGATGATGCGATAGGTCGGCGCCAGGTTGCCGGGCTGGTCGCGGGTGCGCCCCGCCTGGTCCTGCTTCAGGATGTCCACCGACTCCACGTTCGGCACCAGCGGCGTGGTGATGGTCGGATTGGTGCTGGCGGCATCCGGATTGTCGGCGGCTACGGCGGCGTTTCCCGCCATCGCCGCCGTCAACACCAGAACCGGAATCAGGCTGGCGGCGAGTCTGGCGAATCTGTTCATGATGCACTCCTGCGCCCGGCGCTCACTGGATTCTCAGGTATTCATTCTGCGTCTGCGCCCGCTGACGCAACTGCTGCTCCCAGCGCTCCTTGTCGCCCGGCTGCCAGCCCGGTGCGACGAAGGCATTCTGCGCGCCCTGCCACGCCTTGCCATCGACCTTGGCACTGCTGGCGGCCAGCGACTGGTCCGGCTCGCTGCAGGCGGCGAGCTCCAACGCCAGTACCACGAGGAAAATCGTGCGGATCATGATTTGCCTCCTTCCGGCGCCTTGGCGTTCGGGTCGTGCGATTTGCCGTAGGCGGTGCCCCACCCCCAGACTTCGCTGCCCTTGCCGCGCTGGACCACCCGGTTGCGCAGAATGTCGGCGATGACGTCGCCATCGCCGCCGAGCAGTGCCTTGGTCGAACACATTTCGGCACAGGCCGGCAGCTTGCCTTCGGACAGCCGGTTGCGGCCGTATTTTTCAAACTCCGCTTGCGAACCGTCGGCTTCCGGACCGCCAGCACAAAAAGTACACTTGTCCATCTTGCCGCGCAGGCCGAAGGTGCCGTTGGATGGAAACTGCGGCGCGCCGAACGGACAAGCGTACGAGCAATAACCACAGCCGATGCAGACGTCCTTGTCATGCAGCACCAGGCCGTCATCGGTATGGTAGAAGCAGTCCACCGGACAAACCGCCATGCACGGTGCATCGGAGCAATGCATGCAGGCGACCGAAATGGATTTTTCCTGACCGATCACGCCATCGTTGATGGTGACCACGCGGCGCCGGTTGACGCCCCACGGCACTTCGTTCTCGTTCTTGCATGCGGTCACGCAGCTATTGCATTCGATGCAGCGCTCCGCATCGCAAATGAATTTCATCCGTGCCATGTGCCTGTCTCCTTGCCGGTCCGCCCGCCGTCCAATGCCGCTTGCCCGTACCTGCCACCGCCTCAGGCTTCGGCCCTGGCGATGTTGCAGATCGTTGTCTTGGTTTCCTGCATCATCGTCACCGAATCGTAGCCATAGGTGGTCGCGGTATTGACCGCATCGCCGCGTACCACCGGATGCGCGCCTTCCGGGTAATACTCGAGCAGGTCACGGCCCTGCCACCAGCCGGAGAAATGGAAGGGAATGAAGGCGGTATCCGGTCCGACGCGCGGCGTCACCAGCGCCCGGACCTTGATGCGGGCGCCGGTCGGCGTCATCACGATCACGTACTCGCCATTACGGATGCCGCGTTCGGCCGCCGCCTGCGGATTGATCTCGACGAAATTGCTTTGCTGCAGTTCCGCCAGCCATGGATTGGACCGGGTTTCCTCGCCGCCGCCCTCGTATTCGACCAGCCGGCCGGAAGTCAGGATGATCGGGAATTTTTCGTACAGTTTCTCCTCGACGTTTTTCTGCTGCAGCGTCTTGTACAAGGTCGGCAGCCGCCAGAACACCTTCTTGTCATCATGCGTCGGATACTTGGCGACCAGATCCGGGCGCGTGCCATAGATCGGCTCACGATGCAGCGGCACCGGGTCCGGAAAATTCCACACCAGCGCGCGCGCCTTGGCGTTGCCGAATGGATGCACGCCATGCACCTTCAGGCACACCCTCTGGATACCGCCGGAAAGATCGGTCTTCCAGTTCTTGCCTTCGGCGGCCTGCTTTTCCGCGTCGGTCAAATCGTCCCACCAGCCCAGCTTTTTCAGCAGTACGTGGTCGAATTCCGGATAGCCGGTCTGGATGTCGGAACCGAGCGAACAGGAACCGTCTTCCGCCAGCAAATTGACGCCATCGCGCTCGACGCCGAAATTGGCGCGGAAATTGCCACCGCCATCCATCACGTGCTTGCTGGTGTCGTACAGGTTCGGGGAGCCCGGATGCTTGAGTCCCGGGGTACCGAAGCAGGGCCAAGGCAGGCCGAAATAATCGCCGGTCAGGTCATAGCCGGTCTCGGCATCCTTGCCGCCCTTGCACCTGAGCGTCTTGACGTCGAATTTCTCCATGTTGCGCATGTGCGCCTTCAGCCGCTCCGGCGACTGGCCGGTATAACCGATGGCCCAGGAGCCGCGATTGATCTCGCGCAGCATGTCTTCCGGCTCCGGCTCCAGCATGCCGCCCTTGCCTGGCACCAGCTTGATTTTCGCCACCAGTTCCTTGCCGAAACCGAGCTTTTCCGCCAGCTGGTACATGATCATGTGATCGGTGCGCGATTCGAACAGCGGCTCGATGACTTTCTCACGCCATTGCAGCGAACGGTTCGACGCCGTCACCGAACCGGAAGTCTCGAACTGGCTGGCGGCCGGCAACAGATAGGCAGCCCGGTTCGGATTCAGTTCCTGCCCTTCGACGGTCATTGCCGTCATCGCCGCGGTGGCCGACGGATAGGGATCGATGACCACCACCAGATCGACCTTGTCCAGCGCCTTCTTCATGTCCAGCCCGCGCGTCTGCGAGTTCGGCGCATGGCCCCAGAAAACGATGGCACGGACGTTGTTGTCCTGGTCGATCAGATCATTCTTTTCCAGGACCGCATCGACCCAGCGCGACACAGTGGTGCCGGATTTTTCCATCATCTCCTGTGACGGGAATTGCCGCTTGACCCATTCATAATCGACGCCCCAGACCGTGCACCAGTGCTTCCAGGAACCGGTTGCCAGGCCATAGTAGGCCGGCAGCGAATCCGGATTGGGGCCGACATCGGTGGCGCCCTGCACGTTGTCATGACCGCGGAAGATGTTGGCACCGCCGCCGGACACGCCGACGTTGCCGAGCGCCAGCTGCACGATGCAGGAGGCGCGCACCATGGCGTTGCCGATGCTGTGCTGGGTTTGCCCCATGCACCAGACCAGCGTCGACGGCCGATTCATGGCCATCGTCTCGGCGGCGCGGAACATCTCGGCCTCCGGCACGCCGCAGGCTTCCTCGACCTTTTCCGGCGTCCAGGTCATCACTTCCTCGCGCACCTTGTCCATGCCGTAGACGCGATCGTGAATGTACTTCTTGTCCTCCCAGCCATTCTTGAAGATGTGATACAGCAACCCGTACAGAAATGGCACGTCGGTGCCGGAGCGGATGCGGATGTACTGGTCGGCCTTGGCGGCGGTGCGGGTGAAGCGCGGATCGACCACGATCATCCTGGTGCCGGTTTCCTTCGCGTGCAGCATGTGCAGCATCGATACCGGATGCGCTTCCGCCGCGTTGGAACCGATATACAACGCTGCCTTGGCATTCTGCATGTCGTTGTAGCTATTGGTCATCGCCCCGTAACCCCAGGTATTGGCGACGCCGGCGACCGTGGTCGAATGGCAAATGCGCGCCTGGTGGTCGCAATTGTTGGTGCCGAAGAAGGACACAAACTTGCGCAGCAGCGCCGACTGCTCGTTGTTGTGCTTCGACGAACCGACCCAGAACACCGAATCCGGCCCGGTCGCCTTCCTGATTTCCAGCAGCCTGGCCGAAATCTCGGACAAGGCAGTGTCCCAGCTGATGCGCTGGTACTTGCCATTGACCAGCTTCATCGGATACTTCAAGCGGTATTCGCCATGACCATGTTCGCGCAGCGCAGCGCCCTTGGCGCAGTGCGCGCCGAGATTGATCGGCGAGTCGAACACTGGATCCTGCCGCACCCATACGCCATTTTCGACCACCGCATCGACCGCGCAGCCGACCGAACAGTGGCTGCACACGGTACGCCGGACTTCGATCTTCCTGGCCGGCTTGCCGCTCTCCCTGGCGGCGCCGGCCGGTTCGATCCAGCCGAGGCCGGAAGCGGCGATGCCGGCGCCGACACCAATGCCGGAACGCTTCAGAAAGCCCCGCCGGTCCATTGTCGGCAACGCACGCGACAGCGTGGCGGACAGGCTGGATGACAGGCCGGACGAACGATGCGGAGGCGAAGCCGGGCCGTCCTGGCCCTTGCGAGTCAACAGCATGGTGTCACCTCATCGGCTAGATGGTGGTGGTGCGGTAATACTTCTTGACGTGATCGGACAGACGATAACCGCTGCCCTTGGCATCGCCGGACGTGTCTGGTGGGGAATTCGCGGTCCTGGAGGAAAGCTTGACGGCGACGCCGGCTGCGGCGGCCAGGCCAAGACCGGCAAAAAAACTGCGGCGGGGGATTTTCTTTTGCTCTGTCATACCTGTCTCCTGTGGAGCGACAGCAAAATCAAACCATTGGACGACGAGTCCGGTTTCAGTATCGTCCCCGGTTCGCGGAATTGCAAGCTTGCCGGCTTGTACCAGCGCAAACCCTTCCCCTGCGGCATCGCAGCAAAAAATCTTTAGCCAAACAGATCGAAGGCTTGCATTTCGACATCGAAAAATTCACGTGCCAGCCGCGCGGCGCTGGCATAGAAGCGCGCCTGCGGATGCGCTTCCAGGGCAGTGCAAAACGTCGCCACCCACGGCTGCAGATGAGTGCCGAAAAACCGCTGCTGGCTCGCCAGACTGCCGGCGATCGCATCGTCGGACAGAATCAGATGGCGCATCACCTCGCACAGCGCGGCAAGATGATCCTCGGTTTCCGCCACCGTTGCCGGCCGCCGCAAGCCGAGCGCGGCAAGATCGTCACGCAAGGCCACCAGCGGCTTTTCCATCAGAAAACCGGACAGGTAATAGGAGCCGTACAGCATCACTTCCGGCTTGCCGACACCGATGAACAGCAGTTCGTATTCATCGCGCACGGCCGCCGCATCACTGCTCCGGGCGGCATCCACCAGCGCGGCCCAGGCAATCGCAAGCGCGCCGTCCGCGGACCGGCCGGCTGCGGCGATCCGCTGCAATAGCTGTGGCGACGGCGGCGCGCCGAACAGGCTGGCCAGCAAACCATAGAAGTCGGCGCGCGCAGCTTCCTCATCCCGCCCCGGCGCCTCGAAACCCAGTGTCTGGACATCCGCCATGCTTGCCTTTCGCCGCGCGTCAATGCGGGCGTTTCAAATCCATGATCGAGACTTCGCCCTTGTTTTCCATCATGTCGACCACGCGGCAATCGGCGCACATCCGGATGCGGTCGAGATTGCCGGCGAACGCGCCATGCATTGCCAGTCTGGCGGTCATGTTGTTGATCATCTGCAAGGTGCCGAACGGCCTGGCGCAGCGGATGCAATGGAAGGGCTGCGCCTCGTTGAGCACGCGCGGCTTTCCGGCTTCCCCGCTCAGCAACAAGCGCGGGCGCAGCGTGATCGCCCGCTCCGGGCAGGTCTTTTCACACAGGCCGCACTGGACGCAGTTTTTCTCGACGAAACGCAACTGCGGCGCGTCGGCGCTATCCATCAATGCCGATTCCGGACAAGCGCCGACGCAGGCCATGCATAGCGTGCAGGCACCGGTATCCAGTTCGACGGTACCGAATGGCGCCGCTGCCGGCAGCGGAATTTCAGCTGGCGCCGCCGCTGCCTGAGCGGCCAGGTGCGCGATCGCGAAATCCAGCGTGCCACGCTTGTCGGCACTGACGTGGAAGGTGGCGCGCGCACCGGGCACCTCGGCCGGCGCCAGCGCGTGCAGCGCCTGCTCCAGTTGCGCGGCATCGGTGGCGTGGATCAATTCGAGGTGGCGGCCCGGGTAGCCGAGGCCGGACAGAATCGCCTGCGCGACTTCCATCTGCTGCCGCAACGCATCGAGGTACTGCGGCGCTTCCGCGCCAGTCACCAGCACCGCGACGTTGGCGGCGCCGTAGGCCAGCGCCGCCAGCCACAGATCGATGCCGACCGAGGCGGTATGGTGCAGATCGAGCGGCAGCACCCGCGCCGGCACGCCGCGCCCGCCGGCTCCCGCCAGCCGCCCTAGTTGTTCGATCAGGCTGGTGCCCTGCTGCTGGTCGTGCAGCAGCAGGGCCGCCTGGCGGCCGCCGGCGCGCTCATGGACGTTCAGCAGGGTTTTGATGCGCATGCCCATGTCGGCCGGGCGCGGATACGCATATTCGATCGCGCCGGACGGACAGACTGTGGTGCAGGCGCCGCAGCCGGCGCACAGGCTCGGCTCGATGCGGACGTGATTGCCGTCATCGCGTATCGCTTCTGCCGAACAGACCTCGATGCAGGCATTGCAGCCGATCTTTTCATTACGGCCATGAGCGCACAGCTTTTCCTTGTAGCGGAAAAAGCGCGGCTTCTCGAACTCGCCGATCAGTTGCGTCAGCCGCAACGCATCGCCCGCCTGCCGCGCCGCATCCAGGCCCGGCGCGAAATATCCCTGCGGCAGCTGGTGCATGCGCAATAGCGGTGTCGGCGACAGGTCGAATACCAGGTCGTAGCTGCCGCCACGCGCGGTTTCGCTGCGGGAAAAATCGATAGCACCGATCGCACCGCAGGCGGTGACGCAGGCGCGATGATCGCGGCATTTGTCCAGATCGATCTGATAGTTCAAATCGATCGCTCCCTCCGGGCAGGCGGACAGACAAGCCATGCAGCGGGTACAGGCTTCCAGATCGACAGGATTGTGCTGCTGCCAGCGCACCTCGAACGCGCCGAGCCAGCCGGTCACGGTGACGCGCTGCCCAGAATACAGCGGAAACGCATGCTCGCCGAGCCATTCGCCATCGCCGCTGGAAGTCAGCAGCACGCTGACATCGAGTTGTTCGCGCAGCCGTGCCGCCCACGGCAATGCCTGCCCGGCGGCACCGATGATCAGCGTGCGGCCGCCAGAGCGATAGCCGACCACCGGCACAGGTTCCGGGTCGGGCAGCGCGGCGGCCGCCAGCAATGCCGCCATTTTCGGCAAGGCCTGCCCGGCCTCGTCGCCCCAACCGCCGGTTTCGCGCAGATTGACGAAGCGCAACGGCGCCACCGATTGGCGCTGACTCGCCAGTTCCGCGAACAGCGCCCGCTCCTGGGTACAGGCGACCACCACCTCGTCAACACCATCGACCGCCTGCAGAAACTCGCCGACCTCGCGCCGGCACAACTGACTGGCGACCGCCAGCGGCCCGCTGCCAAGGACCGCGCCGAGTCTGGCGCCGGCGGCCGCATCCAGCGGCATCGTGCGATTGCAGCTGCACAACTTGAAGCGGGTGCTCATTTCGCCACCCGGGTCGAATCGTCGGCGGCCGGCTCGGCGGCATTTTCACCGATCGCCGGTGGCGCCGGTTCAGCATCGGCCAGCGCCACCATACTCTCCACCTGCTCACGCAGCTTCATCAACGGTTTTTCGAATTGCGCCAATGGGTCCAGCAGCGTCTTCGCATGATGCAACCGGCTCAGCATCGCCGGCGGGATCGGCTCGGAAACACTGTAGTCGCCGACATACACGTCGAGGCCGTCCATCACGTTGAAATGCGGATCGGCAAACAATTTCTTCAGCGCGGCGCGCTTGACCTCCTCATCGACGCCGGTGGCGATGAAGCGGGCATAGTCGGAATCGATACCCAGCTGCTGCACATCCTCCATGCCGGGCGGCGGCAGTTCGACGGCAACCGGCGCCTCGATTTCTTGCGCTTGCCCGCGCTCGCGGGGCCGGCTCCAGCGGCGGAAAAAATCCTCAGCGGCCATGGATTTCTCCCTCGGCGCGCGCCATTTTTTCGACTTCGGCACCGCCTTCGAAAGACGGTTTGCGGCGTTTTTTCTTCGGTTCCGGGTGGTAATGGAGGGCGACGAACTGGCGCAGCCAGTCGATCACCGGCGCTGGCGCCGGCACGGTATCGACCTGTTCGCCGCCATCCATCAGCCGCGCCGCTTCGTTGTAGGACAGCGTCAGCGTCTTCGGCACCGCGATTTCGGCATCGCCGATCTGTTCCAGGCGCCACATGACGAACCAGCACGGCGCCGGCGCGCTGATGTTGAGGAAATAACCTTCGGCTTCATCGGCGAACAGCTCGACTTCGAAACCGGGAAACAGCCAGCGCGTGTCGTCGGCGGCCTCGCGCAGGCAGTGCGGTCCCTGCCCGGCCGGCAAGGCGGCGTCGAACACCTGCAGCGGCCGCCATTGCCAGGGGCGCCAGCGGTTGTCGAGCGGAATGCGTTGCATGACGACGTCCATTGCGAATCGTCCTCTTTCGCCACCGGCCCGCGGAACGCGAGCCTCGCATCAGCGCATCATGGCACAGCCGTTCCGGCTTTGCACCCTTTGCACCCGTTACCGGCGCCGCGTCAGGGCTGGCCGTGCAGCGCCGCCAATGCCTGGCCGCCGCCATAGCTGGCCTGCGCCGGTGCGCTGCCGCCGAGCGTGACCCGCACCGCGCAGTACTTGAACTCGGGAATCTTGCCGAACGGATCGAGTACCGGATTGGTCAGCTTGTTGATCGCCGCTTCGTAGTAGCAGAAGGCGACGAACACCGCGCCGCGCGGCGACGACTCGTCGGCGCGCGCATACAGGCTGACGGCGCCGCGGCGCGAGGCGATCGTGACGACATCGCCCGGCTGGCCGCCCAGCGCCGCCAGATCGAGCGGATGGATCAGCGCCACCGGATCGGGTTCCAGCGCGTCCAGCACGGCGGCGCGGCGCGTCATGCTGCCGGTATGCCAGTGCTCCAGCTGGCGGCCGGTCAGCAGCACGGTCGGATAGTCGGCGTCCGGCCGCTCGTCGGCCGGAATCACGTCGGCCGGCACGAAGCGCGCGCGCCCGCTGGCGGTCGGGAATGCCTCGGTGAACACCACCGGCTGGCCAGGGTCCCCTTCTGCGGTGCAGGGATAGGTGACCGCATGCTCGCGCTGCAACCGCTCCCAGGTGATGCCGGCGATGCTCGGCATGGTCCGGCGCATTTCGTCGAACACTGCCGATACGTCGGCGTCATCCCACTCCAGCCCGAGCCGGCGCGCCATCTGCTGGATGATCCACAGGTCCTGGCGGGCGTCGCCCGGCGGTTGCAGCGCCTGCCGTCCCAGTTGCAGCGTGCGGTCGGTGTTGGTGAAGCTGCCGGTCTTTTCCGGGAAAGCCGAGGCTGGCAGGATCACGTCGGCCAGATAGGCGGTTTCGGTCAGGAAAATATCCTGCACCACCAGATGGTCGAGCGCCGCCAGCGCCGCGCGCGCGTGATCGGCGTCCGGGTCCGACATGGCCGGGTTCTCGCCCATGATGTACATGCCGCGGATTTCACCGCGCTGGATCGCATGCATGATCTCGACCACGGTCAGGCCCGGCTGCGGATCGAGCGTGCCGGCCGGCAGCCGCCAGGCGGTTTCGAAGCGCGCCTGCACATCCTGATCGGACACCTTCTGGTAATCCGGGTACATCATCGGAATCAGGCCGGCATCGGAGGCGCCCTGCACGTTGTTCTGGCCGCGCAGCGGATGCAGGCCGGTGCCGGGACGGCCGATCTGGCCGGTCATCAGCGCCAGCGCGATCAGGCAGCGCACATTGTCGGTGCCGTGCACGTGCTGCGACACGCCCATGCCCCACAGGATCATCGACCCCTTCGAGGTGGCGTACAGCCGGGCGACGTAGCGGATGGTGTCGGCGTCGATGCCGCAGATCGGCGCCATCGCTTCCGGGCTGTAGCCATCGACGTTCTTGCGCAGCTCGTCGTAGCCGATGGTGCGGCTGTCGATGAAGCCCTGATCGACCAGCCCTTCGTGGACGATCACGTGCATCATCGCGTTCAGCAACGCCACGTCGGTGTCGGCCTTGAACTGCAGGAAACGGTGGGCGATGCGCGCCATCTCGGAGCGGCGCGGATCGCAGACGACCAATTTGGTGCCGTTCTTTACCGCGTTCTTGATCCAGGTGGCGCCGACCGGATGGTTGACGGTCGGATTGGCGCCGATCACGATCACCACTTCCGCCTGCATCACGTCCATCACCGGGTTCGACACCGCGCCGGAGCCGATCCCTTCCAGCAACGCCGCCACCGACGAGGCATGGCACAGCCGCGTGCAATGATCGACGTTGTTGCTGCCGAAACCGACTCGCACCAGCTTCTGGAACAGATAGGCTTCCTCGTTGCTGCCCTTGGCCGAGCCGAAGCCGGCCAGCGCGCGGCGGCCGTAGCGCTCGCGAATCTGCTTCAGCTTGCCGCCGGCGGCCTCCAGCGCCTCTTCCCAGCTGGCTTCGCGGAACACCTCCAGCACCCGTTCCGGGTCCATCGTGAAATCGCCGCGCTTCGGCGCGTCGGCGCGGCGGATCAGCGGCTTCGTCAGCCGCTGCGGGTGATGCGCGTAGTCGAAGCCGTAACGGCCCTTGACGCACAGCCGGCCGTGGTTGGCCGAGCCGTCGCGCCCTTCGACGTACAGGATGCGGTTGTCCTTGACGTGATAGGTCAGCTGGCAGCCGACGCCGCAGTACGGGCAGACCGATTCCACCTGCTGGTCCGGCAGCGTCAGGCCGGCCTCGCGCGCCGGCATCAGCGCTCCGGTCGGACAAGCCTGCACGCATTCGCCGCAGGCGACGCAGGTGGAGGCGCCCATCGCATCGTCCATGTCGAACACGATCTTCGCGTCGGCACCGCGCCCGGCCAGGCCGATCACGTCGTTCATCTGCTCGTCACGGCAGGCGCGCAGGCAGCGTGTGCACTGGATGCAGGCATCCAGATTGACCGCGATCGCCGGATGCGACAGGTCGGCCGGCGGCCGCGCGGCCGCTGCCGGCGCGGCGAAGCGCGGCTTGCCGAGCGCCAGCCGTTCGGCCCACTGGTCCAGTTCGTTGCGGCGCGTGTAGGCGGTTTCCGGCATGTCGGCCAGCAGCAGTTCCAGCACCATCTTCTGCGCCGTCCGCGCCCGCTCGCTGTCGCTGCTGACCTTCATGCCCTCGCGCGGAGCGCGGCAGCAGGACGGCGCCAGCGCGCGTTCGCCGTCGATCTCGACCATGCAGGCGCGGCAGTTGCCGGCCGGCTCCAGGCCGTCCTTGTAGCACAGGTGCGGAATTTCCACGCCTTCACGGCACGCCACCTGCAGCAAGGTTTCGCCGGCGCGCGCGCGTACTGTCTTGCCGTTCAGTTCGAAATCGACCGGTGGCGCCAGTGGCGCCGCTTCGTCGCGGGTCATCGCATGCATTCGCTGTTCCTCGGCCGTCAGGCCAGTTCCTGCGGAAAATACCGGATCACGCAATCGACCGGGTTCGGCGCCGCCTGCCCGAGTCCGCAGATCGAGGCGTCGCGCATCACCGCCGACAGCTCGGCCAGCAGGCCGGTATCCCAGCGCGGCTGGCCGATCAGCTCCAGCGCGCGCGCGGTGCCGCTGCGGCACGGCGTGCACTGGCCGCAGGATTCGTGGCGGAAGAACGCCATCATGTTGCGCGCCGCCGCCACCGCGCTGTCGCGGTCGGACAGCACGATCACCGCCGCCGAACCGATGAAGCAGCCGTAGGGCTGCAACGTGTCGAAATCCAGCGGAATGTCGGCCAGCGCAGCCGGCAGGATGCCGCCGGAGGCGCCGCCCGGCAGATAGCCGTACAGCGCGTGGCCTTCCTGCATGCCGCCGCAGTATTCGTCGATCAGCTCGCGCGCGGTGATGCCGGCCGGCGCCAGCTTGACGCCCGGCTGCCGGACCCGGCCGGACACCGAAAACGAACGCAGCCCCTTGCGCCCATGGCGGCCGTGGCCGGCGAACCAGCCAGCGCCCCGTTCGACGATTTCCCGCACCCGGTACAACGTCTCGAAATTGTGTTCCAGCGTTGGCCGCCCGAACAGGCCGACCTGCGCCACGTAAGGCGGGCGCAGGCGCGGCATGCCGCGCTTGCCTTCGATCGATTCGATCATCGCCGACTCCTCGCCGCAGATGTAGGCGCCGGCGCCGCGCCGCAGATGGATAGGCGGCAGGTCCGGCACCGGCGGCGCCGCCGCCAGCCGCGCCAGTTCGGCCTGCAGCAATGCGCGGCAGGCGTGGTATTCATCGCGCAGGTAGATGTAGATTTCGGCGATGCCGACCGCCCAGGCGGCCACCAGCATGCCTTCCAGGAAGCGGTGCGGGTCGCGCTCCAGATAATGGCGATCCTTGAAGGTGCCGGGTTCGCCTTCGTCGATGTTGACCGCCATCAGGCGCGGCCCCGGCTCGGCGCCGACAATGCGCCACTTGCGGCCGGCCGGAAAACCGGCGCCGCCCAGCCCGCGCAGGCCGGAATCCTCCATCGTCGCCAGCAGCTGCTGGCGCGGCAGGCGGCCGCCGTGGCAATCCCGCAGCAGGCGGTAGCCGCCGTCGGCGCGGTAGGCGTCGTAACCGGTGTACGGCGCCGGCTCGGCGGCCACCGCGCCGGCGCGCACCGCCCCGGCTACCAGCGCGGTATCGGCATGCGCCAGCGCATGCTGGCCGACCACCGCCACCGGCGCCTGTTCGCAGCGGCCGACGCAGGGCGCCGCCAGCACCCGCACTTCGCGCCCGAGCAGCGCCGGCAGCCGATCCAGCAGGTCGGCGGCGCCGGCCAGCTCGCACGACAGGCCGCTGCAGACGCGCACCGTCAGCGCCGGCGGCGGCGCCTCGCCTTCCTTGACGATGTCGAAGTGGTGGTAAAAGCTGGCGACCTCGTAGACCTCGGCCTGGGCCAGCCGCATTTCCTGCGCCAGCGCCGCCAGATGCGGCGCCGACAGGCAGCCGTAATGGTCCTGTATCCGGTGCAGATGCTCGATCAGCAGATCGCGCCGGCGCGCGGCATCACCAAGCAGCGCGCGCACGTCGTCCAGCGCCCCCGGCTCGACGCGCCGGCCCTTCGGCCGCTGGCGCTTGCGCTGGCGCGAAGCCGGCGCCGGCACGATCGGGATCACGGTAGGGTTCATCTTTGCTCCGGGCAACGCGGCGCGGCCGTCAGCGGCACGCCATCGTTTTCAAAAAATTGGGAGTATGCGGTCAAAACGTCCGGCTAGCGCCCGCGCCAAGGCCATGATATGGGGAGTATATGCATGCATCGATTCCCGGCGACCGCTCCTGGCCACTGCTGCCGGCTCAGGTGTTCTGGATCGTGATGGTCGGGAACTTGCTGCTCATGTCCTTGGCCTTGTCCGCCACCTTGATGGCGATCCGGCGCGCGATCTGTTTGTAGATGTTTGCCACCTCGCCGTCCGGGTCGGCCACCACGGTCGGCCGGCCGGAATCGGTCTGCTCGCGGATCGCCATCGTCAGCGGCAAGGCGCCCAAGAAATCGACGCCGTAATCGGCGCACATCTTTTCACCGCCGCCGGAACCGAAGATCGGCTCGGCGTGGCCGCAGTTCGAGCAAATGTGGGTGCTCATGTTTTCGACGATGCCGAGAATCGGAATGCCGACCTTCTCGAACATTTTCAAACCCTTGCGCGCGTCCAGCAGCGCGATGTCCTGCGGCGTGGTGACGATCACCGCGCCGGTCACCGGCACCTTCTGCGACAGCGTCAGCTGGATGTCGCCGGTGCCGGGCGGCATGTCGACGATCAGGTAATCGAGATCGCGCCAGTTGGTCTGCGTCAGCAATTGCTGCAGCGCCTGCGTGACGATCGGCCCGCGCCACACCATCGGCTCGTCGGGATCGATCATGAAACCGATCGACGACACCTGCAGGCCGTGGTTTTCCAGCGGCTCCATGGTCTTGCCGTCGGTGGTTTCCGGGCGGGCGGCGATGCCCATCATCATCGGCTGCGACGGCCCGTAGATGTCGGCGTCGAGGATACCGACCGCGGCGCCCTCGGCCGCCAGCGCCAGCGCCAGGTTGACGGCGGTGGTCGATTTGCCGACGCCGCCCTTGCCGGACGCCACCGCGATGATGTTCTTGACGTTGCTCATCAGCTTGATGCCGCGCTGCACCGCATGCGCGACAATCTTCGAATGCACGCAGACGCTGACCTTGCCGACGCCCGGCACGCCGCGCACCGCCTCGGCCGCCAGCTTGCGGATGGCATCGAACTGGCTTTTGGCCGGATAGCCGAGTTCGATCTCGAAGCTGACGTTGTCGCCGTCCAGCTGCAGGTTCTTGACCGCCTTGCCGGACACCAGATCGCGCCCGGTATTCGGGTCGATCGCCGTGGACAACGCGGCCTTCACCGCGTCAAGCGTGATGCTCATGGAAGCTCCTGTATACGTGTTGTGGCAGTCTAAACCAATCGATGCGGCACCGCAGCCAGACGCGGCCCGACTGGCAGGCTGCGCCCGCCGCCGCGCCGGCGCCATGACCGAACGCATGGCGCTGCTAGAATCATGGCTTTCCCTTTCCTCGCCCGACTCATGAGCAACACGCCCGCGCGCCGTCTTTTCGTCACCACCGCCCTGCCCTACGCCAACGGCGCCTTCCACATCGGCCACATCATGGAATACATCCAGGCCGACATCTGGGTCCGTTTCCAGCGCATGCAGGGCAATCAAGTTCATTTCGTCGGCGCCGACGACGCGCACGGAGCGCCGATCATGATCGCGGCGGAAAAGGCCGGCCTCACGCCGCAGCAGTTCGTCGCCAACATCGCCGCCGGCCGCAAGCAGTACCTGGACGGCTTCCATATCGCCTTCGACAACTGGCATTCGACCGACAGCGCGGAAAACACCCAGCTGTCGCAGGACATCTACCGCGCGCTGCGCGACGACGCCAAGCTGATCGCTACCCGCGTGGTCGAGCAGTTCTTCGATCCGGTCAAGAGCATGTTCCTGCCGGACCGCTACATCAAGGGCGAATGCCCGAGTTGCGGCGCCGCCGACCAGTACGGCGATTCCTGCGAAGTGTGCGGCGCGGTGTACGCGGCGACCGAACTGAAGCATCCGTATTCGACGCTGTCCGGCGCGGCGCCGGTGATGAAGTCCTCCGAGCATTTCTTCTTCCGGCTGTCGGACCCGAAATGCGTCGCCTTCCTGCGCGAATGGGCGCTCGGCGATGTCGATGGCAAACCGCGCCTGCAGGCCGAGGTGGCCAACAAGGCGCGCGAGTGGCTGGAAGGCAAGGACGATGCCGATTCCGGCCTGGGCGACTGGGACATCAGCCGCGACGCGCCGTACTTCGGCATCGAGATTCCGGATGCGCCGGGCAAATACTTTTACGTCTGGCTGGATGCGCCGATCGGCTATCTGGCCTCGCTGAAGAATTATTTCGGCAAGACCGGCGGCGATTTCGACGCCTTCATGGCCGATCCGGCGACCGAGCAATATCACTTCATCGGCAAGGACATCACCTATTTCCACACGCTGTTCTGGCCGGCGATGCTGCATTTCGCCGGCCGCAAGGTACCGAACAACGTGTTCGTGCACGGCTTCATCACCGTCTCCGGCGAAAAAATGAGCAAGTCGCGCGGCACCGGCATTTCGCCGCTGCGCTATCTCGACCTCGGCATGAACCCGGAATGGCTGCGCTACTACATCGCCGCCAAGCTGTCGGCCAAGGTCGAGGACGTCGATTTCAACCCGGACGACTTCGTCGCCCGCGTCAACGCCGACCTGATCGGCAAATACGTCAACATCGCCAGCCGCGCCGCCGGCTTCATCGCCAAGCGTTTCGGCGGCGCCGTGGTGAGCGACTGGGCCAATGACGCCGACCCGTTCCTGGCGCGGCTGCGCGGCGTCGGCGACGAGATTCGCGCGCTGTACGAGCAGCGCGAATACGGCAAGGCGCTGCGCGCGGTGATGGAACAGGCCGATCAGGTCAACGCCTACGTCGACGCCAACAAACCCTGGGAACTGGCCAGGGACCCGGCCAACGACGCCCGCCTGCAGGAAGTCTGCAGCCGCCTGCTGGAAGCCTTCCGCATCCTGACCATCTACCTGAAGCCGGTGTTGCCGGCACTGGCGCAAAAGGTCGAGGCGCTGTTCAACATCGCGCCGCTGGCCTGGGCCGACCTGCAAACGCCGCTGGCGCACGGGCAGAAGATCAATCCTTACGCGCATCTGATGACGCGGGTCGAGCCGAAGATGATGGATGCGTTGTTTGAGGTGCCGGAAAGCGATGCGGCCCCTCTCCCCGGCCCTCTCCCGGGGGGAGAGGGTGAGGATGGCGGTGCGATCGAGGCGATCGCACCGGAAATTAAAATCGACGACTTCGCCCGCATCGATCTGCGCATCGCCAAAATCGTCGATTGCCAGCCGGTGGATGGCTCGGATAAGCTGTTGCGGCTGACGCTGGATGTCGGCGAAGGCCGCTTGCGGAATGTCTTTTCCGGCATCAAGTCGGCTTACCAGCCGGCCGATCTGGTCGGCAAGCTGACCGTGATGGTGGCCAACCTGGCACCGCGCAAGATGAAGTTCGGGATTTCGGAAGGCATGGTACTGGCTGCCTCGGCGGCGGACGAAAAGGCCGATCCCGGAATTTATGTACTCAACCCGTGGCCGGGCGCCAAGCCCGGCATGCGGGTCAGATAAGGCTTATGGACCCCTTACCCAGTTGCGGCTCGGCCGCTCCCTCCTTCGCACCGCCGCAGGCGGTGCCTCCCTCCAACATTCTGGTGCGTGAAGCCAGCGTCGACGACGCCGACCTGATCGCGCATCTGACCCGCGTCAGCTGGGCCGAAAAGGTTCCGGCCCGTTCCAGCGGCCACCATGAAGATGTCGCCCGCGTGCTGCACGACCTGCAACTGGGTGGCGGCTTCCTGCTGCAGGTGGATGGCCAGATGGCCGGCTCGGTGCGCTGGCTGCGCCACGACTACGAACCCTCGGTCTGGGACATCCTGCGCATGGGCGTGCTGCCGGCATTTCGCGGCGCCGGCCTGTCGCAGCACCTGCTGGAAGCGGTGATCCACCACGCGCTGGCGGCCGATGTCGATGAACTGCGGCTGGCGGTGCACACCGACCAGTCGCGGCTGGTCGATCTGTACGCCGCGTTCGGCTTCGAACTGGCGCCGGAACTGGAATACGCCCACGCCAATCCGCAGGAGCCGGCGCCGCTGCTGATGCGCAAGCTGCTCGGGCGCTGACCCCGCCCCGGGGCCGGGGCCGGGGCCGGGGCCGGGGCCGGGGAAAATCATATACTCCCCTCATGGCCGGCCTGTACCGAGCACCACGCCTGACAAATTTGCACATACTCCCCGTTTTTTTGAAAAACGGTGGGTACTCGCCATGATGCCTGCAAAGTCGGCCGGCTTGCGGCAGCCGCCCGGCAACGGCATGGCGGCCATCGCCACGATTTCCTGATTCATCCCGCCCCGCGCGGGCGCCGGCAGCACCACAAAGCCGGCGTTTCGCTTATATTGTCGGACTGCAATCTTTTTTCATCTGAACAGGAACCGATCCCATGTCCAATCCGAACCCCTTCGTCGCCGTCTGGTCCCCCCGCGTGCTCGGCATCCTGCGCATCGTCCTCGGCTTTCTGTTCGTCCAGCATGGCAGCGCCAAACTGCTCGGCGTGCCGCATCAGGCGATGTTCGACAACCTGCAGGTGTTTTCGCTGGTCGGCACGGCCGGCATCCTGGAACTGGTTGGCGGCGCGCTGTTCCTGATCGGACTGTGCACGCGGCCGGTGGCCTTCGTCCTGTCCGGCCTGATGGCGTTCGCCTATTTCATCGCCCATGCCGGCGCGGCTTTCCTGCCGATGCTGAACGGCGGCGAACTGGCGGTGATCTACTGCTTCGTATTCCTGTATTTCTCGCTGGCCGGAGCCGGCGCCTACAGCATCGACGGCGCGCGCGCCAAGTGACGCCGGCGCGGGCAGGCGCTACCATCCGGCATCGCCCCAGCCCGCCTGACGCGCGCCACCCTTTTCCATGCTGACCCAAGTCATCGTCAACGCCGTTTCGGAAGCCATCCGGCAGCGCCGCCTGCTGCCGGGCACCAAGCTGAACGAACGGGAACTGGCCGAGCTGTTCGGCGTCTCGCGCACCATCGTGCGCCAGGCGCTGATCCGGCTGTCGCAGGACGGGCTGGTGTCGATCACGCCGAAGCGCGTCGCCACCGTGGCGCAGCCGTCCTTCGAGGATGCCTTCAGCCTGTACCAGATGCTGCTGATCCTCGATTGCGGCGTGGTCGACCAGCTGATCAACCACATCACGCCGGCGCAGCTGGATTTTCTCGAAGCGCATACCCGACGCGAGGAAGTGGCCTACCAGGACGGCCTGCTGGAAGAAGCCGACGAACTCGGTCGCGAATTCCACCGCCTGCTGATCGGCTTCCTGAACAACGAGGTGCTGAGCCAGATCCACGCGCAGCTGGAACGCAAGGCGGCGCTGATCACCTCGCTGTACAAGGTCGATTTCAACTACTGCCATCTGCGCCACGAGCACGTCGACCTGATCGACGCGCTGCGCCGCAAGGAAGGCGAGCGGGTCAAGGCGATGCTCGCTTCCCACTACAACCTGGTGATCCGCGGCTACCGCTTCGACATCGCGGCGGCGCCCGAGGTCGATCTGGCGGCCGCGCTGCAACTCGCCTCCTGACGCCGGCCCGCCCGGCTCCCGCATCGCCCTTCCCTGCCATCCTGCGCGCGCGGCCGCAGCCGTTTACAATCGGCTTGTGGTGTTGGCACATCTGATTTACATTTTGGTATACCAAAATTGGCAAGCTGCGTGAAACCGGCATGAACCACCGCCGGCCCCGCTCTTGCATACCCGGGAGAAAATGATGCGCGTAGATGAAATGCTGTGGCGCGACTGGCACGCGGTGGCGATCGTCGCCGACATCGCCGCCGGCCGGCGCTATCGGACCACGGTGCTGGGCGTGCCGGTAGCCTATTGGCGTGACGGCGACGGCCTGCATGCGCTCCGCGAAGCCGGCGATACCGGCCCGTGCCGGATCGCCGAACGCTATGCGACCGCCTGGATCTGTCTGTCGGATGCGCCGCTCGACTTCTTCGCGATCCCCGAATTCGACGAACCGGACCGCCGCGTGGTCGGCGCCGGCTCGATCCGGCTGCATGTCTCCGGCCTGCGCGCGGTCGAAAACTTCCTCGACATGGGGCATTTCCCCTACGTCCATACCGGCTACCTGGGCGCCGAACCGCACACCGAGGTGCTGCCCTACGATGTCGCGATCGACGCCAACAACGAAATCCTGGCGACCAACTGCCGCTTCGTGCAGCCGCGTGCCTCCGCCATCGCCGCCGATCCGATCGAAGTCAGCTACACCTACCGGGTGGCGCGGCCATTCGTGACGATGCTGTACAAGACCTGCGTGCCGGCGCCCGACCGGCGCGACGTGATCGGCCTGTTCATCCAGCCGCTGTCGGAGGAATGGTGCGTCGCCCACACGGTGCTGATCTACCTCGACGACGTCAACAGCGACGAGGAACTGCGCCGCTTCCAGCAGACCATCTTCGGCCAGGACCTGATGATCCTGATCAATCAGGTGCCGAAGCGGATGCCGCTGGAAGCACGCCACGAAATCCCGGTACGCGCCGATGCGATGTCGTCGGCCTACCGCCGCTGGCTGCGCGAAAACCGCATCGCCTACGGTACCTGGCAACCCGAAGCGGTGGAGGCCTAGACCATGAACCTGCTCGATACCGGCCGCTGGTACCCGATCGCCCGCAGCGAGGACGCGCCGCCGCGCCACGTCTGCCAGGCGCAGCTGTTCGGCTATGAATTCGCGGTCTGGCGCGACGATGGCGGCAGCGTCAACGTCTGGGAAAACCGCTGTCCGCACCGCGGCCTGAAACTGTCGCTCGGCATCAATACCGGCAGCGAACTGCGCTGCCAGTATCACGGCTGGACCTATGCCAGCGGCAGCGGCATCTGCACCCACGTGCCGGCCCACCCTGGCCTGGCGGAACCGAGCAAGGCCTGCGCGCTGGCGCTCGCCGCGGTCGAGCGCGACGGCTTCATCTGGTGCGCCTTCGATCCGGCCACGGCGGCGCCGGAGGCCGCCATCGGCGCCGGCCTGACGCTGCGCAGCCTGCCGATCGAACGCGACGCGGCGGCGGTACAGGCGGCGCTGGCCGATTACCGCTTCGACCCCGACGGCCGCGACGATGCCGAGCCGGCCGGCGCGGCGCTGCGCGAACTGACGCCGCAAACCTTCGAACTCGCCGCGCCGGGCAGCGCGGTGCGGCTGGTATTCCTGCTGCAGCCGGCGGCGGCGCACAAGACCATCCTGCACGCGCTCCTGGTCGGCGCCAGCGCCGATCCCGACCGCCTGCGACGCCACCACGCGCAGCGCATGAACGCGCTGCGGGCAGCGCTGGAAAGCGCTGTGCCCGCAGCCCCGGCCACCGAACCGTCGGTGCCGATGCACAAGCTGCTGCCGGTGCGACGGCCGCCGAAACGCGAATTCAGCTGCCGCGTGCTGAGCCGGCGGCAGGAATCGGAAGGCGTGATTTCGCTGGAACTGGCGGCGGCCGATGCAACGCCGCTGCCGGCGCTGGCGCCCGGCGCCCACCTGAACCTGACCACGCCAAGCGGACTGGTGCGCCAGTATTCGGTGGTCAACGGCCCGGCCGAGCGCGACACCATCGTCATCGGCATCAAGCGCGAACCGGATTCGCGCGGCGGCTCGCGTTCGATGCACGACGACGTGCGCGAAGGCACGCTGCTGCAGGCATCGGTGCCGCGCAACACCTTCCCGCTGGTACCGTCCGGCAAGCGGCCGATCCTGGTGGCCGGCGGCATCGGTATCACGCCGCTGCTGTCGATGGCACAGGCGCTGCAGGCACGCGGCGAAGCGTTCGAACTGCACTATTTCGCGCGCGGCGAACAGTTCGTGTCGTTCCGCGAACGGCTGGCGGCGCTGGGCGACGCGGTGCGCCTGCACCTCGGCCTGGACGCGGCGCAGACCACCGCGGCGCTGCGCGACATCCTGCACGGCCGGCCGCTGGAGCAATTCAAGGTCTACGCCTGCGGCCCCGGCCCGATGCTGGAACTGGTCCGGACCACCGCCGCCGCCGGCGACATCGGCGCCGACGACGTGCATTTCGAATACTTCCGGAACGACGCCGAGCCGGCGCCGGGCCAGCCGTTCACGGTGCGGCTGCAACGCTCGGCGCGTGAATTCGAAGTGCCGAGCGGCCAGACGCTGCTGCAGGCATTGCACGAGCAGGGTATCGCGGTCGAAGCCTCCTGCGAGCAGGGCGTCTGCGGCTCCTGCTTCACCGAAGTGGTGTCGGGCGAGCTGGAGCACCACGACCTGTACCTGTCGGCCGCCGAAAAGGCTTCCGGCAAGTGCCTGATGCCGTGCGTATCGCGCGCGCGCGGCGGCGTGCTGGTACTCGATCTTTGAACCACGGCGAGATTCCGATGATCACCCTCTACGACTACGAACTGTCCGGCAACTGCTACAAGGTCCGGCTGCTGCTGCACATCCTCGGACTGTCCTACCAGACCGAGGACATCGAATTCTTCCCGTCGCGCCAGCACAAGTCGGAAGCCTTCCTGCGCGTCAATCCGCTCGGCCAGCTGCCGGCGCTGCGCGACGGCGACCTGCTGCTGCGCGACGCCCAGGCGATCCTGGTGTATCTGGCCAGCCGCTACGACGCCAGCCGCCGCTGGTATCCGCTGGACCAGCCGGAAATGCTCGGCAAGATCAACATGTGGCTGGCGTTCGCCGACGGCCTGACCGGCTCGATCTCGGCGGCGCGCCTGCACGACCTGTTCTTCTTCGATTTCGACGCCGACCAGTGCCGCGCGCGCGCGCACCAGCTGCTGCGGATTCTCGACGAGCATCTGTGGTTCGAGGAAAGCACGGGCGGTTCCTGGCTGTGCGGCGGCGCGGCGCCGACCATCGCCGACCTCGCCTGCTTCCCCTACGTGATGCTGGCCGACGAAGGCGGCATTTCGCTGATCGATTATCCGGCGGTACGGCGCTGGACCGATCGCGTCAAGCGCATCCCCGGTTTCATCGTGATGGCCGGCATCTTTCCGGTAGCGCCGGCGCTGGAAACGGCGCCACGCACGGAAAGCGCCTTGCGGTCATAATAGGAACCGTTTTTTTCGGTCCCGTCACTCACCAGGAGAGAAGATGAAACGTCGTACCGTACTGACCGCAATGCTGGCCGCCAGCGCCCCCGGACTGCCCTGGGCGACGGCGCGCGCCGCCGATCCGCTGAAGGTCGGTTTCATGTATCTGGGGCCGGTCGGCGATGCCGGCTACGCCTACCAGATGGACCTTGGCCGTCAGGCGATGGAAAAGAACCTCGGCGCCCAGGTCTCGGTACGGACGGTGCCCAACACCGCCGAAGGATCGGACGCGGAACGGGTCGCGCGCGAACTGACCGCCGACGGCTGCAAGCTGGTGGTCGCCGCCTCGTTCGGCTACATGAATCCGGTGCTGAAGGTGGCCAAGCGCAATCCCGGCACCTACTACACGGTCGGCAGCGGCTACCTGACCGCACCGAACTTCGGCGGCTACAACGCCAAGTGGCACGAAGGCAGCTATCTGTCCGGCATCGTCGCCGGCAAGATGACCAAGAGCAACGTGATCGGCTACGTCGCCCCGCATCCGGTGCCGGACGTGATGTGGTCGATCAACGGCTTCATCCTCGGCGCCCGCAGCGTCAATCCGAAGGCCGAGGTGCGCGTGATCTTCGTCAATTCCTGGTACGACCCCGGCAAGGAACGCGAAGCGGCGCTGGTACTGATCAACCTGAACGCCGACGTCATCACCCACTTCACCGACACCCCGAGCCCGCTGCAGGCGGCCGAAGAAAAGGGCGCGTGGGCGATCTCCTTCCACTCCGACATGTCGAAGTACGCGCCGACCAAATACCTGACCGGCCTGACCCACAACTGGGGCGACTTCTTCACCCAGACCGCCAAGAACGTGATGGCCGGCACCCAGAAGGGCGGCCTGTACTTCGGCGGCATCAAGGAAGGCGTGATCAAGATGGCGCCGTTCGGCCCCGCCGTGCCGGCCGACGTCGCCGCGCTGGTGCGCGCCAAGGAACAGGAAATCGCCTCCGGCAAGCTGAAGGTGTTCGCCGGCCCGATCAAGGACCAGACCGGCGCCGTGCGCGTGGCCGCCGGCAGCGTCTATCCGGACGACCAGCTCGGCAAGATGGACTGGCTGGCCGAAGGCGTCATCAGCGCCAAGAAGTAATACCTCCCGGCCGGCGGCGTGCCAGCGGGCGCGCCGCCGCCATCCGCTTTTCCCCTCTCCCACCCTGCAAATCCGACGGCCACCGCCGTCGCCACACGGAGTCTGAACACGATGAAAACCAAAGCCGCCGTCGCATGGAAGGCCGGAGCGCCGCTGACGATCGAGGAAGTTGAACTGGGCGCGCCGCGCGCCGGCGAAGTGCTGATCGAAGTCAAGGCCACCGGCATCTGCCACACCGACTACTACACGCTGTCCGGCGCCGATCCGGAAGGCATCTTCCCGGCCATCCTCGGCCATGAAGGCGCCGGCGTGGTGGTCGAGGTCGGCCCCAACGTCAAGAGCCTGAAGAAGGACGACCACGTGATTCCGCTGTACACGCCGGAATGCCGTGAATGCAAATTCTGCCTGTCGCGCAAGACCAACCTGTGCCAGGCGATCCGTACCACCCAGGGCCAGGGGCTGATGCCGGACGCCACCTCGCGCTTCACGCTGGATGGCAAGCCGATCTTCCACTACATGGGCACCTCGACCTTCTCCAACTACATCGTGGTGCCGGAAATCGCCGTCGCCAAGGTCCGCTCCGATGCACCGTTCGACAAGATCTGCTACATCGGCTGCGGCGTTACCACCGGCGTCGGCGCGGTGCTGTTCACCGCCAAGGTCGAAGCCGGCGCCAACGTCGTGGTGTTCGGTCTGGGCGGCATCGGCCTGAACGTGATTCAGGGCGCCAAGATGGTCGGCGCCGACAAGATCATCGGCATCGACCTGAACCCGGAACGCGAAGCGATGGCGCGCAAGTTCGGCATGACCCACTTCCTGAATCCGAAGGACCATGAAAACATCGTCGATGCGATCGTCCAGCTGACCGACGGCGGCGCCGACTACAGCTTCGAATGCATCGGCAACACCAAGGTGATGCGGCAGGCGCTGGAATGCACCCACAAGGGCTGGGGCCGCTCGATCATCATCGGCGTGGCCGAGGCCGGCGCCGAAATCAGCACGCGGCCGTTCCAGCTGGTCACCGGCCGCAAGTGGGAAGGCTCGGCCTTCGGCGGTGCGCGCGGCCGCACCGACGTGCCGAAGATCGTCGACTGGTACATGGACGGCAAGCTGAACATCGACGACCTGATCACCCACACGCTGCCGCTGGAACGGATCAACGAAGGCTTCGACCTGATGAAGCGCGGCGAATCGATCCGCTCGGTGGTGCTGTACTAGGCGGGCGCGGCATGCTGGAAACCTTGAGCCAACACCGCTGCTTCGGCGGCACCCAGGGCTTTTACCGCCACGCCTCCGCGACGATCGGCCTGCCGATGCGCTTTTCGGTGTATCAGCCGCCGCAGGCGCAGCACGGCCCGGTGCCGGTGCTGTTCTATCTGGCCGGCCTGACCTGCACCGAAGAAACCTTCATGATCAAGGCCGGCGCCCAGCGCTTCGCCGCCCGCCACGGCATCATGCTGGTGGCGCCGGATACCAGCCCGCGCGGCGCCGGCATCGCCGGCGAGGCCGACAGCTGGGACTTCGGCGTCGGCGCCGGCTTCTACCTCGATGCCACCGAAGCGCCGTGGAGCGCGCACTACAAGATGTACAGCTATGTGGTGCGCGAGCTGCGCGAACTGGTGCTGGCGCAATTCCCGGCGCGCGCCGAGCGCGTCGGCATCTTCGGCCATTCGATGGGCGGACACGGCGCGCTGACCGTCGCGCTGAAAAACCCCGACCTGTACCGTTCGGTATCGGCATTCGCGCCGATCGCCGCGCCGATGCAGTGTCCTTGGGGCGAAAAGGCGTTTTCCGGCTATCTCGGCACCGACCGCGACAGCTGGCGCGCCTACGACGCCAGCGCGCTGATGCAGGAACTGAAGACACCGTTCCCGCAGGGCATCCTGATCGATCAGGGCACCGACGACCAGTTCCTGGAAAAGCAGTTACTGCCGGAACGCTTCGAAGCCGCCTGCGCCGCCGCCGGCCAGCCATTGACGCTGCGCCGCCAACCGGGCTACGACCACGGCTATTACTTCATCTCGACCTTCATCGAGGACCATCTGGAATTTCATCAGCGCAGTCTGTGCGCCTGAATTCCCCGGCGTCGTCAGTCCGCTCTCCGCCGTCCCCGCGCCAGCCGGGACGGCTTTTTGATCCTGCTAGGGATCCCGCCGGAACCCCAGTACCGCGTGATACTGCCATCCCTGGCCGCCCACTCCTTCCGGCAGGTCGATCACGCCGAAGCGCTCGGCACAAGTCCGGATATCCATATCGAAGCGCTGCGCCAGACTGGCAAGCTCGTCAAGGTAGTCACCCGCTCCCCAGGGCACAACGCTGTCGGCGGATGGCAGAGCGAGCTGCTTCAGACGCTTGTTGTTTTTAGCCAGCGCGCCGTCCGTTTCGACGCGACAAAACGACCACTCCCCTTCGTCGTCATCCGGCAGCAGAACGAAGCGCTCGCGTCCCTCCACATTCCTCCGGAATGGCGTATCCCGCTGTTCGATTGCGGAGTAGTGGCTCAGGCTGGTCCACCAGTGGCGTGCCTGCTTTTCTCCGGTATGCGCCGGCACACCAAGCATGCGGGCACCAATCCGTGCATGCTCCAGATCCACCAGACTGTGCTGCGGCTGTAGCTCCGGCCGCTCGGTGATGCGAGGCGCGGCGTCCAGTCCCGTCACCTCCTCCGGTGTCAGAAGATCGCCAAGGCGGTGGCTGGCCAAGCGGAATATTGGATTGCCCGAATCTTCGAAACCGGGGCGCAGGAAAGCCGCTTCACCGGGATATTCCAACGCCCGCCGGTTGGTATCGAGCAGCAGTACGTTCGGCGTCTCCCGAGTGCCGCTCCGGTGCCGCCGTATACGTCCGGCCAGCTGGATGATCGAGCGCATCGAAGAAGGCTCGACGATCGCCCAGTCATAGTCGTGGTCGCGACCGACCTCTGCCGCCGGCGAGGCAAGCACGATGAAGATATGGTCACGCTCCGGGTACCGATCCAGCGTCAGCCGCAATTCCGCATCATTGAATACGGCGTTTTCATCACTCCGCTGCAGCAGGCGATCCAGACGCTCCTCGATCGCCGAGCGTATCAGCAAAGGATGGCGTGAGTGGTAGACGCACAGATGGATACGCGAACCGCCGCTCGTACCTTGCCGGAACAGGGCCAGCGCCACATCGATCAGCGGATCGATATTCGCCATCCGGACCAGTCCGAAACTGACCCTCTTGCCACTTATCGGGTCGCAGGAATGGTGCTGCCCATGCAGTTCGATCATGTGCGGCACCAGCAATCCGGCCAGGGCTGGACGCACCTCCTCCGGCGCCCCCGGCGCGATCGCCAGCGGCACGATCCGTCCACGGCGCCGCATTTCATTGCGGGCAGCAGTCGCCAACCCAGCCAGACGCTTTTGAACGAAGGCATCGTGCGCCGCGCGAAAACTGCTTTCATCCGCATGCGCGCTGCCAATCGCCCGCCACTCGTCGAACCAGGCGCAGCAGACATCGACCGGGGTACCCGGAGCGCCGCGATTTTCCTGATAAATCCGGCGCCCTGCCAGATAGGCGGCAAACAGCCCCTGCACCAGGGCAGGCGGCAGCGTCGCCGAGGACAGCAGGACCCGGCTGCCCAGCAAACCGGCCCGATGAACCAGACGCGCCAATGCCGGAAAATCTTCCAGCCCGAAGTCGTCCGGCTCATCCAGAACCAGATCGGAAGTCATCAGGCGCAACATCGGCACGATCTGATGCCCGCCGCGGGTATTTTCGGCGGCGGGCATCAGATGATCGATGGTGGATACCAGCACCGGCGCGTTCAGCAGCTGCTGGGCGTTGCCGCCGCGCCGCCCGCCATGACCGGCCAGCCATTCGCTCAACGGCCCCGGCTCGAGGTTGCCGTCGTAATGCACATGGGTATTGTCGGGCAGCAGCGCCTCGGCGGATTCGCTGCCGGTCGCCGCTGCCCTGGCGGTGGCATTTTCATGATGCTCGAAAAGCTGGCGGACCGCGGCACCGCCGACCAGAACGGCGAGATCATCTTCACCCAGGCCAAGGCGGCTGCGGTAAGCCTTGCCGGTTTGCAGCGTCAGCGTGCGCAAACCGAGCGCAATCACGAAACGGGCACCACGCTGCGGATCGGCCAAGCCGTACAGGATGCGACCATTGGCGAGTGTTTTCCCACAGCCGGTGGAAGCCATGTTGACGCCAAAAAAACCCTGTCGCTCGGAGCGGGCCTGCAGGGAAACCGCCAGATCGAATGCCTTGTCCTGCCAGCGGAAACGCTCGTCCGCGCTGCGGCGCTTGAATCCCTTGTGGCGAGCGATGCGCGGCAAGGCCTGGGCCAAACGCGGCAAACCATGGACGATCCGGTGCGCATTCTGCTCGACGCCGATCAGATGCTCGTCGAGTTTCTGCTTCAACCGGCCGTTTTCCCGATCGGTGTTGGCGTACGCGCCATAGTCGGGGTCACCGAGTTCCGGTTGTGCGGCAAGGCCGGAATAGTGATGGTCGGCCAGCATCAGCGCCAGCCGGGCCAGATGCATCACATAGGGATTGGCGGACAGCCAGTCCTGCTCGATCAGCCCGGTACGCTCGAGCATACGGCTAGCCAGTTTCGCCGCCCGCGCGCGCCAGGCGGCGCTGGTATCGGGCAGGCCGTGGCTGAATTTCCAGCAATTCTTGACATCCTTGTCGGCTGCCTCGGTACGAGCGCCGCACCAGGATGCGTCGAGCACTTCAAACAACCTTTTGCGGGTACCGTCACCAATACCTTTCCCGGCAGGTGGCCCGGGCAAGCGATGATGGCTGACGATCAGCCAGCCCACGCAACGCGCCAGCGATGGCAGGCGCTGCAATGGCGCAGTGCCTTTGACGGCATCGACGCCATCGCGCTGCAACCGCTTGATCCAGCGCTGGTCCGGTTTTCCCTTCCCGGCCGCCAATCGGGCAAGCCAGCCACGGTCGTCATCGTCGCCGACAAACGCCTGGAACAGTCTCAGGGATACCCATTCATGCCGGTACGGATCGGCGATGGCCGCACCGTTTTCCAGCTTCTTCTGAAACAGGATGCTGGCCTTGCCGAAGTCGTGAAACAGCGCCGCCATCGCTGCCAGCAGACGGATATCCTCGCCGGTACGCCAATCGTTTTCGTCGGCACTGCGCAGCACGTCGCGTGTCGTCGTATCGGTCGGGACGGCTCCATCCGCGTTGAACTGGCTGGCGTCTCCGACGACCCACAACAATTCACTATGGTCGCGTCCGCGAATCCAGTGGCAGGCGACGGCGGTATTCCGGCGTGCGCTCTGTTTCAGCAAGCGGCGCAGCGTATCCAGCCCTTGTTGGGTGATCGGGGTCTGCCAAGCACGATCACCGCGCCGTTCGGCAAACTGATCAAGAATGCGCCGGGTTTCCGTCGAAGCCCGCTTGGTGCATTGGGAAATCAGCAGGACGTTCATTGCGCCATCCGTGCGGTACGCATGGCAACCTCCTTCAGCGTGTCGATCATGAAGTCCAGCGCCTCGGCGCGCGTCAGGCTTTCAATACAGGCCTGCCGGAATTCCTGCTCGCCGTCACCGCGCATGGCGGCAACGAACGCCAACGGCAGAATGATTGCATCCTTGATGAGATCGGCGACATCGAACACCAGTCCCCCACGCCGGGTCTTGCCATGCAAGACAGCCAATCCATGCGGCAGGCCCAGGACCCAGGTCGCGGTAGCGCCCAGGCCATAGGCCAAGTAATTCCCGTGATCGAGAAAGCGGTTGGCAGGATCGCTTCCGCCACCACGCCTGGAGCGGGTGAATTCCCCATAGCGCACCGCATGCGCCGCCAACCCGTAGAGTCGCTTGGTAAATCTGGCTTCCTCGGTCAGCAGATAAGTGACGTCCGGAGCCCCATCGACCGTCTCCAGCGCCTTGTCGATCAGTCCGGTCAATGCATCCCCGGCCACAACGAACCCGGCGTCTTTCAGCATCCGCTCGTTCAGCCAGTACTCTCTGACCCGACGCAGGCGGGCCGACTGGAACGCCTTGGCGGCGGCCAGACGCAACCCGTCGTCGAACCAGAATCGCACCCAGGATTGCAGATATTCGGTAGGCCGGTATTCACTTTGCGGAGAAAACCAGGCAACTTCGATATCGATTTCATTGGCACTGAACAATGGTGTGCCGCCGCCACCGCAAAATCCGACCAGCACGCCGGCTTTCGCCAATTCACGCATCGCGGCCTGAGTGACCGACGTGCCGGTGCCGAGCAGCACGGTGGTGGTATTGGCGATCGGAATATTCCAGTACAGCGAGCGCTTTCCTTCATCGGTCACATATTCGACCCGGCCGCCATTCACCAGTACCCGGCAATGTTCGAGATAGTAGATATTCGCGCGCTTCGAATGCAGGATCGACTTCAGATCGTTCGAGGAAAAAACCTCCATGCGCCAGCCCTTTCCGTCGCAGTAATGAAAACAAGGAGCCAGGAAAGCCATCCGACCCATCCCGTGTCGCCAGGCACCGCGGCTCGGACGACCGGATCAGCGACCAGTATAGTTGCCATCAGGGAAACATCAAAACCTCGGGCACCCACCGTCACGCCGCTCCCCGGCCACCTGCGCCGGCTCACGTATAATTTCACCTTTGCACGAAACCTATTCATCATGGAAGCCGAACGCCTCAACTCCCTCTCCGCCCTGCTAGAAGATCTGGCCGAACGCGCCACCGATCTGCGGAGGTATCTTTGACTTCGACGTAAAGTCGGAGAAGCTGGAACAAGTCAACGCCGAGCTGGAAGATTCCAACGTCTGGAATGACCCGAAACGGGCGCAGGAACTCGGGCGCGAAAAGAAATCGCTGGAAACCATCGTGCTGTCGCTGACCGGCATCGACGCCGATCTGCGCGACGCCACCGATCTGTTCGAGATCGCCCGCGAGGAGCAGGACGACGCCACGCTGGCGGCGCTGGAAGACGATGCGCGCGGACTGGAAAAACGGGTGGAGGAAATGGAATTCCACCGGATGTTTTCCAATCCGATGGACCCCAACAACTGTTTCATCGACATCCAGGCTGGCGCCGGCGGTACCGAGGCGCAGGACTGGGCCTCGATGCTGCTGCGCCAGTACCTGCGCTATTGCGAGCGCAAGGGCTTCAAGGCGGAAATCCTCGAACAGTCGGACGGTGAAGTGGCCGGCATCAAGACCGCCACCATCAAGGTCGAGGGCGAATACGCCTATGGCTATCTGCGCACCGAGACCGGCGTGCACCGGCTGGTGCGCAAGTCGCCGTTCGATTCCGCCAATGGCCGCCATACCTCGTTTTCCAGCCTGTTCGTGTATCCGGAAGTGGACGATTCGATCGAGATCGACGTCAACCCGGCCGACGTCCGGGTCGATACCTACCGCGCCTCCGGTGCCGGCGGCCAGCACATCAACAAGACCGATTCGGCGGTGCGCCTGACGCACATCCCGTCCGGCATCGTGGTGCAGTGCCAGAACGACCGCAGCCAGCACCGCAACCGCGCCGAGGCCTGGGACATGCTGAAGTCGCGCCTGTACGAGCTGGAACTGCGCAAGCGCATGAGCGAGCAGCAAAAGCTGGAAGATTCCAAGACCGACGTCGGCTGGGGCCACCAGATCCGCTCCTACGTGCTGGATCAGTCGCGCATCAAGGACTTGCGCACCAACTTCGAGACTGGCAACACCAAGGCCGTGCTGGACGGCGAGCTGGACGAATTCATCGCCGCCTCGCTGAAACAGGGCGTCTAGGCGGAACGGGCGCCGGCTGCGCGCCCTGCCCGCCTTGCGCCACCCGGCATTTGCAAACATCGGGCGAACGCCGCCGCGCCTTCGCCTCCTTCCGTGAACCGACATGAACGACAACACTTCCGCGCCGCAGGCTGACAACGACGACAACGCGATTCTGGCCGAGCGCCGCGCCAAGCTGGCCGCCTTGCGCCAGGACGGCGTGGCCTTCCCGAACGACTTCCGGCCCACCCACAAGGCGGCCGCGCTGCGCGAGCAGTATGGCGAGGTCGAAGCGGAACAGCTGGCGGCGCTGGAAGTGCCGGTGGCAGTGGCCGGCCGCATGATGTTGAAGCGCATCATGGGCAAGGCCTCGTTCGCCACCGTGCAGGATGCCTCCGGCGCCCACGCCGACGGCCGCATCCAACTGTTCCTGACGCAGGAGCTGTTGGGCGAAGCGGCCTACAAGGCGTTCAAGCACTACGATCTGGGCGACATCCTCGGCGCCGAAGGCACGCTGTTCAAGACCAAGACCGGCGAGCTGTCGGTCAAGGTCAGCCGGCTGCGGCTGCTGACCAAGTCGCTGCGGCCGCTGCCGGACAAGTTCCACGGCCTGTCGGACCAGGAAACCAGATACCGCCAGCGCTACGTCGATCTGATCATCAACGAGGATACGCGCCGCACCTTCCGCGCCCGCACCGCGGCGATGTCGTCGATCCGCCGCTTCATGGAACAGCACGGCTTCATGGAAGTGGAAACGCCGATGCTGCATCCGATCCCCGGCGGTGCCGCCGCCAAGCCGTTCATCACCCACCACAATGCGCTCGACATGCAGATGTTCCTGCGCATCGCGCCGGAGTTGTACCTGAAGCGGCTGGTGGTCGGCGGCTTCGAGCGCGTGTTCGAGGTCAACCGCAACTTCCGCAATGAAGGGGTGTCGCCGCGCCACAACCCGGAATTCACGATGATGGAATTCTATGCGGCCTACGTCGACTACAAGTGGCTGATGGATTTCACCGAAAGCGTGATCCGCCAGGCGGCGATCGACGCGCACGGCACCGCGGTACTGTCCTACCAGGGGCGGGAACTCGATCTGTCGCAGCCATTCCACCGGCTGACGATCCTGGAAGCGATCCGCAAGTACGCGCCCGACTATACCGACGCGCAATTGCAGGATACCGGATTCCTCAGACAGGAACTGAAGAAATTCGGCGTCGCACCGCTCGCCACCGCCGGCCTCGGCGCGCTGCAGCTGGCGCTGTTCGAGGAAACCGCCGAGGCGCAGCTGTGGGAGCCGGCCTACATCATCGACTACCCGGTCGAAGTGTCGCCGCTGGCGCGCGCCTCCGATACCGTGCCCGGCATCACCGAGCGCTTCGAACTGTTCATCACCGGCCGCGAAATCGCCAACGGTTTTTCCGAGCTGAACGATCCGGAGGATCAGGCGGCTCGCTTCCGCGCCCAGGTCGAAGCCAAGGATGCCGGCGACGAGGAAGCGATGTACTACGACGCCGACTACATCCGCGCGCTGGAATACGGCCTGCCGCCGACCGGCGGCTGCGGCATCGGCATCGACCGCCTGATGATGCTGATCACCGATTCGCCGAACATCCGCGACGTCATCCTGTTCCCGCACCTGCGGCGCGAGGATTGATGGCGGTGCGGTTTTGCGGCTGAGCGACTCGGCTGGCTATCGCGCAAGTGAAGCACCCAACCCGGTCAGCTCCCGCTCAAGCGAGAGTTCGTATCATGGCAGTGGTGGTGCGTACCCTGTAGAGGCTTTCAGGCGAAAGAGCAAACGCCACTGGGTTCCCGCCTGCGCGGGAACGACGGGAAAGAAGGTGTAGCGGGTGCTCCCCTTTGAAAATATAGGGGAGTATGTTAAAAATCTTCAATCCTGGCGCCCGGATCCGGGCAGGCATGCAGGGAGTATATGAACCCCCTGACTATTTCCGCTTACCAGACCTGCCAGAGATTGGCGACGATCAGCACGCCGCAGACGATGAAGGTGCCGGCCACGCCGGCGGCGCGGCCGAGCGATTCCTCGGCGCTTTGGTTCAGTCCCCAGGCGTGCGCGATGCGCGCGGCCAGCAGCAGCAGGCCGCAGCCGTGCAGCAGCGTGGCGGCGCCGCCGTTCAATTCACAGGTCAGCATCAGCAGCAGCGCGATCGGCACGTATTCGACCGCGTTGCCGTGCGCGCGGATCGCGCGCGACAGCGGCGCCTGGCCGCCATCGCCCAGGCCGACCTTGTGGCGGCCGCGCTGCAGCATCACCAGTACCGCCAGCAGCAGCAACAGGATCGCGTGCAGGGCGACGTACAGCGCGGTGATCTTGACGGGCATGGCCTCTCCTCCGGGATGGATGGTTTTTATGGATGCGGCTGGCTGACGGCGCTCAATCCGCCTCGTCGATCCACGCCTGCTGGATCGCTTCGAGAATTTTCTCGCCGGAGCGGCTCGGGTCGTCGTCGAAGCCGTCCAGTTCGCAGACCCAGCGGTGCAGATCGGTGAAGCGCACCGTCAGCGGGTCGATCTCGGGAAACTTGTCGTGCAGTTCTTCGGCAATGCGCAGCGTGTCGGTCCACTTCATCGCGGCTCTCCTGATTATTCGCGGGCGTGGTTGATCGTGTACTTCGGGATTTCCACCACCAGGTCTTCGTCGCCCAGCACGGTCTGGCAGGACAGGCGCGAAGTCGCTTCCAGGCCCCAGGCCATGTCGAGCAGGTCTTCCTCGGTGTCGCTGGCTTCGTTCAGGCTGTCGAAACCTTCGCGCACCACCACGTGGCAGGTGGTGCAGGCGCAGGATTTTTCACAGGCGTGCTCGATGTCGATGTCGCCGTCCAGCAGCGCATCGCACAGCGTCTTGCCGGCCGGCGCTTCGATGACGGCGCCGTCCGGGCACAGTTCGGCATGGGGCAATACGACGATTTGGGGCACTTGGCTTTCCCTTGGTGAAATGTGAAGGCGTGGCGGCGGCTCAGGCCAGCTCGTCCAGCTTGCGGCCGGACAGCGCGGCGCGCACGCTGCGGTCCATGCGACGCGCGGCGAATTCCTCGGTGCCGGCGGCCAGCGCATCGACCGCCGTCTTGATCGCACCGGCGTCGCTGCCGGCGGCGGCATCACGCACCGCCTGCAGCAGCGCGTCGACCGCGCCGCGCTCGTCCGCCGCCAGCAGATCGGCGTCGGCCGCCAGCGCCGATGCGGTCGCCTGCAGCAGGCGCTCGGCCTCGACCTGCTCCTCGCGCAGCGCGCGCTGCTGCTTGTCGAGATCGGCGGCGCCGAACGAATCCTTCAGCATGCGCGCAATGTCGTCGTCGGACAGGCCGTAGGACGGCTTGACCTCGATCGACGCCTCGACGCCGGAACGCAGTTCGCGCGCCGACACCGCCAGCAGGCCGTCGGCATCGACCTGATAGGTGACGCGAATGCGGGCGGCGCCGGCCGCCATCGGCGGGATGCCGCGCAGCTCGAAGCGCGCCAGCGAACGGCAGTCGGCCACCAGTTCGCGCTCGCCCTGCAGCACGTGGATCGCCATCGCGCTCTGGCCGTCCTTGAAGGTGGTGAATTCCTGCGCGCGCGCGCAGGGAATCGTCGAATTGCGCGGAATCACCTTTTCCACCAGCCCGCCCATGGTTTCGATGCCGAGCGACAACGGGATCACGTCCAGCAGCAGCCAGTCGTCGCCGGCGGCGCGGTTGCCGGCCAGCAGATTGGCCTGGATCGCCGCGCCCAGCGCCACCACCTTGTCGGGGTCGATGTTGGTCAGCGGCGTGCTGCCGAAGAATTCGCCGATCGCCCGCCGCACGTGCGGCATGCGGGTGGCGCCGCCGACCATGACCACGCCGTCGATCTCGTCCGGCGCCAGGCCGGCGTCGCGCAGTGCCTTGCGGCTGGCGGCCACGGTCTTGGCGACCAGATGGCGCGTCATGTCGGCGAACTCGGCGGCGGACAGCGTCAGATGCACCTGCTCGCCGGATTTCAGCATCGCGTCGATCGCGGTTTCGGCGCGCACCGACAGCAATTCCTTGGCTTCGCGCGCCTTCGCCATCAGCAGGCTGGCGTCTTCCCCGGACAGCGGCGCCAGCGCGGCCTGCTCGATGATCCAGCAAAACAGCCGGTGGTCGAAATCGTCGCCGCCGAGCGCCGAATCGCCGCCGGTGGCCAGCACTTCGAACACGCCCCTGGTCAGCCTCAGGATGGAAATGTCGAAGGTGCCGCCGCCCAGATCGTAGACCGCGTAGATGCCCTGCGAACCGTGGTCCAGTCCGTAGGCGATCGCCGCCGCGGTCGGTTCGTTCAGCAGGCGCAGCACGTTCAGGCCGGCCAGGCGTGCCGCATCCTTGGTGGCCTGGCGCTGGGCATCGTCGAAATAGGCCGGCACCGTGATCACCGCGCCGACCAGATCGTCGCCGAGCGCGTCCTCGGCGCGCTGGCGCAACGTCGCCAGGATTTCGGCGGCGATCTCGACCGGGCTCTTGACGCCGGCGGCGGTCTTGATCTGCACCATGCCGGGTGCATCCTGGAACAGGTAGGGCAGGTTTTCCGCGTGCGCGATGTCCTTCAGCCCGCGCCCGAGAAAGCGCTTGACCGAGGCGATGGTGTTCTTCGGATCGACGGTCTGGTTGGCCAGCGCCTTGTGGCCGATGCGCGCACCGCCATCCGGCAGATAGCGCACCACCGATGGCAGCAGCGCGCGTCCTTCCTCGTCGTTCAGCAGTTCCGGAATGCTGTTGCGCACGGTCGCCACCAGCGAATTGGTGGTGCCGAAATCGATGCCGACCGCCAGCCGCCGCTGATGCGGCGCGGTCGACATGCCGGGTTCACTGATTTGCAAAAGTGCCATATCGAATCTGAATCTTTATCGGTGAATGCGGCAACGGCCGCGCGTCGGCGCCACGCCGCGCTACTCCTGGTCGGCCAGACGCTCGAAGGCGGCGGCGACGTCGCGGCCGAACTTGTCGAGAAACATCAGCCGCCGCACGCCCTGCGCGGCAGCGTCGAAATCGCCATTGTCCAGCAACGCGCCGGTGGCCGCTGCCTCGGCGCGCCAGGCATCGCGAATGGCCCGCTCCAGCCGCTCCAGCGCGGCGGCGTCGCCGGCCGCCAGCGCGTCGTCGAGCGCCTCGCGCCATTCCATCTGCTGCATCAGGAAGGCGCCCGGCATCGCGGTGTTCGACTCGGTCTGCAGATCGACGCCGTTCAGTTCGCACAGATAGGCGGCGCGCGACAGCGGATGCTTCAGCGTCTGGTAAGCCTCGTTGGCGCGCGTCGCCCATTGCATCGCCACCCGCTTTTCGGCGGCGCCGGCGTGGGCGAAACGATCCGGATGGGTCTGGTTCTGCACTTCATGGTAGGCCGCGTCCAGCGCCGCCGCGTCCAGCGCGAAACGTTGCGGCAGGTTGAACAGCTGGAAGTGGTTTTGCATCATCGGTTTCGTCGCGCCCGCTTGACCGGAAAATTTATGGGGAGTATGTCTTAAATTCGTAGAGCTGGCGCCCGCCACGGGCTGGCATCAAGGGGAGTATCTGAAAAATCCCGATTCCGGGTGGGCTGTCGCGCCAAAATAAAAGCCTGTCCGCATGGCGACAGGCTTGTCCGTCGCGGCGGCCGGCGGCGGCGCGCCGGCACGGTCGCGATACTAGACGCGGAAACTTTCGCCGCAGCCGCACTCGTCCTTGACGTTGGGATTCTGGAACTTGAATCCCTCGTTCAGGCCTTCGCGGGCATAATCCAGCTCGGTACCGTCCAGATACGGCAGGCTCTTCGGATCGACGAACACATGGATGCCGTGCGACTCGAATTCCTGATCCTCGGCATTGCGCTCGTCGACGTATTCGAGCTTGTACGCCAGCCCGGAGCAGCCGGTGGTGTTCACCCCCAGCCGCAGGCCGAGGCCCTTGCCGCGCTGCTCCAGACTGCGGCCGATGCGCTTGGCCGCCTTTTCAGTCAGTGTGATTGCCATCGTGATGCTCCTTCCGCAGCCGTGCTCAAGCCTTGGCGTCGCTGCCCTGGCGCGCACGGTAATCGCTGACCGCCGCCTTGATCGCGTCCTCGGCCAGGATCGAGCAGTGGATCTTGACCGGCGGCAGCGCCAGTTCCTCGGCGATCTGCGTGTTCTTGATCGACAGCGCCTGATCCAGCGTCTTGCCCTTGACCCATTCGGTCACCAGCGACGACGAGGCGATCGCCGAACCGCAGCCGTAGGTTTTGAATTTGGCGTCCTCGATCACGCCATCGGCGCCGACCTTGATCTGCAGCTTCATCACGTCGCCGCAAGCCGGCGCGCCGACCATGCCGGTACCGACCGAGACATCGCCCTTGTCGAAGGCGCCGACGTTGCGCGGGTTTTCGTAGTGATCCAGAACCTTGTCCGAATATGCCATCTGTTGCTCCTTTTCGTCTGGGGCGGAGTGCCTGTTGCTCTCCATCCCGCCAATCTCAAATGCTTGCAGCTTCCGTCGTTCCCGCGCAGGCGGGAACCCAGTGTCGTTTCATCATCACCTCGGCCAACCTTCCACCCTCACTGCGTCGTTCCGGCGGAAGCCGGAGCCCAGTGGCGTTCAGGGTTGCTCAACCAATCCTTCTGCGAGAGCCAACCTTGTCCGACCGTCCTTTTTCTAATCAGTTGGGGACAGAGTAATTCGCCGCGCTGCGGCGGCTCATAAACTCTGTCCCGCAATTCTGAAACTTAGTTGGGGACAGAGTAATTCGCCGCGCTGCGGCGGCTCATAAACTCTGTCCCGCAATTCTGAAACTTAGTTGGGGACAGAGTAATTCGCCGCGCTGCGGCGGCTCATAAACTCTGTCCCGCAATGGGTTAATGAGCGGCCCACTGCACCGCCCCGATATCCACCCCATCCTTGTACATATCCCACAGCGGCGACAGTTCGCGCAGCCTGGCGACCTTTTCCTTGATCAGCCGCACCGTGAAGTCGATGTCTTCCTCGGTGGTGAAGCGGCCGAAGGTGAAGCGGATCGAGCTGTGCGCCAGTTCGTCGCTGCGGCCGAGCGCACGCAGCACGTAAGACGGTTCCAGGCTGGCCGAAGTGCAGGCGGAGCCGGACGACACCGCCAGTTCCTTGATCGCCATGATCAGCGATTCGCCTTCGACATAGTTGAAGCTGACGTTCAGGTTGTGGGCCACGCGGTGCGCCATGTCGCCGTTGATGTAGACCTCTTCCATTTCGGTCAGGCCCTTGGCCAGCCGGTCGCGCAGCGCCGTGATGCGGGCGATTTCGCTGTCCATTTCCTCGCGCGCAATACGGAAGGCTTCGCCCATGCCGACGATCTGATGGGTCGCCAGCGTACCGGAACGCAACCCGCGTTCGTGGCCGCCGCCGTGCATCTGCGCCTCGATGCGCACACGCGGCTTGCGCCGCACGTACAGCGCGCCGATGCCCTTCGGGCCGTAGGTCTTGTGGGCGGTGAAGGTCATCAGATCGACCTTGGTCTTTTCCAGGTCGATGTGCACCTTGCCGGTCGCCTGGGCGGCGTCGCAATGGAAGATCACGCCCTTCTTGCGGCACAGTTCGCCGATTTCGTCGATCGGCTGGATCACGCCGATCTCGTTGTTGACCAGCATCACCGATACCAGGATGGTGTCCGGACGGATCGCTTCTTCCAGCTGTTCGACGGTGATCAGGCCATTGTCCTGCGGCTGCAGATAGGTGGCCTCGAAGCCCTGCCGTTCCAGTTCGCGCACCGTGTCCAGCACCGCCTTGTGTTCGGTCTTGACGGTGATGATGTGGCGGCCCTTGGTCTTGTAGAACTGCGCGGCGCCCTTGATCGCCAGGTTGTCGCCCTCGGTGGCGCCGGAAGTCCAGATGATTTCACGCGGATCGGCGTTGACCAGCGCGGCGACCTGCGCGCGCGCTTCCTCGACCGCCTTTTCCGCTTCCCAGCCGTACAGGTGGCTGCGCGAGGCCGGGTTGCCGAACTGCTCGCGCAGATAGGGAATCATCTTGTCGGCCACGCGCGGATCGATCGGCGTCGTCGCCGAATAATCCAGATAGACCGGGAAATGCGGCGCCGAAATGGTATCGATCAGTTTGGTTTGCAGGGGGGCGTTCATGATTGCTCCATCAGGCCGCGACGTGCGGGCCATGCACCACGGCCAGGCCGGGTTCGGGTTTGTTCGGGTTGTCGTGCCGCTGTTGATCCACCAGATCCTGCAGCGAGACCGAATCCAGGTATTCGACCATCTTGCGGTTCAGCGTGGTCCACAGCTCATGGGTCATGCAGCGGCCACCGCCTTCGCCGTCGGCGCGCCGGCAGTTTTCCTTGCCGCCGCACTGGGTCGCGTCGAGCGGCTCGTCGACGGCGACGATGATCTGCGCCACCGTCACGTCCTCTGGACGGCGCGCCAGATTATAGCCGCCGCCGGGGCCGCGCACCGAAGCCACCAGCCGGTGGCGCCGCAGCTTGCCGAACAATTGTTCGAGGTAGGACAGCGAGATTTCCTGGCGCGAACTGATGCCGGACAGCGTGACCGGCCCTTCGTCCTGGCGCAGGGCCAGATCGATCATCGCGGTGACGGCAAAACGGCCTTTGGTGGTCAGGCGCATGGGCGGCTCCGGATAGCTCCGGCATCAGCGGGGCGGGCGATAGCGTTGAAGGTGTCCATCAGCGCGCCATTATAACAAACCCGACTAAATCTGTCAGGTATTCACCCGGCCACGCCCTGCTCCGCTGGCGGCAGTTCGAACACCGCGATCGATTCGATGTGCGCGGTATGCGGAAACATGTTGATGACGCCGGCCTGCCTCAGCTGGTAGCCGGCGTCGCGCACCAGCACACCGGCATCGCGCGCCAGCGTCGATGGATTGCAGGAAACATAGACGATGCGGGCCGGCTTCAGCCCGGCATCGGCCGCCGCCAGTGCGGCGCAGACGGCGGCGGCGCCGTCGCGCGGCGGATCGATCAGCAGCTTGTCGAAACGGCCCAGCGCGGCCCAGTCGGCGGCATCGAACTCGAACAGGTTGCGGCACTGGAACATAGTCTTGCCATCCAGCCCGTTCAGCGCGGCATTGGCGCCGGCGCGCTGCACCAGCGCCTCGCTGCCCTCGATGCCGACCACCTGGCGCGCCTGCGTCGCCAGCGGCAGCGTGAAGTTGCCGAGGCCGCAGAACAGGTCGGCCACACGCTCGTCCGCCCGCACCTCCAGCAGCCGCAGCGCGCGCGCCACCAGAACCCGGTTGATCTGATGATTGACCTGGGTAAAGTCAGTCGGCTTGAACGGCATCCGCACGCCGAATTCCGGCAGCGAATACTGCAGCCGCGGCTGTTCCGGATAGAACGGCGCGGCGGTGTCCGGCCCCTTCGGCTGCAGCCACCATTGAACCTGGTGGAGATCGGCGAATGCGCGCAGCAAATCCAGGTCGGCGGCGGACGGCGGCGCCATCACGCGCAGCACCAGCACGATCGCCAGGCCGGCGCCGCCTTCGCCTTCGCCGACCGCCAGTTCGATCTGCGGCACCTGATCGACGATCGACAGCGCGCCGATCAGCGCGCGCAGTGGCAGCAGCAGCGCCGATACCTGCGGCGGCAGCACGTGGCAGCGCGCCATGTCGGCAACGTACGGCGATTTCTTTTCGCGGAAGCCGACCAGTACCGTGCCTTTCTTGCGCACGTTGCGCACCGACAGCCGGGCGCGGTAGCGATAGCCCCAGCTTGGCCCGGCCAGCGGCCGCAGCACCGTTTCCGGCCTGACCTGGCCGATGTGCCACAGATCGTCTTCCAGCACGCGCTGCTTGACCGCCACCTGCGCGCCGGCCTCCAGGTGCTGCATCGCGCAGCCGCCGCAGACGCCGAAATGCGCGCATTTCGGCGTCACCCGCAGCGCCGATTCGCGGTGCAGCGCGGTGACGCTGGCGGCTTCCCACTTCGGCTTGCGCCGGTACGACTGGAAACTGACCCGTTCGCCGGGCAATGCGCCATCGACGAAGATCACCTTGCCCGGCGTGCCATCGTCATTGGTCAGATGGCCGACGCCGCGCGCCTCCATGTCGAGCGATTCGATATCGAGCTGGTCTTGCTGCATAGGATGTGAGAGCGGAAAAGGGTTGCGCCGGCACGGCGCGCAAGCGGGTTTGACAGTACGCGGCCAGTGCGCAAAAGGCGCCATCGTAGCGCATTCGGCGGCCCGCCCGCCGGGTTTACAACAGCGAATCCTTGCCGACGCCGAATCCGGCCAGCGTGCGCTTCAGCTTGACCAGCGATTCCTGCTGGATCTGGCGCACCCGCTCGCGCGTGACGCCCATTTCCGCCGCCAGTTCCTCCAGCGTCGCCGGATCGGCGTTGTCGAGCCCGAAACGGCGCATGATGACCAGCCGCTGCTTGTCCGACAGTTTCTTCAGCCAGTCGCGCATCAGGATCACCATTTCCCTATGCTCGGCGCGCGCATCCGGACTCTCGTCATTGTCGTCGGGCAGCATGTCGATCAGGCTAATCTGCGGATCGTTGTCCAGCGGGGTATCGAGCGAAGCGGTGTGATCCGACAGCGCCAGGATGTCCTGCACGTCCTCCAGCGGCCGCCCGACCAATTGGGCGATGTCCTCGATGGTGGCATCGCGGCCATCGCGCTGCTGTGCTTCCAGCTGATACTTGACGCGCAGAATCTGGTTCAGTTCGCGCACCATGTGCACCGGCAGGCGGATCGTGCGCGCCTGGTTCATGATCGCCCGCTCGATGCTCTGGCGGATCCACCAGGTGGCGTAGGTCGAAAAGCGGAAGCCGCGCTCCGGCTCGAACTTGTCGATCGCCCGCATCAGGCCGAGATTGCCTTCCTCGATCAGGTCCAGCAGGATCACGCCGCGATTGATGTAATGCTTGGCGATCGACACCACCAGCCGCAGGTTGTGCTCGATCATCTTTTGCCGGGCGGCGAAATCGCCCTGCTTGGCCAGCGTCGCGTAATGCACTTCCTCGGCCGCCGACAGCAATGGCCGGGCGCCAATCTGGTTCAGGTAATGCTGGGTGGTGTCGGCCGACAGTTCGGCGGCCAGCGTGGATTTCAGGTCGTCGGCATCCGGCGCCGCTGCCGCCTCGGCAGTCTCGGCGCCATCCACTTCCGGCGCCGGCATGCCGTCGAACGACAATTCGGCGTCGTCATGCTCCGCCGCGGCGTCATCGTGTCGAGGCTCTTGGCTATCGCGAGTCATCCTGCCTGATCTCCGTTGGGGGATGAAGCGGTGGCTTCGGCTCCGGCGCCCACGGCGGACGCGGCGCCGCGATTACTGCATGGTCAATCGCCCGCCTCAGCGGCGCGGCAGATATTTGGCCGGATCGACCGGATTGCCCTGACGCCGGATTTCAAAATGCAACCTGACCGAATCGGCGTCGGAATTTCCCATCTCGGCGATTTTCTGGCCCTTGCTGATGGTCTGACCTTCTTTCACCAGGATGGTTTTATTGTGCGCATAGGCCGACAGCAGATTGGCGGTGTGCTTGATGATGACCAGATTGCCATAGCCGCGAATGCTGCTGACGAACATGACGCGGCCGGCACCGGCGGCGACGATGGGCTGGCCGAGCTTGCCGGCAATGTCGATACCTTTCTTGCCGTCATCGAAACCACGGATCACCTTGCCCTCGGTCGGCCAGATCCAGCCGATGCCGTCATCGTCGGCAGCCGGCGGTGTTTCAGGCTTGGCGGGCGCCGGCGCGGTGGCGACGGCAGCAGTAGCGGGAGCGGGCGCCGGCGCGGCGTCCGGCTTCTGCATTTCCGCCAGCGCCGCCTCCGAATACGGTTTCTTGTCGCCCAGCGGTCCCTGCTTGCGCGCACCTTCGCCGGCAGCGGCGGCGGGTGCCGCCGCTGCCGGCGCCGCACCCGGCGTCAGCGGCCGCACTTCGACCCCGGAACCGGCCGCCACGCTGCCGACCTGCACCGCCGGCGCACCTTCCGGCGGCACCACCCTGAGCACCTGATCGACCTTGATGTCGTTGGCGTTGGCCAGATGATTCCATGTCACCAGATCGTTCGGACTCTGGCCGAATTGCAGCGCGATCCGGTACAGCGTATCGCCCTTTTTCACCATGTAGTAGCCATTGCCGACCGCTTGAGTAGCCGGCCCCGCCGTCACGGCGCCGCCCTGCTCGACCACCGGCGCCGGCCGGCGCGGCGTGCTGCCGCAGGCAGCCAACAGTACGGCCAGCGCGGCGATCGGAATCCAGCGGAGTGTCGTCATTCCCATAAATCGTTCAGTCTTGTTTGGCCTGGCGTGCGCCGGCGGCATTATCCGATGGTGCCGGCACGCAGCGGCACGAAATGACAGTGTTCGAGGGTTTCCCGGCGCCATTCCGACTTGCCGGTACGGACCACCAGTTCCAGCACCTGGCGACTGCCGCCGACCGGCGCCACCAGCCGGCCGCCGAGCGCCATCTGCTGCAGCAGCGCCGGCGGTACGTCGAGGCCGGCGGCAGCCAGAATGATACCGTCGAACGGCGCCACTTGCGGCAGGCCAAGCATACCATCCCCGTAGTGCAGCCGAAGGTTGGCGATGCGCATCGGACGCAGGTTGGATTTCGCCAGTTCGTGCAGCGGTTTGATGCGTTCGATCGAATACACTTCGCGCGCCAGCCGCGCCAGCACCGCCGCCTGATAGCCGCAGCCGGTGCCGATTTCCAGCACGCGGTCGAGCCGTCCGCCATGCTCGTTGTCGCGCAATACCTCGATCATGCGGGCGACGATGTAGGGCTGCGAAATGGTCTGCTGGTAGCCGATCGGCAGCGAGGCATCGACGTAGGCCTGGCCGATCAGCCCCGGTTCGATGAACGCATGGCGCGGCACCGTTTCCAGCGCCGCCAGCACCGCCGCGTCACGCACGCCCTGGCTGGCAACGCGCGCCACCATCGCCTTGCGCACTGCTTCGGATACCGCCGGGCGCAGCGCCGCCTGCATCGGTGCCGCCGTTACCGTTGTCGTTGCCGAACGGGCGGCGCTGCGCGCCAGATCGAGCGCGGCGTTGCGGGTGGCGGTCTGCGGCGTCGCGGTGCCGCCCTGCGGACGGCCGCGCTGCGCCCTGGCATCGACCACCGACGACAACGGCAGCGGAAAATTGCGCGGCTTCTGGGTCATGCGAAATCGGCGCGCAGCGCCTCCAGCTGGGCGCCGTGGGTCAGGTCGATCTGCAGCGGCGTCACCGACACGTGGCCGGCGGCGACCGCGTGGAAATCGGTGCCGGCGGCGGCATCGCGGGCATCGCCGCTGGGACCGATCCAGAAGATGTCCTTGCCGCGCGGGTCCTGCGACTTGATCACGCCGCCAGATGCGTGGCGGCGCCCGAGCCGGGTCACGGTCGCCGGTTTCAGCGCGTCATACGGCCGGTTCGGGATGTTGACGTTCAGCAGATAGGGTTTTTGCAGGTGGTCGAAACGGCGCTGGACGATGTCGCGCGCGACCCGGGCGGCGGCGTCCAGCTCGGCCCAGCCCTTGTCGACCTGGGAAAAGGCGATCGCCGGCACGCCGAACAGGAAGCCCTCGGTGGCCGCCGCGACGGTGCCGGAATACAGCGTGTCGTCGCCCATGTTCTGGCCCTGGTTGATGCCGGATACCACCAGGTCCGGCGTATCGACCAGGAGGCCGGTCAGCGCCACGTGCACGCAGTCGGACGGCGTGCCGTTGATGAAATAGAAGCCGTTTTCGGCGCGGTAGACCGACAATGGCCGATCCAGCGTCAGCGCATTCGAGCAGCCCGAGCAGTTGCGGTCCGGCGCCACCACCACGATATCGGCGATCGGCGCCAGCGCATCGGCCAGCGCGGTCAGTCCCGGAGCGAGATAGCCGTCGTCGTTGCTGATCAGGATTTTCATACCCGGATTTTACCTGAAGCAACCTCGCGTTCCGTGCCGCGCGCGACGGGTTTTGCGGCATAATCGTCCAAATCAAACGGTCGTTCTTTTTTATGCAGCACTTAACGGAGACAGTATGAAAGCGATTATCTGCAAGGCCTGGGGATTGCCCGATACCCTGACGGTGGAAGAATTGCCCGACCCGGTGCCAGGTGCCGGCCAGGTCAGCATCGAGGTGCAGGCAGCCGGCGTCAATTTCCCGGACGTGCTGATCATCCAGAACAAGTACCAGTTCAAGCCGGAACTGCCGTTCACGCCGGGCAGCGAGCTGGCCGGCGTGGTGCGCGCGGTCGGCGACGGCGTCAGCCACGTCAAGCCGGGCGATCGCGTGATCGCCTTCATCGGCAACGGCGCCTTCGCCCAGCAGGTGGTGGCCGCCGCCAACACGGTGATGCCGATGCCGCCGGAAATGGATTTCGACACCGCCGCCGCCATCACGCTGACCTACGGCACCTCGCACCACGCGGTGGTCGATCGCGCGCAACTGAAAGCCGGTGAAACCATGCTGGTGCTGGGCGCGGCCGGCGGCGTCGGGCTGGCGGCGATCGAGATCGGCAAGGCGCTCGGCGCCCGCGTGATCGCCGCCGCCTCCAGCGACGAAAAGCTGGAAGTCTGCAAGGCGCACGGCGCCGACGCGGTAATCAACTACAGCACCGAGGACTTGCGCGAAGCGATCAAGGCCGCCACCGGCGGCAAAGGCCCGGACGTGATCTACGATCCGGTCGGTGGTGTCTACGCCGAGCCGGCGTTCCGCTCGATCGGCTGGCGCGGCCGCTATCTGGTGGTCGGTTTCGCCAACGGCGAAATTCCGAAGCTGCCGCTGAATCTGGCGCTGCTGAAGGGTGCCTCGCTGGTCGGCGTGTTCTGGGGCGAATTCGCCCGCCGCGAGCCGAAGGCCAACCTGGCGGCGATGCAGCAGATGATGGGCTGGCTGGCCGAAGGCAAGATCCGGCCGCACGTCTCCGGCCGCTACGCGCTGGCCGAAACGCCGCAGGCGCTGAACGACATGGCGGCCCGCAAGGTCACCGGCAAGGTGGTGATCCAGCCGCAGCGCTAGCGGCAAACCCTGCATCAGGCGCTAGTCGAGATCGACCAGCGTCTGATGCACGAAGGCGGACAAGATCAGGCGCTCGCGCGGCGCCAGCTGTCCGAACGAAAAGCCGTGCCGGTATTCGCCGCTGGCGTCCGGCGTCACCGAGCGCAGGGTGGCCGGCAGATTCAGCACTTCCTCGTTGCCGGCGGCGCACAGCTTGAACTTGATACGGCCTTCCTCGCCGGTGGCGCCGAGCGCCTGCGCCGCCGACAGCGAGCAGCCGCCTATGCTCAGATCGGCCATGGTCGTCGCCGCGGTACGCGGCGGCGTGCCCAGATCCAGCGCCGCGATGATCCGCACCGGCGCCCGCGCATCCTGACGCACCACGGCACAGTCGATCTGCTTCGGGTACGACAGGTGCAGATACGGATGCGGAGTCAGCACCGATTTCACCACCGCCGCCGAAAACGCATACGCCTTCTTGCCGGGGAAAGCCCGGATCACGAACGACTGCCCTTCGCGCACGAATTCCAGCTTGCCGTCGACCATCGGCGCGCCGGTCAGGATGGTCTGCTGACGGACGTAACCGATCAACGGCACGGTGTAGCGCAGCTTCGGATTTTCCGCCGCTTGCAGGAACAGGTTTTCGCCGATGTGCCAGCGCACGTCTTCGATGCGCACCACGGTTTCCGCTGGCGGAGACGATCCCGAACCGCTGTCGCGCGGCGGCCCCGCGCGCACCGGCTTTTGCAGGCGCATCGGCGACTCCTGGCGCGACGCCGTCCTCTGCCAGCCGGCGCCGGCATAGTAGCCCTGTTCGATCAGGCTTTCGATCTGACTCGCGCTGGCGACCACGTGGCCGCGCTGCAGCAGCAGATTGCCCTGGGCGTCGTATACCGACCACGGCAGCGGCCGGCCCAGAACGACTTCACCGGCACGTACCGGGACCAGGGAGGAAGCGGATTCACGCATGGATCGATTTTCTGGTTGTCGAGGAAACGTCAACCCGGAAGAAACCGGGTCTGTCGTGGCGGCCGATGCCGGCGCCGCCCTCATGGCTGCGGTTATAGCATCCCGCGTCGCTGATCGGGCGCGCCAAATGCAAACAATTGTCACGCCGGCCACCATCCGGCACCGTCCATCACCGGGAGTATGTGATCTTGATCAGCCAGTGGCGCCCGTCATCAAGGCACCATGATGGGAGTATATGAATATCCGCGATCCCTCAGCCTGCCGTGTCGGCGGATTCCGGCGCCTCCGCGCTGGCGGCGCCCGGCGCGCCGAAAAACGCCCGCACCGCATCCAGTTCACGGGTGCGCTTGAACGGCGGCAGGCTCTGCCAGATGCGGCGGCCGTACCCTTTCGAGATCAGGCGCGGATCGCAGATCATCAGCACGCCGCGATCGCTCTCGTCACGGATCAGGCGGCCGGCGCCCTGCTTCAGATTGATGATCGCTTCCGGCAACTGGTGGTGGACGAAGCCGTTCAGGCCATTCTTTTGCATCGCCTCGATGCGCGCCGCCAGCACCGGATCGTCCGGCGGCGCGAACGGCAGCTTGTCGATGATCACCGCCGACAGCGCATCGCCGCGCACGTCGACGCCTTCCCAGAAACTCTGGCTGCCAATCAGCACCGCGTTGCCGGCGGCGCGAAAGCGCTCCAGCAGCTCGGTGCGGCCGGCGTCGCCCTGCACCAATAGCGGATACGGCCACTTGCGCTTGTCGAATTCGTCGCGCAGGCGCAGCGCAGCGCGGTTGACGGCGCGCATCGTGGTGCACAGCAGGAAAGTGCGGCCACCGGCGGCCTCGATCACCGGCAAGGCGGCATCCAGCACGGCGTCGGTGTAGTCCGGCGAATTCGGCGCCGGCAGATGGTTCGGCACGTACAACAAGCCTTGCTGCTGGTAGTCGAACGGACTCGGCCAGGTCTGCGCCGGCTCGCCGTCCAGACCCATCTGCGCGGTGTAGTGGCTGAAATTGTTCTTTACCGCCAGCGTCGCCGAGGTGAAGATCCAGGCGCGCGGCGCACCCTCGCGCTGGCGCGCGAAGATCGGCGCGATCGACAGCGGCGTCTGATGCAACTGCAGCGACGAGGCAAACGCCTCCACCCATTGCACCCGCGCCGGGCCGTCGTCGGCGCCGGGCGCGGCCGGCTGGTTCCAGCCGTCCAGCCGCGCCGCCAGTTCGATCGCCCGGACGCGGCATTGCTCGATGGTTTCGGCGCGCTCGGCCTGCGCTTCCAGCGCCGGCTGCAACGCGCCCAGTTCGGTCTTGAGCGTCTCCAGCGCGCCGAAGAAAGGGCTGGATGGCGCGATCTGGTGTACCGCCAGCCGCAGCGTGTCCTGCGGGAAGGCCAGCCGCAGATCGCGCGCGGCACGCTCGACCGGCGCCACCAGCCGGGCCCAGTCGGCACCGTCGCGGGCGTGCGACAGCCCTTCGGCCAGCACGTCGCGGCACAGTTCCAGTACCTGCGAGGTCGATACCGTGTCGCCGAAGAACAGCGTGGCGGTGTCCGGCAGTTGATGCGCTTCGTCGAAGATCACGGTATTGGCGCTCGGCAGCAATTCGGCGACGCCAGTGTCCTTCAACGCCACGTCGGCGAAGAACAGGTGGTGGTTGACCACCACGACGTCGGCCTGCTGCGCCTCGCGCCGCGCCTTCATCACGAAACAATCCTGGTAGTACTGGCATTCGGCGCCGAGACAGGTGTCGCGGGTTGACGTCACCAGATTCCAGACCGATGCGGTTTCCGGCACTTTCGAGAGTTCCGCCTTGTCGCCGGTGCTGGTGGTCTTGAGGAAGCGGCCGATCTCGCGCAGGTAGCCGACGTCCTCGCGCGCGCTCAGGCGGCCATTCTGCTGCGTGCGCTCCAGGTGAAAATGGCAGACGTAATTCGAGCGCCCCTTCAGCAGCGCCACCGATACCGGCGCCTTCAGCGCCGCGCGCACGGTCGGAATGTCGCGCAGGTACAGCTGGTCCTGCAGATTTTTGGTGCCGGTGGAGACGATCACCTTGCCGCCCCACAGCAGCGCCGGCACCAGATAGGCGAAAGTCTTGCCGGTGCCGGTGCCGGCTTCGGCGATCAGCGTGCTGCGGCCATCGATGGCGGCGGCGATCGCCTTGGCCATCTCGGTCTGCGACTGGCGCGGGCGGAAATTGCCGACCGCCGCGCCGAGCGCGCCGCCGGCGCCGAACAACAGTTCGATTTCGGCATCGTGGGTGCCAGGCGCGGCGGCGGAAGTGTCTGCGGTCAAAATCGGGAAATCGGAAAAGAGGCTGGCGCGGCCATGCCGGCGCCAGAGGAAGCAAGAGCGGCGTTCAGGCCGGCGTGTCAGGCACCAGTTGCATCTTCAGCAGGGTGATGTGATCCTTCAGCTGCAGCTTGCGCTTCTTCAGGCGGCGCAACTGCAATTCATCGTGCGTGGCATCCAGCACCAGCATCTGGATCACATTGTCCAGGTCGCGGTGCTCGACTTCGAGTTCGATGATGCGTCGCTGGATGTCTTCCAAGGCGGCCATGGTGTCCTGCGCGATTTCCGCATTGCGGCGGCATAGATTGGCAACGTTTTCTCGCACCGGATTGCGTGCAATAATCTGTTGCCCCGATTCGATACACCGCGCAGTTTAATCTACCCAGACGAATGAGCCAATACAGGATAGAAGCCGGGACCGGCCAGCACATCGGCGACCGTACCGAACAGCAGGACCGGGTGGCGCTACTGGCGGCGCCCAAGGCGCCCGGCTACATGATGGCGGTACTGGCCGACGGCATGGGCGGCAAGAGCGGCGGCGCGCTGGCGGCGGAACAGGTGATCCGCAGCGCGCGCCAGCTGTTCGAGGGATTTTCGCCGCTGACCGACAGCGTCGACGACATGCTGCGCAGCATCGCCCGCGACACCCATACGATCATCAAGCTGTCCGGGCTGTCGGCGGAAAAGGAGCCGCACAGCACGATGGTGGCGCTGGTGCTGACGCCGGAAAAAGAAGCAATCTGGGCCCATGTCGGCGATTCGCGCCTGTACCGCTTCGACGGCCCGAATTTCGCCGAGCACACGATCGACCATTCCTACGTCGAACAGCTGGTGGCCGAGGGCCGGCTGACGCGCGCCCAGGCCAAGGAGCACAAGCTGTCGAACCTGCTGGTCAACGCGCTCGGCTCCGGCAATCAGGAGCCTTACGTCACCATCGGCCGCCATCGCGGCCTGCGCGCCGGCGATTATTTCCTGCTGTGCTCGGACGGGCTCTGGCACTATTTCAGCGAAGCCGAACTGGGCGCGGCGATCGCGATGAACTCGCCGCGCGACGGCGCCGAAATGCTGATCCGCAAGGTGCGCGAACGCGCCGCCGGCACGGCAGCCGACAATTGCACCTTCGCCATCGTCAAGCTGACGGTACCGCCCGCCGAGGAAAAAAACTACACGGTCAAGAAAATGCGGCGCGCAGTATAGCGTCGCCTGGCCGGCAATCTGGCCGGTTCCTCAGGGTTTCGGCGTATCGACCGGCGCCGCGCCTTCCTTCTTCTCGGCGCGGCGTTTTTCCTTTTCGGCGCGCTGGGCCGCCAGCTCGCGCTGACGCGCTTCCGACGCGCGTTTCTTTTCCTCGAATTCCCGAATCCGCTGAGCACGCAGATCGGCGTTGGCGGCTTCCTCGGCCTGCTTCTGCCGCAGCCGCGCCGCATGTTCGGCGACGCGCCGGTCGGCCGCGCCTTCATGGGCGCGGATATTGGCCTCCGCTTCGGCAGCGGAACGGGCGTTGCGCTCGACCTTGGCGGCGGTGTCGGCGTCACGCTGGCGCTGCTGCGCGGCGCGCTGCCGCGCTTCTTCCTCATTACTGCGCCGCTGCTCCTCCAGATTGCGATCACGCTCCTCGACCTTGGCGCGGCGCTTCCAGGTATTCGCCTCGATCTCGATCGGGCGGATGCTCTGGCTATCGATCCGGTGCCGTTCGTCCGCCTGGGCCAGGCAGCGGGAGACGAAGAAGCGGTCGTAGCATTCGTTCTGTTCGGCGTAATAGCGCGCCTCGATCTGCTGGCGCTGCGCCTCGGCGCCATGCAGCGCCTCATCGGCCGCCTCCGCCGTCTGGATCGAACCGGGCGGGTGCCGCGCAACCCAGGCAGCGACCTCGTCATCATCGGCACTGGCGGCGCCGAACGTCACCAGCAGCGCGGCGGCCGCCAGCGGCCGATAAAGGCGGCGGAAAAGGAAATTCGGAGCGGGCATCGGCTTCACGGCGGCGGGTTCAGGTCAGGGTATCGGCGGTGGCGCGGCGTTCGCTTTCCATGTATTCGCGCGACTGCATTTCCATGATGCGCGACACGGTGCGATGGAATTCATTGGACAGGATGCCTTGCGTATACAGTTCCTCGGGCGGCACCGCCGCCGACATGATCAGCTTGATCTTGTGGTCGTACAGCACGTCCACCAGCCAGGTGAAGCGGCGTGCTTCGGACGACATCGCCGCCGACATCGCCGGAATCCCGGACAAAATCACGGTATGGAAGCGGCTGGCGATTTCCAGATAGTCGTTCTGCGAGCGCGGGCCGCCGCACAGCGTGGCGAAGTCGAACCAGATGACACCGCCGGCGCGCCGCAGCGCGCGAATTTCCCGCGATTCTATGCGAATCCGCGGGTCTTCGTCGGCGGCTTCGGCGATGCCGGCGAAGGCGTGGCGCAGCGCCCGGTCGGCTTCGGCGCCGAGCGGCGTATGGTAGATCCGCACCTGTTCCATCACCCGCTTGCGGTAATCGACGCCGGCATCGACGTTCAGCACGTCCAGCCGCTCCTTCAGCAGCGCGATGGTCGGCAGCATGCGGTCGCGGTGCAGCCCGTCCGGATACAGATCGTCCGGCCGGTAATTGGAGGTCATCACGAACGACACGCCGTTGTCGAACAGCGCGCGCAGCAGGTTGTACAGGATCATCGCATCGGCGATGTCGGAAACGTGGAATTCGTCGAAGCAGATCAGCCGGTATTTCTTCGCCACCCGCTGCGCCACGGCGTCGAGCGGATCAGCCATGCCTTTCAGCTCATCGAGCTGCGCGTGCACCGCGCGCATGAATTCGTGGAAATGCAGGCGTGTCTTGCGCACCACCGGCACCGCCGAATAGAAGCTGTCCATCAGGAACGACTTGCCGCGCCCGACGCCACCCCACATGTAGACGCCGCGCGGCACTTCGGGCCGGTTGATCAGGCGCTTGATGGCGCTGGAACGGCGCGCCTTGAACGCCACCCATTCGTCATAGGCGCGCTGCAGCCGCGCCACCGCGCGCCGCTGCGCGTCGTCGGCGCTGAAACCGCGCTGCGTCAGCGCCTGCGCATAGGATTCCTCGACGTTCATCGGGCGCCGCCGGTACCGCGATACGCCGCCACAACTACCGAACGGTTCGAAGCTGAATTGAAAAACATGGGAGTATGCTTAAAAAATGACCAGTTGGCGCCCGCCACAGGCGGGCATGCCAGGGAGTATATGGAAACACCAGGAATCCGGAACGGCTACCGTCAGCGCGGCGTCATCTGCACCGCCAGGTACGGCGGATAGGCCGAGGCGGGCGCGCCGATCGGCATCCCCATGCCAACGCCGACGCCGACATTGCCGCTGCCACCACCGATCCCGACGCCGACCCGCGGCCGTGCCGCCGCACCCGGCCGGTACAACACTTCGGCACGGTGGAAGCCGGGCCGGTCGCAGACCACCCGCACGTCGCCTTCCAGCAACGCGACCGGCAGCGCCACCGGCGTCGTCACCTCCCAGCGCTTGCCGCCGCTGGCGACCACGCAATGGGTGCCGGCCAGCGACTGCCCGGCCGCCACGCTGTCGATCGTCATCTGGCCCTGACCCTGACCCGGCGCTGCCGGCGGCGTGGCGCAGGCCGCCAGCAACGTGGCCAGCACCGGCAGCAACAGCGTCAAACGACGACCGGACATTGCAGGGAAACGCGCCCGCCTAGAAGTTCAGCGAACGCTTGTCGACCGCCAGCGCCGCTTCCTTGGTCGATTCCGACAGCGACGGATGGGCGTGGCAGATGCGCGCGATGTCCTCAGCCGAGGCGCGGAACTCCATCGCCACCACCGCTTCGGCGATCAGCTCGGACACCATCGGCCCGACCATGTGGACACCGAGGATTTCATCGGTCGTGGCATCGGCCAGGAACTTCACCATGCCCGAGGTATCGCCGAGCGCGCGGGCGCGGCCATTGGCCATGAACGGGAAGGTACCGGCCTTGTAGGCGACGCCGTCGGCCTTCAGCTGCTGCTCGGTCTTGCCGACCCAGGCGATTTCCGGCGAGGTGTAGATCACCCACGGAATCGTGTTGAAGTTGACGTGGCCGTGCTGGCCGGCGATCCGCTCGGCCACCGCGACGCCCTCCTCTTCCGCCTTGTGCGCCAGCATCGGCCCGCGCACCACGTCGCCGACCGCCCAGACGTTCGGCAGGTTGGTACGGCAATCGCCATCGACGGTGATGAAGCCGCGCTCGTCGAGTTGCAGGCCGACGCTTTCGGCGTTCAGGCCGGTGGTGTTCGGCACCCGGCCGATCGACACGATCAGCTTGTCGAACACCGCCTTCTGCGCGGCGCCGGAGGCGTCCGCGTATTCGACCGTGACGTCCTTCTTGCCGGCCTTGACCGCATTGATCTTGACGCCGAGGCTGATCTTCAGCCCCTGCTTGGTCAGCAGCTTCTGCGCTTCCCTGGCGATCTGTTCATCGACCGCGCCGAGGAAGGCCGGCAGCGCTTCCAGCACCGTCACGTCGGCGCCGAGACGGCGCCAGACGCTGCCCATTTCCAGGCCGATCACGCCGGCGCCGATCACGCCGAGCCTGGCCGGCACCGCGTCGATCGCCAGCGCGCCGGTATTCGAGAGAATCAGCTTTTCGTCAAACGGCGCACCCGGCAGGGCACGGGCGTTGGAGCCGGTCGCCACCACCACGTGGGTGGCGGTCAGGCTTTCCCCGGCCTTGCCGTCGACCTTGATCTGATACTTGCCGCCCTCGGCGCCGGCGAACGAGCCGCGACCGTGGAAGAAGCTGACCTTGTTCTTCTTGAACAGATAGGCAATACCGTCGTTGTTCTGCTTGACCACGCCATCCTTGCGGCCCAGCAGCTGCGCCAGATTCAGGCCGAGGCCCTTGACTTCGATGCCGTGCGCGGCGAACGCATGGCCGGCATGTTCGTAATATTCGGACGACTGCAGCAGCGCCTTGGACGGAATGCAGCCGACATTGGTGCAGGTGCCGCCCAGCGCCGGGCCGCCCTTGTCGTTCTTCCATTCGTCGATGCAGGCCACCGAGAAACCGAGCTGGGCGGCGCGGATCGCCGCCACGTAGCCGCCGGGGCCGCCGCCGATCACCACCACGTCAAATTGCTTGGACATAACCACCTTCATTCATGTGCGGGAGGATGAGGAAAAACGGGAGGCCGCCGCGCAGCGCGGCGTCTCCCGTTCCTTGCGAACTTACAGATCGAGCAGCAGGCGCGCCGGGTCTTCCAGCGCTTCCTTCATCGCCACCAGTCCGAGCACCGCTTCGCGGCCGTCGATGATGCGATGGTCGTAGGACAGCGCCAGGTAGTTCATCGGCCGGATCACGATCTCACCGTTCTCGACCACCGCGCGGTCCTTGGTGGCATGGATGCCGAGGATCGCCGATTGCGGCGGGTTGATGATCGGCGTCGACAGCATCGAACCGAAGGTGCCGCCGTTGGAAATCGAGAAGGTGCCGCCGGTCAGTTCGTCCAGCGTCAGCTTGCCGTCCTTGGCCTTGGCGCCGAATTCACCGATCTTCTTTTCGATGTCGGCGATCGACATCTGGTCGGCGTCGCGCAGGATCGGCACCACCAGGCCGCGCGGCGAACCGACCGCGATGCCGATGTCGAAGTAGCCGTGATAGACGATGTCATTGCCGTCGACCGAGGCGTTGATGATCGGATAGCGCTTCAGCGCCGCCACCGCCGCCTTGACGAAGAACGACATGAAGCCGAGCTTGACGCCGTGCTCCTTCTCGAATTTTTCCTTGTACTTGGCGCGCAGATCCATCACCGGCTTCATGTTGACTTCGTTAAACGTCGTCAGGATCGCGTTGGTGGATTGCGACTGCAGCAGGCGCTCGGCGATGCGCGCACGCAGCCGGCTCATCGGCACCCGCTCCTCCGGGCGATCGTCGGCACCGGCGGCGCTTGGTGCCGGCACCGGCTGCAAGGCCGGCTTGGCCGGCGCCGCCTTCGGCGCGGTGGTATTGAGCGCATTGATCACGTCGCCCTTCAGCACGCGGCCGTCCTTGCCGCTGCCGGCGACGTCGGAGGCCGCCATGTTGTTGTCGGCCAGCATCTTGGCGGCGGCCGGCATCGCAACCGCGCCGGGTGTCGGCGCAGCAGCAGCAGCGGCAGCCGGGGCCGGCGCAGGGGCCGGAGTGGCAGCCGCAGCCGGGGCGGCGGCAGCGCCGGCAGTGGCGTCGGTATCGATCATCGCGATCACTTCGCCGGCCACCACGGTGGCGCCGTCGTCCTTGACGATCTGGGTGATGACGCCGGCATCCGGCGCCGGCAGTTCCAGCACCACCTTGTCGGTTTCGATGTCGATCAGGTTCTCATCGCGGGCGACAGCTTCCCCGACCTTCTTGTGCCATTGCAGCAGGGTCGCTTCGGCGACCGATTCCGACAGTTGCGGAACTTTGACTTCCAGGATTGCCATGTAACTCTCCGTTTCGGTTTGTCTGACGGCGGGCCAGCTTCTGCCCCGCCGCCGGGTTTATTTCGTGCGCACGTAGCCCTTGAGTCTGGAAAACGCGGTATCGAGCAAGGCCTTCTGCTGCGCATAGTGCTTGTCGTAATAGCCGACCGCCGGCGAGGCGGAGGCGGGACGACCGGCATAGGCCAGACGCTGACCGGCTTCCAGGTTCTCGAACACGTTGTGCTGGATCTGGAACCAGGCGCCCTGATTCTGCGGCTCGTCCTGCGCCCACACCAGTTCGGTGAAAGCCGGGAACTTCTTCAGCTCGGTCGCCAGCGCCTTGTGCGGGAACGGATACAGCTGCTCCAGACGGATGATCGCGGTATCGGTCTGCGCGCGCTCGGTGCGGGCATTGACCAGATCGTAATAGACCTTGCCGGAGCAGGCCACCACGCGCTTGACCTTCTTCGGGTCGATCTTCGGATCGACTTCGCCGATCACGGTCTGGAACGTGCCCTTGGCCAGTTCCGATAGCGACGAGCCGGCATCCTTGTTACGCAGCAGCGACTTCGGCGTCATGATCACCAGCGGCTTGCGGAACAGACGGATCATCTGGCGCCGCAGCAGGTGGAAAATCTGCGCCGCGGTACTCGGCTGCACCACCTGCATGTTGTTGTCGGCGCACAGCTGCAGATAACGCTCCAGCCGTGCCGACGAGTGCTCCGGCCCCTGCCCTTCGTAACCGTGCGGCAGCATCATCACCAGGCCCGAGGCACGGCCCCACTTGACTTCGCCGGAGCTGATGAACTGGTCGATCACCACCTGCGCGCCGTTGGCGAAATCGCCGAACTGCGCTTCCCAGATCGTCAGCGTGTTCGGTTCGGCGGTCGAATAACCGTATTCGAAACCAAGCACCGCTTCCTCGGACAACACCGAATCGATCACGCGGAACGGCGCCTGCTTGTCCGATACGTGCTGCAGTGGAATGTAGGTGCCGGCGTCCCAGCGTTCGCGGTTCTGATCGTGCAGCACCGCGTGACGGTGCATGAAGGTGCCACGCCCGGCATCCTGGCCGGTAATGCGGATCGCGTAGCCGGACGACACCAGCGAAGCGAATGCCAGATGCTCGCCCATGCCCCAGTCCAGCTTGATCTCGCCATTGCCCATCGCGGCACGGTCGGCCAGCACCTTTTCCACCAGCGGATGCACCTTGAAATGATCCGGCACTTCGGTGATGCGCGCCGCCAGGCGCTTGAGTTCCGCCAGCGGCACCGCGGTATCGGCGGCGTCGGTCCACTTGCGGTTCAGGAACGGCATCCAGTCGACCGCGTACTTGTTCTTGAAGTTGGAAATGACCGGATCGATCGCATGCTTGCCGGAATCCATCGCATCGCGATAGGCCTTGACCATCGCTTCACCGGCATCGGCATCGATGACGCCCTGCGCCACCAGCTTGTCGGCATACAGCTTGCGGGTGCCGGGATGCTCGCCGATCTTCTTGTACATCAGCGGCTGCGTCAGCGCCGGCGTGTCCTGCTCGTTGTGGCCGAGCTTGCGGTAGCAGACGATGTCGACCACGATGTCCTTCTTGAATTCAAGCCGGTAATCGAGCGCGATCTGGGTCGCCAGCACCACCGCTTCGGCATCGTCGCCGTTGACGTGCAGCACCGGCGCTTCGATCATCTTGACAACATCGGTGCAATACAGCGTCGAGCGCGAATCGCGCGGGTCGGACGTGGTGAAGCCGATCTGGTTGTTGATGACGATGTGCAGCGTGCCGCTGGTGCCGTAGCCACGCGTCTGCGCCAGGTTTAGCGTTTCCATCACCACGCCCTGGCCGGCGAAGGCGGCGTCGCCATGCACCAGGATCGGCAGCACCTGCGAGCCGTCACGGTCATTGCGGCGCTCCATGCGGGCGCGCACCGAACCCTCGACCACCGGGTTGACGATTTCCAGATGCGACGGATTGAACGCTAGCGACAGGTGAACCGGCCCGCCGGCGGAACTGATGTCGGACGAAAAACCCTGGTGGTACTTGACGTCGCCAGCCGGCAGGTCGTCACCGTGCTTGCCTTCGAATTCGGCGAACAGTTCCTGCGGCGTCTTGCCGAGCGTATTGACCAGCACGTTCAGACGGCCACGATGCGCCATGCCGATGACGATTTCCTGAACGCCCTTGCCGCCGGCGCGCTGGATCGCTTCGTCCAGCGAGGCGATGAAGCTTTCGCCGCCCTCCAGCGAAAAGCGCTTCTGGCCGACGTATTTGGTGTGCAGATAGCGTTCCAGTCCTTCGGCGGCGGTCAGGCGATCCAGGATGTGACGCTTTTTCTCGGCCGGGAAATTGGCGACCGAGCGGCTCGACTCCAGTTTCTCCTGCATCCAGCGCTTTTGCGCCGGATCACTGACGTACATGAATTCGGCACCGATCGAACGGCAGTAGGTGTCACGCAGCATGTTCAGCAGATCGCGCAGCGTCGCGGTCTCGGTGCCGAAGTAGGTATTGCTGATGGTGAATACCGTGTCCATGTCGGCATCGGTAAAACCGTAGAACGCCGGATCGAGCTCGGGAATGTTCGGGCGCTCCTGGCGCTGCAGCGGATCCAGATTGGCCCAGTGCGTGCCGAGGAAGCGGTAAGCGGCGATCAGCTGGGTGACGGCGACGCGCTTGCGGCCCAGTTCGGCATCGGACGAAGCGACCACGGTGCGGATCGGCCCCTGCTTGGCGCGCTCGGCAAAGGAGGCGATGACGTTCGCATGGGCAACATCGGGACGATTGGAACCATCCACTGCCGGCACGTGCTGCATCGCGTCGAAATAGGCGCGCCAGCCGTCGGAAACCGATCCGGGATTATTCAGATAGGACTCGTACAGGTCTTCAATGTACGGAGCATTGCCACCCGACAGATAGGAACTGGCTCGGGATTGCTGCATCATCTTGCTCACCTTTCTTCGCGCTTCGCGAGATTAGCGGGTTGGTCTAACCTTCCGCGACACGGCCTGACCGGTTAGCGGATTGCACATCAAGTTGTGGGGGAAGGGCTGGATTTGGAACAAATTCAAACAGGTTGAAAGCATAGCACACAAGGCTGACCAACAAAAAAAGCGAGCCGGATGGCTCGCTTTTCTGGGAACGACTATACGGCTCAGGAACGCTTGGCGAGCGGCGGCACATCGCGCTGCGGCGCGCCGATGAACAGCTGGCGCGGACGACCGATCTTCTGCTCCGGATCGGAAATCATTTCATTCCATTGCGCGATCCAGCCGACCGTGCGCGCCATCGCGAAGATGCCGGTAAACAGCGACACCGGGATGCCGAGCGCCGACTGCACGATGCCGGAATAGAAATCGACGTTCGGATACAGCTTGCGGGAGACGAAGTAATCGTCTTCCAGCGCGACCTTTTCCAGCGCCATCGCCAGCTTGAACAGCGGATCGTTTTCCAGCCCGAGTTCGTTCAGCACTTCGTAGCAGGTTTCGCGCATCAGCTTGGCGCGCGGATCGTAGTTCTTGTAGACACGATGGCCAAAACCCATCAGCTTGACGCCGGAATTCTTGTCCTTGACCTGCTTGACGAAGTCGCCGATCTTGTCGGGCGAACCGATTTCCCGCAGCATGTTCAGCGCCGCCTCGTTGGCGCCGCCATGTGCCGGGCCCCACAGGCAAGCAATGCCGGCGGCGATGCAGGCAAACGGATTAGCGCCGGAAGAACCGGCCAGACGCACCGTCGAGGTCGAGGCATTCTGCTCATGGTCGGCATGCAGGATCAGGATGCGATCCAGCGCGCGCACCAGCACGTCATTGATCTTGTACTCCTCGCACGGGTTGGAGAACATCATGTGCATGAAGTTGGCGCTGTACGACAGATCGTTGCGCGGGTAGACGAACGGCTGACCGAGCGAATACTTGTAGGCCATCGCCACCAGCGTCGGCATCTTGGCGATCAGGCGGATCGCCGACACTTCGCGATGGTGCGGATCGTTGATGTCGAGCGAATCGTGATAGAACGACGCCAGCGCGCCGACCGTGCCGACCAGCACCGACATTGGATGCGCGTCGCGCCGGAAGCCGCGGAAAAAGAACTGCATCTGCTCGTGCACCATCGTGTGCTGGGTGACGGTGGAGACGAATTTGTCCTTCTGCGCGGCGTTCGGCAGTTCGCCGTTCAGCAGCAGGTAGCAGGTTTCGAGAAAGTCGCAATTGACCGCCAGCTGTTCGATCGGATAACCGCGATACAGCAGTTGCCCCTTGTCGCCATCGATGTAGGTGATCGACGAATTGCAGGAGGCGGTCGACATGAAGCCGGGGTCGTAGGTGAACTTGCCGGTGGCGCCGTACAGCTTGCGGATGTCGATCACATCCGGGCCGATCGAACCCTTGTAGATCGGAAAATCCAGGGAGGGGGTACCGTCCGAAAACGATAGCGTCGCTTTGGTGTCAGATTGAGTCATGGGCCTTCCTTCTTTTTACCGAGGCGGTGAGTCGTTGATTAAAAATAGGACGCAACCAGCTACGCAAGCCAAACGGCCGGTTCAGGCGCCGCGCAGCTTCGTCAGCAGCGCATGAAGCGGCGGTGAATCGAGTTCACCATCCGGCTCCTTGCGTGCCAGCAAAAGATCCAGCAATTCGCTGTCCGGCAACTCCATCAGCCGGGAAAATGCCGCCACTTCCTGGTCCGTCAACTCCATTTCGTGGGAATCCAGAAAACGGGTCAGGATCAGGTCGTTTTCCAGCAGACCGCGCCGTGCGCGCCAGCGTAGCCGCGCACGCTTGACCGGATCGGCCTGATGCGTCATTTCCATATGATGCGTCTTCCGTTCAATTTCCGCATTCTTCCAGCGTGGACGGCGGCGTCCCGCCATCCACGCCAGCAGCCTTTTGTCAGGCCGCGCGGCGAACCATCAGTTCCTTGATCTTGCCGATCGCCTTGTTCGGATTCAGTCCCTTCGGGCAAACATCGACGCAATTCATGATGGAACGGCAGCGGAACAGACGGTACGGGTCTTCCAGGTTGTCCAGACGTTCGCTGGTGGCCAGATCGCGGCTGTCGGCCAGGAAGCGGTAGGCTTGCAGCAGACCAGCCGGGCCGACGAACTTGTCCGGATTCCACCAGAACGACGGGCAGGAAGTCGAGCAGCAGGCGCACAGGATGCATTCGTACAGGCCATCCAGTTCTTCGCGCTGTTCCGGCGACTGCAGGCGCTCCTTCTCCGGCGGCAGCGTGTCGTTGATCAGGTACGGCTTGATCGAATCGTACTGCTTGAAGAACTGCGTCATGTCGACGATCAGGTCGCGGATCACCGGCAATCCGGGCAGCGGCTTCAGCACGATCGGCTGCGTCAGTTCGTTCAGGTTGGTAATGCAGGCCAGGCCGTTCTTGCCGTTGATGTTCATCGCGTCGGAGCCGCACACCCCTTCGCGGCAGGAGCGGCGCAGCGACAGCGAGTCATCGACGTCGGACTTGATACGCTGCAGCGCATCCAGCAGCATCTTGTCGGTGTCCTTCAGTTCCACCGTGACGTCCTGCATGTACGGCCGGCTGTCCTTGTCCGGATCGTAACGATAGATTTGTAGCTTCAGTGTGCGTGCCATGGTCGGGCCTTATCAAAATTGCGGAACAAAAACAAACAGCGGAACCAGAGGGACCTTGCGGATTTGCCCGCCGCGCGGTCCTTGCACCACTGGATCGGCTTCTGTCACCGCCCAATCAGAATGTGCGGGGTTTCGGCTGGAAGGTTTCCACCGTCAGCGGTTTCGTCACCACCGGCTTGTACTCGAGCCGGTTGCCTTCGGAGAAGTACAGCGTGTGCTTCATCCAGTTGGCATCGTCGCGCTCTTCGTAATCCTGATGCGCATGAGCGCCACGCGATTCCTTGCGTGCCAGCGCCGAGGTAATGGTCGCCTTCGCCACTTCGATCAGGTTGTCCAGTTCGAGCGCTTCGACGCGCGCCATGTTGAACACCTTCGATTTGTCCTGGAAGGCGACATGCTTGCGTCGCTCGTCCAGTTCCATGATCTTGTCATAGCCGGCCTGCAGCAGCGCATCGGTGCGGAACACGCCGCAATAGTGCTGCATCGTCGCACGGATCGCATTGGCGACATCCTGCACCCGTTCCGAGCCCTTGCTGTTTTCCAGCCGTGCCATGCGCTCCAGCGCCCGGTCGGCGGCATCCGCCGGCAGCGGCTTGTGGCTCTTGTCCTGCAGCCGCTGGGCGACGATATGGTTGCCGGCGGCGCGGCCGAACACCACCAGATCGAGCAGCGAATTGGTGCCGAGCCGGTTGGCGCCATGCACCGATACGCACGAGCATTCGCCGATCGCGTACATGCCCTGCACCACTTCGTTCGGATTGCCGTTCTTCGGCGCCACCACCTGCCCGTGGATGCTGGCCGGAATGCCGCCCATCTGGTAGTGGATGGTCGGCACCACCGGGATCGGTTCCTTGGTGGCATCGACGTTGGCGAACTTGTGGCCGATTTCCAGAATCGACGGCAGCCGCTTGTGGATGGTATCGGCGCCGATGTGACGCAGATCGAGCAGCACGTGATCCTTGTTCGGTCCGCAGCCGCGTCCTTCCTTGATTTCCTGGTCCATCGAGCGCGACACGAAGTCACGAGGCGCCAGATCCTTGTAGTGCGGCGCATAACGCTCCATGAAGCGCTCGCCATTGCTGTTGATCAGGATGCCGCCTTCGCCGCGCACCCCTTCGGTGATCAGCACACCGGCGCCGGCGACCCCGGTCGGATGGAATTGCCAGAACTCCATGTCTTCCAGCGGCAGGCCGGCGCGCGCCGCCATGCCGAGACCGTCGCCGGTATTGATGAAGGCATTGGTCGAGGCGGCGAACACGCGACCGGCGCCGCCGGTGGCGAACAGCGTGGTCTTGGCGTGCAGCATCATCACGTCGCCAGTTTCCATTTCCAGCGCCACCACGCCCAGCACGTCGCCGTCGGCATCGCGAATCAGGTCGATCGCCATCCATTCGACGAAGAAATGGGTACGCGCGCGGACGTTGCGCTGATACAGCGTATGCAGCAACGCATGGCCGGTACGGTCGGCTGCCGCACAGGCGCGCTGCACCGCTTTTTCACCGAAATTGGCGGTATGACCACCGAACGGGCGCTGATAGATGGTGCCGTCCGGATTGCGGTCGAACGGCATGCCAAAATGCTCGAGTTCGTAGACGACGTTGGGCGCCTCGCGGCACATGAATTCGATCGCATCCTGGTCGCCCAGATAATCGCCACCCTTGACGGTGTCGAACATGTGCCAGTACCAGTTGTCTTCGGCCATGTTGCCGAGCGATGCGCCGATGCCGCCCTGCGCGGCGACCGTGTGCGAACGCGTCGGGAACACCTTGGACAGCACGGCCACGTTCAATCCCGCCTCCGCCAGCTGCAGCGAAGCGCGCATGCCGGAACCGCCGGCGCCGACAATCACCGCATCGAAGCGACGAGTAGGAATTGTGGATTTGATGTTTGCCACGATTACACTCTCCACAAAATCTGCGCCGCCCATCCGGCACAACCGATCAGCCACACCAGCGTGGCCACTTCCAATACCAGCTTGATCCCGACCACCTTGACGTAGTCCATCAGGGCGTCACGTACGCCGACCCACACGTGGTAGATCAGCGCGATGATCGTGACGAAGGTCGCAATCTTGAACCATTGACGGGCAAACAAGCCCGCCCAGCCTTCATAGCTGAAATCGCTCGCGGTCAGGAACGACACCAGAAGGATGACGGTGTAGATGGCCATCACCACCGCGGTCGCCCGCTGCGCCATCCAGTCCCGCAAACCATAATGCGCGCCGACTACCAGCCGCTTCGATCCAAAATTCTTGTCCATGATCAGAACGCTCCAAACAACTTCAGGGCAACCAGAACCGCCAGCACCAGGCTGACCACCAGCACACTCGCCGCCGAATGACGGGCGCCTTCCTTGCTCAGACCGATGTGGTTGTCCATGATCAGATGACGGAAGCCGGCGCAGAAATGATGCAGATAAGCCCAGCTCAGCGCGAGGATGACCAGCTTGACGAACCAGCCGGACGTGAAGCTCTTGAAATAATCGAAGGAAATTTCCGAGGTCAGGCTCTTGTCGAGCAGGTACAGCACGAAAGGCAACAGCACGAACATCAGCAGACCGCTGATCCGGTGCAGGATCGATACCACCGCCGCCAGCGGCATCCGGTATCGAAGAATCTGGAAGATATGGATATTACGAAATTGCGGCCGGGCGCTTTTCGCGGCATCTGACATAACAAGACCTCCTACTTGATCAATCCTGCAATTTTCGCCGATTTTGTGCATCACACCAATAGGTATTTACCCACAGCAAGCAAAAATCGGCGCGCGCAACCCGGCGCCACCCCGGTTCGGCCCATACCGGCGAGGCATCCGCGCCTTCAACTCAATTCGTTGTAGTAGTGATGGCGCCCTGTCAGATACAGGCCGCGCCGCACTTCGACCGGCTTGTCGCCATAGGTCTGCGACACCCGTTCGACGCTCAGCAGCGGCGTGCCGACCGCCACCTGCAACAGTTCGGCCACCTCGGCGTCGGCATCCACCGCGCGCAGCTTTTCGCTGGCGCGGACCATGTGCGTGCCGAATTCGGTTTCGAACAGGGCATACATCGGCCCTTTGTATTCGCTCAGGCGCTCCGCCGTCAAGCCCTTGAACAGCACGCCCGGCAGCCAGATTTCCTCGAGGATCGTCGGCGCGCCATCGAATGACTGCACGCGCTTGATGAAAATCACAGGATCGCCGGATTTCATTTCCAGCAGCCGCGCCACCTCGGCCGGCGCACGCAGCCGCCGCACCTCGATGATGCGGTTATGCGCCAGATGGGCGGCGCCGACATCCGGCATCAGCCGCAGGAAACGGAATTCGGCGCGCGCCTCATGATGAGTGGCGACGAAGGTCCCCTTCCCCTGGCGCCGCATTACCAGATTTTCCGCCGCCAGCTCGTCGATCGCCTTGCGCACGGTTCCCTGACTGACCCGGAAACGGCTGGCCAGCTCGACTTCGCTCGGAATCAGCTCGCCCGGCTTCCACTCTCCCGACTGCAGGCTTTGCGTGATCAGGGCCTTGATCTGCTGATACAGAGGGCTGAAGGTGGCGGAAGGAGTAGACACGGGAGAGCCATTGCCGGCCGGATTGGACAGAATGGAACTCATGGCGGGGATTTCACCATACAACGCGCCCGTCCGTCCAGCAAAACTTATGACTTAGATGTCTTATATAAGATATATGAATCTGATTGACAGGCTGCTTATGCAAGCCTAAACTCGCGGGCGAATCGCGGGCGCGGCCAGCCGGCACGCCTGCTCCCACGACAGCGCCGCTTCGGCGACGCCCGTTCAACGGTATCATTACGGACTTTCGGAACAGCACCCGGCCCGCCGGTATGCCGCTTTCCCCAGATTTCATCATCGCTTCCGCACTTACCACCTTGGAGGACTGTCATGTCTAAAGCTCCCATGCGCGTCGCCGTCACCGGCGCCGCCGGCCAGATCGGGTATTCCCTGTTGTTCCGCATCGCCAACGGCGACATGCTCGGCAAGGACCAGCCGGTGATCCTGCAATTGCTCGAAATCCCCGACGAAAAGGCGCAGAAGGCGCTGAAGGGCGTCATGATGGAAATCGACGACTGCGCCTTCCCGCTGCTCGCTGGCATGACAGCGCACAGCGACCCGATGACGGCATTCAAGGACGCCGACGTCGCGCTGCTGGTCGGCGCCCGCCCGCGCGGTCCCGGCATGGAACGCAAGGATCTGCTGGAAGCCAACGCGCAGATTTTCACGGTACAGGGCAAGGCGCTCGACGCCGTCGCCTCGCGCAACGTCAAGGTGCTGGTGGTCGGCAACCCTGCCAACACCAACGCCTACATTGCGATGAAGTCGGCGCCGAACCTGCCGGCCAAGAACTTCACCGCGATGCTGCGTCTCGACCACAACCGCGCGCTGTCGCAGATCGCCGCCAGGACCGGCAAGCCGGTCGCCGCGATCGAGAAGCTGTGTGTCTGGGGCAACCACTCGCCGACCATGTACGCCGATTACCGTTTCGCCACTGTCGACGGCCAGTCGGTCAAGGACCTGATCAACGACCCGGTCTGGAACAAGGACGTGTTCCTGCCGACCGTCGGCAAGCGCGGCGCCGCCATCATCGACGCGCGCGGCCTGTCGTCGGCCGCCTCGGCGGCGAACGCCGCGATCGACCACGTGCGCGACTGGGTGCTCGGCACCAACGGCAAGTGGACCACGATGGGCGTGCCGTCGGACGGTTCCTACGGCATTCCGGAAGGCATCATCTTCGGCGTGCCGGTGACCACCGAAAATGGTGAGTACACGCGCATCCAGGGTCTGGAAATCGACGCGTTCTCGCAAGAGCGCATCGACCTGACGCTGAAGGAACTGCTGGAAGAACGCGAAGGCATCAAGCACCTGGTAGGCTAAGCCGCAGCCGCGCCGCCGTCACCGGCGGCGGCGCGTCCAACGATCGACCGCTTTCCCGACGTCATACCCGCGCCGCAGATGTCCTTTTCCACCGTTCCAGCCCGCTCCAGGCGGATGCCGGTTCCGCTGATGGCGGACGGGCGCGACCAGACGTTTTCCCCTCCTTGCTCCGCCGTGCGGCCACGCCGTGCGCATCCCCACCAAAGCCGCACAAGTTGTACACTTGCGGAAGTATTTTCGCCGTTTTCGACGCCCTGTCCGCCAGCTGGCGGAAACGTCGCGAACCTGGCCGCGCCTTGCCAGAGGCCCGGCATGAGCCTTCCGTCCCCACGCATGGCAATGGAGTCCGCATGAAAAAATATCTGACCGTTCTGGCGGCGCTGACCTTCGGCATCGCCCTGTCCACGGCCGCGCAGGCCGACAACGCCACCAGAACCTCGGCCAAGGCAACTGCCAAACCGGCCGTCCGGAAGGCGCCGGTGAAAAAGGCGGTCAAGACGCCGGCGGTATCGCAGGAAGACCTGGACGATCCGGAACCGGACATCAGCAATTCGATCGCGGTCGATTACGTCTGCGAACTCGGCAACAAGCTGACCATCCTGGCCAACAACGCCGACGACCAGCACCTGGCGCTGCGCTGGAAGAACCGGCTGATCCGCCTGGAGCGGATCGGCACCACCACCGGCGCGATGCGCTTCGAGAGCAAGAAACGCGGCCTGATCTGGATCGGCATTCCGGCCAAGGGCATCCTGCTCGATTCGCGCCGCGGCCAGCAACTGGCCAACGAATGCAAGAGTCCGGAACAGCTGGCGATGCGCGCCAGCGCGCCATCCGGCTCCGGACTGCTGGCGCCGCAGGCACCGCCGTCGATGGCGGCGCAAGCCGGCAAATAACAAACGACCGGGCACGCCGGCCGTGCCCGCCCTGATAACAAGTTCCATTCATTCTGCTACCAGTCGGTTTGCAATCTAAGGAGAGGCCATGTCCCGCAACACGTTGAATACGCTCAAGGAATTCAAGATCACCGAGTCGAAGAAAGGGAAGTTCTATTCCCTGCCGGCGCTGGGCAAGAAGCTCGGCGTCGATGTTTCCCGGCTGCCGGTATCGATCCGCATCGTGCTGGAATCCGTGCTGCGTAATTGCGACGGCAAGAAGGTCACCGAAGACAACGTGACGCAGCTGGCCAACTGGAAGCCGAAGGCGGCGCGCACCGACGAAATCCCGTTCGTGGTGTCGCGCGTGGTGCTGCAGGACTTCACCGGCGTGCCGCTGCTGGTCGATCTGGCCGCGATGCGCGGCACGGCGGCGCAGATGGGCAAGGACCCGAAGCGGATCGAGCCGATGGTGCCGGTCGATCTGGTGGTCGATCACTCGGTGCAGATCGACCACTTCCGCGAAAAGAAGGCGCTCGACCTGAACATGAAGCTGGAATTCCAGCGCAACAACGAGCGCTACCAGTTCATGAAGTGGGGCATGCAGGCGTTCGACACCTTCGGCGTGGTGCCTCCGGGCTTCGGCATCGTGCACCAGGTCAACCTCGAATACCTGGCGCGCGGCGTCCACAAGAAGGCCGCTGACAAGGGCACCATCTACTATCCGGACACGCTGGTCGGCACCGATTCGCACACCACCATGATCAACGGCATCGGCGTGGTCGGCTGGGGCGTCGGCGGCATCGAGGCGGAAGCGGCCATGCTCGGCCAGCCGGTCTATATCCTGACCCCGGACGTGGTCGGCGTGAACCTGACCGGCGCGCTGCGTGAAGGCGTCACCGCCACCGATCTGGTGCTGACCATCACCGAACTGCTGCGCAAGGAAAAGGTGGTCGGCAAGTTCGTCGAATTCTTCGGCGAAGGCACCTCGTCGCTGTCGCTGACCGACCGCGCGACGATCGCCAACATGTCGCCGGAATACGGCGCCACGATGGGCTTCTTCCCGGTCGATGAAGTGACCGTCGACTACTTCCGCGGCACCGGCCGCACCAAGGCCGAAATCGACGCCTTCGAAGGCTATTTCCGCGCGCAGAAGATGTTCGGCATCCCGCGCGCCGGCGAAATCGATTACACCACCGTGGTCACGCTCGACCTCGGCTCGGTGACGCCGTCGCTGGCCGGCCCGAAGCGGCCGCAGGACCGCATCGAGATCGGCAACGTCAAGAACAACTTCGCCGACCTGTTCGTCAAGCCGATCGCCGAAAACGGCTTCAACAAGAAGGCCGAAGACCTGAACGCCGAATACGTCAATGCCGACGGCGTCAAGGTCAAAAACGGCGACGTGCTGATCGCCGCGATCACCTCCTGCACCAACACCTCGAACCCGAGCGTGCTGCTGGCCGCCGGCCTGCTGGCCAAGAAGGCGGTCGAAGCCGGCCTGAAGGTGGCGCCGCACATCAAGACCTCGCTGGCGCCGGGATCGCGCGTGGTCACCAAGTACCTGGAACAGGCCGGCCTGCTGCCGTACCTGGAAAAGCTCGGCTTCGGCGTCACCGCCTACGGCTGCACCACCTGCATCGGCAATGCCGGCGACCTGACCCCGGCGATGAACGAAGCGATCGTCAAGAACGACATCGTCGCCTCGGCCGTGCTGTCGGGCAACCGCAACTTCGAAGCGCGCATCCACCCGAACATCCGTTCCAACTTCCTGGCATCGCCGCCGCTGGTGGTGGCCTACGCGCTGGCCGGCAACATGATGGTCGACCTGATGAGCGAACCGGTCGGCAAGGGCAAGGGCGGCAAGGACGTGTACCTCGGCGACATCTGGCCGAGCTCGCAGGAAATCGGCAAGCTGATGCGTTTCGCGCTGAACGGCAAGACCTTCAAGGAAAACTACGAAACCATCAAGACCGCGCCGGGCAAGCTGTGGGAAAAGATCGGCGGCATCAAGAAGGGCCAGGTCTACAACTGGCCGGCCTCGACCTACATCGCCGAACCGCCGTTCTTCGAAGGCTTCGGCATGGAACCGGCACCGGCCGCCACCGCGATCACCGGCGCCCGCGCGCTCGGCGTATTCGGCGACTCGATCACCACCGACCACATCTCCCCGGCCGGCGCGATCAAGGAATCGTCCCCGGCGGGCGTCTACCTGAAGGCCAACGGCGTGATGAAGGCCGACTTCAACTCCTACGGCTCGCGCCGCGGCAATCATGACGTGATGATGCGCGGCACCTTCGCCAACGTCCGCATCAAGAACCTGATGATCCCGCCGACCCCGGACGGTTCGCGCGTCGAAGGCGGCATCACGATCCACCAGCCATCCGGCGAACAGATGTCGATCTACGACGCCGCGATGAAGTACGTCGCCGACGGCGTGCCGACGATGGTGTTCGGCGGCGAGGAATACGGCACCGGCTCCTCGCGCGACTGGGCCGCCAAGGGCACCCAGCTGCTCGGCGTGAAGGTGGTGATTGCCCGTTCGTTCGAACGCATCCACCGCTCCAACCTGGTCGGCATGGGCGTGCTGCCGCTGCAGTTCATCGGCGACGACAGCGTGCAGACGCTCGGCATCAAGGGCGATGAAACCTTCGACCTGACCGGTCTGGAAGGCGAAATCAAGCCGCGCCAGCAATTGACGCTGGTGATCCACCGCCGCAACGGCGAAACCCACAAGACCAAGGTGCTGTTGCGCATCGACACCCCGATCGAAGTGGATTACTACAACCACGGCGGCATCCTGCCGTTCGTGCTGCGCCAGCTGCTGGCGGCCTGAGCGTCACCTTCGCGATGAACGGGCCGGGCGCGTTGCGCCCGGCCCGTTTTTTTGCCTGCCGCTCTCGTCAGATCATCATACTCGGCCGTGTATTTTTGAAGCCGGGCTCCCACTGCCCGGGACAGCCCGATTTAAAGGCATACTCCCCCTGTCACCGGGGAATGTCGAATCCACTACAATACGGCACCCGCGTTTTCCCTCTTCAGCAGAACCGCCATGCGCTCCTTTTCCAAAGCTTCTCTCCGCAAACCGTCGCCCGACAGCCAGCGCCTGATCAACCTGTCGCGGGCGATCCTGCAGGCCGGCAGCCGGCTGGAGCAGCGCGCCTGGGAGCAGCACCTCGATCTCCTGCTGGCCAGGCTGCTGAAAAGCGGCCACCAGAAAACCCTGGACGGCGCGCTGGACCGCCTGTTCACGGTCGAACCGGACGCCTACGACGTGCTGATGGATGCCGCCGAAGCCGGCAGCGAAGCCTGCGTGATCGAGCATGACGGCACCGCTTACGACACCCTGCTGGTGGCGCTGCCGATTCTGGCCTGGACCCGCTACGCGATCCCGTCCGGCCCGGTGCCGGCCGAAATCCTCGGCACGCTCGGCGCCCATCTGCACGCGCACGTGCTGGCCGACGACGCCAGAGCGGCGCTGGCGCCGACGCTGTTTTCGATCGACCAGCTGCCGCGCAGCCACGCCGAAATCCTGGCGCTGACGCAGCGCATGGCGCAGGCGGCGCTGAAAGGCGAAGCGCCGGTGGTGACGGTACGCGCCGACGCCACCGCGCCGTTCCTCGCCGATACCCGCTACCTGCTGGCGGCGGTAGTGGTGCCGGCCGGCCAGCCGCTGTTCCGCTGGCAAACCGACGCCGCCGGCGACTACGCCGGCCAGCGCGCGCAGATGCTGCAGACCTGGCGCCAGCAGGCCGAGCCGAACGTCGCCCGCCTGCTGCCCGGCTGCAGCGTCGAACTGCTGCTGCCGGATGCCTACTTCATCTCCTGCCGCGAAGCCGACCGGCAGATCCGCCCGGCCTCGATCCGCGCCGCCGACTTCTACCTGACCTCGACGCTCGGGGTCGAATCGCAGGAACTGCATGCCAGCATCGGCGCCTTCGCCGAAACCGCGGATGGCCGCGTCGACGAATACCGGATCGGTTTCGGCATCGGCCAGAGCGCCGACATCGTGCATGGCGTGATATGGCCGCTGTACGGCCAGGAAGACGAGATCGACGAACAACCGGCCGCCGCCGGCGCCGAGGGCGCCAGCCCGATCGAGCAAATCCTGGCGCTGCTGCGCGAATGCGGCATCACCCGCATCAAGCACCACCACGAGCGTTTCCCGATGGAATTCTGCGACGACTGCGGCGCCCCGCTGTACCCGGACCGCGACGGCGACCTGGTGCACCCGGAAATGCCGGAAGACGCGCCGGCCGGCTCCGGCCATTTTCACTGACGGCGCTTAACCGGCGTCCGCCGCCGGCGCGGCGCCAAACATCTCGTGCAGCGGCTGCAGCAGCGCCGCGCCCAGCCGCTTGCTGCGCGCCGCGCTCCAGCCGGTGCGCGGCTGCGGCAGGTCGGCATTGTCCTTGAACGGCATTTCCAGCGTCAGCGACGGGCATTTGAAGGTATGGCCGATGTATTTCGACGCCAGCTTCAGCACGTCCTCGCGATACTTGCCGCTGTCGTAGCCGTGGCGGGTCTGGAAATCCGGGCTGGCGCGCAGGAAGGCGTCGATGAAGCGTTGCTGCTCATCCGCCTGGCGCGCGCTGAAATTCTCCAGCATCTCGCTGCCGGCGACGAACACGTAAGGCAGCGCCTCGTCGCCATGCACGTCGAGGAAAAAATCGCAGCCGGTGGCATGGATACGCTCGCGCACCAGTTGCACCTCCGGGCTGCGCTCCATCGACGGCGCCATCCATTCGCGGTTCAGGTTGGCGCCGGCGGCGTTGGTGCGCAGATTGCCGCGCACCGCGCCGTCCGGGTTCATGTTCGGCACCAGATAGAACACCGCCCGCCGCAACAGCCGCCGCGCCAGCGGATTCGCCTCATCCAGCAGCGCTTCGACCAGCCCCTCCATGAACCATTCGGCCATCGTCTCGCCCGGATGCTGACGGGCGATCACCCATAGCTTGCGGGCCGCGCCGGCGTCGCCGATCTGCAGCAGATCCAGGTCGCGGCCATCGACGGTGGCGCCGAGCCGGTGCAGCCGCGCCAGCGGCGCCGCCTGCGCGCGATCCAGCAGATGCAGATGGCGCTCCCACGAATACGGCTCGAAATAGGCCAGATAGACGCTGTCGTATTCCGGCGTCAAGCTGATCTCCAGCACCTGGCCGTCGTAACTGGTCGGCACCCGGAACCAGTGCTCGCGGTCATGGCTGGCGAGCGCCTGATAGCCTTGCCAGCCGGCGGCGAAGGCAGCGCTGCCGGCGTTCAGGATGCGGATACGACAGTGCTGGCCGCGCCCGCCCTGCAGACGGAAATAGAACCACTGGCGGATGTCGGCGTGCGAATCGGCGCGCAGGTGCAGCGCAATGTCGTCCGCCGCCGCGGCGCGCAGCACCTCGATGGCGCCGCCGTCGAAACAGTCGCTGATCTTGATCGTCATGGCATTCCTCTCGATGGACATGCCGGCCATTATCGCGCCGCGCTCTCCCCAACGCCTCTGCCCGCAGCGGCGGCGACAAGCTATCCGAATGCCGCTGACTCCTCCCCTCTCCCGCCAGCGGGAGAGGGGCCGGGGGAGAGGGCGGGGTGAAGGCGGGAGAGGAAAATCCTCCACCCCTTCCCCCGCGCCCGTCCCCGAAAATCGATACCGCTCTGCTATAATCCGCGCTTCGTCGGGGCGTAGCGCAGCCTGGTAGCGTACCTGCATGGGGTGCAGGGGGTCGTGTGTTCGAATCACACCGTCCCGACCAAGAAACACGGGGCCGGTTGGCGGTGATCATCGCCAACCGGCCTTTGCGTTTACCCTGGCGGACTAGCCCGACTTTTCCGCCGACATGGCCGGGGATTACCTATACTCCAGACATAGCCATCCTGCACCGGGCGCCAAATGGTCGTTTTAACAATATACTCCCCGCATCCTCAATACGAGAGGTTCGCATGAGCGCCCCGACAGCGGAACACCAACCGCGCCTGATCGACTGCAGCGAAGCCGACCATGCCGCCGCCATCCTGGAGATCCTGAACGAAGCGATCCTCCATTCGACCGCGCTGTACGACTACGCGCCGCGTTCACCGCAGGCGATGGCGAGCTGGTTCGCCACCAAGCGCGCCAACGGCTTCCCGGTGATCGGCGCGGTCGATGGCGCCGGCCGGCTGCTGGGCTTCGCCAGCTGGGGCAGCTTCCGCGCCTTTCCCGCCTACAAGTACACCGCCGAACACAGCGTTTACGTGCATGCCAGCCAGCGCGGACGCGGCCTCGGCCGGCTGCTGCTGAACGAGCTGATCCGGCGCGCGCGCCTGGCGCAGCTGCACGTGCTGATCGGCTGCATCGACGCCAGCAACAGCGCCAGCATCCAGCTGCATGAGCGGCTCGGTTTCGTCCATTGCGGCAGCTTTTCCCAGGTCGGTTTCAAATTCGGCCGCTGGCTGGACGCGGCGTTCTACCAGTTGACGCTGGAAACGCCGGACCAGCCGTGCGACGGCTGAGCGCGGCCGCCGCGCCCTTTTAGAGGGGTTCATCCATGCCGAAACGGCTTTCGTGCATGGACAGGTCCCGGCGCCAGGCCGATAATTTGCCGGAATCGCCGCCCTGCCGGTGGCTTCCTCCGGCGCCTGAGCTGATCGCCGCCGGGTTTTTCATGCGCCACCGGCGCCGACCATCATGACCAGACCAGGATTTCCCTCCTCCACCTTGCCGGCCGCGCTGTTGAGCACGCTGCTGGCGGTCGGCAACGCCGCCGCTCAGCAAGCGGCGCCGATCGACTTCGCCGAAGCGCTGCGACAAGCCGCCACCGTCTCCGGCAGCGTGCGCGGCGCCCGCCTCGATACCGACAGCAAGCGACTGAAAGCCGAGGCGCTCGAACACATCGACGGCCCGTCGCTGAACCTGACCGGCTTCGCCGGCCGCGTGCAGACCAGCATCGGCCTGGACGTCAGCCGCGCCGCCGGCGCCATCAACGGCATCGGTGGCGCGCTGCCGCTGCCCTTGCCGCTGCCGGAAGTGCCGGACACGCTGACGCACGATTCCGCCTTCAACCTCGGCACCGTCGGCGTCGGCGCGCTGTGGCCGCTGTACACCGGCGGCCGGCTCGATGCGGTCAAGGGCGTGGCCGGCGGCCAGGTGCTGGAAGCCGATGCCGACCGCGCCACCGCCGAAGACCAGCTGGCGCTGCAGGTGGCGCAACGCTATTTCACGCTGCAACTGGCGCAGCAGGTAGCGCGGGTGCGGGCGCGCGCCGCCGCCGGCGTCGCCGAGCACCAGCAGGCCGCCAAAAAACTCGAAGCCGGCGGCCTGATCGCCCGCGCCGAACGGTTGCGCGCCGATGTCGCGCTGGATTCCGCCAACAGCGCGGCGGCGCAGGCCGCCAGCGATGTCGAGCTGGCGCAGGTGGCGCTGAACCGGCTGCTCGGCGCCGCCACCACGGTGCGGCCGGCGACGCCGCTGTTCGTCCACAGCACCCCGGTCGGGCCGCTGCAATCCTTCATCGACGCCGGCATGACGCACAACCCGGCCTGGGCCAAGATCGCCGGCAAGCGCATGCAGGCCGAGCAATCGCGCAAGCTGCACGGCAGCGAGCATTCGCCGACCGTATTCGCGCTCGGCAATTACAACTACAACAAGAGCAAGGAAGGACTGGTCGGCAACAACTGGTTCGTCGGCGTGGCGGTCAACATCCCGCTGGTGGACCGCATCGACAAGAGCAAGCTGATCGCCGCCGCCCGCCTCGACGAGGAAAGGGTCGAAGTGGCGGCGCAGCAGGCCGGGCGCGACATTCCGACGCTGATCGAAAAGAACTGGCGCGCGCTGGAACAGGCGCGCATCGAATTCCTGGCGACCGGTTCGTCGCTGGAACTGGCGCGCGAAAACCTGCGGCTGCAGCAGATCGCCTTCCGCGAAGGCCAGTCGGCGGCGCTGGATGAAGTCGATGCGCAACTGAACCTGGCCAAGATCGAAACCCAGCGCGCCAACGCCGCCTACGGCTATGTGATGGCGCTGGCGCAACTGCTGGACGCCAGCGGCCAGCCGCAACGCCTGCCGGAACTGGCGAAAACGGCCGATATCGTGATCCCCCTCGAAGGCGAATGACATGAGTGCACCAAACAATAAAAAATTCCGCTCCGCGCTGCTCCTGCTGCTGGCGCTGCTGGTACTGGCCTTCATCGGCTGGGGCCTGTACCGCGCGTTCCAGCCGCAAGTGCTGCCGCTGCAGGGACAGATCGACGCCCAGGAAGTCAACGTCTCCTCCAAGGTGCCGGGCCGGGTGGCGGCGCTGCACGTGCGGCTCGGGCAGGACGTGGCGGCCGGCGACCCGCTGTTCGAACTGACGTCGCAGGAAGTTCAGGCCAAGGTGGCGCAGGCCAGGGCGGCCGAACAGGCGGCGCAGGCGGTGGCATCCAAGGCCGATGCCGGCGCCCGCCCGGAAGAAATCGAAGCGGCGCGCTACAACATGGAACGCGCGCGCACCGGCGCGCAGATCGCCGAAACCACCTACCGCCGCGTGCAGTCGATGTACGACCAGGGCGTGCTGGCGCGCCAGAAGCGCGACGAGGCCGAGGCGCAATGGCAGGCGGCGCGGCAGCTGGAACAGGCCGCCGCCGCGCAGTACGCGATGGCGAAAAAAGGCGCGCGCCCGGAAGACAAGGCAGCGGCGCAGGCGCAGGCGCAACAGGTCGCCGGCGTGGTCAGCGAAGCCGAGGTGGCACTGGCGGAAACCCGCATCGCCGCGCCGCGCGCCGGCCGCGTCGCCAAGATCCAGATCCAGCCAGGCGAACTGGCGCCGCAGGGCTTCCCGGTCATCACGCTGGTCGATCTGGCCGACAGCTGGGCGGTGCTGCAGATACGCGAGGACAGCATGGGCGCGTTCGCCGCCGGCAGCGCCCATACCGGCCAGGTGCCGGCGCTGCGGCGCGATGTCGCCTTCACGGTCAGCTCGGTGGCGGTGCTGCCGGACTTCGCCACCTGGCGCGCGGCGCGTCCTGGCGGCACCGATCTGCGCACCTTCGAAGTGCGGCTGCGGCCGACACAGCCGGTGCCCGGCCTGCTGCCCGGCATGTCGGTGGTGTTCGCGGCGCCGTGATGCGCAGCAGCGCCGGCCCGTCTGCCCTGTCGTTCCCGCGTGCCTTTGGCGGGAACCTGGCGGCGTTCGAGGTTTCCACAAGAAGTGAGCATTGCCGACGAGCCACCAACGACACTGGGTTCCCGCTTGAAGCCGCGGGAACGACAGGCGCGGGTGGCAAGTACGCCAACCTCCCTCCCCTGTCGTTCCCGCATGCCTTTGGCGGGAACCCAGTGGCGTTCATGGCTTCCGCCGGGAGTGAGCGGTGCCGACGAGCCACCAACGACGCTGGGTTCCCGCTTAAAACTGCGGGAACGACAGGCACGGGTGGCGGCCGCCATTCCCTGCTGTGCCAGCCCGAAACCGCGACAGGCATCAGCAAGAGCGACAGCTTCCCTATCCTGTCGTTCCCGCACGCCTTTGGCGGGAACCCAGTGGCGTTCAAGCTTTCCGCTGGAAACGAGCGGTGCCGACGAGCCACCAACGACGCTGGGTTCCCGCTTGAAGCCGCGGGAACGACAGGCACGGGTAGTAGCCGCCATTCCCTGCTGTACTGGCCCGAAACCGCGACAGCAATACGCAAAGGCGACGACCTCCCTCCTCTGTCGTTCCCGCATGCCTTTGGCGGGAACCCAGTGGCGTTCAAGCTTTCCACCGGAAGCGAGCATTGCCGACCGGTGGCGTTTTGCATCGATGCCGGCATCGCCGGTCAAAGGCTTTCCGCATGACCACCCACCGCCCCGGCACCGGCGCCGTCATCGGGCGCGAGTGGCGGCGCGCGCGCGGCGATTTTTGGGACCTGGCGATGCTGTCGTGGATTCCGCTGCTGGTCTACGCGCTGACCTGGTGGATTTTTTCCGCCGGCATCGCGCGCGATGTGCCGATCGTGGTGATCGATCAGGATCAGTCGAGCTTTTCGCGCCAGCTGACGCGCTGGTTCGACGCCGCGCCCGGCATGGCGGTGGTGGCGCAGCCGGCCGGCGAAGTGGAAGCAATGGCGCTGCTGCGCGAACGCCGCGCCTACGGCATCGTGCTGCTGCCGGCCGGGCTGGAGCACGACCTGCTGGGCGGGCAGTCGGCGACCGTGCAGTGGTTCTACAACGCCCAGTTCTCGGCGCATGCCGGCGGGCTGGCGCGCGACGTGCGCACGGTGGCGTCGACGCTGTCGGCCGGCATCGAGATGGTGGCGCGCGAAAAGCGCGGCGCCGCGCCGCAGGAGGCGCTGGCGCAGTTCGAGCCGATCCGCGCGCAACTGGTCACGCTGTTCAATGCAAACGTCAATTACGAATACTTCCTGGCGCTGGCGCTGATTCCCTCGCTGCTGCAGATTTTCGTGGTGCTGGCGATCGTCTCGGCGGTCGGCCGCGAATTCCGCGATGGCACCGTGCCGCACTGGCTGGCGGCGGCCGGCGGCCGCTGGAGCGCGGCGGTGGCCGGCAAGCTGGCATTGCCGGCGGTTTCCGGCTTGCTGCAGGCGCTGCTGTTCCTGGCGTTCTTTGCCGCCGTGCGCGGCTGGGCCGTGGCCGGCAGTCTCGGCGGCATGCTGCTGGCGCTGGCGCTGCTGGTGGCGGCCTGCCTCGGCGTCGGGCTGCTGCTGATCGGCGTCACGCTGTCGCTGCGCAATGCGCTGTCGGGCGCCGCCTTCGTCACCGCGCCGGCGTTCGCCTTTTCCGGCCAGGCCTATCCGCTAGCGTCGATGCCGCCGCTGGCCTGGGGCTGGGCGCAGGCGCTGCCGCTGACGCACTACCTGCAATTGCAGAGCCGCTACTGGCAGGCTGGCGCGCCGTTGCGTTATGGCGCCACCGAACTGCTGGTGCTGGCCGGCTTCGCGCTGGTGTGCGGCGCGCTCGGCTATGCGCTGCTGCGCTGGCGCGGCGCCGATGCCCGCAACTGGGGCAAGCGATGAACCCGGCACGGCAACTCTGGCAGGGTTTTGCCGCCACCTGGCGGGCGATCGCCGGCGATGCCGGCGTGCTGATGCTGCTGTTCATCGCCGGCATCCTGTATTCATTCTTCTATCCGCTGCCGTACAGCCGTGAAAGCGTGCAGCAGGTGGCGGTGGCGGTGGTCGATCAGGACCAGAGCGCGCTGTCGCGCCAGATCACGCGCTTCGCCGCCGCCCATCCGGCGCTGAAGCTGACGCAGGTAACGCCCGACCTGCCGACGGCGCAGGACCTGCTGTGGCGCGGCGAGATCGCCGGCGTGCTGATCCTGCCGGCCGGCCTGCAAAGCCAGGTGCTGGCCGGGCGCGCCGCCGCGGTCGAAGTGGCCGCCAACGGCGCCTATCTGGTGCTGAACAAGGCGGCGCTGAACGGCTTCGCCGAAGTGGTCGGCACGGTTTCCGCCGGCATCGAACTGAAGCGGCTGTCGGCCGCCTCGCCGTCGGCGGCGCAGGTCGCCGCGCAACGCCAGCCGCTCAACGTCAACGCGGTGCCGCTGTTCAACGTGCGCGAAGGCTACGGCGCCTACGTGGTGCCGGGCGTGGCGGTACTGATCGTGCAGCAGACGCTGCTGATGGGGATCGCCATGCTGATGGGGACCTGGGTCGAGCGGCGCGCGGCGCCGGTGGCGCGCACCCTGGCCGGCTATGGCGGCATGCTGGCGGCGTTCGCCTCGGTCGGTCTGCTGAACAGCGCCTATTACTTCGGCTTCGTGCTGTGGTGGCAGGATTATCCGCGCGGCGGCAACCCGGCCGGGCTGGCGCTGCTGGCGGTGCTGTATGCGTTCGCGGTGGCGGCGTTCGGCATCCTGATCGGCACGCTGTTCCGCACCCGCGAGCGCAGCATGCATCTGCTGATCGCCAGCGCGCTGCCGATGCTGTTCCTGTCCGGGCTGGCGTGGCCGGATCAGGCACTGCCGGCGCTGCTGCGGGCGGCGCGCTGGCTGGTGCCGAGCACCGCCGGCATCCAGGGCTTCATCGGCGTCAACCAGCTGGGCGCCTCGCTGGCCGAGGTGGCGCCGGAAGCCGGCACGCTGCTGGCGCTGCTGGTCGCCAGCGTGCTGATCGGCGCCTGGCGCTGGTGCCGGGCGGCGCCACCGGCATCGCCGGACTCCTCCGGCGAACCCGCATAAAACCGGGAGTATAGGTAAAAACCCGGCGGCTGGTGCCCGCCACAGACCGGCATATCATGGAGTATCTGAAACACTCCGATCATTCCGGGCATACTGTACCCGCCCGACGGATGGATGCCCGATATTTCTGCCGGGCATCCATCAAGCCGTCACATTCGCCCCCTACACTTGGCCGCGCTCCCGGATGAGCCGGGACGAGCAACGGAGGTAGCGATGCGATTTCCCCGGCTGCGCATAGGGCGCCGGCTGTTTCTTTCCTTTTTGCTGGTACTGGCGGTGATGGGCATCATCGTCGGCATCGCGATCGGCCGGCTGGAAGCGGTGGACCGGATGGCCAGCCATCTGGTCAACGACAACCTGGCGCGGCAGCAGAAGGTGGCCGACTGGCTCGGCGTGGTCGAATTGAACGGCGCCCGCACCATGGCGATCGCCAAGAGCGACAGCCTGGAAGTGGAAGACTATTTCATGGAAGCGCTGCGCGCCGGCGACCAGCAGGCGGCGGCGCTGCGACAGGTGGCCGGGCCAGCGTCCGGCGCGGTGGCGGAGCAGCGCGCGCTGCTGGATGACATCGCGCAGCGGGAACACGACTATCTGCAATTGCGCCAGCGGATTTTCGAGCTGAAGGCGGTCGGCCGCACGCTGGATGTCGAGCACCTGGCCGGCAGCGAATTGCAGCCGGCCTTCGAGCGCTACACCGGCGCGCTGCGCGCGCTGCTGGCGTATCACAAGCAGCAGGCGGCGGCGGTGGCGGCCGAATCGGCGCAGCTGTACCGCTCCAGCCGGCTGCTGCTGGGTGGCTTGGGCGGGCTGGCGATCGGTATCGGCATCCTGTTCGCCTGGCTGTTGACGCGCGGCATCGTGCAACCACTGAAGAACGCGGTGACGCTGGCGCAACGGACCGCGCAAGGCCATCTCGATGCCGGCGCCGACGGCAGCGGCAGCGCCCGGCAGGACGAGATCGGCCAGCTGCTGCGCGCGCTGCACACCATGAACGGCAGCCTGGCGCGCACGATTGGCACCATCGGCGACGAAGCGCAGGCGGTCGGCGCCGCCGCCAGCCGCATGGTGGCCGACAACGACGCGCTGTCGCAGCGCACCGAAACCCAGACAACGACGCTGGCAACCACCACCGATTCGATCGGACAGATCACCGCCGCCGCCGCGCAGAATGCCGCCGACGCCGGCCGCGCGCGCCAGCTGGCCGAATCGGCGACCGCGCTGGCCGGCCGTGGCGGCGAGGACATCGCCGAAGTGGCGGCGGTGATGCAGCGCCTGAAAAACGGCTCCAGCCAGATCGCCGACATCACCAGCCTGATCGACGGCATCGCCTTCCAGACCAATCTGCTGGCCTTGAACGCCGCGGTCGAGGCGGCCCGCGCCGGCGCCCACGGCCGCAGCTTCGCGGTGGTGGCCGGCGAAGTGCGCACGCTGGCGCAGCGCGCCGGAGATGCCGCCGGCGACATCCGCCGCTTCGTCGATGGCCTGATCGAGCAAATCCGCGTCGGCGACGCGCTGGCCTCCACCGCCGGCGGCACGCTGGAACGGCTGGTCGGTTCCTCGCGCCAGGTGGCGGAAATCGTCGGCGACATCGCCAGCGCCAGCCATCAGCAAAGCCTCGGCGTGCAGCAGGCCAGCCAGGCGCTCCACGAATTCGGCCAGGTCACGCAACGCAACGCCGCCTTCGTCGAGCAGTCCGCCGCCACCGCCGCCGGCCTGCGGCAGCAGGCTCACAATCTGCGCCGGGCCATCGACTTCTTCACGCTGCCGGCGGCGGGCGCAGCACCGGCAGTTTCCTTGATCGGCGACAAACCGGCACTGCTGCCGCGCACGTTCGATACCGAGCCTCCCGCCAATGAACGGGAGTATCATCCAACTTCCGATAATTTTCCTGCGGCAGAGGACGGGCATGTGGGGAGTATGCTGCCGGCCCGGAATATCGGCGGCGCCCCGGCGGCGGCGTCGGCGGCGAGCGCGCAAGTCTACACGGTCGATTTCCCGGAACTCGCGAAACGGCAGTCCAGTCCCACGACTGTCACCCGAGTTGAAAGGAAATCATCATGAAAATCTCCGTTCTGATCGCCGCCGGCGCGCTGGCCACGCTCACGGCCTCCGCCTCCGCCGCGCTGGTCGAAGGTGTCAGCGAAAGCACCGATCCGGCGCGCATCGCCGAAGTCGAGCGGCATGCCGACGCCTTGCGCGCGCAAGCCGACAGCATGCCCGAACAACGGCATCAGGCAATGCAGCGCCGACACCACGGCAAGCGCCACCCGGCGCCCATGCGTTCCGGCAACAACGGCCCCCATGCCGGCAGCGCGCCCGACAGCCAATAGCAAGCCCCGCCACCATCGCCGGCCGCCGTGCCGGCGATGTCTTTCCGCGCCCGCTTCCGTGGCGCCTTGTCTCCCCGCATTGTTACGTTTGAAACGGGGCGGCGCTTGCAAATGCGAGATTGAGCATTTACTCTCTCGTCTTTTCCGCCGTCTCTCGATGCAAACGACCATTCCTTCATTGCAATCAAGGCCCGCCATGTCCCCACACCGCTTGCTGCCGCCGCGCGCGGCTATTTTCGTCCTTTCCGCCACGCTCGCACTGGCCGCCTGCCAGCGCTCCAACGCCCCGGCCGGCGCCCCCGGCGGCGCTCCGGGACAGGTATCGGTGGTCACGCTGCAGCCGCAATCGGTGCTGCTGACGCGCGAACTGCCGGGACGCGCCAGCGCCTCGCTGGTGGCCGAGGTGCGGCCGCAGGCCAACGGCATCGTCAAGCGCCGCCTGTTTACCGAAGGCGGCACGGTCAAGGCCGGACAACCGCTGTATCAGCTGGATGACGCCACCTATCGCGCCGATGTCGCCAGCAGCCAGGCGACGCTGGCGCGCGCCCAGGCGACGCTGGAAACCGCGCGGCTGAACGCCCGCCGCAGCGCCGATCTGGCCAGGATCGACGCGATCAGCCGTCAGGACAATGAAAACGCCGCCGCCGCGCTGGCCCAGGCCGAAGCCGACCTGAAGGCGGCGCAGGCGGCGCTGCAGCGCTCGACCATCCTGCTCGACTATGCCCGCATCACCTCGCCGATCAGCGGCCGCATCGGCAAGTCGGCGGTGACCCAGGGCGCGCTGGTGACGGCCAACCAGGCCGACGCGCTGGCCACCGTGCAACAGCTCGATCCGATGTACGTCGATCTGACCCAGTCGAGCAGCGAACTGCTGCAACTGCGCCAGGAACTGGCGGCCGGCAAGATGGCGGCGGCGCGCGACGTGCCGGTGCAACTGCTGCTGGAAGACGGCCGCCGCTATCCGCATGACGGCAAGCTGGCGTTTTCCGACGTCACCGTCGATCCCAGCACCGGCAGCTATTACCTGCGGGTGACGGTGCCGAACCCGGACAACACGCTGCTGCCCGGCATGTATCTGCGCGCGGTGGTCGGCAGCGGCCGGCGCGACGGCGCGCTGCTGGTGCCGCAGCAGGGCCTGACACGCGATCCGAAGGGCGATGCCAGCGTGATGGTGGTCAATCAGGACAACAAGGTGGAACAGCGCGCGGTGCAGGTCAGCCGCACGGTCGGCGACAAATGGCTGGTCGATGGCGGCCTGCAGGCCGGCGACCGGGTGATCGTCGCCGGCCTGCAGAAGGTCCGCGCCGGCATGCCGGTGCAGGCCACCGAGGCCGCTGCCGACGCCGCGCCGGCGCAGGGCGCGGCGGCTCCGGCCCAGCCGGGCGCCGACGCCAAGGCGCCGGCCGCCGATGCCGGCGCGCCGAAAAAGTAAGGGGGCGTCATGGCTCGTTTCTTCATCGATCGCCCGATCTTCGCCTGGGTCATCGCGATCATCGTCATGCTGGCCGGCGCGCTGTCGATCACCAAGCTGCCGATCTCGCAATACCCGGTCATCGCGCCGCCGACCGTCACCATCAATGCCGTCTATCCGGGCGCCTCGGCCAAGGTGGTGCAGGATTCGGTGACGCAGATCATCGAACAGAACATGAAGGGCCTGGACGGCCTGATGTACTTTTCGTCGACCAGCGATGGCACCGGCACTGCCACCATCACGCTGACCTTCACCAACGGCACCAACCCGGATACCGCCCAGGTGCAGGTGCAGAACAAGCTGCAGCTGGCGATGACGCTGCTGCCGCAGGAAGTGCAGCGCCAGGGCGTCAGCGTCTCCAAGGCCAGCAGCGGCTTCCTGATGGTGCTTGGCTTCGTCTCCGAAGACGGCAGCATGGACAAGGACGACATTTCCGACTACGTGGTGGCGAATCTGGTCGATCCGCTGTCGCGCGTGGCCGGCGTCGGCACGCTGCAGGTATTCGGCGCCAAGTACGCGATGCGCATCTGGCTCGATCCGAACAAGCTGGAAACCTACCGGCTGACGCCTGACGACGTGACCGCCGCGGTGAAGGCGCAGAACGCCCAGGTCGCGGTCGGCCAGCTCGGCGGCGCGCCATCGGTCGCCGGCCAGCAGCTGAACGCCACCGTCACCGCGCAGGACCGCCTGCAGACGCCGGAACAGTTCCGCCAGATCGTGGTGCGCGCCAACGGCGACGGTTCGGTGCTGACACTGGGCGACATCGCCCGCGTCGAGATGGGCACCGAAAGCTACGACTTCATCAGCCGCTACAACGGCAAGCCGGCCACCGGCCTCGCCATTTCGCTGGCCACCGGCGCCAACGCGCTGGATACCGCATTCGGCGTCGAAAAGGCGCTGAAGGATCTGCAGCCGACCTTCCCGCACGGCATGCAGGCGGTGGTGCCGTTCGACACCACGCCATTCGTCCAGGTATCGATCAAGGGCGTGGTCAAGACGCTGCTGGAAGCGATCGCGCTGGTGTTCGTGGTGATGTACCTGTTCCTGCAGAATTTCCGCGCCACGCTGATCCCGACCATCGCGGTGCCGGTGGTGCTGCTGGGTACCTTCGGCGTGCTGGCGGCGCTCGGCTTCTCGATCAACATGCTGACCATGTTCGCGATGGTGCTGGCGATCGGCCTGCTGGTCGATGACGCCATCGTGGTGGTGGAAAACGTCGAGCGCGTGATGAGCGAGGAAGGATTGTCGCCGCTGGAGGCGACCCGCAAATCGATGACGCAGATCACCGGCGCGCTGGTCGGCATCGGCCTGGTGCTGTCGGCGGTGTTCGTACCGATGGCCTTCCTGGGCGGCTCGACCGGCATCATCTACCGCCAGTTCTCCGCCACCATCGTGTCGGCGATGGCGCTGTCGGTGCTGATCGCGATCATCCTGACGCCGGCGCTGTGCGCGACGCTGTTGAAGCCGATCGCCAAGGGCCACCATGCCAAGGAAACCGGCTTTTTCGGCTGGTTCAACCGCACCTTCGACGCCGGCAGCGCGCGCTACCAGCGCACCGTGCGCGGCGTACTGGGGCGCAGCAAGCGCTTCATGCTGCTGTTCGTCGCGCTGGTGGCCTTGATGGCGTACACCTTCCTGCGGCTGCCGAGCGCGTTCCTGCCGGCCGAGGATCAGGGCATCCTGTTCGCGATGGTGCAGGCGCCGGTCGGCGCCACCCAGGAGCGCACGATGGAAACCATCGAAAAGATGGAAAACCATTTCCTGCAAAACGAAAAGGACACGGTCGAATCGGTGTTTTCGGTGCAGGGCTTCAGCTTCGCCGGCTCCGGCCAGAATACCGGCCTGGCCTTCATCAAGCTGAAGGACTGGAGCGAGCGCACCACCCCGCAATCCGGCGTCGGCGCGGTCGCCGCGCGGGCGATGGGCGCGTTCATGCAGTTCAAGGATGCGATCGCCTACGCCTTCCCGCCGCCGGCGATGCCGGAACTCGGCACCTCGGGCGGCTTCGTGTTCTTCCTGAAGGACAACAACAACCTCGGTCATGACGCGCTGACCGCCGCCCGCAACCAGTTCCTCGGCGCCGCTGCGCAGAGCAAGCTGCTGGCCAACGTACGGCCGAACGGTCTGGAAGACACGCCGCAGTTCCGCATCGACGTCGACAGCCGCCGCGCCCAGGCGCTCGGGCTGACGATGAGCGCGATCAATTCGACGCTGTCGACCGCCTGGGGCGGCCAGTACATCGACGACTTCATCGACCGCGGCCGCGTCAAGCGCGTCTACCTGCAGTCCGACGCGCCGTTCCGCATGACGCCGGAAGACTTCGGCCACTGGAGCGTGCGCAACGACAAGGGCGAAATGGTGCCGTTCCGCTCGTTCGCCAGCTATCACTGGGATTACGGCTCGCCGCGCCTGGAGCGCTACAACGGCGTGCCGGCGATGGAAATCAACGGCGAAGCAGCGCCCGGCGTCAGTTCCGGCGACGCCATGGCCGAGGTCGAACGGCTGGTGGCGCAGCTGCCGTCCGGCGTCGGCATCGAATGGACCGGCCTGTCCTTCCAGGAACGCCAGGCCGGCGCCCAGACGCCGCTCTTGTATTCGCTGTCGCTGCTGATCGTGTTCCTGTGCCTGGCGGCGATGTACGAAAGCTGGACCATCCCGACCGCGGTGCTGCTGATCGCCCCGCTCGGCATCCTCGGTACCGCGCTGGCCTCGACGCTGCGCGGCATGGAACGCGACGTGTACTTCCAGGTGGCGATGCTGACCACGGTCGGCCTGTCCAGCAAGAACGCCATCCTGATCGTCGAATTCGCCAAGGAAAACCTGGAGAACGGCATGGAACTGATCGCCGCCACCATGACCGCGGTGCGTGACCGCCTGCGGCCGATCCTGATGACCTCGATGGCGTTCGGCCTCGGCGTGCTGCCGCTGGCGATCGCCGCCGGCGCCGGCTCCGGCGCGCAGCGCGCAATCGGCACCGGCGTGCTGGGCGGCATGATCGCCGGCACGCTGCTCGGCATCTTCTTCATTCCGCTGTTCTTCGTGGTGGTCGAGCGCGTGTTCACGCGCCGCCGCCCGGCCGCACCGGCCGCCACCCCAAGCGCCGCCGCAGGAGATTCGACCCATGACTAAGCCCGTGTTTTCCACCCTGGCGCTGGCGGCGCTGCTGGCGATGGCCGGCTGCGTCAGCCTGGAGCCGACGCTGCCGAGCGCCGCACCGGCGATCCCCGAGCAATGGCCGGCGGCGCCGGTCACCGGCGTGGCGCCGGCTGCCGCGGCGGCCGCCAATGCCGCCACCGCCCCGGATGGCATTGCCGCCGCCGACACCGGCTGGCGCGATTTCTTCGCCGACCCGAAACTGGCCGAACTGATCGCCCGCGCACTGACCAACAACCGCGACCTGCGGGTGGCGGTCGCCAACGTCGAGCGTGCCCGCGCCCAGTACCGGATCGTCCGCGCCGATCGTCTGCCGGCAGTCGGCGCTTCCGCCACCATGACGCGCGGTGGCGATGGCCCGCAGCTGTCGCCGCAATACAGCGTCGGCCTCGGCATCACCGCCTTCGAACTCGATCTGTTCGGCCGCGTGCGCAATCTGTCGGACGCCGCGCTGCAACAGTATTTCGCCCAGGAAGAAGCGCGCCGCGCCGCGCAGCTGGCGCTGGTGGCGGAAATCGCCAACGCTTATCTGACGCTGGGCGCCGACCGCGAACTGCAGCAGCTGGCGCGCGACACGCTGGCCAACCGCCGCAAGGCGCTGGAGCTGGCCGAGCGCCAGCACGAACTGGGCGCGGTATCGGCGCTCGATCTGTCGCAGGCGCAGACCGCCGCCGAGAGCGCGCGCACCGACGTGGCCCGCTACGCCGGCCAGGTGGCGCGCGACATCAACGCGCTCAACCTGCTGGTCGGCGCACCGGTCGAGGAAGCGCTGCTGCCGGCGCGTTTCGGCCCCGACACGTCCGATCTCGCCCTGCTGCCGGCCGGGCTGCCGGCCGAAGTACTGCTGCGGCGGCCGGACGTGCAACAAGCCGAACACCTGCTGCGCGCCGCCAATGCCGACATCGGCGCCGCCCGCGCCGCCTTCTTCCCGTCGATCAGCCTGACCGCCAGCATCGGCAGCGCCAGCAACGAGCTGTCCGACCTGTTCTCCAGCGGTACGCGGGTATGGAGCTTCGTCCCGCAGATCAACCTGCCGATCTTCCAGGGCGGGCGGCTGCGCGCCGCGCTCGGCATGAGCCAGGCCGAGCGCGACGCCGCGCTGGCGCAGTACGAAAAATCGATCCAGAACGGCTTTCGTGAGGTGGCCGACGCGCTGGCGCTCGGCAGCACCCTGGCCGAGCAGAAGGAAGCCCAGCAGGCGCTGGTGACGGCGGCGACGCGCGCCGATCAGCTGTCGCGCGCGCGCTACGAAGCCGGCCGCGACAGCTATCTGGTGCTGCTGGACAGCCAGCGCACGCTGTACCAGGCGCAGCAGTCGCTGGTGACTACCCGGCTGGCCGAGCAAAGCAACCGTGTGACGCTGTACCAGGTGCTGGGGGGCGGCTGGCACGAACACAGCCAGAACGCCCAATGAGCGCCGCTCCGGCCGAAGTGCGCGGCCACGCGCAACGCCAGCGGATTCTGGCGGCGGCGGAAAAATGCTTCATCGAGCACGGGTTCCACGCCGCCAGCGTCGCCAGCATCGCCGACACCGCGCAAATGAGTCCGGGTCTGATCTACCGCTACTTCAGCAGCAAGAACGAGATCATCCTGGCGATCATCGAGCAGCAATTGCAACTGGCGCGCCAGGAAATGCGCCGCCAGGACGCCCGCGCCAATCTGGCGCAACAGATCGCCGAATCGTTCGCGCCGGACTGCGGCGGACAGCAGACCAATGCCGCGCTGTTTCTGGAAATCTCGGCGGAAGCCACGCGCGACGCGGCAATCGGCGTCGCCGTGCGCAATTCCGACCACACGCTGGAAACCGATTTCCGCGAATGGCTGCAACGCGATGCCGCCGCCGGCGGCTATGGCCTCGATGCCGAACAGGCACGCGGCGCGGCGCTGGTGCTGCAATGCCTGTGGGAAGGCATGAAGGTGCGCGAGGCGCGTCAGCCGGATTTCGACCACGAAGCGCTGCAGGCGGCGCTGCTGCAATGCCTGCCGGCGCTGCTGCAGCCCTAGCCGGCCCGCCGCGCCGCCCCGGTTTTGCCGGGCAGACCGGGTAAAATACAGGTTCAGTTCAACAGCCATCCGACTCCGATGAAACTCTCCAAGCAGTATCAGGGCTATCAATCCGACCTCACCAGGTTCATCCAGGAATTGAAGGAAAAAAGTCCCGGTCTGGAAGACCGGCAGCGCGCCGGCCGCGCGCTGTTGTGGGACAAGGCGCCGATCGATCTGGACGAGCGGCGCCGGGCGGAAGAATCGCGCGTCCGCCAGCAAGCCTACGTCTACCAGAACAAGGTCTGATCCCGGACCGCCAGCGTGAGCGCCACGCCGCCGCATGACGCCGGCAACGCCGAAAGCGCGCTGCTGCAGGGTATCGATTCGACGCCGGACGTGGTCGACGGCGTCGCCTTCGCGCGGCTGTACGGCGAACCGCTGTTCCAGCTGCCGAACGACCTGTACATCCCGCCCGATGCGCTGGAAGTGTTCCTGGAAGCCTTCGAAGGGCCGCTCGATCTGCTGCTGTACCTGATCCGCAAGCAGAACTTCAACATCCTCGACATTCCGCTGGCCCAGGTCACGCTGCAATACCTCGAATACGTCGAGCAGATCCGCCAGCGCAACCTGGAGCTGGCCGCCGAATACCTGCTGATGGCGGCGATGCTGATCGAAATCAAGTCGCGCATGCTGCTGCCGGTCAAGAAGGCCGATACCGGCCAGGAACCGGAAGACCCGCGCGCCGAGCTGGTGCGCCGCCTGCTCGAATACGAACAGATGAAGCTGGCCGCGCACCGCCTGGACGCGCTGCCGCAACTCGGGCGCGATTACGTGCGCACCCAGATCTACATCGAACAGAGCCTGGTGCCGCGCTGGCCGGAAGTCAGTGCCGAGGACCTGCGCGCCGCCTGGGCCGACGTGCTGAAGCGCGCCACGCTGACCGCGCACCACACCATCAGCCGCGAGGAACTGTCGGTGCGCGAGCACATGACGGCGATCCTGCGGCGGCTGCAGTCGGCGCGCTTCGTCGAATTTTCCGACCTGTTCGAACCGGCGCGCGGGGTGCCGGTGCTGGTGGTCAACTTCATCGCGCTGCTGGAGCTGGCCAAGGAAACCCTGATCGAAATCACCCAGGCCGAAGCCTACGCGCCGATCTACGTGCGGCTCGCCTATTCCCCGTCGTGAGCGCCGCCGGCCGCCGCGCCGGCATCCGCGTTCCGCCATCCACCTGAAAGCCGAATCATGAAAGTCATTTCCTCCATCGAAGAACTGCGCGACCAGTTGCGCGGCCAGCTGCGCACGGTGTTCGTGCCGACCATGGGCAACCTGCATGAAGGCCACCTGTCGCTGATGCGGCTGGCCAGAAAGCATGGCGACCCGATCGTCGCCTCGATCTTCGTCAACCGCCTGCAGTTCGGCCCCAACGAAGACTTCGACAAATACCCGCGCACCTTCGCTGCCGACGTCGAAAAGCTGGAAAAGGAAGGCGTCTACGTGCTGTTCGCGCCGACCGAAAAGGACATGTACCCGGAACCGCAGGAATACCGCGTGCGCCCGCCGGACGATCTCGGCAACATCCTGGAAGGCGAATTCCGCCCCGGCTTCTTCGGCGGCGTCACCACCGTGGTGCTGAAACTGCTGTCCTGCGTGCAGCCGCGCGCGGCGGTGTTCGGCAAGAAGGATTACCAGCAGCTGATGATCGTGCGCAACATGTGCCGGCAGTTCGCGATTCCGACCGACATCGTCGCCGCCGAAACCTGGCGCGCCGAGGATGGACTGGCGCTGTCGTCGCGCAACAGCTATCTGACCGCGGAACAGCGCGCCGAGGCGCCGGAACTGTTCCGCGTGCTGAACCAGGTCGCCGAGGAAGTGCGCCTCGGCCACCTCGACGTGTTCGAACTGGAAAAGAAGGCGATGGCACAGCTGGCCGGACGCGGCTGGCAGCCGGACTACATCTCCATCCGCCGCCGTGCCGATCTGCAGCCGCCGGCCGCCGGCGACATGGCGCGCCACGAACAGCTGGTGGTGCTGGCCGCCGCCAAGCTCGGCAACACCCGCCTGATCGACAACCTGGAAATCTGATGGCGCGCGCGCGCCGCGCCCTCGCCGCCGCCGCGCTGCCGATGCTGGCCGTGCTGTGCGCCGGCGCCCGCGCCGACATCGTGGTCCGCGACGACAGCGGCCAGCGCGTGACGCTGGCGGCGCCGGCGCGGCGCATCGTCAGCCTGGCGCCGCACGCCACCGAACTGCTGTTCGCCGCCGGCGCCGGCGCCGCCGTGATCGGCGTCAGCCAGTACAGCGACTATCCGCCGCCAGCGCGCCGGCTGCCCTCGGTCGGCGGCGTCGCCGCGCTCGATCTGGAGCGCATCGTCGCGCTGAAGCCGGACCTGATCGTCGCCTGGGCCAGCGGCAATTCGGCCAGCCAGATCGCCCGGCTGCGCCAGCTCGGCTTTCCGCTGTTCGAATCGGAACCGCACGATTTCGCCACCGTCGCCTCGTCGCTGGAACGGCTGGCGCGGCTGGCCGGCAGCGATGCCGTCGGCCAGGCCGCCGCCGCCGATTTCCGCGCCCGCCGCGATACGCTGGCGGCACGCTACGGCCAGCGGCCGCCGGTGCGGGTGTTCTACCAGATATGGGAACAGCCGCTGATGACGCTGTCCGACAACTCGCTGGCCGGTGCCGCGCTGCGGCTGTGCGGCGCGCAAAACATCTTCGGCGGTCTGCCGCAGCTGGCGCCGACGGTCGGCCGCGAAGCGGTGCTGGCGGCCGACCCGGAAGCCATCGTCAGCGCCGACGGCCCGACGCCGGGCGATTTCTCCGGCTGGAAGCGTTTTGCGGACATGACGGCGGTGGCACGCGGCAACCTGTTCTCGCTCGACCCCGACCTGATGGCGCGCGCCAGTCCGCGCATCCTCGACGGCACCGAAGCACTATGTCACCAGCTCGACCTGGCGCGCAGCCGGCGTCCGGCCGACTGACCGACTGACCGACTGACCGACTGATCGATTGACCGATTGACCGACTGACCGACTGATCGACTGATCGACTGATCGACTGATCGATTGACCGATTGACCGATCCCGCAATCAAGGAACCGCGATGCCGAAATTCGCCGCCAACCTGAGCCTGATGTTCACCGAAGTGCCATTCCTGCAACGCTTCGAAGCCGCCGCCCGCGCCGGTTTCACGGCGGTCGAATTCCTGTTCCCCTACGACCATGCGCCGCAGGAAATCGCCGGCGAACTGGCGGCGCACCGCCTGAAGAACGTGCTGTTCAACCTGCCGCCCGGCGACTGGAACGGCGGCGAACGCGGCACCGCCGCGCTGCCCGGCCGCGAAGCCGAATTCCGCCAGGGCGTGGCGCGCGCGCTGGACTACGCCGCCGTGCTCGGCACCACCCGGCTGCACGCGATGGCCGGCATCCTGCCAACCGGCGCCAGCGCGGAGCAGCGCGCCGCCTGCCGCGCCACCTATATCGACAACCTGCGCGATGCCGCCGCCGCCTGCGAAAAACAGGGCGTCACGCTACTGATCGAACCGATCAACCAGCGCGACATGCCCGGCTACTTCCTGTCGCTGCAGCACGAAGCGCACGCGATCTGCGCCGAGGTCGGCGCGCCGAATCTGAAAGTGCAGATGGACCTGTACCACGCGCAGATCATGGAAGGCGACCTGGCCACCAAGCTGCGCCAATACCTGCCGCGCATCGGCCACCTGCAGATCGCCGGCGTGCCGGAACGGCACGAGCCGGATCGCGGCGAAGTCCACTACCCCTACCTGTTCCGGCTGCTGGACGAACTCGGCTACGACGGCTGGATCGGCTGCGAATACCGGCCGGCGCGCGGCACGGTAGAAGGACTGGGATGGCTGCCGCGCACCGATGGCGACGGCGCCCGCTGACGGCAATCCGGTTTCAGCCGCATCCCCTTTTCGTCAGTCCGGCGCAAGCCGGAATCCAGTGGCTTTCCGCGACCATCAACAGCGCTGGATTTCAGGCTGAGCCGCAACGAGTTCAGGGCTCAAGCTCAGGCTCAAGAACCCGCAGCGCGCCGCGCAGCAGATCGACGGCGCCGGCGCAAAATGCCTCGGCCTGGCTGGCCTTCAAGGCCACCGTCAGCGTCACTTCCTCGCCGTAGCTGGCCGAGCGCACGGTGGCGCCGGTCTGCTCGCAATAGCGGCGCAGCGCCGCCTCGTCGGCGAACGGCAGGACCAGACGACGTTCGCAAGTCGCTTCGACCGGCACCAGCTGCGCCACCCGCGCCGCTTCGGAAATCGCCTGGCCGTAGGCGCGCGCCAGTCCGCCGGCACCGAGCTTGGTGCCGCCCCAGTAGCGCACCACCACCGCCAGCACGTTAAAGAGGTCCTTGTGCGCCAGCACGTTGTACATCGGCCGCGCCGCCGTGCCGGACGGCTCGCCATCGTCGTCCAGCCCGGAATCGCCGTCGCAGATCAGCGCCCAGCAGATATGCACCGCGTTCGGATGGGCGGCGCGCAATTCGGCCAGCCGGGCGCGCGCCTCGGCGCGACTGGCGAGCGGATACAGCCAGCCGATGAAACGGCTTTTCTTGACTTCGATCTCGGCGCTGGCGGGCGCGGCTAACTGGTACATGGCGGCATGTGCGGGGCCGGCGCGCACTGACCGCCCCAAAAAACAGGGAGTATGCTTGAATTTCGTATACTACATGCCCGGAACAGGCCGGCATCATTGGGAGTATATGAAACTGCTCAACGCCGGAACGTCCCCAGTCCCTCGGCGTCGTAATACTCCAGCACCACCTGGCCAGCGGCAAAGCTGGCTTTCGAGATGGTGCCGGCGGCGGCGTTCTCGCCATCCAGCATGAAGGTGAACACGTCGCCATCCCAGTGCGTCAGCGGCAGCACCACCGGCGTCGGCCCCAGCCGCAATTCCAGCGCGCCGCCGTTCTCGACCACCTGCAGCGGGCCGTAATAGTCGTTCTGGTAAGTGCCGGCGTAGCTGGCCAGCGGCGCCGGCGGCAGCGGATGCTCGGGGCGCGGCACGCCGACCAGCGAGCCGGCCGGCAGATGGTAGGGCGCGAACGAGGCCGAGGCCAGCGCCCACCAGTCGCGCTGGATGCTGCCGAACTGCACCAGATCGCTGAACTGCGCGGTCAGTGTTTCCGGCACGCCGATCGGCCAGGCGTTGGTCAGCACGACGATGCCGACATCGGCCGACGGAATCAGCGTGAACGCGGTCGCCGCGCCCATCAGGAAGGCGCCGGAATGGCTGAGCGTGACGCGGCCGGCGGCCGAGGTGCCGACGTTGAAGCCATAGCCGTAGAAGCCGGCGCGGCCGGTGCTGCTGGCCGGCGGGCTGGACACCATCTGCGGCGACAGCGCCGGCAGCAGCGCATCCGCCGGTACCAGTTGGCGACCGCCGACCGCGCCCCTGGCCAGCACGAATGCCATCCACTTCGCCACGTCGTTGACCGAGGAGCTGACGCCGCCGGCCGGCGACTGCGCGTCCGGCTGGCGCGGCGGTCCGACCACGAACTTGCCGCCGCTTTCGATGTGGCCGGACGCATGGTTCGGGTTCGCGGCGAAATCGGCGTAGCGCGAGCTGGTCGAAGCCATCCCGAGCGGCTGGTAGATCGCCTGTTGCGACAGCGTTTCCCAGTCGCTGCCGGCAGCAGCGGCGACCGCCTGGGCGGCGGCGGTCAGGCCGAAGTTGGTGTATTTGTAGGTGATGCGGAATGGCTGCAGAGGCAGGTAGCGCAGCCGCCGCAGCACTTCGGCGCGATCGTAGCCGAGGTCTTCCAGCAGATCGCCGGCATGGTCCGGCAGCCCCGAGCGGTGCGCGTACAGATCGCCGATGGTCAGCTGGCGGCTGACGTAGGGATCGACCAGTTCGAAATCCGGCAGCCAGGTCTGCACCGGCGTATCCCAATCAACGCGGCCGGCGCCGACCTGGCTGGCCACCACGGTGGCGCCGACCGGTTTCGACATCGAGGCCAGCTGGAACACGGTATCGGCGTCCACCTTCAACGGCGAGCCGGCGGCGCGCACGCCGAAGCCCCTGGCGTAGACGGTGCGGCCGCCCTGCACCACCGCCACCGCCATGCCGGGAATGCCGGACTGGGCCATCACCTTGTCGGCCAGACCATCCAGCTGCGCCACCGCGCGCTCGATCTGGCCGGGCGGAATCGGCAGCGCCGTGGTTTCGTTGGGCGGCACCGGCGGATTCGGATAGGCGGAATCGGCCGAGCCGCCGCCGCAGGCGGTCAGCGCGGCGCACAGCAGAACGGCCAGGCAGGCGCGTGGCGAGGACGGGGAAAGGGACATGGGTTAAGCCTTGAGGTGAGCGGAAATGATGCCGGTATGCAAACAACCAGCCGCGATCTTGCACCGTTTGCCGGCGCCCGGCAACCTGGTGGCCGCCGTCGGGCCGGTGCCGTCAGGCCGGCAGCGGCACGAACAGCCGGCCATGCGCGCCATCGATCACCTCGAAAGCGCAGCCGAACGCCGGCTGCAATACCGGCGCCGTCAGCACCCCGGCCGCCGGCCCCAGCCAATGGCGCTCGGCACCCAGCACCAGCGCGTGGGTGGCGAAACGCGCCGCCAGATTCAGGTCGTGGCAAGCCGCCACCACCGCCTTGCCGCCGTCGGCCAGATCGCGCAGCAACTGCATCACGGCGATCTGCGCGGCGGCGTCCTGCTGCGCGGTCGGCTCGTCCAGCAGCAGCAAGGGCGGGTCCTGCGCCAGCAGCGTGGCCAGCGCGACACGCTGGCGCTCGCCGCCGGACAGTGCGCGCACGTCCTTGCCGGCGCAATGCGCCAGGCCGACCGCCGCCAGCGCCCGCGCGGCGGCTTCGCGGTCCTCGGCGCGGTCCCAGCCGGCACCGCCCTGATGCGGGTAACGGCCGGCGCCGACCGTCTCCAGCGCGCTGCTGCCGAAGGCGTCGAACTGCTGCTGCTCCATCAGTCCACGCCGGCGCGCCAGCGTTGGCGGCGACAGCGCCGCCAGCGGTTCGCGTTCCAGCAGAATGTCGCCGCCGTCGTCCGGCCGCAGGCCGGCCAGCACGTGCAGCAGCGTGCTCTTGCCGGCGCCGTTGCGACCCAGCAGACACCAGAATTCGCCGCGCCGTACCTGCCAGTCGAGGCCAACGCACAGCAGCTTGTCGCCAGCCGTCAGCCGCAACGCCATGGTTTCCAGAAGCGGACCGTTCATCGCCATCTCACGCGCGGCCGCGCGCCAGCAGCCACAGGAACACCGGCACGCCGACCAGCGCGGTAATGACGCCGACCGGCAACTGGATCGGCGCCGCTACCGTGCGCGCCGCCAGATCGGCCAGCGTCAGCAGCGCGCCGCCAGCCAGCAGCGAGGCCGGCAGCAGCAGGCGCTGGTCATTGCCGCAAACCAGCCGCAGCGCGTGCGGCACCACCAGCCCGATGAAACCGACCGTGCCGGCCACCGCCACTGCGGCGGCGGTGGCCAGCGACGCCGCGCACAGCGTGCCGATGCGCAGCCGCGCCACCGGCACGCCGAGCAATTGGGCAAAATTTTCGCCACGCGCCAGCAGGTTCAGGCGGCCGGCATTGGCCAGCGCCCAGGCGCCGGCCAGCGCCAGCGCCAGCGTCGCCGGCAGCAAGTAGCGGCTGTCTTCCAGATCCCCCATCAGCCAGAACACCATGCCGCGCAACTGCGCATCCGGCGCCAGCGTCAGCATCAGCGTGATCAGCGCGCCGAAGCCGGCGGCGATCATCACGCCGGTCAGGATCAGCCGGTGGCTGACCGCGAACGGCGTCGCCGACAATTGCCGTAGCGCGCGCCGCAACAGTGCCAGCAGCAGCGCCAGCGCCAGCAGTGCGCCAACCACCGCGCCGACGGCGGCGGCGCCATCACGACCGAGGCCGAAATGCGCCGCCGCCAGCAGCGCCGCCAGCGCACCGGCGGCGGCGCCGCCGGACAGGCCCAGCACGTAGGGATCGGCCAGCGGATTGCGCAGCAGCACCTGCATCAGCGCGCCGGCCAGCGCCAGCAGCGCGCCGACCACGAACGCCGCCAGCGCGCGCGGCAGCCGCAGCGCGGTCAGCAGCGCATCGCTGGCCGCCGGCGAGCCGCAGCCGGCGCTGCCGCACAGCGTCGCCGCCGTCACTGCCAGCACGGCGGCGCCGGCCAGCAGCGTTCCGATCAGCAGCGCGCGGCGGCGGTCCATGTCGTCAGAAGTCGTAACGCGCGGTCAGCCTCAGCTGGCGGCCCGGATCCGGGTAGATGTTGCCGCGGCAGCCGTAGGCACGGCTGAAGTAGTCGCGTCCGGTCAGGTTGCTGCCGGCGATCGCCAGCTCCCATTGGCCGAAGCGGTGCGCGTAGCGGGCATCCAGCGTGGTGTAGGACGGCATTTCCGACGGGCAGCTATTGTCGAAGTCGTTGCCGTAGCGCTGTGCGCTGACCCATTGCAGGCCGACATCGGCATTCTGGCCGTTGCCGGAATCCCAGTTGAGGCGCGCCGTCAGCGTGTTGCGCGGCACCAGCGTCACTTCGCGGCCGGCGTTGGGGCCGTCAGTGAAGGTGGCGTTGACGTGCTGGAAGCTGGCCAGCGCGGTGAATTGCCGGTTCAGCTTCCAGTTCAGCGCCAGCTCGACGCCACGGCGGCGGGTCGGATCGAGATTGACGTTGGTGAAGTTCGGCGGATAGAACATGATTTCATTGTGCAGCCGATGCTCGAACAGCGTCACGGTCAGCTTGCGGCCGGCGTCGCCGATCACCGCGCCGATTTCGGTGTCGTGCGAGGTCTGCGGCTTCAGCGGCTGGTCCGGCAGATCGGTGTAGCGGTTGTCATCGACGTTGGCGACGCGATAGCTCTGGCCGGCCTTGGCGAACAGCCGCAGCAGCGGCAGCGGCGCATAGCTGCCCTGCAGGTTCCAGGCGTTCAGCCCGAACGACTGCTGGTAGCTGTTGCCATAGCCGGGATCGCGCGCGGCCTGATCGAAGTTTTCCTGCCGCAGGCCGAAGGCGATGCGGGCATTGTCGCGGTAACGCACCTCGTTCTGCAGATAGATCGCCTTCGAGCGCTGCGAAGCGGTGGCGGCGCTGACCGCGTCGTTCTGCGTCCATTCGGCGAAATCCAGCCCGGCCACCAGCTCGTTGCTCCAGACGCCGCCGGCCATCAGATGGCGCAGGCGCGGCGAGAACTGGGTGCCGCGCGTGTTCAGCTCGGTCGAATTGTCGAAACCGCCGCCGTAATCTTCATACATCCTGGCGGTCTTTTCGCTGTGCGCCAGTTCCGCCGCCAGTTCCAGGTTGCCGAAACGGCGCTCGGAAAACAGCGTGTAGCGGTCCAGGTCGTAGGACGCATGGTCGTTCGGCTTGAGGGTCTGGCGCGGATCGGCTTCGAACTGCGCCAGGCTGAGCGGCCCGGCCAGCCGGCCCTGCTGGCGCGCGGCGTCGATGCGCAGGCCGATGCGGCCGTCGCGGTCGGCCCATTGCAGGCCGCCGCTGAAATTGCTCTGGTCGGACGCATTGTTGGCGCGGTAATTGTCGGCTCGCGCGCGGCTGATGTTGGCGTCCAGCGACAGATTGTCCCAGCCCTTGGCCAGCGAGCCGCGCAATTCCTGGTAGCCGTAGCTGCCGATCGTGGCGGAGGCCGAAGCGCGCGTCCGGTTGCGCTGGGCCTGTTTGGTGATGATCTGGATGGTGCCGCCGGTGGCACCGGAGCCGTACAGCACGCCGTTGCCGCCGCGCACGATCTCGATGCGCTCGACCGATTCGATCGGAATCGACGACAGCAGCGCCGGCACCTGCTCGTTTTCCGACAGCCGCACGCCATCCACCAGGATCACCATGTTCTGGTCGCTGGTGTCGCCAAAACCGCGCAGGTCGAGCGAATAGTCGGCGTTGCCGTACAGGTTCTGGCGGCCATAGACGCCGCCGATCTTGCGGATCGCCTGATTGACGTCGGTAGCGCCGGAAGCGCGGATCTGTTCGCTGTCGATGACGGTGGCGCCGATCGGGCTGAACGACGGATCGGCGGCGAAGCGCGAACCAGTCACCAGCACCGGCGCCAGCGGCGCGGCATCGGCCGGCGCGGCTTGCGCCAGCGCCTCGACGGCCGGCAGGGAAAGAAGGGAAACGAGCGCGAACGCGGGCCGGCGGCCGGCGCCACGGAATACGGCGGAAAGAGACATGTTGGATTCGGTCAACGTGGCATCCAGCCTGCTTCCCCGCAAGCCGGATTCAACAGAAGCGGCGCAGCGCCGCTTCCACCTGCCCTGGCCGGTATCCGGGCTGACAAGCCGGACCGTCCCGCCTTCCCGTGCGCGATGCACAGTGGCATGATGAGACGGCCAGCCGCCCGGTTTGCCATTGCGGCACCGGAGCGGCGCTTGCTTACCGTTGCGGGGGCAGCACACGCAGGTTTCTTCGGGTATACGCCCGGAAACGCCGTGTTTCCCGTTTAACTGCCGGCAAGAGCATGCCGGCGGGCACCAGAGCGGCCGACAGTGTATGCGTTTGACCACGCCAGCGTCAAACCGCCGCAGCGCGCCGGGAAAGGCTTTGCGCCGCTGCCGCAAACCATTACACTGTTGTCACAAGGAATCATTCCGTCCCTGCCCCGTGCCAGATCCGATCGCCTATTACCGTTCCCAGCTCGACGCGCGCGCGGCGATTCCGGACCATCCCTACATCTTCACCCGCTGGGTGCGCAGCTCCGAACAGGTACGGCGCGGCAATGCCGCGCTGCTCGATCTGGCCTATGGCGACGCCGACGGCGAACGGCTGGACTTTTTCCCGGCGCGCCAGGCCGGCGCACCGCTGCTGGTATTCATCCACGGCGGCTGGTGGCGTTCGCTCGACAAGTCGGACTTTTCCTTCATCGTGCCGGGCTGGCTGGAGGCCGGTTTCAGCGTCGCCCTGACCAACTACACGCTGGCGCCGGCGGCGCCGATCGAGGACATGGTGGCGCAGCAGCGGCGCGCGCTGGCCTGGCTGTACCGGCGCGCCGACCAGTACGATTTCGACGCCGGACGCATCAGCGTCGCCGGCCATTCGGCCGGCGCCCATCTGGCGGCGATGATGCTGGCGACCGACTGGCGCGCGCTCGACCCGGAACTGCCACCGGATTTGCTGAAAGCCGGCGTGCTGCTGTCCGGCCTGTATGATCTGCAACCGGTACTGCAGGCGCCGTTCGTCAACGACGACCTGCGGCTGACGCCGGCGCGCGCCGAAGCGCTGTCGCCGGCGCTGCTGGCCGACCCGGTGACGCCGTTCGTCAGCGCCGTCGGCGGACTGGAATCGGACGAATTCCGGCGCCAGACCGCATTGCTGGCAGGACGCTGGAAGCAAAGCCACCGCGCCGACCTGCCGCTGCCGGCGGCCAATCACCTGACGATCTGCGACGCCTTCGCCACGCCCGGCGAAACACTGCATGACGCCAGCGTCGATTTCCTGCGGAAAGCGGCGCACTGACGGCGGGCCGGCGCCCCTCGTCTACAGAATGGAAGCCGGCTGCCGATATAAGCAGGATCGAGCCGGCAAAATGAATGAGAGAATGGCAGGCCGCCGCGACGACGTGGCCGGCGCAATGATGGAGAAGCTTTGATCATGGATGACGCAGTCGATCTGGATGCCCTGTTTGACGAAATCTCGGCGCAGCGTGCCGACACGGTAAACGCGCCGGCACCGGCCGCGCCGGAACCTGCCGCCGCAAGCGAAGCGGAGGCGGCGCCAGCCAGCTCCGCCGCCGCAGACGCCGCCCGCCCGGCCGCCGATGGCGCAGCGGCCGACAACTCGTCGGCGTCCGACAAGCCGATGTACGAACGTTTGGGCGGCATCGTGCGCATGTTGCACGATTCGCTGCGCGAACTCGGCTACGACCGTTCGCTGTCCGATGTCGCCTCGCAGATCAACGACGCCAAGGGCCGGCTGGAATACGTCGCCACGCTGACCGAACAGGCCGCCAACAAGGTCCTGAACGCGATCGACGAAGGCATGCCGCAGCAGGAAAGCCTGGCGCGCAACGCCAGGGAACTCGGCGGCCGCTGGGATGCGCTGTATGCCGGCAGCCTCGGCATCGAGGAATTCAAGCAGCTGGCCGGTGATTCGCGGGCGTTCGCCGCCAGCGTCGCCGACGGCGCCGATACCGAAAAGGCCCGCCTGCTGGAAATCATGATGGCGCAGGACTTCCAGGACATCACCGGCCAGCTGATCAAGAAAATCGTCACCATCACCCACACCGCCGAGCGCGAGCTGGCCCAGCTACTGCGCGACAACGCGCCGCCGGAACTGCTGGCAGCGCAGATCGAGCCGGCCGAGCAGGAACCGGCCGAACTGATGCAGGGACCGTCCACGCCGGGCGTGGCGATGGCACAGGACGACGTCGACAACCTGCTCGATAGCCTGGGATTCTGATGGAAGACATGCTCAAGGATTTCGTGGTCGAGGCGCTGGAGCTGGCCACCAATGTCGAAGAGCACCTGCTGGCGCTGGAGCGCCAGCGGGACGACATGGACACGCTCAACGCCGTGTTCCGCTCGTTCCACACGATCAAGGGCGGCGCCGGCTTCCTCAACCTGCCGGCGATGGTATCGGCCTGCCACCTGACCGAAAACCTGTTCGACGCCCTGCGCAACGGCAAGGCGCCGGTCACCGACCTGGCGATCGAGGCGGCGCTGGAAGCCAGCGGCTTCGTCGCCGACCAGTTATCCGAACTGGCCAACGGCGCCGCGCCGGAACAGCTGCCGGCGATGCCGGCCGAACTGGAAGCAATCCTGCGCGACGCGATCGACGGCAAGAGCGCGGCGGCAACCGCCGCGCCCGCCCCCGCGCCCGCCTCGGCAGCAGCCGAAACCGCCGCGCTGCCGGCAGCCAGCGCCGAGGCCGCGACTACCGAAGCCGGCCCCGACTGGGTGGCGCTGTACCAGGCCGTGACCGGCATCGCGCCGCCTGACGCGGAAACCGCCGTGGCGCCCGCCGCCGCTCCGGCAGCCGCGCCCGCCCCGGCAGCCGAAAACGCTGCCGGCTGGGACGGCGTCGAACGCCGCCGGGGTGCCGACGGCCGTCCGGCCAACAACGTCAAGGAAGAAAGCATCCGCGTCGATGCGGTCAAGCTCGATGCGCTGCTGGAAGTCGCCGGCGAATCGGTGCAGGCCGCCAATCAGGCCAGCGTGCTGCTGGAAAAACTGCAGCAGTTCAAATTCGACGACACCGCCGCCGAACTGATGGCGGCGCTGGCGGAAACCCTGAGCCGCGCCTCGCGCTACTCGACCGAACTGCAGCGCGCCACGCTGGCCACCCGCATGCAGCCGGTCGGCCGGCTGTTCCAGAAATTCCCGCGCCTGGTGCGCGAACTGGCGCGCGACCTCGGCAAGAACGTCGAACTGACCATCGAAGGCGCCGAAACCGAAGTCGACCGCGTCGTCGTGGACAGCCTGTACGACCCGCTGGTACACATGCTGCGCAACTCGCTCGACCACGCGATCGAAGCCGCCGACATCCGCCAGGCCGCCGGCAAGCCGGCGCGCGGCTCGATCACGCTAAAGGCATGGCAGGAAGGCAGCAACGTCATGATCGAACTGGCCGACGACGGCCGCGGCATGGACCCGAACGAACTGCGCACCAAGGCCATCGCCAAGGGCCTGATCGCCGAAAACGCCGCCACCAGCGACGAAGAAGCGCTGCAGCTGGTATTCCTGCCCGGCTTCTCGACCAAGCAGGTCGCCTCCAGCGTCTCCGGGCGCGGCGTCGGCATGGACGTGGTGCGCACGGCGGTGGAAAAGCATCGCGGCGCGATCCAGATCGATTCGGTGCTCGGTCGCGGCACCCGTTTCCTGATCCGGCTGCCGATCGAACTGTCGATCGTGCCGACCCTGCTGGTGCGCGCTGGCGGCGCCATCCTGGCGATACCGATGGCGGTGGTCGAGCGCGTGGTCGAATTGCCGGAAACCTTCGAACAGGTGCGCGGCGCGCCGGTGATGCGCGATCAGGGCCGGCCGCTGCCGGTGCGCTCGCTGGCCGGCGTGCTCGGCTACACGCCCGGCAACGAACGGGTCGGCATCGTGCTGGCCGCGTCCAAGCCCTACATCGTCGCGGTGGAAGCGGTCGACGGCACCGCCGACCTGGTCATCAAGCCGCTGACCGCGCTGACCGTCACCGGCATCAACGGCACCGCCCGCTCCGCCGAAGGCGAACTGGTGCTGGTGATCGGCCTCGCCTTCCTGCTGGACGGCTGCAAGAGCGGCATCCGGCTGGCGGCCTGATCGGTAGCCGGGCCGCATATACTCCCCAGCATGTAGGCCGGAGCTGGGCGCCAGGCGCCCGATTTTGATGCATACCCCCCAGAATTCCCGCCGATGACTCGACCATCACCAATGACAAAACGTAAAAAAGGGTAGCCAAGGCTACCCTTTTTCAATCAAAGCAAAGCAAATCAATTCACTCTGAAATTTTTGATGTCGGTAGTGCCCTTGCCACTGGCTACCTCGCTACCGTATTCGATTGAAACCAAGTATTCATCAGGACTGATCCAGTCACGCTTCACTGCATCGTCCATGAATTTTTTCACATCGAAATTCACCGCGTGGACCGGTTTATCTGCATCCACGTAATATTGAATAATGTTCCACTTCGGGCCGGTCGGATTAGTTGGGCTTGCTGGCAGATGGTGATACACCTTGAACGGTACACCCTCAATAGTAACTTCATCATCCGGGATTTCTTTCGGATCGCCCCAGCCGATTCGTTCAGTAACCACCAGAATTTCAGTTCCGATATCAGCATTTTGCACGCGATCAGATTTCATCACGAACATATCGAATGCAGTGCTGGCGATACAACTTGTCGAACAACTCGTATTGACATCCGCAGTAACCACATACGACCTCATGCTGGAAATTTTTGCAGGAAGTTTCGAAGTCGTTCCCTTCGGTTCTCCCGGATGCAGACCATAGGTAATATTCGGGAAGGCCACGACGCCCGGAGTATCAGATGCAGTGATGTCCCAGTTGACCAGAATGTTTGCTGTATTCGTGTTCGGGTCGATTGTTCCGGTCATGTGTTCATGGTAAGCAGAGGCTGCGCTGATCCCCCAGATACCTGTATTGGTTTGAAGTTCTCCACTCTCGTACCGGATATTCTTGGGAATGTGTGTCGGGAAATCAGGGCTTGGCCCTTTCTCAACGACGGCATCTACTTTGACAATTGGCGAAGGCCCCGGCGGCGCATCAGATCCACCACCTCCTCCACACGCCGCCAGAACGCTCAAAAGCATCACCGACAACCAATATTTGACTATTTTCACTATTTTCTCCTTTTGAGAAGGCCGTCGAGACGTCGGGCACAGTCCCCCATGCCCGACATCCGCCGTCAATTTTGTGGTCGATAAAAGGAGTAGTTCCGGGCAAACTCACGTCCGAAAGGATCACGCGCCCAGAAATTCAGGGTTTGCCCTTCGCCATTGATGAAATTTCCGTCTGCCGAGCAATGCGTGTCACCAACAGAAGCGGGCGTGCAGGATATTGCACCGGTGCGCGCACTCGATTTGACATTGACCTTGTCGTCGAAATACCGGTTTTGATCGATGCGCCGGCCATACAGGGAAATGGTGGTCGGCTCCAGCGCCCGTTCCGGCACGACCCATTCCAACGCCAGCGGACCAACCGGGTCCAGCGGCAGGCCGGTAGCGCTTAATTTCCCGGTCAGGCTGGCGGTCAGCGCCGGGGTCAAGGTGGCAAGCTGCTGGTTGCGGAGTTCAGCGATGGTCAGCGGACGCGCCCTGGTTCTCTGGTGTTGGGTTGCGACCGGGTTGTTGCTATCAACGGCGGTGTAATACTCGAAAGTCCAGGCGCTCTGAGCCGGATAGTCAGTGATCTCGGCTTCGGTGGCCTGGGGAGCGGTAAATGCCTGTCCGGTATCAGTATCGGCCGGATTGCCAGAGGTAGTCGGATCGGCATACACGGCGCGTATCTTCAGCAACGGCGTGAGGGTGCTGACGTTGGTTCCCGGCTTGGTCAGGTTCAGGGTGTCGAAACCATCTCCGGCAAGCAACTGTACCCGCAGGCCTCCTGGGCCGGTGGCAATCACTTTCTTGATGGTGCCCATGGTTCCATTACTCGGAATCTGGAACAGATAGCCGGTGTTGTAGTAGCTGAGCTCCGGGTGGCCCAGGAAATCGCGATATTGGTGATAAGGACTGATGCTGCCCTCGTACTTGTTCTGATCGCCAATCATGCTGAGTCGTGTCGGCTTGCTCGGATTGTCCGGACGAACCACGAAAGTGTCATTCAGCGTGCTTCCCTCCTTGGTCACGCTCCGGTAAGCGACGACGTAATCGCCATTTTCCCGCGTGTACTCGTAGGTGCCACGATCGAATATGACGCCGGTTAACGCTTCCTGGAACATTGGGCCAAACGACTTCCTGACCGCACCGTGACTGATACCGATGTCCTTGCCGCCATGCAGGTAAAGCGTTGGATCATTGTTGTAGAAAACCTGCTTGCACGCATCTGCCTTGATGTCGGCCGCTGTCGCATCAAGGGAATCGGGACGCGCCACCCGCTCCGCCGCCGGCAGTGCAAAGCACGCGCTCAGGCGCCGCAGCAGATCATCAATCAGCGGCGACGTACCGCGCGGCAGCAGCTTCGTCGCATCAACCGCTAGCGTCTGCGTCGGTGCGGTAGCGTTGGTGAAGGCCACGACATCCGGCTGCTCTGCGTCCGCCGTCTGCTGCCTTACCGCCACTTCGATGTTGGTACTGGTGGCGCTGGAAGGTGTGATGGTGACCGACAACGCATCCAGCGCGTGGTCGATACCCGTGCCGTCAGCCTCGAATTTCCCCGTCAGCGGGTGCGTCCCGGTTGCCTCCACCGCCACCAGCAAAGGCTTGAGCAACTCGGTGACTTCCTCTACCTTGGCGTCCACCTTGGTTCCATCGAACAGGGTCGGATCGGCCTTCAATTCCGCCGCCAGCTTGTCCGGATCGCCAGACGGCGATAACCGGGAAGCAATCAGGGTCGTAATCGGCGTGATGTTGGCAATCGCATCATCACTCACCGCTACACCGACCAGGGTCGAATCGTCCCGTACCGCTTTCAGCACGAACGGTGGCGTAACGCCCGCAGGAAGCGTCACGTCGTAGTGGCCGTCGGCCGTTGTTTTGGCATGAGCCACCTCGGTGTTGTTCTTGTCGAAGACGCTGATGTCCGCATCGCCAAATGGCGTTCCAGTAGCGACCGTGCCGCTCAGGCTCAGCTTGGCCGGAGGCGGCGGCGTGTCGCCGCCACCCGAACCGGATCCGCCACAGGCGGTCAGCATTGTCGCAAGAATCAAGCTGGCGCTGGCGCGATATTGTTTTTTGCGCGTCATGTAGAACTCCCTGTCGATTACAAGAAATGGATCGGAATTCCGAATAAAAAATCATCCTTGCGGTCGAACCGCTTTTGATATCTGGATGACCGTTTCTCATCGGAATTATTTCCAGTCTAAACCGAACTGTATTTTTAAACAACCAAACGGTTATTTTTCAAACCAAACCGTATTCCAGAATCGGGTAATGCCCAGATTCCCAGACGAAAAGCAGGCTTTCGCGCAGCGCCTGAAGCAGGCGTTGAAGCGCAGTCCGAAGAAAGTCGAAACTCCGGCCGAACTGGCCTTGCAGTTCAACCTGCGCCATCCGCATGAACCGATCACGCCGCAGGCAGCGCAGAAATGGCTGACCGGGATGGCGCGCCCCACGCCTGACAAGATCGATACGCTGGCAAGCTGGCTGCGCGTGTCAGCCCAGTGGCTGCGCTTCGGGATTGCCGAGAAGGCATCTCCGCCCGTCGCCAGGGCGGTGCATGAGCGAATCGCGGACGACCCCGTCTCGCTGACGGCTGACGAGATCAAGCTCATCGCCCGCTTGCGTGGCCTGAGCGAACACCGGCGCTACCTGGTCGCCGAAATCGTCGAGCAGTTCGCGCTGGAACAGGAGATTTGGCACGACTGAGCGGTGCGCTGGATCGGCTCAGTTGAGGACGGGCGGGAACGCTGTATCAACCAAGTCGTTCATGCGCGCACCGGATCGGGCCGATAGTGGGAAGGTAATCTGGCATGACCATGCCCTACCCGTATACTCCCTTGCATGCAGGGCTGACCCGGGCTTCAATGGCCAAGTTTTGAAGCATACTCCCCGATTTTCAAAAACCGTATCGATTCGGGGACAAGCCGCCGCGCCGCTCAAAAGAATGCGGCCGGACTTACCTTGAAGCGGGCGCAGAGCGCCTTGATCTGGCGGACATTCAACTCCCGTATGCCCCGCAACACTTCCGACACCACGCCCTGAGTGCCGATCTCCGGCGACAGGACCCTACCCAAGCCGCTTGACCATATAGCAAGCCGGCTGATCGTAGCCAGCAAGATGGCGCCGCTGGCCGGGGTCGAGCGCCTGGTACGGCGCATAGCCAAGCCGGCTCCAGAACGCCTGCGAGTCCTGCACCGACACCAGCGCCGAATATGCCAGCCGATCGCGCCGCGCCGCCTGCCACGCGGTGGCCGCCAGATGCGGGCCGAGGCCGCGCCCACTGGCGTGCGGCGCGACAGCCAGGTCGTGCAGATACAGGCAATCCGGCGCGGCGGCGTCGAATGCGCCGCCGAGCGGCGTCACCTTGCCCAGTTGCGAACGATAGGCGGTCAGATAGGCGCAGGGCCGCTCGCCGGCCTGCGCGACCCAGGCGCAGTCGGGCGCCGCCGCCAGACGGGCGCGGAGGATGGCTTCGCTTTCCTGCATCGATGGCGGATAACAGGAGGACTGGATCGCCAGCACCGCGGCGATGTCGGCGGCGCGCATCGGCCGGATTTCCGGTGCGGGGATGACGTTGGCGGGAGTTTGAATCGGATTGGACAACGGCGATGCGTCAGATCGCCTGAACCTTGCGGCGGCCGCTGCGCTGCTTGCAGCCGGCGGCCAGCAGCTTTTGCATCAGCAGATCGGTCTTGATGCCGGAGTCGTACTGGCGGAAGCCCTTGCGATAGATCATCGCGCCGACGGTGGCGAGGAAGGCAAAATCGCGTTCGCCGAGTTGCGGCTGGATATGCGCGAGAAATTCCGCGTAGGCGGCAACCATGTCTTCCAGTTCCATCGCCGGCGCCTGATCGAGCCTGCCGGCCAGATGCGCCATGATCTGGATTGCTTCTTCCTGTTCCATCGCTGCCCCTCCGCCCCCTTTGTATTGCGCCCAGTCTACGAGCGGCCCCCGGGAAATGAAATGTCAGAAAAGAAAATACGACGCGCTTACAACAGCTTTGCCGCCGATACCGGCGGCAAACGATGGCGAACCGTCAAGCCACGCCGGCACCAGCCAGGCCGGCGCGGCGGCGCTCAGCCGCCATAGGCGTAGGCGAAACGGTTGTTGCGGATCTGCCCCATCACGCGCGAGCGCTGGTCGAGGCCGACGTGGTCCTTCGCGCTCATGTTGATGACGCCCTGCGGCACCGTCAGCTCGCGGGTCTGCTCGATGGCGTCGCGCAGCGCGCTGCGAAACTGCGCGCTGCCCGGCTGACCGGCCTTCAGCGCCTGCGGCACGGCATTGGCAATCAGCATGTAGGCGCCCCAGGCGTCGGCGGCGAACTGGGTCATCGTGTCCTTGCCGTAGGCGGCTTCGTAACGATCGGTGAAGGCCAGCGCGGTCTTCCTGACCGGATTCGCGGCCGGCAGCTGACGCGCCACCACCGCCGGGCCGGTCGGGAAGAAAGTGCCTTCGACATCCTTACCGCCGACCTTCAGGAATTCCAGCGTGCCGATGCCGTGGGTCTGGTAGATGCGGCCCTTGTAGCCGCGCTCGACCAGCGTCTTTTGCGGCAACACCGCCGGCGTCGCCGATGCGGCGATCAGCACCGCGTCCGGCCTGGTGGCCATGATTTTCAGGATCGGACCGGTGACGCTGGTGTCGGTGCGGGCGTAGCGTTCGCTGGCGACGATGTCGATCTTGCGCAGTTCCGCCAGCTTGGAAAATTCACGCCACCAGCCTTCACCGTAGGCATCGTTGAAGCCGATGAAGGCGACCTTCTTGACGCCGTGGTCGGCCATGTGCTGGGTCAGGATGGTCGCCATGTGCGAATCGTTCTGCGGCATCTTGAAGGCCCAGGCGCGCTTGCCGCCGGCCGGTTCGACGATCGCCGCCGAGGCTGCCAGCGCGATCATCGGCGTTCTGGTTTCGGCCACCACGTCCAGCATCGCCAGCGCGTTCGGCGTGGTATTGGGGCCGACGATCACGTCGACCTTTTGCTCGGCGGTCAGCTTGCGGACGTTCTTGACCGCGTTGGTGGCGTCGGAAGCGTCATCGAGGATCACGTATTCGACCTTCTGTCCGGCGATTTCCTTCGGCCACAGCAGCATCGCATTCTTGGTCGGAGCGCCGATCGCGGCGGCCGGGCCGGTGGTCGAGATATTGACGCCGATCTTGATCTGCGCCAGCGCCGGCACGGCGGCCAGCGCCAGCAGCAGGGTCGAACCGACGGCCAGCCGGCGTGCGGAAGGGACATGCATGGAAATCTCCAGGAGGAACATGAAAAACGGGGCGGATGCGGGTCAAATTCGGGCCGCATCCGGGGGAGCTCAGCGCGGCGAACCGGCTTGGGCCACGGTCTGGTCGATGGCGCCGAACACCGATTTGCCGCCAGCGTCCAGCATCTCGATCCGGATGGTGTCGCCGAACTGCATGAACGGCGTTTTCGGCGCGCCGTCGGCGATGGTTTCCAGGCAGCGCTTTTCGGCGATGCAGGTGTAGCCCTTTTTGGCATCCTTGTTGGAGACCGTGCCGGAACCGACGATAGAACCGGCGCGGGCGTTGCGGGTCTTGACCAGATGCGCGATCAGCTGCGGAAAGCTGAACACCATGTCGGTGCCGGCATGCGGCTGCCCGACCAGCACGCCGTTCCAGGTGGCGCGCAGCGGCAGATGCACCTTGCCGTCGGCCCAGGCATCGCCCAGTTCATCGGGCGTCACCGCCACCGGCGAAAACGCCGAGGCCGGTTTCGACTGGAAAAAGCCGAAGCCCTTGCCGAGTTCGGCCGGAATCAGGTTGCGCAGCGAGACATCGTTGACCAGCATCAGCAGGCGGATGTGGCGGCCGGCATCGGCGGCGCTGGTGCCCATAGTCACGTCGTCGGTGATCACCGCGATCTCGCCTTCGAAGTCGATGCCCCAGTCGCTGGAGCCGAGCAGGATGTCGTCGGTCGGCCCGAGGAAATCGTCGGAGCCGCCCTGATACATCAGCGGATCGGTCCAGAACGATTCCGGCATTTCGGCATGGCGCGCGCGCCGCACCAGTTCGACGTGGTTGACGTAGGCCGAACCATCGGCCCACTGGAAGGCGCGTGGCAGCGGCGCCATGCAGTTGCCCGGGTCGAAATCGAAACCGTGGCGGGCGCGGCCGGCATTCAGTTCGGCCGCCAGTTCTTCCAGCTGCGGCGCGATGAAGTTCCAGTCGTCCAGCGCCCGCTGCAGCGTCGGCGCGATACCGTCGGCCAGCACCGCGCTTTTCAGATCGCGCGCCACCACGGCCAGCTGGCCGTCGCGCGTGCCGTCCTTCAGGGTGGCAAGTTTCATCGGGAGTCCGGGGGCATCAACAAAAACGGCTCCGATTATAGCTTGGGCGAAATCGGCCGCGGCCGGCCCGGCACCGCCCGATGCCGCTCACAACTCGTACATCTCCTGCTCGCCGTTCATCACCTGCTCGATCAGCTTGCGGTTCAGCGTCGGCGTCAGCAGTTCGATGAAGGTGTAGACGTAGCCGCGCAGATAGGCGCCCTTCTTGATGGCGATGCGCGAGACGTTGGTGCCGAACAGGTGGCCGACCGGAATCGCGCGCAGGGCGCGGTCGCGCTCGGGATCGAAGGCCATGCCGGCGATGATGCCGACCCCCATGCCGAGTTCGACGTAGGTTTTGATGACGTCGGCGTCGATCGCTTCGAGCAGGATGTCCGGCTGCAGCCCGCGCAGCGAAAACGCATGGTCCAGCTTGCCGCGGCCGGTGAAGGCGGCGTCGTAGGTGATCAGCGGATAACCGGCGATTTCTTCCAGCGTCAGCGCCTTCGATTTCAGCAGCGGATGCTCGGCCGGCACCACCACCACGTGCTCCCACTGGTAGGACGGCAGCGTGACCAGACCGTCGCTGCCGGCGATCGCTTCGGTAGCGATCGCCAGATCGGCCTGGCCGCTGTGCACCATCTCGCCAACCTGGCGCGGATTGCCCTGCAGCAGCGACAACCGCACCTTCGGAAATTTCTGCGCGAACGCCTGCACCACGCGCGGCAGCATGTAGCGCGCCTGCGTATGGGTGGTGGCGATGGTGAAGCTGCCGCTGTCATGCGCGGCGAATTCCTGGCCGATGCGCTTCAGGCTGTCGATTTCCTGCAGGACGACTTCGACCGATTGCAGCACCGCCCGCCCCGGTTCGGTCAGGCCGCGAATCCGCTTGCCGTGGCGCAGGAAGATGTCGATGCCGAGTTCCTCCTCCAGCTCGATGATCGCCTTGGATACCCCCGGCTGCGAGGTGAACAGCGCCTTGGCGGCTTCGGTGAGGTTGAAATTTTGCCGCACGGCTTCGCGGACGAAACGCAGTTGATGCAGGTTCATGGCTTCCCTGAAGGCGAATGCACCGCTGTTTTTTTCTTATGCGGAGCGAGCATATAAGTAAATAAATTCTATGTACTTTGGAATAAAGAGCGAGTTTATTACGATTCCCGCTACTTTGTACGGGACCTTATGACTCTTTCTTTTATTGCCTCCGGCTTCGCGGTCGGCCTTCTGGTCGGATTGACCGGCGTCGGCGGCGGTTCGCTGATGACGCCGCTGCTGACGCTGCTGTTCGGCGTGCCGCCGTCGGTGGCGGTCGGCACCGACTTGGCCTTCGCCTCGCTGACCAAGGCCACCGGCACCTTCGCGCACCGCTTCGCCGGCACCGTCAACTGGCCGATCGTGCGCCGGCTGTCGTACGGCGCGCTGCCGGCGGCGCTGGCGGCGACCCTGGCACTGAAGCATTTCGGCGCGCTGAACGAACACATCGGCCAGCTGATCCGCTATTCGATCGCGCTGTCGGTATCGCTGACCGTGATCGCGCTGCTGTTCAAGGGCCGCCTGCTGGCGTGGCTGAACGCGCATCCGGAAAAACATCCGCAAGGGCGCAAGCTGGCGGTGCTGACGGTCGCCACCGGAGCGCTGCTCGGCACGCTGGTGACGATCTCGTCGATCGGCGCCGGCGCGGTCGGCGCGACGCTGCTGGTACTGCTGTATCCGCGCCTGCCGGCGGCGCAAATCGTCGGTACCGACATCGCCTACGCGGTGCCGCTGACTGCGCTCGCCGCGCTCGGCCACTGGTGGCTCGGCTCGATCGACTGGCAGTTGCTGGGCACGCTGCTGCTCGGCTCGATTCCCGGCATCACGCTCGGCTCGCTGGCGGCGCGCGCGATTCCCGAAAAACTTCTGCGCGGCGTGCTGGCGGCCACCCTGACCGGGGTCGCCGTCAAGCTGGCGTCCTGAAAGGCAAGCATGGACCTCGATGATTTTGAAACCAGGGTTGCCGCCACGCGCGCGGCGCTGGCCCGCATCGCCGCCGAATTCGCGCCGGCCGCGCTGGCTTCCAGCCTGGCGGCGGAAGACATGGTGCTGACCGACATGATCCTGCGCGACGGCTTGGACATTTCCATCTTCACGCTGGAAACCGGCCGCCTGCACCGGGAAACCCTGGACATGGTCGAACGCATCCACGCCACCTACGGCTACCAGATCGAACTGTACCGGCCGCAAGCCGAAGCGGTCGATGCCTACGTGCGCCAGCACGGGCTGAATGCGTTCTACGACAGCGTCGAACTGCGCCGCGAATGCTGCCGCATCCGCAAGGTCGAACCGCTGGCGCGTGCGCTCACCGGTCAGCGCGCCTGGCTGACCGGCCAGCGCCGCGCCCAGTCGAGCACCCGCACCGAACTGGCGGCGCAGGAGCACGACGCCGCCCACGGCATCGCCAAGTTCAACCCGCTGGCCGACTGGTCGGAGGCCGATGTCTGGCGTTACCTGCGCAGCCGCGAAGTGCCGTACAACCCGTTGCACGACAAGGGCTACCCATCGATCGGCTGCGAGCCCTGCACGCGCGCGATCCGCCCCGGCGAAGACCTGCGCGCCGGCCGCTGGTGGTGGGAAAGCGCGGACAGCAAGGAGTGCGGATTGCATTTAGTGGGCGGCAAGCTGGTCCGCGCCAACAGCCAGATACGAATTGAGGAGAAGCCATGAATACCGTCGTCGAACGATTCGCCACGATCCCCACCAGCGCCGCCAGCGCCGCCGCGCTGAACCGCCGCCATCTGGAACGGCTGGAGGCGGAAGCGATCCACATCCTGCGTGAAGTCGCAGCCGAATGCAGCCGGCCGGCGCTGCTGTTTTCCGGCGGCAAGGATTCGGTGGTGCTGCTGCGGCTGGCGGAAAAGGCCTTCCGCCCCGGCCGTTTTCCGTTCCCGCTGCTGCACATCGACACCGGCCACAACTTCCCGGAAGTGATCGCCTTCCGCGATCGCCGCGTGGCCGAACTGGGCGAACAACTGATCGTCGGCTCGGTCGAGGATTCGATCGCGCGCGGCACCGTGCGGCTGCGCAATCCGGCCACCGATTCGCGCAATGCCGCGCAGGCGGTGACGCTGCTGGAAACCATCGCGCAGCATCAGTTCGACGCCTGCATCGGCGGCGCCCGCCGCGACGAGGAAAAGGCGCGCGCCAAGGAACGCATCTTTTCGTTCCGCGACGAATTCGGCCAGTGGAATCCGAAAGCGCAGCGGCCGGAACTCTGGGATCTGTACAACACCCGTGTGCACCCCGGCGAAAACATGCGGGTGTTCCCGATCTCCAACTGGACCGAGCTGGACGTCTGGCAATACATCGCGCAGGAAAAGCTGGCGCTGCCGGAAATCTATTACGCGCACCAGCGCGAAGTGGTCGAACGCGGCGCCATGCTGGTGCCGGTGACGCCGCTGACGCCGCTGCGCGAGGGCGAAACGGCGCAGACACGGACGGTGCGTTTCCGCACCGTCGGCGACATTTCCTGCACCTGCCCGGTGGCCTCGGATGCCGCCACGCCCGAGGCCATCATCGCCGAGACGGCGGTGACGCAGATCACCGAGCGCGGCGCCACCCGCGCCGACGACCAGACCTCGGAAGCCTCGATGGAAAAACGCAAGAAGGAAGGATATTTCTGATGAGTGCCGTACCGAACACCCCGCTGCACGCCGCCGAACCCGCCGGGCTGCTGCGCTTCATCACCGCCGGCTCGGTGGACGACGGCAAGAGCACGCTGATCGGCCGCCTGCTGTACGACAGCAAGGGCATCTTCGCCGACCAGCTCGATGCGATCGGCCGTTCGCGCCACAAGCGCACCGCCGGCAATGCGCCCGACCTGTCGCTGCTGACCGACGGCCTGGAAGCCGAGCGCGAACAGGGCATCACCATCGACGTCGCCTACCGCTACTTCGCCACGCCGAAGCGCAAGTTCATCATCGCCGACACGCCCGGCCACGAGCAGTACACGCGCAACATGGTGACCGGCGCTTCCACCGCCGACGCCGCGATCATCCTGATCGATGCCTCCAAGGTGCGCCACAACGACGACGGCAGCGTCGAACTGCTGACGCAGACCAAGCGCCATTCGACGATCGCCCGGCTGCTCAACATCACGCACGTGGTGGTGGCAGTCAACAAGATGGATCTGGTCGGCTACGACCAGGCCGCCTACCAGCGCATCGTCGCCGCCTATGGCGAGTTCGCGCGCGGCATCGGCCTGGACGGCGTGCAGGCGATTCCGCTGTCGGCGCTGACCGGCGACAACGTGGTCGCAGCCAGCGACAACATGCCGTGGTACCACGGCCCGACCCTGATCGAACTGCTGGAAGCCCTGCCGGTCGACGATGCCGCCGCCGATGCGCCGCTGCGCTTCCCGGTGCAACTGGTGGCGCGCCACAACGGCCACGAGGCCGACGGCTTTCGCGGCTACATGGGCCGCATCGAGGCCGGCCGCGTGCGGCGCGGCCAGAAGCTGGCGGTGCTGCCGGGCGGCCGCCAGGCCACCGTCAAGGACATCCGCACGCTGGAAGGCAGCCACGCCGCCGCCCACGCCGGCCAGGCGGTGACGCTGCTGCTGGAAGAAGACCTCGACATTTCGCGCGGCGACATGCTGGCCGCGCCGGAACAGCCGCCGGCGCTGCTGTCGGCGCTGACCGCCGACCTCTGCTGGCTGGCCGAGGAAGCGCTCGATCCGCAGCGCAAATACTGGCTCAAGCACACCACCCGCCAGGTGGCGGCACGGGTCGGCGCGATCGAATCGCTGCTGGACGTCAATACCCAGCAACGGCGCCCGGCCGAACGGCTGGCGCTGAACGACATCGCACGGGTCCGGCTGACGCTGCAGCAGCCGATCGCCGCCGACGGCTACGACGCGCAGCGCGCCACCGGCGCCTTCATCCTGATCGACCAGACCACACACCAGACGGTGGCGGCCGGCATGGTCCGGCTCGAACAGGCGCCGCAATGACGACCGCTGCCCGCCCCCGCTACGGCAAGGTCTGCCTGATCGGCGCCGGCCCTGGCGCCGCCGACCTGATCACGGTACGCGGCGCGCGCCTGCTGGCGCAGGCCGACGTGGTGCTGCACGACGCGCTGGTGACGCCGGAGATGCTGGAACTGTGCCCGCAGGCGCAGAAGATTGCGGTCGGCAAGCGCTGCGGCCGGCTCTCGACCGCGCAAGCCTTCATCAACAAGCAACTGGTCGATTGCGCCGCCCGCCATGCGCTGGTGGTGCGCCTGAAAGGCGGCGACCCGATGCTGTTCGGCCGCGCCGACGAGGAACTGCGGGCGCTGGAAGCGCACGGCATCGAGTTCGAGGTGGTGCCCGGCATCACCGCCGCGCTGGCCGCCGCCAGCGCCACCGGCCAGCCGCTGACGCAGCGCGGCGTCGCCCGCAGCGTCGCCTTCTTCACCGCCAGCAGCGCGCCCGAGGCGGCGCCGCCGGCGGCACTGCCGGCCGCCGACACGCTGGTGCAATACATGGGCGGACGCGAAGCCGCCGCCGCCGCCCGCGCGCTGCTGGACGCCGGCCGCGCCGCCGCCACGCCGGTGGTGATCGTGGAAAACTGCAGCCACGCCGATCAGCGCATCTGGCGCCTGCGACTGGATGAACTGGAACGGCGCCCGCTGCAATGGCAAGGCCCGGTACTGCTGATGATCGGCGCAGCAATGGCGGCGCGGGCGGGAAGCGGAATCGGAATCGGGGATGCGGCAGGAATCGTCGAGGAAGTAGCGGCGCAGGCGGCCTAGCGCCTGCCCATTACACATACTCCCCTGCATGGCAGGCTGTCACGGGTGCCAGGCTTGAGAAGTTAAGGCATACTCCCACCAATCCTGATGGGACTACCGATCCATTGGAATGGCGATCCAGCACTCTGGACTGTCGTTCCCGCGCAGGCGGGAACCCAGTGTCGTTTTACGCCGGTGGAAGCAGCAGGAAAAGCCACTGGGTTCCCGCCTGCGCGGGAACGACAAAAGAAAAGATGGCTTGGCAACTCTGTATTTCCGCAGTTGCCCAAATAATGGCAATCATGCACCGCGAGGCTCAATCCGCGTCAGCCGCTCCACCCTCCAGCGACGCCAGGCAATAGCTGGCGATTGCCACCAGCACCGCCTCGTCCTCGCCCGCCGCTGGCGCCATGTTGAGCGTCAGCCGCGGATGCTCCTGCCGTAGTTGCACGAGCAACGCCGGCAGATCGCGCCGCACGTGTCCGCCCTGGCCGAGGAATACCGGCACCACGGTGATCGCCGCGCAGCCGGCGCCGGCCAGTTCGGCCACCGCCTCCGGCAAACTCGGCGTCATCAGTTCCAGAAACGCCAGCCGCACCGCCAGTTGCGGGCGCGCCTGCTGAACCAGTTCGCGCAGGCGCTCGAACGGTTCGCGCCAGCGGGCATCGCGCGCGCCGTGCGCGAACAGCACCAGCGCGCGGTCCGCCATCAGCGCCGCTCCATCCACACCAGCGTCGCCAGCGCCAGCAGCAAAAACAGCGCGCTCGGCAGCGCCGCGGTGGCCAGCGGCGGCCAGGTATTCAGCAGGCCAAGATGGGAGAACAGGTTGTTGGCCAGCTGAAAGCCGACGCCGATCATGATGCCGGTGAATATCTTCAGGCTGACGCCGCCGGAACGGAAATGCAGATAGGCGAACGGCAGCGCCAGCGCCATCATCACGAACACTGCGAACGGATAGACCACCTTTTTCCAGAAGGCGATCCGGTAGCGTTCGTTGCTCTGGTTGTTTTCCGCCAGATGGCGCGAATAGGCGGCCAGATCGTAGGCGGACATGCGGTCCGGATCGGCGAACAGCACCGCCAGCAGCGACGGCGTGATTTCCGTCACCAACTGCTCCTCGGCGCGATGCTCGGTAGCGACCGACTGCACCTGGCCCTCGGCGCCGCTGGCGAGGAAGCGGGTTTCGGCAACGTCGGTCAGCTTCCAGACGTTGTCGCCAAGGTATTCGGCACTGGCGGCATTGACGATTTCGACCAGATGGAAATTCTGATCGAATTCGTAGGAACGCACGCCTTCCAGCCGGCCATCGGGGCGCAGTTCGCGCACGTTCAGAAAACGCGAGCCGATCACCGCGCCGTCGATGCCGTCGGCATGGATCACGTCCTTGGCCCACAGGCCGGAGCGGAATTCCTGCGAAATCGGCAAGCCCTGTGCCTGCAGCTTCAGCCGCTCCGCCAGACCACTGACCGCCGGTGAAATCAGTTCGCCGAACAGCACCGTCAGCAGCACGAACAGGATGCCGATCTTGAACAGGATCGCGCCGGCCATCGCGGTGGACATGCCGGAGGCGCGCATGATCGTGAATTCCGAGCGCGCCGCCAGTTGCGCCAGCACGTAGATGGTGCCGATCAGCACCGCGATCGGCATCAGCTCATAAACGTAGCCGGGCAGCCCCATCGCCACGTACAGGAAGGCGTGCTGCAGCCGGTAGCCGCCGCGGCCGACCGACTGCAACTCACCGATCATGTCGAAGAAAGCGAACACCGCCAGAAAAGCCGCCAGCACGAACAGCGTCGAGCGGACGATCTCGGCGGCGAAATAGCGTTCCAGCGTCTTCATGCGCGCCGCCTTCCGTAGCGCAGGCCGCGCCACAAGACCAGCGGATGGTAGGGACTGTTGACCTTCAGCCGCCACAGGAACAGCAGCAGCACCACCGCCAGCGTCAGCAGATGGGTCGGCCACCAGGCCAGCGCGAACGACAGCCGTTGCTGCGCCACCGCCGCCTGCAGCACGCTGACCATGTTGCTGTAAGTGACGAACAGCAGCAGCGCCACCAGCAGGTTGGCCGAGCGGCCGGCGCGCGGATTGACGAAGCCGAGCGGAATCGCCAGCAGCATCAGCACCAGCGCCATCAGCGGCAGCGCCAGCCGCCACAGCAGCTCGCCCATGTTGAAACCGTTTGGATCACGCAGCAGCGCGGTGGTCGGCAGCGAACGCGCCGAAGTGTCGCCGACCAGCTTGCCGGCCTGCTGCGCCACCAGCACGCCATAGCGCTCGAACTCCATGATGCGGAAACCCGGCTGATCGGGCGCGCCCTCGTAACGGCGGCCCTTGTCGAGAATCAGGAACTTGTCGCCATTGGCATCGACCTGGACCATGCCCTCGCGCGCGACGACGACGCTGGCACGGCCGGGCTGGAAGGTATTGACGAACACGTTCTTCACGCGCGAAGCGTCGCCGGACAGCCCCTCGACAAAGAAGATGCGGTCGGAGGCGCCGGATTCCTGAAACTTGCCGGGCGTGATCTTGGCGATGTCCTCGCGCTTTTCGAAACGCTCGCGGAATTCCGCGCTCTGCCGGTTGGCCCAGGGCGTGGCGGCGAAACTGAGGACGCCGGTCAGCACGATGATCGGCAGGCCGAAGCTCAGCACCGGCCGGATCCAGTCGGTCAGGCTGAGTCCGGACGCGAACCAGACCACCATTTCCGAATCCTGATAGCTGCGCGTGACCACCAGCAGCACCGAGATGAAGCCGGTCAGGATCAGCAGGATCGGCAGATAATTGAGCGCCTGAAAACCGATCAGCGCCAGCACGTCCTGCGACGCCACCAGACCTCCGGCCGCCTGGCCGAGGATCTTGATCAGCATCACGGTGAGGGTAATGGTGAAAAGCGTCGTAAATACCGCGCCGGCGGCGCTAAGCAGTTCGCGGCGCAGGGCGCGCTGGAAAATCATGCAGACTATAATTGCGAATCGACAAGGAGCAAGCGATGGACTTTAGCATAAAAGCACTCGACCCCAAGACCGCTCCCGGCGCGCTGCGCGGCGGCTGTCTGGTCCTCGGCGTCTTCGAAAACCGCAAGCTGCCGGCGCCGCAGCAGGAGCTGGCGAAAAACCCGGCAATCGGCGCCGCGCTGAAGTCCGGCGACCTGTCCGGCAAGCCTGGTTCGACGCTGCTGTTGCGCTGCATCGACGGCATTGCCGCCGAGCGCGTGCTGCTGGTCGGCCTCGGCAAGGCCGATGCCTTCAACGACAAGAATTTCGCCGCCGCCGCCAATGCTGCGCTGCGCGTGCTGGCCACGCTGGGCAGCGCCGACGCCGTGCTGGCGCTGCCGTTCGATGCGGTATCCGGCCGCGACACCGACTGGGCGGTCGGCTGCGTGGTGCTGGCCGCGCAGGAACAGGCCTATCGCTTCGATGCGCTGAAGAGCAAGCCGGAAGCGCCGGCCGCCGGCGTCAGGAAACTGACGCTGCTGGTCGATGCCGCCGCCGTCAGCGGCGCCCGCACCGCAGTCGCGCAAAGCGTGGCGATCGCCAACGGCATCGCACTGACCAAGGACCTCGGCAACCTGCCCGGCAACGTCTGCACGCCGACCTATCTGGCCAATACCGCGAAAAAGCTGGGCAAGGAATTCAGGCTCGGCGTCGAAATCCTCGATCGCCGGCAGATGCAGGCGCTGAAGATGGGCAGCCTGCTGTCGGTCGCCAACGGCAGCGAGGAGCCGCCGAAGTTCATCGTCGTCAAATACCAGGGCGGCAAGGCCAAGGACGCGCCGGTAGTGCTGGTCGGCAAGGGCATCACCTTCGATTCCGGCGGCATTTCGCTGAAGCCGGGCGCCGGCATGGATGAAATGAAGTACGACATGTGCGGCGCCGCTTCGGTGCTCGGCACGCTGCGCGCGGTGGCCGAGATGAAGCTGAAGCTGAACGTCATCGGCGTGATCCCGAGCAGCGAAAACCTGCCGTCCGGCCGCGCCACCAAGCCGGGCGACATCGTCACCTCGATGTCCGGCCAGACCATCGAAATCCTCAACACCGACGCCGAAGGCCGGCTGGTGCTGTGCGACGCGCTGACCTACGTCGAACGCTTCAAGCCGGCGGCGGTGGTCGACATCGCCACGCTGACCGGCGCCTGCATCACCGCGCTCGGCCATCACAATTCCGGCCTGTTCACGCGCCACGACCAGCACCACGACGCGCTGGCCGAGGAACTGCTGGCGGCTGGCCGCGCCAGTGGCGACACCGCCTGGCGCATGCCGATCGAAGATGCCTATCAGGAACAGCTGAAATCCAACTTCGCCGACATGGCCAACATCGGCGGCGCGCCAGCCGGCAGCGTCACCGCCGCCTGCTTCCTCGAACGCTATACCCGCAGCTACACCTGGGCGCATCTGGACATCGCCGGCACCGCCTGGAAGAGCGGCGCCGCCAAGGGCGCCACCGGCCGCCCGGTGCCGCTGCTGACGCGCTTCCTGATCAACCGCGCCAACGCCGCCTGAGCCGCGCATCCGCACCACGACCGGCGCCACGGCGCCGGTTTTTTTTCGCCGTGCAAGATGCCAGCACAAATGCGGGCATGGCCAGGCCGGCGCTGTCGATAGCCGAATTCAGACAGACGGCGCGGCTGCTACCATTGCAGCCCTGTCCGATCGAACCCGAGAAGAAAGCCGCACTCCATGAAAATCGCCACCTGCACTTCGGATTAGCGTCTCAAGTTGCGCCAATACGTTCCTAACGTACTGTTATTTAACGACAACGTCTTGAATTTCAGTTTCTGAGCATGCCATGATGACCCCTGACATCACACCCTTTCCGGGTAGCTAGGTGGGTAGCTAGCAGCGATTCAGATCGCTAGCTACCCAGGAACACCTAGCCAGGGGCAGTCTTGGCAAAATCAACGAACAAACTCAACGACATCCAGCTTCGCAACTGGGTGGTACAACGCAAACCCGTCGCCCGATCTGATGGCGGCGGGCTGACTTTCACGCTCTCTAATTCGGGTACCGCAACATGGGTACTACGCTACCGGTTGGGCACCCGCCGAAACGGTCAGGCTGTACGGCGTGAACTCACGCTAGGCAACTATCCCGATATTTCATTGCGCGAGGCCCGGATTCTCGCAGGAAAGCACCGCGCAGCCATTGATGGCGGTGATGATCCGGCTATCGACAAACAATCCGAGAAAACACGGGTTCGCGCCGATTGGACCATCCGTGAACTGGTGAAGGACTATCAGGACAAGGTTCTGGTTGAGCCAGATTACGCGGCGGACACAATCGAATATCGAAAGTCTGACTACGAGCAAGCCATCCTGCCCCATCTAGGCTCCCGACTGACCTCATCCGTCACATCCATAGACATCGTGGGGATGCTCGTAGCTGCAAAACGCACCTGGACCGTCAGCAAACGTATCCTGACATCTGCGTCCATGCTTTTTGACCATGCCTGCGGCCAAATGCTGATTCCGGCAAATCCCTGCACAGGAATTCGGTTGTCGGCCATCATGGGGCCACGCCCACCGGTTCGCCAACGCATCATGCTGCAAGAAGACGAGCTCCGGGCACTGCTGCCGGATATCGACATCATTGGCATAGAAAACGCGCTGGCCTTCCGTATCCTGCTGGCCACCTGTGTACGCGGCATCGAACTGGCAAGCGCCAAAAAAGAGAACCTGTTTCTGGATCGCGGCGTCTGGTGGATTCCTGACGAGACGGTCAAGACAAGAAAAGGCTTCTTGGTTCCCATCGTGCCTGCTGTCGCTGCCTGGTTTGAGGCGCTGATTGACCTGTCGGGCGAATCCATCTACCTGCTGCCCGCCCGTCAGGAGCGACGGCGGCGCAAGCACCAGGGAGACATCCACGTTGGAACCACAACCCTGTGGGCCGCGTTCAAACGTGCCTTTGACCGCCAGGACATTCCGATCAGGCACTTTACGCCACACGACACCCGATCCACTGCCAAGGGGCACCTGAGAAACATGGGTGTTTCTCGGGAAATCTCGGAAATCGCACTCAACCACACCCTCAAGGGCATGGAGGCCATCTACGATGTTCGCGAAGAAATCCCCGAGCGGCGGCAGGCGCTGGCCATGTGGGCAGATTTTCTGATTGCCTGTGAGACAGGAATGTCATCCCCTCAGGCATCCAAGCCCACGATCAGCAATATCATCCAGTTCAGAAAAGTCGCCGGACTCAGATCCTGAACTCAACGTACAACACTTCTCCAACCCATGGACGGACTCATGACAACAATCCCCCAAACCGTCTGCGAAAACGACGCAGCAGAACCAGGAATGTTAAGATGCAGCAAGGCTCTTGCCTGTCTACCGAACACGCCAGAGGTGACCATGCCACGCACCGCAACCAGCACTCTTTATCGTATCCGTCGCTCGTCTGAACCAGTCGCTGGCCAGACCCGGGTGCTGGAGGGTGACGCACTGGTGAAAGACATGCGCGCCTACGGAAAAAAGGTTTCTGCTTCCCCAGCAGCAGCGCGCAAGTTCCTAACGGAACTTGGCGTTCTTACGGCTGATGGCAAGAGGAAGAACCTGATCCGTGAGTAACTCCTGGCACATGTACAAATCCCAGCCCTCATTCGTCCTAGGATTTCACGGCACAGAAAGCAGCACGGTCAACGCTCTGCTGGCTGATCCGTCCAAGCACCTCAAACAAAGCACAGGCAAGCTGGAGTGGCTTGGGCACGGCATCTATTTCTGGGAAAACGACCCGCTGCGGGCCTACGAATGGGCTGCCGATGGCAACCCGAAATCCAAGATCAAAGAACCGGACGCGATAGGCGCTATTCTGGACTTGAAACTCTGCCTGGATCTCACTACACGCTCGGGACTCACAGAAGTCGCCGAAGCGTACAGTCTCATGGCCAAGAGTTACAAGGAACTGGGCATTCAACTGCCCGTCAATGCCGGTGGCCCTGACAAGCTCAAACGAGAACTCGATTGCCAGGTCATCATGGCGGTCCACAAGTATCGTGAAGACAATGGCCTGCCAGCCTACGACTCCATACGAGCGCCTTTCAGAGAAGATGCCGAACTGTATCCTGGTGCCGGGTTTCACAGGCGGACTCATGTTCAGGTAGCGGTCCGCAACCTGGACTGCATCAAAGGCTACTTCCGCCCGATTCCTGGCTGATCCTGTGAACATAGGTCCGATTCGTCGGACCAAAGCAGGCAAGGAAACCCCATGACTGAACCTCTCTCCGAGGTCATCGGGGGTGTCAGAAATTCCGTGTTTGAGGCGGGTTGAGGATTACACGGAACGGCAGCTGAATCGCTCGTCGTAGAGGGTTGCGAATTGGTTCATGGCCTGCTTCCAGTCATGGGCGGATCGGCTCCATTTTGCCGTGATATTACGCAGCGCCAGCCAGATCAGTTTGGCGGCAGCCTCATCGTTGGGGAAATGCCCTCGGGTCTT